>Ga0247741_1000016_pt1 | contig 255862 bp, 227 predicted proteins | sample UWRJL213509R2_FD_180945 | JGI IMG/M metagenome (GOLD analysis project Ga0247741, IMG submission 180945) | Plant litter microbial communities from Arlington Agricultural Research Station in Wisconsin, United States - UWRJ-L213-509R-2 | ecosystem: Environmental > Terrestrial > Plant litter >...
TCGGTTTTATGCGCCTTTGGTTTTCAGCACGTACGTTAAAGGAGGCATCGTCTGATGGTCTGAAAGCTGTTTGGAAACGTTTGATGAACTGGTTTGAGGTAGGCATAAATATCAGGCCAGCCAAAACTATCCCCGCGCTAATAACTACAACCAATATCTTTTTATTAAAATTCATCACCGCCAGCATGGCTAAAGCCGCAGGTGGTAATACGAAAGCGCCCCTGGTGCCCGAGTATAGCATCACTAAAAAGAAGAACGGTATAGATACGCCCAGTATAACTTTTTTGTACGTTTTAATTTTGGTGAAGATAAGGCACAAGCATAGTATAGCTGCTACAACCATATTATAAGCAAACGTAACCGGGTCCGGAAAGATGGCCACTTTACGCAGGTGCCCGTTTATATACAAAAAGCTTAGGCGCAGAGGGTCTTGATAATACCATGTTTTTTCGAACGGGAACAAACCGAAGTTCTCTTGCTGAAAACCCGATATGGCAGACAGTAAAGCCAGTACAAGCCATAATTTAACGAGAAACTTTATGGTAGCTAACGAGCGGATCTGGTAAACAAATATAAAGTACATGAGCATAATAAAGCCCACAGTACGCACAGTATAAACCCATGCCAGTATTGATGGCGATGCCGGGTTGATCACCTCAAGAAAGTTATACGCTAGCCAGGCAAGTATTAAATAGCTTATGGGGTTTTTAAAATAGCTCCAGTCTTTCTCATACTTAAATTTTAACAGGAAGCCAAAAATAAGCAGGTAGGTAATTGCATCCAGAATGATACCGGTAGGGGTTTCGGGCGGTAAAAATTCCGAAACATAATTCAGGAAGAAAGCCACCACCATTAAAACGGCAATGCCAAATTTGGGGTAAGCAATTATACCCAATACCACAGGTATACCTATAAAAATTGCCAAAAGGCCGCCTGCTGCAATAATGCCACCCATGGCAACGGCAATGGCTATAACTAAGGCCACCGGCAAACTCAACAGGATAAGCTTAAGCGTAGAAATTTCCCCGGAAATAAGTTTCCTGAAAAAATTAGCTATAAAGCCGGTTTTATGTGCCAGGTTATTAAGCATACAGGTGCTTTACAAAAACAGGATTTTTACCGCCCAGCAAAACACGCCTACAAATGCTAATACAATTGCGGCTTTACGTGTTTTTTGTTCAAGAGGGGTAAGGTCTTTAAAAGCATCACCCTCGTTTTCTGCCGGTTTTATCCTCATCTAATATAATTATAATTTAAAGGTTTACAGCTGGCAAGTGTTGCCGAAGTTTATTAGAACCTGTCCCGTTTCGGGTCGGTTTTATTTAATACCCAGCCGGCAAATTTGCCGTTCAGGTTTTTTAAGTATTTGATATCGTCTTTTTGCCATTTGGAAATTCCCTTATTGGCCTCGAAAACGGCAATAGTTTTATTGGCAAACAGCAACCACTCTTTTGATTTATTAAGCGAGGATAAAGGCGGTGTTTCGATAATAATGATATCATATTTGGTCTTCAACTCGTTAAACTTGCTGCGTATAAAATTCTCGTCGCTAAGTTCAAGAAGGGTAACATCACCACCGTGGGTACCCATTACGTTTGTGGTATTAAATGCCTCGTAATTATCGGGGTTGTTCTTAAAATAATCTTCCAGGTAAACCTTTGGCTGTACGGTATTGCTGATGGTTGGGTTATCAAAGTTGCCATCTATTAATAGTACCTTTTTGTTGATCATAGAGTAGGAGTACGCCAGGCTGATGGCCAAAACAGTTTTCCCCTCATGGTTAGCCAGGCTGGTGATGCCTAAAACCTTTTCGCCCCGTAATTCCTGGTCTATCTCAAAACGGATAGAGCGGATCAGCTCTTTAAAAAGCCTCATCTTATCACGATGCTCAACGTCCCAAAGCTTCTTAAGGTCGAGCGAGCCCATTACAGTATTTAAATGGCCTAATAAAGGCAAATGGGTACGGTTAACCAGGTCGCCGGGTTCTTTAATGGTATCATCAAAAAAGAATATGCCAAACAATACAATTATACAAAATGCGAAGGTGATAAAGCCGCTTAAAATAATGAGCAGCATTTTTTTGGAAGGTTCGGCAGCATCAGGCGTAGCAGATTCTGCCAGGCGCAATTTTATAGAGAATGTAGATTGCAGGTTAGTTGCGTTGTATTTATTCAATACATCCAGGTATTCCTTACTGGCAATATCAATATCGTAATTAAAGGTTTTAACGTTGGCATCAAAAGGTACCAGGCGGTTAAACTTGGCGTTAAGGTCGTTTAATGATCTGGTGATAGCGCTTATACTGTACTTAGCCAGGTCGCGGGTTACTTCAAGCGTAAGCTTTTGCTTTACAAGGTCATCCTTAGCAGTTAATGGGCTGCTGATATACTTGTCTGACGTTTGGTTTATTTGAGCCGTAAGTTTGTTTGATAACGAATCTATCGCGGGTTTTAGCTTAGGGTTAAAACCGCTTCTAACATACTTGTCAGTTAGTAAATGAAGCTGATCCTGCGAGCTGACCACATCCTGGTTGTATTTGCTGATGGTAGCTTCAATGTATTTACGCTCGCTGGGCGCAAACTTATTATTGATCTTCTGGATAGCGCCTTCGTATGATGCAACATCTTTTTCGGCCTGCTGCTTGCGATCATTAAAGATCATGATTTGATCGAAGATGGATTTCGACTGGTCGTCCAGATTAATAATACCGTTCTTTATTTTATAATCCTGTAGCTGCTGGGTTTTTGTATTCAGCGCTTTTCGCTTCTCATCGAGCAGTTTGGACAGGTAATTAACGGCATCGGTTTCGTTTTGCCTAACCGTGTGCGTGTAATAATCTATGAATTGCTTGCAAAGGATATTAACCACAAAAGCCGATAACTGCGGATTGTTTGATTCATAGCTTACGGTTATAAAATCGCTATCCTCGTCTCGATTGATGTAAAGGTCTTTACGAAGCGAGCGTTCATCATATTTCATGGAGCGCAGCAATTCGTTCAGCCCTTCCTCGTCTTTATTGTAGTAGGATAGGGGCTGCCTGGTATTAAATTTATCGGTAAACAATTCAACAGCATGTGCACGCGCGGCGGGGTTCATGCTTAAAAATAGTTTGCTATGTGGTTTAAACGGAACGCTGTCGGTAAGATCATGCAGGATAAGCTGATACGACACCTGGTTAACAAGTGTTTTAAGCTTCATGATCTCTATCAGGTTACTAAACTCGTGTGCTATGGATTGCTCCTTAGCTGCGCCGGATGGATCGGCATCAAGTAAATGGCGCGATTCATCAACAATACCGGTAGCTATCTGTGCACTTGATATGTACTTATCGGCAAGGTTTTTTACCAGAAAAAAAGAAACAATAATAGTGACCAGCGGAACGATGATCAGCAGGTTTAAATGTTTACGTAAAAGTTTAAAAAATTCCCCTAACTCCATGCCCTATTTAACCTCTTCTAATTTAACACCCAGAATTTCTTCAAGATTTGCTTTTGATGTAAGCATAGCCAATTCGCTTTGCACTTTGAATGAATTTTGATTGTATAAACTTGTTAAAGCTTCGTTATAATCATGAAAAGTGGTTTCACCTTTCTGAAATGTGTATTTTAATTGTTTAACCGCAATTTCGCCATCGGTAACGGCCCTTGTGCGGTTACGCAGGTCGGCCTGTGCTTCAAGATAAGAAAAGTAAAGGCGCTTTACCGATGCTTCTACACTTAAGTTATATTGCTGTTGCTGGTACTGCGCTATGTTAACATTTTCATGTGCCACGCGTGTAGCAAAGGGTTTTGAAAGAAGCGTGCCCAGGTTTACAGAAATACTTACCTGGTAGCCATTAAAAAAAGTAGGATTTGCCAGGTTTAACGAATTGCGCGGGCTGTAAATGTATGACCCGGTAAAAGCATCAAGCCACATTACTTTTGATTGGGTAAGCGTAGCTTTTGCCGCATTTACCTGTGCCTGGCGTACTTTTACCTCTGGATAGTTCTTTTTCGCGGTAGCTATCAGTTTATCAAGATAAGGGTAATTAACCTCTGTAACAAAACTTTCCTGCGCACGTACGGCTGTAGTGCTGATAGTTATAAAGAGTATTAATATGCTTAGTTTTTTCAATTTTAGTTTCATTTAATTAAACCTTCTCTTTTTGAAACAACGCCGGAACGGTACCAATAATAATCTTCAGATCAAGCCACAACGAATATTTCTGAGCGTAAAAATTATCAAGTTTTTTACGTTCCCTTTCACTCATGTCTTCTTTGCCGCGTTTGCTTATTTGCCATAAGCCGGTTAAGCCTGCCGGACCTAAAAAACGCATCGACCACTCATTTGAGGTTAACATCTCTGCTTCGTAAACAGGCAGCGGCCTGTTACCCACAACAGACATATCGCCTTTAATGATATTAAATAACTGCGGCAATTCGTCTAAACTGCTGTTACGCAAAAAGTTGCCCAGTTTGGTAACCCTTGGGTCGTTCTTTATCTTCACAAAGGCCGATTTTGCAGCACCTTCTTCTTCAGCAGCATACTGGTTGTTTGTAACAGCCATTTGCGCTAAAAGTTGGTCGGCATCGGTGCGCATACTGCGGAATTTATAAAAATCGAATATTTTGTAGCCTGTACCTACGCGTTTGCTTTTGTAAAATATAGGGCCTTTCGAGTCTAATTTTATAGCGATGGCAACTATTGCCATCACCGGCAGCAGGCAAATAAACATACCGCCGGCAATGAACAGATCAAGAAAGCGCTTGCCAAAAGGCATTTTATAGGTGGTGTCAACTTCTTTTGAAAGTTCCAACAACCTTGGTTTGATCAGTTTAAATTTAACCAGGAAGTTCAACCGCTCCCGGAGGTCGGAAGTAGAGAAAGGGTAGGTATAAAAATCATGCAGTTTCATTTGCATTGCTTTTTGTACCTGTGCTTTATTTTTATGGGTTGATAGCATTACGATGATCAACCCATTCATTAAGAAATTTTGCCTGAGGCGCTCAACCAGGGCAAAGCATTGCTCATCTTTATCAACCTCAACCAAAATAATATCCGGAATGGTGAGTATAGACTGGTCGCCCAGGTACTCTTCCAGATCGTTGATAGAGTTATTGAAATGTATACTGAAGTAATTGGTCAGATCATTGGCGATCAAGTCTTTTAATTCCAAACCTGCATATGCAACACTGATCTGAGAATTAGAATTTTCGTTCCAATCAGTTGCTGTCTTGTTCGTCATAAACTTGTAAAGCTTGATTAATGGCCGTTTTTAAGCTTGTAGGGTTAAAGGGTTTATGCATATAAGCATCTACTTTAAAGGGCATATTGGCAACCTGTTCATCCAGGTCATGAGCTGCCGAAAGCATAATAACCGGTATGTCACGATAAAAGCCACTTATTTTAACATTTTTAAGGAAAGATTGACCATCAAAATAGGGCATTTGCAAATCGGAAATTATCAACTTGGGCATATTGCCATCCTCCAACCAGCTAAAGGCTTCAATGCCGTTGTTTTTGACAACTATCTCGTAATCCTTTGATAATATAAAGTTGAGTAGTTTTAAAATACTCAAATCGTCATCAACAATCAGTAAAGTTTTTTTCATGCCGAATCTAATTCGTAGTTTCTGGTTATAAATATGACACTTTTATATTGAATACCTTTCAAAAATATCATGCCAATTGCTAACAAATGGCTGCCACACATACCAATTATTTATATCACAGCTAACTACGTGAAATTTTTAATTTAGATTTTTTATTAAAATTAGAGTAAATTATTAGATAGTGAATTAAATTCCGCAATTCGGGAATGTATTTGTTGACAAAAACTACCATTGTGGATTATTTTTTCAATATCTTCTGCTAAGTTTACGCGGCAGGTTAAAAATAGTTTCAGGATATGCAAAATTACTTTGTTGGTATTGATTTAGGTACAGGCAGCACAAAGGCAGTGGCGGTTGATGCAGCCGGAAAAACCATTGCAACAGCCCAAAGTTACTACCCAACCAATACCCCAAGGCCTGGTTACAGCGAGCAGAATCCCGACCTTATCTGGCGGGCTTTTTTAAATTGCATCAGTAAGATAATAACCAACCTAAAGCAAGCCCCAATAGCTATAAGCTTTAGCAGCGCCATGCACAGCATTATGCCTGTTGATGAAAAGGGAAATGCTTTAGCTGATGCCATGCTCTGGTCAGATTCGCGAAGCGCCGATATTGCTCTTGAAATAAGAACCGCTGCTGATGGGGAGGATATTTACCGCCATACGGGTACGGCTATTTATGCCATGTCGCCCTTGTGTAAGATAACCTGGTTGCGCGAGAACAGCCCGGAGCTTTTTGCAAAAGCGCACAAATTTATCTCTGTTAAGGAGTACGTTTGGTTTAAACTATTTGGCACGTTTGAGGTAGATTACTCCATTGCATCAGCCATGGGGATGTTTGATATCCTGGAGCTGAAATGGTACCATAAAGCCTGCATACTGGCCGGTGTTGACGGCACCAGGCTTTCAATACCTGTAGATACCGGGCATAAGCGCTATTTAAGCTCGGCTGATATTTTACCCGGCATAGGCACAGGCACAGCCTTCGTAATTGGAGCCAGCGATGGCTGCTGCGCCAACTTTGGCGGCAACGTGGTACGGGAAGGTATAGGGGCCTTAACTATTGGCACAAGCGGCGCGGTGAGGGTTGGGAGTAAGGCCCCGGTTTATAACTACCAGGCCATGACCTTTAATTACCTGCTTAAAGCTGGTACATTTATTTGTGGTGGTGCAGTAAATAATGGCGGGGCAGCTGTAGACTGGCTGCTAAAAAGCTTTTTAAAACTGGATACCGTAACCGACGAAACCTACAAACAACTGTTTAAGGCGATAGACACTGTTAAGCCCGGCAGCGATGGCCTTGTGTTTTTACCATACCTGTACGCCGAACGTGCACCCATTTGGGATGCTAAAAGTTCGGGGGCGTTTATCAATATCAACTTTAAACACCAGCAGCAGCATTTTTTAAGGGCGGCTTTAGAAGGTATTTGCTTTGCCCTGAATGATGTGCTTAATGCAGTTGAACGGCCGGAACAGCCTATCGAAGAAATTGTAGTAAGCGGTGGGTTCATCACATCGGCAACATGGGTGCAGGTACTGGCCGATATTACCGGTAAAAAATTGCTGTTACTGCAATCTGGCGATGCGTCGGCCATTGGGGCCATTTATTTGGCTATGGAGGCGTTGGGTGTAGATATTAAAGAAATGCTGGGTAATGAGGACGCAGGCAGAGTGGTGATATCGCCTAATAACGAAGCGCATGCCGTTTACAGCAAGATCTTCCCTGTATATAAAAAGCTTTACAATGATATCAGATCATCAGTGCATCAGCTGCACGACCTAAGCTAATTAGCGTATCATAACCCCCGGTTTGTTAATCACCGGCAGCTTAATAAAGTTGTCATCTACAATACTTTCAGGCAAAAAGATGAACTTTTTATCATAAATCTCCCGGCCGATATAATAACTGAGCCAGTACTCATTATTCAGGCCGAAGGTTTGTTCGTCAATAGGTTCTATCAACTTATAAGAGTTTGCCTCAACCAATGGGAACGAATGGCGCAGGGTAGAAGTTTTAACCTGTTCACCGTCTTTTTCGCCATAACCTTTTGAGGTAACCAGCACATTTTCCAGCGGTATATTTTTAAGGTTGATAAGGTATACATACCAAACTTTACTCTCGGCAGTTTCACCTTCTAAGGCAACCGCAATTGCTATATCTTTTACTACGTTTGAAGGAAGGTCTTTAATCATGGTATTATGGTGAGTGGTTGATTAGGTGAGTAATGAATAGTTGTTAATATCTAACCACTCTCCACTCACTCAATCAACCAATAACTTATTTTTTCTTCGCTACCGCTTTTTTCTTAGCAGGTGCTTTTTTGGCTGCTGGTTTTGCAGCGGGTGCTGCTTTGCCAAAACGGCCTTTTTTACCATCCTTAGGCATCGCGTCGGCCAAAGCCTTGCACTGCTCATAGGTCAAGGTGGTTGGGTCAGTGATATCCTTTGGTATTTTAACGTTCAGTTTACCAAATTCAATATATGGGCCCCAGCGGCCATTTAAAACTTTAACGGTTTCATCTTCAGGGAAAGCTTTGATCAGCTTCTCCGCGTCTTTTTTACGTTTTGCTTCTATCAGTTCAATAGCCTGCTCTTCGGTAACGTCAAGCGGGTCAATCTCTTTTGGTACCGATATAAAAGCGCTGTTATGGCTTATGTAAGGGCCAAAACGGCCTATTGCCACTTTCATTACTTTGCCCTCGTACTCACCAAGTACTTTCGGCAGCTTGAACAATTCAAGTGCTTCTTCCAGGCTAATGGTTTCTATGCTTTGGCCGGTGCGTAAGCTGGCGTAAAGCGGTTTTTCTTCACTTTCGTCGCTTGGGTTTTCGCCAACCTGTACAAACGGGCCGTAACGGCCTATACGTACCGACATTTTTTTACCGCTCTCCGGGTGTACACCCAATTCGCGTTCGCCGGTAGCTTTATCAGCGGTTTCTATAGTGCTTTGAACATCCTTATGGAATGGATCGTAAAACGTGCGGATCATTTTTGTCCAGTCCTGCAGGCCCTGGGCAATCTCGTCAAACTGTTTCTCAACGCTGGCGGTAAAGTTAAAATCAACAATACCATGGAAGTGCTGTACTAAAAAATCGTTCACTACAGCGCCAATATCTGTAGGGAAAAGTTTCCCGCGCTCGGCACCGGTGTTTTCTACCCGGGTATCTTTAATGATACTGTCACCCTTTAAAGTAAGCACACGGAAGTTGCGCTGGCGGCCTTCGCGTTCTTCTTTAACCACGTAACCACGGTTTTGTATGGTTGATATGGTAGGCGCATAGGTTGAAGGGCGACCGATACCCAACTCCTCTAATTTCTTCACCAAACTTGCTTCGGTATAACGTGCAGGCGGGCGGGAGAACCTTTCTGTAGCGGTTAGCTCCTGCAAGTCTAATACTTGTCCTTTTGTTAAAGGTGGCAGTATAGCGTTTTCGCCATCGGCGGTTTGGTTATCATCATCATCGTCGCTGCTTTCCAGGTAAACCTTCAGGAAACCATCAAACTTCATTACCTCGCCATTAGCAACCAGCTCCTCTTTACGTGTTGATATACTGATTTTTGCAACGGTTTTCTCAAACTGTGCTTCGCTCATTTGCGATGCGATAGCGCGTTTCCATATCAGCTCATAAAGGCGTTTCTCGTTACTTTCGCCATCAATAGTATGGTTGTTAAAGTAAGTAGGGCGGATGGCCTCGTGGGCTTCCTGTGCGCCTGCGCTTTTAGTTTTATACTTTCTGTGCTGATGATATTTATCGCCGTAGGCCGAAACAATTTCTTTTTGGGCAGCATTCAAAGCGGTATCGCTTAAGTTCACCGAGTCGGTACGCATATAGGTAATATAACCCGATTCGTACAACCTTTGGGCAACCTGCATGGTACGTGCTACCGAGTAACCCAATTTGCGGCTGGCTTCCTGTTGCAGGGTAGAGGTGGTAAACGGCGCGGCCGGCGAACGTTTAGTTGGCCTGGTCTCTAACGATTTGATGTCGAAAATAGCCTTAATACAATCCTGTAAAAACTTCTCGGCATCATCCTGCTGGGCAAAACGCTCGGGCAGTTCGGCTTTAAAAGCGTTTCTTCCGGTACCGAATATGGCTACTACTTTGAAATCGGCTTCCGATTTAAATTTATTTACCTCGCGTTCGCGGTCAACAATTAACCTAACAGCTACTGATTGCACACGCCCTGCAGATAAGGATGGTTTAACCTTTTTCCATAAAACAGGAGAAAGTTCAAAACCCACCAAACGATCAAGAACACGGCGCGCCTGCTGGGCGTTTACCAGGTTGTAATCTATTTTACGCGGATTTTCTATCGCCTTCATAATAGCCGGCTTTGTGATCTCGTGGAAAACAATACGGCGGGTATCAGGCTCTTTTAATCCTAATGTTTCAAATAAGTGCCATGATATGGCTTCTCCCTCGCGGTCCTCATCGGATGCGAGCCATACAATGTCTGCTTCTTTAGCTAATTTCTTTAATTCGCTCACTACCTGCTTCTTATCGGCGGGTACTTCGTATCGCTGATTGAAGTTGTTGTTGATATCAATGGCATCTTCAGACTTCACCAGGTCGCGGATATGGCCGTAACTCGATTTTACGGTAAAGTCCTTGCCGAGGTATCCTTCAATGGTTTTGGCTTTCGCCGGTGATTCAACTATGAGTAAATTTTTAGCCATTTAAGCGGGTGTTTTTTTGCAAAGAAAACATAAAATGCATTAGAAACACAAATTTGTTTTTTTGTTGGGGTGATATTGTAGTAAATGAAGTAGCGGTAAAAATGTTTTGATGCAAGGTTTTTTGGGCCTACGGGCAGCAAAAACCTTTTGTCACGCAAAGACGCGAAGACGTAAGTTTTAGGTGTCATGGTGAGCTTGTCGAACCATTAGCCGCTTGTATAGGTATTCGACAGACTCAGACTGACAGGCATTTTGATACAAACTAATTTATATCAAAAAGCCGCCGCCCAATAAATCGTTGCCTTCATAGAAAACAGCCGACTGGCCCGGCGCAATGCCCGATACCATATGGTCGAACGATACTTTCATGTGGTCGCCTATTTGCACTATTTTACTTTCGGTACCTGCGTCTTTATAACGTATTTTAGTAACTGCTTCAATAGGCTCTTTAATGCTTTCGTATTTAACCAGGTTAAGGTTACGTACCCAGGCTTCTTTCTTTTCCAGTTCTTCAATAGTACCTAAAACAACGGTATTGTTTTCGGGCTGAATTTTAGTAACAAACATTGGTTTGCCCAAAGCAATACCCAGGCCTTTACGCTGGCCTATGGTATAATAAGGATAACCAAGGTGTTTGCCTATCACGGTGCCGTCTGTTAATACAAAATTGCCCGGGCCAACACGTTCGTCAAGGTCTTCCACCTTATGGCGCAAGAATGCACGGTAATCGTTATCAGGCACAAAACAAATTTCGTAGCTTTCGCTTTTTCCTGCCAGTTCCAGCTGCCCCATATCAACGGCCATCTGCCTGATCTCGGGTTTAGAAAAACTGCCTAAAGGGAATTTTGTACGCGCAAGGTTTTGCTGCGATACACCCCAAAGTACGTATGATTGATCTTTATTTTCGTCTTTACCTTTTGATATAACGTATCGGCCGTTATCCTGTTCGCGGATGTTGGCGTAGTGGCCGGTCGCGATAAATTCGCAATCCAGCTTATCGGCACGTTTTAAAAGGGCTTCCCATTTAATGTGGGTATTGCAAAGCACGCACGGGTTAGGGGTGCGGCCGGCAAGGTATTCGTCAACAAAGTTATCGATCACAAAATCGCCAAACTCGTTGCGGATATCCAGTATATAATGCGGGAAACCATAGCCAACGGCCAAAGCACGCGCGTCATTGATACTATCCAGGCTGCAGCAGCCGGTTTCTTTAGAGCTGCCACCGCTTGCGGCGTAGTCCCAGGTTTTCATGGTAAGGCCAATAACCTCATAGCCCTGTTCATGCAGCATTACTGCCGCTACAGAACTATCAACTCCGCCACTCATTGCCACTAAGATCCTACCGTGCTTACTCATATTGCGTGCAAAGATAAGGTTTTACAGTTTATGGTGTTTATAGCTTGGGTCAGAGGAGGGTAAAATGGTATTTCATGTTTTCCACGCGTCATTGCGAGCGTAGCGTGGCAATCTTCGATATAAAAGTCGGCGACAAGCATGTCGAAGATTGCCACGTCGCTATCCCTTCTCGCAATAACGTGTAGGATAAATTATGGTGTCCTCACCTGCCCATTCCCTTTAACAATCCATTTATAACTTGTCAGTTCTTCCAATCCCATTGGCCCGCGGGCATGGAGTTTTTGGGTGCTGATACCAATTTCGGCCCCAAGACCAAACTGGGCGCCATCGGTAAAAGCTGTGGAGGTATTTACATACACCGCAGCGGCATCAACCCGGTTCAGGAAAGTTTCGATATTTAGTTCATCCTCAGATATAATAGCTTCGCTATGTTTAGAACTGTTGATGGCAATATGTTCCAAAGCCTGTGCTAAAGTATCAACTGTTTTTATGGACATCGTCATAGATAAAAACTCAGTGCCGAAATGCTCCGGTTGTGCTTGTTCTAATAGTGCGGCAGGGTACAGGCCGTCTAATATTTCATAAGCCTTTTTATCAGCATAAATTTTTACACCCTTTTCACCAAGCGGTTCGGTGATATGTACCAGGTCACCAAGGCGCTTGGCGTTTATAATGAGGCAATCCAGGGCGTTACAAACGCTTACGCGGCGGGTTTTAGCATTATCGATGATAGCTATAGCCTTTTCAAGGTCGCCGGTTTCATCAAAATAGGTGTGTACAATGCCTGCGCCGGTTTCAATTACAGGTACTTTACTGCTACTGCGTACATAATTAATGAGCGACTGGCTGCCGCGCGGTATCAATACATCTACAAAGCCAACCGCATTAAGCAAAGCCTCGGTAGCTTCGCGCTCAACAGGTAGCAGGGTAGCAAAATTTACATCAATATTGTGTGTAGATAAAACCCCATGTATAACCTTCATGATGGCCCGGTTAGAATTATCTGCATCGCTGCCGCCCTTTAATATGCTGATGTTGCCCGTTTTAAAACACAGTGCAAAAACATCAAATGTAACATTTGGCCGGGCTTCGTAAATTACGCCAACCACGCCAAGCGGCACGCGTACCTTTTTAATATACAATCCGTTAGGTAATGTTTTCTCAGATAATACTTTACCCAGCGGACTATCCAGCCCAGCCACATTCTCAATATCGTGGGCAATGGCTTTTATCCTGTCGGCAGTGAGGGTAAGGCGGTCGTATTTCGGGTCGGCGGGGTCCATACGCTCCAGGTCCTTTTTATTTTCCTGTAGCAGGTAATTCGTTTGTTCAATGGCCGCTATAGCCACATCCAGCAATACTTTATTGATAATAGCAGGTGTCAGGGCCGCGTTTCTGCCGGCTATTAAAGCGTTTTCGAAATAGTGTTTGTAGTCCATGTTATCCCTGTAAATAAAGGTAATCGTAATGTACCAGCGCTTTCTGGTTTTTTTTACCGGTAAGCTCCCGGGCTTTATCTGAACCATACTCGGCCAGCCCCAGGCCTATGGTTTTGTTATGCTCGTCAATGATCTTAATGATCTCGCCCTTTTTAAAATCAGATATTATATTGATGATACCAACGGGTAAAAGACTTGATGCCTTGCTGGATACCAGCACCGTTTTAGCACCCTCATTTACCTGTACCACACCAGTAGCAGCGTTTTCTGAATGGGCCAGCCATTTCTTTTTGCCGGATGCTTTTTTGGTAGGGGTAAAGCGGGTATGCACTACTTTGTTTGCCAGTACATCGGTCAATATATTTTCTTTTGTGCCATTGGCGATGTGTACCGCGATACCCAGCTTGGCCACTTTATGGGCGATGGTTGACTTGGTGATCATTCCCCCGCGGCCAAACTGCGACCGGCCCGAGCTTACAAACGACGCGAAATCAATCCCCGCATCGTTCACCTCGGTAATAACAGATGAATTTTCCAGCTTAGGGTCGCCGGTGTAAATGCCATCCACATTAGTTAAAACTATTAATGCCTGTGCGTTCAGCATAGAGGCGATCAACCCGGCCAGTTCATCATTATCAGTAAACATCAGTTCGGTTACCGATACCACATCATTCTCGTTTATAACCGGGATAACCTGATGTTGTAACAGTATCTCTAAACAGTTACGCATATTCAGGTAATGCAGCCTGTCGCGAAAATCCTCTTTGGTTACCAAAACCTGCGAGCACAGGATGCTGAATTTTTCGAACAAATGGGCGTAAGTATTGATCAGTTTTACCTGCCCGATAGAAGCTAATAGCTGTCGTACCGCCACCGCGTCCGACTTTTCAGAAACCGATATCAAACTCCTGCCCGATGCAACCGCGCCCGATGATACCAATATTACTTCAATACCCTGCTTCTTAATTTCGGCTATCTGGTTAACCAGATGCGCAATACGCTCCACATCGGGCAAACCATCGGCCCGGGTAATAACGTTTGATCCTATTTTAATAATGATGCGGCGGTAATTGAACGACATTAAAGTATATGAGTTTAGTCGACAATGATACTCATTTCCCGTGTAAATGGCGGCTTTTTAGATGGTTAACCCATATTATTTTCAAAAAATAATACATTTTTTTTGGTAGAAGTAAAAGTTTTGATACATTTGTCTACTTATTCTATAGACAATGTATTATTTAATTGCCTTTACTCCAGTATCAATGTATTCAATGCAGCACCTAACTGCATGCTGTTGTTGTTAATCCCGCTCAGGATAACAATACGTATTAACTCATTTTTCATTTCTTTCAACCTTATTACATGAAATCTTTTACAAATTTCTTTAAACTTATTGTGCTCTTTTTAACGCTTGTCCCGGCCATGGCTTCGGCCCAATTGAACGGGAACTACGCCTTAAGCGGTAAAGTTAACGACGAACACGGCAACCCTCTGGTGGGTACAACCATAGCTATAAAAGGCACTGATAACCGTACTGCTACAGATAGCACCGGTAAATTCACTTTACAAACAAATGCTAAACTGCCTTTTACGCTTGTTTTTAGCGCAGTTGGTTTTCAAACTCAGGAGTTTTTAATCAAAAACGCTAATAGTAACTTAAATATTCAATTATCTACACAAGCATTACTGATAAACGAGGTAGTGGTTACTGCATCGCGCCGGGAAGAAAAGCTTTTACGCTCGCCGGTAGCTATTGAGAAACTAAGTATTACTGCGCTTAAACAATCGCCAGGCCCAAGTTTTTATGACGCGCTGGAGAATGTAAAAGGCGTACAAATGACTACCACCAGCATTACTATGAAAGTGCCGAACACACGTGGTTTCAACAGCCCAAACAATTTCAGGTTTATGCAACTTGCAGATGGGGTGGATATGCAGTCGGCCACGTTAGGTGTGCCGCTTGGTAACGCCATTGGCCCAACCGAGCTGGATATTGCCAGTATTGAAATTACCCCCGGTGCAGCCGCTGCTTTATATGGGACCAACGCTATCAATGGGTTATCTAACTTATTTACTAAAGACCCATTTAAAACGCAGGGACTTAGTTTTTACCACCGTACAGGAATAAACCATGTGGATGGTATTGGTGTTAGCCCGAGTGCTATCAACGAAACCGCCATCCGTTTTGCTAAGGCCTGGAACGATAAATTCGCTTTTAAAGTAAACGCGAGCTATTTAACAGGTAAGGACTGGCAATCAAACACCCGGCTTGATCAAAACCCGGGCAACCTGAAAACAGCTAACCCGGCTTATCCGGAACTTACCGGTACCAGCAACGCCGCTTATGATGGCTGGAACAAGTATGGCGACGATGCCCTGGCCGGTAGCAACACCGTATCCATAAAAGGTATTGTGGTTGATGGTGTTGCAAGACCGAATTTGACCGTTGCCCGTACAGGTTATAACGAGGTTGACCTGGTTAACCCTAAGGTTACCAATTTAAAACTTGATGGTACCCTGGCTTATAAAATAACCCCTAACACACAACTATCATACACTTACCGCTATGGCAACATGGATGGTGTTTTTCAGCGTGGTAACAAAATATCATTGAATGGTGCATCTGTACAAAACCATAAAGTAGAATTAAAAGGTACCGATTTTCTGGTACGTGCATACGAATCTATTGAGAATACCGGCAAATCATTCAACGTAAAACCACTGGCCGATAACCTCGACCTGAACCACGCCAGTAACTCGGTATGGGGCACCACTTACAAAAATGCTTTAACCGCTTATGCCAATACGCATGGTGGGGCGTTAACATCAGCCAACCTTGCTGCTGCTAATGATGCTGCCCGAGCCGCTGCAGATGCCGGCCGGGTAGAGCCCGGTACACAGGCTTTTAATGATCTGCGCCAAACCATTATAGGTATCAATAACTGGGATATCAAATCGAGCCTGATACCAAACGCCCCGGTAACAGGTGGCGCCGCGCTGGTACAAAAAAGCAAAATGTATAATGCTGAAGCACAATGGGACCTGACCAGGCACATTAAATTTATTGACCTGCTGGTTGGTGCCGATGTACGTGTTTATGAAATTACCCCCGATGGAAATAACTTTGTTGACTTTTCCCGCTCTATAGCCGACAGGAACACCCCTTTGGCTGATGGTAGCTTTGGTGATAACGTGAGCTACAAAAAATATGGCGCGTTTACACAGGTTACCAAAACATTTTTTGATGAAAAATTAAAACTGTTCGGCTCTGTCCGCTGGGATCGCAACCCATACTTCGACCCTAAGTTTACACCACGTTTGGCGGCAGTTTATTCGCCAACGCAAAACCATAACTTCAGGTTTACATTCCAAAATGGTTATCGTTTCCCGTCGTTATTTGAGGCGTTATCATACGTAAACAATGGCCGCGTAAAACGTGTAGGTAGTTTAGGGTTTATTAACGATGGTTTAGGTTATTTGGATAATAGCTACACCCAGCAATCGGTAACTGCTTTTAACGCAGCGGTTAAAGCACAATCGGCCACCGGCGATGATGCAACCGCTTTGGCCAACAGAAGTTTGCTACAGGTAGCCAATTTGCCAAAAGCCCGCCCCGAGCAGATCACCTCATTTGAGGTAGGTTACAAAGGCATCTTCTTTGATAATAAGGTGTTTTTGGATATAGATGCCTATGCTAACCGCTACAACGGCTTTTTAGGACAGGTGCAGGTGTTTGTACCCAATGGCACCACGGTAGGCACAGACGCGGCCGTATTAGCCATGCTTGACGTTAACCGCGACCCTACAACAGCAACTGCAGCCAATGCGGCAAGCGCAGGCCAAAGCCGCTACCGTGTTTATACAAATGCCAAGAACATTTATAATAACTACGGCTCATCGGCAGGGTTAAGCTATAATTTCTATCAGCGGTACACTGTATCGGGTAACGTAAGCTTTAATAAACTGAAAGCGCAACAAACCTCGGATATATTCGTGACGGGTTTTAACACCCCTGAGTGGAGCGGCAACTTCTCATTCGGTAACCGCGAGGTGGTTAAAAACCTTGGCTTTAACGTAGTGTACAAATGGCAGCAAAGCTACCTGTGGGAGAGCCCGCTGGTAACCGGTAATGTACCGGCTATCCATACTATTGATGCACAGGTTACACTGCGAGTGCCGGTTTATTATGCAACATTTAAAATTGGCGCTACAGATATAACCAACAAACGCTACATACAATATGCAGGCGGCCCAACCATCGGCGGCATATACTATGTTTCGGTTACGCTGGATGGTTTGTTAAGTGGCAAATAAAAGATCCTATTTGTTTTTTTAGGTATAATTTAGTTTTTCTAAAAAGCGGGCGGGCGAGCTGCCCGCTTTTTTTGTGTCCACATTTCCGTTGTTTGTTCCACTGTGAAAAGGAACAAGTGGAACAAATGGAACATATTGATAGTTAGATTATTAATGTTTTTATTTTATCGCGCTATCTAAAGTATTACTTTAATTGTATTTGTTAAAAATCTCATTTTTAGTTGTTTATTATTTTATGAATTTTGTTCCACTTTTGAGGAAATGGAACAATACTGAGGTGGATAAATAGTGCAAAAAAACGCCTTTTTTAGCCTTTTTTCGACCTTGGTTCGCCCTTTTCAACTTGCTAAACGCGAACGTAGATATATAACTATTTTGAATTAAGTGTCTTATTTGTAGCTAATTATGAATTTAAGGCTTGTTCCGTTTTGTTCCATTTTTTTAGTTTATGGAACAAATTTTTTGGAGTTAACGTAAGCTTTTTTTAAGAAGCGAACGGGCGCGAGGAGAAACCTTACACGCCCCGCATCCGGAAATGCACAATTCGATTTATCGCTTCTCCTCACTTCGTTCGTTCGAAATGACATGTTTGCGAGTATTTGGTTTTTAAACAAAGAACCCCGCACGAGTTGCACCTCGCACAGGGTAATCATACTTCACTTAACTGGTTTATATAATAATTGGAGATTATTCAGTTATTCTACCGACTGGCGCAGCATCAGCGCGCCTACGGTTACATTGGTGCGGCTATCAATAATAATAGCCCCGCCATTGGCTTTATTTACCTGGTATGGGTCGAATGCTAATGGCTCGGCTGTTTTAATCACAATGCGGCCAATATCATTCAGTTTAAATTCTTCGTCGTAATCTTTCTCCAGCGTGTTAATATTCACTTTATAGATCACCTCCTGTATTTTGCAGCGGATTGTTTTGGTGTTATGCTGCACCAGGTAGGTAAGCGAAGCATCAAGCGGGCGGGTATCCATCCAGCACAGGTCGGCCTCTATTACGTTTGATAGCTGTGGCTGCCCGGCGCTGTTCACAATAATATCACCGCGGCTGATATCGATATTATCCTGCAGATGTACTGTTACCGACATGCCTGCCAACGCTTCCTGCGGTTGTTTATCATACAACTCTATTTTTGAAATAGTTGTGCTGAAGCCCGACGGCAGTACGGTTACCTTATCATTCACCTTAAATGATCCGCTCGAAACCCGGCCTGCATAACCGCGGTAATCGTGCAGTTCGTCAGTCTGTGGGCGTACCACCCATTGTACAGGTAGGCGTGCATGCGCAGATGAATCGTCAATAGTGATTTCCACATTCTCTAAATGCTGCAAAAGGCTATCGCCCAAATACCAGCTTATTTTTGATGATGGATATACAATATTATCACCTTTAAGCGCACTTACCGGGATATAGGTTACATTTTCCAGGTTAACCTTCGCGGCCAGCTTTTTAAAGTCGGCTACGATGTTTTTAAACACATCCTCGCTGTAATCAACCATATCCATTTTGTTTACAGCTACCACTACCTGCGGTATTTGCAGCAGCGATACCAGGAAGGAGTGCCGTGTGGTTTGTTCTACAACGCCTTTGCGGGCATCAATCAAAATAATAGCCAAAGCGGCATTACTGGCACCGGTAACCATGTTACGGGTGTACTGGATATGGCCGGGTGCATCGGCTATGATGAACTTGCGTTTCTCTGTTTCAAAATATTTGTAGGCCACATCAATGGTAATGCCCTGTTCGCGCTCGGCTTTAAGGCCGTCGGTTAAAATGGCAAGGTCAATGCTGCCATCGTCGTTTTTACGGTTTGATGCATGCAGGGCCTCTAACTGGTCGGCCAGGATGGCTTCGCTATCGTACAGCAAACGGCCTATCAATGTGCTTTTGCCATCGTCTACACTGCCTGCTGTTATAAATTTTAGTATATCCATTGTTGGATTTTAGATTTCAGATTTACGATTTTAGATTTTTGTTTAGATGGGATTTTCAATTCAAGTTTCGTGTTTAAGCTATTAAATCTGAAATCGAAAATCTAACATCTAAAATTAAAAATATCCCCCTTTTTTCCGGTCTTCCATGGCGGCTTCGCTTACCTTGTCGTCCATACGGGCGCCACGTTCGCTGATCTTGGATGATGCTATCTCATCAATAATATCATCTATCTCAAACGCGTACGATTCAACCGCCGCGGTACAGGTCATATCGCCTACGGTGCGGAAACGTACGTTCCTGCGCGTTACAACATCATCCGCATCCATATTTAAAAACGGAGAAGCTGCCATCAGCTGCCCGTTACGCGTAATACAATCGCGCTGGTGTGCAAAGTAAATTGTAGGCAACGGGATGTTCTCGCGGCGGATATAGTTCCATACATCAAGTTCCGTCCAGTTGCTTATCGGGAACACGCGCACGTTCTCGCCCTTATGGATCTTACCGTTGTAAATATCCCAAAGCTCGGGGCGCTGGCGTTTAGGGTCCCACTGGCCAAACTCATCGCGTACCGAAAAGATGCGTTCTTTGGCACGGGCCTTTTCCTCATCGCGGCGGGCACCGCCAATACAGGCATCAAAGCCATGTTTGGCAATGGTATCCAGCAGGGTAGTAGTTTGTAACGGGTTACGGCTGGCATTTTTTCCCTTTTGTTCAATCACCTTGCCTTCGTTTATGCTATCCTGCACATGGCCTACTATCAGCTTTTCGCCAATGCGGGCTATCATATCATCGCGGTAGGTAATGGTTTCTTCAAAATTGTGCCCGGTATCAATATGTACCAGCGGGAAAGGGAACTTACCTGGGCGGAAGGCTTTTAAAGCCAGGTGCACCAGGGTAATAGAATCCTTACCACCAGAAAACAGCAACGCAGGTTTTTCAAACTGCCCCGCTACTTCGCGCAGAATATATATGGCCTCTGCCTCTAATTCGTCCAGGTAATCTAACCGGTATTTGCTCATTCTTTTAAATCGTTTAACGTAACTGCATGTAAACCACACTCTTTCTTGCTTTGGTCTTCCCACCACCAGCGCCCGGCCCTAAAATCTTCGCCAGGTTGTACCGCCCTGGTACAGGGCAGGCAGCCTATGCTGGGGAAACCCTTATCATGCAATGTATTGTAGGGTATATTATATTGTTTGATGTAAGCTTTTACATCGTCTAAAGTCCAGTTAAAAATAGGGTGGAACTTAATGAGCCGGTTGCCCTCGTCCCATTCCACATCGCTCATATCCTCGCGGTTTGCTGATTGCTCGGCCCGGATGCCGGTTATCCAGCATTGGTTACCGGCCAGGGCACGATGCAAAGGCTCTATCTTACGGATACCGCAACATTCTTTGCGGTTATCTACCGATTCGTAAAAACTGTTTGGGCCTTTGGCGTTCACCATGGCTTCCAGTTTGTTATTGTCTGGATAGTAAGCATGAATAGGCTGGCCATATATCTCCATAGTACGGTTCCACACGTAATAGGTTTCGGGGAACAATCTACCAGTTTCAAGCGTAAAAACCTTAATGGGGATGTTATTGGCGAATATGATATGCGATATCACCTGGTCTTCCCAGCCAAAGCTGGTAGAAAATACTATTTCGCCCGCAAACTGCTCTGCTAATGCACGCAGCGCATCCACCGGGTTTTTCCCGTTCACCAATTGCGATATGTATGTAGTATCGGCCATTATATCACCTTTAATAAAAAATTAATAATACTGCGGATGCTGATGAGGATAACGATAACTGATACCGCCATCATGATAGCCTTTGCAGAAATTTTGTTAGAGATGCGTGCCGCCACAGGTGATGCCAGCGCACTGCCGATAACCAGGCCTGCCACAGCATCCCAGTGCGAACTATTGAGCATGGTGATGAACGTAAGCGAACCCATTAATGCTATAAAGAAACGCGAAAGTTTTACCGTACCTAACGAGAACCTTGGATGGCGCCCACCTGCTATCAGCGTAGATAATACTATAGAACCCCAGCCACCACCGCCAACGGCATCAATAAACCCACCGCCAAGGCCCAGCAGCGGTATGCGTTTTATTTTGGCCGTGGTGCGTTTCTTTTTTAGGTCTAAAGCTTTCTTAAATATTACGGTACCTAATATTAATGTATAAAGCGATACAGCGGGTTTTGTATATTGGGCATAATGCTCTAACGATGATAATAAGTAAGCGCCTGTAACCGCGCCGATAATGCCCGGCAACAATAATAGTTTAAACAGTTTCCAGTTTACGTTGCCCATGCGGTAATGCATCCAGCCGGCAATGCCGTTGCTCATGATCTCGGATAAATGCACACCCATACTGGCCGAGGCAGGAGGGATACCCATTGATAGCGAAAACGAAGTTGATGTTACCCCGTACGACATGCCAATGGCCCCGTCTATCAGCGCGAAAACAAACCCCGCGCCAAGAAAATAATAAAACATGGGCGAAATATTCTCCACATAGTTTTTAAATGCCGGGTCTTTAAGCCACAGGGCTATAATGGTTACAGCCAGGAACGCCACAAACGTTGCCCATACAATGAGCTTTAAATTGCGGTTGCTCGGCGCTTTTTTAGGGCCAAGCAATATGGCGGTAACCCGGTTAAGTTCCTGAACCTTATGCGTAAAATCGCCGGATAGGGTGTTGCGCACCTCGCTCATTTGCTGCAGGGTGATATCCAGTTCGCCGGGTAACGACTGGCCCAAAACTTCTTTTAAGCGCTTGGCTATAGTTGGCGATTTGCCGTTTGTGGAGATCGCAATTTTCAGATCGCCTTTTTGTACGATGGAACCCAGGTAAAAATCGCAAAGCTCGGGTTTATCGGCAACATTGATCAATAGTTTGCGGTCATGCGCCGAGTCGCGTACGTACTTATTCAGTTCGCTATCGTTTGTGGCGGCAATAACAATGTCGGCAGTATCCAGGTCGGTATCTGCGAATGATTTTTGGACGATTTTTATGAGAGGGTATTGCGCCGCGAATGCATGCACACCCGGCAAAAAATCTTTAGCAATAATGGTAACAGCAGCAGCCGGACTGTTATTGAGCAGGGCCGTAAGCTTTTCCAAGCCAACATTGCCGCCGCCAACCAGTACGGTATGCAGGTTGTTCAGTTTTAAAAACACCGGGAACAATTGGTTGCCCTGTGCTTTATCTGCCTGAACTTCTGTTAAGTTATTATCCATTTGCAACAACGTCATAAACTTGTTTTACCAATTCAAATTTTGGATGTAAGGATACCACCTCACCAAACACAATAAGGGCAGGAGAGGTGATGCCTTGTACGGCAGCCAGTTCTGCAATGCTATCGGCAGTGCCTATAGCTACCTTTTCGTTAACGGTGGTGCCGCTTTGTATTACGGCAACAGGTAGTTTGCCTTTACCTTCGTTTTTAAATATCTCTGCAATTTTTGCCAGTTTATGAATACCCATCAGTACCACAATGGTAGCATTGGTTTTAGCGGCATCGTATATATCCTGCGAGATCTTACCATCGCTGGTAGTGCCGGTGACTACCCAAAAACTTTCGCTAAGGCCACGGTGCGTAACAGGGATACCCTGTAAACCCGGCACACCTATTGAACTTGAAATACCCGGTACAACCTGTGTAGGGATGTTGTATGCTGCGGCAAAATCCAATTCCTCGTGCCCACGGCCAAACACAAATGGGTCGCCGCCTTTTAAGCGTACCACGTGGCCGTAGTTAAGCGCATAATCAACCATTAGCTTGTTGATGTTATCCTGCGAGAAGGAATGATCGCCAGAGCGCTTGCCTACATATACTTTAACTGCACCGGCAGGGGCGTAGTCCAGCAGGTCATCGTTCACTAAAGCATCGTATAAAACCACATCGGCAGTTTGCAGGGCTTTAACGCCTTTCAGGGTTATCAGTTCCGCGTCGCCGGGGCCTGCGCCAACAAGGGTTATGCGCGGTTCTTTTATATTGTTTGCATTGTTTTGTATCATGATTGCAACACAGCCTCTCTCTTAACTTTTACAGCCTCTAAAAAATCTGTAGCCTGCTGTTTGTAAGCGGTGGCAAACTCCTCAGATGGTTCATTTTTATTTATTTGCAGCACCAGGTCGCTAAAGGTACCCTCAAGGGCCAACTCGCCGGTGGCTACATAGTTGTTATCAAATTCTTTTATTACACCGGTTTGGGTGCTGCTGTTAACGCCCTTATCCAGTAACAACGCTTTCGCGGCGCTGATCATGGTGTTGTATGAATGATAGATAGCATCGGCCCATAAACCTTTGGCATACGCACCGTTTGCCCAGCCCAGTTTCTCTTCACTCTCGAATAGCAGGGTGGCAACCAGGTCGATAATAACACCGGCACACTCGCCAACACCAATGGCCGAAACATACGTTTCCTGATGGCCCCAATCTACAAATTCATCGTCGGTTAAGGTAGTTAAATCGGCCAGCGGTTTTAGCAGGCGATAAAAATAATCTTTGCCCTGCCTGTCATAATAAGCGTGGAAGGTCTCTTCCGATACGGAATTGGTTTTATAATCATCCAGTACATATCTCAATGCATCGGTAGCGCGTTTTGATGGTACTTTGATCACCCGTTCGGCAGCGCGGCCTACGCCGTTACCCACAGTGCCACCGCCCAGCATTACCTGTACAGACGGCAATACTTTTGCACCCGCCTTAAGCGAACTGCCGTGGAAACCGATATGCGCCAAGCCATGCTGGCCGCAGCTATTCATACAGCCGCTTATTTTGATCTTGATCTCGCGGTTGTAGATGAAATCTTCGTATTCGTTATAAATAACATCCTCCAGCACCTTGGCCATGGTCATGCTGTTGCTGATGCCCAGGTTGCAGGTATCGGTACCAGGGCAGGTGGTAACATCGGCAAGGCTATCAAAACCAGGCGCGGCAAGGTCTAAAGCGTGTAGCCCTGCATATAATGCGGGCAGCGCTTCTTTACGCACAAACTTTAACAATAAACCCTGGTTTTGCGTAATCCTGATCTCGTCGGCAACGTAAGGTTTGATAGCCGTAACCAATTTGCGTGCAACATCCGTTGGGATATCGCCTACGGGTACTTTAATGTAAACCCCGTAAAAGTCCTTCTGCTTTTGTTCAAAAACGTTAGTAGCCAGCCATTGCTCGTAACGGAATGGATTATCAATAGGTGCGGGGTGCGGGTTTGCGGTTTCCGGAATTTGAGGTTGTGGTACTGCATCTCGGTTAATTGGCCAGCTTTTTACCTTAAGCGCGGTGCGCTCTTCTTTGGCCAAACGCAGTACCTCGTCTAACCCTATCTTTTGGATCAGGTATTTTAAACGGGCCTTATTACGGTTATTGCGCTCGCCGTGGCGGTCAAACACACGGATGATGGCTTCTATGTAGGGGATCAGCTGGTCCTCGGGTAAAAACTCTTCTACCGGGCTGGCCAGTAAAGGTTGCGCGCCGAGGCCGCCGCCTAACAGTATTTTAAAGCCACGTTGGCCGGCGGCGTTTATTTTAGGTATCGCACCAATATCATGGATATAGGAAAAAGCGGTATCCGCATCACTTGATGAAAAGGAGATCTTGAACTTTCTCCCCATTTCCTGGCAGATAGGGTTCCGCAGGAAATACTCGAAAGTAGCCTGCGCATATGGCGAAACATCAAACGGCTCCAGTGGGTCGATACCCGAGGTGGGGGATGATGTTACGTTACGTACGGTATTACCGCAGGCTTCGCGCAGGGTGATATCGTCCTGCTCCAACTCGGCCCAAAGCTGTGGGGTACGGTCAAGGCTTACATAATGTATCTGGATGTCCTGGCGGGTGGTTAAGTGCAGGTTGCTGCTGCCGTACTCGTCAGAGATATCGGCAATTTTTAAAAGCTGCTTAAAAGTAACCTTACCGAACGGTAGTTTAATACGCACCATTTGTACGCCCGGCTGCCTTTGGCCATAAACGCCACGTGCCAAACGGAGGCTCCTGAATTTCTCGTCGTGTATTTTGCCTTCTCGGAACGCACGTATCTTCCTTTCCAGGTCGATGATGTCCTGTTCAACGATAGGGTTCTCCAGTTCTGTTCTGAAGCTCTGCATATTCGGTACGTAATTTAGTTTTCTCAAAAAAAAGCCCCTTCTGCTGCGGCTGAAGAGGCGAGTATTATTTATTTACACACTTACAACCACGATGTATCCGCCCACATACAGCAGTTAATCAGGTTGTTATGATATGTAAATTCTATTTGTTGCATTATTATTCCCCAAATATATATATAGTATAGGGGAATAGTAGAATTTATTTGAAAAAAGTTTCAGATTTTTGTAACCACAGAGGCCACAGAGTTTTCACTGAGGAAACAGAGATTGGATGATAATGCTAATAAACTTTGTGTTCTCTGTGATTTTTCCCTCTGTGTCCTTTGTGGTTAAAGATCGTTGCTAAACAAAAAAGCACCGCCATACGGCAGTGCTTTTAATATCGGTCTGATAAAATATTAGGTAGTGTAACCCAGTATCTTTAATACCTGTTTACTGTTTTGCTCTTCGCCAAATACCTCAAAGTTGAATGTTTCATCCCTGTTTCTGCGGATGATAACATGTTTTGGTGATGGCAGCAGGCAGTGGTGGATACCACCATAACCGCTTAGTACTTCCTGGTAAGCGCCTGTGTTAAAGAAACCCAGGTACTGCACCTTACGGGTTTTGGGCATATACACGCTGTTCATGTGGGCTTCCTGGTTGTAGTAGTCCTGCCCGTCGCAGGTGATACCGCCAAGGTTAACACGCTCGTATTCGCTATCCCAGTTGTTGATAGGTAGCAGAATGTATTTTTGGTTCAATGCCCAAACATCAGGCAGGTTGGTAATGAATGATCCATCCAGCATCAGCCATTTCTCGCGGTCGTTTTGTTGCTTGCGGCCCAATACCTTGTATAGTATACCCGATGCTTCTGCAACGGTGTATTTACCAAACTCGGTAATAATATCCGGTTCCATAGTATCGTGCTCGGCGCAGATCTCTTTAATACGGCTCACAATCTCGTTGATCATGTACTCGTAATCAAAGTCAAACACCAGCGAATCCTTAAACGGCATACCACCGCCGATGTCTAAAGTATCCAGCGCAGGGTTTATTTTTTTGAACTTGCAGTAAAGCGTTACATATTTCTCCAGCTCGTTCCAGTAGTATGGCGTATCTGAGATACCCGAGTTAATGAAGAAATGTAGCAGCTTTACTTGGAAGTTAGGGTTGTTTTCTATCTTGTTATGATAAAAATCAATCACATCCTCCATACGCACACCAAGGCGCGAGGTGTAAAATTGCGAATCCGGCTGCTCTTCTGCCGCTATACGGATGCCCAGGTTGCATGGGGTATCCATCTCCACCTCGTCATCGTAGAGGTTAAATTCTTCCTTGTTATCCAGCACCGGGATGATGTTCTTAAAACCATCGTGCAGCATATCAATAATGTACTGCTTGTACTGAAAAGTTTTAAAACCGTTACAAATAACGGTCATATCCTTGCTTAGGGCACCTTTTTTCTCCAGCGCGTCAATCATCGGCATATCAAAGGCCGACGATGTTTCCAGGTGGATCTCGTTCTTCAGCGCTTCTTCAACAATATGCTTAAAGTGCGAACTTTTGGTGCAATAGCAATACTTATACGTGCCGCGGTAATTATTTTTAATAATTGCCTGCTGAAAAAGCAGCTTGGCCTGCTGTATTTTTTTGCTGATGATAGGCAGATAGGTGAAGCGCAGGGGCGTGCCGTACGTTTCAATCATCTCCATTAAATTGAGGTCGTTAAAATATAATTCGTCCTCTATTATCTCAAAACCATCCTGTGGGAAACCAACGCTTAGGTCAAGAAATTCCTGGTAACTCTGCATTCTTTAAAATTTGGTGCAAATGTATATTTTAAACGGATTTATTTGCTATTTGTTGGGGGTAAATTTTATAGTAGGAATGTAATTTATTTGCGGGTTTGATTTATGTGCTTAAAGATGTTTCACGCAAAGACGCTAAGACGCAAAAAATGGTTGACCAGTTAACCGCGTCTTAGCGTCTTTGCGAGAGGTTTTTTTCCTATTTGATATACACGAACGATACACTTTGTTTAACCGTAAGCCCGCTTATGCCTGTACTGTTATAGGTTATGGTGTATTTAGCAGGTTTATCAATAGCGTATGCTTTTAGCAGGTCTGCATTTACTGTCAGGCTATCATTAGCTTTAAGGGTGATATAGCTATTGGCAGGGGGCGGCATTATGCGTTTGGCCATTGCCCCTTTGTAATTCACTTCGTTTCCGCTCTCGTCTTTAATATCCAGGTATTTGCTCATTAAGGGCTCAAATGGAGTATGCCATTTGCAAAAGCGTGCGGTATCTGCCGAATTATTCTTTACCGTGAATTTCAGCAGCACAGAATCGCCGGCTTTAATGGTATCCTTAATAGAGATCTCTGCGGTAAGTTTTTTTCCTGTAGCTAAAGTATCTGCTACAGATTTGGCAGAATCAGCTTGTTCTGCTGTTTTACTTCCCGAACGGACACCGCAAGATGATAGCGCCAAAAGGGCGATCGCTAATATTTGATAGTTTTTCATAGTAGTTATACGTTGCAACATTAAACTGTGCAACAGGCGGATGGGATTTAAGTTCTGATAGAGTTGTAATGAGCGAATTAAACCTAAACCTTAAGTGAAATGTTTTTGACAACATTATCTCTTGAACTACGAAACGCATTTACCACTATAAATATGATATTGGTGGCGTATAGTACAACTACTACAATCAATAAAAGTTGGCCCTCATCTATAAAACTAAGCGATGAAAATGAATTGTTAAACATTGAAACGTAAAAGGATGCAAGTAGAATACACCACAAAATTTGAAAAATAAGTAACCGTTTAGCAGCCTTGTCTATATTGTTGGATTGTCCCCTTTTTACCATCCATAAAATAAGTGGTACTACAATACCAAGTAAGGGAAAAAATAAAAAACTTAATGCCGAAAGATTTAAATATGCCGGATAGGTTTTGTCCTGGTGTTTAGTAGGGGCGGCGGCTGGGTTACCAGCAGATACCCCTAATTCTTCGGGTGTGATATTTAATACTTTTGCAATTTGTAATAAGCTGTGGCCCCTTGGCTCAGTCTCGTTATTTTCAATCCGCTGAACGGTTCGTAAATTTATCTGTGCAAGATCTGCCAGCTTTTCCTGACTTAAACCTTTAAGTACACGTAACTCCCGTATGTTTTGGGCAATGTTTGATTTTTTCATTTAACTGATATTAACTGCCACAAATGTAATTTAGGTTGGGTTTTCTGTAAGCGATTTTTTTACGTCATATTTACGGCAAAAGCCTCCGCTACCGCAAGCATTCCGCTTTCAGTAGCTTAAACTTAATTGCGTCTTTGAGCAATAAATCTACAACTTCTCCAAATGCACCTCTGCCATCATACACCGCGCGCTACCGCCGCCATTGGTTTCAATGGTATTAATATCAGCATAAACCAGCTTGCCATATTTTTCTAATAATGCCTTTTGTTCAACACTAAGCGATTTAAATGCCGCTTGCGACATTACCACCAAAGTATCACCATTATTATTCTTTACCTCCAGCATGTTACCCGCAAAATGGTTCATCTGATCAAAAGAGATATCGATGATCTCTTTTTCTGTTGATTTAAGTGAATTGATAACTTTCTCTTTTTCAGCCGAATTGGTAATGCTATCTAAACAGATCACCGCGAATTTACTACCGATGGCCATCAGTACGTTGGTATGGTAAATGGCTTGTTGGTTTTGGTCGAAGGCGTCAAAAGTAACAGCTGTGTAGCCGGTATAATCGCAAAAGGCTTTCAGTACTTCGGCATTGGTACGGGGCGAGAGGCAGGCGTAGGCTATTTTGTTTTCCCTGTCAAGTACCATGCTGCCGGTGCCTTCTAAAAACTGGCTCCTTGCTTCAAAACGGCTCAAATCAATAACATGATTAGCCTTAAAGCCTTCTTCCAGTTGGCGGATGATATCCTCCCGGCGCTCCAGCCTGCGGTTCTCTGCCTGCATCGGGTACAGGAAAATATCGCCGTTATCATGAAAAGATACCCAGTTATTCGGGAAGATAGAATCAGGGGTATGGGGCTCCGGTGTATCGTTAATAACAGTCACATTCACGCCGTTATCGCGCAGCACTTTAACAAAGCCATCAAATTCCTGCAGGGCTTTGTTTTGTACGGCCTGCTGGTCGTCGTCGCGGTTCTGGAAGGCGTTACTTTCGGCCGTTTGGATGTTAAAACCAAACGCTACAGGGCGTATCATTAATATATTGGTGGTAGACTGGCTCATTTGCTCATTAAGTTCATTGGTGGTGGCAAATTAATCAATCTGCTTTATAATCCAATATATCGCCGGGTTTGCAGTTTAATTCGCGGCAAATGGCTTCAAGGGTATCAAAACGTACACCTTTTACTTTTCCGGTTTTGAGCAGGGAAAGATTGGTCATGCTGATATCCAGCCGCTCGGCAAGCTCTTTTAACGACATCTTGTTCTTTGCCATTTCCACATCAAGGTTTACTATGATAGCCATTATACAAACTCTCCGTTCTCTTTTTGTAATTCAAACCCATACTTAAATACATCGGCCATAATATAAATAACAGCGCCTAATATAAGGCCGTTAAAGCTTTCCTCCCAAACCATATTCTTCAGGCTGAAATTTTCAACCTGCCCGCTCAATATCATCGCGTTACTTACCCCCAATAAAATATGTAATGGTGTAAGCAGGGTAAAGCATAGCGCAATGATACGTACCCGCTTTATATTGTCGTATTTAAATGGAGCGCTATCTTTTATGCTATCAAAAAACTTACGCAGCTGGTAAATAATAGTCATTATTAAAACTTCAAGCGCAATTAAAAAAAAGTAAGCGGAGGCAACATAGCTGAAAGTGTTTTTTAACTTCATTTTTAAAATCCCCTGATCGCCCTGTATGGTAATATTATGGGCATTGGGTGTTAATGATTCCAGTTTTACTATTTCGGGGTTTAACGGGTATTTTACCGGGTTGCTAAATTCTACCGAATCGCTTGTTATGAACTTGATGGTTAGCATAGAAAATGCCACTACTATCAGTATGATGTTGGCATACCATGCAATAGTTAACACAACTCTAATTGTTTTTAAAAGCCAGGATGTAGTTTTCATGTTTGTATCTATTTGTTGATACAAACATATGAGTTAATATTTATAAAACAAAGATTATTTTATGTAAAACATAAAATAATCTTTGTTTTATCTTAAATAACACTATCGCGCATCATCGGCATGCTCATGCAGTGGAAACCGCCCCGGGCGCGTGAAAGCTCGGCGCTTGGCATCAGTATCAGCGTATCTTTCATTTTTTGCGGGAGTATTTCGCCGCTTTCAAATTTAGGCAGCAGGTCCGTTATGTGGATCACCTCGAAACCGCTTTGTTTAAAGGCCTCAACGGTTTTATCGTTACGGTCGTAACCAACAACAACACCGTCTTTAAGGGCCAGCAGGTTGCAGCTATCTGTCCATTGCTCGCGTGCGTCAAACGGGAACACATCGTTACCTGAGTAAATGAACCTGGTAGGTTCGGTAGATTGCAGATCTTTCTGACTGATGTTATCCAGCAGGTCTTCCAGCGTGTTAAATGTTTTAGGCTTTTTATCTTTTCTGAACTGTACTATCTCGGGTTTGTCCTTGTTCTTTTTATCGGCAAACCAGGCTATAGGTTCGCTTTGCGATTGCTCGGTTTCGGTAATGGTTAACGACCGCAGCAGCACCCATACATTACGTTTTACCTGCGTAAAAACAGTATCAATATGCATGTAATCGCGCTTATGTGGTATTTTTACAATCGTTATCTTGCTTACCACATCGTTTTCAAACAGTAGCTTGATGGCCTCATTAGCGCCGCTGATAGAGGTACGCTCGCTGCATCCAATAATCAAATGCTGCGGACTAACCATCATCACATCGCCACCTTCAATAGTGGTTTTTTCTTCATTCACTTCGCCGGGGCGCAAAAAGTGCTGCTTGTTTTCGGGTATCTCGATAACGCTATCGCGATAGGCTTCAAACAAAGGATGATTGAAAAAGATATAACGCATCAGCAAAGTTTCGCGAGAGCGGGCTTTTTTAGCAGGCTTATTCAGCAGGATATGGTTGTTGATAGCGATACCCAGATCGCGCGAAAATATCAGGTTAGGGATAGGTGCGAAGATCATGGTATCATCACCCAGCGAGCCGGAGATAAATATCTTGGCCAATTCTACCGGGTCGGTATCTATCAGTTGCAACTGCAGTTTGTAGTTACAGCTTTCTATAGCGCAAACGGCCGCCACCAGTTTTTTCCGGATATCGGTTTGCTGCAGTATATCGCTCAGCAGGGTTTGTATCTCAATAACCTTTGTTGAATTATGAAAACCGGCATTGTCTGGTTTAAAAAAATCGCGGTTGCCGGCAGCGCTGTCAATACCGGCCAGTTTACCTTGTATCTTATCAGGGTCAAGAAAGTACATCAGCAGCTTAATGTAGTAATCGTACTCCTTGCGGCGCATGGTATCCAGGTGCACAATGTCTTCAAAAAGCCAATCCTGCGCTTTTGAAGGCACTACTTTGCCCAGTCCGCTATCGGGGCTATGCACCAAAAGTGTACGCAGGCTACCAATCTCAGATGTTACATCTATCTTAAAATCTTTGTCATTAAGTGTCATAAATGGTTATAAAGAAGAAACAAATCTATTGTTTTTAGTTGGAAGATGAAGTATTAACCATAGAGGACACAGAGAATTTGCATGGCGTTGAACACAGAGGCCACAAAGAAAAAAAACTCTGTGACCTCTGTGTTTTTCTCTCTGTGCACTCTGTGGTTAAAACAATTGAACATGCTATATAAGCATTCTTTAATTTATGTTAATTTTGCGCGATGGATTTTATTATTGAGGCTGTTGTTAAGGCCGTTAAAGATTTATACCAAACTGATATTGCTGCTAAAGATGTAAACCTGCAGGATACCCGCAAAGAGTTTGAAGGGCAGGTTACCCTGGTTACCTTCCCGTTTACAAAGGTATCGCGCAAGGGGCCTGAGCAAACCGGTACCGATATTGGCGAATACCTGCAAAAAACATTAACGCAAATTGCCGCTTTTAACGTTGTTAAAGGGTTTTTAAATATCTCTTTAGCTGATAGTTATTGGCTTGATAAGCTCCATGCCGAAATATTAACCGATGATTTTGCCGCACCAAAGCCGAACGGCAAACGGGTGATGGTAGAGTATTCATCGCCCAATACCAATAAGCCACTGCACCTGGGGCACATCCGTAACAACCTGTTAGGTTTTTCGGTTGCTGAGATATTGGGTGCTGCCGGGTACGATGTAGTAAAAGCCAACTTGGTTAATGACAGGGGTATCCACATCTGTAAAAGTATGCTGGCCTGGCGCGAGTTTGGCAATGGCGAAACCCCCGAAAGTAGCGGCCTGAAAGGCGACCACCTTGCCGGTAAATACTATGTTTGGTTTGATAAAGCCTACAAACAGCAAATACAGGAACTGGTTGAAGAAGGCCAGACCGAAGATGAAGCTAAAAAGAACGCCCCGCTGATAAAAGAAGCCCAGAGTATGCTATTGCAATGGGAGGCAGGCGACCCGGAGGTAATTAACCTGTGGAAAACCATGAACGGCTGGGTTTACGATGGCTTTGATGTTACCTACAAAACCCTGGGTGTAAACTTTGATAAATACTACTACGAAAGCAACACCTATTTATTGGGTAAAGATATAGTTGAAGAAGGCCTTACAAAAGGCGTGTTCTTTAAAAAAGAGGATGGCTCGGTTTGGATTGACCTGACCGCTGAAGGCCTCGACCAAAAACTGGTACTGCGTGCCGATGGTACATCTGTTTACATTACCCAGGATTTGGGTACCGCACAGTTAAAGTACGACGATTATAAGATGGACGAATCCATCTACGTAGTGGGTAACGAGCAGGATTATCACTTTAAGGTGCTGTTCCTGATATTGCAAAAACTGGGTAAAAGCTGGGCGCAGGGTTTGTACCACTTATCGTATGGTATGGTCGATCTGCCGTCGGGAAAAATGAAGAGTCGCGAGGGTACGGTGGTTGATGCCGACGACCTGATGGCCGATATGTTTGATACCGCTAAACAGAAAACCGAAGAAATGGGTAAGGTTGAGAGCTTTACCGAAGAGGATAAGAACAAACTGTACCACACTATTGGTATGGGGGCTTTAAAATACTTCCTGCTGAAGGTTGATCCTAAGAAACGCCTGTTGTTTGATCCCAATGAATCGGTGGATTTCCAGGGGCATACGGGGCCGTTCATCCAATACACACATGCACGCATCAAATCGGTACTAAGCAGGGCTAATTATAGCGCCGAAAGCAGCCAGAATGATGTGGCCGAACTGGATGGCATTGAGCGCGATTTGATTGTAACCTTGTCAAAATTCCCCGAAGTTATTGTAGAAGCAGCGGCAGGGCATAGTCCGGCGCTGATTGCCAACTATGTTTACGAATTGGCTAAAACTTATAACAAATTTTACCAGGAAAAACCTATCCTGAAAGCCGAGGAAGAGCGACTTAAACAATTCCGCCTGCAATTATCGGCCGCATCGGCAAAAATTATCAGCAAAGCCATGGGGTTGTTGGGCATTGATGTGCCGGAAAGGATGTAGTTAACAGTGGGCAGTTTGCAGAAATAACTGCTAACTATTTACTGCCCACTGCTAACTGAAGTTACCTTCTCCAATGGCCTCTGTGCCATACATAGCCACGCGGGCTACGGGCCCAGCTGCCTTGTACATAAACACGGTTTGCACGGGCGCGGGTATAATAGCCATTCCTGTAAACGTAACGGTTACCACTATAAACCCATTCGCCGGGTACCCAGTAGGCGCCGGCATAAGGTGGTGCGGGGCGGGTGTAAACCGGTTCAACAGGTTGTTCAACAACATAACCTTCTGTTGCGCACGATGCCAGGAACAGCGAACCCGCCATTGCTGCCATTATTCCAAATTTTGATAATGTTTTCATCTGTAATATGTTTTGTAGATGTATGTAGGACAGATATGAGAAAAAAAGGTTTAAAAGGGTAAGCATGTAAGTCTGAGTTAGATAAAACCGTTCAGTATATAATAATAGGAAGTTGCTGATTGTCAGGTTATTGACAGTGTTCACAGGTGTTCACGGCAGTGAACGTGAACACTTCGGGCGTTTGAGGGCGTTTGAGGTCGTTTTAAAGCCGGTTTTAGGTGGTATTGATTGTGGCTCGGCAAGCTCACAACAATTGCCTAAATCTGTAACAAAACGCGTAATTTAGCCTCCTATAAATATGACTATCTCACCCGCATCTATTCATAGAAACATTTGGTTCACCTTATTAACAGCCTTACTGATTTTAGGCGGGGGCTTGTTTATTCTGCACCATGTCCCGGCAGGTAAAAAGGACATCATAGCCACAGCGTTCCTGGGCGATATAATCATCACTTTCCCGGTTGCTTTTTATTATTTATTAATACAACCGCTTAAACTAAAAAAACGCAGTATTTTTTTGGTGATAAGCTGCTGCCTTGCTGTTGCGTACCTTATTTTGCCCGCACATCAGCAAAGCTACATTGCACAGGTAAAAAGGCTAACCATGTTTGCAGAGCTGGGGCTGCTTATTTATGCTGTAAGCAAAATAAAACGCATAAACGCTGTATATAAACAGCTAAAAGCAATAGCGCCCTATAACCCATACCTGCTGCGTAAAAGTATGGTTGAGGTGTTAGGAGATAGCATGGCAATAAAATTGATGGCATCAGAGGTTAGCATGCTCAAATTCGGGTTGATGCCTTTTGGGAAGAAAGAAGCAATGGCGCCCGCGGCAACGGGTTACAGTATTCACAAAGAAACCGGTTACATAGCCATGTTCAGCATTGTGCTGTTTGCCTGCTTTGCCGAATTAGTAGGTTTCCACTTACTGATAGCACATTACAGTAAAATTGCAGCCATGATTATAAGCGCACTTACTGTTTATGGTATCGTAATTATAGTGGGCGACCTGGCAGCCATTATCAAAAAGCCAGTATTGGTTATGCCCGATAGATTGATACTGAGAACCGGCATCCGTTGGGTGGCTGATATTGATCGCAGCAATATTTTGTCTGTAGAAAAACTGCGGATAGGGTTTGAGCCGGATAAAGATACATTTAGTGGCGGGATACTAAAAAGCAGCACAAATATCTGCTTTACATTTGCCCAATCGGTTAGCGTTGAGCGCGTTTATAGTAAAACAGTATCAGTTACCAAAATAGTGATGACGGTTGATGATGCGGATAAGCTGATAGCGCAACTGGGCTGATCTGTAAGACCTTTTTTAAACGTCGTTGAGAAGAACGTAGCGACGTGGCAATCTTCGACATACATATCGCCGACTTTGCTATAGAAGATTGCCACGCTATCGCTCGAAATGACGCGTAGAGTAATGGGTAGTTTTTAAGCAAACTTCTCTGCCACAACCAAATCCTTGCTGCCTGCGGTGTATTTATAAAAGCCGCTGCCGCTTTTTACACCTAAATGCCCGGCGGTTACCATATTTACCAATAGCGGGCATGGGGCATATTTAGGGTTGCCAAAACCATTGTGCAGCACTTTCAATATGGCCAGGCAAACATCCAGGCCAATAAAATCGGCCAATTGCAGCGGGCCCATCGGGTGGGCCATCCCCAGTTTCATAACGGTATCTATCTCTTGTACACCGGCTACGCCTTCAAATAAGGTGTAAATGGCTTCGTTTATCATCGGCATGAGTATGCGATTGGCCACAAACCCCGGGTAATCGTTCACCTCAACAGGATCTTTACCCAATTTGCGAGATAGTTCCATTATAGTGCTGGTTACCTCATCGGTAGTAGCATACCCGCGAATCACCTCCACCAGTTTCATCACAGGCACGGGGTTCATAAAGTGCATACCAATAACATTGGCCAGGTTAGCGGTCGCCGCCGCAATTTCGGTAATGGATATAGATGAGGTGTTTGATGCCAGTATAACTCCGGGTTTGCAAACCTCGCTAAGCTGTTTAAACAATTTTAGTTTTATCTCGCGGTTCTCGGTAGCGGCTTCCACAACCAGGTCGGCATTGGCGGCGCCATCCTTTACATCAGTATAAGTTTTTATATTGTTTAAAGTGGCTGTTTTGGCGGCTTCGTCAATACTGCCTTTTTTTATCTGACGGTCCAGGTTGCCTGCTATGGTTTGCAGGGCTTTTTGCAGGGCGCTATCGCTGATATCAACAAGCGAAACGTTAAACCCGTTTTGCGCAAAAGTATGGGCTATACCGTTACCCATGGTACCCGAGCCTATAACTGTAATGTTCTTCATAGTATAATTGGTTGGTATTTCCGTTGGATGGGAAACGACTGCAAATTACAAGGAAATATATTTACCTGCATCAGCAATTGTGTTTTTATCTACCACAGCAAGCATCGGCACCCGCCCTAAATGTGCTATCTGTGTATATGCGGTAATGTAATCCTCGGTAGATGTATTCTCCTCGCCATTAAAAATAATGCCTTTAATAGGGATTTTACGCTGTTTTAAAGCTTCTATTGATAATAGCGTATGGTTTATACTGCCCAGGTAATTTTGCGAAACCAATACCACTTCGGCATTAAGTTGTTTGATCAGATCGATAACCAGGGCGTGGTTATTTAAAGGAACCATTAAACCGCCCGCGCCTTCAATCAGTAATTGATTTTCGGTTTTTGGGGCGATGATGCTTTTTTCATCTATTTCAATCCCATCCAGCGTGGCAGATTTATGGGGCGAGTAGGGTTGGGTAAGCCTGTAGCTTTCCGGGTGAAAAACGGAGGTAGTGTTAGATACTAACCGTTGCACTTTCATGGTGTCAGAATTTTCCAGCTCGCCTGATTGTACTGGTTTCCAGTAATCACATTGTAGTTTCTCCACCAAAATGGCCGATATCAGGGTTTTGCCTATATCTGTGCCTATGCCTGTTACAAACAACGGTTTATTGTGCATGTGTAATGTTATTAATGGTTGATACAAGCAGTTCCATCTCTTCGGTAGTGTTGTAGGAGTGGAGGCAAATACGGATCCTTTCGGCGCCCTGGGCTACCGTTGGGCTTAGTATAGGCCTTACATCTAACCCTGTGGTTTGCAAGTGCTGAGCGGCTTGTTTGGCTTTATCGTTACTGCCTAAAATGATGCATTGTATGGCGCTATCGCTTTGCAGTAAAGGGTAGTTATTATGGGCTTGTACCTTACTTTTAAAATACTGTATGTTTTGCTGTAGCTGTATTATATCCGCTCCTGAGCGTGATACAAGCTGATAGGCCATTTTAATAACCGCCAGCTGATGGAAAGACGCGGCAGTTGTATAAATAAATGATCGTGCAAAATTGATCAGATATTGGCGCAACGGGCTGCTGCCTAATACAATAGCCCCGTGGCAGCCCAAAGCTTTGCCAAAAGTTACCACACGGGCAAATACCTTGTCCTTCAAACCCAGATGGCTGATCAATCCCTGCGGGTATAAACCTACCGCGTGGGCTTCATCCACAATTAAGTGGGCGCCGTATTGTTCGGTAAGCTTTACGATCTCCAAAATTGGCGGTGTGTCGCCATCCATCGAGTAAACGCTTTCTATCACTACATAACAAATGCCTTTAGCCTGCTTTAGCTTGCCCTTCAGGCTCTCCATATCATTGTGGCGGAATGTGTATCGGTTGGCGTAACTTAAGCGCGCACCGTCAATAATTGAGGCGTGTATCAGCTCATCACATATAATGGTATCACCTTTTTGCGGGAGCGACGAGAATAAACCCACGTTAGCATCGTATCCCGAATTAAATAGCAAACCCGCTTCGGCCTGGTGAAAGGCTGAAATTTGTTTTTCCAGTTCTTCGGCATAAGCCAAATTACCCGATATGAGGCGCGATCCTGTTGCGCCGTTCAAACTTTGCGGGTGGCTTTCTATTTCCCTTTGGATATCATCCTTTAAAAAAGGGGAGCGGGCAAAACCCAGGTAATCGTTAGAGCAAAAATCTGTAAGGTTACTCTCGGGCTGCAGCATGCGGTAGTTCCCCAGCATTTTGCGTTCATCAAGTTTGGTTTGGATGTATTTTTCTGATGATGCCACGCTTTTAATTTTCTGCTAAAATAAAAAAAGCGGCCTATAGCCGCTTCTTTTATTTTAGCAATAATGTTTTATTACTTGTTTGATTGGCTGCCGCCACCGCCGTTTTGCATACGGGCGCGCCTTTCATCCATTTCTTTTTGGTAGGCCGCTGCCTGCTCTGGCGTTAATACAGCCTTAACTTTATCGTTAGTAGCCTGCATCATCGGGCGCATCTGGGTGCGCATATCGCCACCGGCGTTACGCAGACTATCCATTGATTTAGTTTGCGCATCGTAAATAGCGGTAATTTTTGTTACCTGGTCGTCGGTAAGTTTTAAGCTTTCTTTTAATGCTTTAACCCTATCGGCCGTGCTCATTCTTTGGCGACCCTGTGCGTGGCTTACTGCTGATATTCCTAATACGAATAAGCAGATCATCATCATCTTTTTCATTTTTTAGTTTTTTTTAGTTTAACTGATGTTATGATAAAGATAACGGTGAATAGTTTAACCTAATGTTATGTAACTTAATTGTTATGGGTTACTGCTTAAGTGTAACTTAAATGTTGCCTGGGCTTAATTTACGTCCTTATTATTCAAATTCGCTATCGAGCGTTGCATCTGGGCCATCATACTGGTAAGGCTTTCCATGGTGGGCTCGGGTGTTGGCATTGGCATGTGGGTAGATATATAGGCTTTTGCCTTCCAAACCTCCAGTACATCCTCGGCGCTTATTTCGTATGGGTCGTACACCGGGTTGTCTGATATCAGTTTCAGGTTACGGCCTTCTTTATATTTATTGCCGGCGCGTTTGTAAACCACGCCATCATTTTTGGAGATAATCACATAGGTTTCACCAACCTTTACATCGGCCCAGTTTTCCTGGTATTCACCTATTATAATAGTACCCGATTGCAGGGGCAGCATCGAGTCGCCTTTTATCTCGAAGCCACGGTAGGTGCCCTGCTTAAACATAGGCAGGTATAGTTTTGGCAATTGAGATACATATTCCGGGTCGGCGTAGCCATTTAAATAACCTGCACTGGCTTTTAGCGGCACCATTTCAATATTCTCGTTATCTTCCTTATCAACCGAAATACTTAGTATCCTGAGGTTTGCCGGGTTGCCCTTTGGCTTTGGCGCCCACTTCTCGTCGATGGTTTCGTTAATGAAATCATCAATTGATATGTCAAAAAATATTGCTAATTGTTTTAGTAGTTCATATTTGGGTTCGGCGCGTTCTTCTTCGTATGCACCTACTAATGAACGTTTTATGCCTACCTGATCGGCGAATTGCTGTTGGGTTAGCCCCTTCTTTTTGCGAAGGAATTTAATATTTTGTGAAATATTTGCCATAAAAATTTGGAATTGCTAAAATAGTTAGTATTTTTATGCTCATAAAATTAGTAATTATTTTTTAATCAGCAAATTTTTTTATCAAATGAAGAGGTTCGTTTATATAATCACAGACAGAAACAGGAAAAATTTACACGTAGGTATGTGCACAGACTTACTTAAAACCCTTAAGTTTTATGGTGAGATGCCAACTTTATTTTTTGACAGCGCGCAGCAATTAAACCGCCTGGTTTATTTTGAAGAGATAAATACCGAAGAGCAGGCCATGGAGCGTTTTAAAACGGTAAGCACTTTTACACGCCCGCAAAAAGAAAAAATGATACGCCCCGTAAACCCTGATTGGGTTGACCTTACCGCCGGTTTAAAATACGAAAGTGGTGTAAGGGTAAGGCCAGCATACGGAAGGCCATCTATACAACCATCGCGCAGAGCTGTTACTTTTTAATAAATACCAAAGCACCCGAGTTCATGCAATATCTTTTGCCGCCCCTGTCTGCAGGGCCGTCATCAAATATGTGGCCAAGGTGTAAGCCTGTGCTTTTTTCAATAACCTCGTCGCGGCTCATGCCAAAAGTGCCGTCGTGTACAATTTCAACCTTATTTGGGTCGATAGGTTTTACAAAACTTGGCCAGCCTGTGCCACTGTCATATTTATCGTCCGAACTGAATAACACCTCGCCGGTGGCAGCGCTTACATAAACACCCGTCTGGTGATTATCGTAATAAGCATTTTTATATGGCGGTTCCGTACCCTGGTTAACCATTATCTCGTATTGGTTAGGTGTAAGTTTCTTTTGCCACTCCGCAGCAGATTTGCTCAACCTTCTTTTTTCCAGTACCGTTTTATTTTGCCCGTTATTGTTACCACAACCCCAAGCAGCAAATATGCTGATGAGCACTATGGTTAAGATGAATCTTTTCATAATAGCTTAGTTACGAATACCGTTCAGGTTCAGATGTCATTGATAAGTCTGAATTATTACGAAGAAATGCAAACAAGCACTTGTTAATATTATAGCCGTATCATGTTTTTATTCATAGGTTTTAATATTGTGCGAGTGGTTCAATATGTCTCCGGTTGTTGCATCAATACTTAAATAACTCAAACCAAATTTTTTAGAGACATAATGAATTTTCCAAATAATTTGACCGTTTTGATATTTGCGTGACTCTGCTTGGGTAACTTCTCCGTCGGGAGCTTGATCTTTAATTTTATTTTTTATATCCTCATAGGTGTATTTATACAAGTCATTATAATTATCCACTTCAAAAACATTACCTTGAGCATCATAATAATATGCTGTATCGATCCTGAATTCGATTTGCTTAGGATTCGGTTCTAAATACTCTTCAGAATAAAATTTTTCAATGCTCCGTATCCGGCCCGTTTCGTAATATTCTTTTCTTTCTAAATATGGCTGATCAGTATTGTAAATTAATTTCACGTATCCGTATTTCGACTTACCCGAAATTGATATAATAATACCTGTTTTAAGGTTTTTTTGAAGTATACCAAACTCCCCGTTTAACGCATTATAATTAAACAAATGTGTCAAAGTATCATTTTTAGTAACCGGTTTTAAAGCCCGATCTCCGTTTAAGTGTTTTGATACAAGACTTTTAATTTGAGCAAGATCCAGTCTCTCCGTATTTTTAACAAGCGCTTTTTTGACTGTGCAATTGCTAAAAAGAGCAAATGACAAGATAACAAAAGCTATTTTTTTCCGCATAATTTTTTGCGTGAAATCTAAAATCGTAAATCTAACATCTAAAATCAGCCTACCAGCCCGGCGTAAAGTTCAACCCAAATACAGGCTTTTTAACATCAGTACGGTTAAATGGTATGGCATAGTACGGTTCAAGTATAATGGCTCCAAACAAATTTAGCCTTAATGAGATACCCGCGCTTAAAGCCGGTACGCGCTGGTTGGTGTTATAAATGGTTGTTCCATCAGGGTTGGTGCCTACCACATCAGGTGCTTTCTGAAACTTGATCTGGTCGCCGCCATTCCATGCCAAACCGGCATCAAAAAACAAGTTAAGATCGGTAAACAGGAATTTTGATTTAATAGCCGCAAGTTTCTCGGGGCCGGTAAAAGGCAAACGCACCTCAAAGTTTGCCACCGCTATACGGTTACCCGATAGCTGGTCGATAGTGAACCCGTTTTTGTTAGCCGTGCGCCCGTTGTAAAAGGTTTGCGCCTCGTAACCACGGATCAGGAAGGGGTAACCGACATATAGCGGGTACAGGCCGTTTGTATTATCCCCAAAACGCCCGTAACCATAAAACCTTGCTGCAAAAGTAACCGGCGCTGCGCGGATGTACTGCCTCAAATCAATAGTGGGCGAAAAGAAACGGTAGGTACCCACATTATACTCGGCCTCTAAACGGAAACGGTGCCCGCCAAGCGGCGATGCAATGCCCGAGTAGGAGTTATCGCCAACCAGGGCCACATGGCCGCTATATACAGCAAATGATTGCAGGTTTATACCATAATCGTTCAAAAAATCCTCGCGGGATATTTTGTGTTTTTTAAAGTCGATAGCGTTGCCAATAGTGGTTTGGTCAACCCCGTTATTATCGGGGGCTGTGGTATAATCATAATAAGTGCTGTACCTGTCAACCCGATATGAATACCTCGATGCGGATGTACCCACCTCGGCACGTAGCGAGCGGGAAATGGGGTAGGATGCAAAAGCCTGTACCGCATCCTCAAAAGTCCGGATGATATCCGTTCTCTCCTCGTAAACAGGAGTTTGTTTGCCGTTAATATCAATACTTGTAAAATCGTAACCATAGTTACCCGACTGATACGGGATATGTGAAACCCCAAGGCCGAAATTCCAGCGGCCCTGCTGGTTCAGATACACCACCTGCCCGCCAAAATCATATACCTCACCGTTAACTGCTACCCCGGCATAGATCTGGTTCCGGCCTAAAATATCTGTGAAAACACCCTGCACGCCACTTGATAAGCCGGCGCCATAAGTGCCTATTGATGCGCCAACGCCGCTGCTTGCCAGGTAATCGAGCTTAAATTTTGGTTTGTACGGGATTGCCTTTATCGAATCGAGCGGGATCTTGCGATAGGCTAAAAAGTTATTAAGGTTGGAGTTGATCAGGTCGACCCCTACAGAACGCGGCGGTGGCAGCATTGCAGCGTCAAAATTGGTGGCACCGGCCTCAACCACAGTGGGTTTAAACTCGGAAGCTTTGGCTGTATAAATGGTGAACTTTTGCGCACGGTAATAGGAGTAAAGCACATCGTCCTTATCAGACAAGGTCAAGGCAGGCGAATACTCTGTAATACCGCTTATCCCCGTAAACAAGTGGGTCATCTGCTCAATTTTACCACTTGCCAAGGTATAACGGTACATGTTGCGGAAGCCGTCGCGGTTTGACAGGAAATAAACCTGTGTGCCATCTGCCGAGTATTGTGGGTTTAAATTATTAGCGCCGTTAAAAATATTCAGGTCGGTTATTTTGCCGGTAGCAAGGTCGAGTTCGGCCAGGTTAAAGGTTATTTCCTGCGATAGTGATTTATCGTAAGTAGTTCTATCGGTAGAGAATATAACCTTTTTACCATCTTTTGAAAAACTTGGCTGGTACTCGGTGTACTTATCGTTGGTAAGTTGCTTTACGCTTTTGGTGTCGAAATTATACAGGTACAGGTCGGTATGCCCTTCGGCTAATCCCTGTAAAACAATGCTCTTACCATCGGGCGACCAGGAAAGGTTACTGAACTGCTCGGCCTTTTCCATCGAAATATCATGCAGTAATTTACCCGATGGTACCTCAATAACCAGCATCCGGTTTCGCCCCTTGCTGAATACGCTGAAAGCAAAACGCTTACTATCCGGCGACCACGCGCCCGACGACTCTATAAAGTTAAACTCATCAATATGCGTGTTTGATGTACTGCTGGTGAGTTTTTTAAGGTCGCGCCCGGTTTGTGCATCGGCCAGGTAAAGGTCTATACTAAACAAGCCCTTTTGCGACAGGTAGGTGAGGTACCTGCCATCCGGACTAACCGACGGCGCGGTAATATCGCCCCTTATTTTGGTTGTAATTAATTTGCGCCCGGTTGGTACCTGTGCGGTATCTTTTAAAAATGGCTTATAAGTGTTTTGAATAGAGTTTTTCCATAGCTGCGACAGCGTTTTGTCATCATACCCCAACGTACGCCTGATGCCATATTGCACGCCAAAACGTGCCGCATTTTTAAAGAACGGAACGATGATGGTATCGCCATAGGTAGAACCCAGGAATGACCAGAATGCCTGCCCGTAACGGTAAGGAAAATACTTGTTTGAATTGGTGAGCGCTTCAATAGTAGGGATATCATTATTGAGGTAAGCATCGCGCACCCACATGGCGGTGTACGCATCTTTTTTACCCAGTGAAAGATATTCGGCCATCCCCTCAACCATCCATAGCGGTACTTCGCCGGCGCGTTCGTACCCTACCGAATCGGCACCAAAAAGCATGTGGTATTGAAACGCGTGCACCAGTTCGTGCCCTATAACGTGGCGGGTTAGCTGGTTGGTTTCGGCAATGGGCATAATCACCCTGTTCTTTAAACTCTCGGTTACACCACCCAGGCCAACAGATGCATCAATCAGTGTGCTTTGTTGAAAATCGGGGTGGTTGCTGTATAAAATAATAGGGTTGGGCTTGTTGAACGTGTCCCTGAAAACCTGCTGGTGCAGGGTGTACCATAGTTCGCTTTCCTGCGCAAAGCGTTTGATAACGCTATCATTCTTCAGATAGTAGTAGATTTCGAAATGCGGAGTTTTGTAAACCTTAAATTTAAGGTTTTTATAGCGCACCTTGTTTTGCCCAAAGTTTTGCGCGTTAGCCTGCCCTCCGCAAAACATAGCGGCAATAAAACATAATAATATAAAAGGATACCGTATGGATAAATTGCAGGGGTAACGTTTATTCATATATCGCCGTATTATATAACTATGCTAATTTATATTAAATACGTACCCTAAACAAACAAGGTTGCTTATTTTATTTGGCGGGCGGCGGTTTATTTTCGGGGTTAAGTCCTCGCAGGAGGGGCCTGCGTAAAAAAATGCATAATGTTAATGTATTGCCCTTATTTCTCCTTCAGCTGAAATAATGATTCAGCGTAAGGGTCTGCCTGGTAGCTTTCGAGATCTATATCCGACAGATCTATACTTTGTTCCCGGCTATTGATCGTCATGATCTTGTTGATATAAGAACCATTTTTTAATTTTAGACTAATCCTTAACGGAAAAACAAACAAATCCCCTTCCTGCCGGACGATCAGGCGCTGATCCTGCTGGCGGATACTAAGCAACGGGATAGTTTTATTCTCCAGCCAGGGCCGGATCATCGGTGCCATATCTTTCCCTGCTTCCCGGCTAATCAGCCGTATAAAATTATTAACATTCTGTTGGTTTGCACGGATAAACAAACGCATAGCAGCCTCAAAGCGCTCCCTGCCCAATTGTTTTTCAAGCATATAAAATATCCATGCACCTTTTCCGTACGATACCCCGCTATTGTTATAGTCGTTGTTTAAGTTGGTTTTCCCCTCGTACCCGCCTGTTAGATAATTGCTGCGTTGGGAAGCGAAGAAGGGTTTAATAATTGTATCCGTATAACGTTTGGCCAGTAAATAAGATTCGCAATAAGTGGCCCAACCTTCACTCAGGAAGTTTGCTGCCGGCCCACTTGGGGTAGTCCATCCATGCGCTACTTCATGCCCAAAAATGGCTCTTGGCCGTTGGCTATTTACGATGAGGTAGCTGCCTTTAGCTGCAGATATAATGGTGTTGTTGCTGCGGTTCTTCCAGCCATTGCCGCCACCGGAGCGATCTTGCACAATCCCAAGATAAGTGCTGCGGGCTGGTCCGAATCTGTCACTTAGTACATCGCTTGTTTCTGAGAAATAGCGGTAAAGGGTATCACGTGCCGGTTCAAAATCTTTAGTAGCGTATATTACAAGGTTTGTGTTACCCTTTTGTTGCCTGCTAACCAGCCAGTCTTTATCATAATAAAGGGAGAGGGCAAAAGTTGGATTTTCTGAGCGGGCTTCAATCAATCTTAGCTTCCCCGAAATAAGATCGGTTTGGGGAAGACTGGTAGACAAGGGATAATCTACAGGTAAACTGCAATGAACCACAAATTCAGCACGGTCATTGGGGCTTGAATAGCTGAAAAAAGGATGCCAGCAATACTGGTTACGGACGTGCCCATAAGTAGCGCCAAAGTATCCTGAATTAACATTTTTATCATCGCTTTCTACTTGCATGGAATAACGCAGTAATAATTGTTGTTGTTGCTTGGGTGGGGCCGCAACCCAAAGCAACCCACCATCAAAAATATAAGGAACCTTTTGCCCGTTCAATAATACAATGCTTAAGCCGGCCCGGTGGTTCAGCCGCACTACAAAACCATTCTTATCTTTAACATTAATTGTAAGGGTATCATTAACTGCCATGCCCTCGCCGGGCTTAACCTCCAACCCAATATGCTGAGTAATGATCTGGTTTAATTGATCAAACGCAATACGATCTGTTATTTGCCAGTTTGTTCCGTTCTTTTTCAATAGGTAAATGCCACTATAGTGTAGCGCGCTATTAGTTTCGTCGCCGGAGTTGCCTGAAATTGGTAAACCTGTAACGAGGATAAACGCGCTTTCTTTAGCAACCCGCAACACCTGGTGGGCACCTGCTTTACGACTGATATTTTTATGCACCAGCTCCGCATAATAATTTTGAATATCCTCCAACGGCATCAGCTGATTGAAGCGGGCGGTGTCATTTTTTACAAAGGCGGTATCTATAGCTGCCAGTGCCTGCTCAATTTTAGTATTAGGTTTTATAACCTGCCCGTAATTGTTAATTACGCTTGTTAAAAGTGAAAGGGTTAAAATCAGGCGCTTGAAAATAGTCAGGCAATTTTTCATAATTGTCTACAAGACGCTGGAAGCAGGCGGTTGTGACACAACCGCCATAATATTATCTGATGTCCTCGCAGGGTTTTCTGAAAGAGGAGCTAAGCCCGAAGGTAAGGTGCCGCAGGCCACTATGTACGTCCCTGCCGAAACACATTTTAAGAATTACTTTTGCCTATTTAGTGGTTGGTGGTTTATTTTCGGGGTTCTCCTCGGTTGCAGGTACGCTTACCGGCGCGGCTGTAGTATCCATAGGCATCTCCATTAAACTATCGGTAGCTGTTGTATCCTCGCGGATAACCGGCGATGGGCACATATACTCCTTGGTTATTTTTACCCATGGCTTAGGGAACGGCCCGTAAGTATAGCCCGAGTTTGGATCGGCATACACCTTTTCCATAAATGCTCCAAAAATAGGGAGGGCAGTGTGTGATCCTTCGCCAGTTTCTGAGCTGGTAAAGTGCACGCTTCGGTCATCAGCACCCACCCAGATACCTGTAACCAAGTCTTTAGTGATACCCATATACCAGCCGTCTACGTAGTCGCTCGAGGTGCCTGTTTTGCCGCCTATCTGGTTGTTCTTTTTCCAAAGACCAGGGTATTCCCATAAAGCCTGCGAGGTGCCGCCCGGTTCTTCCATACCACCGCGGAACATGTATAGCATCAGCCATGCGGTTTCTTCGCTTAAAACGCGCTCGGCCTTTAAAGCAAACTCCTGTATAATGTTACCCTTTTGGTCGGTTATTTTGGTTACTAATAATGGGTCAACCTTTTCGCCTTTGTTAAGGAAGGTGCTGTAGGCGCGTACCATTTCATATACAGAAACATCATTTGAGCCCAATGATACCGATGGTACAGATTTTAGCGGACTTTCGATACCTATTTTATGCGCGTATTGTACAATTTTATCCCAGCCCACATGCTCGGTAACCTGCGCGGTAATAGAGTTTACAGATTTACCCATAGCCCAGCGTAACGACATCTCGCGGTACGAGAAGTGGAAATCGGCGTTGTTGGGTTGCCAAACATCATCCTTGCCGTTGTCTTTAAACTTAATGGTTACGGGTTTGTCGGTAAATTTATCGCAGGGGGTAAAGCCGTTATCAAGCGCGGTAACATAGGCAAAAGGCTTAAATGTTGAACCTGCCTGGCGTTTGGCCTGGTTTACGTGGTCGTAATTAAAATATTTATGGTCTATTCCGCCCACCCAAACTTTAATTTTTCCGGTTGATGGCTCCATGGTCATCATGCCGGTGTTCAGTATTTTGGTGTAGTATTTTATCGAATCGACGCTGGAGAAGGTGGTATCCCTATCGCCATTCCAGGTAAATACGCTCATGCGTTTCTTTTTCTCAAAGTAGTTGTTTATCTGGGTAGTATCGCCGTTGTATTTTTTGCTTAGCAGCTTATAAATAGGCAGCCTTTGCTCGGCTTTCAGTAAAAAGTCTTTTATCTCAACACCTTTGCTATCACGCCATGGGTTTTTGTTACCCCAAAGGTTATTAAAGCGCTTTTGCAGCATCTTCATTTTTTGAGCAACAGCTTCTTCAGCGTATTGCTGCAGTTTGGAGTCAATGGTGGTGTAGATCTTTAAACCATCCTCATAAAGGTCGTAATCGTTTTGTTTACACCATTTATCCAGCCATTTTTCAACCGCGCGGCGGATGTATGAATCGCCCTGGCCGGTCATATCACGGTAATTCAGGTCGAGGTTTAAAGGCAGGGCAACGTTTGCGGCGTACTCCGGTTTTTTCAGGTAACCGTATTTCTCCATCTGGCTCAATACCACGTTGCGGCGTTCAAGGGCTTTTTCGGGGTTGGTTTTTGGGTTGTACGTTGATGTGGCCTTAAGCATCCCAATTAAAGTTGCTGCTTCGGCAGGGTTAACTGCATTGGGCGATTTATTGAAATATTTTAACGTAGCCGTTTTTATACCGAATGAGTTATTACCGAACGGTACCGTATTTAAATACATGGTTAGTATTTGCTGTTTATTATACTGATGCTCAATTTTATAAGCCGTTATCCATTCCTTACACTTAAAAACCACGGTACGTAAAAGCGGGATATGCCTGATAAGGCCTTGCGATTTACGCTTACGGGTACTGAAAAGGTTTTTTGCCAGTTGCTGGGTAATGGTACTGCCACCGCGGCGGTCGCCTTTTGCTGTAGAAACCAAGCTGCCCATAAAGCCCAAAAAATCCACTCCGCCATGTTTGTAAAAGCGCACGTCCTCGGTTGCAACCAATGCATTTACCAGGTTAGGGGAGATGCTTTTATAATCAACAGGGGAGCGGTTCTCTTTATAAAAACGGCCGATAAGTTTACCATCGGCAGTGTAAACTTCGGATGATACCGACATGGTAGGCGTTTTAATATCCTCCATATCAGGTGAGTAGCCAAAAAGCCATAGAAAATTTATTTCGATGGCGCAGAAAAAGACGATAATAAAATATATAAATACGGTAAAATAGCGTAGATACCGGTTCTTTATCTCTCTGAACATTGGGTAAAGATGTAAAATTATGCGCCCAAATCATAACGGGCGATTGACAAATAATTAACAACGCAATTTTAACAAGTAAATTTTAAGTTAACATGTTTGCACGGAGAAAAATTTTAAGGGGAGGGGATTCGGTAATATTTAACCACAGAGTACGCAAAAGCTTTCGCAGAGAACACAAAGAATAAATCTGCGGTTACTAATTTGGATCTTCAATCTCACGCTGAGACATAATTAAATTAAAAATCAGTATTGCTTATTGACGTCTTTGCGCGAAAAAATCTCTGTGCCCTTTTGTGATTTCTCTCTGCGCTATCTGTGGTAAAAAACTAAACTATAAAAAAACGCTCTTCGGTATGGGTGGAGTGTACGGCAAGTTCATCGCCTACATTGATAACGCCATTACTGTTAAAGGCCAGGTTTTGGCCAAACAGGATCTTGGCCCCGTTACGGCGGTAACCGGCAAGGGTTTTTAAGGGCTCTTTACCTTTTGCGATGGTTTCCTGATCGATGGTGGTCATCACACAGCGGGCGCAAAGTTTTACACCGTACATATCAACCCCGTTTATGGTGATATGGTTCATCAGATCTTCACTGTAGGGCTCGCCGCCGGTAAACACAATGTTTGGCCTGAAGCGGTTCATGGACATCGTTTCTGCTAAACGGCTGTTCAGGTCATCCAGCGAAGCTTGCCCTATAAGCAGCGCAGGGTAGGCATCCGCAAAAGAAGCGATAGTGCCTTGAGTGGTGTATCTGGGGTCGGCCGCGCGATGGGTTTCTTCAGGCATGTAAACAAGGCGGGTGGGGATGCCAAGCTTTACGGTAAACCAGGCATCAACCGCATCACTAACCAATTGCCCTGTGCAGGTATCATCCCATATTGTCACATCAAGCAGATCTTGTTTTAAAGGTACAAACGGAATATTTATGATTGAGCCATCCGTAGTATACGTAACCTTTAATGCGTCAGCTAAAACTTCAAGTTTAAACAGGGCCATTTGCGCATATTCCCGTTGGGACAGGAAGCGGTTATTCTCATCTATCAGCATCCAGCGGCGGTCGTGCTGCAGGCCACGATCGGTTAATTGTGCGGTGGTAAGCGCAATGCCGCCTAATGATTTTATGGGGTAAATAAACAGCTGGCTAACGGTAAGCATACCGCAAAAGTAACGCTTTGGCAGATGATTTTTAAACCCATTTATAATTGTTTAAAATACAGTTGATTTATTGACTATTAATTAATAGTATTGTTAAACCAATAACCCACCGGTTCTTCTAAACCGGTTTATAAGCTTAAAATATGTCAATAAACGCACCCAACATTAATGGTAAGGCTACGGCCAATAATACGTATGATGCAATTGTAATAGGATCGGGCATAAGCGGCGGATGGGCTGCCAAAGAACTTACCGAACGCGGCCTGAAAACCATTATGCTGGAACGGGGCTCGAATTATGAACACATAAAAGATTATAAAACAGCACAATATAACCCGTGGGACTTTGAACACCGGGGAAATGTAACGCAACAGCAGCGTAAAGAGCGCCCGGTAATATCGCGCGCCTGGGGAGCCCAGGAAGCCGTAATAGATGCTTGGGCAAACGAGCAGGATGCACCTTACGCAGAAGTAAAACCCTTTAACTGGTGGCGGTCGTATCGCCTGGGTGGCCGGTCTATTTTATGGGGGCGCCAAAGCTACCGCTGGAGCGACCTTGATTTTGAAGCAAATGATAAAGATGGCTGGGCGATAGACTGGCCTATCCGTTATAAGGATATAGCTCCCTGGTATGACCATGCCGAAAAGTTTGCCGGTATAAGCGGCTCTATAGAAGGCATCCCCAACCTGCCTGATGGCCATTTTTTACCGCCGATGGACCTGAACTGGGTGGAGCGCGATGTGGCGGCAAGCATCAAAAAACAATTCGGCAGGCACATGATCATTGGCCGTGTTGCTAACTTAACAAAACCTATCCCTTACCGTACCGCGTGCCAGTTCCGTAACAGGTGCTGGGAGGGCTGCCCGTTTGGTGGGTACTTCAGCACACAATCATCAACCCTGCCTGCCGCTTTACGTACCGGGAATTTAACTGTCAGGCCGCAATCTATAGTTACCCGAATATTGTATGATAAAGATACCCAAAAGGCCAAGGGGGTTGAGGTACTGGATGCTGTAACCAACAAAACGTACGAGTTTTATGCCAAGGTGGTGTTTGTAAATGCCTCAGCATTGAACAGCGCCTGGGTACTGATGAACTCGGCAACCGATATTTGGGAAGGTGGCCTGGGCAGCAGCAGCGGCGAGCTTGGCCATAACATTATGGACCATCACTATAACCTTGGCGCCAGTGGCGAAGTGGAAGGCTATGAGGATAAATACTTTTACGGCCGTAGGGCAAACGGCCCGTATATAGTACGGTTTGCCAATATTGGTAACGATAAACGCGATTACCTGCGTGGCTTTGGCTACCAGGGTGGTGCCGGCCGTAACGGCTGGAGCCGCGAAATTGCCGAAATGAATATCGGTGCTGCTTACAAGGATGAACTATCTGAACCGGGGGCCTGGAGGATAGGTTTTGGTGGCTTTGGCGAGTTATTGCCTTATCACGAAAACAAAATAACCCTCGATAAAACCCGTAAGGACAAATGGGGATTGCCAATCCTTTCTATGGATGCCGAAATAAAGGATAACGAGAAAAAGATGCGCATAGACATTGTAAAAGAAGCAAAAGCAATGCTGGAAGCCGCCGGTGTTAAAAATGTAGAAACGCACGACAGCGGCCACAATATTGGCGATGGCATCCACGAAATGGGTACCGCGCGCATGGGCCGCGACCCAAAAACGTCGGTGCTTAATGCCCATAACCAGGTTTGGGATGCCAAGAACGTATTTGTAACCGATGGCGCCTGCATGACCTCGTCTGCCTGCCAAAACCCGTCATTAACGTATATGGCGCTTACTGCGCGTGCCGCCAATTTTGCTGCCGATGAATTGAAAAAAGGAAATATTTAGATAAAATCAAGAGAAAAGAATCAAGAAATAAAACAAACACCATAACAATGAAGATCAAAAATATCGTTACTACCTTAATGCTTATTTGCCTTGTTACAGCCATAAGCTGTGCCAAACCGAAACCCAAAGTGCTTATTTTTTGCAAAACAGCGGGGTTTCACCATGAATCTATTGCTGTGGGGATACCTGCTATTATAAAACTCGGTAAAGAGAATAATTTTGATGTGGATACTACCACCAACTCGGCATTGTTTACATCTGATAACTTGAAACAATACGCGGCCGTAATATTTCTGAGCACCACAGGAGATGTGTTAAACGCCGAACAGCAAACCGCTTTTGAACAATACATAAAAGCCGGCCACGGTTTTGTGGGCGTGCATGCCGCTACCGATACCGAGTACGACTGGCCTTGGTATGGTAACCTGGTTGGTGCATACTTTAAAAGCCATCCCAGCAAACAGCAGGAAGCTAACCTTGAAATTGTTGACCGCAACTTCATAGCCACAAAACATTTGCCCGCTACATGGCGCAGGCTTGATGAATGGTACAATTACAAATGGATAGCAAGCGATTTGCATGTACTGATCAAGATAGATGAAAAAAGCTACACCGGTGGCGAAAATGGCGATAACCACCCAATGGCCTGGTACCACACTTATGATGGCGGCCGTTCCTTCTACACTGCCCTTGGTCATACTGATGCATCATATGCTGATCCGCTTTATTTGAAGCATTTGCTGGGTGGGATATTGTATGCGATAGGGAAGAAGTAATCACAGCTTTCTATTTGTTAGCATGTCATTCGAACGAGGTACGAGGAGAAATCTTCTACGAGCAGTAAGTAGACAATAGATCGGGTACGTTATTAATATCGTCGCTCATTCGCCGCGGAGGGCTGTTACTTTGTCTTGATACAAAGTAACCAAAAATCAAGACAGAATAAGCTTCACCCCACAAACCTTTACCTTTTGGCCCGCTTTTCTGTCAGGCCTTTACGCGCGTTTGATACCTTACATATTTCATTGCCTTGGCTTTAGCCAACGGGTTAAAAACACACAAAAAAGCCCGCCTCATTAAGGAAGCGGGCTTTCTCTATATATAAGGCCTTATTATTAATCTAAACCACCATGGCGGTTTGCTTTTACTTGCGTAGGCCATTTGCCGGGTTGGCCGGTTACGCTACTTACAGGTAGGGTAACTTTGTCGCGTGGTAGTTTTGCCGGGTCTTCGCTGGCCATGTAAATCAATATGGCGGTAAGTATTGCGTTACTGCGCAGGTCGTCAAATACTACTTTATCGTAGGTATCGCGGTTGGTATGCCAGGTATAGTTACCATATGACCAGCTGTTAGAGCTTAACGAAAAGCCCGGTGCGCCAACGGCTACAAAGGATGCAAAGTCAGATCCGCCGCCGCCCGGCGAACCCGGGAAGTTGGTTTTGATCTGGTGGCGGATGGTATCCGGCACGGCCTCTAACCAGCGGCTGATGAAATCGCCGGCCTTTTCAAAGCCTTGCCCGCCAATATTAACTACGCGGCCTGTACCGTTATCCTGGTTAAACAAAGCCTGCAGGTTGGCAACAATTTCGGGGTGGTCTTCAACAAAAGCGCGCGAACCGTTAAGCCCCTGCTCTTCACTTGCCCAGTGGCCAACCAGTATGGTACGTTTTGGATGTGGGTATACCTTTTTAAGGATGCGCATCGCCTCCATCATGGTTAGGGTACCTGTACCATTATCAGTAGCGCCGGTGCCGCCGTCCCATGAGTCGAAGTGGGCCGAAAGCATCACATATTCATCGGGTTTTTCTGTTCCTTTTATCTCGCCAACAATATTAAAGGTTGGTACAACGCCCAGCTCTTTTGATTCGGCCTGTATCGTGATCTTTGGTTTCTCGTTATTATCGGCAAGGCGGTACAGCATCCCGTAATCCTCTAAAGCAATATCAACAGTAGGGATGGTTTTGGTATAAGCGCCAAATATTTTATCTACCCCAAAACCAGCCGACCAGTTATTGGTAACTATACCGGCCGCACCAGCCTTTTCAAGCGCAACAGGCAGGGTTCTGGTGGTAAAACCAGTATTGCTGATGCGCTTGCGCCATGCATCGGTTTGAGCGGTGCGGGCAGCCTTCATTTTATCTATCGATCCGCTTAAGGCAAACTCCTTCCAGTTATCATCGGGCCTGCCAGTTGGCTGGTTCATAGATATCATTACAAATTTGCCTTTTACAGCAGGCAGCCATTTCTGGAAAGCTACCGAGTCGGCCAACTCAGGCAAAACAATCACTTCGGCAGTAACCGGTTTTTTCATCCCGGGGCTCCAGGCAAGTTGCGTACCTTCTATGCTGTGTATACGCGGGTAAACCATATCAATGTGCGTTATACCGCGTTCCCAGCCGCGCCATTCGCCCCATTTTTCCTGGCGGGCCGTAATGCCCCAGCCTTTGTATTTATCAAGCGCCCATTTGCCGGCCTTGTCAAAGCCGGGGGTGCCTACTAGGCGCGGGCCAATACCGTCAAACAGTTCATGGGCCATTTTTTCCAGTTGGGAGTTATCCGTGGCCTCTTTCATAATATTATCAACAACCGCATTTTTGGTTTGTGCAAACGCGGTGCTACCGGCAAATAGTGCCGATGCCATCATTAGTTTGGTAAAGTTTTTCATATCAGTTTGATATAGGGCTTAGTTTGTTTGTGTAGCGAATGTATAAAATACAGGGCTTAAAACATATTTTGATAGATGCTGTAACAAGTTTGTTAGACTGTTTATGGTATATTCAAGTTTAACCACAAAGGACACAGAGGTTTTCACAGAGGAACACAAAGAAATATCTTAATAATGAATATACACTTTGTACCCTCTGTGTTAATAAGTTGAATATTTCTCTGCGTACGCTGTGGTTAAAATAACTTGGCCTGATTAATGCTTAATAACCAACAGATAAACATCATTAAGCATTATGGCACAGTTAGACGTTCAACCCAAGCGCAAAAGCCCGGTATTTATATGGCTTATATTTGCAGTTTTAGCAATAGCAACTGCTGTTTTGTTATACCGTGGCTGTAACCGATCGGCCCCTTTAAGGATTGCCACAAGCGATACCTTAGCAAAAGATACCGCAAAAGCGGATAGCAATGTTATTGTAACCACCCAGCCCGACTGGAACGCCATTGATTTTAATATCCCAAAAACACCATACGATGAGGTTACCGATACGGCCATTATTGTAAAGGGTAACGCTCAGTACACCATTTACAGCCTTGGCGAAAATATATTGTTCCCTGCCAATAAAAGCACCTTACAAGCTGAGGCTGCCGGAAAATTACACCAGGTGTCGGCATCATTACTAAAACGATATAAAACTGCGGAGATAGCCATATACGGGCATACAGATTCGGTTGGTTCGGCAGGTGATAATAAAGCCCTCGGCACCGCCCGCGCCAATGCCGTTAGGGATTGGATGGTAAACGAAGGCCATTTGAATGGCGCTAAGATCTCTGTTCATTCCTTAGGCGAGCAAAAACCTGTAGCTCCTAACGCTACCGCGAAAGGCCGCGCGCAAAACCGCAGTGTAGAAATAGTGGCTTATGCTACCGGCGAAAAAAATTAACAACCTATAATACATAATATAATGGCAGTAGACGATAATACAGATAATTACAATTTGCAGGAACTAAGCGAAAGTGATTATGAAATAGTTGAAGACCAGCCCGAAATATTTGGCTGGGACGTAAAAGATACACACCGTAACAAAGTAGGAGAAGTGTACGAATTGCTCTTTAACCCCGATACCCGCAAAGTGCGGTATATTGTGGTTGATATGGAAAGTAACGATGCCGAACTGGAAGAAGGGCGCGTTTTGGTGCCTATTGAAATTGCAGATTTCGACCTTGAGAACGATGAGGTGAAATTGCCCGGGGTAAGTATTACTAACCTGTTGGCATTGCCACTTTATGAACATGGCCGTACAATAGATAAAGAAACTGACGAAGAGATTCGCCTTGCGCTGGATAAAGCAGAGAAAGGTGCACCAATACCGCCGGGATCTATACACGTAAGCCAAACGAAATTTTACCCCAAAAACGAAGAAGGCTTTATAGCCGGGGATGATAATGCGTAAATGTATAAACGATGTGTCATCCTGAATTTATTCAGGACAGGTTGGCGAATTAGCTTGAGAGATGTCGAAATAAATTCGGCATGACTGCCTCTTCGTCGCCTCAGGGTCTCACATCGTGGGCCCGCATTGCATGCGTGCGGGGAGGCTCTTTCAGAAGATACTGCGGGGACGAAGCCTGTCAAATATTACCTCAAAACACTCTCCGTAACTTTAGCAATATCCTGGGCTATTTTATTGATAAAGCCCAGTTGGTCCTTCATTAAAACATCCTCTTCGGTAAGTGGTATCGGTGCGACTTCGGGCTTTGGCGGGATATCTGTTTTTGGCGGTGCTAACGGCGGGATAATAATTTCACCATCCAGCTTTTTATCTGTTTCTTTTAATACAGCAATACTACGTTTTACCAGTTTTAACATATCGGCGTGCGGGGTTTTTTGCCCCGATCTGATCAATGCCGAAGCAATATTGGCCGAATAAGACGCCAGGATATGGTTAAGCACTACAAATTTATGCAGGTCCTTAATGTTACGCTGTTTGCTCTTTGGCTCGGAGGTCATCCGCTCAAAAGTAGCAGATAAGTTGGCCGAGTTAACATAAACATCTTTACGGGCAAGCTTGTACTCGGTTATCTCAACAACTTTGCCCGATATGCTTTCTGATATTTTTTGCAGGTAATTAATATCGGCCGTAATAACCGATTTTAAGATCAGCTGGATCTGCTGGAACTCCCAGGTAGGGAACAACACGTAACTGGCAATAAACGCAATGCCCGAGCCTATCAGCGTATCTATAACCCGCTCCTGGAAAACGTTTATGGTACCCAGCCCTAAAAACTTAAACAGGATAAGCACGTAAGGTGTCATAAATATTACCGCCACAATATAGTTGATCCTGATAAAGCTGTAGGTACCAATCATTAAGGCTACCAGTATAATAAACTGCGCTGTTTTACCGGGGATGAAGTTCAGTATCAGGATACCGATAGCGCCACCGGCAATAGTACCTATTAAACGCTGGTAATTGCGTTGTTTAGAAAGGCTGAAGCCCGGCTTTAGTATTACTATAATGGTTAACAGCACCCAATAGCTATGCCCACCTAATGAGAAATTCTTGGCTGTGATAAAACCAACCAAACAAACCAGCGCCACTCTTAAAGCATGTTTAAATGCTCCTGAATCAAACGAGAAGTTATCCCAGAAAATATGCGGCGCAAAATCCTGGTGGGTTACAAATTTAGAATACTCTACACCAGTAGGGCTCTGCACCAAACTGTCCGACGCTTTGGAATGGTAGTATTTATAAATGTTAGAGATGCTTTTACTCAGGTCGCGCAGGTTAATCAGGATCTTTTTTAACACCAGATTACTGGTTTCCCTATCATCGGCACCAATGGTATCAATCCGGCGTTTCAGGTGTTCTAAACGCAGCTCAAGGTTGCTCAGTTTCTCTGGGCGGGTGTTGGCCAGCACAGCGTAGCCTATATTATCCAGGTCGTCGGCCACATGCTGCAAAAAATCGGCTATCTCTGATAAAATACCCGTGCTCTCAAATTTCTCGCGGATGTAGTCATAATCATAGTGGGTAGCCATGATCTGCTCAAACATATCTACCAGGTCAATAAAAGTAAGTACCAGTATCCTGCTTGCCGCTGTTGACTCTTTGACCAGCAACCGGCTTTTAAAAAGGATCTCCCGCACAGCGTCCTGGTGATTGCTTACCTGTATCTGCTGTAAAACAAGCTTGCGGTAGTTTTCATCTATATCGGTTCCGTGTTTATAAAAATCCGCCTTTATCCGCAAAAAACGGGCAATGTCGGCAATATTCTCGCCCAGGGTTTGCTGTGCAGCCCTGTAGGGGCGGATGCCAAAAAACACCAGGCTGAATATCATGTACCACAACCCACCCGCTAAAATGGTAAGTGCGTATACAGGCACTTCTGCAGGGGGCAAGGCCTTATCCATCATAAATATCATTACCAGCAAAGCCGATGTGCCAACCGATGCCGCCCTGTTACCATAAACGGTAAGCATAGAGAACAGGAAAGAAAATATGGTGATCTCTAAACCTAAGGTGAAAACATTGAACCTGGCATAACCCGTAATAAAGGCCACAGCGAGTAGTATCCCGTTGCTGGCCGCCATAGCATTGCGTTTATGCGAAATTGGCCCGGGGCCATCAACCGTACAGATACAAACGGCGCCCAGCGACATGGTGAGGCCAAGGGTAAAATGGCCTAAGTACATCAGTACCAGTGCGGGGGTGATGATGCCGATGGTCATGCGCAACCCGTCAGAAAAATACTGGCTGTAAAAAAAGCTTTTTATTTCTCTTTTGTGGTTGTTCATCTACTAATTATTGGGTGTCGGTTTTATCCTGCAAAATTAAACAAATAAAACGTGTACAGTTTCGTAAAAACAATTATTGCATTAAAATGTACTAACTGTTATTAATTTTTTAGTTTTTACCGTATTTTAATTTTAGATAGTTAAATTCACGGCGTAATAGACTATCTAATCTTTGTAAACCTGTACTTATTATGCCATCAACCTTAAGGCTCAGTCAAAAAGAATCTATCTTTAACCACGAAGTTGTAAAGCGGTTTGAGCTATACAACAGCTTGTTTCAAACACTGCCTTTTTACCAGGTTAAGGATACCGGTATATTACTGCCATTCTTTAGCTCGCATTGCGATAAAGGGACGGCCGACCAGCTTTCGCCTACAGAGATCATTGAATCGTTCTTTAAAAAGTATGTACCCAATGTTGATCACCGCGAGCAGATAAACCGTTTGTTCAGGTTTATACAATATATTGAGCGCCAGGTAGTTTTGTTTGATGCTATTGAAGATTCATCCTTTAGCAAGGTGGGCCGTGTTGACGATACCGGTACGCTGCAAAGTATGGTGCAGCAAGCATCGCAAAGCGAGCAGGCCAGGGCAAACATCAGTAAGCAGTTAAAAGATTTTTCGTTACGCCTGGTGCTTACCGCGCACCCTACACAGTTTTACCCGGGCACGGTGCTGGGTATCATGACTGACCTGATCGAGGCCCTAAAAACAAATGATATCCCATCTATTGATGGCCTTTTACAGCAATTGGGTAAAACGCCATTCTTTAATAAAACCTCGCCAACCCCGGTTGATGAGGCCGTGAGTTTGGCCTGGTTCCTTGAAAATGTATTTTATAATGCCTTGTCGGGCATCCAGTCAAAACTGGAGGACGAGTTTGATATTGAGGGTAACCCGCAGGTACTTGAGCTTGGCTTTTGGCCGGGCGGCGACCGCGACGGTAACCCGAACGTAACTACCGAAACCACCCGTTCGGTTTCGACTTTACTAAGGCAAAGTATTTACCGCTGCTACTACCGCGATTTCAGGAACCTGAAACGCCGCATTACTTTCCGTGGTTTTGCCGATACCATCAGCAAACTTGAAACAGTACTGTATGATAACGCTTTTAACCCACAGGATGCCCCAAAAGACCTGCAACCCGAACTGCTAAAATTGCTGAAAACCATGCGCCAAACGCTGGTTACCGAACACGATAGCCTTTTCGTGAAAATTGTAGACAACCTGATCCAAAAGGTAAACCTGTTCGGCTCATACTTTGCCACGCTTGATATCAGGCAGGATAGCCGCGTACTGCGCGATGTATTTAAATACACTACCGAAAAGGTTTATACCGGCGTACCAAAAAACTACGCGGAAATGAACGAGGAGGCCAAAATAAAAAGCCTGCCGTTTAACCAGGCCGATTTTAAATGCCCCGATACTGCCGACAGCCTAACCCGCGATACGCTGGACACCATCAGGCTGATGAAGCAGATACAACATAGCAATGGCGAAAAGGGCTGCCAGCGTTTTATTATCAGCAACTGCCAGCAGGCGTCAGATATTTTACAGCTGATAGCTCTGTTTTTGTGGAGCGGATGGGAAAAAGATAAGCTGAGTGTTGACTTTATGCCCTTGTTTGAGACCGTTAATGATCTTATACACGCCAGCGATGTAATGGAGAAATTATACACGCATCCATTCTACAAGGCGCATTTAAAGAAACGCGGCAACAAGCAAACTATTATGCTGGGCTTTAGCGACAGCACAAAAGATGGCGGCTACCTGATGGCCAACTGGAGCATCTACAAAGCCAAGGTTGAATTGACCGCCATGGCCCGCAAATACGATATTACCCTGGCATTTTTTGATGGCAGGGGCGGCCCGCCGGCACGTGGTGGTGGTAAAACACACCGTTTTTACGCCTCAATGGGTAAAGAAATAGCTAACGAACATATCCAGCTAACTATACAGGGGCAAACCGTTAGTTCGCAATATGGTTCAGTGGAAACGGCAAGGTTCAATACCGAGCAGTTGATCAACGCCGGTATCATTAGTGCGCTGCACCCTAACCATAACGACCTGCTGGATAATAAACACAAAGCGCTGATAGCCGAAATGGCCGAAGAAAGCCACGGCCTGTTCCTGGCCTTGCGTGCGCACCCGTTGTTTATGGAGTACCTGGAAAATTATAGTCCGCTGAAATTGCTGTCGCATATCAACATCAGCAGCCGCCCAACTAAGCGTAATGCAGGTGCCAAACTAAAACTGGAAGACCTGCGTGCCATCAGTTTTGTAACTTCATGGAGCCAGCTAAAACAAAACATCCCGGGTTTTTACGGTGTGGGTACCGCCTTAAAGAAAATGAAAGACGGTGGTAAATGGAAAGAAGTGAAAGAGCTTTATCAAAATTCGGGCTTCTTTAAAACCATGCTGGATAATTGTATGATGTCTATGACCAAATCCGATTTCAGGGTTACGGCTTATATGGCGAAGGACAAAAAGTTCAGCGCTTTTTGGAAGGGATTAAAAGCTGAGTACGAGCTAACCCGCGATATGCTGCTTGAATTAACCGATACCAAAGTACTGATGGAAGAGTTCCCTGTCGACAGGCGTTCTATTGCCATCCGCGAGAAGATTGTACTACCATTGGTTATTATACAACATTACGCGCTGCAATGCCTTAATAATACCGATGATGAGGAACTGACAGGTATTTATAACAAACTGGTGATCCGTACGGTTTATGGTATTGTAAACGCAGGCAGGAATTTGGCGTAAAGTCTAAAAGATTTGACAACTTTTTAAAAGTTGTCAAATCTAATAATCGAAACTTGCCACGCTACGCTCACAATGACGGTTGGTGAAAGCTCAATCATTAAGTTTTTGTAAACAGAATGCGATAAAACGTGTTACGTAAGTATTATAAGCTTAATATTTACGATGAAAAGAACATTTTATATTGCCCTCGCATTGGTTACCCTGCTCGTTGTACAAGCTTGTAATAACAAAAAAGCTAAAAACTATAATAATATAAATAAGGCTAACGAAGAGGGGATCTCTTTCGTGAAGGCAGCCCTTGAATCCGGCGCAGCCGAAATAAAGGTATCGCAACTGGCCTTAACAAACTCCCAAAACCCGGAAGTACTGGCGTTTGCCAAAATGATCATTACCGACCATACCGACGCGGATGCCGAACTGAAGAAAATTTCGGGCAGTAAAGCGGTTAATGATACCCTTACCGTTGCTCATGAGCATTTGTTAAGCAGCTTATCTGGTAAAAAAGGCCATGAGTTTGATAAAGAATACATGCAGGCCATGGTTAACGACCACGAAAATGATATACTGGTTTTTAAAATGGGCGAAGATAATACTGACAAAAAGCTAAAAGACTTTGCCGACAAAACTTTACCAACTTTGCAGGAGCATCTGAAGCAGGCAAATGCGGTCTGCCTTGGCCTAAAATAGCTTTAACTGCTGTTGCAAGTGTGGTTTGGCTTTACCAAAAATGGTACGCCCGCCATACTTCCATGAATCATTCCTTTCTTTTTCAATCACCTGGTCAAAATTGGCGTTGGGGGTAAAATCCTTTTCGGCAGCCTGGGCTATATTGGTGAGGCGTTTAATGGCTTCGCTTTTTTCGCTGTTGCCAAGTTTGGCTTTGTAAATAGCTGTTTGCAACACGCCAATGGTTTCGTCATAAACTTTAGTAGGCACAGGGAACGGGTGCCCATCCTTACCGCCATGCGCAAAGGAGAACCTTGCCGGGTCCTTAAACCTTGATGGCGTTCCGTGGATCACCTCACTCACCAGCGCTAATGATTGCAGCGTGCGCGGGCCAAGGCCTTGCAGTAGCAGCAGGTCTTCAAAATCCTTCGGCTGCTTCTCGTGCGCCAGCCATAGTACAGCGCCAAGGCGTTTCAGGTCAACATCCTTTGCTTTAACCTCGTGGTGGTTGGGCATTACCAGCGTGCTTATTTCTTTCAGCATGCGGTCGGGCTGCTCGGCGGCAATTTGCATTACTCCTGTGCGTGAACTATCGGCCAACTTATCGGCCATGTTTAAAATAAGGCCGTTGTTTTGCCCATGAATAGCCGTATGCGGGTCTTCTACAAAAGAGGTTAGCTGTTCCGAATGCCAGTGGTAGCGGCGGGCGGTACGGCTCAGATCACTCATGCCTTGCTGTACTACGGCCCATTTGCCGGTATCGCTTAAAATAAAATTGTGGGTGTATAGCTGGAAACCATCCTGTATGGCAGTATTATCAACCTTGGCGCTAAGCTTGCTGCATTTTACCAGGTAATTACCATCAAGCCCGGTGCTATTGCAAATGTTCATCAGTTCTTGCGGGGTTTTGGTAGAGTGTTTGCCCTTGCCGCCGCAAATGTAAATGCCCAGTTCCTTGCTGTGCGGGTTAACAGACCGTTTCAGCGCGCCCATTACCGATGTTGTAATGCCCGATGAATGCCAGTCCATCCCCATTACCGCGCCCAGGCTCTGAAACCAGAATGGGTCGCTCAGGCGGCGCAAAACCTCATCTTTACCGTAATCCATCACAATGGTTTCTATCACAGCCAGGCCAAGTTTAGCCATGCGTTCGGCAAGCCAAACAGGTACATAACCATAATGCAAAGGCAGATCGGCACTCCCGGAACGCTTCATGCTAACAAAGTTAGCAAAATATCTTTATTGTTACATGGGCTATTTTAATGCATGGCATATTTGCTTGTTTAATTTTAACAGGTAATTTTAGCCATGATAATCTTGCTTCAGGCTGTACTCATCTTCGTGATAGTTTTATTAGGATTCAACTATTATAGAAACACACAACAGAAAAAAAAGCTGTTAGCGGATATTAAAGACAAATGGGGGCTGCCAATTGACAGGAAAACAAACTTTAACCTTATTGGCCGTTATTTAGAAACCAACCCCGGAAACGATGATCTATCCCAATCTACAGCAGATGATCTGGACCTTAAAAGTGTTTTTCAGTATGTTGACAGAACAGGCTCAAAACCCGGCCAGCAGTATTTGTATAAAGCCCTGCATACTATAAACACCCAGCCACAACACTTTGCATTGCTGGAAGAAAAGATTCAACACTTAAAAGAGAATGAAGATCTGCGCCGGCAAATTCAAATTAAACTGGATAAACTAAACAACGATGACGCTTATTATCTTAATGAGTTGTTTAGCCGGCAACACAGGCCACTATTTAACCCGTATATAGAAACGTACATAAAAGTTTCTGTTTTCCTGGTTATCCCGCTGGCTACGTTGTTATTTTTTATTCCTAACCAGCTTTATTTTTTAATATTCCTGGCCGCATTGCTTGCTAATATCGTTATCCACTATATAACCAAAAATAAAATAGTTAGTTATGTACACTCCCTGCCACAGCTCCTTATCATGTATGATGTGGGTAGTTGGATAATGCGAACGGACGATGCGTTTAAAAACGAAGTTGTTGCCGAAAGTTTGACTAAACTTTCAAAGCTAAAAAAATCATTAGGGCTTATTAGCTATCAAAACAAGACGGCTAACGACCCTACAGATATAACTTACCTGTTAGCCGAATGGATCAAGATCTTCCTGTTATCTGAACCACGTACTTTCATCTCCTCCATAAAAAAAATCAATAAATACGCTGATGAGATAAAAACATTGTATGAGTATGTAGCCGAAATAGATATGGCTATCTCTATACAATCTGTTAGGGATGGTTTGCCCTATTACAGCATACCCAATATAGCTGACGGGAACGAGGTAATTGTAAATGACCTTTACCACCCGCTGGTTAAAAACTGCGTAGCAAATTCAATTACCAGTACAACCGGGCAGGGGGTGCTAATTACCGGGTCGAATATGTCGGGCAAAACAACATTTATCAGGGCTATGGCTATCAACGCGTTGTTGTCGCAAACTATCCATACAAGTTTAACAACCAGGTACCAGGCCCCGCCTCTTAACATACTCACCAGTATTGATATGAGCGATAATATGGAGGAGAACAGAAGTTATTTCCAGGCAGAGGCGCTATCTATATTAAATATCATGGAGCGTTCTGCAATTGATAACCCTGTAAAAAGCCTCATAATTATTGACGAGATCTTCAGGGGCACCAACACCATCGAACGCATTGCAGCGGCAAAGGCGGTATTAACGTATTTAATACAAAATAAAAACTTTGTTTTCGTATCCACTCACGACCTTGAACTTGCCAAGCTTTTGGGCGATGATTACGCTGTTTTTTCTTTTGAGGAATTAATGGGGGATAACCGCCTGGTTTTTGATTATAAAATAAAGGCAGGCTTACTCAAAAACAAAAACGGCATAGCGGTTTTGCAAGGCCTTGGGTATCCGGCCGGTGTTATTGACGATGCTTATAAAGTAAGTAAGGAGTTAAGGGAGAAGTTTAAGTTATGATTTATTCCCCACGCGTCATTGCGCGGAGCGTAGCGACAAAGCAATCTCTTTAAGCTACTCGTTTATGCAAAGTTTACAATTATACTAAAAAGATTGCTCCGTACTTGCAATGACGGTTTGGCGAGGGGCAGAGAGCTGCAAGTGACTCTACACCTCAAACGCCACTTTCACATCACTCCAAAACTCATCTAAGGCAATAATGCGGGGTTTAAAAAAGGAGATTAGCTTTGGCCAGTCGTCCTGTTGAAAGATACTTACAGCAGTTAGTTCCGTATAAATTCTGCTGACGGTTTTACCATATTCATCTGTGCTGTGTAAATCCCATTGCCATTCTTCGCCAAGGGTACTGTACAGCATGGTTTTATAGGTAGCAAACTGCTCAAAAAAAAGTTCCTGTAGTTCCATATCGGGGTGAGCTATTTCAATAGCTATACTGGCCATTTTATTATCGGCCTGCATCCTGAAGTAGATGTGTTTTACACCCGTTTTATAATTGATCCAGTTGGTGCGCAGGCCCTCGGCTGATAGCACCGGGCCCATGTATTGCCCAAACGCCGTCCAAAATGCTTGTTTTAGCTGTGATGCCTGATCTTTAGAGTACATTAATAAATTATATAAATTATCATTTTGCTCTTGTTGGTGTTGTCACCAACAAGCCGCCATGTATTCAAACTTACAATTAAACCTAAATGTTGTTGGTGACAACACCAACAACGGCGGGAATGACGCGTGGGAAGGATTAATTGCTAACGGTAAACTTCAAACGCAGCTTTTCCTCCTGCGAGTTACTGCCCAGCACCAATTTATACTCACCCGGGTAAATTTTCCATTTGTTGGTAGCCAGGTCCCATTTCTGTAACTCCCTAACCGGGATGCGGATAGTTGCAGTTTGCTGCGCACCTTTAGCTACGCTTACACGCTTAAAGCCTTTTAATTCTTTTAAGGGCATACGGTCTATTTTGGGGAATTGAATATAAGCCTGCACAACGTCGTCACCATTAAATTCACCTGTATTTTTTATATTTACGCTTACGCTGATGGTATCTGTGGCTTTGTAGCCGGTTTTAAAGTTTCCTGCGGCAGCGTAATCAAATTTGGTATAGCTCATGCCAAAACCAAACGGGTACTGCACCGGGCCATCGTAATAGCGGTAGGTGCGGCCTTTCATGTTATAGTCTTTGTAATCGGGCAGGTTGCTAAGCGCTTTATAAAAGGTAACCGGCAAGTGCCCCGATGGGGAAACATCGCCAAACAGAATATCGGCCAGTGCATTGCCGCCCTGCTCGCCCGGGTACCAGGCCAAAATAACGGCATCGGCATAAGGGGCAATAGCCGCCACATCAATATCGCTGCCTGCGGTTATTACCGCTATAATGGGTTTCTTCACTTCGGCACGTATGCGTTTCAGGTAAGCGATATGGCTTGCCGGTAAATTAATGTCTAGTTTATCGCCACCACCCTCGGCCAGGAAAGCATCGCCCTCTTCGCCCTCGTTAACCGGCGAAAGGCCAAGTACAGCCACCGTAACATCTGCATTACCTGCCGCCCAGATGCCGCCAAAATGGGTAGTATCCCGGTTATCAGCCCCCAGATCATACTCCACGCGGGTAGCGGGGCCAACGGCGGCGGTAATGCCTTCCACAAAATTCACCACCTTACCTGTGCCGTGGTAATTGCCTATCAGGGCATCGTACGATGTAGCGTTCGGCCCAACAACCATAACGCTGGTGGTTTTGCTTTTGCTAAGTGGCAGCACGTTATTATCATTCTTTAAAAGTACCATGCTTTGCTGCGCTACCTTGCGGGCAAGCGCTATATGCTGCGCGTTATGTACGCTATCGGCACCGTAACCATGGTATGGGTTAAGCGAGGCATCATCATAAAAACCGAGTTTAAACTGGGTGCGCAGGGTGGCAGATAAAGCCTTGTCTACATCGCTAACTTTCAGCAAGCCGCGTTTTACAGCCTGCATCACGTCGTTTTGCAGCAGGGTGGAACAATCAAGGTCTACACCGGCTTTAATAGCTTCGGCAGCTACAATAACCTGGTCGGGCTGTGTTTTATGGCGAAGATAAATATCATCTAAAGCGCCGCAGTCGGTAACCACATGGCCTTTAAATTTCCATTCATCCATTAAAATATCTTTTAATAAAGTATTGCTGGTGCAGCAAGGCTCGTCGTTAACGCGGTTGTAGGCGCACATAATGCTTTCCACACCGCCATCAACCAGGTATTTAAACGAATACAGGTAAGTTTCGCGCAGGTCTTTCTGGTCTATCATCGCGTTAAACTCATGCCTGCCCGCTTCGGGACCGCTGTGTACGGCGTAGTGTTTGGCCGTAGCACTGGCCTTTAAATAACGCGGATCGTTACCCTGCAAACCTTTTACAAACGCACCGCCCATACGCGAGGTAAGGAATGGGTCTTCGCCATAAGTTTCTTGTCCACGGCCCCAGCGCGGGTCACGGAATATATTGATGTTGGGTGTCCAGAAGGTGAGGCCCATGTATTGCAGCCGCCTGCCCATGCCGGTAGAGAGGTTATACTTTGCCCTGGCCTCGGTAGAAATAACGTTTGATACCTGTTTCAGCAGATCGTCGTTAAAGGTTGCCGCCATGCCAATTGCCTGCGGGAAAATGGTTGCCTCGCCCGCGCGGGCAACACCATGCAGGGCTTCGTTCCACCAGTTATAGGCGGGGATGCCAAGGCGCGGTACGGCCTTGCTTTGATAACCTAACAGGGCGATCTTTTCTTCTAAAGTCAGGCGGGATACCAGGTCTTTTACACGGGCATCCAAAGGCTGTTTGTTGTCTTTATAGATGATGTTTTGCTGCGCGGAGGCGAAGCATGGAAGTATTAATAAGAGTAATAAGTATTTACAAAATTTCATGAGTAGTTTCGGTTTTATCAAAGGTATAGTCGATCGATGTAATTATAAAAAGCATTTTTTTTATGATCACCATGCAATGTTTCTTTCGATGAGTTTCATCTTCATAGATAACACTTTTGTACATATGTGACATAGGATTATTCCCATATTTAATAAGGAAAGCTCCCGGGTCCTGATCGCTCAATGTCTCTCGTGGTTGTGTTATACTTCTGATACTAATGATCTTATAGCCACAGTTATAGAATTTTTTATTTATGGCACGAGTGTACAGATACTGGTTGAAATAATACATCCCAATCATCATAAATACGAGAAGTATCAGGAAGCTAAAAAAAAGTAAGAATATGAATATCATTGGTTTTATAAACTTAGTAAAATAGCATGTCGGCACAAATAATTTCTACATAAAAAATCGGGCTGTTTTAAAAAACATTACTTTAGCAATTGATACCTCATCAACCTATTGTTATGAAATACCTATCGTTGTTCTTACTATTTATTGCGTCATCGGCAGCTTTTGCACAGCCTGCGCCAAAACCATACGGTCCCTTGCCAACACAAGGCCAGTTAAACTGGCAGGAAACCGGCATGTATTGCATTATTCACTGGGGCGTAGATACTTATACCGACAAGGAGTGGGGTTATGGCGATGAAGACCCTAAACTGATAAACCCGTCAAACTTTGATGCAATGCAGATAGTGGGCTCAGCTAAAGCGGGTGGTTTTAAAGGCATTATTGTAGTAGCCAAACACCACGATGGTTTTTGCCTGTGGCCTACAAAAACTACCGAACATAATATCAGCAAAAGCCCATACAAGAACGGCAAGGGCGATATACTGCGCGAGTATCGCCAGGCCTGCGATAAGCTGGGCATGCAAATGGGCGTTTACTGCTCGCCGTGGGACCGGAACAGCTCGCTTTATGGCAAACCTGAGTATGTTACCCAGGTATATCGCGAACAGCTTAAAGAGCTTTATACCAACTACGGCCCGCTGTTTATTACCTGGCACGATGGCGCTAACGGCGGCGATGGTTACTATGGCGGCACGCGCGAAGTACGCAAGATAGAACGATCCACCTATTACGGTTGGGACGAAACCTGGGGCATTGCCCGTAAGCTGCAGCCGAACGCCGTTATTTTTGGAGATGTAGGCCCGGATGTACGCTGGGTTGGTAACGAACGCGGCCAGGCCGGCGAAACCAGCTGGGCAACCTACACGCCACATGCACCGGATGCGGGTAAAAGGCCGGGCAACGGCTACGTAAATGATAAGGAGGGTACTGAAGGCCATCGTGATGGACAGTTCTGGATGCCTGCCGAATGCGATGTGCCGTTGCGGCCGGGATGGTTTTATCACCAGCGCCAGGATGATTCTGTTAAAACGCCCGAAAAATTACTGAACCTGTATTACCAAAGCGTTGGCCGTGGTGCCGCTTTAGACCTGGGTTTATCGCCCGACAGGACAGGGCAGCTCTATGTAAACGATGTGCGGTCACTTAAACAGTTTGGGGATATCTTAAAAAGTACATTTGCAATTAACCTGGCTAAGGGAGCAACCCTAACAGCAAGTAATACCCGCGGTAATAATAAGGCCAAATATGGTGCAGTCAATTTATTGGATAACAACCGGTATAGCTACTGGGCTACCGACGATAAAGTGAAAACGCCGGAACTGGTGTTAAACCTGCATCAACCCAAAACATTTAATGTAATACGCCTGCGCGAGAACATTAAGCTTGGCCAGCGGATTGAACAAGTTGCTGTTGATGCCTGGCAAGATGGTAAATGGGAGGAGATAGCGAAAGCGACAAGCATCGGTGGCAACAGGCTGATCCGTTTGCAAAAAGATGTGTCGGCGAATAAGGTGCGGTTGCGTATCACCAAGTCGCCGGTGTGTATTGCCCTGAGCGATTTCGGGCTTTACAAAGAGGCAAAATTAACCATTTAACATCGCTAAGGGGTAACAAAATATTACCGGGACTTTAAAATGAAAAACAGGACGATTTTTAGCGTTTTTTTGATTTTTTTTGGCGTTTCAGGGGCGGTTTTTGGTCAAAAAAGGCCGCTTTTTGCCGCTGATGAAAAGCCGCAGCTTATCTCCAAACAATTCGCCTTTACCGAAGGCCCGGCGGTAGATAAAAAAGGCAATATATTCTTTACCGACCAGCCCAACAACCGGATCTGGAAATATGATACCGATGGCAGGTTCTCTGTTTTTATGGAACACGCAGGCCGTGCCAACGGTACATATTTCGACCATGAAGGCAACCTGATAGCATGTGCCGATGAGCATAACCAGCTATGGCGCATCAAGCCGGATGGGAAAGTAAAAGTGCTTTTAAATAGCTATGAAGGTAGTTTATTCAATGGCCCTAACGACCTTTGGGTGGATGCCAAAGATAACATATACTTTACCGACCCCTATTACCAGCGCGATTACTGGACACGCAAAAAAAGCGAATTGAGCAATCAGATGGTGTTTGTGCTAATGAAAGGCAAAAGCAAACCCATGGTGTTGGATACTATGGTGAGGCCTAATGGCATTGTGGGTACACCCGACGGTAAACAGCTCTATGTATCAGATATTGGTGATAGCAAAATATACAGGTATACCATAAAACCCAATGGTTTATTAATTGACCGCCAGTTGTTTATTGTTAATGCCAGTGCCGATGGCATGACGCTTGACGAACAAGGCAACCTGTACCTTGCTGGTAAAGGTATCACCATATACAGCCCCAAAGGTGAACAGATAGCGCACATTGATATCCCCGAGCCCTGGAGTGCTAATGTTTGCTTCGGTGGCAAGAACAGGGATGTGTTGTTTATTACTGCCTCAAAGGCTGTTTATACTTTGAAGATGAATGTAAAAGGGGTAGAGTAGATTAAACTAATTTGTCATCCTGAGCATCGCGACGGATCTATTATCGAACTTTGCATAATGGAAATGCATATCGACGAACAGATGCTTCACTATCGTTCAGCATAACAAAAGGCATTGAGTCGCGATCACTTTTTCCGTTGTGCTTTTTCCCAAACAGCGCTTTGCTTGGTGGTAAAGTACCTGATAATACCCGCCATTACCGCGTAGTTCATCACACAAAAATAATAGGGGATAAAAAGTATCTTAATTCGAATATGGCGCTCTTCCATAATATAACCGAAGATAGCTAAACAGTAAAACAGTACCTGCCCGGCAAAAAGCAGTTCATATATTATACCCTTACCTGCAAAGGCTACGGCAAAGTTGGTGATGAAAGCCAGTATTAAAAAGAAGGGGGTAACCGTCCACCTTAGCACCCTGTGACTAATGTACTGAAACGACAGCACCGGGAATTTAAACGGTAGCAGCAAGCCTTGCAAACGCAGGATGGATTGGATACCACCCGCCGCAATGCGGATCTTACGTTTCAACTCTTCGGATACGTTCTCTGATGCTGTTTCCAGCGCGTAGGCTTCCGGTTCGTAAATAATGCGGTAACCTTTGGCGGCTATTAGCATCGATATCATAAAATCGTCCAATACGGTATCAGCGGGCACATCCTGGTATAAATTGCGCCGTACGCTAAACAGTTCGCCTGCGGCACCCACAACCGAGTAGAGTTCCGAATCCCATTTTTTAAGGGCCGATTCATACTTCCAGTAAAAGCCTTCGCCGGCGGCGCTTGCATCGGCACTGGCATCTATCTGTACACGCTTTTCGCCGGCTACGGCACCAACCGTTTTATCACTGTAATGGCGGCAAATACGGGTAATCGCCTCTGCATTTAAAAAGGTATTGGCATCGGTAAAAACAACTACTTCGGTGTCTACGTATTCCATAGCCCGGTGCACAGCGGCAATTTTACCGGCACGTTCGGGGCGGTGCAATAGTTGGATCAGCGGGTGCTGGCCAATAATTTCAGGCGTACGGTCACTCGAGCCATCTGTTACAAAAACAAACTTTAGCTTGCCTTGCGGGTAGTTTAACTGCAGGCTGTTTGCTATCTTTTGTTCGATGAAATGTTCTTCATTATAAGCTGCAACAACCAATGTGCAGGAGGGCAGCTCATCACCGGTAACAACCGGTAAAACAGGTTTCCCTTTAAAAGCACGCTTTATTTTGATAATAAAATACAGCAGAAAGCCATACCCAACAAAGGTGTAAAACGCAATAAACAGGCTTATCCAAAAGACTGTTATCATGAAACTTTGTTAATGGTAAAACCTAACTCGGTACTGTGTTTATTGTGGGTAACATTCCACCAGATAGCACGGAACAGGATGCCGATAAAGTTGTACCGTTTATCTTTTACGTAGCGCAACAAATTACGCGGAACCACCATCAGCATAAAGTAAATGTAAAACACAAATGCCTTAAAAGCAGGTGCATTATGGCGGATGAACAGGATACGGTTACGGTTCATAAAGTACTCCTTAAAGGCACTGTTCTTACCCACTGTCATCGATTCCTTGTGGTAAATAACCGCATCGCCACGTACCCACGCCTGGTAACCCGATTTATTGATACGTTCGCCCCAGTCAACCTCTTCGTAATAAATAAAAAAGTTATCGGCCATCAATCCGGCCTTCTCGCAAGTCTCTTTCTTTACCATCATGGCGCCGCCATGGCAGTAACCGGTTTGGCCAAGCAGATTGTCGTACTGGCCAATATCTTTTTCGTTTTTACCAACAGCCTGGTTACGGCAGGTATAATAATCAACCTGGGTAAAACCAACGTATTGGATAATACTCCGGTCGAAATCGTACACCAGTTTGGGGGATATGATGCCAGCTTGTGGGTGTGTATCTAATATATCAACCAGTTTTTGTACAAGGCCGGGAGAAAATTCGGTATCATTATTCACCAGGAAATAATAATCGCCGGTGGCTTGCGCAATACCAATATTATTACCGCCCGAGAAACCTAAGTTGGCTTCAGACCGTATAAACTTAACATTGGGATATTTGCCCGTCCATAACGGAATAGGGTTTACAGTACTGCCATTATCAACAACAATTACCTCTAAATTTTCATAAGTATTTGTTTCGGCTATTGATACTAAAAGTTCTTCTGTAATTTTATCCTGGTTAAAATTAATGGTGACAACAGATACTTTTTTCATGAAGTATAATTAGGCATTTATTTATGCCATAATATTAGCAAAAGTTAAGCATTTTATAATCATTTAAAACTTTGAAGGATAAACAAACCACCAGCGAAGCCGAATTAGCAGAACAAAAAGCTGATGAATTAGTGGCTTTGCTTCAAAAAGGAGTGGTTGAAGCTAAACGTGCTAAGGCTATTCAGCAAAAAATAAACAAAGCTATTGACGAGGCCTCGTTGCCAAAAACAATTGAAGCTTTTAAGGGGCTCGATGCCGGGCAGGACAGGCTGGGCCTGCTGAATGATTTTGAGATACTGTTATCGCAACACCAATTGGATACCGAGACATCAAAGCAATACCTCAGCAACGAACGTATTAAGAAAACGGTTGTTGCCATTATAGGCGTTACCATGATAACGCTGGGGATGGCCATGATCATTATGCCCGCGCCACCATATTTTGAGATGTTCACCATATTTCATTTTACCCCTAACGATGGTGTAACCCTGATGGATCTGATTGCATTGCTTATTGTATTTACAGGCGTATATTTGTTTTTGAACGCTTTGTTAAAAAAACGAAGTACTTAACCCGCCATGGCTGTATCAAAAAAGATCCTTTTGGTTGATGATAACCCCCTTGTTTTAGAGATGATGGGGCGTGCACTGGCTAAAGAAGGATTTAATTGCCTAAAGGCCAACTCGGCGAACGAGGCAATGGTAATACTGGAACAGGAGCGGCCAGACATTATCCTGTCAGACTATCACATGCCCGATGTTGATGGTTTCGCTTTCAGGCAAAACCTGATAGCTGTGCCGGCGTATAAGGATATCCCTTTTATGTTCCTGACATCTGAGGACGATAACGAACTGATGCTGAAAGGTATTAACCTTGAAGCGGTAGATTATATTTTGAAAGATACCCCACTGCCCATAGTGGTAACAAAACTCAATAACTTTTTAAGCACCGTACGCGAACAGCATGAGCGTACTTTGAAAGAGCTGAGCGTAGCGGCCATGGCTTTAAACCTGCATTCGGTACCGCAAAAGCTACCCGTTATAAAGGGGTTTGAGGTTGATTTTTGGCATAAGCCCTTCCAGAATTATCCCGGTGGAGATTTTATTGATTTTATCACCATTGATGCCCGTTACACATTTATTGTTTTAGGCGATGTAATGGGTAAAAAATGGGGAGCATGGTATTTCTCATTCGGCTTTTTAAGCTATATCCGTGCTGCGGTGCGCATTTGTATTGCCGAGGGGAACTTCTCTACCAAAAGCATCCTGCAAAAAATAAACGCGGTGGTATATCATGATCCGGTTGTTAACGATGTGTTATCAAGCCTTTCGCTGGTGATGGTTGATACGCAGGAAGCATCTATAACATACTCGGGTGCGGGCGATTTGCCGCTGCTTTATTACAACGCATTGCATGAAGAATTAAAACAAATAGGCTCATCGGGTATGTTATTAGGCCTGATGCCCGATGGCGATTTTGATGAGCAAACAATACAGCTACTTACCGGCGACCGCCTGTTTATTTTTACTGATGGTATTATCGATTTTGAAGACACCGACGGTAAAAAAACAGATTACAATACATTTACCCGGGCTGTAACGCCTTATTTAAACCAGCCGTTTGCAGCGTTTAAAAAGAGTGACTTTTTACAGGAAAAAATAATTGCGCATATTGATGATTGCAGCCTTATCCATTTACAAAAAACAATATAATGATATTATTAACCAATATTTATAAAGATGCCTTAATAGGAGCTATACAGGTTAAAGAAGCCAATTTAACGGTATCAGACGGTTTTAAAGAAGAAATGACAGCACTGATAGATAAAGGCAATAAATACATTGTTGTAGATTTTGATGGTGTTATATATGTTGACAGTTCTTTTTTAGGTGCACTGGTATCATCATTGAAATATGCCATAGCCAACCAGGCAGAAATTGTTGTATCAGGTTTAAATAAAGACGTATCTGGTTTATTCCAACTGATAAGGCTTGATAAAGCATTTAAAATATATTCATCGGCAACTGAAGCTGCGGAGCGTAAAAGCTGATATTTATGCCGGATATAAACACAAAAACCTTTGTATTTGATAACCATGCCGATGGTTTATATCCGCTGGTGACGGATATGATCGCATATATTCATCAGCACGCCCAGGTTAGCGAAGCTACAACGCAAAGGCTGAAAGTAACAATGATTGAGCTGCTAACAAATGCGCTAAAGCACGCCAGTCAAAGTGCTACAGCTATTAAAGTAGAATTAACAGAGGATAAGGTATCCATCCAAAAAAAAGATACCGGTAACGGATTGGCCATATTTTGCCACCAAAATTTTATGGAATGGCCGCTGCCGGGCGTACATCATACAGGTAAAGTAATTACCATTTACAGCAATGGCGATGCTACGCTAAAAGCTAACCTAAAGGATAACTGCACCCTGCAGTTTTTTATTGAGGAAACTGAAAACACAGATCCCGTTGATATTAACACACTTGCAGAGCATTTTGGGTTGATGATTATAACACGCGCCTGCAATACTTTTACCTATTATTTTGATGTAGATACCTGTTCCAATAACTTCATTATTTCTATTTCTCTGTAAACTAACAGTTGTATTGCTTGTTTATCCCGGCCTTTTTTCTATACAATTTATATCATGGTAATTTCATATTTGCATTTTTTAAATGCAACTTTGATGCATTTGTATTACTATTGCTTCGTGAAACTTTAAATTTTTAACCGCGATGCAATATTCTTTCTATTTACTGTATTCATGTAGAATATATGCGATAGGATAGCTAATGGCAAAATTTTAGTATTACAACAGGTAGAACTTATAAATACCTAAAATTGTGAGTGATATAAAATACGATGTAATAATAATAGGAGGGAGCTACGCAGGTTTGTCTGCTGCTTTGGCTTTAGGCAGGTCGCTTAGAAAAGTTTTAATAATTGACAATTGGGAGCCGTGTAATAAGAAAGCTCCGCATTCACATAACTTTTTAACCAACGATGGCGAAAAGCCGACAGCTATAGCCTTTAAAGCCAGGCAGGAGCTTGCTTTTTATGAAACCGTAAAGCTAATTGCAGATACAGTATTAAAGGTTATTAAAAAGGGTGACGAATTTGAAGTAGTAACTGCAGATGCGCAAACTTTAGGCACACAAAAAGTACTTTTTGCAACTGGTTTAAAAGATATTATGCCGGCTATCCCCGGCTTTGCCGAATGCTGGGGCACTTCTATCATCCACTGTCCATATTGCCATGGATACGAAGTTTACCAGGAAAAGCTGGCGGTTTTTGGTAATGGCGACGATGGCTTTGAATTTGCAAAGCTTATACATAACTGGAGTAAAGACCTTACCTTGTTTACAAATGGGGCATCAACCCTTAACCACGAGCAGGAGCAAAAATTACAGGAACACGGTATAGGCATTGTGCAAACAACAATCGCTGGCTTAGATTGTGTTAACAACCAGGTAAGGGCTATTCAATTATCAGACGGAACAGAGCACATTATACAGACTATATTTGCACGGGTACCTTTTGAACAGCATACCAATATCCCACAAAGTTTGGGTTGCGCATTAACTATATCAGGCCATATCGCAACCGATAACTTTTGCGCTACCACCATCCCTGGTGTATATGCCGCCGGCGATAACACTTCGCCTTTGCGTGGTGTGGCTAATGCCGTTGCCAATGGTACAATGGCAGGTGTTTTTATTAACAAAGCCCTCATAGATGAGGCATTTTAAGAACTTAATAACAGAAGCAATCTCCCTTCTTTTTTGAATTACGCTATAAAATACCTTATTTTAAGACATAATAAGCGTAAATGATTTTAAACTTCCTGGCAAGACATCGTTCCGTTTTAATTTATGGGGCATCGCTGGCTGCTTTATTATTTGTAATGAAGTGGCTGGAATGGCGCTTTATAATTGCAGACAGCTCCTTTGAAATTTATGTAGGCGCGCTGGCAGTTGTATTTACCTCGCTTGGTATTTGGCTGGCTGTTAAATTAATGAAGCCAAAAACCAACACCGTTTTTGTAGAGAAAAAGGTAATCATAAAAACCAACGATTTTATTTTAGATGAACAGGAGCTTAACCGCCTTGGCCTGAGTAAACGTGAACTTGAAGTGTTGCAACTTATGGCCGAAGGTTTAAGTAACCATCAAATAGCCGAACGCTTGTTTGTTTCCCTTAACACGATAAAGACCCATTCAGGTAAGGTTTTCGAAAAACTGGAGGTACAGCGTCGTACCCAGGCGGTTGATAAAGCTAAAAAGTTACGGCTGATACCATAAAAGCCACTCATACTTTAGTGTTAAAAAGCGTTATATTTATAAAATCACCCTAAAGGATGAGCACTAAAACATCCCGATAACCCAACTTTGAACCATAAACTATAAAACAGATCACGATGAAAAAAACTGTAATTAAATTTGGATTAATGGCCGGGCTGATAGCTTCGGTATGGATGCTTGGTAGTATGGCCATGTGTTATGGTTCTGATAAGTTTGAGGGCAGTATGCTCCTGGGTTTTTCCTCCATGATTATTGCCTTTTCGGTGATGTACCCTGCAATAAAAGGCTACCGCGATAAACACAATAATGGCATAATAAGCTTTAGTGAGGCTTTTAAAATGGCTATATCCATTGCCTTTATAGGCTCAACAATGTATGTGGGCAGTTGGCTGATAGATTATTATTTCTTTCTGCCCGATTTTATGGAGAAATACTCGGCACATATTATGGCTAAGGCACAAAGCGGTGGGGCGGCAGAAATAGCAGCTAAAACACAAGAGGTAGCCTCCATGAAAAAATGGTACGGGTCTTTTTTTGGCGTTGTATTTATGACCTATATGGAGATCTTCCCGGTAGGGCTTATTGTTGCTGTGATCGTCTCTTTAATTTTAAAACGTAAAACAAACCCCCATAATGCGCTAATAGCTTAGTTTAACAACACAAACCCCGGGCTCACGAGTCCGGGGGGGTGTTCAATTACCATTTATCCAGTCCCAGCAGTTTCCTGCCTAAGGGCGATAGCGCTGCAACCGGGTTCTTTTTCTCCCGTTCCATCGGGTCGCCGGGGAAAGCGTAACCCTGCATGGCTTCGCGGCTTTGCCAGCTGTTAATGCGCCATTGCCTTAATTCCTCATTTTCTTCCTGCGCGGGCATCATAGATATATATTGCGCCACACGCACCTTGTTACCGCTGGTATTTGCGCGGATGCCGTGTGGCTCCAGGCTGTTAAATATCAGCAGGTCACCGGCTTCCAGTTTTACTTTTTCGATGGTAAAACCTGTCGTATCCGGTTTATAATGGTCGCGGTCATCGGGCTGGGTAAGTTTCCAGGTATCGTAGGTACGGTACAGCTCGGGTACGCATTGAAAACCACCCATGGTTTCGTCGGTCTGGTCGGCAAGTGCCAGTACACCCTGTACGTTTTGCGGGCGGGTTTCCGGGTCATAATCCCAATGGATAAAACCTTTGTACTCAAAACCCGGGCGTAGCGGGAAGTTCAAATTAGCGCGATCTATCGTTACCCAAAGCTTTTCGGTTCCCCAAACATCTGCAAAGGCCTGGTGTACTTTTTCCATCTGGCGGTTATCCCACATCAATTGCTGGTTGTAAATTTCAACCATACCGGTGTTATTCAATTCGGCCATTTGCATTTGGGCGTTTGGCCTTTTGTACCAGGTATCTATATTGTTTTGGTCTTTTCCTTCATATTCCCAAAGGTAATCTGCAAGCTTTTTAACCTGCTGTTTAGGCACTGCGTTTTTTATGATCACATATCCGTTATCTACCCAAAATTGCCAGTCGGCCTCGCTTAAAACCTGTAATGGTTTGCCGTTGCTGCGATCATTTAATTTTATCTGGCTGGAGGTTGCGGTAGATGGGTTTCCCGGTATCACTTTATGTGCCTCGTTAGCTTTCATGGCCGGGGCCATAGTAGGGGTCATGCTTTCTGTTCTCATAATTTATTGGTTTTGATAGTTCAAAGGTACAGGCCCAATTAAGCATGAATATTCTGTGTACTGACCAATATTTGCTCCTTATTGATTTATTACATAGCTTTATTAATATATTTTAAGCAACATGGCGATAAATGAGATTCAATTAGAGCGGGTAGATTTTGAGCCCGGCAAATCATTTAAATTGTTTTCGCCCCGTTTACGCAATACTTTTTTGTGGCATTACCATCCCGAAATAGAACTGGTTTATGTTGAGGCCGATGCAGGCATCAGGCATGTGGGGTCGCATATATCCGGCTATACACAAAGCGACCTGGTGTTTATCGGCGGTAATATCCCTCACCTTAACTTTGATTACCGCCTGCGCAGCGATTACCACCAGATAGTGATTCAATTGCGTACCGATTTTTTAGGCGCGGCCATTGGCACGTCGCCCGAGTTTGCAGCCATAAACCGTTTATTTAAGCTGGCAGGCTACGGTATTGCTTTTACCGGCCCAACCAAAATCGCCGTGGCCGAACGGTTAAAAAAGCTGGGCGAACTAAATTCATACAAACAACTGCTGGAACTGATAGATATACTTCAGCAGCTTGCCGGTTCATCAGATACTGAAATATTGAATACCGACGAAACCAGTAAGAATTTCCTCCTGAAGGATAAGATCCGCATGGGGGCTGTTTATGAATACATTGATGCCAACTACTATCAAAAACCCGATGTGAACGTAGTGGCCGCAAAGGTTAATTTAACTACTCCCGCTTTTTGCCGTTATTTTAAACGCCAAACCAATATCACCTTTACCGATTTTGTAAACCAATACCGCATAGAGCGCGCTAAAAACCTGTTAATGCAAGGCAAAAACGTAACCGAAACATGTTACGCAACAGGGTTTGATAGTTTGTCGTATTTCAACAGCTTATTCAATAAAATGGTAGGGCAAAACCCATCGGCTTTTAAAAAGATGTGGGTTAGTGGGCATAAGTAATTACCACCTTATACAGCCTGTTCTGTTCCACTGCGAAATGGAACAAGTGGAACAAATGGAACATATTGATAGTCAGTGTATTGATGTTTTAATTTTGTTCTCCTATCTAAAGTTTTACTTCATAGTTTGGAAGTAATTGTCTATATGTCAAATAGTTATCGAAATTGCAATTTTGTTCCATTTTTTGAAAAATGGAACAGAAATGGCACCGATTTAACACGATATAAAACGACTTTTTTTGCCTTTTTCCGACCTTAGTTCACCTTTTTTGTGCCGTGAAAATCACATGAAAACCAAAGCGTATTTTGCATTAAATAGTTGATTTATAGGTATTTATTTATTTTAGACTTGTTCCATTTTGTTTCATTTTTTTATCAAATGGAACACAATTTTTTAAGCGGAAAGCCACTTGCTTCCACTTATTACACGTTTTAAATGCCCCTGAATGGGCAGCAAAAAACTTGCTGTAATTACCTTATCTGTGTAACTTTCGCAGCGGGCTAACGTAAACCCGTTTAACTACACAACCAGATATACTAATGAGTAAATTTTCAAGAAAGCTTGCGCTGACTTTTTTAACAGGTTGTGCCCTTTTTTCACAGGCTTATGCTCAAACCAACACAACAGCGTGGAAGGTTTATTCGCCCGACCACGCGCTTCAAATAAACCTGGGGTTGAATAATGGCACCTTAAGCTATACGGTACAAAATAAAAATAACGAGGTTGTCCGCCAATCAAAACTGGGCGTGGAAACTACTACCGATAAATTTACCGGCGACTTAAGCTTTGTTAACCAGCTTACACGCAAAATTAACGAGATCTATACGCTCCCTACGGGTAAATATCACGTTTACCATGCCATTGCCAACCAGGCAAGCATCACATTTACCAATAGCGATAAAAACAAGATAACGATAGACCTGCGGGCCTATAACGATGGGGTAGCCTTTCGTTACCGCTTCCCCGATTCGGCTAAAACGTACACGCTTGTAAAAGAGCTTACCGAGTTTGCCGTGCCTGAAGCCGCCTCGTGGATACAACCTTACGGTAAAGACCCATCTTACGAGAATGTTTTTACAAACGGCACCCCGGCAGGTACGGCAGCTAAAGATAGCACTGGCTGGGCTTTCCCTGCATTGTTCCATACCAAAAGCCAATGGCTGTTTATAGCAGAAAGCAACACAACGGCTGCTAATGCAGCCATGCACCTGCAGCAAAACGCCACTAATGGCGTATATAAAATGGCTTTTCCCTTAGCTGCGGAAGGTTTAGGGCAGGGTAGCGCATACCCGGCAGCCAAAACACCGTTTGCTACCGCCTGGCGCTTAATTATTGCCGGCGAAAGCGCGGGTGCGGTGGTGCAATCAAACCTGGTTAACCATTTAGCGCAGCCAAATGCCATAGGCGATATTTCATGGGTGGAGCCCGGCCGCTCGTCATGGAGTTGGTGGAGCGACCACGCCAGTAGCCGCAACATCACCACCATGAAGCGTTTTGTTGACCTGGCCGCCAAAATGAAATGGGAATACTCACTGGTTGATGCCAACTGGAACATCCCATCAAGCGGGGGGACTATTGAGGACCTGGTAAAATACGCCAAACAAAAAAATGTAAAGCTTACGCTGTGGTATAACTCCGGCGGGCCGCATAATAACGTTGGCGAACAGCCCCGCGATGTTATGTTTAACCCCGATACCCGTAAGCAGGAAATGAAAAAGCTGCACAACTGGGGTGTTAAAGCCATTAAGGTGGATTTTTTTCAGAGTGATAAGCAGGATATCATGAAGTTGTATACCGACATCCTGAAGGATGCGGCTAAAGAAGAGATTATGGTGATATTCCATGGCAGCACCATGCCGCGCGGCTGGGCGCGCACTTACCCGAATTTATTGGCGATGGAATCTGTTAGGGGCGCCGAAAACTATGGCTGGTCGAACGATTTTGCCATGGATGCTGCGCAGCTGAATACCATTTATGTGTTTACCCGTAACGTAGCCGGTTCCATGGATTATACGCCTGTTACCTTCTCTGATTATAAATGCTGCCCGCATACAACAACAAACGCGCATGAGTTGGCGCTCAGCGTGATGTTTGAATCGGGGATGATGCATTTTGCCGATAGCGATTCATCCTACCTGAGCCAGGATAATGTAGTGAAAGCTTTTCTGAGCAGCGTACCCAACACCTGGGATGATACCCGCTTTATACAGGGCGAACCCGGTAAAGATGCTGTAATTGCCCGCCGTAAAGGCAAAAACTGGTACATAGCCGGTATAAATGGCGAACAGGTGGCCAAAACCTGGACGATATCCCTGCCGTTTTTATACAATAAGGCTGTTTTTAGAGGTACCCTGTTTACTGATGGTAATACGCCGCGTACCATAGCGCACCGCGAAGTTGTACACGAAAAAGATGGTAAAGTAACCGTTGGTATAATGCCGAAAGGCGGCTTTGTTTTAGAGCTTAAGCCGCAATAGTTACCTCATAACCCCGGTATATAGCCTGCGCAGCAATGTGCAGGCTTTTTTATGCTGAATTTATCTGGACTAAAGCCTTTATATTTATTGGACTATATATCCCATCCGCATAATTGTAAAATTTGAATTACCACCAAAGCGGTGTTTGTTTAACATTAAACCCTACCAAAATGCCTGTTTCAGAAATTGTATACCAGCGCGAACTAACGCTTAACGCGGATGAATTTATTGATGTATTAAACCGCAGTACCCTTGGCGAACGCCGCCCCGTTGATGATGCCGAACGCATTAAGGATATGCTGCAAAATGCCAACCTGATAGTAACCGCCCGGGTAGATGGTAAACTGGTGGGTATATCGCGCGCGCTTACGGATTTTGCCTTTTGTACCTACCTGTCAGACCTGGCTGTTGATCAGGCTTATCAAAAGCAGGGTATTGGTGTACGCCTTATAGCCGAAACCAAAAGGCAATCGCCAAAGGCAAAATTGATATTGCTTGCGGCACCAGCCGCTGTAAACTATTACCCCAAAACCGGCATGACCCAGTTTAGCCATTGTTTTTTGCTTGATGATGTTAATGACCTTAAGCTGAAAGCATAGTATAAACTGCCTCTCCGACACGTCACTGCGAGGAAAGAAGCAATCTCTTTAGGACAATTGTACACCTTGCATAAACAAATAGCCTAAAGAGATTGCTTTGTCGCTACGCTCCTCGCAATGACGCGTTGATGAGAAGCATGTCCGCTACCGCAAGCGTACCGCTTGTGGATTTAGGGTTCCATCCTCGCAGGTTCTTCTGAATGAGACCCTGCGGGGACAGAATGCAACAGGTTTACCAGGCATACGGCACAAGAGGGGCGCTTGCGGTAGCAGATGGCACTGCTGGATCTCCCTGTATTATTTGCAGAAAAAGAAAATAATGGTGTAACTTAATTGCCTCAACCAATTATACATGAGGAAAATACCTGCAGGATCAATATTAATGGCCGTGATTGCCACACTTGCCTTTGGCTGTACCCAAAAAAAGGATTACAAGGGCTGGCCGCAATACAAAGGCTCAAACGAGAATATCCATTACTCGTCATTAAACCAGGTTGATACCGGCAATGTTAAGCAGTTACAGGTTGCCTGGACATATCACACCCGCGATGCCGATTCGGTAAACCATTCGCAGATCCAGTGTAACCCTATCGTGATAGACGGGGTGATGTACGGCACCACTCCAAAAATGAAGCTATTTGCCATTGATGCAGCCACAGGGCAGGAGAAATGGCAGTTTAACCCCTTTGATTCGCTGGCTAAAGATAAGCGCATGTTTTTTATCATGAATAATTCAAGGGGTGTTGCCTGGTGGGGTAATGGTGATGACAAGCGTGTATTTTACGCTGCCGGGCCGTATTTGTATTGCATTAACGCCAATACGGGTAAAACGGTTAATAGTTTTGGCGATAAAGGCAAACTGGACCTGCATGACGGCCTTGGCCGTGATGTTGCCGATTTGTTTGTTACCGCAAGTTCGCCGCCCATTATTTATGGCGATATCATGATCATGGGCACACGTGTGGACGAAGGGGCGCATGCGGCGCCGGGGCATATCCGTGCTTACAATGTGCGTACCGGGAAACAACTTTGGATCTTTCATACCATCCCATACCCCGGCGAACCGGGTTACGAAACATGGGAGGACCCCAACGCCTATAAATTTATTGGTGGTGCTAATGTTTGGAGCGGCTTTAGTCTGGACGAAAAGCACGGTATAGTGTACGGCTGCACCGGCTCTGCCAGTTATGATTGGTATGGCGGCAACCGTTTGGGTAATAACCTGTATGCCGATTGCCTGCTGGCGCTTGATGCCAAAACCGGGAAACTGATCTGGCATTTTCAGGATATTCATCATGATGTTTGGGACAAGGATATCCCGTCGGCACCGGCGCTGGTTACTATTAAAAAGGATGGCAAGGATATAGAAGCTGTGGCTATTACCACCAAAACAGGATTTATATTCACTTTTAACAGGCTTACCGGCAAACCTGTTTATGATATTGTAGAAAAACCAGTCCCTACCTATACCGACCTGGCAGGAGAGAAGCTTTCTAAAACACAGCCGTACCCAACCATGCCTGCACCTTTTATGAGCCAGCGTTTTAAGGAAAGCGATATCAACCCCTACCTGCCCGATTCGTCGAAACAGCAGGTGTTAAAAGCGTTCAGAGGTTATAAGACCGATCATATGTTTAACTCCATATCCTTACAGGGTACGGTAGTATACCCGGGTTTAGATGGCGGTGCAGAGTGGGGAGGGCCGTCTTACGATCCTGAAAGTGGCATTTTATATGTTAATGCCAATCAAATGGCCTGGATAATACAGGCTATCCCCTTAAACAATAAGGAAGCGGCTAACGAAACTAACCTGCAGGCCGGACAGCGCTTGTTTAAAGCCAATTGCATGACCTGCCACGGTGCCGACCGTAAGGGATCGGGCACATTCCCATCGCTTATCAACATCGAAAGAAAATATAAACCGGCATCGTTTGATACTTTACTACAATCGGGCAGGCGTATGATGCCCGCATTCAGGCAGTTAAAACCCGTTGAACGTGCGGCTATCGCATCGTATATCTTAAACATCAGCGCAGAAAAACCCAGGCCGTTTATAAATGCCGATAGCCATAAAGATGATGTGTTTAAAGTGCCTTATGCTATAGTGGGCTATAATAAATTCCTGAGTAAAGAAGGGTACCCGGCAATTGCACCACCATGGGGAACGCTGAACGCCATTAACCTGAATACGGGTAAACTGGTTTGGAAAACAACCCTGGGTAACGACCCTGAATTTCCGCATGGCAAAGAGGATTCCGGCACTGAAAATTATGGCGCATCAGTGATAACCAAAGGCGGCCTGCTGTTTATTGCCGCTACAAAGGATGGCAAATTAAGGGCGTTCAATAAAAAAACGGGTAAGCTGCTTTGGGAATTTACACTGCCTGCCCCGGGGTATGCCACGCCATCAGTTTACGGGCTAAATGGTAAACAGTATATTGTAATAGCCTGCGGCGGTGGTAAAATGAACACCCGGTCGGGCGATAGCTATGTGGCTTTCGCGCTGCCTTAAAGTAAGCTTATTTTACAGTGATGGATGTTGCGGGTAAAAGCAATTTATTTTCAAGGCCATCTAAAGTAATTTCAACCGGTTGCTCACTAAAGTTGATGATGAAGTGGAGTTTGCTGCCCGCTTTATTTTCTACTACTAAAGCATCAACAGTTAAAGGTTTGTTGCTCAATAATTCGCAAATGTAAACCGGCTTAAAAGCCTTAAGTTTTTTCAAATACTCGTAAACCGGGTAGGGGGTTTCCTTATCCATCAGGCCATCCTTACCGGTGGCATCAAAATAGGTTAGCGATGCGGCATTTGCCAGGTATTTGATGCTCAGTAATGTCCAGGCGGCGGTAAAAAGCGAAGGTTGCCTCGCATCGTGCTTTAGTTTAGGTACCCGCCTTGACCTGAGTGTAACAGGCGATACATGTACCGGCACGCCCGTGTTAATGGCATTAGCTTTAATAATGGTATAGGGCTGTGCCTGCAGGTTTTCAATCAATGTGCGGGTGTCATTTGCATGTACCTGCGGGTTTAGGCTGTAACTCACAAAATCCATAGGTATGCCCGTTAGTGGCTGGCGGTTCCATTCGGTAAAATAACCATCGGTGCCCGCACCTATTTTTATCCCCGGGAAGATCCACTTAAGCAGGGGGTAAGCTTTGTTCATGGTTTCGGCGCTGGTTGTTTTGCGCCCCTCATCCAGTATCAAAATATCCTCAATCAGGTTGATATAGCTCTTTTCAAATACGTTGATCAATTCCTGGAGTTGCAGATGGATATCTGTAAAAAAGATAACAATGCTGAGGCAGGTTTTTAAACCGGTTGCCTCCGCCGCTGCCTGTTCCAGTAATTTTCGCCAGTCGGTATCAAAACGGATCTCTATCCGGTAGGTATCAAAAGGCAATAGCTTTAATAAAGCGGTTTGTTGTGCGTTCAACTTTTTACCCGTGGCTTTGCTATAACCTATACGGGGGAGTTTAACCTTATTGCCGGTTATGGCCAGGTGAATATCGTTTGTAGTAATGGTGGGTTTACCCGTAATGTCAACCTTAAGGGTTACGGTATGCGTAACCGTATCCCCAATGTTTACTTCTACTGGCAGTGATGCGTCGGGCGGCGTGTTGTAAGTTTTGTAGGAGTTATCCGCCCAGTTGCGCTGATCTTCGGTTTCAAAAGGGTCGCCTTCAAATTGCAGGATAGCTGTACAGTTTTCGGCGGGCTGCCACTGCATTTGTGCTACATTTTTAAACAGCTCGGTGGGGCTTATCTGCGCCGGGAATTGCAGGGTTTTATTATTGCCTTCGGCGTCTGTAATAACACACGGCTTATTCATACATTCTTGTATGGGGTGCAGCAGGCATACACCAATACGGTTGCGGCTAAACTTACTTAATGCAACGCCTTTAAAAGTAAAACTGATGGTGTTGTTTTTACCCGTAATAATGAGCGTTGATTTGTATTTTACATCACCCATTGTGTATAGGGCGGTGCAGGTAACAGAAAACATATCCAGTTGTACATCAATGCTTTCTTTTGTGATCTTGTAAGGGATGGTTATCCAGCTTTTATCGCGTATTGCGGTGTATATGGTGCGGATAATTTCGGTATTACCCGCTTTTATATATTGCAGTTTACCATGTTCGTACAGGCATGATAATGGCCCTGACTGTAATAGTGCAGACGCGGGCAATGGCTGGTTAGTGTCAAAGTAATTAGGGGTGGGGCTCATTTGATTATGGAATCGGCATTTACTGTCAATAACGGTATATCTGTAATGATATTTTAACAGGCAAAACAATTACCCGTTTAACGTCACTACCTGATACTGAGTGATTGACGGTGTAAATAAAAGCATAATTGCGCAGCTATGGAAATGAATGGCTAGGTTTCTTAAACAGAAATGTTGTAGCATTAGTAGCGCAGCTGCTGTAGATACGCGTCGAGAAAAATATAATCAATGCATGAGCTTTTTAGCAAAGTAAATTGAGCTTTATAACAAAACTTATGCCTGCCCGGCGCCTTACCTTTGTCTTAACAATTAACAATTAAAACAATGACAAAAGTTTGGTTTATAACAGGCAGCTCCCGCGGATTAGGGCGCAGCCTTACAGAAGCAGTGCTTGCTACTGGTGATAAAGTAGCGGCAACAGCCCGCAACACCGATAGTTTAAAAGACCTGGCAGCTGAATACCCGGGCCAGTTTTACCCCGTAAAATTAGATGTAACCGATTACGTGCAGGTGCATAACGCTATTGCCGATACCGTTGCCCACTTTGGCAAAATTGATGTACTGGTAAATAATGCCGGTTTTGGCATTACCGGCGCGGTTGAAGCCTATACAGATGAGCAGGTGCACAGCCAGCTGACAACAAACCTGTACGCACCGATAGAAATAACCCGTGCTGTGTTGCCATACATGCGTAAACAACGCAGCGGCCATATTTTGCAGATCAGTTCGATAGGTGGCAGGATAGGTAGTGGCGGGGTGAGTATTTACCAGGCAGCTAAATTTGGGCTGAGTGGTTTTAGCGAAGGTTTGGCTGTTGAGGTAGCACCCCTGGGTATAAAAATAACCAGTATTGAACCGGGTGGTTTCCGTACCGACTGGGCAGGCGACTCGATGACCTACGCCCCGCATGTAGAAGGTTACGAAACTACGGTTGATGCCCGCATCGAAGCATTTAAAAGCAAAGCATTTAAACCTATTGGCGACCCAGCCAAAGCTGCCAAAGTGATGATTGATATCGTAAATAGCCCCGAACCGCCACTGCACTTGCTTTTAGGCAGCGAGGCCGTAGCTATTGTAAAACACTCTGAAGCGGCTAAGCTTAGGGAACTGGAGAAATGGGAAACCATCAGCACCTCTACAGATGCCGATGATGCCGAAAACTTCCTGGAAACCGAGCATGGAAAAAGGTATTTAAGTTTGAAGAAGTAATAGCACAATGATTAGTTGATTGGTGAATAGTGAGTAATTTGAGTAAAATTGTAACTAATGGACTGATCACCGGTTAACTAATCACTAATTAACAAAAGCAATGCCCGGTAAAACCACTATATCCGAAAAACCTAAAATAGCTTACTCATGCTACTTTACCCGTAGCAGGGATGGCGAGCAATTTGTACCCGAACACGTATTCAGCTACCAGGTTTCGGGTGTGTTTACCATGACTGCCGGCCAGCAGCAATTAGTTTTTAACGAGGGCGATTTCAGGTTCATCAGGCGTAACCAGTTGGTGAAATTTATCAAACAACCACCGCCAAACGGCGAATTTAAATCGGTATCTGTTTATCTGGACCAGGAAACCCTGCGCAAGTTTAGCATGGAGTACGGCTATAACGCTGCCGGGCATTACAATGGTGATGCTGTTATCAGGCTAAAACCCGATGGCCTGTACAAAAGCTTTATGCAATCACTGCTACCGTACCAGCAGGACGATATTGTAATGAGCGATAAACTACAGGACCTGAAACTGCGCGAAGCCATATTGCTATTATTGCAAATCCAGCCCGAATTAAAAGACATACTTTTTGATTTTAGCGAACCCGGCAAAATAGACCTGGAAGCTTTTATGGAAAAGAACTTCCATTTTAATGTACAGCTAAAAAGATTCGCCTACCTCACCGGCCGCAGCCTGGCCACCTTTAAGCGCGATTTTGAGAAGATCTTTAACATTACGCCCAGTCGGTGGCTTCAGCAGCGCAGGTTACAGGAGGCGCATTATTTGATCAAAGAACAGGGTAAATCGGCATCAAATGTTTACCTTGAACTGGGCTTTGAGGACCTGTCGCACTTTTCATTCGTGTTTAAAAACAAATATGGTGTGGCGCCATCAAAATTATAGGGTTAAGTATATTTTTTATATTAATTGAACGTTAATAATACGTACATTTAATATAACCAAATTGTTAAGCCCATGCGCGCGCTTTCCTGTTTTTTGCTTACACTGTGCTTTGCAGTGTGTTTTACTGCCGTAAAAGGGCAGGGGCAACAGGTACGCGTTGATTTTTATAAAGACCCTTTCCTGGTTACGGTAGATGAGTCTGTTTTGGTAGATATACCGCAGCAGTTCACCGCCGAAAGTTTTAGGAAGGGATATGCGGCTATTGGCACTGCAAAGTACCAGCCCATCATCGATTCGCTTTTAAGCTACAAGGCAGAGCATCAGTTAAATGATTGGCTGTATTACCAGCTGATCCGCAGGGTGGCGCAGCAAATTAGCCCCAAAGAGGATAACTATGGCCGGTACACCTTTTACAAATGGTTGATGCTGAGCAAATCGGGGTACGATGCCCGCCTGGCCATATCCCACCAAAAGGTTATATTTTATATTTATAATAACGAGGATATAAGCGATATACCATATTTTATGGTGGATGGCAAACAGTTTGTTTGCCTGAACATACACGACTATGCGAACACCAACCTTAACGATGACCCGCCGGTACCGGTAAATATCCCTATCGCGGCGGCAACAAAACCATTCTCATACAAGGTTACCCTGATGCCCGATTTTAAACCCGAAACCGATGTTGAGAAGGATGTATCATTTGTGTACGACAGGAAAAAGTACCATTTTAAAGTAAAGCTGAACACCGACCAGCAAAAGGCTTTTACCAATTACCCGGGCGTTAGTTTTGAAACCTATTTTAACATCCCGCTAAGTAAAGAAACCTATGGCTCGCTTATCCCGCTGTTAAAAAAGAACATGAAGGGCATGGACGAGAAAAAAGGTGTAGACTACCTGATGCGCTTTACCCGTTATGCCTTTTTGTACGAGAATGACAATGATAACTTCGGCAAGGAAAAACGTTTATCGCCGGGTGAAACGCTGGCCTCCAACTACAGCGATTGTGATGACCGTGCAGCTTTGTTCTTTTACCTGGTGAAAGAGATCTACAACCTGCCGATGATAGCCCTGCTGTACCCAACCCATATTACCATGGCAGTTGAGTTTAGCAAACCCATTGGCGACCCGATTCTGTACAACGGTAAAACGTATTCCGTTTGCGAGCCAACCCCGCAGGCCGAAAATCTGGGTATCGGGCAAATGTCGGCCAAGCTGAAGAATACGCCCTACCATGTGGTGTATGCTTATGAGCCGGTGCGGCAATGATGTGTTTCTCTATAAAAAATTATCACTTTCGCGGTAAGCTTCAATAACGCGCTGTTCGCCTTCCTTGCCGGGTCGCGAATTACCATGCTCCATACCTAAAACGCCCTTGTAGCCTTTCTCGCGCAAAAATTTAAAGATGTTCTTGTAGTTCACTTCGCCGGTGGTAGGTTCATTACGGCCGGGATTGTCTCCAATTTGCATGTAGGCTATCTCGTCCCAGGTAAGTTTAATATTGTTGATCATGTTACCTTCATTCTTTTGCATGTGGTACATGTCGTACAATATTTTGCAGCTTGGGCTGTTAACCGCCTTGCATATCATATAAGTTTGTGCCGATGTGCGCAGGTACAGGTCGGGCGTATCGCTTAATGGCTCAAGCACCATTACAATGCCGTGTGGTTCTAATATTTCTGTCCCTTTGCGTAAGGCGGTTATTACATTTGCGTTTTGTATATCCAGGGGCAGGTTACGGGTAAAATCGCCGGGCACTACGGTAGCCAGCTTGCCGCCGCAACGTTTTGATACCTCTACGGCCTGCTTGCAGCCTTTTATAAATATGTCAATATGTTCCTGCTTGTTTGCAGTAAGGGTGTTTTGGCCGTTGCCGCCTTTATCAACCACAAACACGCCCATTTTCATGCCCAGTTTGGCCAAAAGGTTACCAATCTTTTCCTGTTCGGCAGCGGGGCGGCCGGCCATGCCGTTATCCTCAATACTCCGGAATCCCTGATCGTACATAAACTGGATCTGATCCAGGAAGCTGTTCCCTGCCAGGTTTTTAAACATGCCATCGTGCGGGGCATAGTTCAGGTTAAAAGGCTTACCTGCTGCATCCGCAGTATTTTTGAGGGGCGAATTGGCGATAACTGTCGTGCCGGTTAAAAGTGTGCCGGCTAATACCGTGCTATTTTTTAAAAAACTGCTTCTGTTCATGGTAATAGGTGTAATAATTGGAGGTCGCAATATCTTATTTTTTACGGTAATTACTGTGTCGTACTGTATTTTATTGACAGGAGATCACTTTTTTTCTTTCTTCACCGCGCTGTTCCTGATAAATAGCACCGCCATTAATGAGCCTAAAAAGCCAAGCCCGGCAGCAATGCGCATAATATCGGCATAGGCAGCTATAAAGCTGTTTTTATAGGCTTTTTCTATAGCTGCCTTGTCCTGTCCGGTAAAGTTATCGGGAGCTTTGGCGTTACCCAGGTTTACACTTTGCTTTATAACTTCCTGTTTTTGCTTATCATTCAGGTTTATATTTTTGATTTCGCCCTGCAAAGCCCCGGTGAAGAATAATACGGCCAGGGCGCCCAGTATCGCGTTAGCAAAAACATTGGCTATACGGGTAAGCGCGTTGTTTACGCCCGATGCCGTACCCGAAAAATGATCGCTTACCGAACCCATAACCGCTGCTGTAAGCGGCGCTACAGTGAACGACATGCCCAACCCAAAAACCAGTATGCCCGGGAAAAAGGTTGTCCAATAGGCGGATGGCCCGGTGGTTTGCTTTACAAATGATAAAATGAGCAGGCCTGAACCGGCTAAAGCCGGGCCGGTGATCAGCAATAGCCTCGGGCCATGTTTATCAGCTAAAGCGCCTGCAAAGCGGGCAATGGTTATCATTAGTATTGTGAAGGGCAAAAATGTTAATCCCGATTGCAGCTGGCTGTAACCCTGCACCTGCACCATATTCAGCCCTAAAAACAGCATACCCGCGCCAAGCCCGGCGTACAGGAAAAACGTAAGCAGGTTGGCACCGCTAAAAGTTAGGTTGGTAAAAAGCTGCAAAGGCATCATGGGCGATTTGCTTTGCTTTTCGATATAAATGAAAGCCGATAACAGCAATGCCCCGGTAATTAATGACATATACACCTGCCAGTTGCCTAAACCAACTGCCGGGATGCGCAAAAAACCAAAGGTAACTGCTGCTAAACCAAGCGCTATGGCAATGGCACCGGTTAGGTCGAGGCTTTGCTTAGTGTCTTCATCTTTTATCTCTTTTACCTGTTTTGCAAGGATGATCAGCGCAAAGATACCAATTGGTATGTTAATGAAAAATATATATCGCCACAGGCCTGCATCGCCAAAAGCACCGCCCAAAACCGGGCCGCCCATGGTAACAACGGTGGTAAACGCGCTCCAGGTGCCAATAGCTTTGCCACGTTCGTTGGGGTTGATAGAGGAGGAGATAAGCGATAAGCTGCCGGGTATCATCAGTGCCCCGCCAATGCCCTGTAGCATCCTGAAAATAACAAGCAAGGTAACGCCTGGTGCAAACCCGCAGGCGGCAGAACCCACTATAAAAATGAAGATCCCCACCATAAACACCTTTTTGCGGCCAAGCTTATCGCCCAATGAGCCCCCGATAAGGATAAGCGCGGCCAGCATCAGCAGGTAAGCGTTAAGTATCCAGAAGAGGTCGGTGCCGCTGGCATTCAGGTTTTTTTGCAGGGATGGCAGCACCACATTTAATGCCGTACTATCAATAAACGCCATAGCCGACGCCATGATAGATGAGGCCATTACCCATTTGCCTGCCTTACTGCCTAATGCAACTGTTGCCATACCAAAGGTTTATAAAGTAAACTTACATATAACCAATGGCTAATGCTATGGTGTAGCTGTATTAAAGTACTTAGTGTACAGAAATTAATTAATTATTTTTTATTTAAAATAAACTTTGTAATTATGCCTTACCAATTACTCAAACCATTTACCGTCCATTTATGCTTCCAGATAAGGAATATCAAATGTGGCCTGATACAGAGCTTATAGCTATGTTGCGGGCGGACGACCGTAAGGCGTTTGAGTTGTTGTACAACAGATATTCCTCCAAAATTTACCAGGTAGCCTATAACCTGTTCAGGGATAAGGATGTTTGTGAAGACCTGGTACAGGAGTTGTTTATTGACCTTTGGGCAAAAAGGAACCGCCTTAATATATCTTCGCTTGAGTGGTATTTGAAGGTAGCCATCAAAAACCGTGTGCTGATGTACATCCGTACCCAAAAGGCCACGCTTGATTTGAGCGCCATTGCTACGCTTACCGAAAAATACACCGCCGATAGCAAACTGATGCAAAACGACATCAGCACTATATTGGAAAATAATGTGGAACGCCTGCCCGAGAAATGCCGCCAGATATTTAAACTGAGCCGTAAGGAATACCTGACGAACAAGGAGATCGCGTCGCGCTTAAACATCTCAACCAAAACGGTAGAGAACCAGATCACTATTGCCCTGCGCTACCTGCGCACCGGCCTTACCGATTATCTGCCGTTGATAATTGCCGCCCTGTTAACCCCGCTTTTTTAAAAACCAAAGGGATCAGTAAAAAAAGCAGTATAGCACAAGCTATGCTGATGTTATAACCGATATGATGAAAGCTTTCATCAGTAACGCCGTTTTTAAATGCAGCCTTGAGCTGTGTGCCCGATAGGATGGCCCCAATGTAAGCGGCCGTACGGTAAAGGCCGAATGATACCCCTTTTTGCGCCAAAGGTGCTTCCTCATTTAGTAACGATTGATTAGCTATGATATTCGTCCCCTCGGCTGCGCCTGCGGTTATGCCTATCATCACTATAAAAGGCAGCGGCATACCTCCATTCAGTAAAAATATCCCTGCACAGGCCAATAAAAGCAATATTACCCCTAATACATTCTGCAGTTTTGATTTATCAATTTTGGCAATAAGCAAACCTGCTGCAATAGCTGTAAGCGAGTTGGGCAGCATAATTAACCCCGTATGTAACGGTATGAGGTGTTTTACACCTTCCAGCCATTGGGGCAGGCCGTAAAGTAACAGGTAAAGCACATAACTGGTGGTAAGCCCACGTACATAAACCATTGATAGGGATGGTTTTTTAACCAATAGCTTTACATCAATAAACGGCGATTCCTGCCGCCACTCCCAAATGCACAGGGCCAATAATGAAACAATAGCTGCGGGAATATAATACCACGTAAGATGATCTGCCATCAGCAAAGCCAAAAGTGACAGTAAGAACGCGATGAATAAAATAATACCAACGGTATCTAACCGTGTAAAAATGCTTTGTTTGCGAGGGTTTACTGCTGATGGAAAATTGGGCAGGGAACGCGATAAGATTAACCCGGCTATAACCAGCGGAACATTGATCAGAAAGATGCCTTGCCAGCCAAACAATTGCGTAAGCAAGCCGCCAAGCGTTGGCCCTAAAACCAGGCTTACCTGTGCAGACACTGCGATAATGCCCAGCACCGGGCCGGGTATCGCTTTATCTTCGGAGGCGTATTTTTTGCCAATAAGGGCCATGGCCGATGGATATGCCGCGGAGGTTCCCAGCCCCAGCAAAATCCTGGAAACCACCAGCCAGCCAAAGCCGGGTGCAAATATACCGGTGAGCGCCGCTGCCAATATGAGCAGAAAGCCCAGGTTGTTAACCCTGCGGGCGCTGTAAATATCGGCCAGGCGCCCCATAAGCGGCTGGGCAATGGTTGATGTGATGTACAGCGAGGTGATCAAAATAGCCCCTTGCCCGGTAGTTATTTTAAATGAATTGCACAACGTAGCCAGCGCAGTGGCCAGCATGGTTGAGTTTAGCGGGTTTAGCATGGTGCCCAGCACCAGCGGCAGCATAAACTTCCAGGGGATGGGCTCTTTATTGGCGGTTTTTGTCATTTTAGGCCAATTGCTGTAAATGCGCAATAATGGCAGCCGTGGTATCAATTTCTCCTATACGGGGGAAAATGGTAGTCAGGCTATGCTCATGTTGTGGCAAAGCAAAATCCGTCATGGCGTCGCTGGCAAACGTAAGGTTGTAACCCAGTTCGCTGGCAGTGCGGGCGGTGCCTTCAACACCAATGCTGGTTGCAATACCGGCCAAAACTATGCCTGTTATGCCGCGCTTTTGTAGCTCGTGGTGCAACGGGGTTTCAAAAAAAGCGCTCCAGGTATGTTTGGTTATCTGCAGGTCGGTATCATATACCTTTAATTGCGGTACAATGTTTATGGCACCCGTTGCTTCTGCCTGGGCTTTTGCCTCTGCAATGGCTTCAGCAGTTTTTGGGGATGAGGTTTTTTCTGACCGTGCCAGCGTCCATTTTGCGCCAATTGTGTTAACGTTTATAAATACAACGGGCAGGTTTTTAGCGCGGAATGCGTCCGCAAGTTTGCCCGAACGTGCTATAATTTGGGCACTGGGGTGTAAAAACGGGTAGGCGGCTATGTTGTTTTGCAGGTCAATTAAAACCAGTGCAGTTTTGGGGTCTAATGCGGTTATCATGGTAATAAATGTTTGTTTTATAAAGCCTGTTTAAATTCCATTACCTTGGTCATAACGGCGAGGGCATCCTGTAGTGTTTTTTTCTCGGTTTCTGATAAAGTACTGTCAATAGCCCGTGTGAGCCATTCATCGCGCTCATAACGGGTATGTTCAACTATCTGCCGGCCTTTGGCTGTAAGAGAAATAAGTGATTTACGTTTGTCGACATCCGAGGGGGTCTTTTCAATAATACCCAGGCCTTGCAGGCGTATCAACAACTCCGACATAGACTGTAGCCTAACCATAATTAGTTTGGCAAGCTCGGTAGCTGATAAGGCTTGTTCGTGGTATAGATATGACAGTGTAGAAAATTCTGATAAGGAAAGATTATCTACTGAGCTAACCGTTTTTCTTAATTTTTTACTGAGGCCCGAGATGATATGCCTCAAAGACGAGGCTAATGCTGGTGTTTCCATAATTAAGCAGGTAAACTGATAAGGTTACCTGTGCAAATATATAATGTAGATTGTCATTGGCATGTATAAAAATATTTTAATATTGTTTGGGGGATAGCCCCGCCGATTGCATCTTACATATATAAACCATGAGAAAGTTTACTTTTCTGAGAAAAAAAATCCAGGCAAAAGACCGCGCTTTGCAGGAAAAACTTGTGCATCATTATTTTGACGACCTGCAGCTTAACCAACAGCCGGCGGCCGGCGAAGATGCAGGCTTTGACAGTAAAGAAGTTTATAACCGCATTGTCACTCATATTGATGCCATGCCGGTTAAGCGCGCCGGTGCCGGTAAAAAATGGATGGTAGCGGCCTCATTATTTGCGGTGGCATCAGTAGCCACCTTGGGCTTTTACAATCGAGCCCGCATCCAGGATATTGTATCTCCCATTGCCCAAAAACAATTCAGTACGGTTAACGGGCAGGTAGCCAGCTTAACCCTGGCCGATGGTACAAAGGTTTGGCTTAATGGCGGCAGTAAACTAAGCTACCCTGAAGCTTTCCGTGGCAACAAAAGAGAGATCACCTTAACCGGTGAGGCTTTTTTAGAGGTAGCGCACGATGCTACAAAGGCATTTATTGTACATACAGGCAGCATCCGCACGCAGGTATTGGGTACCAGCTTTAATGTAAAGGCTTACGCCGAAGATAGCTTTGTAAAGGTTGATGTAGTTACGGGTAAAGTTGGGGTTGTTGCAGCATTGGCCCCTACGGTTTTTTTAACGCCCGCCCAGGAGGTTACGGTTGATAAGAAAAGCCACAGCGCTGTTACAGTTAAAGGTATTGATGTTGCTGCACTTAGCGGCTGGAAGGATGGCGATTTTATAGTGAAAAATATGCCCTTGCCCGAAGTGCTGAATGCCATTAAACACCGCTTTAATGTATTAATAAAGGCCGATGCGAACTTAACCAAATGCTCTATATCTGCCAACTTTACCAATGTATCATTACAGAATGTGATGCGGATCATAGCCAAACTGGTAAAAGGCAAGGTATCGGCCGATGGCCAGGACTACCAGCTAAAAGGCAAAGGCTGTTAAGTAAATGAGAAAAAACCAATTTTTAAATAGATAACCAATTATCACTAACCTAAATTAAATAGATATGAGAACATAAATACATAAAAAAACCCTGTTCAATGGGATTTGAAACAGGGCGATTAAAATGCCGGGTTATTATTAAGTGTACGTTTCAGAGGTCGAATTCAGAGAACGCCGCACTTGAATTTCAAACACTTTAATTTATTCAAATCTATGAATATATCTCTATTTTCAAATGGAGTAGTTCGTTATGTATTAATATTAATGAAATATACCTCGCTTGCCTGCTTTATTGTTTGCTTAATGTGCTTTACGGCCGTTGCAAACAATTCTTATGGCCAACGATTTTTAGAGCAACAGGTAACGCTTAAGTTGAAAAACCAAAAGCTTACCGAAACGCTCGAGAAATTATCGGCCAGTAACAAAGTAAAATTTGCCTATGCAGATAATTTACTGAAGCCGTCATTCAGGGTAAACTTAAATGTAAGTAACAAAAGCATCAAAGAGGTGCTTGACGAGGTTTTAGCTCCATTTAACCTTGGTTACAAAATTATTGACGATGTTATAGTAATAAGCGAAAGGGCCGAAGCTGTAACATACACAGGCAACGCGCAAGGAGTTGCACAAGCCGTAAAGGTAACTGGTACCGTGGTTGATGATACCAACGCGCCGTTACCGGGCGTAAGCGTAAAGCTAAAAGGTACTAACCTGGGTACCGTTACAGATGTTAACGGTAAATTTGTGATAGACCTGCCCGCTGCCGATGGCACACTGGTATTCAGCTTTATAGGCTTTACCCCAAAAGAAGTGCCGCTTAACGGCGAAACCAGTGGCATAAATGTGCAACTGGTGCCCATGCAAAGCTCGCTTAATGAAGTTATTGTGGTGGGTTACGGCACGCAGAAACGTGTAAATGTAATTGGCGCTGTAGATCAGATCAGCTCTAAGGCTATAGAAGGCAAACCCGCTGTAAACCTTACACAGGCTTTACAGGGTACATCACCAAACTTAATTATACAGCAAACCAGCAATGAGCCGGGCGCTTACCAAACCGTTAACATACGTGGTGTTAGCACATTTGGTAACAACAACCCGCTTATTGTAATTGATGGTATTACCGGCGGCGATCTTAACCTGCTAAACCCCCAGGATATTGAAAGCGTATCTGTATTGAAAGATGCGGGTAGCGCGGCCATTTACGGCTCGCGTGCTGCTAATGGCGTAATATTGGTTACCACTAAAAAGGGGAGTAAAAATGCAGCGCCAACTTTAACCTATAACGGGCAAGGTGGTGTGCAGGTACCGCATGTGGGTTATAAACCTGTACATGCTTACGAAAATGCCATTTTACGTAACGAGGCGGTAGTGAATGCCGGTTTAACACCAATTTACAGCCCGGCGCAAATAAGGCAATTTCAGGAGCAGGGCGATCAGCAATGGTTTTTAGATGCCATATTACAAAACGCGGTACAGCAAAACCATAACCTGAGCTTATCAGGCGGTAGTAATGCATCATCGTATTTGGTATCTGCCGGTTATACAAATCAGGGCAGTAACCTTGTTGGGCCCGATTATGGTTTAAAAAGGTACAACTATCGTATGAACCTGAGTACCGAGATAGGCAGGTTGAAGTTAACCAGCATATTAGCTTACACACGTACCGAGATCAAAGAACACTCTTTTAATACAGGTACGTTGATTGTTGACGCAGGCAGAACGCCAACCTATTATAAAATAAAAGACGACCAGGGTAACTATTTAACCAATGATGTACTGGCCGAGTTTAACCCGCTTGGTATACTTGAAAAAGGCGGTTACCGCAAACGCGATAATGATAACATATTCGGAAACCTTACTGCCGAACTGGGCATCACCAAAGACCTGAAGATAAAAGGTGTATTTGGTGGTACGCTGTTATCAAACCATATGTTTGGCAGGGTTATGCAGGTTAATTATTTACCAAAAGGTAGTTATGGCGCCGACCGTAATACAGATGATGAGAACAACAAAAACCTGTTCCTGAATACGCAGTTCCTGGCGCAGTACACCAAAACTTTTGCTAAAGACCATAATGTAGATGTATTATTGGGCGTATCAAATGAGTCGACCACTGATAGGAGTAACTCGTTACATTTAAAATTCACCGATCCTGAATTAGGCACACCAATTACAGGTACTATAATAACTGGGTCGCCTACAAATTTAGGCACAAGCGAAACCAGCCTTAACTCCTTATTTGGCAGGGCATCGTATTCTTATAAAAATAAGTATTATGGTGAGTTTGATTTTAGGGTTGATGCATCTTCAAAATTTGCCGCAAACCATCGTAATGCATTCTTCCCGTCGGCAACCCTTGGTTACCGCTTAACCGAAGAAGATTTTATGCAGGATTACCGAAGTAAAGTAGGTGATCTGAAAATAAGGGGATCATACGGTATATTGGGTAACCAAAACGTTAATAACTACCAGTATTTGAGCACTATTGGCCCGGTTAAAAACCCTGACGGTACAATCAATAACTCAGTATACGGTTTCAATAACACACCTTTAGGAGGTGCAGCTATATCATTTGCCAATCCCGATATCCGCTGGGAACGCGCATCTACCTTTAACGTTGGTTTTGATGCAACGTTCTTCAATAGTGCGTTAACCGTATCGGCAGATTATTTTAACAAAATAACCAGGGATATCCTTTTACCGCCAATAGTGCCGGGTACATTTGGCTCGGGTTTGCCTGATTATAACGCGGGTGAAGTACAAAACCGCGGTTGGGAGTTAAATATCAATTATCGCTTAAAAACAGGCGCGTTTAACCACACATTTGCCTTTAACGTTGGCGACACTAAAAACAAGATCTTAAAACTTGAAGGCGGTGATCAATTAAAGAGCTATGACGAAATGCAGCTTTTAAACAAAGTTGGCTTGCCTATCGGCTCGTACGTAGCGTTAAAACGCGATGGCTATTTCCAAAACCTTGACGAAGTTAACGCTGGCCCGAAACCAGCCGGTTTAACCGTATCTCCGGGTGATAACCGTTATGTAGACGTTAACGGCGATGGCGTAATTGATGAGAACGATAAATTCGTGTTCGGCAGCGGTTTCCCGCGGTTAACATTCGGTTTTACCTACAATCTTAGCGTAAAAAACTTCGATTTCAGCATGTTTTTACAAGGCGTAGGTAAACGCGATATGTTTGTTAGGGGTGAGCAGGTTGAGCCTTTTCACGTAAACTACTCGCAGGTGATATATCAGCACCAGTTAGATTACTGGACACCTCAAAACCCTGATGCCCGTTTCCCTCGCCTTGCTGCAAGTGGTAGCCAGTCTAACGAAAATAACTTCCGCAGAGGTTCTGACATGTATATTTTTGACGGCAAGTACCTTAGGGTTAAAAACCTGCAGGTAGGTTATACATTACCATCGGGGGTTGCTAAAAAGATAGGCATGAGAAAAGTAAGGACCTATTTAACAGGTCAGAACATTCTTACTTTCTCACCAATGAAGTTTATCGATCCTGAATCTTCAGAATTAGGTGGCGATGTAAAAGCTAACGGTGCAAACAGTGGCAGGTCATATCCGCTACCAGTTTATTATGGTTTTGGTATTGATATAACCCTATAATTTACACAGACATGAAAAAAAATAATATCAATAAAATAGGTTTTGCGCTGATGCTGATAATCATGCTATCGGCATGTAAAAAGCTTGACCTTGTACCTACTGATAAGTTTACAGATGCAAATTATTGGACAAGCGCCGATAAGGCAAGCAGCGTTTTAAATACAGCCTATTCGCAAATTATGAATAGTGGCGACTTTTTTTATAATGAGGCAATGTCTGACAATGCGGTTAACGTACGTGGCGATAACAATGGCGCCGCTTCAATTGCTGCAGGTACTTATGATCCATCATTAGGCCGTTTCAAAAAGGAATGGGGCGACCATTACGCCGGTATCAAAACAACCAACATTTTCCTGGAGAATGTAGACCGTGTTACCAGCATGGATGCCACATTAAAAGCCAGAATGAAGGCCGAAGCGCGTTTTATACGTGCATGGCACTACTTTTTGTTAGAAACCTGGTGGGGTGATGTTCCTTTGATACAAAAAGATATAACGATAGACGAATCAAAAACCATTGCCCGTACGCCAAAGGCAGAGGTAGTATCTTTTATATTGAAAGAACTTGACGATGCTGCAGCAGCACTTCCCGTAAATACAGCTTATTCTAATGACGACCGTGGACGCATTACCAAAGGTGCTGCAATTGCGTTAAAGGCAAGGGTATTGCTTTATGATAACCGCTGGACTGATGTGGTTACCGAATGCGAAAAATTAATAGGTAAGACAGATAACGGAACTTACGCTTTGTTTAACTCCTATGCAGGCCTGTTTGCGCCGCAAAACGAGTATAACAGCGAAGTGATATTTGACCTGCAGTATATGCCGCCCACCTTAAGCGGTAACCAAAGGTATTATACCGAGCTAAGGGATATGGTGCCTATATCTGTAGGCGGAAGGCTTAACGCGTTTGCGCCAACACAGGAGTTGGTAAACACCTACCTGATGACCAACGGTAAAAAGCCCGGCGATGCAGGTTCAGGATATGATGAGAACAACCCGTATGTTAATCGCGACCCGCGTTTAACCAATACCATTGTTTATCATTTATACCAATGGCAATTACGCGATAACAGCATAAAAACAATTTACATTAAGCCTGGAAGCGATCCGGGGCCAAGCCAGACCCCGGCCAAACCAGCGTCAGATGAGTATGCACCAGGCTCTATATCTTCAGCTACAGGTTATTATGTACGTAAGTACTATGACCCTACATCAAAAACAGATGATTTTGGTTCAGGCCTTAACCTTATTCTTATCCGTTATGCCGACGTATTGTTGATGTATGCAGAAGCCAAAATGGAATTGGGCCAATTAGATGCAAACGTGTGGGGCCAAACAATAAGGCCAATACGCAGCCGCGCAGGTTTTACTGATGCTGCCGCGCTTAACTTTCCTGCAGTTGGTGCAAGCGATCTGCGCGAAATAGTACGCAACGAACGCCGTGTAGAATTGGCTTTAGAAGGCCTGCGTGTATTTGATATCCGCCGCTGGAAAACTGCCGAAACCGTATTAAACGGCTGGGCGCATGGCGCCAAATTTGCCGATGCCGGTGTTGATGGCGGTTACATACGCGCCAACCAGCGCACGTTTGATAAAAGCAAAAATTATTTATGGCCAATACCAAGGGATGAAAGGGCTATTAACCCTAACCTAACACAAAACCCCGGTTGGTAAAAGCAGTAATTATTTATAAAAAATTATAATCAATTAAGATCATGAAAAATATTTTCTATAGCCTGCTTGCAGGTATCGTAGCGCTGGTTGTAATATCAGGCTGCAAAAAGGATAAAACATTGGGCAGTACTAAAGTGTCGGCTGTAACAAATTTGTATTTACCAGATGATGGTAAATACGTTAAGATACCTGCTGGTGCATCAGGTTCTCTTTCTTTTGAATGGGAGCAGGCACGTGCCGAAGACAATGGGTTGGTTTTATATGAAGTGGTATTTGATAAAGAGAGCGGCGATTTTTCAAAGCCTCTTTATTCATTACCTTCAGATGGTAATGGTTTATATAACAAACTTACCCTGTCATACAGCGACCTGAATAAAATTGCTACCCTTAATGGAATCAAACCCCAAGAGTCAGGTAAAATTAAATGGACAGTAAGATCCTCAAAAGGCATCAACGTACAAAATACCGACCTGACACGTGTATTTGAGGTTGAACGCCCTGCCGGTTACGAAGTACCTGATGCTGTTTACTTAACAGGAACAGCTACCGAAGGAGGGGACGACCTGAGTAAAGCTGTAAAATTCAAGAAAACACCTGATGGTAAATTTGAGATATATACTTCATTAAAAGCCGGCGAGTACCACCTTGTTGATGGCATAACAGGCAATCCGTTAGTTTTTTCTTACGATGGTACCAAATTGGTTGAGGGTGGCCAAACCACTGTTACAGGTGATAAAAAAGTAATGAAAATAAACGTAAGCTTTGCCGATGCCCTGTACACTACAACCGAAGTTACATCTGTAGGCTTATGGTTTGCTGCTGATAACAAAATCTGGTTCGATCTTCCTTACACCAGCAACGGTACATGGGAATCTGGTGTTAAACCTATTGTATTCCACCAGGAATCATGGGGCCGGGATGAACGTTACAAATTCCAATTTACATTTAAAGATGCAGCAGGTAAAACAACCGTTCAGTTTTACGGTAGCAAAAACTCAGATAATAACGCTGCTACTGCAAGCACCGAGCCAAGTTACTTTTACATGTACCCGCAGGATAATTCGCAGTACAACTACTCCTTTAAGTTCAACCACGATTTTGATAACAAATCGGCTAACATAAAGGTGATGTTTAATTCGGCTGTGCCTGAATATACGCATACTGTAACCGCTAATTAATCTGCGTTAAATTTTGTTTGCAAGGCCTTTTTTAAGGCTTTGCAATACTTAAATTATTAAACTTTAGTTTATGAACAGCATAACCCAACATATAAAAAAAGTGGCATTGGCAGGGCTTATCCCTGTTATGCTTACCGCATGCTTTAAGGATAAACCTTTCCCGCTATATGGCAACAAACCATCGGCAGTAATTAATTATACATTTGCCGCCACCGCCGATTCTATGCAGGAAAAAACCTACACGGCGTTTATCTCTACAAACGGCAATTATTTTAAACAAAGCAACACCGGGAGCGCCAACTATAATTACTGGCCGCAGGCGCATACTATGGATGCATTTACTGATGCTTACCTGCGCACTAAGAACGAGATCTACAAGCAACGGATGAAATCGTTATTAAACGGTACCCGCATAGCTAACGGTAACAAATTGCAAAACGAGTTCTATGACGATATGGAGTGGCTGGCCTTATCTACACTACGTGCTTATGAGGCAACAAACGATGCCGATTATCTTACAGCAGCTAACACTTTATGGACAGATATTAAAACCGGCGTTAACACCAACCAGGGTGGTGGTATTGCCTGGCGTAAATCGCAGTTGGATTATAAGAACACGCCTGCAAATGCCCCGGCCATTATTTTTGCTGCTCGCCTTTATCGCCTGCAAAAAAATGAAGCCGACCTGACATTGGCGAAAGAGCTGTATACCTGGTTGAAAAGCAAACTGGTTGACCCCTCAGGCATCGTTTGGGATGGTATCAACTCAAAAGGCGACGGTCAGTTAGATAAAAATAAATTTACCTACAACCAGGGTACATTTATTGGCGCCGCGCTTGAGCTTTATAATGTAACAGGCGATGCCGGTTACCTGGCAGATGCTGTACGTACGGCTTCGGCTACTATAAAAGATCTGGATATATCGCCGGGCGGATTGCTTAAAAGCGAAGGCCAGGGCGATGGTGGTTTGTTTAAAGGGATCCTGGTTCGGTACCTGACGCTTTTAACTCTAAAAGAAGATGTAGCCGCTGCCGACCGTGATGCTTACGCCAAGTTCCTGAAATATAACGCCGAAACCTTGTTTGCTAAAGGTATCCTGAGGCCCGACTTTGTTGCCAGTCCTGATTGGAAAACAATGCCAAAAGCAACCGACGTTACCGACCTAACCACGCAAATAAGCGGGTTAACAACGCTTGAGGCCGCAGCTACTTTAAAGGCCGCAGGCAAATTTTAAACATTTGAGAGATGGATCTTCCGGGTTATATTTGCCCGGAAGATTTTTTTATTTACCTATTTAAAAGTATGAAGAGAAGGCAATTTATTGGCAGCACCACGCTATTGGGTGCAGGAGTTTTGATGAGTAAATTTTCGTTAGCGGCCAAGCCCGCTTTTCCAGTAGTAAGGGTACCTTTTGCAGAGCGGAAATTTAAAAGTGCATCGGTTGAAAAAGCGATCGCCGAATTTAAATCGAAAGTAAAGAACCCGGAACTGGGCTGGCTTTTCGAGAACTGTTTCCCTAATACGCTGGATACCACCGTAACCTATAAGCTAACCAATAACAAACCAGATACTTACGTAATAACCGGCGATATTGATGCCATGTGGTTGCGTGACAGCAGCGCGCAGGTTTGGCCATATATTGCCTTCATCAATAAAGATGCTGATCTGAAAAAACTTGTTGCCGGTGTTATCAACCGCCAGGTTGTATGCATCCTGCGCGACCCATACGCCAACGCTTTTTATGATGACGCTAACAAAGTAGGCGAGTGGAAGGACGATGTTACAGATATGAAACCCGGCCTGCATGAGCGCAAATGGGAGATAGATTCGCTTTGTTACCCTATCCGTTTGGCTTACAAATACTGGAAGCTTACCGGCGATACATCCCCGTTTGATGCGCAATGGAAAGCCGCCGTACAAAACATCCTCAAAACATTTAAAGAGCAGCAGCGTAAGGAAAACGACGGGCCATACTCCTTTCAGCGCAAAACCGCCTGGGCTACCGATGGTGTGCCGATGAACGGTTTTGGCTACCCGGTAAAACCTGTGGGCCTTATATGCTCTGCCTTCCGCCCGAGTGATGACGCTACCATTTACTCGTACCTCATCCCGTCGAACTTTTTCGCGGTGACCAGTTTAAAGCAGGTGTCAGAAATGGTGAAAACAATACTTAAGGATGATGTTTTAGCTGCCGAATTGCTTGCATTGGCAAATGAGGTTGACGCTGCCCTGCAAAAACATGCGGTGATAGATCATGCAGATTATGGCAAGGTTTACGCTTACGAAGTTAATGGCTTTGGCAGTTTTAGCCTGATGGATGATGCCAATGTGCCCAGTCTGTTAGGCATGCCTTACCTGGATGCCGTAAAAAATACCGACCCGGTTTACATCAATACCCGCAAAATGCTGCTATCGCTAAACAATCCGTTCTTTTTTAAAGGTACAGCAGGCGAGGGCATAGGCGGCCCGCATATTGGTAAGGATATGATCTGGCCAATCAGTATCATTATCCGTGCTATTACCAGTAATGATGATGCCGAGATAAAAGAATGTATAGAAACGCTTAGAAAAACGCATGGCGGCACGGGCTTTATGCACGAGTCGTTCCATAAAAACGATCCTAGAAAATTCACCCGTAAATGGTTTGCCTGGGCCAACACCCTGTTTGGCGAACTGCTTTGGGAAACATATACACAAAAACCACAATTGTTAGGCTAAATTGGTTTAGTTTGTATATTTACCTGAATTTAATAAATGTAATTTTAACATCTATCCATGAAAAATATTTTAAAAACAGCTTGCCTGCTGGCTGGGGTGCTTGCTAATAGCCTTGCTAACGCACAGGCTACCAAGGCGCCTGCTTACCCGCTCATTACGCACAATACCTATTTTAGCGTATGGTCGTTTACTGATGATCTGAATGAATCAACCACCCGCCATTGGACGGGTAAAAACCAATCCCTATTAGGATTGATAAAAGTTGATGGCGAAACGTATCGCTTTATGGGGAAAGCACCCGTTAGTTATCGCACTGTAGTGGCCGATGGTGAAACCAAACCATATACCGTAAAATTTACCGAAAGTAAACCTGCGGATGGTTGGGAAGCTGCCGGCTTTAACGATAAAAGCTGGAAGACGGGTACTGCACCTTTTGGCGACGACCCTAAAATGGTTAAAACTGTATGGAAAAGCCGCGACCTATGGGTGCGCCGTACGTTTATCTATAATAAATCAACCCCGGTAAATAAATTGATATTGAAGCTTCACCATGATGATGACGCTGAAGTTTATTTAAATGGTGAAAAAATAAACGTTAGCCCTGGTGCCAACGGCGATCTGTTACCTGTTGAAATAAAGGGAAATGTTGCAGATAAGCTAAAAAATGGCGAGAACGTACTGGCCATACATTGCGTAAACACAGGCGGTGGCGCATGGCTGGATGCAGGTTTTGCTGATGAACTAAAACCAGTTACTAACCAGGACCTTAAACTGGCTAAACAAAACGGCGTTACTATTACCGCTACACAAACCATTTACACATTTACAGCCGGTAAAACCGATTTGCAGGTAACTTTTACCTCACCCTTGCTGATGGATAACCTTAACCTGCTATCACGGCCGGTTACCTATATCAGCTACAGCGTAAAAGCAAACGATAGCAAAACGCATAATGTAAAGGTTTACTTTGGCGCATCGGCAGATCTGGCACGTACTAAACCAAACCAGCCGGTAATTGCTCAAAAATATATCCAGAACCAGCTATCTGTTTTAAAGGCTGGTACCAAAGAACAACCCGTATTACAAAAGAAAGGCGATGATCTGCGGATTGATTGGGGTTACCTGTATGTAGCTGCGCCGGTATCTGCAAAGGTAACGCAGTTTATTAGCAATAACAGCCAGGCTATAGGTTCATTTACAGGCAAACCAACGCCGGCTACAGTAGTTGGGGGCGAAGCGGCATATCTGAACACGGTTATCCCTTTTGGTACGGTTGGTAATACCGCTGTTGAGAAATTTATTGAAGTAGGCTATGATGATATCTATTCGGTACAATACTTTGGTAAAAACCTGAGGCCATGGTGGAATAAAGACGGTAACAAAACCATCATCGGCGAGTTGAAACAAGCCGCTACCGATTATAAAACCATTATTGCTAAATGTAAAGCGTTTGATGATGCCATGAATGTTAAAACATCAGCAGCTGGTGGTTTGGAGTATGCTAAACTTTGCGCTATTGCCTACCGCCAGGCTATTGCTGCACATATTTTAGCACAGAGCCCTAAAGGCGAGATCCTGTGGCTATCAAAAGAAAACTTTAGCGGCGGCTTTATCAATACGGTTGATGTTACTTACCCATCGGCACCATTGTTTTTAATTTATAACCCCAAGCTTGCAGAAGGTATGCTGAACGGTATTTTCGAATTTAGCGAAACCGGTAAGTTCAAGCACCCCTTTGCAGCGCACGATCTGGGTACCTATCCGTTTGCCAACGGCCAAACTTACGGCGAAGGTATGCCGGTGGAAGAATCGGGCAATATGCTGTTGCTTGTGGGCGCTATTGCAAAGGCAGAGGGTAATGCTGATTTTGCCAAAAAGCATTGGGCAACTTTAACCACCTGGACAAATTACCTGATCAAAGAGGGCCTTGACCCGGCTAACCAGCTTTGTACTGATGATTTTGCAGGCCACCTGGCGCGTAATGCCAACTTATCTTTAAAAGCGATAAACGGCATTGGTGCTTATGCTATGTTGGCCGAAATGTTGGGCGACAAGGCTACCGCGGCAAAATACCACGCCACTGCAAAAGATTTTGTTGCCAAATGGATGCAAATGGCAAATGCAGGCGACCATTATTCGCTGGTGTTTGAAAAGCCCGACACCTGGAGCCAAAAGTATAACCTGGTTTGGGATAAACTGTTAGGCCTTAACCTGTTCCCGAAATCGGTTTACGAGAAGGAGATCAAATACTACCTTACAAAACAAAATGAGTTTGGTTTGCCGCTGGATAGCCGTAAAACGTACACAAAATCTGACTGGATAGTATGGACAGCAACATTAGCTGACAACGCTAACGATTTTAAAGCCCTTACTGATCCCATTTATAAATACGCTACCGAAACATCATCGCGTGTGCCTATCAGCGACTGGCACGAAACTACCGATGGCAAACAGGTTGGTTTCCAGGCGCGCAGCGTGGTTGGTGGTTATTTTATGAAGGCGCTTGAGCAGCAATGGCTGAAGAAATAAAAAGAATCCTCCAATAAATCAACAATAAGAAAAGCCCGGACGCCATTACAGCGCCGGGCTTTCTAATTAACTCACACACAGATCTATTAGTTAGGAATGTTATAAGCTTTTTTAACTTCCTCATAGTTGTTAAGGTTAGGCCTTTTGTTTGCCGTTGGTGCTATCACTTCCCCCGGAATAATTACATAACGGTATTGTAAAAGTGTTGATAAACCAATGGAATTTGAATTATCAGCAGTAAAACGGGTAATAATAAAATGCTTTAATCTTGGCAAGTAGGCAATTGTGTTCTGTTTACCGCCTGCGTAACTTGTATAAGGCAGGGCATATATGCCACCACCAAATGTAAAATACACCTGTACCACCCCGCTGTTTAATATTTCGTTGCTAAGAGCTGGCGCTACAAGGTCGGCCGCTTTTAAAGCAGAGTTATCAGCTATGGTATCCCTGAAGTTTTTTGCGTAATTCCAGCCTGAGTATAGCACGTTAGCAGTGCCTTTTAATGACAGGGCTGTTCCCCAACCGGTACTTGTTTTAGGCCCGTAAAGTGAATAGCTTGTTTTATCAAGATAATAATCGCCGATTGCGCCAGTACCTGCAGCAGGTGTAACCGTGCCGTTTAATATCTTGCTGCCGGCAGTACCGGTGGCACCCTTTATGGAATTGCCGGTTCCCCAGCCCGTAGCTGTTTTAGGCCCGTAAAATATACTGGCAGCAGTGTTAATATAAAAATCTCCGTCTTTGCCCAATGTGGCGGCGGGTACAACTGTTCCGTTTAATATGGTACTTCCATCGGGCCCGGCAATACCTTTTTCGCCCTGGCTGCCTTGTTCTCCTTTTGGGCCTGTTTCACCTTGTTCTCCTTTTGAGCAAGAGCCAAGCGTTACACCTGCTATAACCAATAATAGCAATGTTTTTTTAAAAAGTTTTAATGTTTTCATATTGTTTGTTTTGATAGTGAACACAATATGAAGACTTTAACCATTCAGTTTTGACGTACCGAGTGAGCAGTGCATTTAAGTTAGTGAATAGGCGCTCGTACCGAGATAAGCAATTTATTAAAACCAGGCATCTTTAAATTTGTTGGGCTTTTAATGCTTATGAAAAAAATAGCAACCTGTACTAAAAGTTTACTATTAGCAGCAATACTCGTCGCCGCCTGTAAAAGCGCCTGCGCACAATTTAACGATACCACGTTTTATCACACCGCTTTCCAGTCGTCAGGCTCCATAAACAAAACTAATGATGGTACAGCTTACCTGCTAAATAACGCCTTTAGGTTTAATGTTAAAAAGAAGGATGTATCCTTAAACTTTAACAACAACTGGATCTATGGCAAGCAGAACGGTAATGAGAGTAATAACGATTTTTCTACCTCGATTGATTTTAACCTGTACAAAACCTTCCCGCACTTTTTTTACTGGGGATTGGCCAATTACAATACTAGTTATTCGTTAAAAATAAATAACCAATTATTGGCTGGGGCGGGGGTAGCCTATAGTTTGTTTGATAGCCCCAATACTTACCTGAATATAAGTGATGGTATACTGTTCGACTCCAGCGACCTGATGCTGGGCAACAACATGCGCGATAAGTATGAAACCTATCGTAACTCGCTGCGCCTGTCGTTCAGGTTTAGTATAAAAGACCGGATAGTGATAGATGGATCAAACTTTTTGCAAAACTCCATGCAAAAACAAAGCGATTATATTATCCGCTCAACCACTAATCTTTCGTTTAAGCTGCAAAAATGGCTTAGTCTTACTACATCGCTTAATTACAACCGTGTAAACCGCACCAATAGCGAGAACTTGCTATTTACCTATGGATTGACAGCCGAGAAATGGTTTTAAATATTAAAATAACTTTATTTAAATATTAACGTTACAGTAACTTAATACTTAATACGATCAATTGAAGAAAGTACTCGCCCTGTTTTTTTGCATTTCCTGGATTGCCACGCACGCACAAATTGGTGATATTACTAAAACAGACACCGCAAAAATAGATTCGGCCAGCATACTGGCTCTGCCCGATACCGTTCGGCACCTGGAAAGTAAGGCTGCATCATATATTGCACCGGCTGTATTCGTTACGTACGGTGTACTATCATTAAAAGTAAAAGCTATCCGGAATGTAGACATCAGTGTATATAACGACCTGATGGAAGACCAGCCCAACTTTAACTATCATATAGAAAATTACCTGCAGTATGCCCCGGCGGTAATGGTGTATGGCTTGAATCTGGCAGGCATACATGGAAAAAATACGTTTATAGACCGCACAGTGTTGTACGGTATGTCTGAAGGGATTATGGCGTTAACTACATTTTCGCTTAAAAAGGTAACTCACCGGCTTAGGCCCGATGGCTCTAACAGGTATTCGTTTCCTTCGGGCCATACTGGCAATGCCTTTGCAGCTGCCGAATTTATGGCGCAGGAGTATAGCGAAAAATCGCCATGGTATGGCATTGCAGGTTATTCGTTTGCTACAGCCACCGCCATATTACGCGTATACAACCGCGACCACTGGTTTAGCGATATCATAGCGGGGGCGGGGTTCGGTATCTTGTCCACCAAAGCGGCTTATCTCATCTATCCATTATTCAGGAATAAGCTATTCCACGATAAAAAGTCCAATAAAACCACATCACTGATGCCAAGTTTTGGGAATGGTACTGTTGGCTTTGCTTTTACCAAACAATTATAGTTGCGGTTTTATAACAAGAACTCCCCTAAAGTTTTTAAAGGAGTTCTTAACTCGTTCATGTTAGTTTAATTGCAAAGCTTGGGGGCCAAATTCTTCAAACGGGATCCGCTCATTATCAACTCCTATCTGCTTCAGATCGGCCACTTGTTTTACAATGAACGGCGAAGGGCCGCAAACGTAATAAAGTGTATTGCCGGTATGCTTCAGATTTGGCAATAGTGGGGATATCCAGGATGCAGCAAATCTACGATAAACAATAAACGATAAAAATATCTTTATTATTTATCGTGTTAATCAGGGCAATAGGGCGGTTGTTAAAGGAATATAATAAGGTATTTCTGATTTACATTTTGATTCCATAATTAAATAAGGTAATTTTGAAATTCATCTGATGATATGATGATTTTAAAATGAATGCACTAATACAAAAAAAATCGTTATCCAATGAGGTTGCAGATATGTTACAGCAACAAATCTCAACCGGACATTATAAAATTGGACAAAAATTACCTATCGAGCCGGAGTTAATGAAGAGTTTTGGCGTTGGCCGATCAACCATACGCGAAGCCATTAAAATATTAACCAATTCTGGCTTGTTAAAGGTTCAGCAGGGGGTTGGCACATTTGTAGAACAAAACCCTGTTAACCGCGAGCCGATGGACCAAAGGCTGAAACGTGCCGATATACAAGACCTTGATGAAGTAAGGCAACTGCTGGAAATGAAAATTGCAGAGAAAGCGGCAATTAAACGTACCGAACACGATATACAGAAAATAAAACAACATCTGTTGGATAGAAAACACGCGGCCAACGCAGGATTACTCGACGAATGTATAGCCGCAGATGTTAAGTTTCACATTGCCATTGCCGAAGCCTCTAAGAATAGCATTCTGGCCGACCTTTATAAATCAGCATCAGTGCATTTAACCAATTGGTTCCTTCATATTTATAAGGATACCAGCGGATTTGTACAAACCCAACACTTACACGAACAGCTTTTAAAAAATATTATAGCAGCTGACCCTAAAAAAGCCTGGAATACGGCCGCCAAAATTCTCGGGCATATTTCACAATAATTAATTATCCAACTAATTTGCTGGTCCTGATTGGACTATATCTAAAGAATGAAAACTGATTTACCACCTGCAATTTCTTCACAAACTAAAGCAATTGTTCAAAAAACCGTCTACTCCATATTATTTACGATAAGCTTTACCCATTTGCTAAATGATATGATGCAATCGGTAATTCCTGCTATTTACCCAATGCTAAAAGAAAAGTTCAATTTTTCTTTTACACAAATAGGTATGATTACGTTTACCTTTCAGTTAACCGCATCCTTACTTCAACCGTTTATAGGTAATTACACCGACAGAAAACCCAGGCCTTACTCATTAGCAATAGGCATGAGTTTTACCCTTATAGGGCTTATACTGCTTTCTGTTGCATCAAGTTTCCTATTAATACTACTTGCTGTTAGTCTTATAGGTATGGGCTCTTCCGTTTTTCACCCCGAATCTTCGAGGGTTGCCCATTTAGCATCTGGCGGTAAAAAAGGCCTTGCACAATCTATATTCCAGCTTGGCGGAAACGCAGGCAGTGCTATAGGGCCGCTTCTGGCGGCTTTAATAGTAATGCCATATGGACAGTTTTACATTATCTGGTTTGGGCTTGCGGCAATTTTGGCAATTTTGGTTCTTATACAGGTTGGAAAATGGTATAAGGGGCATTTGTATTTAAAGAAAAAAAAGCCTGTTGCTGTTGTACCAGATGCTGGGCCAGGATTATCCAAAAGAAGAGTGACCGTATCGCTGGGTATTCTATTAGTGCTTATTTTTTCTAAGTACTTTTATATGGCAAGTATGACAAGTTATTTTACATTTTATCTGATTGATAAATTCCATGTTTCTGTACAGCAGTCGCAACTGTACCTTTTTGCTTTTTTAGCTGCCGTAGCAGCAGGAACAGTTATTGGCGGCCCATTAGGAGATCGTTTTGGCAGAAAGTATATTATATGGATATCTATACTGGGTGTGGCACCTTTCACATTATTATTACCATACGTTGGGCTAATGTGGACGGTTGTACTGGCTGTAATAATAGGTGTAATTATATCATCGGCATTTTCTGCAATATTGGTTTATGCTACTGATTTGGTACCCGGAAAAGTAGGTATGATTGCCGGGCTTTTCTTTGGTTTCGCCTTTGGAATGGGGGGAGTTGGATCTGCATTTTTAGGATGGCTTGCAGATAAGACCAGTATAGCGTATATATTTAAGATATGTGCTTTTTTACCATTGATTGGCATAATAACAGGATTCTTACCAAATATTGAGCACAAAATGGTAAGAAGCAAGTAAACAGTGCTATACTTTTCTTGATCTATATATGAAGCCTGCAAATTACAATTACAGGCTTCGTTTATATGCAGATCTTCAATTATAGCTTTATTTGTCTTAATGTTTATTTCTGTAACATCAGGTTTTTTAGATTAACACTTCCACAAAGAATTTCTTTATCGTTAATTCTATAAAAAATATTTTGCCCTTTTAGGCTAAGTCCTGTTCGTAAGGTACCATGTGCCTCTTTAATCGAGCAGAGCATTACTACATAAAAACCACTCGATTCTTTTGGATTAATAGTTCTTTTCAGCGTAGACGATTTATGAATGTTATTATCTAAAAAGGATTTTAAATCTGCCAGGCCATAATTAAACAATAGTTCTTTATCAAGTGTCATTGTATCGGGAGGAACCAATATTTTAAAGTATTTACCTGGTGAAGATGGAACCTCATATGAATCTACAGGAAAGTTGATCTTCAATTCCAGAGGATTATCTGTCCCATTGATCATTCTAGTCCAGAATACAGCATAAACATATACCTTGCCATTAGGGTCAGTATATTTTGTTCCACCTCTTGGGAAGCTGTTTTGTATGATTAAACGCTTACCCATAGAATCAGTATACTCGTACTTAGTGTGATATTTTTCATTAGATCCGGTGGGAATGACTATGTCTTTGTTTTCGGACTTGGTTTTTTCTTTTTGGGGGGCTGGTTTGTTTTGTCCATCGCAGGAGGTGCAAAAAACAAACATCAGGAACAAAGCATATACATGTGTATTTCATAATTTCTTAATAATAAGAGGGCAAAAACCTAAAAATATCTTGTACCGGGATCTGATAGCATAACCTGAATTAGTTAAAGTCTTTTATGGATCCGGCTATTTATCTTTTGCCACAATTTTCATAAGTAGTTCAATGTTGTCCGAAACAGCTTGATCAGCTAAATTATCGTAAAACTTACCTGATCGATAGCGAATACCCCATTGCGTTCGGTCGATAACGACTTTGCCATTCGCTTCTGCCATCCCATCTTTAACTTTAATTTTGGCCGGGAAAGTAACCGGGTGTGTGATACCTTTAATAGTTAGGTTCCCTGTAACTTCAATATTTCCACGAAGCGCATACGCAACCTTGGTGATGGAAAAGGTAGAAATAGGAAATTTTTCCACGTCAAAATAATCAGGCGATTTTAAGTGTTTAACAGGGGTGTTTTTACTCTCCTTATCTTTATATTCGATAGTTTTCATGTCGATTTCAGCTGCACCACCCACAAGGCTATCTTTTTCAATCTTCAACTCACCTTTTGATATATAAATGTATCCTGCATGTTCGTCCTCAAAATCAAACACCATTGTACCTTTCCATGTTATAACACTTTCCTTCGTGTTTATAAGATATTTTTCTCCCCGGGATACCGGGCTTGGTGATGCATCATTTTTATTTCCCTCTTTTACAGGTCCACGGCAACCGAAGAACAGGGGAGCGATAATTAAAATTAAGTAGATGATTGATAACTTGTTATTCATACTGCAGAAATAATATTGATTAATAAAATTTACAAATGATCTTAAAGCCAGCAATACCATTATTGCTGGCCTTCTTTACCTTTAAATTCCGTAAAGCTCTTTCCATCATAACGATACATTCCGAATAAAGATCCAACTAAAATGCTGCCATCATTAAGTTCTAAAATCCCACAAAGCATTCCTTTACCGCCTTCATATTTTGATTTTATTTCGGTTACAGTTGGCTTTTTATTGTACAATAACTTTTGATCATAACGAGAAAGTATCCAATCATTCCCAATGTTCGGTTTATTGGGTTTTACGTCACCAGTAGTCCATATATTGCCATTTTTATCTTCAATTATTGCAGAAGCACCCCTCTGCGATACCTTTGTAATGGTACTGCCGCCATAGCGCCAAAGCCCATCAACGTCACCGAACCAAATGCTTCCTTTTTTATCTTCGATTATTGACCAAACGTTGTTAAACGCTTTACCATCTTTGTTTTTTAAAACGGTAAATGTTTTTCCATCATAAAAACAAGGCTCCCCTGCGCCAATCCATAATTTCCCTGTTTTGTCTTCCATTATAGTAGTAACACTGTTATGGGGAAGTCCCTCTTCCGTTGTAAAATTCCGGAAAGATTTCCCATCATAACGGCTTACCCCACATCCGGTGCCGAACCAAATAATGCCGGCTCTATCTTCATAAATAGCCATAACCAAATTACTGGCAAGTCCTTCCCTGGTTGTAAAATGCTTAAAGGTTTTCCCATTGTAATTATAAACTCCGGAATCAGTGGAAGCGAACCAAAGGCTTCCGCGTCGGTCTTCCAGTACATCCCAGTATCTGCGTGAACCTATTTTACTTGTGAGCTTAGTAAAATATTTTCCGTCGTATCTAAAAACACCACCCCATGATGCAGCAAACAAAATAGTACCATTCCTGCTTTTTTTTATATGACGAACCATTGTGTTAGGTCCATAGGAAGTAACTGTGTCTTTAATTTCGTAATTGATATTATCTTTTTCTAATTCTATATTGTTTTGTCCCATACAGGAGGTATGGAAAATAGACATTAATAATAAAGTATATACGTGTATGTATTTCATGGTTTCTTCTTTTTATTACCTTACAAATATTTGATTCAACAAATCTAATTTGATAGTTTTCGGCTTGAGGGATTTGGATTGTAAATAAAAATGTAAACTTTGTAAATAAAAACTTGACACTATGATTGATAGCCGAAATCTGCTGTCCGGGAAAGGCAAGTACTTCCTTGGATCGATACTGCTTTTGTTTTTTTCTGCAATCTGCGCGGCTTTCAGTATGACTGATAGCGACGACTTTGCTATCGCAAGAAGAGAAATTTTACTCCGCAGGATCGGACATGAACTACTTTTACAGTCGGGCGATAGTACATCAAGGGTTCTCCCGATAAAAAAGATCGCTGAAAATGAGTACCAGATCAGGTTTGAGAATGAGCTTACTTTCCAAGCGGCCTCCCTGGTGAATACTACTAGCCGTTTGTTGGCTAAAGACCCACTTGCAAGTGATTATGTTGTTAATGTTGTAAACCGTGGTAGCTCCAGTGTAGCCTATGGATATGCTATATCCAAAAATAAGAAAGATGATATTGTAGCCTGTATAGGAAGAAAGCAACCCATAGCACGTTACATGATTAACATTAAGTTTAAACCAATGGCTCTAAATACAGTGAAGAACCAATATCTTCTGGGTAGCCTGCCATTTTTAGCATTTGTTGGTTTTCTTTTTTTGAGATCGGATAAGCCACGAAGAGCTTTACCTGAGGATGGTCAGAATATGGGCATAATTGCTTTGGGTGCAGTTTTGTTTGACGCAAAAAATCGGAAACTGATCATAAATGGAAAGACAATAGACTTGACCGGAACCGAAACACGCCTGCTGCTTATTTTCGCATTGTCTCCTAACGAGACCATAGAGCGAAGCCGGCTGCAGAAAGAGATATGGGAAGATGAAGGTGTTATTGTGGGGCGTAGTCTGGATATGTTTATATCAAAGCTGAGGAAAAAACTGAATTTTGATCCCAGCATAAATATTGTTGTTGTACGTGGCAAAGGGTATAAGCTTGAAATCAGCTTTTAAGAAGATTCTTCATGCTCAGAACTGATCTTGTTAGAATTCAATCTGGCATTTGCAAGACTTATTGTGACTACTCAAAGGGAATCATAAAAAGGAATTATCTTACCTTAGACCGAACCAAAAACGAGGCTTTTCTAGGGGGATGAAAGCCACATTAAATATTTACTAAAAAACAAAGCCCTCTTTACGTAATGTAAAGAAGGCTTTGTACCCAGCGCCGGAGTCGAACCGGCACGGTTTCCCACAGGTGTTTGAGACCAGCGCGTCTACCAATTCCGCCAGCTGGGCATGCTATTTAAGCGACATTTGCTTAGAAGCGGGCTGCAAATGTATCTAAACTCTCTTTAATTCGCAACAGATATTTTTGCCTGTAATAAATATTTGCAATATCATTAAGCTTACTTTCTTTGGCGGTATCGTTCAGGCTTTCGTAATCTTTTGTAAGAGTGTTAAGTTGTTCTACCATATCACCCTCAATGGCAGCTACTTCCGCGCCTATATGGCCAAATTGTTCGGCGGTTTCAACTTCCATCAGGCGTTCGTTAATATCCATCATCTCCATCAAAAAATCTGCAGGTAGTTGTGGTTTTGCGCCTTCACTAACCAGGTTATGTAGTCTTAAAATGTAATCGAGCAGTTTATTCGGATCGTTAAGGGTTTGATAGGCCTTATTGTTCAGGGTAGATAGCTCCAGTATTTCCTGCTGTTTGTCGTCGTCTTCATTAGCAAAAAAATCGGGATGATATTGCTTGCTAAAAGCGTAAAACTGTTTTTTAAGCTGTGAGGTGTCTGGCTTAAACGTTTCAGCTATCCCGTAAAATTCAAAATAATTCATCGGTGCAAAAATACAAATTTTTGGTGGCCGAAATTTACTTTACCTTAGCCTAACTACAAAACGATGCCTGTATTTTACGATCAGATGAACAAGGCTGTGCAGTTACAGCAAACGCCTAAAAGGATCATATCCATTGTACCCTCGCAAACTGAGTTGCTATTTGACCTGAGTTTGGACGACCGGATAGTGGGCGTAACCAAATTCTGCATCCATCCGGCAGATAAAGTAAAACAGATAGCAAAAATAGGGGGTACGAAGCAATTAAATATTCAGGCAATACATAACCTGCAACCTCAGCTGATCATTGCTAATAAAGAAGAAAACGAACAAATTCAGATAGAAGAATTGATGCAGCATTACCCCGTTTGGATAAGCGATATCCAAAACCTGCCCTCGGCGCTTGATATGATAACCAGAGTAGGGGAAATAACAGGCACGGAAACGAAAGCTTGGTCGCTTGTAAACAAAATTGCAAAGCAATTCCACTCGTTGCAGCCAGCCCAGCCTAAACTGCGGGTGATGTACTTGATATGGCGCAAACCTTACATGGCTGCAGGCCACGGTACGTTTATAAATAATATGCTACAGCTATGCGGCTTTGAGAACGTTGTAAATACCCAACGCTACCCCGAATTAAACACAGATGATATAGTTGCTGCAAAGCCCAATGTACTGTTGCTATCATCAGAGCCTTATCCGTTTGCGCAAAAACATATTGATGAGTTTAAACAGATGCTACCCGGCGTTAAGGTTGAATTGGTAGATGGCGAACTGTTTTCGTGGTATGGGAGCCGGTTATTGCACTCGCCAGGGTACTTTAATACACTTATAGAAAAATTAACATCAAAGTAATGAGGTAGATAAAGAAAAAAGCAAAATTGAGTTTTAAAGTTTGCTTTAAAAAACTATCTTTGCACTCTCTGAAAAAAACCAAACGCGGAAGTGGCGTAATTGGTAGCCGCACCAGACTTAGGATCTGGCGCCGCGAGGCGTGGGGGTTCGAGTCCCTTCTTCCGCACAACATGGGATTGTATTCAGTTCCGAAAAGGATTGCTCCACAAGAGCAATCCTTTTTTGTTGATCTATTTTCATCATTTCTGTTTAAAGCTGTAGTTCGGTTGTTTAACCTTTACTAATTAACCTGTCCTGATAACGGGTATAAAAGTGCAGGCTAATGGCAATAAGGATATATACTACAATGTTAAAGATCGTATGATGATCAGATAAATAAGCACTTTTACTGGGCCGCCAGTATAGCGAAAGGATGACGAACCGGCATAAATTAAGGGCTTGTATACCCACTATACCAATAAGCCAACAATACAGCTTTACTTTTAAAACGCCCGGATAAGCAATAATAAAAGCTGAAAAAAAGCTCATGATGCCGAAGCCCAGGCAATCGTATCCAACAATTATTACATTATGGCCCACAACCAGCATCTCGTAAACACTGGTTTTGGTTTGATAGCCAAGCAGGTTCAAAATAACGGCGCTGGTTTCAATAAGCGCGTATCGCAACCAACTGATAAAATTTAAATGTGTATCTAAAAAAGGAATATATATGCCGCCCGGCGATGTGACGGCCAGGTAAATAATATAAGACCCATAAATAAAGCCAAACAGGCATAAGAATTTAATAACAAATAGTATAGCGGGGCTTAACTTTTTATTACTTCTGTTCATCCTTTTGTTGTTTTAGTAGTTCGTCAATCTTAATATCTACTACAAGCCTGAACCAAAAACCTTGCATAAAATGAAATATTAAACCTGTGCGGCCATCCAGTATGCCCAGTTTAAATATTATGCGGTAAATAAAATATAGCATGGGCCGTACGTAGCGTGGTAATTTCCACCAGCGTTGTTTTAGCCAGGCGGTACGCTCATCTGGCGAACCCCAAAAATGGGGCGTAACGGTTTGTTGCCTAAGGTTAAGCATACGCTCTAATTCCTCTTTTGCAAGCAGGTCGCTATATCTGTTATGTTTTTCTATCCAAAAACTTATTTTATTTTCTTTCAGATTTTCTTCTAAAATATGCCCTTGTTTCCAAATAAGGGTAGTCCCGGGTACAACAAGCCGGTGGTCCATGTTTTCGTTGATATCCGAAAAACCAACACCAAATCGAATCATTTTGAGCAGGTAAAATGGGTAGTAGCCACCATGCTTTATCCATTTGCCTTTAAAAAAATTCTTACGGTTGAAATAGATGCCGTCAACATCTTTATATTCCTCATCCCGAAAGGTATCCAGCTGTTTATAAAGTTCGGGCGTTACGATTTGGTCGGCATCAAGACAAATAACCCAGGGAGTTTTTACAGCCAGGTTTTTGAGTGCAAAATCCCACTGCTTGGGGTGGTTTTCAAACGGGTGCTGCATAACATCGGCACCTGCATTTTCGGCAATTGCAACCGTATTATCTGTACTGCCCGAATCCAGTATAAATGTATCGGCACTTAACCCAGCAATAGAGGCAAGCAACCGGGGCAGATGCATTTCTTCGTTATAGGTTAATATGATAAATGAATATGGCCGGTTCAAGTTGCTTTTTTTATGTTTTGATAAAACCCGATATATTGCTGTACTAACGCATTGCCCGTAAAATCACCCCTTACAATGTTGGGTGAAATTACTCTAATATTATCTAACTCAGTATGCAGCTTATCACCAATGGTATTGATGGCTGTACTAACTGAGTTAGCGGTAGTTTGACAAATCCACCCTAATTTATTCTTTGCTACGTAAGCAGCCAGGCCTACGTTTTCGCTTATTAAAACGGCCGTACCAACACTTAAACTTTCAATTACCACGTTGCCGAAATTCTCATCGTGAGACGGGAGCACCAATAAATGATGGTTACGCAGCAGGTCAAACTTGTCATTGTTGTAAAAACCAGCCCATGTTATCTTGTCAGATAATTCAGTTTGTACTGATGCTTTTAAGTGATCAATATAGTTTTTATCCCCATTACCGGCTATAGTTAAATGAAAGGGGACGTTCACTAATCTAATTGCATCAAGTAAAATATCAAGGCCTTTTTTTTCTTCGATGCGTGAAAAGAAGAGCAACCTTAGCACATTATAAGGTATGAGCTTTTCGGTGTTTACGGTGTGATCAAGCTTCACAAAGTTTGGCAATACGGTAACACTAAGCGGGTTTACCAGCGTTTTAACAGCAGAGGCTTCTCTTTGAGACGTAGTAAGTATATTGCATTTGGCTAGTAAACTTTTGCCTAATAAATTATGAATGAGTTTTTTTTTACCAATATTTTTGTTCGAAAATGAGTACGCGCTTAAAGTACCTCTTGGTGATAATACCACAGGTATGCCTTTAGCCACGGCAATCATACATGAAAATATGGATACCAGATTCCACCAGGCATGTATATGTATGATATCGATGTCGCGGATTCTCCATAATGCCTTTAACAAAGCCGGTGAAAAATGTGTATGATCTTTAGTAATCCGTTTAAAATAAATAACCATTACACCATCAACGTCGATGGGGATACCTACAGGCACCGGTAGTTCTTCCATACCATTTGCAGTGGTTGTAAAAACGTTTGTTACACACACTTTACTCAGTTCCTCGCATAGCATAGCTACCGACATGGTGGGACCACCATAAATTACAGCGGGTTTATAAGCGGCAATGATATGTAATATTTTCAAACCCGTTTTAAAAATTTGGTTGCCAGTAAAATACGATGAATAATGAACATGGTTACAAAACTCCAGAATACCGAATTAATAATGAACTCAAAACTTAAACCCCGCCAGAGGATTTGGAATAAGCCACTAAAAACCAGTGCAGTACCTAATATGTAACCTCCAAAAAGAGCCTCGGCTTTAACGGAAATAAGTTGCGCAATAGCCCCGTAGGCAAACAAGGATATTAATATGCCCAACCAACCACCCGATAGATAAGCATCTACAACAAACGCCGGCTTGGCCGAAACATTTGATAAGCGGTTAACCACCCCGGCATCATATACTCGCTCCATAACCAGGTCTTCTGTTATAGGTTTGCCCGGCCAAAATACACGCGGCACAATAACAACTAACGATTGCTGCAAAAGCTTGGTGCCATAAAAGTCTATATTTTGTGGAGTTGACTGCACAAATGTTGTGAACATATCAATCTCGCTTAACCTGTACGCAAAAAATGTCCAGTTAGATTCGTCGGTGTCATTGTTCAAGGCGGCATCCAGGGCTATTTGTGATGATTCTTCTGCATCGGCATCCCCAGACCAGGCATTTTGACGAAAATTGCTTACGTAAGCGGGTAAAAATATAAATGCTGCAAACAGGATTGGGCCAAATATTGTGATAACTATTTTTTTATAATTGGGGTATAAAAAAATAGCCAGTACCAGTAAGCTAATGATAATAGGTTCTTTAAATCCCGAAAGGAATGCACCGTAAAGATTAAATAAATACAGGATACTGCAAATAATGGTATTGATAGACTTTTTTAACGGGATGGCAAAAGCCAGTGCCAGGGTGCCAGCAATAAAGCTTAACGAAGTAAATTGAATTGAAAACTGGGATAGCCCCCGGATCTTGAGAAAGGCAATAGAAATTGGGAAACTTATCAGCGCCACCCTCAATAACAGGTTGGCAAGAGCGTCTTGTTCTATACTGTATTTTTTCTTTTCGGGATAATTCATAAACAGGAGTATGCCGCTAACAAATGCTGCATGCCCCAGGCAATAGTACCGCTGGCATTGGGCAGTAAGCATAAGCCTGTTTTGGTTGGTTAAAAAAAAAGCATCTGTTTTCCGGAAATCGGTATACCCTATAACATCTAAATAATAAAATATAGATGTGCAGCACATAAACCCCGCAAAAATTATCTGCATGATAAACAACGGGCGCATCAGTTGCTCGCTGAAACTCCTGTCATCAGGGATTGGTTTTACCCACCCGGTTAAAGTAATATAAAATATAAAAAACGAACCCAGCCAGGCAATAAAATAGGATATGGATGGATCCGAATCAAATATTGTGGCCAACAACCATGGCAGGTATAAGACTAAATATCTTTCGGGCTTATTGGTACTACGCATTATCGGTTGGGATACAAAAAAGGTTTCCGCTTACAATGGCATTGATATCGCTTATCAGTTCGCAGCCCACCGGGGTTATCTGGTACAAGGTATAACCGAGGGATTGCAGAAAACGGTAACAATCTGAAATACGCTGGCCCGTTTTGGCCCAGTAATTACCATCATACTCAAAAATAATACGCGGCCGGTGTTGTTTTAGGGTAGTAGTAAGGCCACGCAGAACCTGGTATTCATAACCCTCAACATCTATTTTGATCAGCGCTAAGTTGGGCAATGCTTTAATTTCGGGCAGAGCATCGGCAACTTTTATCGATATGGTTTGCTTATCTGCACCTTGCGAGGCGCCCAGACTGAACGTACCCTGGTTCCACGCATTTTTATTGATATTAAACTCAGCTTCGCTTTCGGTATCAGATAATGCGTAGGGGAGCAGCGTAACATTAAAAGCTTTGTTAAGTGCCATGTTTTTGATGAACTTTTCCTGCAGGTACTGAAGTGGCTCAAATGCATAAACCTTTCCTGCGTTGCCTACTGATTGTGACATACGGATACTTTGCAGGCCAATATTACCACCTATATCAAGGCTGTTATCGCCGGCTCTTAAAGAGAGCCTGATCAGTTTACTTATTTCGTCTTCGTAGGTGCCGGTGCTTAAGATGGTCCACTCAATGTAATTATCGGCGGAGGTATAAATTGCAATATCTTCAGTAGTTAACCAAACTATACCATCTTTAATATTTTGCTTAAGCTGTGCAGACGGGCTGAATAAATTGGACAACCTTTCTTTACCGGGTAAATTCCAATTGCGGATAAAGGCGAGTTTTATTCGGTCAGTTCGTTTCATTTAATAGTTTGTTTTCAATTGCTATGGCAATTGCTGTAAAGTTCCATTTTTGTATCAGCGCGCCCGAGTTTTTGCCATATTCCTGCAAAACTTTTTTTGTCCGCGTTAGTTTAGCCAAAGCACCCACGAGGCTTTTTTTATCATTGCTTTTAAATATGACCCCGTTATAATTTTCTTTTACCAGGTCTGTCGCGCAGCCAACTTTATCAGACACCAATATAGCTTTATTACAGGCCATCGCCTCATTTATGGCTAAGCCCCAGGTTTCGCCTGGGCCGGCGGATGGCAGGCAGAACAGATCGCATGCCTGGTATATAACAGGCATATCCGTCTGATTTTGAAAATCCAGAAAGTGTACATTTTCCTGCCCGGATGCTATTTGCTTTAAGCTTTGCTCTAATTTACCGTTTCCGGTAAAAAGTAAATGTATGTTTGGTTTATTTAGCTTAATAAATGCACTTAGTAATAGCAATGGCGCCTTTTTAGTTTCAAATTTGCCGGCAAATGTGATGAGGATGTCATCATTATTTATACCGAATTTATGACGTAGTTTATTTGCTTCGATGGAGCGGTTAACTGAGAAGCGCTCATTATCAATAGCATGTGGCGTTAAGCTAAGCTGCTGATCTTTTAATCCATACTTTTTAAAATATGCTTTATTTTGTGTACCTGCATAAAAGGCATGGTCTACCTTCTTATAAATCCATTTAAGATATAGGGTTTTCAGCATATCTTTAAACGGGTTAATTGTATCTAACAGGGTTGAATCTCCCCGGAAATAAACCGGCACATTATTTTTAAAATGTCGTATAATTTTAAAATGGCTGGTATAATTCCAGCCAAAAACCAATACGGCATCCGGTTGGTAATGGTTTATCCGCTGTATTAACGTGGGGTTAACTATTCCTTTAGGGTGATGAGTGCCAGGTAGCTCCGCAGTGTTTTCTACCCACTCATAATCGTACCCGTCTAATAAGGGGATGTCCCAATCAATATTTTTTTCAAAGCCATGATCGTACTTAGCCTCTTGTTGCCCAAGTGTATAAAATACTTTAATAGCTATTAAAGTACGTTGCTGCAGCAGTTTAAATATAGGTGCATAATACTGAATGGGATGCGTAGTAATAATAGCCAGTTTTTTCACGCCGTGATTAAGTGTCTTGTTTAAAAAAGGATTTTTCTAAGACTTTATCAAATACTTTTACCTGCTGCATGGTTAATGACCGGGCACTGTAGTTTTCAAACAGATTGGTTAGTTGTGTGTTTTGCAGGTTGCCGTTGGCCCAATCGGTAAGTAATGCACAAAGTTTATTATCTGTAGTATCATCATCGCCCTGGATGGTTAAAACTGTGGCATCAAGGGTACATTGTTCTAATATAGAAACCATACTGCTTTGCCTGTTGAGTATGGCCAGTAGCGGCTTTTGGGTGAGCAGATATGGATATATTTTGGATGCAGTGTAATTCGGATCGTCCGAGCCCGGGATAAATAATGCATTGGCTTGCTGCAATGTAAGCAGTGTATGGTAATAGCTTATGCGGTCGGTAAGTTCTATTACATTGTTTTCTACCTGGTATTGTTTTGCCAAAGGCAAAATGGTGGGTGAGCCCTGCCCGGCGGGTGCATAACTGGTGCCTATAAAGTAGAACCGTATTTTACTGAATAAGGCAGGATCGGCATCTATACATTTTTTTAGGTTTTTAAATAAAACTGCAAAGGCCTTACTCATATCTGCACCACCACGGCCAATATAAACTATGTTTTTAAAAGCCGTATCGAGCACCGGCAGGAAATTTTGCCGGTTATCGGCTGCAATCTTCAAATCAGGTTTGTAAGCGCCAAAAGTAATGGTGGCCGAGGGGATGTTTTTTATTTGCGGGTACCTGTTCTTTAAAATGGTTATATAATTTTCAGATACGCTTATCAGGCCATCAACGTTGTTCAAGGCGATGGGTTCCAGGTATTTATTTAAACGGTAAGAGAACCAGTATTTAGGTGGCTGTTGTTCTTTTGGTTTACCCTGGTAATAATCTGAATGCCAGGGATCCTGCATATCTATTATATAAGGAATCCCAAAACGTTTTTTCCAATAAGCGCCAAGCACACAAACCGGGAATTGCGTTGTCGAAAAATAGATCAGGTCAAATTTACGCGAGCGAAGTAATTGATTTACTTTTTTGCGGTAAAACCATAACGAACGCAGAGCCAAACTGCCCAGGCCAAATTTTGATGTCCATCTTTTATTAAAAGCTTTTACTTTGTGGACAGCTATTTCGGCTGGGATACATTGAAGCAACAGATCATCTTTGGCCATATCGGTATAGTGTTCATCAACCGTTACAACCTCGGCCTCCCAGCCAAAAGACGCAAAATAAGGCAAGCTCATACGTACGCGTTGCATATCTGCCGCATTAGATGGTGGAAAGTATGGAGAAATAATGAGGACCCGGATAATTAAGAATTTATAGATTTAATATTATTGATAAAACTACGGAGCTGATCTGCCCATGGGTTTATTTTAAAGGATCTGCTGTTTATTTCCGAGGATGATTTTAGTGCGGCAAGGTATTCGGCAGAATTTAGTGCCTTCATTATAACCGCCGCGAATGTTGACGGGCTATTATCAGGGGTTATGATAACGCTATCGGCGAGGTCATAACCTCTTGCACCGGCCGGTGTGGTAATAACGGGCAATCCCCAGTTAATTGCCTGGGCTAATTTAGTTGATGCGCCCCTGGCATACCAAAAAACCGGATTTAAAAATACAGCCCATGTTTTCACTTCATTCTCCAGTTCATGGCTGCTAAGCCTGCCTTTATATTTTATAAACGGATAGCTTTGCTCTAACTGCCTGCCTAAATTTTCAGGCCCGCCCACTAATACAAATTCAGCGCCGAAGTTTTGTTTTTTCAATTCCTCGGCTAAGCGTTTAACACCATTAAAGTTCGGCAAATGGTCTAAAGTTCCAACAAAGCCTACGCGGTTGGTATTTTGTTGCCAGTTTATAAATATAGGGGTTAGTATACGGGGCAGATATAATACCTCTTGGGCACCTATCCAGCTATTAATATATTCTTCCTGCCTGCTAATTACTATAACCCCATCCAGCGTGCCGAATATTTGCTTTTCGCGGGTCAGCAGCTTACCTAATCGCCAGGTTTTTATAAATGAGTTTTGATAATTATGCGTCACATGATGAAGGTAATCGCCGCTTTCGTTACCATGAGAAAGGGCTATAAACCTAATATCGGCCGGCAGCCTGTTTTTTATAGCGGTTGCCCAGTGCGCAATGTTTATCTGGTTAAATAGCACCAGTTTAATATTGTTGGTTTTTATGGTGTCGATTATTTGGGCCAAATACTTGCCAACTTCATAAATGCTGTAAACCTCGATATCCAGTTTGATTTTTATTTTTTTGGCGATGTTTATCTCAGGCTTAACCTTAAATATGTTTATCGCATACCCGGCTGTTTCGAAATAGGTAACAAACTCTTGCGTGCAAAGCTGAACCCCACCTGCAATTTCATAATCTATGTATGCTCCATCGGTTATAAATAATACTTTTTCAGGCGTGTTTTGCATTATTTATAAATATAACCAAATGTGAGGTTGATGATCTTTATAATTTTCATCATGACAAATTTAGATACTCCGCCGCTATTTTGGCAATGTCGAATCGTTTCATTGCCTGTTGGCGGCACGCAACCCTGTCTATATCAGGGGTATGATTTACCGAGTCAATCATTTGGGTGCTGGTGTTTACGATAAAACCGGTGATGTTCTGATCAATCACTTCAGGTACCGAGCCGCGTTTAAAAGCTATTACGGGTGTACCACATGCCATAGCCTCTATCATAACGATGCCAAAAGGTTCATCCCACTCAATTGGGAAAAGTAGTGCTTTTGCTTTACCCAGATATTCATTTTTTTGCTCATCATCAAAGGCCCCCGCATAGATGATTTGTTCTCCATCAAACTGCGGCTCTAATTCATTTTTAAAATAGGAGAGGTTGTCATCTGTATCGGGTATATTACCTGCAATTATTAACTTATTATTAGTTGCCTTTGCAACTTTAATAGCAGTGTGGGCTCCTTTTATGCGATCGAGCCGGCCTAAGAATATCAACGGGGCGTCGCCTTTTATTGTGCTATTAAGCCTGTAGCCACTAAAATCAATAGTGTTGTAAACGGTATGCCATTTACCCGCTACATTACCGGTAGAGACGCAATAATTACTACATGCAGTAAATATTAAATTTTTATTAGGTAACGAGGTGAATATTTTTATGCCTCTGGCGGCAACAGGCCTGCCGTAAGTCATTATTTTTTTCACCGGTTTATTGAGCAAGGGTAAAAGATATATCAGCCGGCCAAAGTTATGCACGAGGTCGAAATTATTACGGTTCCTGTAAAGGTATTTCCACGCGAAAATAATCTCTTTGTTTTTTGCAGATCGCGATCTTTGAAGATCATTGGTGCCAAAAGTGATAGTGGTACCGCTGCAGTGAGACCCGGGCCCGGCAAGTAAAGTTACCTGGTGCCCAAGCCTGTGATATTCTTCTGCAAAAAGATAAACCAGCCGCTCATGGCCACCATAGTAAACCGGTGGTACAGCTATTCCCGGATCCATGATTAGTAGTATCCTCATTTATAGCTCATTTTTTATTTGCTGCCATATATCAAGATACTGTTTGGCACATATTTCCAGGCTTAAGTTATTCACAATATATTTCCTGGGTGAAAAAAAACCTTCTCTCATTTTTTTATTGAACAAATTCAATGCGGTTTCAAAGTCATCAGGGCATGTGAATTTTTCGCCGCAAGTTTCATCCCAGTATGGCACCGAGCTTACCGGTTTAAATTGTACTTTATGAGGGTAATAATAGGGGTCTTCCCAATACTCCCCTTTATCCCAGGCTAAAATTGGCGTATTGGTTGCCAGTATTTGCTGATAAGCTATCCCCTGTGTTTCGTGCCTGCCCAAAAAAATCACAGCTTTTGATGTACCCACATTTTCGAGTAGTTGTGCATGAGTATAGTCGCCATAGTTAATAATGCGGTAGGTAAGCTTGTGCTTGTTTAATATGTTTATTATCGGGGCAACAAGTTCTTTGTGTTGTTGCTCTTTATTCCAAAGGGCCTTGTTATATATTAAAAAATCAAACTCATGATGGCTGTTTGTTGGTTGCCAGTAATCGGTGTCGATACCAACCGGCCACGCTATCACCTTGTCGCCATAATCGGGTTCAAACATCCTGCGCATCCAATCTCCAGGTACCAGCACTTTTTTAACATTAGGATACCGTTCAAAAAGATCAGGACATTCTATAGAATGCGAATAGATGCCTGCCCCAAAAAGTACAGGGTTTTCCCAGTTCTTTTCAAATAGAACATGTATTTTCCCTATAATGCAGGCTATTTCTGCCGGATGTTTTTTGATGTATTTATAATCATTAAACCGATATGGAACGCCCAATTTATCAAGCCCCTTCATCAGGTTAATTGCTATCATCCTCTGTCCGCCTAAACGCTGCTGACCTCTTACAATCCGGCGGATAAGTTTCCTGGGGTAACGGTCAAACTTGAACCAGCGGTCGGGGTCAGGTTCTTCGTAAAATAGGTTTAAGGGCTTTATTTCCATCTATGTTTTACCCAACGCCTTATACGCAAAAGTTTTTCTGTTGCATTAAATCCGAGTTGGCGATATGAAAAACCAAGGATGCCGTACACAGGGATTTTAAATCGCGGATCAAGTTTATAAATCCATTTTGTTAATTTTGTTGCTGCCGGCAAATCATACTTAGCAATCCAATGTGCTAAAGGCCATAATACGGTACATGCGGCTTTCTTATACCTGGGTTGTAACATGCCCCTTGTTTGTAATTCTCCTAATATTGTCTGATAGATTTTTAAATGCTGCTCATTAACTGTTTCTAAATTAGATCCATTGTAACTGCCCTGCATTTGTTGCCGGTGCTGCACCCAATAACCTGCGCATCCTTCAACTATTGCCATTTTGGGGTTTAATAGGGCAACTTCCAATAAAAACATACGGTCTTCCCGGAAGGCAAAATCAGGCCGGCGAGGTACCTGCTCTATAAGGTTACGATGAAACAGCATGCCCAAAAAATGGCTGCCATAATTATTCCCTAATTGTATTTCTAAAAAGTCATTCCAGTTGATCAGATCGGGTGCAACTGTTATTTCTTTTGTGTTTTCTGCATAATAATCTACGCGCGAGCATATTAATTCGGCACCTGTTACAAGGGCTTTTTCAAATTGTTTATCTATTGTTCCAGGTAGTAAAAAGTCGTCGCTATCTAAGAAACGCAGGTATTTTCCGGTTGCTACGCTTGTGCCTTTATTTATAGCATAAGTTTGCCCCTGGTTTTCCTGTCGTATTGCCACAACATCCTGTTGCTGAATAAGCCATTCCCAGGTACCATCGGTACTGCCATCGTCAACAACAATAATTTCTGTATTACATTTGGTGTTCCTGCAACTATTAACGGCTCTTGGTAAACACCAAAGGCGGTTATAGGCCGGTATTATTACAGAAATATCTTTTGTAATTATCAAAGCTTATCCGGTTTTTCGGCTGTTACGGTTAAGTTAAATATCGAATCGAATTCGGAATTGTGACTATTAATATTCTCAAACTCGGGGTAGCTGCTTTGGCCGGTATTTATATTAATAAAGCCCACTTTTTTTAGCAAACTTATAAGCGCACGTTCATCATAAATAAAGCAGTGCCCGTAATTGAAAAAAATATCATTTATAAAATGGGCGTCGTAATATTCATCAACCGGTACATAATTGATGGCATTGTAAAAACCGCTATATATCCAATTGTTAACATGAGTTTTAATAAGTTCAGAAGATAATTTTCCCTCTGTATAATAACTTACATATTTTTGCAGATTTGGGGTAACTACCTTTACAACGCCCCCGGGTTGCAATGTTCTGAACGATTCTGTAAGCATAAATAGGGCATCGGAATATTTAATATGCTCAATCTGATGCTCGGTAAAAATACATGTAAATGTATTGGCAGGAAAAGGGAATTTTTTGGTAACATCTAAAAAGTGAATGGCTGGCCTATTAAAATAATCGGTATTAAACCAGCCGGCAAGTTCGTTGGCACCGGCACCTAATTGTAATTTTGGTTCAGCCACATTAGTTAAATATCCCAGAAAGGCTTTGTTTGTTTTTTTTGCCAATAAGCTATGCTTATAATAAAGCGATAAAGTATATAAGAAAGGTACTTTCTTTAGGAATGCTTTTAACATATCAATTTATATGATCAATGAGTCTTTCGGATTTTTTTACTTTTCTGACCCCAAAGAGTTTGTGATAAAGCCCCCGAAACCGGTCTTTTAAATATTTTTTTAGTTTACCCGGGTATTCAATAAATAGGAGTGCTTGTAAACGCCAAAATACCATGTTTTGATTGATGATGGCTTTTTTAAGTTTGAAAACTTCGCGCTGGTATGGGTACTCTAAGGTGTAATGGCCCAAAAAGTGCACTATTGCCGGTGAAACTTTGATAAAAGGGTACCAAGCCTGATGCAGCGGATGAGGGAGAGGAGGATTTAATAGCCAACGGTGGCCATTTATTACATCAACTTCATATCCACCCGGACAAGCTTGTGGGTCGCTCATAACAGCGCCATCATCAGTAACCGGTTCTTGTCCGTGTATTTGCATAGCCAGCGCCATCAGTACTTCGTCATTTGGGCGATTTCGTAACCTAACAAACCCGATATTATCATAATCTTTTTCAAGCTTGCGGGCTGTTTGGTAAACGGCTGATGCTTTTTCTCCTTTTTCGAGATAATAAATGCCGCCGTTAAATTTAGGCATATGCGGCAAACTAAACTTTTGTAAGATGTTTTTTATATTGCCAAACCATTCGCCATCGCTTATATAATTTCCAATAACCGATACCTGATGGCCCTTAAAACGATCAAACAAAAAATCTATTCTATCAAAAATGAGGCAATCGCTATCTATAAATAATGTTTGCCCGTCTGTAGCAAACTTATCCAGATATAGTTTGGATGAAAACCCTTCGCCAAACTCGCCAGGTTTTATTGTGTAAATATCTATTTTATCTTTAAGGTCGGCAGGTATTAACCCCGGCTGATCGGTTACAACCCTAAATTGTATATCGGTTTGTGGGTGCCATAGTAAAAATGAACGTGCAAGATTGGCAGCTAATTCAACAAATATTTTTTTGCCGGTAGCAATTGTAATTACCTGTTGCTTGTTTGCTACTAAGCCCATTTAAAACCCATGTCTTATATAAGTAAAAACCCGTGCCAATCGCCAGCCAAATAGTTTTGTCAAAAAATTTGTAAATGGCCCTGCGTGGTAATGTTCGCCACAGTAATTTAAAGCCTTGGCTTTTTGTATGAACGCGGCCGAAATATTTTTGAATCTGGGGTAGGAGCTTACTCCTGCCCACCAGTAGTGCCTGGCGAAGATCTTATCAATTAGCGGGTTATCCGTTCTGTTTTTTAAATGACTTACTTTTAAATCTATAGCGTGCCTTACACTGTCAAAACTTTTTTTGGTGCGGCTGGCTGATAGCGATTGCCTGTTCTCAAATTTGCGATAGTAGTTGGTTCCATTGGAACTGTATCGTATACCGTTTGAAGCTAAAATTACGCGGCAAAAAAATTCACCATCATCATCAACCGTAAGGTTTTCATTCCAGCCCCCCGCTTTGTCAATAACCTTTTTTGGGGTAAGCCATGCATTGGGTTGTATCATGCCGCCATAGCCTTTCATTACCTCATTACCGGCATATAATTTCATCAAAAAGTCCACCGGATCATCTGATCCATTAATAAACCATTCTTTTGGTGCTATTGCGTTTTTGTAGTTATCTCCGTTATTAAAATAGGCGGTTTTTGATAAACCCAAATAACTATCATAACCATACAGGTCATGTACTTGGGCTGATATTTTGTCTGGCGATAAAATATCATCAGCATCTAAAAACTGTATAAAAGAACCTTTTGCATGCCGCAAGCCCATATTGCGTGCTGTGCTCGCTCCTTTATTGGGTTGGGAAAGTACCTTCACAATGTCGCTTTCATATTGTTTAGCGATTGTTAATGACGCATCTGTTGAACCATCGTCCACAACAATTACCTCTTTGTTATCCCAGGTCTGCTGCACGGCCGATTCAATGGTTTGCCTTAAATATTTCTCTGCGTTATAAACCGGTATAATAATGGTTACTAATGGGTTATCAGTCACTTTTTCTTAAATAGGGTTTAAAAAAGCGTATACGTTTTTCGCGGAGGTAAACGGTTATGTATGGTGCTATTTGCGTAAGTGTTTTAAATACTTTATGGCCATCGGGGCTATAACCATACCCTAGTTTTTTACTTATTGAAATCGCTTTCTTTACATATTCCCAATCCTGACAAGCAGCTAATTGGGTAATGCCATACCAAAGCTGGCAGGATAGCTCGTAGGGATATTTGTTGCCGTGCGTAGCAGCAGTTTTTTCTAACACATGAAAGTTTGCCCTCGCGCATTTAAGCACATTAGAGGCCGACATGCTTTTAGTGTATCTATAATTGATACAAGTTACCTCGGGTAAATAATCAAACCGAAACTGCTGCTTCGCCAAGCTTTGATGAAAAGCATTGTCTTCGTTGTAAAGTACATTTTCATCTAAATCAAAGCCTCCTGCTTTAATAAATGCACTGTGCTTATACACCCCGAAATTTACTATTTTATTGCTTATGGCATATTTAAGCGGATCGGCATGCAGTTCTGCAACATTATAGTCACCGCTTCCTAAAAGTTCGCCGGTTGCAAAATCCATATAATTGAAATTCAATAAAAGCACATCAAAGGCATTATCCGAATTATTTATCCAATCATGAACCAACGTTGTAAAGTTTGGTAACAGTTCATCATCCGCATCATGAAAGTGGATCCAATTACATCCGGTGTTTTGTGCCAGCATATTTTTACCGTATGAACAGCCGCGGTTAACATCGCCCTGTATTACTTTAGCTCCATATTGTTCTGCGACTGCGGTGGTATTATCGGTGCTGCAATCGTCATAAACCAAAACCTCGTCAAAAAGAATATGCTGGCTGCGCGCAGATGAAAGGAGCCGGGGCAGATATGCGGCGGCATTATAGGCTGGTATACACAGAGCTAAGCTGTCCATTTATCTATTTTTAAAGCCCCGATATATACGTTTGAGCTTATTAATTACCCTTTCCATAAAAACAAGCAGCTTACTTTTGTCGGGATGAACTGATGCATTTATATTATCGCTAAACCCTTTGGAATGTACTAAAAATGGCCGGGTAGGCGCATATACTTTTAGAACCACATGCAGGTCGGCCATGCACGAGTCGACCCAGCGATAATCATTTTTCAATTTATCCAATATCATCTCTAAGTTGCGGGCATTATAAGCAATACCAACGGTTCCTAATGTGTTTTGGAGTTGCATAACACCTGGTTTCAATTTTATAGGCTTTAAATAATGACCTTGGGTGTGCAAATAAATCATATCCCAATCATCACCAATAGTATCTAAAAATTTATTAAACCTCTTTTTGAATGATCTTTTTACTATCGCATCATCCTCAATGATCATAAACTTTTGATGTCCTTCTTTTTTAATCATTTCTAATAACCGGATATGGCTTTCCCTGCAACCCCAGGCTCCTGGTGTACCTGGCCAAGCCGAGTCCATGCCCGATCCGTCAAAAGCTTCAAACCTGATTATTTTCTTTACAGGTAGATATTTGGCTGAACGTTCAAACGTAAGCTTACGGTCTGTCCGGTGTGGTAAATTGATATAATAAACAACTTCAAAATCGTTATGGCTCATTACTATTGGTGTTTTGTTCCTGTTAATTTTGCCAGGCTTCGTTTATAAACATATTTGATAAGCTTTTTTAAAGGTTGCTTATCTAAAACTGCTGCCAGTGTAATTATTTTATCTGCCGGATTATATAGTTTTTGTAAAAAAACATTCGCGTTTGACGGACTAAAACTAGCTATCGTGTCGGTATATTGTTTTAAATAGTGAGGCATTAAGGCTTGTGGTGAAAGCAATTCATCTAATGTTTTAAATCCGGCCTGTATGATCTTGTTGTAATCAGTTGAATTAAGCGCTAAAACCTGTTCAATACATTTTGCTAAAGCATTAATATCATTTGCCGGATACTTAAAACCATTTTTGCCGTGTACAATTATATCGGCTACCCCGGCACCGTCTGAGCAGATCAATGGTGTTCCGGCAGCTAAAAATTCTAAAGCCGTAAAATTAAACATATCCCAAACCGATGGAACTATGCCGTATAAAGCCTTACGCTGAAGGATAGTGATTTCGGCGTTTGGTATAGCCTTTTCATGTAATACGCTTTTATTCCAAATCTCTTTAAAATTTTCATTAAGGTACTGGCTTGTTGTTAAACCGTTTAAATAAGGCATATCCCGCCCAATCCATTTTACAGTAACAGGGGCTTTTAATGCTTGTACGGCCTTACACAATTCTACCGGGCCTTTCCATTTTTGCAATCGTGCGGTAACCAGGCCGTTTTTATCACGCTCATTTAATGGCAATGCCTGTGTTTGCTGATTGCTGTAAACAGGTGGAATATAGTTTATGTTGGCGCCCGGAAATGCGTTTAGCCAAAAAATACGATTTGCTGAGCTATGTGTTATCAGGCTATCGCATAAAGGTAATAATGCCAGTTCGGCCTGCATTACAGAGTCGGCAGCCGAATCCTGTAAACTATTTTCATGCAAAGTTATCTGTCCGGTACTACCATGCATGCGGGTTATTACCGGTTTATGATGTTCAATAACCCATGGTATAAAACCTAAACCAAAATCTGTGCATTCAATTATGTCAAATCCTTCGCCTTGTGCTGCCTGTTGCCACATAGCCCATGCAGCGGCTACATCATTTCTATATCCGTGGAACAGATCAAGTTTGGTAAACTTTGTTAAATATTGCTGCTGTAATGAGGGTTCCAGATATTCTACCTCAATTCCATCGTATACAAACTTATTGTAAGCCTGTGTATAACCACTGCCAACAATTACTTTAATGCGGTTGCAAAAAGGCTTAAGCGCACTTATATAATGAATATAATAAGGTGATATACCACCGCCCGAATGTGGGTAATATTCAGGAAGTATGAAAAGAATGTTCAATGTTTTGTTTTAATTTTTTATTAAGGGCGTCGGGGTTACGTGTTTCCTGCAAAAACAAACGTAATTTATGTATAACATTTTGTTTATGACGGCCGAAAATGATCTTCAGTGTATCCTTAAAAAGACTTTCGGGACTCAATTGTAAAAATAAAGCTTTTATATGGTCAGGGTAAGAATTGGGCGCAAAGCCAACAGGCAAACACCCGGCATAAACGCATTCGTTAAATTTTAAAAATTCAATATCACACCTCGATGGGCAAAGCAACATAAACTTGTATTGCGAAAGGTATTGGATAAAACTGTCTTTTATAAATTCGTGTTTATAAGATACTTTCGGGTCTGCATCCGGGTATCCGGGGTGCATGAGCGTGTGGAAGAATAAGAATCTAGTAAATGAGCGCGTTACCTTTAGCCAAACCGCATTACGGTAAGGATAGATGATCGCGTTTATTGAACCTGAAATAATGATCTTGTTGTATCTTTTATAAGTATTGATCTCTCTTTGCTGAAGGTATGGATAGGGCAGATGGATATACCTGTTATTGAATTGTTTTTTTAATTGAGCCGTAATTTCTACAGCATGATAAACCGAAAGCAGCCTTGTGTTTTTTAGTGACGATATTTTGGAAAGAAACTGGTAATAATAGTGCTGTGAATTTTCGACGTAAGGATCAACTATTTTTAAGAAGAAAGTTGTGGTGCTATTTTGCTCAATAATGCTCTCTAATAAATCCAACTCCTGCTGCTCTATCCTGTTATCGATCACAAAAACAGTATTTTTATCAATATTAATATTAATGAACTTATGCAGGTGCAAGCAATCCCAATTCATGCCCTGAGCATACCCTGGGCCCGCGTCATCGCACACCAATTGCGAATAATTAAACCTATCAGATAGCAGATATATTACTTTCAATGCTTGTTAAGGGTTGATTTGATACGATCTTCCAATGCGCCATAAATAAAAAAACGGCGAAAAAAATAAAAGTTTTTAAAGCTTAACTGCCGTAGCCTGAGCAAGCATAACAAGTATTTAAGTTGAATTGCCTTATTATATCTGTTGTTAAATAAAGCGATCAGGAAGGTTTCTGTATTCTTGATTTCGGCAGTTAATATTTCTGCTTTACTTAAGTTTACATGTTGCGGCAGTTTATTAAGCCACTTATTTGTTATTTTAATTTGAGCGTTTACCCATGGTACAGTATCGCCACCATATGAAAAATGTTCAATTAAAATATTATACACCACTACCAATTTTCCGTTAGCAGCCTGGCCTAAAGAATAATCAACATCATATCCATGAAAACCTGTTAATAATTCCTCGTCGAAACTATACCGTGCATGGCTCATTTTTGTGGTTGCCAAAAACATACCGTCAAGCAGTTTTACTTCGCTGCAAATTTCATTATGTGGGTTTTCATAATAATGATTGGTACATCCGTTTTTTGTACGCTGTAGTTGGTTAATCCTGTTTAATTTTTGAATGGGTATATATACGCCCGATGGTGTCCTGGTTTTCACCAGCGAGCCTAGAATGCCTACTAATGATATGGTGATATCAGATAAATGGCCGATCAGATTAACGCCCCAATTTTGTGTATGAAATAATATATCCTCATGTACAAAACATAAATAAGGATATTTAGCCGTATTTGCGCCTAAGTTATAGGCCTGTGCTATAGAGTATTGATTTTGTGTGTTGTCTATAGCTATAACTTCATAATCAATACCAATAGTTTGTTCTATGTTTTTTGAAATATCTTCTAAAAGCGCTTTGTTAACAGAACATATAATAACAGATATCATTTAATGGGTTGGCTGCTTTGATAAAGTAAAGATACTTTTAAAAAATTTTACTAAATATTTTACGCTGGCGCGTATATAATTACGCTGGTCATTCAAATAAAACAGTTTATATTTATTTAGTTTCATGAATTGTTCACGGTATTGATCAATATGCTTGTTAATCATGTAGTTTCTAACAGCGTCAGTTTTTTGTTTAGAAACACCTGCAATCATCGAAGATCTGGTTATTCTATATTCATACAATTCGGCATCAATAAATTGAAATTTAAAGCCGTGTATATAGCTATTTAACCAAAATTCCCAGTCCTCATTTCCCTGTGATGGCATTTTTTCGTCATAGCCGCCAACTACTGCCCAAACCGTTTTTTTGTATACCGCACATGCATCTATATAATTGCTCATAAATAGCTTATCAGCATCAAAATTATGTGTAGCAAATTTTCGATCAGGAATATCTTCGCCAAAAAACAATGGTTTGGCATATACAATATCATACAAGCCTTCGTCCAATATGCTTACAGATTGCTCTATGTAACCTCTTTTTATCTTATTGTCAGCGTCAAGAGGTAAAATATATTCGCCTTTAGCATGTTTTATGCCCCTGTTTCGGGTAAAGGCCAAGCCGCTATTTGAATGCGATAGGATAATTAACCCCTGTTTTTCATATTCATTTAAAATGTTCAGCGTACCAACATCTGTTGAACCGTCGTTAACTATAATCAGTTCCAAATCTGGATATGAGCAAGCCAAAACGCTATTTACAGCTTCTGTTAAAAAAGCACCATCATTGTAACAAGGAATTATGACCGATATCTTCAATGTATTGGTTTTTTTGATATAATTACATAGTTCATGGTATTGGTATAATCTATAGCCTTATTATCCAGGTTCTCGAAAAAGCCATTTATACTTTTTACACCGCCAATTAGCTTTATAAAGCCCCTTATTACTTTTCCCTTTATCCCTTTTATGTTAAAAACCTGCGGATATAATGCATGTAAAAATGCCTGTCCTGCTACAGACCATTTGCCTCCATTAGATTCGATGGAAATAAGTTCGAACCCTGCTTTTTCTAAAATGTACCTGAAACCATGCTTGGTAAAACGAAAAAAATCATAGGGTTCTTCATGTAGCGGCCAATACATTGGGCCACTCAAAATTAATACGCCACCCGGTGCTAACAACCGGTAAGCTTCGTTTATTAGACCCTGATGATCCTCAACATGTTCAATGGTTTGTGTTGAAATAACGGTATCGAATATTTCATCGGCAATAGGAATATTGTTTGCCGGGCATAAAATATCTACACAATTTTCGCTCGATTGTACAATGTCGCAACCAATATATTCAGTGATATGAGTATCTAATAAACTTTTATAAGGCTTATTGCCGCATCCAATATCAAGTAGTTTGCCATTGGCAAAAGTACTTATTGCTTTAAATAAATGCTTATGGAACGAGGAGTAATGCAGATAGTTTAAATTGTCCTTATCAATTGCAGTGTTTTTTAATCGGCCAATGTTGGTTTCTCTCATTTAAATATTGCTATCAGATAATTTTTTCCACAGAAAGTTTTCCGTGTAAACACAAACGTTTTTTTGCCATCCCCATTCAATTATTTTATTTGGCATGCTAACTTCAAATTCACATATTCTTTCAATTTGCTCAAACTTTGTCCTGCCTTTCGTTTCGGCCAGGTGAACAATCAAATAGTAGATGTTTGCATATAGCTTACAATTGGGTATGATGCACTGCATACTGTTTATTCCTGTTTTCCTGAGTATTGGTTGCTCCACATCAAAAACATAGGTATAAATAACAGGGATGTCGTTTTCATTTAAAATTTGTAATGAAAGCGCCATTCCCTCAACTATTAATGGCATGTTCACATCAATATTAATATATAGGTCTTCACCATTTAAATGCGTGCCATTTATTTCTGACACTTTGACCTCAACGCGCGTTATGTTAGGCCTGTCAGAACGAGGGTGGGCGGTATAAATCCCCTGCTCCCTAACCGCGCTTGTTAAATAATTCCGAATTGTGGCAGGCGTTGTATCATACAGCTTCAGTTGGCCATTACTTAAGTAAATTGATTTTGATGTTAGTGTGGCTACTGCATCCATATTATGGCTTACAAACAGCACAGTGCGGCCTTCACCTTTGCTGATGTCGCCCATTTTACCCAGGCATTTTTTCTGAAACTCGGCATCGCCTACGGCAAGCACTTCGTCAACTATCAGGATCTCTGATTCCAGGTGTGCCGCTACAGCAAATGCCAGCCTTACATACATACCCGATGAATAGCGCTTTACAGGCGTATCAATATAGCGTTCAACGCCTGCAAATGCCACAATTTCATCAAACTTGCGTTTAATTTCGGCCTTGCGCATCCCTAATATGGCCCCGTTAAGGAATATATTTTCGCGGCCGGTAAGTTCCGGATGAAAACCTGTACCAACTTCAAGTAAGCTGGCTATGCGCCCCTTTATTTTTACCGAGCCAGTAGTAGGGGAGGTTACCCTGCTTAAAATTTTCAGCAGGGTGCTTTTACCGGCACCATTACGGCCAATGATGCCTACTGCGTCGCCCTGCTCAATTTCAAAGTTTATATCTTTAAGGCTCCAAACAACGTCGCTTGTGCCCTGTGCTGTACGGTCGTTTGTCTCACCTATTTTTAAGAATGGATCTTCTTTGCCTCTTATGCGTGCCCAATAGCGTTCCAGATCGCGCGAGATAGTGCCCGTACCAAAATCACCCAACTGGTAAGCTTTAGATAAATTTTCAACTTTTATAGCTTTGCCCATTATATGGTATCAACAAATGTTTTTTCAACCTTATTAAAAACTACGATGCCTGTAAGCAGTATTACTATTGTAAAGATGGCGCTGTATAGCAACAAGTCCCAACTAAAACTGCCTTTACCTAAAAAGCCATATCTAAAAGCCTCAATAATAGCGGTAAGCGGGTTGTATTTGATTAACCAGGAATAGCTACTGTACTTTTTAACAACTTCTGACAGGGGATAAATAACCGTAGTGGTGTACATCAGCAGCGGTACCCCAAATGATACTACGAAAGATAGGTCGCGGTATTTGGTGGTTACAGCAGATATGATCATCCCGCAGCCTAAGCCAAGGGCTGCAATGATAATGATGAGTAATGGAAATAGCAGTAAATAAGCATTTGGCGCTATTGGATAACCAGCTATAAGATAATAGCCAATCAATAATATAAACAATATAAATTGAACCCCAAACCTTACAAGGTTAGATAATACAATACTAAGCGGCATAATTAAACGCGGAAAATACACCTTGCCCAGCATAGCCGAATTGTCCTTAAAAACAGTTGATGTTTTTGTTAAACACTCAGCAAAATAGTTCCATATAATGGTACCTGCAAGGTAAAAAACAGGCCCTGGTATACTATCTGTTTTTATACCGGCCAGGTTGCTGAATATTAAGTTATAAACCAGTATGGTAATAATTGGTTGTACAAAAAACCATATCGGTCCCAGCACGGTTTGTTTGTAAAAGGAAACAAAATCGCGGCGCACAAGCAGTAATAACAAGTCGCGGTAATGCCAAACATCCTTTAGTTTTAAATCAAATAAACTACTGGTTGGTTTAATTTCCAGGTCCCAGTGTTCCTCTGCTTCAGTCATTCGTTAACAGTTTTTGCAAGGTGTTCATATAGGTTTGTTCGTTAAAGTACTGCAGGCACATATCTTTCAAATGCTTGCGCTTATTTAGTGTTAAAGGTTCAGACAATTGGCTGGCAATGCAATTTTCCAATTCTGTTTCGTTATCGGCGTTTATGGCTGTGCCTAATTCACCGTTACGTATGGCATCAACACTACCATCGGCATTACCGCAAATAACGGGCAGGCCGCAGGCAAGGGCCTCAATAAATACAATCCCGAAGCCTTCCTTTTTACTGGGTAACACAAAAACATCGGCCATTAAAAAATGGTCGGGTAATTCATCCTCTTTAATAAAGCCAGGTAAAATTACCTGGTCTGTAACGCCTGCAGCATAAATAAGCTGCTTTACCCGCTCGCCTTCATCATGGTCATATTTACCTGCCAGCACGTATTTAATACCCGGGAATTGATGTTTAAGACCAGCAACAGCATTGATAACCCTGTCATGCCCCTTATAAAGCTCGGTTGATGCCAGCCGTGTTAACGTAAACAGAACAGGCCCCGTATCGGTTATGCCGTAACGATCTAACAAATAAGCCGGTTTTTGGAACGTTGTGGGTACCTTCATAAAGGGATCGAGTGCGTTGTTTAATACAATACATTTGGCAGGGTTTGTTTTGTGCCATTTGTACATCTGCGCCTTTGTAAAGGCACTTACACAAATAATCATATCGCTCCGTTTTAAAAGCTGCCTTTTATGGAATGATAAAGGCCGCCAAACCTCAATGCCATGAGCTATCAGCCAGACCTTGGTTTTAGGGCTGATCAATTTTATCAAAAGGCCTATAAGTGCAAGGTTTATATGGCTTAATATAACAACGTCTTGTTTTTGACGGGCAAATGCCGTTTTTAATATAAATGATATACGCCGGTTATTGAAGCCTTCAAAGTTCTCTCTCGGTATATACTGGGGCATCAGGTCGCTGCTTGCATCATATAAAGATGAAAGCTTAAAATGCCACCTGTTTGTTGTGCAAATAGTATTAAGGGCATGCGCCAGGACTCGCGTCATTTTTTGGATGCCACCGGTGGTGCTAAAGGTTTGTAACGAAAAAAGAGTGATATTTTTAGACATGCCCTTGTACCTGATAGAGGGAAAACGCCCTTGACCAGTGTATTTTTCCGTTATTGAAATTATTTACAATTGCTTTAGCCATTTTACCTCGGTAATAGCTTTCATCAGTAATTGCCCTGTTGTTTTTCATCCATTGCTGAAGCGGGAAGGTGAAACCCATTTTAGGCCTGTTCCATACAGCTTCTGGTAAGATGTTTTTAAAACTGTCTATCAGTATTTTTTTGGGCTGATGATTGTCGAACCTGATGTTGGGGTGGATAAGTGCAGTATAAGCCTGGAAGTCTTCATCCAAAAAAGGCACCCTAACTTCAATGCCGTGGCTCATACTCATCACATCAGTATCTCGCAGCAATTGGTTTTGCATATACAGGTTGGTTTCTAACCAGGCAGCATATAATTTATCATATGCTTTGGGCTGGGGGAGGTCAAGATTATCGAACAGGATCTTATTTACCTCGTTTTCATCCATATCTGTAGCTTTTGCGATATCAACCGGTGCAAAAAGGCCACGTAGAAAAAGGTAATCGGCTGTGGTATTATGATGTTCCAGGAACCCTAGTTTTTTATAACGATCTCTGCTGAATGGTTTAGTTAGTGCAAGAACTTCTGTTGGCAGCATCTTCAGGTAACGCAGTAACTTCATCCTGTTAAATGATGGGTATCCGCCAAATAGCTCATCGGCGCCAACGCCGGATAAAACCGTTTTCAACCCATCGCCAGCAGCGTATTTGCTGATAAACCACGAGTTGATGCCATCGGTAGTTGGCATATCCATGGCATTTAGTATTTGCGGTAAATGTATTTCAAAATCATGCTGTGTTACCAGGTGGGCGAAATTATTACCACGTAATTTATCTAAAACCGTATGTTGGTATTTACGCTCATCATAAGCTTTTTCGTTGAAAAATATGGATACCGTTTTTAGTTCCGGCCTTGCTTCGGCAGCTAAAAGGGCAAGTAAGCTCGAATCTATCCCTCCGCTTAAAAAAACACCTATAGAAGCATCGGCAACCAATTGGCTGTTTATAGCTGCTTTAAGGTTTGCCTGTATTCCCGTCCGTGCCTCTATGATATCTGTAATATAATTTGTTACGTAGGGGCGGGTGTAATTAACGATGGTGTATTTGTTGTTTTTATCACAGCATAAAAAGTGCCCTTTGGGGATGTTAAGAACATTTTTTAATGTGGTGTATGGTTCTGGTATGTGCCCAAATGCCAATAACCAAACCGGCCATCTGTTATCTTGCGCGGTGGCTACGCCCGCAGCTTTTAGCGCCCGTATTTCTGATGCAAAATATAAGCAGTTATCATTCACATAATAATATAGCGGTTTTACCCCAGTGGTGTCGCGTACCAGGTAAACAGCGCCTGTAGCGGTGTCGTACAATGCAAAGGCAAACATGCCCCTTAGCCTGTTAAAAGAGTTTGTGCCCCAATATAAATAAGCCTGTATAATAACTTCGGTATCAGTACAGGTATTAAATACGGCACCTAACAACTGTAATTCGGTTTTTAATTCGCGGTAATTATATATTTCGCCGTTAAAAGTTATCCAGGCCTTCTGCGTGGCGTCAGCCATTGGCTGATGCCCGTTTGCGGTCAGGTCAATAATAGATAATCGCCGGTGGCCAAATGTTACCCGGGTATCTGCGCTACAGTACACACCCTCATCATCGGGGCCGCCATGTTGTAATGCATCGCACATTACTTTCACGATACTTTTAAGCTCATTCTCCTGTAGGTGGTTTGTAACCATCCCTGCTATCCTGCACATGTTATCCTATTATATATAGCTTCGCCCCGTAAGTCACATTGCTAATGTATAACTTATTAGTTTTCAGTATTTTGAAAAAAAATACTGATACGTATTTTGGGCTTTAAATTATGAAACTTAAAGCCTGGTAATTAACGTTGCTGCAACATTTACAATTATTGAGCAACCCAGGTTTTCCAATCGTAATAATAGCTGTTTTTGCGAACGGTAGGCTATTATTTCGCCTGTAATACCTTTTAAAGGCCCCGCTTTGATCTTTATTTTTTCTCCGGGTTGTAAATTTTCTTCGGTTACTTCAAGTTCAAGCGAGCTTGCCATTAGTAATTTTAATTCGTCTATCTGCCTGTTGGGCATTGCTGCAATTTTGCCTGAGAAGTATATGAAACGGGCAATTCCCTTTGTCATTAATACCTTTGCCTGGTCGTTATCAGTAATGCGTACAAATAAATATGATTTTAAAAGCGGTTCCTCCACCCACTTTTTTCTGTCGCTCCATTGTTTTAAATGGCGTTTAAGGGGCAGGTATGCTTCAATGCCTTTCTCTAATAAGGCACTGTAAGCTTTTTTCTCTGCACGGGGATTAGTGCAAACAGGATACCATTTAAAGCTGCTATCGCCTAACATCAAAGCCATATTGTAAAAGAACATTAATTATTTGAACCAACGACTAATGTTCCACCACTTCTTTTCATCATGATCTATATAGTAACCAGAATTTTCATACCCACTGTAATCTGAGTAATAGTAGTACTTGCCATAATTTTCACCGGTAAACCGGGTGGTGTAATATCTTGAATGTAAAAGATCTTCTGCAAAGGCGTTAAGCACAATAACTGTGTTATCTAAATGATATTCCTGCGCTATGCGCTGCGGTATTGTTGCCGCATAGTATTTTGATTTTCCGGAACGTATAACAAAAATATTGATGTCGCTTACGCGAATTAGCGGTATGGCGTCTGATACAAGGCCTATTGGCGCAGTATCTATCATGATCACATCATACCTTATTTTTAGTTCTTTTATCAGAGCGTCCATTCTTTCGCTGTGTAACAGTTCTGATGGGTTGGGTGGTACCGGCCCCGAAATGATAAGGTCGAGATTTTCCTGACCGGTTTTTAAAATAATATCATCTAATTCAGATTGGCGCGAAAGGTATGTGCTCAAACCAACGTCATTAGGCACTTTAAAGGTTTTGTGTAATTTTGAGCGGCGCAGGTCGGCACCTATTAAAACAACCTTTTTATCTATTAAGGACAGTGTGCTTGATAAATTAACCGCCACAAAGGATTTTCCTTCGCCGGCTACCTCAGAGGTGATACAAATAACCTTACTGGCCTTTTCTGACGCGAGGAAGCTTAAATTTGTACGTACGGAGCGCACCGATTCGGCAAACATTGTTTTAGGTTTACTAATGGCCAATACCTGCGAATTATCCTCATCAATTTTTTCAGGGAATTTTCTGATCACACCCAAAATCGGGACAGCGGTAAGGCTTTCTACAGTTTCCTTATCATAAATATAAGGGTTTAGTACTCTGATTAATATAATTAAGCCCAGCCCAGTAAGAATACCAAATATAATTGCCGACTGGCGGATACCATGCCGATCTGGCGATATGGGCGAGAAATTGGCCTGCGCACGTTCTATAATAGTGGCCCCGGGTAATATACCTGCCCGGCTAATTTGGGCTGATAGTTTTTTCTCTGATAAAAACGAGTAAACTTTTTCATTTACCTCATAAGGGCGGTTTAAAGCAATCAGGTCGCGTTCTGCTACCGGAAAGACAGATATTTGTTTATTAACAGTTGCTAACTGCGAATTTAAGTAGTCTAAATTTCTTTTAACGGTTATGTAAGTGCTATTAATGCTGGCTAAAGCGGTGCTTTTTATTTGCAGTATAGAACGGTTAATATCCATTATAGGCTGCGAATTGTTGTTGTATGTTTTTAAAAGCTCGTAACGCTGGTTTAGTAAATTATCAAGTCTTTCTATTAATGCATTTAAGGCCGGGTCTACATCTTTACCTGCATTAAAATTAAGGTTTACATTGTTTTTTTCCTTATCTATTTGCTCCCTTAGCTGGTCAATAGCAATTAGTTGCAGTTTTAATATGGCCTGTTGTGTTTCAATGTCTTTAGCCTTGGTAAGAGCGCTCTCTGCCGAAGTGCTAACATCCATCAGTTTGTTTTTCTGCTTAAACTCGAGAATGGATTTTTCAGATCCTTTTACTGTTCCTGAAAGGTATTGCAACTGATCATCAATAAAATTGATCATTTGCGTAGCCGATTGCGTTTTGCGGTTCCTGTCGTATATTAAATACTCCTTCATTATGGCGTTAAGCACATCGGCTGCAAATTGCGGGTTAGCATCTATTTGCTGTAATAAAAGTATGTTTGAGTTTTTTACTACTTCGCTGGTACGCAAACCACCCCTTACGCGCCCAATAAAATCTTCGGGCATGTTAAACTTGAAAAGATAAACAGTATTGCTGCTTAATGCTGCCGGTGTTTTTATACTAAAAGTGGTTGGCCCAATAGTGATAGGGGTATTGTAGGTATAATCTTTTGAAAATTCTTTAATACCTGCTTTATAGGATAACCTGAAACTGTTATTATTAATGGCTTTAAACGTGATGATGTCTCGATAAAAGTTTAGGCTATCAAACTGTGTTACTTGTATATCCAGTGGTTTTTGGGGATAAATTTCACTTGTGCGTACCCGGCCTTCAATATAAAAACTAATGGGGTAGTTCAAATCCTTAATAGCCGCTAGGATAACCGAAGGGCTTTGAATAACAAATGTTTCGCTTTGTATTTTTGAGGGCCCCCTGTCTGTTGTATTCATCACTGTAGCCAGATCAGCTATTTCAGATTTTTTTTCTTCCAGTTTCATGGAACCGGAGGTAGCGTATGTTTTGGGTGTATACCACAGGTAAACGTATGAGCCAATTATAAATAAAATGAGCGATCCCGCTATCCAATACCATCTGCTTATTAAAATTTTTCCTATTTTAAAATAGTCGATTTCCTGGTTGGGTAATCTTTTTACAATTTTTTCCGTTTCTTCCATTAATCGATATCGCGCTCTTTAGCAGGTAAAGGTTTAGAAATACTGAATGTGATCGCTCAGCATCCCGGTTTTTTATTTAGTTCCTATGCTCCAATTTGAGCCGGCCGGTCAACAATTTTTTTTATTGCCGTACTGTCAAAATTACATATTTACCCTTATATAAAGATGCCTATATTAACATGAACTTTAAATATCTTTATGCCCCGTTTTTCTTTATAAAAGATAAGATTTTTGCAGCTATCGCTATAATAGGTAATAATCTGATAAACCAAGATCAATATCAAATTAACGCATAGGTGTAATATTGCCTGGAGGAGCTTCCATAGCATTTAAAAGACATTAAATGAGTAATTTAGTGTCTTTTGATTCGTCAAATTCTGCAAAGTTACTTTACTATCTGAAGTAATCAGGTGCTTACCCCGGGAAGGTTTTTTCGGCTATGCCTGCAATTACGTCGATCCTTTTTTTATTTTCTATCCGCATTAAAAACTCCATTGGTCCGCCTTCGGCGCCACAGCCAAAACATTTAAATACATTGCTTTGTGGGATAATAAGCAAGGAGGTGGTCTCATCTTTATGAAATGGGCATTTGCCTTTTAATGCTTTGCGGCTGGGTTGCAGTAAAATATATTTAGATGCAATATCAACAAGGTTCATCGAACTGTTCATCATGTAAAATATGGCCGCAAACGTACCTAATCGCTTTTTTAAGGGCAATACTTGTGGAAAAGTATATTGGAAGAAAGTTTGGAGAGGCTTGATTGTCATATAAATATTAAAATAAAGTCACTCATTTATCACGACTATGTTTTTTGAATTTTCTTTAAAATGTTTTACTGACCTTGTCGTCTATATCCCTAGACGATATTTTATAACTATGGAAAACGATTACCCGATGCTGAATGATTGCTGCCCCGCTGCAACCAACATAAAACCTGATACTGAAATGGAACTGGCCATTTTATTTATTGATATAAGAAACTTCACCCGACTCATGGAGGTTCAATCCAGCCAGTCGGTCATCCAGGTGGTTCGCCGCCTGTTTACTGCATTTAACCAGGTTGTTAAAAATTTCCACGGTAAAGTGGTTGAGATAGCCGGTGATAATTTGTATGCCGTATTTGGCTTGCAAACCAACGTGCGCGAAGCCGCTAACAATGCTTACCAGGCTGCTATAATGATGTTTAAAACAGTAAACCTGTTTAATACTGCATATGCCGAGCCTTTTTATGGAGGTCCGCTTGAAATTGGCGTGGGTATTAATACAGGGAAGGTTTTTGTGGGCGAATTTGCCCTTGATGGCCCACCTGCCTTATCTGTAATGGGCTTGCCTGTAAATATTGCATCAAGGTTACAGGGTAAAACAAAAGAACTAAATAACGACCTGCTTATTTCAGAAGATACTTACCGCCTGCTTGATACAAATGAAACCGTTTTTGAGCAACAAACCGTACGGTTACAGGGCATATCTCAGGGGCAGCAGATCCGCCTGGCGGGTAAGCCGTATAATACCGGTCATAGCCTGGCAGGTACAAGGCATGATATGGATTACCTGCTGGCCATCTCGGGCTAATATTTCCTTAATGTAAAAAACAGTACACTGTTGTAACAAGCGAAACAAATTTCCGATATTTGATGTTTAAACATGTAAATTGAAAATATGGAAGTAGGTGTTGATAGTTTTGCTTCGGCCATGTATGGCACGGGCAATACGCTGAGCAGTGTTGACGCCATGGCGCAGTTATTAGAGCGGATTGAACTTGCCGACAGGGCAGGGCTTGATGTTTTTGGTATTGGCGAACATCATAAAAAAGAATTTTTAGATTCGGCACCACATGTTATTCTTGCAGCTGCTGCGGCTAGAACCAGTCGCATCCGTTTAACCAGCGCAGTTACTGTACTCAGCGCGAGCGACCCCGTACGTGCTTATCAAAATTTTGCCACGCTCGATCTGGTTTCTAAAGGCCGTGCCGAAATGGTGGTTGGCCGTGGCTCGTCTGTTGAAGCTTACCCGCTTTTTGGCTTCAGCCTGAATGATTATGACGCACTTTTTAGGGAAAAGCTCGACCTTTTACTCAAAATAAATGATAATGAATTTATTACCTGGTCGGGCAAGTTCAGGGCATCTTTAGATAACCAGCCCGTTTACCCAAGGGCTTTGCAGCAAAAACTACCTATATGGTTAGGCGTAGGCGGCACCCCCGAATCATTTGCGAGGGCAGGTACTTTAGGCTTGCCTTTAATGGTAGCCGTTATAGGCGGCGAAACCCACAGGTTCCGCCCGTTGGTTGATATTTATCGCGAAGCAGGCCGCAGGGCGGGTTTTACGCCAGAGCAATTAAAGGTAGGGTTACATTCCCCCGGGTATGTTGCCGCTACTGATGAGCAAGCCATAGCCGATTATTACCCCGGTTACGCCGAACTATGGACTAAATTAGGGCGGGAGCGGGGATGGCCACCGGTAACCAGGCCGCAGTTTGACAGCCTTGTAGCGCCCAAAGGTGTATTAGTTGTTGGTGGGCCACAGCAGGTTGCCGAAAAGTTGTTAAGGCACAGCGAGGCCCTGGGCGGAGTAGACAGGTTTACCTTCCAGATGGATAATGCCGGGTTAACGCATGGGCAATTAATGAGCTCTATCGAACTGATTGGTACCAAAGTTATCCCGCTGCTTAAAAAAGCTGTTTAACGTGAGGTGTTTTATATTAAAAGCCGTTAACAGAATAGTTAATGGCTTTTTGTTAATTAAAATTCCGCCCTCGCAGGGGCTCTTTCAGAAGTCCCCGCGACGACAGAGATATAATTTTAGCTTATTTATAAAATTTATCCCCGTATAAAGCTATAATGATAATTAACACACAAATTATGCAGGAAATAACAACGTTGAGGGTGAAAAACCCAAACCGCTTTTCCTTCACACCTGATGTAATCAGTTTGTTTTTTAGCAATTCTACCTGGATCTCATTAAGCGCAGTTTCCTTCCTGATGATCTCCGCATCTTTAAACTTCTTGTTATCCTCTGAGGTTACCGGGTATAGTATCCAAAGCCGCCCGGCCGATTGCAGGTAGATCATATTAACACTCCAGAACATTCTTTTTATTTGGTAGTATTCTACAGCTATAGGGTTGTCATTAATCAACACGCCATTGTACCAGGTAATGGTTTTACGGCCGTAGGCAAAATACAACAGGCTTAACAAAACAATAACAGGGCCTATCATAAAGGTACCGGCATCATGGCCAAAAAATCCGATGATCTTTTTGGCAAAGTCGGCTACATCAGGTATTGCACTGTAGGCGGTCATCTGGCAAATAAATACCATACTCATTAGCCAGAATAATAAACTGAAGGATAAAAAGGCGCTGCGCAGGTTGCCGCATTTTAAATATACGCTGGGTGCGCTATCCCCGGGAATAAAGGTTGAATTATGGAAGGCCATACCCGGTTATAACAAAAAGTAATTTTTAAAGTTTGGATGTGCCGGGGCGTTTACGGTCGTTTTTGCAGAGAATACCAAGGATGGAAAGCAAAGAAGAGTTACGATGTGAAACCCTGTATCGACACAGAAATTAACTTTAAATGCCCCACATGCTTTTTCCTTCCTCCAGTCTTCTTCGAAGATCAGTTATTTGCTTCTCCCTGTTAAAGCAAATGTCAAACAGCCATGAGGCAACGAAGCCCCGCACCAAACGGCATTTTCTCAAACTATAGTAACATAATCATCTTCAATCAAACGCTCACCGCGATAACGCCTGATGAGTTGCGCGGTAGCGATCACATCCTTTTGGCAATAGGTGCAAATGCGTTCTAAAGCATTGTCTACCCAATACACGTGGCCAACCTGGCTGCCGTCAATATCATCTTTAGGGGTTGGGATGTTGAATATGGCGGTGAGCAGGTTTAATGAAGTGTAGTTTTTATAATCGCCAAATTTCCAAAGCTCCATGGTGTCCAGGTGGGGGATCTCCCAGGGTTTTTTGCCCTGAATTTGTAAATGCGGCGGGAATGGTACGCTGTTGATCAGCATCCGGCGGCAAATATAGGGCAGATCGAACTCCTTGCCGTTATGCGCGCACAGGATCATGCTTAAGGGTTGTCCGCTCAGCATCTTACTGAAATTTTCCAGCAGTTCCTTCTCATCATGCCCCGCGAATGATTTTACACGCAGGCCGGGGTGGTTGCCGCCGCTGTTAGTAAATATCCCTACCGAAATGCACACTATCTTGCCAAACTCAGCCCAGATACCGGCACGTTCATAAAATGCTTCGGCGGTTTCCTCATTACGCACGTTGCGGGTTTTGTGTGCCCATAGTTCCTGCATGTGTTCGGGCACTTCGCTGTGATTGGCGTATTGCGGTACGGTTTCAATATCCAAAACCATCAGGTTGCTCAGGTCGTATTGTTCAAGCATAGCACTAAGTTATTTATTCTTATCCAGCACCTCAAAATTTATTTGCAGGGTGTTGCCTGTGTTATCAACCAAGGTAAGTTGATGCATCCCCGGCGATGGGTTGAGCGCCATTTGCTGAAACGCGCTACTTTCGCCTATGTATTTGCCATCCAGGTGCCAGAATATTCTTGCGCCCGCCTGCCGGTGTGCCGCATTGCAGACCATGCGCCCGCGTTTGCCATCGGCTTCCAGTGGTACGTAAACCTTGGCCCCGTCTTTTGGGTAAATGAGTTCCATTGGGTTGGCTTCGGCCTGGTCGCAGCCGGGGGCAAATGGGGGCAGTACATGGTACTGGTAATTTTTCGTTTTGTAATAATACTCCATTGATGGAGGCAGTACAAACCAGCTTTTGTTAATGATGTTATCTGGCGGGGTGCAATTACCCGTAACCTGGAATTTCTGGTCGGCAGATAGGTGCACCAGCTTATGCCATGGGCAAACCGGCGCTTTAAGCCCTGTTTTGGGCACCCATTGCTCAATGGCGTTATCGCAGTATTGCCCGGCGCGGTAGCCACTTTCGCGGCATACTTTTATTTTAACCAGTTCGCCGGTAGGTTCATCAAACCATTCGCGCGCGGCAGGCAGCAGCCGGAAGATCTCGAATAGTACCGGTGCGGCCGTGCTGATACCCGTTAAGCCCGGCCTGCCTTCGCCATCGGTATTGCCCACCCAAACACCTACCACATACTTTGGTGTGATGCCGATAGCCCAGCCATCCCTGAAGCCAAAGCTGGTGCCGGTTTTCCAGGCTATGCGCTGGGTAGAGCTAAACTGCTGCCAAAGCATCTCCTCGCCGGGGCGCATTACTTCTTCCATGGCTTGCAGCGTGTAATAGATCGATCCCGCATCCAGCAGACCGTTCTTTTCCAGTTTGGGTTTCTCGGCAGCAGTTGTAGCGTACACTGGCGAATGGTAATCGTCGGCACTGTACTTGCCGCCGTTTTTGTTATAATGGTTAAGTACACGGGCCATATCCGCGTATGCGCCGGTCAGTTCCCAAAGGGTGTTTTCTCCACCGCCCAGTATCAGCGAAAGGCCGTAATGGTCGGCAGGTTGTTTCAGGGTGCTGATGCCTACCTTTTGCAGTTTGTCATAAAAGCGTTCGTACTTGTATTGTTGCAGCAGTTTTACCGCAGGTACGTTCAATGAGCGCGACAGGGCGTTTGAGGCAGGCACCGCGCCATCATAACCCAAATCAAAGTTCTCGGGATGGTAACCGGCTATCTGCGTAGGTACATCGGGGATAAGGCTGTTGGGTAGTATCAAACCATCATGCAGCATACTGGCGTAAAGCAGCGGTTTCAATGTACTCCCCGGGCTACGGGGCGCGTTCACTACATCCACATCGCTTTCCATTTCGGGGTCCTCGCGGTGGGCTATATTGCCGGCGTAGGCCAATGTAGCGCCGGTTTCCACATCCAAAACCACGGCTGCAATGTTGTTAATATCGTTGGCCTTTAAAACCTGGTGGTGTTTTTCCAGTATGTCGCCAACCTGCTCCTGTAAATTGCTTTTAATGGTTGTTTTTAGGCGGGTTAAGACCTGTTTTTTACTTTTAAAATCCGCTTTAAAGCGTTGTAAAAGGTGGGGCGCATTTTGTGGCAGGGGCATGGGTTTTTCGGGCACAGGCTCAAACTTAGCGAGTGTTGCAGTGGTGCTGTCTATGGTACCCTGGCGATAAAGTTTATCCAGCAAGAGGTTTCGTTTTCGTAAAAGTATCTGCCTGTTTTTACCGGGGTGCACTAATGATGGCGAGTTAGGCAGTACGGCCAGCGCAGCCATTTCGCCCCACGAAAGCTTCTCCGGTCCACGGCCAAAGTACCGCCATGAAGCGGCATCCAGCCCTATAACATTACTGCCGAATGGCGCATTGCTGGCATACAGGGCCATTATTTCCTTTTTACTGTAAGTTATTTCCAATCGCAGAGCCATGAAAATTTCGCCAAGCTTGTTCCATACGGTGCGGTTGTGGCGGGTGCTCAGCCTAATCACCTGCATGGTAAGCGTACTGCCGCCGCTGGTAACTTTTTTTGATTTGATATTTTGTTTGATAGCCCTGCCAAATGCCAGCGGATCAAACCCCCAATGGCTGTTAAAGCGTTTATCCTCAAAAGCGATGATGCATTTGCTGAATTTTTCGGGAATTTCGGCATTATAAGGGAAACGCCATTGCCCGTCGGTTGCTATTGCTGCGCCCAGCAACTGGCCGGCATCATCGTCAATAACAAAGGATGTTGGGGTATTGAACAACGGTTTTGGGAGGCATAAGGCAAACCATAGCGCTAAAGCAAATAAAATAGCCGTTAATATCATTACTTTTGGCTTTTTCAGGTTTTGCTTTATTCGCGATAGCATTAATTTGGCATTTTATAATCCACAATGAAAATAGGTAAATTATCAATAATTATCCCGGCATATAATGAAGGTGGCACCATCCACCTCATTCTGAACAAGATAAAAGCTGTTGAGCTGGTTGATGACATCCAAAAAGAAATTATTATTGTGGATGATTGCTCGACTGATAACACCGAACAGGCCGTAGCCAGTTATCAAGCAGATCACGCTGAACTGGATATCAGGTATTTTAAGCATCTGCACAATTCGGGCAAAGGCGCAGCCCTGCACACCGGCATTGCGCAGGCTACGGGCGATTATACTATTATTCAGGACGCCGACCTGGAGTACGACCCTGCCGAGTATAACGACCTGTTAAAACCCGTTTGCAATGGCTTTGCCGATGTGGTTTACGGTTCGAGGTTTATGGGCAGCAACCCGCACCGCATACTTTTCTTTTGGCATACCATAGGCAACAGGTGGTTAACCTTCCTGTCAAACATGATGAGCAACCTAAATCTTACCGATATGGAAACCTGTTATAAATTGTTTGATACCAAGCTGCTGCAATCCATCAAATTACGCGAGCAGCGTTTTGGCTTTGAGCCCGAGGTGACTATAAAAGTGGCACGTATCCCCAAGATACGCATCTATGAAGTAGGGATCTCATACTACGGCCGTACGTATGACGATGGTAAGAAAATAGGATGGAGGGACGGTGTGCGCGCTATTTATTGTATCCTTAAATATGGGCTGTTCAGTAGTAAGTAATGGCAGGTAATATCTTTAAATTTAAACAGTTTGATGTTGACCAAAGCGGTTGCGCCATGAAGGTGAACACCGACGGGGTTTTGCTTGGCGCTTTGGCCACAGCAAACAACCCGCAGAGTATTGTAGATATTGGTACCGGCACAGGCGTTATTGCCCTAATGCTGGCCCAAAGGTTTGCTGTTGCCCATATAGATGGGGTTGATATTGATGAGGATTCCGCTGAGGCGGCTGACCGGAATTTCAAAGCATCTCCCTTTTTGTACCGGGTGTACTCAACCTTTAATACTTTTGAAGGGTATTTTAAAGACTATTATTGGAAAAAGCACGACCTGATCGTCTCTAACCCGCCGTTCTTTTTAGATTCACTTGCATCAGCAGACGAGCAAAAACGCCTGGCAAGGCATACCGACGGTACTTTTTTTAAGAAACTGCTGCGCTGCGCAGATGAATATCTCACAGATACCGGTACCTGCCAGTTGATACTGCCTTTGCCAACTGCCTCGGTAGTGAAAGATCTGCTGCCCAAATATCAGTTGCATTTACAAAGGGTTATCTCCATCAAATCGTTTGCTGATTCTGTACCTCATCGCGAGATAGTAACCTTTGGTAAAGAGCAGAAGGGTATTGTTGAAGACGAATTTATAATTTATGATGCCCCCAAAGTTTATTCAGTGGAGTACCAGATTGTTTTGGGAGATTTCCTGACGATATTTTAAATCTAAATTCTAAAATAAATAATGACCCGTATAGGCCTCATATCAGATACCCACGGTTACCTCGACGATGCTGTTTTTAAACATTTTGAAAACTGCGACGAGATCTGGCATGCCGGCGATTTTGGAAATATTGAGCTGGCCGATAAACTTGCGGCCTTTAAGCCGCTAAGAGGGGTGTACGGAAATATTGATGGGAAAGACATCCGCCAGGTATACCCCGAGCACCTGCGTTTTATGTGCGAAAAAGTTGATGTTTGGATGACGCATATAGGTGGATATCCCGACAGGTATGCACCGGATGTTAAGCGTGAAATATACACTAAGCCTCCGGGGCTATTCATCAGCGGGCACTCGCATATCCTGAAGGTGATTTACGATAAAAAGATAAATTGTTTGCATTTAAACCCCGGTGCAGCTGGAAAACAAGGCTGGCAGAAGGTGCGTACTTTAATAAGATTTTCTATAACTGATGAAAAAATTCATACCTTAGACGTTATTGAACTGCATAAATAATATGTAGTTTTTACACTAAGTACTCATGAAAGCAGTTAAAACCTTAGGGCAATTTATTATTGAAAAACAAGCCGATTTCCCATACGCCAAGGGAGAGTTATCCCGCCTTTTGCGTGATATTGGCATAGCCGCCAAAATTGTGAACCGCGAAGTGAATAAAGCCGGTCTGGCCGATATTTTGGGTGATGCCGGTACCACCAACATACAGGGCGAAGGGCAAAAGAAACTGGATGTTTACGCCAATGAGCAATTTATATCGGCCCTTAAATATGGCGGCGAATGCTGCATGGTAGCATCCGAAGAAAACGATGAGTGCATCCACATCGATTCGGAGGTGTCAAAAAACGCCAAGTACATTGTAGCTATCGACCCATTGGATGGCTCATCAAATATTGATGTGAACGTAGGGGTGGGCACCATCTTTTCTATCTACCGCCGTATCTCGCCCGAAGGGAAGGCAAACCTTGCCGACGTATTGCAGCGCGGTACCGAACAGGTGGCCGCAGGGTATGTAATATACGGTTCATCAACTATGCTGGTTTACACTACTGGCAAGGGGGTTAACGGTTTTACGTTAGATCCTTCAATAGGTGAGTTTTGCCTCTCGCATCCCGATATGTGCATCCCGGATGATGGAGTTATTTATTCTATTAACGAAGGGTATTACTCGCACTTCCCTGATGGAGTGAAGAAGTATATTAAATACTGCCAGGTTGAGGATGCCAAAACAAAAAGGCCTTATACTTCGCGTTACATAGGCTCTATGGTGGCCGATTTGCACCGTAACATGATTAAGGGTGGTATCTTCATATATCCGTTAACGGCTGCCGCGCCAAATGGTAAGTTACGCCTGGTTTATGAGTGTAACCCCATGGCTTTTATTATTGAGCAGGCAGGTGGCACGGCAAGCAATGGCTACAACCGTATTTTAGAGTTGGAGGTAACCGAACTGCACCAGCGCTCGGCCATCTTCGTCGGCTCCAAAAACATGGTGGCCAAGGCCGAAGAAATGATGGCCTGCTTTTCGCCACAGCTTACCAAAAAGAATTTTGAGGGCGATGTGTGCCTGCAGTAGGGAAGAAGCAATGCAGCCGGGTAAGATCGGTATTTATGAAATTAACCGGCAATTGTTTGATTAGAAAGCCTTAACGTAAAAAGTTTAGTGTGATACTGCTTTTAACCCAACTATAGAACCAATCAGCGTAGCCATAAATACCAATCGCCAAAAAGTTACCGGTTCATTAAAAACCAGGATGCCCATAGCCACGGTTCCCACTGCCCCGATGCCTGTCCAAACTGCATAGGCGGTACCAATAGGCAGTGTTTGTGTAGCTTTGATAAGTAAGGCCATGCTAACAAACAACGAAACTATAAAACAACCAAACCACCAGTAGGCAGCCGCGCCGCTTGTTTCTTTAACCTTACCTAAACACAAGGCGAATATTACTTCGAATATCCCACCTATTATAACATATATCCAGCTCATAGTATTTTCCTGGCGCAAAGAACAGGAATATGAGCCGCTTAATTTTTTACAAATGTTAAAAAATAAAATAGTTAGCGAAGCTCGGCCCTGATACGGCTAAGGCTAACCTGGCTAATACCTAAATAAGAGGCAATATAGCCTAATTGTACACGCCTCAGCAAGTCAGGCTGCGTTTGCATCAGTTCGTTATAACGTTCTATAGCTGTTTTAAACTGCATTGATATAAGCCGTTCTTCGGTTTTTATCAATTCCCGTTCCACCAGTTTCCTTCCCCAGTTGGCAAAATGGATATCAATGTCAAATAATGCCCGTAAGCTGCGGGTTTCTAATTCATACAGCTCGCAGTTTTCCAGCAGCTCAATGTTTTCATAACCTTTCTCATTCGCCACATAACTTCTCATCGAAATAACGGTATCGCCTTCATGCCCAAACCAAAAGGTTACCTGCCCGCTTGCTTTATCAGAATAGGCACGTACTATGCCCTTTTTGATGAAGTACATCCTGTGTTCTACTTTGCCTTCTTTGAGTAAGATGTGCCCTTTAGGAAAAGTAACCTCAGTTATATTTGCTGTAAGCGCATTTTTTGACTGTTCAGGCAGCTGTCCAAATTGGTCGATGATTTTATCAATATTCATTTTTGAAAGCCGTTTATCCGTAACCGCAAAAGTAGAATATTTAATAATGCTAACCATTGTTACAACGTACACTTGCAAAACCCGTTTATGCATAAAACAATTCGCGGTATATTTTATTATTTGTGGATGATAACAGTAATTGGAATTTTTGATGATGTAAACCTTGCTGAAGAAGCAAGCTCGTACCTGCTGGGGAATGAATTTACGAGTGAGAATATTGATATCCATACGCATGGAGATCAAACGGATGAGCATAACCGCATAGGCGACTTTTTTACCCACCTGATTGATGATGAAAAACAAGCCGCGCATTTTGCCACGCTGGGGCGTAAAGGCTCCATTGTTACCGTACATGCAGTATCCGCCCGCGAAGCACAGGAAGCAGCGGACGCGCTGAATAATTACGGGGCAATTGAAGTTAACGCAGAAGACGATAGCCCATCGCACAGCCAGCTTATAGAGCGTATAGTAGCCGATGATAAGCGTTTACGTGGCAGTTACCCTGTTAAATAATTACTACTTTAGGGGTTAGAAATGCAAGCATATAAGGTATGGACACCACCGACAAACATAACGAGCGTATTGCAAAGATGACCTTTGCCTCGGTATATCCCTTGTACCTGGTAAAGGTAGAGAAGAAAGGCCGCACAAAGGAAGAGCTGCACCAGGTGATACAATGGCTAACCGGCTTTGATAACAGTAAACTGAATGAGCTGATCGATAAAAAAGTAACCTTTGAAACCTTCTTTCAACAGGCGTCGCTAAATCCCAATGTATCCCTCATTACCGGGATGATCTGCGGGTATCGCATAGAGGAAATAGAGAACCCCTTAACACAGCAGGTGAGGTGCCTGGATAAGCTGGTAGATGAGCTGGCGAAAGGGAGGAAGATGGAGAAGATACTGCGGTGAATTATCAGGCCTATAATTAACCCGATAGGTTTAAAAAAAAAAGATTTTCGGGTTTTAGAGTTAACCGGTTGAAAAATTAACAATACGATGTTACATAGTATAGAAGCCCTACCAGTTGATCGATGAATGGATTGAAATAGGCTGTTTTGCCAAACCCCCTATAACCCAAGCGCGAATTTTAATTATAAACTATCTCCGCAACAAAATCAACATGCGTTTGAATAATATTTCTAAGCTCTTGCCTAAGTAGCCAACGTTGGTCAATTCGAACTCTTTCCTATCCTGTTTTAAAGTTCGTATTTTAAATAAGGTGTTTAAATTCCCATATGTGCTACTTATAACTGTTAATAACAACTATAAGTAGCACAAATACAACCATAAGTATTTGTGTTTTTTTGATTCAGGAAATATAGCCGGATACCTTTGTAGTGTCGAAAAAATAACAAAAATAAATTGATAGCACTATGTTAAATACAAAGATGATCGGTAATAGAATTGCCGAAGCACGAAAGAAAAAAAATATTTCTCAAGCGCAGCTTGCTCAATTTCTATTTATCAGCCCGCAAGCAGTTGGAAAATGGGAACGGGGAGAATCAAGTCCTGACATCATTACTTTTAATAGGCTCTCGGAGATTCTGGACGTGGACCTGAACTATTTTTCAGAAAACTTCCAACCTATGGACGATGAATCAACCTCTAAGATAACCGTAAACAGTACCAGCGGCAAGGAACAAACCGCACAGGAGGTTGATAGCTTATCCGGTACCCATGTGCGCCGGGCGCGGGTAAATCTCACTGCGGTAAATTTACAGGAGAGCGACTTTGCGGGCATTATTTTACACAAAGGAAAATTCAAAGCGAGCCCCTTGCCCGGAGCTGACTTTACTGGCGCCGACTTGACCGGTAGCTCGTTTGAGATTAGCGATGCGCGTAAAGCCAATTTTGACGGCGCAAATCTTACTGACTGCACATTTTCCATAACTGACCTTGCGGATGCAAGCTTCCGCAAATCCATGCTTGTACGTACCAACTTCAATAAGTCGTCGCTGGTTGGAACAAAATTTACAGATGTAAAACTGACCGACGTGAAATTAACAATGACCGACCTTAGAAAAACAATCTTTGAAAACTGTATTTTTAATGGCGTGGATTTCAAATATTCCGACCTGCGGGGGATGCGTTTTGACGGACATACTTTCATCGGTGTCCAGTTCGACAAGTCTGCACTAAATGACGTTTCGTTTACAGGAGCTACACTCATAAACGTATCATTCCGACTGCCCTTTTCCGTTACAAACAAGTCTTACCGTGCCTTCAAAACCGTTTGCTTTGACGGCGCTATGATGGATAAGTTGACCTATGCCGGGCTTAAAGGCATTTGGGTTGCCGATTTGTCAAAAGTTAAAGTTATTTAATTTAGGAAGGGCATGTATCAGAATTATCTTTATTTGCCCTATTCGGCGATTTGAAAACCGCCTAAAAATAAAAAAGCCTTTTAAGGTACCTTAAGGGCTTTGGGTGCTTACAGGTACAAATTACGTCGAAGTTGGTGGCTGATTTGAAGTGTTGGCTATTTTCATGAAAAATATAATGAGATGGGGAAAAGGCAATATTCCGCCAATTTGATGGTAAATAAATGCATGCGCATTCTCTTCAATAATGATAATTTTTGACGTAATACCCCCCTAAGATAGTCGCTTTTGCACATCACTTGACGCTATGTTAGTTCCGATCTTTGTATAGATCAATCACATCAACTTAGTTGAACAAATCTTAGAATATAAAAATCAATAAAGAAGAATAACTATAAACATAATTATCAACTTATCTTCCAATGAAAAATAATATTAATCCGGCATTACAAGAGCTAAAGCAATTTATTGGCACATGGGAAATGGAAATATCAAATGCATCTTTCTTACCGGATGCCAATGCAATTATTAAGGCAGGAGCATCCTTTGAATGGTTTGAAGAAGGTGAATTTTTAATTTTGCGGCAGGGCACAAGAAATAAGGAAACGCCGTGGGCGATATGGCTTATTGGTCATGATAAAGATGCACAGAACTACACCATATTTTACATTGATGATCAACAATCTTCCCGGGTATATGAAATGAGTTTTGAAAACAGAATATGGAAGATATGGCGCAATGGCCCCCAATTTATGCAACGCTTTACAGGCGAGATCAACAAAGATAAAAATATCATTTCGGGATATTGGGAGAAGTCCGTAGATGGTAAAAACTGGGAGCACGACTTTCACCTCACTTATAAAAAAGCCTGAAAGAATCACCTTTGGGGCACAAATGATAAAGAATAAAAAGATAAGAAAATAAATAACGCTCCTCATTTTCATGAGAAGCGTTATGGCTTAAGTAGCGGTGCGTGTATATTTCAAACCATTTGTGGCCAAATTTTAGGGGGCGAAAATTTGGAGGATGAGTCTTATTATTGATCTTCTAATCTTCTAAATACTTAACAGCATAATCCACCCAATCCTTAATTGTGTCATCCAAATATACATCAGGTTGGATACCTATATTATCAACCGGATATGCGGGAAGCCGCAGGGAACGGTAAGTAGGAAGTAACAATTGATAGTTTGAACATCCAAAATTGAAAAACCGTGCTGATGCATAATCCAATACTCCAAAAGATGGGGTCCCTAGTATTTTAACCTTCTTGCTTTGCTTTGCACTCATAAGAAGGTTTTCGGCAGCACTACCCACCTTTTTATTTGAAAGAATGATGATTTGCTTCGGGCTGTTTTGCTCCAGTTTTATGGTGTCTATTGTTACTGCTTTCTCTTCTGTGTTCACAAACTTTCCAAGATTTTTCTTAAAAATTTCAATATTTCGATTTATACTCTCGATCTCAAGTTTATATTTCTCAAGATCTTTAAGGCCATTCTTATATGTTTCCAATCCATCAATTAAAGTTTGGGTAGCCAGGTATTCAACTCCCATATGGCGAACCGGCGCCGTCATGATAAAAGGTAATAACCCGGTGTAGGCAATATCGGTACCACCACCGTTATCACGTAAATCAATGATTAGGTTTTCGCATTGTTCAAGCAAAGCCCTGTTTTGTGCAATTAATCCTTCAATACGATCAACATAACCATAGCTGAAGTTCGAAAGCCTGATCAAAGTGGTCTTAGCTGTAAGTTTCTTTACATAGAATCCTTCTATCTCATTTATTTTCTGAATGGCGCTGGCAGAATCAAGTTTTACCACGGGGCTTTGTTTCACAAAGGCAGAACGGATTTCATTGAAATAAAGAATGCTTTCATCATACAGGGTATAAGACCCCACCTGTAAGGAGTGATCTTGCATAAGATATTCAAATTGTTTTCCTTTGGTCAGTTTAAACTTTATCTCATTTGGCTTCCAAACCTTCCAATCTGCCTCAATAATAAATCCTGTGTAATCATCTTTACCAGTCTTGATAATTCCAATTGTATAATTATCAGCTTTCCAAATACCTTCCAACTTATTTGTAGTAGTGGCTAGTCTTTTTTTAAAGGCTCTGTTGCTGATGTTCATGATTTTGAAAGCCGGATCACCGGGCTTTTTAATGATCTTTTTTTCTGCTGGCAAAATCCAAATGTGACTATCTTTGAAAAAACCGGTGTACTTTTTCAAAACGTTGAGACAAAGCGAATCCTTTGTAATTTTGGATTCAGCAATCAGATTTGTTTTAAGTGTACTGTAAAGCAGGCTGTCTTTTGTTTTTTCTGCCAGGCCGGGGTATTCACTTTCGATCTTAACAATTAATTTTGTTAACGTTCCTTCACAATTACAGGTGTCTTGCGCCACAGCTGCTTTAGCAAATACCACCATCACCAACAAAACGGCTATTCTAAATTTCATAGGTTCTTTTAGGTGCAAATAAATAGAATTAAGATAACCCGGAATTGTAAAAATCGTGCAGGTCGTATCAAGGTTCTGTTACCCAGGCCAGTAAACGTTGTTCCAACCGGATGTTTTGCAGTAAAGCATTAGGCAGCATACCTGAACGCATTTTGAAGTCTTTGATTAAATGCGATTGGTCATAGAACATGGCTTTATAAGTTAGTTCTGTTAAGTTTTTATACTGCTGCTCAAATAATAGTTTAAGCACATTCCTGAACCGTACCGTCTGAATAAAGTCTTTAGGGCATTGCCCTAAAGCTACGGTGAAGGCGCGATAAAGTGTAGATTCATTTATTTTTAGGGAGTGCGATAGTTCATAAACAGAAATATCCCCTCTACTTTTGTAAATACGGTCTAGCGCAAATTGTATTCTCGGGTCGCTACCTGTTTTTATTAGTTTTCCGGCCAAAAAATCTTCCAGTATAGTCACCCGCTTCTGCGGGTCGGTATGGTCAAAAAGTTCTTCCAGTATAAACCTGTTATTTCCAAAAATGCACTCAAAAGCTTCTGATTGTTCAAGCAGGTTTCCATAAGCAGCTTTAGTAAATGCCCGTAAGCCACCCGGATTAAATAAAATACAGATCTGATCAAGTGAGGCATTAACGTCAACTTTAAAAGGCTGTTCATGAAAGCCAAAAAAGCGGCTCGTAAACGTATTGCCACCAGCATCTATGGTGCAATGGTTTTCGTTTTTACTGCTTTGATAATGGATCTTATTATTCTTGTATATGGTTAAACAAAGGTTGGTGTTAGGAAAGGTTTGGTACGAAAAACGCCCCCTCGAATCATGAGTAAAAAAAATAAAATATTGAATATAAGGTTTCAATGCCGGATGATGAATAGGGACAATGCTTGTATTCATATATGTATCTTGATACTTAAACTAAAAAAGCAGCCCGTTTAGGCTGCTTTTTAAACTCGGGTAAATGATGGGGCTCGAACCCACGACCCTCGGTACCACAAACCGATGCTCTAACCAACTGAGCTACATCTACCGTGTTTGGAGGTTGCAAAAATAGAAATCTTAAGCCAATATGCAAAGCATTTTTTAAAATTACACTAAGCTTACCTGTTTCAGCGGGTTACAGTTTATTTTTGTGGTTATGGCAGAGCAATTAGTGGAGTTGAATGTTACGGGTATGCATTGCAATAATTGCGCAATGAGCATTCATAAATTATTGGAAAAGAAAGGCTTGCACAATGTGCTGGTGAGTTTCGCATCTGAGGAGGTGAAATTTAGCACCTCCGACCAGTCTCTTCTGCCGCAAATTATAAAAGATATAGAGGGCCTTGGTTTTAGAGTTGTAGACGAAGAAAATATACAGCCAACGCCGTTTTATGATAAGGTGGAGAACAAATTTATCTTCTGCGCCATATTTACAACGCCACTTTTACTGCATATGCTTTTGCCATGGCATTTTCTGCATAACCCCATTGTTCAACTAATTTTATGCCTGCCCGTGTTTATTGTGGGCTGCCTGCACTTTGGTAAAAGCGCCTATAGCTCGTTAAAAAATGGTGTACCCAATATGGATGTGCTTATTTTTATCGGTTCTGCCAGTGCATTTATATACAGCCTGGTGGGCACTGTTGAGAATTTGGGCGAGCATTACCTGTTTTATGAAACCGCTGCTACCATTATTACGCTGGTGTTGCTGGGGAATGTGTTCGAAAAACGCTCGGTAAACCAAACCACATCCGCGGTAAAAAACCTCATGAAGTTTCAGCAGGTAAATGCCAATAGGGTTGTAAAGGATGGTATTGAAGTTATAAGTGCCAAAGATGTTGCAGCCGGTGATGTTTTACTGGTGAACGAAGGCGACCAGGTGCCCGTGGATGGTGACGTAATAACAGGCGATGCCCTGATCAACGAAGCCATGATAACAGGCGAGAGCATACCCGTGGCCAAAACCAAGTATGATAAGGTTATAGGCGGTACAATTGTACAGCAGGGCAATATCCGTATATCGGCTACAAAAGTAGGGGCAAACAGCACCCTTTCGCAGATCATCGACCTGATGAAAAAAGCGCAGGCCGCCAAGCCTCCGGTACAAAAACTGGGTGATAAGGTAGCTTCGATATTTGTACCAGTGGTGCTGCTGATAGCATTAGGAACGTTTGTAATCACTTATTTTGCTACCGATGCCGGCCTGCAGCGTTCTATGATGAACGCCATAGCGGTAATGGTGATTTCGTGCCCATGCGCAATGGGTTTGGCTACGCCAACCGCTGTAATGGTGGGTTTGGGCCGTGCTGCTAAGAACGGTATCCTGATAAAGGGCGGCGATACCATTGAAGCCGTTGCCAACACCAAATATGTATTGTTTGATAAAACAGGCACATTAACCACCGGTAAATTCAGCATCAAAGAGATAAAAGTTGAGGAAGGATTTAACATAGAACAGATCCGCGGGGTGATCAGTGCCATTGAAGAACGATCTAATCACCCTATTGCAAAATCGTTTGTGAGCGAGTTACAGGCCTATCCGCAGCAAAAAATAATACTGCGTACCGCTAAAGAAGAAAAAGGCCTGGGCATGCGTGCCGAGGATGTGGACGGTAACAATTACTTCCTGGGTTCGGCCAAACACAAAACGCCCGATCATTTTAACCTTACGCTATACCGCAACCAGATGCGCATGGCGCAAATAGCGGTTGATGATACCATAAAGCCCAACGCCGCCAGCCTGATAACCCAGTTAAAAAAAGCCGGCATTATACCTGTGCTGGTAAGCGGGGATAAAGCCCTGCGCTGCAATGCCCTTGCCGCTAGTTTAGGGATAAAAGAAGTACACGGTGAAATGTTGCCGGAGGATAAGTTGAAAGTAGTGGATATGTACCGCAAAAAGGGTAAAACCATTATGATTGGCGATGGCATAAACGATGCCCCGGCGCTAACCCAGGCAGATGTGGGCGTATCTATGAACGATGCCAGCCATATAGCCATACAATCGGCCAAGGTTATCTTATTGAACACCGATCTGCAATCGGTGGTTACATTCCTGCAGATCAGTAAACACACGCTTATTACTATAAAACAAAACCTTTTCTGGGCGTTCGCCTATAATATTGTGGCCATACCTATAGCTGCGCTTGGCTTTTTAAACCCAATGGTAGGGGCCTTTGCTATGGCATTTTCGGATGTTATTGTAATTGGTAATTCGTTGCGGTTAAAGATCAAGAAAGTTAATTAAGCCATCTTCTGAAGGGGGAGTTTTTGAAACGCCTGCTGTATATTTGACTATTTATTTTACTTTTGATGCCCTTTAAGGGGATAGGGGTTTATGATAGAAATTTACACAGACGGTGCATCAAGCGGAAACCCGGGGCCGGGTGGTTATGGGGTTATATTACGATCGGGGCAGCATTACAAAGAGCTATCTGCCGGGTTTCGTAAAACCACCAACAACCGTATGGAATTGCTGGCTGTTATTACCGGGCTGGAAGCTATCAAAACACCCAATCAGCAGGTTACCATCTTCTCCGACTCTAAATACGTGATAGATTCCATCGAAAAAAGATGGGTGCACGGCTGGGTTGCCAAAGGCTTTAAGGATAAAAAGAACAAAGACCTGTGGTTACGTTACCTGGCTATAGCTAAAGCGCACCAAATTAAGTTTGTATGGGTACGCGGCCATAACGGCCACCCCGAAAATGAGCGCTGCGACCAGTTGGCCGTTGCAGCGGCTAAACAAAAAGACCTGCTTATCGATTCTGTTTTTGAGGTAGAATCAGCTAAAGCAGGTCTGTTATAAAATAGCTTAGTAGTTTTTATTCAAATATTTCTTACGCATCCGGCGAAAATTTTACTTACGTTATGCATTAGCATTCTGAAAATACATTACAATAATTATGATCACTGCAATCGCTAACAAAATGGCGAGGATTATTTTAATGGCGCTTAACGGGCGCTGGCCTATCACTTCGCCGGTGCTGGCATTAATGGTAAACTGGTAAATTTTGTTATTATAATTATAAGCGCTTACCCAAACCGGCAACATCAGGTATTTAATAGCCTTGTTGTTGTATTGGGTATCGGTATTGTCTATTCTTTGTTCATCGCCGCCAATATCACTTCTTATTTTATCGCGAATCTCCTCAACAGTTTGCTCTATGGCTTTAACCAGGCCTTGCTGCGGAGTTAGCTGATAGGTTTCGGAACGAAAACCGCTCATATACCGCTCATCAAACTTAACCAGCATGCTAAATTTCCAGGGGCCAAGCTTGTTTAAGGTGTCCTCGGGTAACGACTTGCTGGCCGGTACCAAGAGGTCTTCAAACCCCACGAAAACCGTACCTGAAGCATCCGACCAACTGGTATGGCGTACCTGCCTGGTTTTTGTTTCCGTTTGGCCGTTAACCGTTTCGGTGTAGGTTTCGGTAGTGTAATAGTAATCGCCGCGTTCGCCGGTATAAGCAGTTATGGTGTCTGTATCATAGGCCCAATTGGGCAGATAAACGCCTTTCAAGATCGATTCACTGGCGCGCACTTTTTTAGCCAGGTCATTTGGCGCCCACCACAGGCTTTTAAGCCATTTATTAAAAAAAGCGATGCCTTGCTGCTGGGTAACCTTAAAAGGTAAAATGTAATGCGGGGGTACGTATTGCTGCCCGCTCGCCAGGTTTAAAACCAGCGGTGCTGTACAAAACGGGCATTTGTCTGATGTTACAAATTCATCCAGAATGGTTTGCGAGCCGCAATTATTGCAGTTTACTACCTTAAGGCTATCGCTTTGTTTAGCCGAGTCTATATTGGTAATAAATGTTTCATAATCAACCGAAGTAACTTCAAGGCTTTCATCGCTTTGTATCTCGTTGCTTACACCGCAGTAATCACATTTTAAACTGTGGGTGCCCGGGGCAAAATGCAACAATGCGCCACAGCCCGCGCATTTCATGGACTGGTCGATATCTGAAGGCCTGGTCAGGTTATCCATAATAAAAATAAGGTATCAGGGTTTATTTAGGCTACCGGTGGTGGTTCGTTATCAAACAGGTCGGTAAGTTCCGCTACAGATCCTGCAGCGGCCCAGCCGGCCATACCTTTTTTCCAAACCATGGTATCTTTATTGATGGCCTTGCTGCTTACCATTAAATTAAGGTCGCTTAAGCTATGCGGCCCGTCAGAATTTCCATTTTTTATGATATGGTATTGTGCACCGGGCAGGGGTGGAGGGGCGTCTGCTTTGCCTTCGTTAGGGTTAAACTGGTTTTGTTGAAAAACGTTACCAACCTGGCTCATCATGGCAGCGCCAACACCAATGCCCAAGCCTGCAGCGCCAAGGTTACCGCCTATGCTGTTTTCGGCGGCTTTTTCCATTGCGTTTGCCGCCTGGAACTGCGCAAAAGCGCCCAGGTTACCAACTATGCCCATGCTGCTGCGCTTATCAAGCGCCTGTTCCACTTCGGGTGGCAGGGATATGTTTTCTACCAGTAGCTTTGTTAGGTTAAGGCCTAATTCGGCAAAATCTGCCTGTATTGTGTTTGCTATCAGTACGCCCATTTCATTGTAATTGGCGGCAAGGTCAAGGATAGCTATTTTTGATTCTGCCACTGCATCCATACCCCGGGCTACAATAGTATTGCGCAACTGTTCGTTAATATCCTCTATAATAAAATCGGGGTTGGTTGCCGAGATCTGGTCCATGAACACCTTAGCGTCCTGCACCTTAAAGCTGAACGAACCAAAGGCGCGTAACCGTACCGGGCCAAATTCTGCATCGCGTAGCATCACCGGGTTTTTGGTACCCCATTTTTGGTTTACAAACTGGCGGGTGCTCACAAAATAAACATCGGCTTTAAAAGGGCTATTAAAACCGTATTTCCAACTATTTAAAGTAGTTAGTATAGGCATGTTTTGGGTTTGCAGCTCGTAAGTGCCGGGTAAAAATACATCTGCAATACGGCCCTCATTGATGAAAACAGCCACCTGCGATTCGCGTACGATCAGTTTGGCGCCCATTTTTATAGCATTATCATTCCGCGGAAATTTCCACACAAGTGTATTTGGGGTAGTATCTACCCATTCAATTACATCTATAAATTCACTTAATAGTTTACTCAGGAAGCCCATAAGGTAGTGTGTTTTAACTGTTGACTAAAAGTGCAAAAAAAAGTTACAAAAAAGAACTATAAAAAAAGTCCTGGCTGTATACCGGGACTTTTTTTATAGTTCTTTTGTATTTGCTTAGTTCCGCATATTAATGTATTGCAGCGGCTGCCCAAAATCTTCGGTGCGGCAAAGGCTGATAACGGCTTGCAGGTCGTCAATCTTTTTGGCGGTAACGCGCACCTGGTCGTCCATAATGGCTGCCTGTACTTTAAGGCCGCTGTCTTTTATCTTCTTCACTATCTTTTTTGCGGCTTCTTTATCAATACCCTCTTTTATTTTGATCTCCTTACGGATCATGTTGCCCGATGCATACTGCTCTTTACCAAAATCAAGCGCCTTAGGGTCAAGATTTTGCTTTACCATGCGGCTGATGATAGAATCGGTAATGGCTTTAAGGCGCATATCGTCTTCGGTAACAATGGTAACCTCATTGGTTTTTTTATCCAGGTCGATAGTGCTTTTTGAGCCGTTAAAATCGTAACGGTTCAGTATTTCTTTTTTTGCAACGTTAATGGCGTTATCAAGTGTTTGTCCGTCAATCTTGCTTACTATATCAAATGATGGCATAATGTTGTTTTTTTATAATTAACACAAAGCTAATGTAACAATTGCAATAGCACTATACATTATAGCCAAATATTAAATTTAATATTCAAAACATCTTAAAATACAAATAAGTTAATATTAACTTAACAAATAAATAAGCAGCTTTGTGGCTATAGCTATATGGATACCAAGAACATTCCGTTAATAAACAGAGAGATAAGCTGGTTGTATTTTAATGACAGGGTTTTGCAGGAAGCTGCCGACCCAACCGTGCCGCTTATTGAACGAATAAAGTTCCTGGCTATATTCTCATCAAACCTTGATGAGTTTTACCGTGTAAGGGTGGCTACGCTTAGCCGTTTAGCCAATTTAAACGAACGTGCTAAAGAGATATTAGGCTATAACCCCAAAAAGATCCTCAGCCAGATAAAAAGTATTGTTGTAAAGCAGGAAAAAAAGTTTCATAACCTGTACGAGAACATTATTGTAAAACAACTGGCCGAAGAGAAGATCTTTATCCTGAATGATAAGCAGCTGAACGTAACCCGCGGCGAGTTTGTGAAAAGCTTTTTCAGGGAGAGGCTGCTGTCAACCCTGGTGCCCATTATGCTGGATGACGACCTGCCGCTGCCCGAGCTGCGCGACCGTGCCATCTACTTTTTTGTAAGGCTTACCAAAAATAAAAAATCACGCTATGCGCTTATCGAGTTCCCGGATAACCTTTCGCGGTTTTTGGTACTGCCCGAAACTAATAACCTGAAGTTTATGATCCTGCTGGATGACATCATCAGGTATAGTCTGGAAGATATCTTTTTCATATTCGATCATGACTCTATCGAGGCTTATTCATTACAGCTAACCCGCGATGCGGAGCTTGACCTGGATAAAGAAGTAAGCGTAAAATTTGTAGATGCTTTAAGTAAAAGCCTGCAAAAAAGGCGCAAGGGCAAACCCATGCGTTTGCTTTACGATAGCGAAATGCCGCCAGATATGATTGGCTATCTTGTAAAAAAAATGAAGATAGAGAAGGGGAGCCTTATCCCGGGTAACCGCTATCATAACTTCAAAAATTTCATTTCGTTCCCTAACGTGGGGAGGCCCGATCTGGAGTATAAAAAGAATAGCCCGCTGCCTGTTGCAGGGCTGTCCTTTGGTAAAAGTTTGATGGGGATGATCGCTAAGAAAGATTTCCTGATCAGCACGCCTTACCAGTCGTTTGATTATGTGATACACTTTTTACGCGAAGCTGCTATCGACCCAAAAGTTAAAGAGATCAGCATCACCGTATACCGCCTGGCCGAAAACTCCAAGATCATCCATGCACTCATCAACGCCGCTAAAAACGGTAAAAAGGTAAATTGCCTGGTTGAGCTGCGCGCCCGTTTTGATGAGCAGAACAATATATACTGGAGCAATAAGCTGGAAGAAGAAGGCGTGAACGTACTTTACGGTATAGATGGCTATAAAGTGCATTCTAAAATTTGCCTGGTTACCCGTATGGAAAAAGGTAAACCGGCGTATTATGCTTGTTTATCTACCGGTAATTTTAACGAAAAAACAGCCTCTATCTATGCCGATCATACCATCCTGACGGCTGATAAAAGGATCACTGTTGATCTGGTAGCCATATTTAGGGCCTTAAATAAAAGCATACTACCAAAAGGCTTAAAAACGCTGATCGTATCGCCGGTTGATTCGCGCCCGGCTATTTATAAGCTGATTGATAACGAGATGAAGTTTGCCAGGGCCGGTAAAAAGGCCTACATGATATTTAAAATGAACAGCCTTGCCGATGAACAGCTTATTAACAAGCTTTACCAGGCCAGCAACGCAGGGGTGAAAATAAAGCTTATTGTACGCGGTATGTGCTGCCTGATACCGGGCCAGAAAGGCTTTAGCGAAAATATTGAAGTAATAAGCATTGTGGATAAATACCTGGAGCATGCCCGCGTGCACATTTACGGTAACGGGGGCAAAGAGCTTGTTTACCTCACCAGCGCCGATTTTATGACCCGAAATATTGATAACCGTGTAGAAGTGGGTTTCCCGGTGTTGGATGATGACTTGCGTAAAGAGATAAAGGATATTATAAACATCCAGCTGGAGGATAACACCAAGGCCAGGGATATTACCGGAAACGCCGTAAACAGGTACCATAAAACCCGGTCGGAGTTGCTTACACGTGCACAAATAGATATTTACACCTATCTGAAAAATAAAAATATAACAAATTGAGATACGCCGCCATTGATGTAGGGTCGAACGCAGTAAGGCTGCTGATAGCCGAAATTATAGAGAATAACGGTTCAATATCGTTTAAAAAGAATACACTGATACGTGTGCCGGTAAGGCTTGGCGATGATGCCTTCCTGGATAAGAACATATCCGAGAAAAAAACCATCGACCTGGTAAAATCCATGCAGGCTTTCCGCAACCTGATGGATGTTTATAAGGTTACCGATTATATGGCCTGCGCCACATCGGCCATGCGCGAAGCAAAAAACGGGCAGGCAGTTGTAGACCTGATCAAAACCGAAGCGAACATCGACCTGCAAATTGTGCATGGCGAAAGCGAGGCCAAAATTATTTATGCCAGCCACGCCGAGCTTAATATCGATAAAAGCAAAAACTACCTGTATATTGACGTAGGCGGCGGCAGTACCGAACTGTCGCTGTTCAGTAATGGCGATTTGGTGGCATCGCAATCATTCAACCTGGGTACCATCCGTATTTTGGATAACCAGGATAAGGACGAAACCTGGAACGAAATGAAAGATTTTATCCGCGAGCATACCAAAGGCTACAAAAATATTTACGGTATTGGTACCGGTGGCAACATCAACAAGCTATACAAACTATCGCAGGAAAAAGACGGCGTTGCCTTAAGTTATATTAAGTTAAGGGCGCTTTATAATTACCTCGATTCGTTCTCGCTGAAAGACCGTATCAATGTACTTGGCCTTAACCAGGACAGGGCCGACGTTATTATCCCCGCTTGCGAAATTTATTTAACTGTGTTGAAATGCGCCAATATCAAGAGTATTTACGTGCCAACAGTAGGAATGGTGGACGGAATTATACAAACTTTAATTGAAAAGAACTATACCTCAGTACGTTAAATTTATTTTAATAAATTGTTTAATAATTAAGAAACACTTGTTATATTTGTAATGCCCGCTCAAAGGGCATGTTTTTCATAGGTAGATGTAGGGTCGAGTACGAGTTATTCGACCCTTTTTTGTGCCTGTAACTTTTCTTCCGTTTATTTGTACTATTCCATTATGAAAAAGAAAATTGTTGTTGCGGTTACCGGTGCAAGCGGATCTATATATGCCAAACTATTGCTTGATAAACTACAGCAGCTGCAAGCCCAAATTGCAGAGGTTGCCGTAGTAATGAGCGACAACGCCAAACAGGTTTGGGAATTTGAGCTGGACGATGCCACCCATGGCAGCTACCCGTTTAAAACCTACGCCAAAAATGATTTTATGGCGCCCTTCGCGTCGGGCTCGGCCCGGTTTGATACCATGGTTGTTGTGCCCTGCTCAATGGGTACACTGGGCAGGATAGCATCCGGCGTATCTGACGACCTGATAACCCGCGCCGCCGATGTAATACTGAAAGAACGCCGCAGGCTGATACTGGTGGCGCGCGATACCCCCTTAAACCTCATCCATATCCGCAATATGCAAACGATTACCGAAGCTGGTGCCATCATTTGCCCGGCCATACCATCGTACTACAGCAAACCCAAAACCATCGAGGAACTGGCTATGACGGTAGTAAACCGGGTAATTGACCTGATAGGGCTGGAGAACGAAAGCTACAGGTGGGAAGGGATCTGATTAGGTTGTCATGCTGAGCCTGCCGTACCATTAATAAAACGGGTGAATCTTCAAAGGCTTTTGGCAAATTATTATATTTATCATCATGAAAAAAGCATTACTCATCCTGCTTATCTCAGCAATAGCAGGCTCTGCATCCGCGCAGCTAAAAAAAGCTTCTGTTAATGATCTTGCCTTTATGGCCGGTACCTGGGCGCTTAAACACGAATGGGGCGACATGGAAGAGTTTTGGGGCCCGCCAATGGGCGATAACATGGTGAGCACCTTTCGGTGTGTTAAGGATGGGAAAGTGGTGTTTTACGAATTTATGGTAATAGAACAAACTGACAGCACCCCGGTGCTGAAACTTCGCCACTTTAACAAGGGGAGCATAGGGTGGGAGGATAAAGATAAACCCTACCTGATGCCTGTCATCAAACTCACCAAAAACGAAGTGGTGTTTGAATCGCTTGATAAAGCTGTGCTGATTACCTATAAACGCCTTGGCCCGCTAAAAATGGATTGCATTTTGGACGAAAAGGGCAAAGACGGTAAGTGGAAGAAAGATGTATTTAATTATACGCTGATGAAGTAACTACAACCATGTTTGTCATGCTGAACGTAGTGAAGCATCTACTCGCCGCCATATAATTTCGATATACACAGTTCACTATAGATCCTTCGCTACCGCTCAGGATGACAAGCAGGATAAATTAATACGTTAAGTTTACCCGGCGGTTACCGCATAGGTCTTATTGAAAAAAGCATCTATCATATGCTGGTCTTCGGGGAAGTTATACACCTTGCTGATCTTTCCATCTTTAAACTTCCATAACAGGCACGACATGCCCCGTACATTTTCACCATCTGTGCGGTTGCTCCAGTTAATATGGCAATCAATTACAAACTCCTCATTAAACCCCATAACAATTGGGCTTGCTTTAAAAGACGATACGTTTAATTGTTTAAAATAGTTAAGTACTTCTTCGGCCCCGGTTTTAACGCCACTTAACGGGTGCCTGCCGGGGATTATCCATTCAATGTCATCAGCCAGGATGTTTTTAATGGCCGGTAGGTTATTAGCGGCATACGCCTCAAAAAAGGAATGGATTAATTGAATGTTGGGATGTAGTGCAGACATGATAATTTGATTTTAGTTTTCAATGATACACTATTTATACCATATACCAAAATGGTATATGGTATAAATAATTCAGAAGTGATAACCAGATATGTCATTTCGAACGAGCGATAGCGAGGAGAAATCTTTTACCACAGGTATGTCCACAATGCATGTCTGCATGCAAAGTGTAAAAGATTTCTCCTCACCCCACTTCGCAACCCTGCCCGTGTTCGTTCGAAATGACATTTTGGTTTTGCGCCTCTGCGTAATAATAATCCAATTTTACATTCCAATTAATAACCAAACATTTACCCCTGATCAACTAATCTGTAAAAATCTTATCTTTGCGGCTTGCAAATGAATAAGAAAGTCGCTTTTTATACACTTGGCTGCAAGCTGAATTATTCGGAGACCTCCTCCATTGGTCGCCTGTTTAATAACGCCGGTTTTGATACGGTCGATTTTACTGATACGCCAAACGTATATGTGATCAACACCTGTTCGGTAACCGAAAACGCCGATAAAAAGTGCAAAAAGATCGTAAAGGAAGCGCTGAAGATCAATCCGGGCGCTTTCATCACCATTGTAGGCTGCTACGCCCAGCTAAAACCAAAAGAGATTGCCGAAATACCCGGCGTGGACATGGTTTTGGGCGCTGCCGAAAAATTCCAATTGGTAGATTATATCACCGACCTGACCAAGAAGCCCAAAGCCGTTGTTTTAAACCAACCCGTATCTGAGGCCAACCAGTTCGTGCCCTCATACTCCTTTGGCGACCGTACCCGTACCTTCCTGAAAGTGCAGGATGGCTGCGATTACTCGTGCACCTTTTGTACCATACCGCTTGCCCGTGGCAGCAGCAGGAGCGATACTATTGCGAACGTTATTGTGCAGGCAAAAGAGATAGCCGCATCGGGCGTAAAAGAAATTGTACTGACAGGGGTTAACCTTGGCGATTTTGGCATCCGTAACGGCCAGCGCGAGGACAGGTTTTTTGACCTTGTTAAAGCGCTTGACGAGGTGGACGGCATCGAGCGTATCAGAATATCATCCATCGAGCCAAACCTGCTGAGCGACGATATAATAGCCTTTGTGGCCACCTCAAAACGGTTTGTGCCGCATTTCCATATCCCGCTGCAATCGGGCTCAAACAAAATATTGGGTTTAATGCGCCGCCGTTATAAGCGCGAGCTGTATACCGAGCGTGTTGCCAAAATAAAAGAACTGATGCCCAATTGCTGTATTGGTGTGGATGTAATTGTTGGCTTCCCCGGCGAAACACGTGAAGATTTTGTAGATACCTACAATTTTTTGAACGACCTGGATGTATCTTACCTGCATGTATTCACTTACTCTGAACGGGAGAACACCCCGGCCGCAGAAATGGGCGGCGTTGTGCCCGGTTCAACCCGTGCCGACAGGAGCAAGATGCTGCATATCCTGTCTGACAAGAAACGCCGTGCCTTTTACGAAACCCAGATAGGCAAAACCTACGAGGTGCTGTTTGAAGCCGATTTAAAAGATGGCATTATGCACGGTTTTACCCGAAACTACGTAAAGGTGAAAGCCAAGTACGACCCCATACTGGTTAACGAATTAAAGACGGTTCATTTAACAGCAATAGCACCCGATGGTGATGTTGAAATAACAGAAAGCGAAGAAATATTAGTGCATTAACTATTATATTCGCAGCACAAATACCTAAATATGTTTCCAACCCTTTCCTCGCTGATAGAATACCTTACCGGTGCTAACATCCCGCTGCCTATACAAACATTTGGTTTTTTTGTGGCTATTGCTTTTATGGCTGGCTATTGGGCATTTGGCCAGGAGTTTAAGCGCCGCGAGCTTTTAGGGTACATTCATCCGTTTGAGAAAACCGTTACCGTTGGTGCGCCAATTACTACGGGCGACCTTGCCGGTAACGCCGTGTTTGGCTTTATACTGGGTTTTAAAGTTATTGATGCCGTATTCCATTACAGCGCGCTGATAGATAACCCGCAGGATTTCCTGCTATCGTTAAGAGGTAACTATGTTGGTGGTATCGTTGTTGCGTTTTTAATGGCTTACTGGGCTTATTACGAGAATAAAAAACAACTGTTACCCAAACCCGAGCAGCGCCGTGTAACCGTGCACACGCACGAATTAATGGGCAGCATACTATTATGGGCTGCTGTTTGCGGCTTTGCAGGCGCTAAACTTTTTAACGCTTTAGAGAACTGGGGCGAGTTTATGCGCGACCCGGTAGGCATGCTGGTTGGCTTTAGCGGCTTAACCTTTTACGGCGGCCTGATATGTGGCGGTGCGGTAACCTTATACATTGCGGGTAAGCATAATATTAAGCCATTAACCATGCTTGATATTGGCGGCCCGGGTATGATGCTGGCTTACGGTGTTGGCCGTATAGGCTGCCAGATGAGTGGCGATGGCGATTGGGGCATACCAAACCTGAAGCCAAAGCCGGGCTTTTTAAGCTGGGCGCCCGATTGGATGTGGAGCTTTAAATTCCCGCATAATGTGGATATGTCTGACCATGACAACCACATCCCCAATTGCGTTGGTAAATTTTGCTATGAGCTGAAGCTACCCGTATACCCTACATCGTTCTATGAATCAGTAATTTGTATCCTGTTATTCCTGGTATTGTGGCAGCTGCGCCATAAATTTAAAGCGCCGGGTATATTATTCGGTATTTATATGATCATGGCTGGTGTAGAGCGTTTCCTGATAGAACTGATCCGTGTAAACACAAAATACGTGGTTGGCGGTATCTCATTCACCCAGGCCGAACTGATCTCGGTTATTATGGTGCTTGGTGGCGCCGCGCTGATATATGTTGGCGCAAACCGCTACAAAAAAACAGGGTTAACTAACTGAGAAAAATCTCTAAATCCAAAATCCAGACCATGCAGTTAAACCAGATCATCGGGCAGGTTATTGATGTATCAAAATTGGCCGGGCAGTTCATCCGCCAGGAGCGTAAAACTTTTGATGCTGATAAGATAGAATACAAAGGCCTGAATGACCTGGTATCGTACGTGGATAAGACCGCCGAGCAAAAGATAGTAGCCGGGCTGGAATTGATATTGCCCGAAGCAGGCTTCATCACCGAAGAAAAAACAAGCACCAAAACAGGCGAGCGCTATAACTGGATCATCGACCCGCTGGATGGTACCACCAATTTTATACATGGTTTGCCAACCTATTCGGTAAGTATTGCCCTGCAGGATAAAGGAGAACTGGTGTTAGGCGTGGTTTACGAAGTGAACCAGGACGAATGCTTTTATGCCCATAAGGATGCGCCTGCATACCTGAACGGCGCCGAAATAAAGGTGAGCAACAAACCCACCATTGCCGATAGCCTGATAGCCACAGGTTTTCCTTATTATGATTTTAGCTACCAGGAAGCCTACATTAAACTGTTTACCGAACTGATGCGCAACTGCCATGGCCTGCGCCGTATCGGCTCGGCCGCTGTAGACCTGGCTTACACCGCCGCCGGGCGTTTCGAGGCGTTTTACGAGTATAACCTAAACCCATGGGATATAGCTGCGGGTATCGTCATTGTTAAGCAGGCAGGCGGCGAAGTGGTAAACTTTAAAGGCGGCCCCGAAGTGTTAAAAAGCCGCGAACTGCTGGCCACCAACAGCAAGATAACAGGGGAGATGCTGGAGTATATTGAAAAGTACTTTACAGTGAACGTTAATAAGTAGAGTACCTTTACCCGCGCGTCATTGCGAGGTACGAAGCAATCTTCGATAGAATGGTAGGCGACAAGCATATCGAAGATTGCCACACTATCGTTCGCAATACCGGTTTGAGTTAAATCCGCCTCGCGTTTTAGCGTAGCTGAAAGCACGCGGCAGGGTGCTAAGTATGGCGTATAATATAATAAGCTTGATAAATCATCTACGTGCAGTAAGTAGCGCTCATGCTAAGTGTGCCACTATCAACATCCGTCCGCTCATTGCCGCGGAGGCTACTTCTTTCTTTTGATAAAAGAAGCAAAGATCAAGACAGAAAAAAGCTTCTCCCCACAGGCCTTTACCTTTGGCCCGCTTTTCTGTCAGGCCACCGCTCGTTCATTACCGTCATAAATTGGATAACCCCTAAATTTTATAGTCGCCGCAGGGTCTCACATAGTGGACCCTGCGATGCCTTGATTCTTACGATAACTTGCTATTTTGCTTCTTTCATGCCTGTTCCATTGTGAACAAAATGGAACAAGTAAAAACGGTTTATAAAAATATAAAATATTATATATCAGTTATTTAACTTGATATTTACTTTGGCCAATAGTTAGCTTAATAAATGCTAAACAGGGCGAACTAAGGGCGAAAAAAGGCGAATAAAGGTTATTTTTTGCCGTTAATAGATTTGCATTTTTGTTCCATTTTGCAAAAAGTGGAACAAAACCTAAAAAAATATAATGTACTGTATATTAATTGCTTAAAGCCAAGTTGTAAAGTAAAACTTTAGATAGTGTGTAAAATTAAAAACGTTAATAGCTTGATTGCTAATATGTTCCATTTGTTCCACTTGTTCCATATTTAAATGGAACAAGATTGCAGATTATAAAAAACGAAAAAGCCGATTGGGAAATCCAACCGGCTTTTTAATATCGTAAAAACGGGCTAAATCCAGGTCGGTTACAACGCTTCCGAAACTACCTCGGTAACTTCCGGAACCATACGTTTCAGCAGGTTCTCGATACCTGATTTAAGGGTTACGGTAGATGACGGGCAACCACTGCAAGAACCGCGAAGCTCAACAGTAACCACACCCGCATCAAACGAGCGGTAGGTGATAGCGCCACCATCCTGCTCAACAGCCGGGCGTACGTAATCGTTTAATATCTGCTGGATCTTTATTTCGGTTTCGGTACCTTCAAAGTCAACATCAACAGCTTGTTCAACTGTTTGAACTTTTAGTTCAGATTCAACCGCACCTTTAACAAACTCTTTCAATATCGGCTGGACGTCGTCCCAGTCGCTGCCTTCGGTTTTGGTAACCGTAACAAAGTTACTTGCGAAGAATACACCATTAACAAAACTGAATTTGTAAAGTTCCTTTGCAAAAGGTGAATTTTCGGCACTTTCCCTTGTGGCATAATCCACGCTTCCATTTATAAGCAACTTGTTTACAATAAACTTCATTGTTGCCGGGTTGGGGGTGGCTTCGGTATATACGCTGATATTCATGTGTGTCAAAATTTTATAGTTAACAAATGTAATCAGGTTTTTGGTTGTTAGTGCCTGTTATGTTTAGTTTTACCTGTTGATGACCGTCCTCACAGTGACGGATTTTATTAAATCCCCGTGTAATTCTGCGGTGTAATAGCCTTTATCTCATTTTTTACATCTTCAGATACATCCAACCCATCTACAAACTCCGCAATGGTATGCGCGTTAACCTGTGTATTGGTGCGGGTAAGCTCTTTCAGGGCTTCGTATGGGTTTGGATAACCCTCGCGGCGCAGGATGGTTTGTATCGCTTCGGCAACCACAGCCCAGTTAGCCTCAAGGCTGGCGTTAATGGCAGCTTCGTTCAATAAAAGCTTATTCAACCCCTTCACGGTTGATTTGATGGCTATGAGCGTATGCGCTACCGGTACACCTATATTACGTAACACGGTCGAGTCGGTCAGATCGCGTTGCAAACGGGAGATAGGCAATTTGGCAGCCAGGTGCTCAAATAATGCGTTTGCAATGCCCAGGTTGCCTTCGCTGTTCTCAAAATCTATCGGGTTAACCTTATGCGGCATAGCCGATGAACCTACTTCACCTGCTTTGATCTTTTGTTTGAAAAAGTTCATGGATATGTAGGTCCACATATCACGGTCAAGGTCTATCAAGATATTGTTGATGCGTTTTAAGGCATCACATTGCGCGGCAAAGTTATCGTAGTGCTCAATCTGTGTGGTGAACTGTGAGCGATGCAGGCCCAAAATATCATTGATAAAGTGGTTGCCAAAGGCACGCCAGTCAATTTGCGGGTATGCTACATGATGGGCGTTAAAATTACCGGTTGCCCCGCCAAACTTAGCCGAATATGGCACAGCCTTTAACAAGGCAAGCTGGTTGATAAGCCGCTCAATAAATACGTTTATCTCTTTACCCAGGCGTGTTGGCGATGCAGGTTGCCCGTGAGTATGAGCCAGCATTGGGATGGCATCCCATTCTTGTGCAAAGGCGCTAAGCTGCTCAACAAGTTTTGTGATCTCGGGCAGGTAAACTTCTTCAAGGGCAAGCTTAAATGAATAGGGGATGGCGGTATTATTAATGTCCTGAGAAGTTAACCCAAAGTGAATGAACTCTTTATATTCTTCTAACCCTAATTCGTCAAATTCTTTTTTGATGAAATATTCAACGGCTTTAACGTCGTGGTTGGTTGTTTTTTCGATGTCTTTTATAGCGGCGGCGTCCTGTTCAGAAAAGTTTTTGTAAATATCACGTAACTTTTCTGTTGCATTTTTATCAAAACTACGTAACTGGGGTAGCGGATGCCCGCAAAGGGCTATTAAATATTCTATCTCTATGAATACCCTGTATTTGATAAGAGCGTATTCTGAAAAGTAAGCGGCCAGGGCTGATGTTGTATTACGGTAACGACCGTCGATAGGAGATATAGCAGACAGGGAAGTTAAATCCATTGAGTGATTTTTTTGCAAAGATAGACAATTGTGTAAAATCAGTGATTGTCAAGTAAAAGTAATTTGAAATGGAAACTTTGAAATCTAAAAATGTTTCCTTAGTTTTGACCCATAATGTCAAACGGTCAAATAGAGAGAATAATTCAGGGTGGTGAAGAACTGTTTTTACAGGCAGGCATCAAGAGCGTAACCATGGACGATATAGCCAAACACTTGGGTATGTCTAAAAAAACCATTTATCATTTTTTTAATGATAAAAACGACCTGGTAATAGCTCTGGTAAAGAAAAAACTTGAAGAGGATGAGTGCCAAATCAATAAGATTATTGAGGAATCAACCAATGTAATTGAAGAGATGATCAATATGATGAAGTGTTCGGAAGAAATCTTCAGCAGGATAAACCCCATAGTGATACATGATATGCAAAAGTATCACCCGGATGCATGGGCCGAATTCCAGAAGTTTAAAGCCGATGTGTTGGTGAAAACGTTAGAGGAATTATTGACAAAAGGAATAAAGCAGGGGTTTATCAGGCCGGAGATTGATGTTAAAATACTGGCTAAAATGCGTGTTAACCAGGTAGAGATGGGCTTTAACGCATTTATATTCCCCATTGCGCAGTTCAGTGCCTGGCGCGTGCAGTACCAATTACTGGAGCATTTTAACTATGGTGTTTGTACTATAAAGGGCCATAAACTATTAGATCAGTATAAGAACGTACACGAAGAACAATTAAATTAAAAACATCCGCGCTGCTGACATACTGCTGTCAATAAACCGGGTTACTTTGTAAAGTAAAAGAAACAAACAATAAATCTATCATATATATCACTACTCACAAATGAAACGAATCCTCACCCTACTAATCTGCATAACGGGAGCCCTTCGGGGATACTCACAAACCCCGCCTGCAACACCACAAACTTATAATTTTAGCGTACAGGAGGCGGTTAATTACGCCTATGAGCATCAAAACACAGTTTTAAATGCAAACCTTGATGTTAAAAGCGCCGAATACAAAGTGAAAGAAACTATTGGCCAGGGCCTGCCCCAGGTTGATGGTACTGCATCTTTTACTGATTACCTGAAAATAGCTACGCAATTATTACCGGGCGAGATTTTTAACCAGCCTGGTACATTTATCCCGGTTCAGTTTGGCGTTAAATATAACTCAAATTTGGCAGTTAACGCAACCCAGATCATCTTTAAGGGTAGTTATCTTGTGGGCTTACAGGCATCAAAAACCTATAAAGAGCTTTCAGTACGTAGCGCTACCCGTTCAAAAATTGATGTAAATGTTAACGTTACCAAAGCTTATTACCAGGTACTGGTAAGTAACGAACAAATAAGGTTGCAGGATGCCAACATCAAACAGCTGAAATTACAGTTAGACCAAACGGTTGCTCAAAACAAGCAAGGAACTGTTGAGAAAATTGATGTTGATCGCATAAGGGTACAATATAATAACCTGGTTACCACGCGAGAGAATACGCTACGTAACATGGCGCTTAATTACCAGATGTTAAAGTTTCAGATGGGGATGCCTGTTGACGAGAATCTGTCGCTGACTAACAAATTAACTGATATTAAACTGGACGAAAATATAGCAGATGTTACCATAGATACCGCTTTTTATCATAAACGTATTGAGTACGCTTTACAGGAAACACAAATAAAGCTAAACCAATATGATGTTAAACTTAAAAAGTCTGCTTTTTTACCATCGTTATCAGCAAACGGCACTTATTCAGCATCCTTTCAAAATACTAGCTTCAGCAAATTATATAGTTCAAGTTTTCCGTCGAGTTATATTGGTTTAACTTTAAATGTGCCCATTTTTAGCGGGGGCCAGCGTACAAATCAGTTAAGACAATCGCAGATCACGGTACAAAAATCTATCAACGATCTGGAAAACTTGAAAAACTCTTTACACCTTGATGCTCAAAAAGCTAATGTTAGTTTTATAAACGGTTTGCAAACGCTTAAAAATCAGGAGGAAAGCCGCAAGCTTGCCGAAGAGGTGTTGCGTGTTTCGCAAATAAAATACCAACAGGGGGTAGGTTCAAGTATTGAGGTTACACAAGCACAAACCGCCCTTGAAGAAGCTGATAACAAATACATACAAGGCCTTTATGATGCCATGGTAAGTAAAGTAGACCTTGACAAAGCATACGGAAGAATCCAATAAAATCAACTAAACCACTATATATCAACATTGAAAATGAAAAAATTAATATACATACCCGCATTACTGTTACTGGCAGCATGCTCAAGCAAACCAAAAGATAAAAAAGCCGAGCTGGCCGACCTTCAAAAACAACAGCAGGAAATAAATGCCAAAATAACCAAGCTACAAAGTGAAGTTGGCGGCGATTCTACAAAAGCGGCTGAAGTAAGTGTTGCTGAAGTTAAAAGCGGCGCTTTTACTAATTATGTGCAAATACAGGGTAAAATTGATGCGCAGGATAACGTTACCGCTTACCCACAGTCTCCGGGTACCATTACTGCTATTTATGTAAAACCAGGCCAGCATGTTAGCAAAGGCCAGGTGCTGGTGCAGTTAGATAACAGCACGCAAAAACAAACCATCGCTCAGAACGAAGCAACAGTTGAATTGAACCAGACCTTGTATAATCGCCAGAAAAATCTTTGGGATCAGAAAATTGGCACTGAAGTTCAATTTTTACAGGCCCAAACAACATTGTCGGCGAGCAAAAAAGCCTTAGCCGCTTTACGTGAGCAGGCAGCCATGTACCGTATAGTATCGCCAATAACTGGTACAATTGATCAGATGGACCTTAAGCTTGGCCAGGTTGCACAGCCCGGTACTACAGGTATACGCATTGTAAATGCTGATGTATTAAAAGTTAAAGCTGATGTACCTGAGAGTTATGCAGCAAGTGTTGGTACAGGTAACGAGGTGCTAATTTTAGTGCCTGATGCGAATGATTCATTAAAAACCAAGGTAACATTTGCCGCTAAAGCTATCGACCCAACATCGCGCAGTTTTGCAGTTGAAATAAAATTACCTGAACGTAAATCACTTCGACCAAACATGACTGCTATTATTAAAATAGCTGATTACTCAAAAACTAATACTATTTCTATCCCGGTTAAAGCAGTACAACGGTCAGAGAATGGCGATTATGTTTATGTGAACGAAAACGGCATAGCTAAACGTAAAACCGTTAAAGTTGGCGTAACGTATGGTGGTATGTCTGAAATATTATCTGGCTTGAAAGCCGGTGAGCAATTAGTTACCGAAGGTGCCGCTGATATTGAAGATGGCGATAAGGTAAAGGTTTTACAGTCTGCTAATTAATTTTTAACAAAGCTGATCTATTACATATGAAAGATCTTAAAAAAGAATTTGGCCCCTCAAGTTGGGCCATAGATAATAAAACCGCCATATATGTGCTCATATTTTTGATCACGGTATTGGGCCTTATAAGCTACAACAGCTTACCTAAAGAGAATTTTCCAGATATAGCACAATCTAAAGTGTTTGTTACTACAACTTGGGCCGGCCAATCTGCTCAAAACGTAGAGAACTTGGTAACCAGGCAGTTGGAGAAGCAGTTGAAATCTTTAAAAGGCTTAAAAAAGGTAACCTCAAACTCTGTACAAAATGTATCTATTATTACCGCTGAATTTCAAGCGAATATTAAGATAAAAGATGCCAAGATAGATGTTAAAGATGCGGTTGATAAAGCCAAACAGGATTTGCCGCAAAACGATAATAACTTTAAAGAACCCGTTATCTCTGATATTAACGTTGCCGATTTGCCTATCCTTTACATCAACATATCTGGTGATTATGACCTTAAGAAATTAAAGGAATATGCCGATTTGTTAAAAGATGAGATTGAAGGGTACAAAGAGATCTCTAAAGTTGATGAGGTTGGTGCGCTAACGCCCGAAATTCAGATCAACGTCGATCTAAATAAAATGACAGCGGCGCAGCTGTCATTTAAAGATATAACTGATGCAATAGGTTATGAGAATATCCTATCGTCAGCCGGGACCATTAAAACCGATGGTGTACGCAGAAGCATTGATATTAAACAGGATTTTAAGAATGCTGATGAAGTTGCCGCAATGGTTATACGTAACCCTAAAGGCCAGGCGGTTTACTTAAGGGATATTGCTGAAGTTAAAGATGCATTTTTAGAACAGGAAAGCTACGCACGTTTAAAAACCCCTAACAGCAAGGTATTTAAAAATGTTATCACCCTAAACGTAAGTAAGAGGGCGGGTGAGAACCTGATTGAGGCATCCGACAAGATAAACGACCTGATAAAGGTTAAACAAAAAACAGTTTTCCCTAAAGGTTTAAATATTACCGTAACAGGAGACCAGTCTGACAAAACCCGTACAACCCTTAATGACCTGATCAATACAATAGTTATTGGTTTTATACTGGTAACCGTTATCCTGATGTTTTTTATGGGTACAACAAATGCCATATTTGTGGCATTATCTGTACCACTATCCTGCTTTATCGCCTTCCTGATAATGCCGGCCATTGGGTTTACACTTAACATGATCGTATTGTTCTCGTTCCTGCTGGCACTGGGTATTGTGGTGGATGATGCCATTGTGGTTATAGAGAACACACACCGTATTTTTGCAAATGGGAAAGTACCTATTAAAGAGGCGGCTAAGATAGCAGCAGGTGAGGTGTTTTTACCGGTATTTTCTGGTACTATGACAACCCTTGCACCGTTTGTGCCATTGGCTTTCTGGAATAGCCTGATAGGCCATTTCATGTTCTTCCTGCCAATAACCTTAATTATCACCTTATTAGCATCGTTGGTGGTAGCTTATATTATGAACCCGGTATTCGCGGTTGATTTTATGAAGCCACACGTAGAGGGTGAACACGATAACCCCAAATTTGATAAAGGCACAAGACGTGCATTGATCTATTTAGCTATTGCTACGGCGGTTGGTTATTGGATAAACGTTGGGATAGGTAACTTTATGGTACTTATAATTGTACTTTATTTGCTGAACCACTTCTTCCTGTTAAAGGTGATAGACAAGTTCCAGAAAAATGTATGGCCGCGTTTCCAAAACTGGTACGCCAAATGGTTGGAGAAGGCTGTAAGAAGACCGGTGACCATGCTGGTTGGTACATTTTTACTCTTTATCGTTTCGATAGTATTAACAGCTACTATAGGTAAAACCCCAGAGTTTTTCCCGGCCGGAGATCCTAACTTTGCCTACGTGTATATTACTATGCCAATTGGTACCGACCAGGCAACTACTAACGAAGTAACCAAAAAACTCGAAAAACGGGTTGCCGAGGTAGTAGAGGGTGATAAAGATGTTGTATCATCAATTATATCAAACGTTACAAAGGGCGTAACAGACCCAACTGATGAAGATCAGGGCGATTACCAGAACAAGGGTAAAATTACAGTAGCCTTTGTTGAATTTGGTAAGCGTGAAGGGAAAGATACCAAAGAGATCCTGAAAAGGATCCGTAATTCGGTACAGGGTGTGCCGGGGGCTAAAATATCTGTGGCGCAAGAAAACAGCGGGCCACCGGTTCAGAAAGATATCAGTATTGAGTTGATAGGTGATAACCTGGATTCGCTGGTGAAAACAAGTAACCGGTTAAAGGCTTACCTGGCCAAACAGAATATAGCTGGTATTGAGAACCTTGTTGCCGATGTGCAGAATGATAAACCCGAAATTGTATTTGATGTTGACCGGGAAAGAGCCAACCGGGAAGGCATAAATAGCGGGCAAATAACCGATGCTCTTTTTACATCTATTTTTGGAAAAAAGGCGGCCGATTTTAGGAACACAAAAGAGGACGATTACAAAATAATGGTGAGGGCCAACCAGGATCAACGTGGGAATATTGATGAATTGCGAAATTTAAAAATAACCTACCGCGATTTAGCTACAGGTGGTGCAATACGCCAGGTGCCGATATCTGCCTTTACAGATGTGAGGTACACCAATACTTACAGCAATATTAAGCGTAAACAACAGCGCAGGGTATTAACTTTGGGTTCCAGCGTTATTAAACCATATAACCCAAATGATGTAAACGCCAATATTTTAAAAGCCATAAATAATTTCAAAAAATCTGACGATATCATCATCCGCCAGGGTGGTGGCCAGGAAGACCAGATGGAAGCGGTAACCTTTTTAGGTGGTGCAATGGCAACATCATTTGGTTTGATCCTCATCATCCTGATGATACAGTTTAACTCGATAGGTAAAACATTTATCATCATCAGCGAGATCTTCTTCAGTATCATTGGGGTGTTGCTTGGTACGGCTATATTTGGTATGACCATGGCCATTGTAATGACCGGTGTAGGTATTATAGCACTTGCGGGTGTAGTGGTACGTAACGGGATCTTACTGGTAGAGTTTACCGATATGCTAATAGAACAGGGCGCAAACCTGCATGATGCAGTTGTAGAGGCAGGCCATACACGTATGACGCCTGTATTGTTAACTGCCACTGCGGCCATATTAGGCTTAATACCACTGGCGGTTGGTTTTAATATCGACTTTGTGGGCTTGTTTACACATGGCCAGCCACACATTCACTTTGGTGGCGATAACGTAGCCTTCTGGGGCCCGTTAGCGTGGACAATGATCTTCGGCCTTGGGTTTGCAACCATCATTACCCTGATATTGGTACCATGTATGTACATCATCCGTGTAAACATGAAAAACTATTTCTTTGGTAAAAAAGACATATCGGGTGCTGAGAAACGCAAATTAGAAGTTGCTGAAGCGGAAGCATCAGTATAAACACTCTTTATCAATATAAAAGGGCCGCATAGTTTAACTGTGCGGCCCTTTTTGTTTTATAGCAATGCTGCTTTTACCTGGTTTTTTTTTGGTATTTGAACCTATTTAGCGATCGGGTTAAGTGGCATTTGCAATTTGTTTTGTTCCACTGTAAAATGGAACAAGTGGAACAAATGGAACATGTTGTAAACCAGCTAATTAGTATTTTAATATTGTCCTTCTATTTAAAGTTTTACTTTATACTTTTGCCGTAAGTAGTTAAATATCAGTAATTTATTAAAATGCAGGTTTTGTTCCACTTTTGGTAAAACTGAACAGGAAATTGATCGGAAAATAACGGTATTTTTTCGCCTTTTTTCGTCCTTTTTAGCGTATCTGTAAGCGGATGTAAATATTGAGCTGTTTTATATTAAATGTTTGATTATTAGATTTTTATGAATTTATGGCTTTTCGATTTTGTTCCATTTTGTTCCGAATGGAACGGAGGATTTAGGTTGATATGAGCTGAACCTTATATGTTAGTGTTGGTTTTCAACACCCCTTTGTCCTGGGCGTAACTGTATTTAAAGTATTATTCATTACAACATTATATACCACAAGCTGTTATCATTTATATGGAACTTAAATTAACAAATGCGTTTAAGCAGGCCGCGGGTCTTGGGGTTATTGCCGGGATGCGCACTTTTTCGGCGCCGGTGGTGGTTAGCCACGTTTACAGCAGGCACCCATCAAGGCAATTAAAAAACACGCCTGCACAATTCATGCAAACCATTACCACATCAAAAGTATTTAAGGTTTTAGCCGCCGGCGAACTCATAGGCGATAAATTACCCTATACGCCAAACCGAACCAGCGCGGGCGGGCTGATAGGACGTTTTTTATCAGGCGCGTTATGTGGCGCTACTGTATATAAGGCTAATCATCAGCAGCCCGTAATAGGAGGAATTATAGGTGGGGCGGCGGCAATAGGCTCGGCATTTGGTTGTATGTTCTTGCGTGTTGCTTTGGGTAAACGTACCAGATTGCCAGATCCTGTTATAGGCGCCATTGAAGATATTGTTGTTATTGCTGCTGGTACGGCTATTGCAAAACACATGTAGTTTTTACATTTTAAAATCATCTTTTTATAAAGCGGTTATTAATTGATTGGTAAATTGATAGTTTTGTTAAAAAAGTCAGGAATTTTAACAAGTAATTTATCTTTCAGGAGCAAGTATGAGCGCAGTAAATGATCAGCAGGATATAAAACGCGAGAAAATTTTAGAGGCATCGTACCAGCGTTTTCTTCATTACGGTTATTCAAAAACCACCATGAATGAAATTGCCGGGGATCTTTCGATGTCAAAAGCACTGCTTTATTATTACTTTCCGGATAAAAGCGAGCTATATATGGCCGTTATGCGCAAGCTGGCCAGTGATTACTTAAAACAACTGGAGGATAAATTGGGCCACTTTACCGATCTGCGTGAGGCTTTTTTATTCCAGGTTAATACCCATCACGAATTTATTGTTAACAATTATAACTTTTTCGATTTCTTTCGCCTTAACGAGCAAAACCTGCCCGATACCATTTGGGAAATAGTTGGCCATATCCGCGAAGCCGAAATAAAACTGCTTACCGGGGCCATACAATCTGAAGTAGAAAAGGGTAATATAAAACCGGTTGTAAACACCATAGAAATTGTAGAAGTATTTTTGGATGCCCTGCATGGTATAAAGGTTGGTGGTTCGCTGCCACATAGAAAATTAAATTTCCCGCATAAGGAGCATCTGGACGAGATCCATAACAAACGCCTGCTGCTGATAGATATTTTTGTTAAGGGCTTAAAATAAGCTGCAATTATGCCAGGCTGTTATTAACAACAATAGCACCTGTCAGTATTTTATGGATAGGGCAGGCATCGGCAATGGTGATCAGGCGTTTAAGCTGCTCATCAGTAAGCATACCTTTAAAAGCGAGTTTGCTTTCAATTAACACACCACCAGGGTTTTTAAAAAGTTCCAGGTTGATGTTTATCTCATCAACCACCCACATTTTGCGGTCTATGTACATCCGCAGTGTAATTACCGTGCAACTGGCAAGGCTGGCCAGCAATAAGTTATAAGGCGACATGCCCGTGTCTGCGCCGCCAATATCTACAGGTTCATCGGCAATAATAGTGTGGTTGCCACTGGTTACCGTAGTTTGGTATTTGGCGTGGGTAATTATCGCGGCAGCATCAACAATAAATTCGTTATCACTTTCCATGCATCAAATATAGCAGCAATTAGTTATCCTTATCTAAATTAAGCAGGGTCCAGTTTGATACGTTTGCACCTGCGCCGCCATTGTATTTAAGGGTGATGGTAAAATGGGTTTTTGATGTTGCGCCATCATCAAACTTTTCGGTGTAAAATGATTTGATCACATAAACCGAATCTGATTTTTTGGCGAACTTATATTCAGCATCAGAAAAATCTACCCTGGCAGAAAGTATGGTAGGTTGTATAAACTTCCTTGCAATTCCGTAAGCAGCATCGCTGTCGGGCAGCCCGCTGAATATCTCTGCTGAACCCGAAAGGGCATATTTGCCAAGTAAAACTGCGAAAATAACTACAAAAAAAGCGAGTAACCAACCTGCTTTTGAGGCCGACTTTTTCTTATCCGCCTTTGCTTTTACGTAATTTTTTGCCATAATGAATTAGGTAGCACAAAATTAAGTAAAATTAATAGAAGTCATAACATCTGCTGGCACCCAAAAATTTGTGCTCGGTACCTGAGCGGGAAGGTAAAGTAGTTTCGTAGCCAATGCTGCCTTCGGTTGTGCCGCTTGTATTGCTATAATTGATGCCGCCGGCTGGTACATCATGGCTTATCCCAAAGCGTACCTTTTCGCCGCCTTCTTTGTTGATGAACAGATCGAAAATAAGCGATACCACAATGGCGCTTGGCCCACCCGCGCCGCCGCTGCGGTACCAAAGCCCTGCATTAATACTGCGGCGCTTATACTGCATGCCCGCGCTTATTGATTGCGCCTGCGCCTGCTTGTAAAAAACAACCGATGGGATGATATATGATTTGTCGTCCTCATCCATATTATCATCTCGTGTAAGGTTATAACGGAAACTGGCATGCGCCGTGCCCCTCATGGGCAGTACATAGGGGGTGCCGGTAAATGATTCGTTGGGGCGGTTAATATGCTGCAGTGCGCCGCCTATATTAAAGTTTTTAAGGGTAAGGTTTATACCCGCGCCGGCATCAAAAAAGAATTTATTGTTAAAATCGGGTTTATCGGCGCCGGTTGTTGAGCCGGGTATATAACCCAGGCTGGGGTCTATCTGATCGCCAAAAACAAACTTGCTAAAATCAACAGAGCGGTTTGTTACACCCGCCTGCAAGCCGAATGATAACACATAATCTTCAGACCCTACGCTATAAGAGTAGATACCCGCAAAGTTGTTTTTTGTTAAATAAGCCGACCCCTCGCTGCTGCGCGTAACCAATAAGCCTATACCACCGCCAAACTGCGGCACATTATAATCTATAGATGCTGAAATATAGGTGAGGTTGCCCGGTAAGGATGAGTACTGGTTACGGTAGATGAGGTTCATGCGCAGGTCGCCGTCAAACTGGCCGTTCAAAGCCGGGTTAAGGTAAACAGGGGAGTTGAAGAACTGCGAGTACATATGGTCCTGCGCGGAAGCACGCAGGCAGCCAAGCATGGGTATTAAAATTAAAAGATAATATTTTGCCAGTCGCTTCATCTCACTTATCTGATTAAATTTATTGTACCCGAGCGCTTAGGCAGCGAGCCATTGTATGACATGCCTTTCCAGTCGGCCCCGTTTAAAAACTTAGCGGTTATTTGCCAAATGTACACGCCCTGCTGTGCAGGCGCCCCTTTAAATGTACCATCCCAACCCTCTACCGGTTCGCCGTTGCTATCCAGCTGTGTGGTTTGCCATATTAGCTGCCCCCAGTTATTAAATATCTGCATGCGCCATTCTTTCAGCTTTTGCCCCTTGGCTTTAAATGTGCGCAACTCGGTTTTGCTTGATGCCGGTTGGAATGCATTAGGCAGGAATAATTCGCCGGTGAATTTAATTTCGATGGTATGGGTTTTTATATCTGAACAGTTGCTACCCGGGGTTGTAGCCCTTAGCGCTATTGTATACGGCGAGTGTTCATAACTGTAAAAATGCTGAGCCGGGTTAACATTGTCTGAAGAACTACCGTCTCCAAAATCCCAATGGTAAACTAAGGAGGAGGCAGGGGTGCTACCGGCATCGGGCGTTGTATTTACAAAAGTTACATTGCCGTTTACATCAGCAGTAAAAGTAAAATCGGGCTGTGGTAAGGGTACCACCTCTATCGAATGCTTGCCTGACTCTGAAGCACCGCACCCGGCATTGCCGGCACTTATCGATACCTTGTACTTACCTACGGTAGGGAATGTATAGCTGTAATCTGCCTGGCCGGCAGGCTTCTCATATAAGAAATCTCCTGCCTCATTATAAAAGCGATAAGAGAAAATAGTAGCGTTGGCGGTTAAGTTTTGAAACGTTACCGGCGAGCCCAGGCAAACTGTAGTTTGCCCGTCTTTGATGCCCATTATAGGTAATATACTTGATGCCGCAACATCTATCGGATATCTGATAGGGTTTGGGTTCTTAGCATCACAATTATTTATTGCTTCCATGTAAACAAACCACCTGGCAGTGTTCGGAATATTTACTGTTGGAAAAACCGCGTCTGTTTTATCAAATTTGATTACATGGCCTTTTTCTACGCCATTTTCATCTACCAGGAAAAAGTCGTACTGTTTATTTGTACCAGGCGACTGATTTTTTACGGTAAGTGAAAGAGATCCGCAGGCACCAGCGGTGCTTGGGTTTATTACTACAAGAGGTGTAGCAGGGCTTACTATAATATCCGCTGTTTTTGGCGGATGTACACCGCAGCTGTTTGTAACTGTTAGCGATACCGTACGTAATCTATCCGTTCCGTCAACATTCGGCTGGAAAGAATGTGTAGGGTTTTTTAGGGTGGATGTAAACCCATCGCCAAAATCCCAAAGGTATGTGGTACCCGGAACATCAGCAGTATTATTTGTAAAAGTTACCTGCCCCGAACCGCAAACCTGCGTTACAGGTGTAAAGTCCGGTGTTATGTCGGCACCGTTAACAATAGTTGCCACAGATGAATTGGTTGTTGTACAAGGCGCATTAGCAAAAATTGTCCACCTGAATTTATAAGTGTTACCCGGTATTAAGCCGGTAACCCGCGTATTAGGACTGTTTGGGTCTACGATCACAACACCGGCAACAGGCACGCCCTCCAGCTCCCATTTTCCAGTAAAAGCCCCCGGATCGTTAGCCGCTAAATCTACAAAGGTTCGATTACACAACGGGGTATAAGTACCCGCATTTGCCAAAGGTGGTGGCGGTACAACCGTAATAATTGTTACGGTAGAGTTATCAGGGGCACAGGCGCCGCTTGTTACTACAGCTCTGAACTGTGTGGTTTGGGCAATAGCCGGATAGGTTAAAGTAGCGGTGGTTTGGCCGGGGATATTTGCCCAGTTTAAACCGCCATTAGTTGATTGTTGCCAAACAATAGTACCTACCTGGCCTGTAAGCGTAACCACAACGTTAGTGCCTGCGCAAACGGTAGGGGTGGTGGTTGCAGTAGTACCGCCAACTGCTGCCGGGTTCCTGGTTACGGTAACTACATCACTGTTTGGCGGGCAACTGGGGGCAGCAGCGTTTATTGTCCAGGTGAATTGATACGTTTGGCCCGGTAACAGTCCGCTTGCTATGGCATGCGGGTCGTTTTTATCACTAAAAGTTATACCGGCTACAGGTGACCATTCGCCCGTGCCCGGCGACGGGTTGTTACCTTGTAATTGATAGGTACCCGGGCAAACAAAAACAGGTTGATCTGGCCCGGCATCGGCTATTACAGCTGCAGGGTTAACCGTAATGGTAACCGGCACTGGTGTACCGGGGCAGGTGCCATTATAAGGCGTTATAGTATACTTTACTGTGCCCTGCGCCCCTGTGTTATTGACCAATACATCCTGTATGCCTGCAACGGTAGTAGGCGTAGGTTGGTTTGTGGCGCCTGTAATACCGTTTGTAGCTACAAACGTCCAGGTGTATGTGGTTGGGGTTATATTTGATGTTAAGGTAATATTTGCCGGCTCGCCGCTGCATATTGGTGGTACAACCGATGGAGGTGTAAAAACCGGCAGTGGGTGTACGGTTAACCTTAAATTAAAGGGTGTACCCGGGCAGCTGTTAAGTGTTGGGGTAATGGTATAAGTTACAACCGCGTCGGTAGTACCGTTGTTGGTAATAAGGTCGTTAATAGTGTTACTGTTACCTGGTGTAGTAGTAAAGCCTGTGGCTGTGCCGGATGTTAAGGCGGCCGTCCATGTAAAGGTGGTTGCCGGGTTTGCTGCGGTAATGGTATAATTAAAATTTGTGCCGCTGCAAACATCTCTTAATCCGGCGCTGGTTACGGTAGCTTTTTTAATAATGGTAATGAGTACGGTGCTGGGTATTTGGTTACAAGGTGCTGCGAGCGATGTTGTTGCGGTATAAGTTAATAAAACCTGCCCGTTGGCAATATCGGCCGCTGTGGGGGTGTAAGTAGTGTTTGGCAAGTTTGGTGAGCCAAACGCAGCAGCAGGGGCTGTAGGGCTTGTCCACCTTACTGCGGTAACCAAACCGCCTACACCCGGCGAACCTGTTAGAAAAACCTGTGCATCCTCGCAAATAGCCTGAGGCGGGCCGGCAGATACCGGAGGCGCTTCTACAAATTGTAATTGTTGTGTTTTTGTAACAGTGCCGCAATTATTAGTATGTGTAACCGATATGTTGTAGGTGGCATAATCGTTAAAAACAATACGCGGGTACTGGCTATTTGCTGTACTGCCCGTTGCAAATGAAGAAGTACCACCATCAGGGCTGGTTACGGCCCATGTGTAGGTAGTTGCCGAAGCCTGTGCAGTACCATTAAATATGGTTTGGGTAGAGCCTGGAGAAGGGTCAAAGGTTAGGGGGATACCTTTGCCACATTCTTTGGTATTAGCCGATAATGAAGCCGTAGGGGTGGAGTTTACCACTATTTCTTTCACAGGGCCGGGTACGGTTCCGCAGCTTAAGGTAGTAATATCAAGCCTGAACCTGTACACGCCTATCTGGCTAAAATTAAATACAGGCGTTTTAGCATTAGCAGTAAAGGCGACACCCGTTGACGGGCCGCTAACCAACACCCATTTGTAGGTTGTGTTGGTATTGCAGATCTCATCAACTACCGATGTATTAGCCGGCGTTAAGGGGCCATCTGCAAGGCAATATGTTGCAGGGATTGTAAAGTTGGGCTGAGGTTTATCCTGAACACATATCTGATGCGGAACATCAACCGCTGTACACAAACCATTGCTGCTTACTAATTTTAGCGTTACTGTATAATTGCCATGAGTTGGAAAGGTATAAACAAAATTATCTTCTTTTTTAAGAGATGGGCTTGTAAATACCGTACCATCTGGCGCCGTTACAGACCACCTGTAGCGAGCGTCGGCATTCTTACAATCGGGCCCGTTATTATTAGGGTCCTGGCCGGGATCAGATGTGTTGGAAAAAGTTACCGGAGTATTGGTACAAGCATTTGCCGGATAATTAAACGAATTTGTAGGCTGAGTTAAAACTTTAGCATAGCCGGTAAACGGTGTTCCTAAATTCGAGCAATAAGGGCTTGTTGGCAAAAAATCTACCTGGAAAACATTTCTTTGAGTACCTATGATATGGCCGCAGGATGATTGGGTATAAACATGGCTTACTTTACCTTGTGCAGCGTTTATTTCACAAAAGGTTAGTTTGTCATCAGCACTGGCGTCTCCCCATTTTACGTTATATACCAGGCCCGGGTAATTGTATTTAAAACTCTGCTGTTTCCCTTGCCCGTCATCACCCAGCGGAAGTGTATAAGTAAGTGGTGTTTGGCTGCCTAAGCACACTGTTGTGCTTACAGTACCTCCAAAAGCGTAATATAACGTATTGTTGATCAGCGTATACGATTTTGTACCTATTATGGAGCCCTTTTCAGCCCTGACTATTACGGTGTAATTTGTAAGATCGGCAGTAAATGAGGTTGGGATTGGTTTAGGAGCTGAAGCTGCTTGTGAAAATTCATTAAAGAAAACAGCTGTTACAACCGACCCTGCGGTAGATGTATTACTGAAATCATAAGGCGGTGGCGGGTTATCTATATCAGCTGCACATACGCCAAATACTTCGGGGTTGCTGTTGCTGATTGTTTGTGAACTTACCCCAGCTGTAATACCACCAACCGCACTTATAGTAAACGGATTTGAAGGTAAACTAATACCGGCGGATGTAGATTCGATCCTTAGCCGGTAGCCTGTACCTGGCAGTGCTGTCGTCGGAATTACGCCGTTTAAAAAAGTTTCATAAAAGCCTGTTTTTGTTGATAATACAGTAGGGGCAGCAAAACTGCCGGTGGCATTAGATAAAACAAGTTTAAATGTATTGCCCAGGGCAATACAGCCCGAAGTATTATCGATATGAAAAGGCAAAGTTATACTTGATCCCTGCCCGTAAGGCCCGGGGTCAATAGTACCTACGGTAATGGTTTGGGCCGAGGCAGCAGCCGTTATTACAAGTAGGGGTAGTAGTAAAAAAAATAAACCTTTTGTAAAAGTTTTACCCATCAATCACAAATCAAAATCAATTTTCCGTTTCGGCACAAAATAAACCAATAGTTTATGTATTGCTTTATACGGAATAAATTGGCCCGTGTTACAGATAAATGAACTTTTTTAAGTGCGAAATGGGAGGAGTTTTAACTTAACTTATCCGAAAAATAAATAGGATATTAATATAGCGGCTATTACGCCTGCAAAGTCGGCTATTAAGCCTGCAGGGATGGCATAACGGGATTTTTTTATACCAACCGAACCAAAGTATAATGCAACTATATAAAAAGTTGTATCGGCAGATCCGTTGAATACCGAACCAAGCCTGCCCGCAAAGCTATCGGCCCCGTAAGTTTGCATTACATTTATCATCATGGCCTTTGAGCCCGATCCGCTTAAGGGTTTCATATAAGCAACAGGCATGGCATCTACAAAACGGGTGTCCATATGCAGGCTTGTGGCAACCCAGCGAACACCGTTGTTTACATAATCCAACGCGCCACTATTGCGGAAAACACTGATGGCAACCAGCATGGCTACTAAGTAAGGAATTATTTTTACAGATACTTCAAAGCCGCTTTTAGCGCCATCAATAAAGCTTTCAAATACGTTTACCTTTTTGCGCAAGGCACCTAATATAAAAACTGTTGGTATGGCAAACAGCAGCAGGTTACTGGCCACTTTAGATACAACGGTTATCTGTTCTTTATCCAAATACTGGGTGAAGTACCAAACCAGGGCCAGGATAAACGCCGTCATGCCGCCAAGCCAGCTTAAAATTACCCTGTCAAACAGGTTTATCTTTTGCTTAATAGCTACAGCTATCATACCAACAACTGTTGCTACATAGGTGGCTATAATGCAGGGTATTAAAACATCGGCAGGGTCTTTGGCATGTAGTATAAAACGCTGGGCTATGATGGTAACAGGCAGCAATTGCAGGCCTGAGGTGTGCAGCACCAGAAACATGATCTGCGCGTTAGATGCGGTTTCCTTATTTGGGTTAAGCTCCTGCAGGCTGTTCATTGCCTTTAAACCGAGCGGGGTAGCGGCATTGTCTAAACCAAGCAGGTTAGCCGAAAAGTTCATGATCATTTGCCCGGTAGCGGGGTGTTTTTTGGGTACCTCGGGGAATAAACGGCTCAGGAAAGGCCCCACAATACGCGAAAGGAAGTTCATAGCGCCTGCTTTTTCGCCGATATTAAGTATCCCAAGCCATAATACCATGTTGCCGGCCAAAGGCAGGGCAATATCCATTACTGATGACTTTGAACTATCAAACATGCCATCAACCAACAGTTTAAACGCATCCACATCGCCCAAAAACACCAGCTTGCAAAATGCTATTACAAACGCGATGAGGAAAAATGCTATCCAGATGTAGTTTAAGGCCATAGTAATGATTCAGGCCATGAAGTTAATTTTTTTTGAATAATTTATTAGGATTAAGCATATTTAAAATGCAAATATTTGCCTAGTCATGAAAGAAACAGCCCAAAAGCTTACCGCCGCTATTGATGATTTTTTAAACCTGAGAACATCCCAAATTAACTGGGACAACCAGGCTGCGCCGGGTAAATGGACTAATAAGCAAATCATAGGGCATTTAATTGATAGCGCGCATATTAACCTGCAGCGTTTTGTGCGCTGCACTTATGAAGAGGGATTTAAACTGATCTATTTACAAGAGGAGTGGGTTATTGCCCAGCATTACCACGATGCTGATATTACCGGGTTGCTAAAACTTTGGGAATTGGTAAACCGGCAACTTGTAAGGGTATTGGCCAATTACCCTGCCGATAGAACCCAGGTAAAGTGTGATAACGGCCGCTACGGGCCTTCGTTTAATACCGTAGCGTTTTTAGCGGAGGATTACATTGTGCATATGCAGCACCATTTAAATCAATTAGTGAAAAAATGATTACCCCATCAGGCTATTCGGGCACGCCCCTGGCAAAAAAACTTGGTATAAAACCCGGTTTTAAAGTATTACTTATCGGCCAGCCCGATTATTATCTGAACTTATTTACAGATATGCCGGGGGTGGTATGTTTTGATGATCAGAAGCCTGTAGATCTGGTGCATTTTTTCACCCGGTCAAACTCAGAATTATTATCACAACTGCCTGTACTAAAACAGCACATTGCACAAAATGGGATGATATGGGTTTCCTGGCCAAAAAAGGCATCAAAAATAATTACTGATGTTACAGAGGACATTATACGCAACTATGCCTTAAACATAGGGCTGGTGGACGTTAAGGTTTGTGCTGTTGACGAAACATGGTCGGGCTTAAAATTGGTTATCCCGGTTAAACACCGCATTAATATTTAATTATAAGCAGTAATGCCTTTGTCTGATACCAGCCTGATGGTGTATTCGCGGCGGGTAGGGTTGTAGGGTACGGCATCGTTCACCATAATGTAAATGGTCCCAAGGTCTTTTACAACAAAAGTTTGCACATCGGGTGTGGTGCTTTCCTTGTTTACGTATTGCGATATAGAATTGTATATCATATTATATTGCCCCAGCTCGTTGGTTTCCATTTCAACGTACATCCGCCTGCCATCAACACGTACGTTGGTGCTAACATAAGTGCCACCCGCTATTTTCAGGTCATATTTCCTCAGATTCTTTTTCTCGTCTTTTTTGGTAAGCGTATATCCTTTAGCAGCAAAAAAGGTATCGGCCTTATTAATGTTGTTATGAAGCAGGTAGCTCAGGTCGTCGTATGATATGAGGTTTGTTTGTGCTAAACACGCAGATGCGAAACAAAACAGGAGCGTTGATAACAGTAACTTTTTCATGCGGGTTTGCGTATATTTAATTAACGTCAAGATATATAAATGGTATGCTATTATTATCCTAAAAACATAACTTAGCAAAATTATTACACTACTATGCCTACTATAAAACTATCACGCGTTAGCGGCGACTATGGCTTTGAGGCCACCGACGAATATGGACACACCGTACGTATGGACAGCAGCACCGAGAGTGGCGGCCAGAATTTTGGCGTACGCCCTATGCAAATGCTTTTAATGGGTTTGGGCGGATGCTCGGCTATTGATGTTATCGCCATCCTTAAAAAGCAACGCCAGGACGTAGTTGATTACAAAATGGTTATTGCCGGCGAACGCGAAGCAGGTAAAGAACCATCGTTATGGCAGGATATTACGCTTGAGTTTCATTTATACGGTACTATTGATGAGGATAAAGCTAACAAAGCTGTTGAATTATCATTAGGGAAGTACTGTTCTGTAGCAGCTACGCTTTATAAAGCCGATGCGGATATTAAATGGAAGGTGATCATCCATCCGGCCGCATAAATTACCCGGTTACCTATGCAGCAAGTTATACCCATACCAACCCTGCACTTATTCCCTGTACTGGATAAGCTGTTGATAGCGTTGCTTGGCTCATTAACCCCTGCTGACTGGAACAAGCCCACCGTTGCCCGTTTATGGACGGTGAAAGATATTGCCGCGCACCTGCTTGATACAAATATGCGTACCATATCGTATGCACAAGGTTACGAGATGGCCATTGCTACCCAAATAAACAGTTACCAGGACCTTGTTGCTTATTTAAACGAACTGAACGCTACCTGGGTAAATGCTATGAAAAGGGTTAGCCCGCAATTACTCACACAGCAATTGGCAAGCACCGGTAAGCAATATATAGAACATTTAAATACATTAAACCCTTTTGAACAGGCCAAATACCCGGTTTCATGGGCTGGGGAAAGCACATCGCTTAACTGGTTTGATATTGCCCGCGAATACACCGAAAAATGGCACCATCAGCAGCAGATACGCGATGCGGTTGGCATACCGGGGTTAATGACAAAAGAATTGTTTTACCCCTGTATAGCTACTTTCATGTATGCCCTGCCACATTCGTACCGCAATGTTAACGCCGCATACGGCTCAGTTATTAAAATAAGCATAAGCAGCGATATTGGTGGGCACTGGTACTTGTTAAAAACCGAGCAAAAATGGGAATTGCTAAAACAGCAACCAACAAAACCTATCCAATCGGAGGTGATTATTGACCCCGAAACCGCCTGGAAATTCTTCACAAAGGCTATTACACCTCAAATAGCGCTTCAAAAATCTTCCATAAACGGGGATGTATTATTAGGCCAAACTGTATTCAATACTATAGCTGTAATGGCTTAAATTTCCTCATATTGTCCCTTTTTACGGTCATATTTATTTACCCCATTAACCCAATAGGTAAAATAGTTAACTAAATTGTTTAGTTAAGCTAAATAGGTTGGTAAAGTGCTATTTAATAGCACTTTACTCGAGCTTTATAAAATATAACTCATTGTGTAAAATAGACGCATGTATACTTAAATATATGTAATGGCATTAATGTTGCCAATGTGGGTGTAGTCAGGCTATCCATTTTAGCAGACAATCAAAAATTACACAACATGAAAACAAATTTAAAAAAAGCATCCCTACTGCTTACAGGTTTACTGGCAGGCAGCTCTTTGTTCGCCCAAACCGATTCAGTTAGTACTTCAAATTACGTTAAGCCGTTTTCAGGCGGACCGGTAAAAACATGGTCTATAGGAATACACGGTGGTTTATTAACACCATTCACTATTTTTGGCGCCAATGGCCGCCAGGATTTCAGACAGCCACAATCAGAAATTGGTTACGGTGGTTACATTAAAAAGCAATTTACCCCAACGTTCGGTTTACAGGCCGATTTCCTTCGCGGACAAGTTAGCGGTTTACGTGGCCAGGATGGTGTAGGTACGCCCGAAGGCTTTAACACTAAATTAGATTGGTCGGCTGCTTTAAGTACAAACATTACTTTAGGTAACATTAGCTGGTTTCACAGCAAAAGCGTTATACAGCCGTATTTAACTGCGGGTGCCGGTTATATGGGTTACAAAACAACCATTACAGATGGCGCTGGTACCACCACAGAATATAAGAACGGTGCAGGCGAAAACTCTATCAAAGAATGGTTTATACCGGTAGGTTTAGGTTTTAAAGTGAACTTAGGTTCGAACGTAAATTTAGACTTAGGTTACCAGGTTAACTTTGTACAATCAGACAACTTTGATGGTTACAACACAGGTGGATCAAACGACAGGTTCTCTTACGCTCACGTAGGTTTAGAGTTTCTGTTAGGTAGCTCAAAAACACCTAATATGGCTACTTACAACCCGGTTAACTCATTACGTACCGAGTATGTATGGCAAAATGCACAAACCAAAGCTTTATTACAGGCTCAAATTGATGCCGAAAAAGCTAAGAATGATCAGCTAAGAAACGACCTTAACACCACCAACGCTAACTTAGCTAAGTTAACTGTTGATAGCGATGGTGACGGTGTATTGGATATTAACGATAAATGCCCTAACACACCTTCAGGTACTAAGGTAGATGGTTCTGGTTGCCCATTGGCTAAACCGGTTGTAGTTGTTACCGAAGAAGATCGTCGTGTTGTTAAAGACGCGATCAAAAACCTTGAGTTTGATTTAGGTAAAGCTACCATTCGCGAAAAATCATTCCCAAGCCTTGATAGGGTTGCCCGTTTATTAACTGATAAAAACTTCAGCTTAAAATTAGCAGGCCACACAGATAACACAGGTTCTAAAGATTTAAACATGCGTTTATCTAAAGATCGTGCAGAAGCTATCAAAACCTACCTGGTAGATAAAGGTGCAAATGCATCACGTATCGAAGCAACAGGTTACGGTCAGCTACAACCAATTGCTACAAACAAAACAGCAGCAGGTCGTCAGCAAAACCGTCGTGTAGAGTTTACTTTATACTAAGGGATAGATTCAAGACCGTTTGCGTCACGAATCAAGATTTTTAAATGAAAAGAGCCGCTCCAATTTGGGGGCGGCTCTTTTTGTTATGAAGCATTAACAAAGGTTTGAAAACATATTTGCTAATGTGCTAAAATAGATGGAAATTGCCTTGAAGGTTATGCTATTACGAGCGGCCTGTCTTTTGTTTTTTAATTATACAAACTTTAAATATGAAAAAGGTAACAGGCCTTGGCGGCGTTTTTTTTAAATGTGATAACCCAAAAGGTATGAACGAATGGTACGCCAAAACCCTTGGATTGGGTACCAGTGAATACGGAACAACGTTTGAATGGCGGCAAGCAGATGATCCGTCTAAAACGGGATCTACTACCTGGAGTACGTTTCCGCAGGATACCAAGTATTTCAACCCCTCAACCAAGCCATTTATGATCAATTACCGGGTAGAAAACCTTGTTGAATTGGTAGATGAGCTAAAAAAGGACAACGTAACCATTGTTGATGAGATTGCGGAGTATGACTATGGCAAATTTGTGCATATACTCGATCCGGAAGGAAACATTATTGAACTTTGGGAACCCAAGGACGAGTAGAAAACGTAGCAGACTAATAAATAATTTCGGGTATTGGGTATAGCGGTAGGTTTAAGCCCACCGCTATACTTTTTTAAGAAGCAAAGCTTTAAGTTTGTGCTAACTTCCTGACGCTTTAACCTACCTCAAAAAAATCGGCAAGGTTGCCAAAGTAGCTATCATTCCAGCCCTCGGCTATATCGTTAAAGTCGTCATCGGGGATATTAACGTGCCTTAATTCTACCGACGAACCATGCTTATCGGGGTGTATTTTTATGGTTACGATGGATTCGTCTGTTTGTCCGTCAAAATACCATTGCTGTACAATTTTCTTACCTTCTTCAAACTCCAGGTTTTTACCCACAATGCTGCCTTCCCACAAAGCAAACTCAGAACCAGGCTCAGTAGACATTTGCGCAGGCTCACCCGTCCACAACTCTAAAGTTATAGGGTTTGTAAGCGCCGTATACACTTCTTCGGGTGTGGCGGGTAACAGGTAATATTTTTTAAGATCTTTCACCCGTGCAATTTAGCAGAAATATTTGAGAGCTGGGCGGCGATTTACTCACCTTTTAATCGCACCACTATCCGCTACCGCAAGCGTCCCGCTTGTGCCACATGCCTGGTAAACGCTTTAACATTCTGCAAAATTTAGTTGCTCATTTCCGTCCTAAACCCACAAGCGGGACGCTTGCTGCAGCATAGGGGGAAGCAGGGAGGTTGAGATGAAAAAAATAAACCCTCTTTCCATTACGGAGAGAGGGTTCTTGAGTAAAGTAACGACCAGGTGAGTTAACTAACTGTCCCGATAGGTAAAACACTTCTCCCGTACACTTCGTTTAGTACACCGGCAATGCCTGTATATATGGCCGACAGGCCGCAAATAATGCCTTCATAACCCGCAAGGTGTTTAATGCTTTCATTACCGGTAGCATCGCCCCAAACCAGTAAAGCAAAAAGTATGGTAAGCGAACCGAATACAAATTGCAGCGCGCGGTTTAGCTTTAAAGTGCCAAAAAACAGGCAAAAAGTAAAAAAGCCCCAGATACCTAAATAAGCGCACATAGCCCCATCTGTTGGTTTTGTACCCCAACCCAGTTTAGGCATTACAATAAGTGCCACCAGCGATAGCCAGAAAAAACCATATGATGTAAATGCAGTTAACCCGAATGTATTATTTTTCTTAGCTTCGATAATCCCTGCAATAACCTGTGCCAGCCCTCCGTAAAATATGCCCATGGCCAGTATCATGGCATTTAGTTCAAAAAAGCCGGCGTTATGGATGTTTAGTAAAACGGTGGTCATGCCAAAGGCACACAGGCCAAGCGGTGCAGGGTTGGCAATGCCATCCTTTACAACCACCGGAGTAGGAGTGGTAGGTATCATAATAAAGTTTAATTTTGGTTTATAGATGCAATCTAAATGAAATAAATCGAATTAGCAATAGTTTTTTAAACCCTAAGTACTGTTAAACGTTACTTATTTACCATGCAGAAATTAGTATTGATACGCCACGGCGAAAGTATTTGGAACCAGGAAAACCGCTTTACCGGATGGACGGACGTAGATCTGTCTGAAGAGGGCCTGCAACAAGCCATACGCGCGGGTAAACTACTTGCCCAAAATGGGTACACCTTTGATGTTGGTTTTACATCGGTATTAAAGCGTAGCATAAAAACCATGCATTTTGTGCTGGAACAGATGGATGCGTTGTGGATACCGGTACATAAATCGTGGCGGTTAAATGAACGTTTTTATGGTGCGTTGCAGGGCCTTAATAAAGCCGAAACCATTGAAAAGTATGGTGAAGAGCAGGTGCATAAGTGGCGCCGCGACCCGCACGAACATCCGCCTGCCATTACCGAGCAGGACGATCGTTTCCCGGGCCATTACCTGCGCTATAATGACCTGACCTATCGCGAACTGCCCCTTACCGAAAACCTGAGCGAAACTATGGACAGGGCATTACCTTTTTGGCATGAAAGCATTGTGCCGGCCATCCGCGAGAATAAGAAGGTTATTATTTGTGCACACGGCAATAGTTTGCGTGCCCTTATACAATATATAGAGAACTTAAGCGACGAGGATGTAGCCAAACTGGATATCCCCACTGCAACCCCCTGGGTTTATGAGTTGGATGACAGGTTGAATTGTATCAGGCATTATTATTTACAGTAGGCAGTTATTAGTTTGCAATTTGCACGCAAAATTCTGCAAACCGCAAACTCCTTATTGCTCACTAACCTCAAACCCCCAATCTTTACCTTTATCAACTGCGGGTACCCCTTTATCCAGCCATACGGGTATTGGTGCGCCTTTCAGGAAGTGGTTAAAGAATTGCGCTTCGCGGATGCTGATATCTTTACGGTTTTGGCGTTTTACAAGGTTATGGGCTTCATCATTATATTGCAGTAACCAAACTGGTTTGCCCAGCCTGCGTAAAGCGGTAAACATTTCAATACCCTGGTACCATGGTACGGCGCCGTCTGCATCGTTACTCATAATAACTACCGGGGTTTTCACCTTTGGCAGTTGAAACAAGGGCGAATTATCGATGTATAAATTCGGTTTATCCCATAAACTGGCACCAATGCGGCTTTGTGTTTTTTCGTATTGCGACTGGCGGTTGATGCCGCTCTCCCAACGGATACCACCATAAGCCGAGGTCATATTGGCAACAGGGGCACCTGCCCATGCGGCCGCGTACATGTTAGTCTGTGTAATAAGGTAAGCCACCTGATAACCTCCCCAGCTTTGGCCCTGGATGCCTATATGCTGCCCGTCAACCCATGGGTTTCTTTTTAATGCTTCAACGCCCGAGTTTACAAATTCAACTGCTGATGCGCCCGGGTGTCCGATTTCATAACTGATATCCGGTGCGAAAACCAGATAGCCGTTACTTACAAACCAAGATATAGGCAAGCGTGATGGTGTTGGCGAAGGGGGGAGATAATTGTATAAACCATCTGATAGTTTTTCATAGAAGTAGGCTATCATCGGGTATTTTTTGGCCGGGTCAAAATCTTCGGGTTTGTATAAAATACCCTTTGATTTGTAACCTTTTGGAGTTGTCCATTGCACCAGTTCGGCAGTGCCCCAATTGTATTGTGCCTGCTGCGGATTAATGGCGCTCAGTTTTGTTTCCTGTAACAGATCCGCAGATACATACAAGTCTGGCGATTGGGTATAGCTATACTTGGTGTAAATAAATTCATTGGCATTTTTAGCCTTTTGCAAACCACTGTAGCCCATGGGTACCATTACCACCTTTTTGGGGGCATAATCGCTGTTTAATTCTTTTTTATAATAGCCCCATTGTTTGTTCTCGTCGTTCTGGGTAATCATCCACAAGGTTTTTTTAGACGGGATGAATTTTTCTTCAGGGTCGTTGCTATCATAACGGAACTCAATTTTATACCTGCGGCCCATGCCATTGGTAAAACTGGTGGCCTTGCCCGTAGCCGGGTCAATCGCCCAAATATCATACCTGTCATAAATCAGTACCCGCTTATCATTCTCCTCCCAGGCGCTTAAGCCGTATGGCGATGGGTCATCAGGTACATCGTTATCTTCTGCACCTAATTTAACACCAAGGGTGTTAGTAATATTTATTTTTTTGCCTGTGGCAATGCTATAGCTGTACCAGTTCTGGTTTTTAGAGTCGAACCAAACCACATAATTGCCACCCGGTGATATACTGTAACGGGCTTTTAACCGATTGTTGATCAGCATACGCTCGCCGGTTTTGGTGTTAATGAGGTAAGCAGCCTGTTGCGAACCGCCTTCCCATTGCGACTGTACGCGGGCACCTGTATCGGTTAATCCTAAAGCAAAAGGGGCATCATTGTTATCAGACACCATTATCTCGCGGATGCCTTTATCGCCCAGCTGGACCAGTTTGTGCGTACCATCAGCCGGGCGGATAACCGCCTGGTAACTGCGTTTTAATTCGCGCTGCAGGTTTTTTAGCTGTTGCGGCTGCAGGTAATCGTCTTTATAATTCCAGATATCAACACGGGCGTTCTCAAACTCTACCAAAGTAGTATCGGCGGGTTTTGGGATGGGAGCAGTGCCAAAAAACAGATTGTTGCCACTTTTGCTAAAAAATACCTTACCATCGCCACTAACAGCCCAATTTGCAGGCATACCTGCCGATGCTGGTTCGGCAATAACGATTGCGCTGTCATTTGCAGCGGTGTAGTAATAAAGTTTAAAAGGTTTTACCAATGCCTTTTCAGGGTTCTTTTCGGCAGTAAAGGCCAGTTGTTTACCGGCATCATCAAAAGTTAAGTTTTTATAATTACCACGGCCTGTGCTTATAGCTTTAAGCGTATCTTTCTCTATGTCGTAAACGAACAGGCCCGATACTATCGTTTTGTTTTTCTTTGGGGCTGTAACCGAAAACGCCAGCCATTTGCCATTTTTAGTAAGCTGATAATCGCTTACGTATCTGAAGCTGCGGGTTTTGCCTTTTAATAACTGGTTTACCGTTAACTCAGCACCATCTTTAACTGGCGGGGCAATAGTTGTTGCAATGGCTTTTTTAGAAGTGTCAGATGCTTCGGGCTTCTTAACAGTATCGGCAGGAGAGAGGTAAGCAATAACAGTTGCTTTGTCTGCTATTTTAAACGAGCGTATGGCCGGTATTTTAGTTACGGTATTGTTACCTAAGGTGATAATACCCAGTGTATCCTTCGGGAATTCGGATTGCTTTTTCTTTTTGATCTTAGCCTGGCGCACATCTTTATAAAACGGCCTGATCAATACCACAGCGTATTTAGAGTCGGCTGTAAAGCGTGCAGTATCTGCCCGCGGTATGTTAACCTGGTTTTTGCCATTAGCACCGGTTATTACCAAATTGGCATCACCTTCTTGTGGTTTTACGGCATAAACTATCCATTTACCATCATTACTGATGCGCTCGCCGGCTATGTTTTGCCATCCGTCATAAACAGATTGATCAAGCGGTTTTTTAGATGTTTTTTGTGCGGATGCATAAAAGCAGAATAATAAAAATGCGGGCAGTAAAATTTTTTTCATATCAAGGCTGAATGTAACCAGCCCTAATATCCTAAAATTAAAACCATTGACAGGTATTGAAATGAAAAAGTTACAACAGATGTTACTATAAGCAGATGTTTTGTAACTTTAAACACCAAACCTTAAAAACATAACAAAATGCCACCTTTTTTTCCACCAGGAACTGTAATTGCCTTTGCCGGGCAAATAAACCTACAAACCTATTTTTGCGGAACAGATAATTTTGGTCCATCTGCCGAAAATAATACCGGTTGGATACTGTGCGATGGCTCTGCGTTGACCGCATCCATTTTCCCGGAACTATTTGGCTGTATTGGTTATTTATATGGCGGTTATAACGATTCTTTTAACCTGCCAGATTACAGGGGGTATTTTTTAAGGGGCCTTGCAGTTAATAACACCCAGGATCCTGGGCTTAACAACCGTAGTGCGGCGGTAAGCGGTATGAACTATGGTATTGGCTCAACACAGCAAGGAATGGTGCAACAGCACGGGCACCAGTATAATGCATCTCCCGTTCAGCAGGGGCAAGGGGGCCAATACCCCGGCGGTGCCACTATATCTTATCAGCAAAGCGCCAATACTACAGGCTTATATGTTGGTAATAATTATTTAAGTGGCGAAGAAACCCGCCCCAAAAACATCTATGTAAATTACTTGATATATGCAGGCCTTCCGGGTGGAAACCAGGCAGTCTGAATGTTAGTTTATAGGCAATAGTTTAGTATTTGCTGTTATAATATTCAATAACCGGTTAAAAAATGCTTTGATCTTATCTGTTATAGATTGATGGGATACAACCGGTTGTTGCAGCATATCCTGCATATCGTTATTGTCATTCAGGTTGTCTTTGCCTTCCATCTCCTCCAGCACAAACTGGCGGACGCCCGCATCACGGTTGATGATCTCATCCATTTCGGTAAGGTCTTTTAAAGTTGCCTGCCCGTTCCTGCGTTTCTCCCAAAGCACCTCAAACCTTTCCTGTGAGAGGGTGCGCCTGATAATATACCGGTTGTCTTTACTCATGACAATGCTATTAAGTCTACCGTACATCAAATCAGATGCCATGTATGTAATTGTCTTATTATTAATATTTTATAAGATATATTGAAGGAAAACTGGTCGGTTTTATTACAATAGGTGTGCGGATGCGTGCAGTTGTTAAACAAAAAAGCCGTATGTTTTTGCTTCCAGCTTATTCGTTTAGAATATATTAGTGTATCGCTCTCATTATCCTGTTCCACCTGATCTGGTTAAGGGTACTTTGAGTGCTGTCTATACTCATCCAGGTAATCATCGCTTTGCCTACAATATGGTCTTCGGGTACAAAGCCCCAGAAACGCGAATCTTCCGAGTTATGGCGGTTATCACCCATCATCCAGTAGTAGTTCATTTTAAAGGTATAAGTATCTGCTTTTTTACCATTAATTATAACAGCGGCGCCATCATGGGTAACCTTATTGTGTTCGTAAACTTCTATCGAGCGGCCATATAAAGCCATTGTAGAATCATTTAGTTGAATGGTAGTGCCTTTTTTAGGGATCAGCAGCGGGCCAAAGTTATCTTCGTTCCATTTAATTTTTTCGTTATGCGGAAAAATCTGCGGGCTATATTCGCCTTTTGGCTCAATAACTTCCTTTATCGATTTAATGTTTGAATAGCCCTTAAACTCATTATAGCTATCCGGCGGGATGATCATTTCATAGGTGGTTGGGTTATACTGGTAACGCACATCAATTTTAAGATCGTGGATCATTTCAGAATTGAGGTTACTGCCATCGGTAGTTACAACGTATGAAGTTTGGCCTTTTGGCGCATTTGCATAGTATTTGCCGTTTGCATAAACCTTACCTTCTTTTATCTCCAGGATATCGCCGGGGGTACCTACACAGCGTTTAATAAAGTGCGTGCGCATATCAACCGGGCGGGCAACAGTTTCGGCAGGATAGTTAAATACAACAGGGTCGCCTTTTTTTACTTCGCCAAAACCGGGCAGCCTGAAATAAGGCAGTTGTATGGCCTCCCAGTATGTTTTAACTTTTCCACCAAAAACGGTCGATTCAAGAAAAGGTACAGAAACAGGTGTCATGGGCATACGTGCACCATAAGCCATTTTACTCACAAAAAGGTAATCGCCGGTTAGCAGGCTGCCTTCCATTGATGCAGAAGGAATAGCGTATGCCGAGAACAGCAAACCACGGATAATAGTTGATGCAATTACTGCGAATAAAATGGCGTCTACCCATTCGCGCATAACACTCTTTTTAGGTTTGTTAACATCCTTTTTTTTGCGTGATAAAAACTTCCAGTTCATGGTTAATTGTGGTTTATGTTTAACTGTGCGTTGATATTAGACTGGAACAACGCCCATTTGTTACAGAAAAATATCGCAGGGTTACCATGCCTGTTTTTATTGATAGCCCGCCTTGCCCGCAAGTGAAATACTTTGTCCGATATCGAACAAATTTCATTTTCTTAAAATTTATAATAATCTATATATCAATATTTTAAGTTTGGTATAGCTCTTGTAAATCCCTTATCAAAATTTGAGCACAATAATAAAATGGACAAGGTAATTGAAGAAGAAGTAACGGCACGCAAAAAGAAGAATGCCATTATTATAGCAATAGTTGTAATTGTTGTACTGGCGGCTGCTATATGGTTGCTGCGCACCTCATTAAAATCAACCATTCGTAAGGCCGATGTAACTACAGCCGTGGTTGAAAAAGGCAGTGTTGAAAATACGTTAAACGCCACCGGCGAGGTTTTGCCAGAGTTTGAGGAGATCCTAACCAGCCCTATTAACGCCTCTATTAAAAAAGTACTGATGGATGCCGGCAATAAAGTAAAAGAAGGGCAATCTATACTTACGCTTGATAAATCGGCCTCGCAAACCGAGTTCGAAAAACTGAACTTTCAGCTGCAAAGCAAGCGTAACGAGATAGGTAAGCTTAAACTCGACCTGAACAAAAGCTTTTTCGATATCCGCTCTAATAATGACATTAAACAACTGCGCATCAGCAACCTGGCCGACGCGGTTGAGAACGCCAAACGCCTTTTTAAGGCAGGCGGCGGTACCCGCGAAGGTATTGAACAAGCCGAACTAAACCTGAAAGTTGCCCAGCTGGAGAAGAAACAATTAGAGAACGAGATAAAAAGCAAGCAGCAAACCATGCAGATAGAGATTAAGGAAGCCGAGATTGCCCTGGCCATACAACAGAATGACCTGGGCGAACTACGACGCAAGTTAAACCTGGCCAACATTATTGCCACACGCGGCGGGGTGGTTACCTGGATAAACAAAAATATTGGCGCCACCGTACGCGAAGGCGAATCACTTGCCCGCATTGCCGACCTGAGCAGCTTTAAGGTGAACGGAAGCATATCTGATAACTATATGGATCAGTTGCGTAATGGCATGCCGGTTATCGTCCGTATTAATGAGCAGCAGATGAAAGGCCATGTGGCCAACGTGTACCCATCGGTACAAAACAGCATTGTAACTTTTGATGTGCAGCTTGAGGAACGCAACAACAAACAACTGCGCCCCAATATGAAGGTGGACGTGTTTTTGGTGACCGATCTGCACAATAATGTGATGCGTGTAGCCAATGGCCCGGCATTTAAAGGCGCAGATGTGCAGGACATATTTGTGATAAACGGCGATAAGGCCGAAAAAAGAAAAGTGCATATCGGCTTAACCAACTTTGATTTTGTAGAAATAAAAGATGGCATAAAACCAGGCGATGTTGTGATCACATCAGACATGAGCGAGTTTAAAAATTCAACCACGCTCACTATTAAAAACTAATACAATGAAATACCTATACCTTATCATATTACTATCCATGGGTACCACTGCTTTTTGCAGCAGTGGTGCTGATACCCTGCGGCTTAGCTTACAGGAGGTGGTGGAGATGGCCAAGAAAAACTCAATAGCCGCTAAACAAGCCACTACAGTGCGCGAAACCAAATACTGGCAGTGGCGTACTTTTAAATCAAACTATCAGCCGCAGCTATCATTAACAGGTATTTTACCGGGCTACAGCAAAACCTACACCCAGGTGTTGCAGCCAAACGGCACCATATTGTTTCAGCCTATCCATAATGATAACTCGTCGTTACAGTTGGATTTTAGCCAGGGCATCACCGCAACAGGCGGTACTATTTATGGTACAACCCAAATGCAGCGTTTTTATGATTTCGATAGGGATAACGTGCTTTATAATGGGGTGCCTTACGCATTAGGATACAGCCAGCCACTATTTCAGTTTAATGCCTTACGATGGGATAAAAAGATAGAACCGTTAAAGTTTAATGAGAGCAAGCAGGCGTATATCGAATCGCAGGAGCAGATAGCTTATACGGTAAGCGGTTATTTCTTTGATCTGCTTTTGGCGCAGGTAAACTTACAGATTGCAGAAACCAATTACACCAACACACAAAAGATCCTGAAGATAGCGAAGCTAAAATTCGACCTGGGGAAAGTATCAAAAAACGAAATATTACAGTTACAACTGGAGCAATTAAATGCCCAAAAGGCAGTAGGTACCGCTAAACGCGATATGGAGATAGCCACGCTTACCCTGCGCAGCTACACCGGTATTGAAAGCGACGATAAAATAGCTTTGATGCTGCCCGGCTCGTCTATCAATATGACGGTATCTGCCGATAAGGTGCTGGCGGAAGCATTTGATAACCGGTCGGACGCGATTGCCTTTGTACGCCGCGTTGCCGAAGCAAAAAGGGATGTTGCCAAAGCAAAGGGGCAAAGCGGGCTGGTGGCTACGCTTACTGCAAATTTGGGGTTCTCTAACAGCTCCCCTAAAATTTTAGATGTATATAAATCACCACAAAACCAGCAGTTACTGCAATTGCAGTTCTCCATACCGGTAATGGATTGGGGGCGCTCTAAATCGCGCGTAAAAACGGCGCTGGCCAATGAACAGTTTACCCAGTATGCGGTTGAGCAGGACAAACAAACCTTTAAGCAGCAAATAGTAACCCAGGTAACACTGTTTAATATGATGAAAGACCAGTTGGTGTTTACCGCGCAGGCTGATAGTATTGCGTCAGAAAAATACCAGATAGCCCGCGAACGCTACGTTTTAGGCGACCTGAGCATCACCGACCTGAGTATCGCTTTTGAGGAGAATGACCGGGCCAAGCGCGATTATGTTGCCGCCCTGCGCGATTTCTGGGGAGCTTATTACCAGTTGCGGTACCTGTCGCTTTACGACTTTGAAAAAGATCAAAAAATAACTTATAAATAAAAACTCTAAATTAATCACATGATAAAATTAAACAATATTCAAAAAGTATATCGTACAGATACTATTGAAACACTGGCACTTAATGGCATTAACCTTGAGATTGCCGAAGGCGAATTTTTATCTATCATGGGGCCATCGGGTTGCGGCAAAAGTACCCTGCTAAACATTATGGGCCTGCTTGATGAACCATCAAAAGGCAATATCAGCATTGCCGGGCAAACTACCGATCGCTTTAATGATAAGCAACTGGCCAAATTTCGTAATCAAAAGCTGGGTTTTATATTCCAGAGTTACCACCTCATAGGCGACTTACAGGTGATAGATAATGTAGAACTGCCTTTACTATACCGTGATACTACCGCGAAGGAACGCAGGCGTTTAGCAACAGAAGCCCTGGAGAAGGTAGGGTTGAGCAACCGCTTAAAACACTTCCCCAAGCAACTATCGGGGGGGCAGCGCCAGCGTGTTGCCATTGCGCGTGCCATTGTAGGCAACCCCCAGATTATACTGGCTGATGAGCCTACAGGTAACCTGGATAGCGCCATGGGTAACGAGATAATGGAGATACTATTACAGCTTAACCGTAATGATGGTACTACCATAGTAATGGTTACACACGATGAAAATATGGCGCAAAAAACCCACCGTTTGGTAAGGTTGTTTGATGGCTCGCAGGTTCAATAATTCATTAGCCTAAACAAGAAAAAGATCATGTTAAAAAATTACTTCAAAATAGCCATTGCGGTACTCAAGCGCAGAAAGTTTTTCACTTTCATCAGCTTGTTCGGGATCAGCTTTACCCTTACTGTATTAATGGTACTAACCGCTTTTATTGACAGGGTGGGCAATTCAAATTATCCCGATAAAAAACGTGACCGCTCATTATACATCCTAAATATGGAAATGACGGGTTCTAAAACTCACGCGATGACTAAGGGGCCACACTCTTTTTACTTTTTAGACCATTACACTAAAGGTTTAAAAACGCCGGTAAAAATAGCCATATCATCAATGTTTGATTTTTCGAGCGCCTATGTAAATAACAAAAAAGTGCCTATCAGCCTAAAATTTACCAATGCCGATTACTGGGATGTTTTAGATTACAATTTTTTGGAAGGTAAACCATTTGGTAAGCAGCAGGTAGATAATGCCGAGAAAGTTGCTGTGATATCTGAGGATACCAAAAACGCTTACTTTGGCGAAGCGCCATCTGTAGTGGGTAAATATATAGAGGTTGATAATATTAAATACCGGGTAAGCGGTGTAGTAAAAAACGTACCTATTACGCAATTAACCATGTATGGCGATATGTATCTGCCATACACGGTATCAAAAACCAATTACACAAAAGACCGGGGGCTTAACGGAAATTTCTCGGGCATACTGCTGGCAAAATCTGCAGACGACCTGCCCAAAATGCAAAAAGAATATCTGGATATGGTATCGCGGATAAAAATTCCCGATAAGGAATTTGACCACCTGTATAGCTTTGCTGATACTTATTTTACCAGTTTAATAAGAATACTTCTTGGTAATGGCCCCGACTCAGGTATTTCAAAAATGATCATTGGCCTCGGCATATTTGTATTCCTTTTTATGCTACTGCCAACAATTAACCTGGTTAATATAAATATTACCCGCATTATGGAACGCTCATCAGAGATTGGTGTACGCAAGGCCTTTGGCGCATCGTCGCAAACGTTGGTGTACCAGTTTATAGTGGAGAATATAATTTTAACCCTGTTGGGCGGGCTGATAGGCGTGGTGCTTTCTGTAATAGTTATGCAGATCATTAATAGCTCGGGGCTTATAGCCAACCTTAATCTTAGCCTTAATTATATGGTGCTTTTTTGCAGTTTGCTGGCTTGTTTGGTATTTGGATTATTATCAGGCGTATACCCCGCCTGGCGTATGTCGCGGTTAAACGTAGTTAACGCCTTAAAGGCATAATACATTAATTAACATTTAAATAAAATATTATGATTAAGCATTTGTTTAAGCTGATCTGGAATAAAAAGAAGCAAAACTTTTTACTCATTACGGAGATATTGGTATCCTTCATGGTAATATTTGCGGTATTCACCCTGGTGGTGAATTACTATCAGCATTATAAACAACCCATGGGGTTTGAATCTGACCGTGTATGGGTTATCAATTATCAGAGCGACGTTAACATCAAGGATAAAGATTCATTAGATGTATACTATAAAACAATATTGGGCAATATAAAGGCCATGCCGCAGGTGCAGGAAGCAAGCTTTGCCAGTTCAAACGTGCCGTTTTCGGCCAACACGCATATGAACAATGTAGATTATAAGAAAACACATGTTAACCGGGTTAACTATTATACTGCCGGTGATACCTACGATAAGGTATTAGGTATGAAAGTTATAGAAGGCCGCTGGTTCGGTAAACAAGATGATGCCGCAACAGTTAAACCAATGATTATTAACCGCACTTTAAGGCAGCAACTGTTTGGCAGCGGCAAAGCCCTTGGCGAAAAAGTTGGTGATGATAACAGCAACAAGATGGTTATTATAGGTGTTGTAGAAGATGTAAAAGCCAAAGGCGATTATCAGGAAGGCGGGTTTGCCATGTATGAACGTATTGATACTTCATCAAACGATGGCAGGGGCAGGATATTAGTAAAAGTGAATGCTAATGCCGACGCCGCTTTTGAAAGCCGTTTGTACAAACTAATGGCAAGTAACGGTAACAATTCCGGCATTGAGATAGAACACCTTACAGATAAGCGTAAAACAATCAACAATACCACGCTTATACCAATGATAATTTTACTTATTGTAGCCTGTTTTCTTATCATCAATGTGGCTTTAGGCTTGTTTGGTGTGCTTTGGTATAATATAAACAAACGCAAAGGCGAAATAGGCTTACGCAGGGCAATTGGGGCCAGCGGTAATTCGGTATCATGGCAATTGGTAACAGAATCTATGATATTGGCTACATTGTCGCTTATTATAGGGTCGTTTTTTGCAGTGCAGTTCCCGTTGCTAAATGTATTTGACTTGCCTGCAAGTGTTTATCTGTCGGCAATACTTTTGTCGGTAATATTTATTTACCTGCTGGTGCTGGTATGTTCATTATATCCGGGCAAACAAGCTTCGGCAATTTTACCGGCAGTTGCTTTACATGAAGAATAATACTTTAGATTTGGTTATATGATACTGGTTATTGATGACGATATTGCTGTACGCACCTCGCTGCTATTGCTGCTGAAAAGCCAAAAGTATGAGGTAACAGGTGCCGAAACACCGGCCGAAGCTTTAAAGATCATAAAAAGCAACGCGCCGCAGCTTATCATTCTCGATCTGAATTTTTCTATCAGTACATCGGGCGAAGAGGGTATGGTTTTGCTTGCGCAGATAAAAAAGCTGGAACCTAATATTCCCATCATCCTGATAACAGGCTGGGGCAGCATTAACCTGGCAGTACAAGGCATGAAATTGGGTGCTAACGATTTTATTAATAAACCCTGGGATAACGGCCACCTGCTGCAATCAGTAAAAACATTAATAGATCTGCAGGAGCAAAAGAAAGTAAGCCTTACCCGCAAACAGTTAGATAAGGAATACAACTTTCAGCATATTATTGGCGAAGACCCGCAGATGCTGCAGATACTGGAAACTATTGGCCGGGTTGCTGCTACCGATGCCTCCATACTCATTATGGGCGAGAGCGGTACCGGCAAGGAATTAATTGCCGAGGCTGTGCACCAGAACAGCCTGCGTGCTAACAAGCCTTTTATAAAGGTGAACCTGGGTGGTATCTCTACCTCGCTGTTCGAGAGCGAAATGTTTGGCCATATCCGCGGGGCATTTACTGATGCGCGATTTGACAGGGCAGGGCGCTTTGAACTGGCCAACAAGGGCACTATATTTTTAGATGAAATTGGCGACCTTGATGCAGGCAGCCAGGTGAAATTGCTGCGTGTATTGCAGGACAGGACTTATGAGGTATTAGGCAGCAGCCGCACCAAAACAGTTGATGTACGCATAGTTTGCGCCACCAATAAAAACCTGACCCAAATGGTAAGCAGCAGTACGTTTCGCGAAGATCTGCTGTATCGCATCAACCTGATAACTATCACCCTGCCTGCCCTGCGTGATAGGCCGGGTGATATACCTTTATTGGTAAACTTCTTCATCAATAACCTGAAACAGATCTATAACCGGCCGCAACTTACCGTATCAAAAACGGCTATGAAGTGGCTGCAACAACTGCCGCTTCCGGGCAACATCAGGCAGTTAAAAAACCTGGTAGAGCGCTCTATATTGGTAAGCAAGGGCAACGAACTGGGCATTGATGATTTTAAATCGCAGTTAGAGCAATCACCCGTAAAGCAAGGCAACGCTAAGGTTCCTGCCGTAGGCAGTATAACCCTGGAGGAGATGGAAATTGAGATGATAAAAAAGGCGATGCTTTACCATAAAAACAAGGTAGCCAAAGCAGCAACGACATTGGGGCTTACCCGTAGCGCCCTATACCGGCGATTAGATAAGTTTGAGATACCCTACGATGAAGCTGAGGACTAAATATATCCTGTTTGTAACCATACTGCACCTGCTCACCCTTGGGCTTACTTTTTATATATTTAATAAAGAAAGGGTCTTTTTTATCGCATCAGAGGTATTTATTATTATATCTCTGGTCATATCTGTTCAGTTGTATGGGCAGCTAATAAGGCCTATAAAACTGCTTTTACAAGGGATAGACGCCCTGAAGGACCGCGATTTTAATGTTAAATTTTTGCCCACAGGTAAGCACGAGGTAGACCAACTTATAAATGTATACAACCAAATGATAGACCAGTTAAGAACCGAGCGTACCCAGCAGGAAGAACAGCATTTTTTCCTGGAGAAGCTGATCTACACTTCGCCAACAGGTATTATTATTTTGGATTATAATGAGCTGGTACAGCAAATAAACCCCAAGGCTTTACAGATACTTGGGATGGATGAAAAGGAACTCATTGGCAACAATATTAAAGAACTACAACACCCGCTTTTTGAACAAGCCAGGGTGTTAAAAGCCGGCGAAACCATTACCGTTAAGCTTAGCGGTATTACTACCTACAAGTTACAAAAATCGCACTTTATTGATAGGGGCTTTCAGCGCGATTTTATCATGATAGAGGAACTTACCGCCGAGATCCTGGCTGCCGAAAAAAATACCTACGGTAAGGTGATCCGTATGATGGCGCATGAGGTGAATAACACCGTTGGGCCAGTAAACTCCATCATCCAGTCAACCCTTAAAAGCGACGAATTGTGGCACAACCAAACCGATAATCAGTTAAATAATGCCCTGCAGGTAGCTTTTGACCGTAACCAAAACCTGAACCATTTTATGCGCAATTTTGCCGACCTGGTGAAACTGCCCGAAGCCAATAAAAAACAAACCGACCTGAATCAATTACTGCATGCTATTATTCAACTGATGCAGGTGAAAGCGCAAGAGAATAAAATCAGCTTGGCTTACCAACCACCGCCACAGCCATTTTACATTATCGCCGATGTGCAGCAGATGGAGCAGGCGCTGATCAATATTGTAAAAAACGCCATCGAATCTATTGGAAACAATGGCGTTGTTGAATTTAAGGTAGATGTTAAAACCCGGCGGTTGATAATTTTAGATGATGGTAAAGGCATCAGCACCGAGCAAAGCTTACAGCTTTTTACCCCGTTTTACAGTACTAAAAAGGATGGGCAGGGCATAGGCCTTACTTTGGTTCGCGAAATAATGCTGAACCACGGTTACGATTTTTCGCTTAAAACCATTGCAGAAAAGCAAACTGCTTTTACCATCAGTTTTTAAAGCATTACGGTTAGCATAACAATGCTCATAGCTATCATCAAAGCGTCTTCAATAATGGTAACGGTGCTCATGGGCAGGTTAAAAACTGCGCCAAGGCAGGCACATTTTATCTTACGTTTGTTTAATACGCTTTGCAGCACACCTATAATACTGATACTCATTACTACAAGCGTTACCACATTGGTAAGTACTGGGTTAAAACCCACCGCGAAAGCCAGCCCTAAAGCCAGTTCCACAAAAACATAGATGTATCCCCAGGCTTTTAATTTTTTAGCTACAATATCATACATGCTGTAGCTGTCTGCAAAGCCGTTGATATCAAGCATCTTAAAGAAGGAGAATACCAGGAAAAACCCGCTCATAAATATGCGCATGCCCGTCATCCAGCCAAAACCTCCTGTAACCGAGATTAAAACTGATACCAGCGATACATATCCAAATATCAGTAATACGGGTTTGTAGGTTTCCCAAAACGAGCGTTTATCCTCTTCATCCATACTAAACGTATGGGCAGGTGCGTGGTGCGGGTGCATTTCGGAGAGTGCGTATTTTGGATACGGCGCTAATGCAGCCTGTAGCGTTTGCGTATCTACATGGTGGCTCATGGTAATATCGGCCTTGCTGTTAGTCAGGTCTATATCCACGCTGGTTATACCCGGTATGTTTGATAGTAAACTATTTACTTTTGCCTGGCAGCCGGTACAGGTCATGCCGGTAATGTTATAAGAGTGTGTCATTGTGCTTTAAATTTTTATAACACAAATGTAGGGGTGCACTACAGGCCGGATGTTACGTAATTACGGGAATGGTTTATAACATTTACAGGTCTTCTATATTGCGGCGCTTGTTCTCTTTTAACGACCGGTAGAAGGTAGGGGTTAGCCCGGTTTGTTTTTTAAATTGCGACGATAGATAGGCAACACTGCTGTAGCCAAGCTGGTTGGCAATTTGCGATAAGGTAAGCTCATCGTACATCATCAGTTCTTTTACCTTCTCTATTTTTTGGGCGATGAGGTATTTCTCGATAGTGCTGCCCTCAACTTCCGAAAACAGATTACTGAGATAGCCGTAGTCGTAATTGAGTTGGCCAGAAAGATAATCGGACAGGTTAAGGTTTGTTTGCTCTTCGCTATAGTGGATAAGATTAACGATAGCTGTTTTAATTTGTTCAATAATGCGGCCTTTACGGTCGTCAATAATCTCGAAACCTAATAGTTTAAGGTTATCGTTTAACTGTTGTACTGTGTTTTTATCCGGCTCGTCGCTTATTTCAACTTCGCCCAGTTCTACTGATACGGTGTGCATGCCCACTTTTTCAAGCTCGGCTTTAACCACCATTTTACAGCGGCTGCAAACCATATTTTTAATGTAGAATTTCACCCCGCTAATTTAGATAAATAGCCGTTAACTATAGTGCGGCATAGTATTTTATCAAATACTTGCGTAAATTTACTTAACCAAGCAAACCAATTATGGCAACTCAAGTATTATCGGCAGAGCAGATAGCGGCCTATCATCGTGATGGGTATATCGTGATCAGGAATTTTTGTTCGGCAGCGGAGATCGACAGGCTGTACACTACCGCACTGAATGATGATGCCATGCGCAAGAACGCCCTCGACCTGAACGACCAAAGCGGCAAAAAAACGCGCTTGTCGTTATGGTTTACCCCCGGTAATGATGTGTTTGGCTATTTAACCCGTAGCCAAAAAATGGTAGCGCCTGTCCATCAGTTATTGGATGGTGATGCACCCGTTTGCCATTTCCACTCTAAGTTGATGCAAAAGGAACCAAAAGTTGGCGGCGCATGGGAGTGGCACCAGGATTATGGTTACTGGTATAAAAATCAGTTTATGTTTCCGGATCAGTTGATGAGTGTAATGGTAGCGCTTACCAAGGCGAATAAAGAGAACGGCTGCCTGCAGGTGATCAAAGGCTCGCACAAGTTGGGCAGGGTGAACCACGGTTTTTCGGGCGAGCAGGTTGGCGCGGATATGACAATGGTAAACAACGCCCTGCAAACTATGGAACTGGTATATTGCGAACTGGAGCCTGGGGATGCCCTGTTATTTCACAGTAACCTGTTGCACCGGTCAGAAGCTAATTTATCTGATGGACCGCGCTGGTCTATTATATCCCGTTACTCGCGGCAAAGCAACCTGGCCTATAATGAAACATCTACCTCCTGGAAAACGCCTGTAGCCGTTGTGCCCGATGAGGCCATATTACACTGGGATGCAGGCTCACTGTCCAACAACGATTTCCTGGCCAAAGAGAACGACCCGGCCCTGAAAGAAACAGGGTGGGAGAAATAGGAATTTACTGTTTGCTTTTACGTTTAGCCGGTTTGGCAATTTTGTTATAAGTAAGCGAAGTATCTATCCAGTAAGCAAAGTCTTTACCGTTTCGCAAAGCGTCTCCCTCAACGTAAACATAGCCCTTCATGGAGCGGTTGCCGCTCCACATCATGCTGGCCCCGTTTTTCTCTAACGCGGTTTCAAACTCTTCAGGGCCAACTCGGCAAAGCAGGTCGGCATTGCGTACGCAGATACATAGCTTATCATCAACCATAAAGCACAAACCGCCAAACATAGGTTTTTCGGAAACGTTTGTGGCGTCAATTAATGCTTCACGCACCCCGTTTGCCTGTTTTTCGTCGTACCCCATGTTAATTATTCTACGGTTATCTCATCTGCAAAAATATACGATGGATTACCTTTACCCTCATGCCACTCAGGCAGCGCGCCAAATTGTTTGGCAACCACTTTAATATACCTTGCCTTTTTATTGATCGGCGCGGTGTATTCCTGTGTTTGCGGGTCAAGTTCTTTCACATCAATCTTGCTATTTACTGTCGCAGCCAGTTTGTAGTTTTTGCCATCGTCAGACAACCAGTATTCAACCGAGCGCGGGAAAACTATCCACGCGCGGGTATCCTGTAAGGTGCCTATACCTACCTGTTTAACGGGCTTTACCTGCTCCAGGTCAAGTATAGCTACCAAATCGTTATTCTGGTAACCCTGCCAGTTACCCAGGCGCCAATTGGCCGTTCCGTGTATGCCGTTTATCAGGGTTTCATCACCTTGTGCGGAATAGTTGGGCAGATATTTGTTGATCAATGTGAGCTTAATATCGCCACGTATTTTGGTGAAGGTGGCCTGGTCAACAAAACTGCTTTTACCATCCCTTATGGCAATAGCCTTAACTGTGGTGTTCACCATGATGTTGATAGGTTTGCTGTATTCTGTTGATGATGCTGTTGGAGTGCTGCCATCCAAAGTATAATATAATTTGGCGGCGCTATCAGCGCAAGCTATCTCTACACTGATGGATTGTTTAAAGGTTTTGGTGCCCGATGTAATATAGGGGTTGGGTACTATCAATTCATCGGTTATAGCCGATGTTGGTTTTTCCAGATCTTGTATAAACAGCTTATTGGCCAGCCTGCCGGTATACACCTCAAATTCGCCACCTTTTGTTACATCTTCATAGGTTATGTACAGCTTGTTGTAAGGCTTTTTATCCAGATTCATTCCCTGCAGGTAAAAATTGCCACGGCTCACGGTAGCGCCAGGGTTGCTGATGGTGAATTTTTTACCGTTTTCCATGTTGATGGTGATCTTCTCGAACTGTGGCACACCAACCTGGTATTGCTGCTGTCCCGGGGCAATATTGTAAATACCCAGGCAACTCATTACATACCACGCCGACATCTGCCCGCAATCTTCATTACCCGACAGGCCATCAGGCTGGGCGCTGTATTGCTCGCGCAGTATTTTACTTACATAGTACTGTGTTTTATCGGGCGAGTTGGTAAAGTTGTACAGGTAAGCAATGTGGTGACTTGTCTCGTTACCATGTGCATACTGGCCAATAAGGCCGGTAACGTCATCCTGCTGGCGGCCACTCAGTTTGGCATTGGTGCTGAATAACTCATCAAGCTTGGCTTCGAAGTTTGCCTTGCCGCCCAGGCTTTTTATCAGCCCTTCCACATCCTGCGGTACCAAAAAGCTGTATTGCCATGCATTGCCCTCGGTGTAATTGTTGTTTATTTCGGTAGGTTCAAAAGGAGTGTACCAGCCGCCATTGTCGCGGGCCTGCATAAAACCGTTTTGATTGTTGTGGACGTTTTTCCAGTATTGGGCACGCTGTATGTATACTGCATAATCCTGTGGTTTGTTCAGCATTTTTGCCATTTGGGCAATGCACCAGTCGTCAATAGCATAATCAAGTGTTTTTGCTACCGATTCGTGCTCCACATCGGCATTAACAGCTCCTGTAGCCCTGTAATTATCCAGCCCAAACTGGTTACGGTTAACGGCGGCTTTCATGGCAGTAAAAGCTTCTTCGGCATCAAACCCACGGATGCCCTTTGCATACGCATCAACAATAACCGGGATGGAGTGGTTACCCACCATGCAATACGTTTCTGTAGTGGCCAGTGGCCAGATAGGTAGTAAACCACCCTGCTCGTAAACGGCTAAAAAGGTTTTGATAAAATCGAGCGTGCGTTTACGGTCTATCAGGTTTAGCAGCGGATTTTCGGCGCGGTAGGTATCCCACAAGGAAAAGGCTGTGTAATAAGTAAAGCCGTTTGCAGTGTGGATCTTTTGATCCATGCCACGGTACTGCCCGTCAACATCGTTATAAGTGCTTGGCGCAACCATGCAATGGTACAGGGCTGTGTAAAACATTACCTGTTTTTGTTTGGCATAATCCGGTACTTCTTCCTTTTTACCCTTAGCCACAGGCCGGGTTGTGCCGTAAGGATTATATACAGAGTTTGCCTCGCGCTGTTGTGTAACATTTGGCGCACCGCCTTCAACCTGTATTTTTGAAAGTTCTTCGTTCCATGCCAGTTTAGTGGCTTTTACAACCTTTTTAAAATCGAAGTCGGGCATTTCGGTATCCAGGTTTTTTAAAGCGCCTTCGGCACTAACCGATGAGATACTAACTTTGGAGATAACCGTACCCGGGTCATCAAACTGGATATACATTTTTATGTTTTTGCCTTGCAGCTTATTCTTCCCCTGCTGCACCTGGTCATCTGAGGCGATGCCGTATGCTTTAAACGGTTTTGAGAATTTGGCGTAGAAATACAAATGCTGATCTGTAGCCCATGATTTTGAACGGCGGAAACCTCGGATCTCATGGTCATTTACTACTTCAATCCAGCTATCTAATACCTCGTCACGATGCTGCAGATCAATAATGATATTACCTTGCGGCGCATTTTTATAGTCGTATTTATGTACGCCAACACGTGTTGTGGCGGTAAGTTCTACGCTGATGTTGTATTTATCGAGCAGGGTGCTGTAATAACCGGGAGAAGCTGTTTCGTTAGCTTTTTTAAAGCCCGAGCGGTAATCGGTGTTTTTTAATTGCGGTTCGCCGGTAGTTGGCATAAACAGTACGTCGCAAAGGTCAGCAATACCGGTTCCGCTTAGGTGCGTATGCGAAAAGCCATAAACTACGCTATCCGTATAATGATAACCCGAAACACCGTCCCAACCCTCTAAACGTGTATCCGGACTTAGCTGCACCATCCCGAAAGGTGCAACCGCGCCGGGGTAAGTATGGCCATGGCCGCCGGTGCCTATAAAGGGGTCTACAAATTGTGTAACATCTTTCTTTTTCTTTTGGGCCGATGCGCTAAACGCAGTAAAAAGGGCCAATACAATTGCAGCACCACGAACTATAGATCTCATTTAAAAAAACGTTTTTAGGAAGGTGCAAAATAACAAGATTTATTGAGGTAGGAAAGGGAAGAAGTGTATGGATTTTAAGCTACCAGTCATTGCGGGGAGCGTAGCGACGTGAGAATCTCTTTAACTATTCGTTTATGCAAAGTGTCAATTGTCCTGAAGAGATTACTTCGTACCTCGCACTAACGCGCGGGTAAATTTGGACTAATCCTCTATCGTAAATCTATCCGCATCTTTTAAGAAAGGTAGCGCACGGCGGGCTTTTTTTACTTCATCGCCGATGATGGAAAAGGTGTATACATCCTCTTCATCGCGCTTGTAGTAAACCACGTTGCCGTTAGGGTCGATGCAGGTAGAATCGCCGGAGTGGTAAATTTCGTTACCGTCGTGGCCAACACGGTTTACACCGATAACATAAGCCTGGTTCTCTACCGCGCGGGCGGGGATAAGCGTACGCCAGTGCAGTGCGCGTTTTTCGGGCCAGTTGGCTACTATCATCAACAAGTCGTAGTCTTCATTAACATTGCGCAGCCACACCGGGAAACGCAGGTCGTAACATATAGCCGGACAAATTTTCCAGCCGTTTAGTTCCACTATCAGTTTTTTGGTGCCGGGGGTGTAAACGGTGTGTTCTTTACCCAGGGCAAAAAGGTGGCGCTTGTCATAATGCTCATGCGTGCCATCGGGGCGTACCCAAAGCAGGCGGTTATAAAACCTACCACCTTCTTTTATAATGATACTACCTGTTACTACACATTCGTATTTCTGTGCAGTTTTTTGCATCCATTGCATGGTTTTGCCGTCCATAGTTTCGCCCAGAGCTTCGGCATTCATAGTGAAGCCGGTATTGAACATCTCTGGAAGGATGATGAGATTGGTTTTTTCGCGTATGTTGGATAACCTCAACGAAATGTTCTGCAGGTTTTTATCTGTGTTTTCCCAAAATAAATATCCCTGATATACCGTAATTTTCAGATTATCCATAAAACGATGCTTTTTAAGATAGCGGCAAATTAAATTATACGTAAATGTTTGCTGTAAGGTTAAACCTTTATCAATCTATCAACGGCTTTATCCAGCGTTTCTTGCCTTTTGGCGAAACAAAATCGCAAAACGTGCCTGTCGGTACCTTTACGGTAAAACGCGGATACCGGTATGGCAGCTACGCCAATTTCCTTTGTTAAGCGTATGGCAAAGTCGGTGTCTTTTTCATCTGTAATGGCATCATAGGTAACCGATTGAAAGTACGAGCCCGAGCATGGTAGCAGCTTAAAACGGCTTTGTTCTAATCCGTTACGAAAATAATCGCGCTTTTCCTGGAAAAATGCCGACAGGCTCAGGTAAGTGTTTGCATCCTTTAAATATTCGGCAATAGCATACTGTAAAGGTGTATTTACACTGAATACTAAAAACTGGTGGATTTTTCTGAACTCCTGCATCAAATGTGCAGGGGCCAGGCAGTAACCCATTTTCCAGCCGGTAGCGTGGAAGGTTTTACCAAATGATGCCACAATCATGCTGCGTTGCTGCAATTCGGGGTACCTGGCCATGCTATGATGCTCCTGTCCGTCAAAAACCAGGTGCTCATAAACCTCATCGCTTAGTATCAGTATATCCTGGTTTTTAACCAGTGCGCTTAATTCGTCAATATCCTCGCGGCTTAAAATAGTAGCGGTAGGGTTATGCGGCGAATTAAGGATGATCATTTTTGTTTTATTGCTCACCAGCCTCTTTACCATATCCCAGGCAATGCGGTAATCGGGGGGCTCAAGCTCTAACGATTTTACCACACCACCCATTAGCTTAATGGCAGGGGCATAGCAATCATAAGCGGGCTCAAACATAATCACCTCATCGTTTGGGTGGATAACTGCGCTAATAGCCGTAAAAATGGCCTGCGTACCACCGGCGGTAACGGTTATCTCCGTTTCGGGGTCATACCGGGCGCCATAAAGTTTTTCGGTTTTAATGGCAATTTGCTCGCGCAGGGCCATAACGCCGGCCATAGGCGCGTATTGGTTGTACCCATTTTGCATTGCTTTATGCACCAGTTCTATCAATTCGGGCGAACACGAATAATCCGGGAAACCCTGCGATAAATTTATCGCGCCATGCTCGGCAGCCAGTGCCGACATGGTAGTGAATATATTTGTCCCGGTTTGGGGTAATTTAGAAATAACAGATATCATGTAGGCGGCTAAATTAACCAATAAACGCAATTATAGCCAGATTGTTTAAAAATCAACAAATAACTAACAGTTACTGCCCGGCCGCAACCTTCCAGAAAGCATCGGCATTATTGGTGCGGTAACGCTCAATGGTAAAGTTGGTTTCCTTATTCTTATCCTCGCTTTTATCGGGGCTTTGCTTAAAATATTCTAATGGTAACAGGCTAATGTAAGTAATGGTTTTATTCTTATCGCGTGTTTCGTAGTTGTACTCATTACGCTGCGGACTGTAAACCCGGTACAGGTTTTTTGCCATGTAATTATCCAGATAAAACTCCTTGGTTATTTTTTCACGATTGTTCCAGTTGGCATCGTCGTTTACAAATAAAGGCTGATTTTTGATGATGCGTTCCCTAACTTCGGCAATGCCCAGCAGGTTTTTGTTTTCGTCCATTACGTAGGCATTGTTTGTGGGGTCCATCCAAACCCATTTACTGAGGCTTGGCAGGTAAACTACGTTAATCACGTGCGAATCATAATCAACATTCAAGCTATCCTTTGGGAGGCAATACACCTTGCGCGATTTCCAGCCCATAGCCAGGTAACATTCATTTAAGGTTGTAGCCAGTTCTCCGCATGATACGCCTATTTTTTTTGACGTGGCCTTGCTGATGATCTCGTTTGCGTTAATCAGTTGTATGCCGCTTTCGTGCTGCCCGTCGTGCTGTACGGTATTGTGTACCCATTTTAATATGTTGATGGCTTTCGAGGCATCGTTTCCGTTGCCTGCAATCTCATCCAGCTTAAAGTTTTTACGGATAGCTACCAGGTTCGGGTCTGTTGCCGGCTGATAGGTAAAAGCAGGAATAACACGCTGATCTTTCTGGTTAAATTTTTCTGCCTTTTGCAGGATGTATTTATAATCGGCCACCCCGCGCAGGGATTGTGCTACCTGTTTAAATTTTGGTTCGTTTTTGATGTTGGCAAAGTCGGTATCCTCCATTAAATGGCTGTAGTTTATATAGCCATTGTTAACAGCGCTATCCAGGTATTCAAACGCCTTTGGCTTATTGTTTATAAGGGAATAAAGGCAGCTTAAATTGTAATAGTTATTGGTGACAAAACCCTTATAGATGCGCTTCTCTGCCGGTGTTAGCTGATTATATTTTGCTGTAAATTCGGTCATTAATTTTACACCGGTTTCGCCATCGCGTGCTTCATAAGCTTTTTGGATCAGCTGGCTTTGCTGGTTGCCGTATGCTTCAAATGGATTGGCTGCTGGTGTAGTTTGAGCGAATAAACCGTTTGTAGTTAAAAGTACTGCTGCAAATAGTATAAATTTAAGTTTCATATAGGGTTATTAAGGCTGTAAATTATACAGCATTTGTAAGACGCCTTTACCTGTTAAAACGTTGCATTTTAATGTTTTTCTTTTTAGGCTGATTATTTACCTTAGTAGGATGAAGTCTCTACGCATTTTATCGCTATTGATAACTGTTATTGTTATTGCATCGTGCTCATCATCCACCAAAAATAATGTACCTGTTGTAGGCTTTATTGATGCCTTTGAGGATGCCACTATATCGCAGGCTAAAAGCGGTTTTATTGATGCGTTAAAGAAGAATGGTTTTAGCGAAGAGCAAAAAACAGTAGTTATTAAATACAATAACGCACAGGGAAGTATCCCAACACTAACACAAATGGTTAACCAGTTTGTGTCTGACAAGGTTGATCTGCTGGCTACCTCAACAACCCTGGCTACGGTAGCCGCTATCCAAAAAACCAAAACCATCCCTATCTTTCAGATGGTATCGCCAACACCCGACAGGATGAAGGTTGCCGATGCCGCGGGTAAAGGCCCTGCAAACCTTTACGGGACCATGGAAGAGTTAAATTATATCGATACCTCATTTGCTATTATTCCAAAGCTGTTAAAGCCAAAAGGTGCGCAGTTAATTGTTGGGATGATCTATAACCAATCGGAACCGCAATCGGCCGATGCCCTGCAACGGATACAAGGGCTGGCAGCCAAACTGAATGTAAAGATCATAGCCCTGCCGCTAAATTCGTCGGCCGATGCACAACTGGTAACACAGGCATTGTTAAACAAAGGTATCGACGCATTTTTTGCCAACCCGGATAATACCGTGTTTGCCGCTTTTGAAACCATTCGGAAAAGCTGCGACCAGCACCATGTGCCCATTTTTACCAGCGAGGCCGGTTTAGTACAGCGTGGTGCAGTAGCAGCCTTTGGTGCCGATATTTACCAGTGGGGGTATCAATCGGGCCTGCAAGCAGCACAATATTTAAAAACACATAAAACCGATGGCATTAAACTGGAAATGGTGAAGATCAGGAAACGGGTGTACAACCCCTCGGCTGCTAAAAAATATAACATTACCATCCCCACCGGGTTTGAAGCTGTAAAATAATGGATTTTTACCTAACCGCTTTATTGCAGGGATTATGCTTCGCAGGGATAGCTTTTGGTATTTATATCTCCATGAAGATCTTTAATATCCCCGATATAACCACCGATGGCAGCTATACACTTGGTGGTGTGGTAACAGGGGCGATGCTTACGCATAATCAGCCGGGCTATATCATTTTGCCTGCTGTGCTTTTAGCGGGGGCTTTTGCGGGGGCACTTACAGGTATTATCCACACCAAACTGAAAATAAATGCCCTGCTTGCCGGTATTTTGGTGATGACGGCGCTTTACTCGGTTAACCTCACTATCCTTGGCCGTTCTAATCTGCCGCTTTTAAACTTGCCTACTTTGTTTTCGGCTGTGAACTTGATCACAAATGTGAATCAAAACTCGTTGATCATATTAATTGGGTTTGTGTTGATATTAACCCTGTTGATAGGTTATATGCTCAAAACCGATTTTGGTATAGCCATGCGTGCCACTGGTAACAGCGAACCCATGATAAGGGCGCTTGGTGTAAATACCGACCGGATGAAAATAACCGGGTTAGCTATAGCTAACGCCTTAACGGCTTTAAGCGGTTACCTGATAGTACAATTACAGGGATTTGCGGACATCAGTATGGGGATAGGTATTGTAATTGTAGGGCTGGGCTCGGTTATTATAGCCGAAACCATTATCAACTGGCTGCGCATTACATCGGTATGGCTGAGCCTGGTTTTGGTGATGGCCGGTGCCGTTATCTTCCAGTTTGTGCTGGCGCTTACCCTGAATATTGGGGTAGATGCCAATTTGCTTAAGTTGGTAACGGCTGTATTTGTGTTGTTGATAGTGGGCTTGCCGCGTTTAACGGGGAGGCAGGCATGATAAAGCTTAATAACATCCATAAAACATTTAATACGGGTAAACCTAACGAGGTTATAGCCATCAACAAGGTAAACCTGCAAATAAATGCTGGCGATTTTGTAGTAATAGTTGGTTCTAACGGTTCGGGTAAAACCACCTTGCTTAACCTGGTTGCGGGTAACATCCTGCCGGATAGTGGTACTATCAATATTGACAGCAATAACGTTACCCGCTTGCCCGAGTACCAGCGCAGCAAATGGATAGCCCGTATTTTTCAAAACCCATTATTAGGCACAGCCGCCGATCTGAGCATTATTGATAATTTTCGTTTGGCGGCTCTTCGCACACAAAATAAAGGCTTATCTATAGGGAAAACCGAACGGTTTAAAGCGCAGGTCCGTGATAAAATTGCTACTTTGGGTATGGGGCTGGAGGATAAGGTAGAACAGCCTATCGGTACGCTATCAGGCGGGCAGCGGCAGGCACTTACTTTATTGATGAGTGTGATGGATACCTGCAAGATACTGTTGCTTGACGAACCCACTGCCGCGCTCGACCCTCGCTCGGCCGAGAATGTTCTGCGCATTGCGGATAGCCTGATAAAAGAGTATGGCCTCACGGCAATTATGGTGACGCACAATTTAAAGGATGCTGGTAACTACGGCTCGCGCATAATACAGATGGGCGAGGGGGCTGTTTTAAAGGACATAGCAGGCAAAGAAAAATACAATTTGCAACAAAATGAGCTTTACAGTTGGTTTGGATAAATAATGGCAAAGAAATTGTATTGCCATTTGTACTATGAAGAACACAACATTTGAAAACATCTTTGACGCTTACCAGCTAGTGAGCGGCGCAAAAATAAAAGCCAAAAATTACGATGAAGTTTATGAGCTTGGCCAGTACGATGGTACTAAGCGTGGTTACACCCTTTACGCTTTTGAAGACGGCGTACGCTTCGAAGACTTCAGCGTTATCATTTCCGAAAACGAGTTGATGAACAATTATCTGATTGAAAAGGGTAAAGGCAATCAGGCAATAGCGGCATAACGGCGATTTACATCATACTTAATACAATTATCAGCGATAGCGAAAGGATCTATTCGCTTGGCGGCTAATAGATGCTTCACTACGTTCGGCATGACAACGATTTTACAGGATAACAAAAAAGGCCTCATATCGAGGCCTTTTTTGTTGGATAAAAATATGTTACTTTTTGTAGCTGATCTTATATATGGTTCCTTTAGAATCGTCAGTTACATAAATAGAACCATCAGGCCCTTGTGCTAAACCACACGGGCGGTGTTCGGCGCTGCCTTTTGCGGTATTCGCTGCCGAACCCGAAAAACCATCAGCAAATACTTCCCATTTACCATCGGGCTTGCTATTTTTAAACGGTTGAAAAACTACGTAATAACCAGCCTGTGGCTCAGGAGCGCGGTTCCATGACCCGTGGAAGGCAATGAAAGCGCCATTTTTGTATTTCTCAGGGAATTGGTTACCGGTATAGAATAATAAACCATTAGGGGCAAGGTGGGCCGGATATGCCGCTGCCGGGTTGATATATTTATTGGTTGGGTCGCCATCTTTTTTACCATCGCCACCATATTCGGGTGCCAGTATCTTTTTGCTTTGGTCCTGGTCGTAATAAATATAAGGCCAGCCGGCATTATCGCCTTTTTTTATGGCATACATACATTCGGCAGGTAAATTAGCAGATTGTTTGGTGTCAAACATATCCGGGAAGATATCATGCAGGGCATCGCGGCCGTGCTGCATCACAAAAAGCTGGTTGTTCTGTTTGTTCCAGTCCATCCCTACTACGTTACGCAGGCCTGTGGCATAGCGTACGCCATCTTTATAGGTTTGGTTCAGCTTATCGGCCTTAAATTGCCAGATACCGCCGGCCGAATCAAGGATAGGGCATCCCGGTTGGCCTAATGAACCTTTTTCGCGGTCTTTTATTTGGCATGAGTTTGAGTACGCGCCGATATTTACATACAAGTTACCGGCATCATCCAAAACAATAGCCTTGGCTTCGTGCTCATTGCGACTTATTAAACCTTTAACAACGGTTTCGGGTTTGGTGCCATCAGCCACCTCGTTTTTATCGTTTAGTTTATAGCGGTAAACGTCCTCATCTGATGAAGCATACAAATACCCGTTTTTTAGGTAGATACCCGTTCCGCCAAAATCGCCAAAGCTGGTTTTAATATCAGCTTTGCCACTATTCTCATGCAAAACCACGATACCTTTACCATTTTTTGCCTTATTCAGCTTAACAAAAATATCGCCCTGCGGTGAAATTGCTATGTGGCGTGTACCACCAAGGTTTTCTGCAATAACGTCGGCGCTAAAACCGGTTGGTAAGGTTATGCCGGCAGATGCCTTTGTGGTGTCGGACGCAGTTTTAGTACTATCGGCGCTGGTTTTGCTTTCATTGCTCTTACAGGCATTAAATAAAAACGACCCGGCAAGCGCCGTTGCGGCCAATACAAAGTTGAACGATCTGTTTTTCATTTTTTGTGAGTTTTTACGGTGATGATGTCGGCTTAATAGCTTAAACCGCTATGTTATATTGGATAACCAAATTTAACTTAATATACAGTAAATACCGAAATGTGTTTTGTAGAAATATGGTTACGTGAGTGTTTTAACCAATATTATTACGTATGCTGTTAAACTATCTTGTACAGCTATCGTCATAGATGTATAAATTTTAAGGATATGAAAAAGTCAGTTATACTCTCAGCAATATTATTCGGTAGTTTGGTTTACAACAGTGCCCAGGCGCAAATATCAGTACATATAGGTTTTAATATTCCGGCACGCAGGGTATATGTACCTGCACCGCCGCCACAACCGGTAGATGTATATGATACCGATGAATTTGATAATAGCGACGATTACTATTACCTGCCTGAGGTAGAGGCCTATTACAGCATTCCGCGCCATTGCTATTATTACCAGGATGGTGGCCGTTGGATCTCGGCAGCTTACCTGCCCGGTGCTTATCGTAACTACGATTGGCGAACCGCCCGCAGGTTTGAAATAAGGGGTAGCAGGCCATATATGCACCATGATGAATACCGGGGCAGATGGGGTGGTAGTTTTAACAGAGATTGGAACCGCAGAAGTGATAACTACGCAGGCAGACGGTTTGATAATAACCGTAACGACTGGAACAGGAACAACAACCGTAACGACAGGCCGCAAGGTGGGTTTAACCAAAATCGGGGTGGATGGGACCAGCCGGCCCAACCAAACCGTAATAATGATAACCGCGACGGACGCGACAGGAACCATGGTGGATTTGGGCAGCCAAATCGTAACGACAACAACGGCGGAGGTCGTGACAGGGGTAACCAACCTTCACAACCCAGCAGAAATGACAATAACGGTGGCGGGCGCGACAGGGACAATCAAAGAGGTGGAAACACACAGTTTGCTCAAAACCAAGTTGGCCGGGGCGATTCACACCGCCCTGCAAGGCTCTAAAATTATCTCCCCAACATATATATCATAAAAGAAAAGCCATCCCGATTACCGGGATGGCTTTTTACTTTTATAGATTTAAGGTTAGTAACTGCTTGCTGTAGTAAGCAGTTCAATGGCCTCACCGCTAAGTGTTAACTGGGTGGCCTTTGCCAGATCATTGAGTTGCTGTATGCTGGTGGCACTGGCAATAGGGGCGGTTATACCGGGCCTTGCCATTACCCAGGCCAGCGCAATACTTGCCTGGGTGGTGTTATATTCTTCGGCTACTTTATCTAAGGCGGCTAAAATTTTGTAGCCGCGGCCGTTAAGGTATTTTTTTATGCCACCGCCGCGTTTGCTTTTACCCAGGTCGGCTTCAGAACGGTACTTACCGGTCAGGAAACCGCTTGCTAACGAGAAATAGGTAATTACTCCAATATTGTTCTCGTGGCATAATGATTCATACTGGTGTTCGTAGTCTACACGGTCATACAGGTTATATTCGGGTTGTAAGGTTTCATAACGGGCAAAGCCATTATCCTTGCTTACATGTAAGGCTTCTTTAAACCTGTCGGCATCATAATTTGATGCTCCAATGGCACGTACTTTCCCTTGTTTTATCAGTCCGTCAAAAGTTTCGAGGGTTTCGGCCAGGGGAGTATTTTTGTCATCCTCGTGCGATTGATACAGATCGATATAATCAGTTTGCAGGCGTTTTAATGAATCCTCAACCGCTTTGGTGATATAGGCTTTAGACAGGCCCTTTTTTTCATCACTCATTGGCTTGCCAACTTTAGTAGCCAGGATGATCTTATCACGTTTGCCGCCCTGTTTAAGCCAGTTGCCTATTATCTTTTCAGAATCGCCGCCGGTGTTGCCGGGTACCCATTTCGAATAAACGTCGGCAGTATCCACAAAATCAAAACCTGAGTCGACAAAGGCATCCAAAAGTGTAAAAGAGGTTTTCTCGTCGGCTGTCCAGCCAAAAACATTACCGCCAAAGCAAAATGGTACTACCTGTATGCCCGATTTTCCTAATTCGCGTTTTTCCATGTTGTATATAATTATAACGAAGTTTGTATCTGTTCGGCCAGCTCATCTACCCAGCCGGATAGGTAAGGTTCTGAACCTGCAATACGTTCCCAATTACCGCGGCTATCACGGGCAATGGTTAGCTCCATGCTTTCATCTATCGCTTTAAATTCGTAAACCCCGTTACCTGTTGGTGTAACTATACCTGTTACGGGTGTATCCGTGCCGGTAAGTACCGCTTCAAATTGTTGTTCCATAATATTAGTGTTTATATTTTAACAAGATGAAAGGGTTTGTGTTTTTACAGAATACCCACAGGTGTTAATTATGAGCATGTACTGACATATCGGATATAACCACTTCAGGGAGTACAACCATTAGCTTTAAGTTTAATACAACCCTAACAAAACCGCTGCAAATTTTTCCTCGTTTGTTTATTAAATAAACAGCTCATAAAAACCAATTACCATGTTACAGATAGGGAAATCGCTCGCTATGGCTATTCGTCAGAAACGCACGCAGTTAAAATACTCGCAGGAGTATATGGCCTTTAAATTAAACCAAACCCAAAACGCCTATTGTAAAGTGGAATTAGGGCAAACCAAGGTAACGCTGACGAAACTCATCGAGATTTGCGAGATATTTGAGATTGATGTAACCGATTTTTTAAAACCAGTTATTGCCCCACAGCTAAAAGTAGCCTGAGACTACCCGGGCCTTTAGCAATATTATCATACATTTACCCTGTGGAAAACATTGTACCCGACCCGCAGATCCTGATTGATATTGTAAATACCCGCATGCCTTTTGGTAAGTATAAAGACACACTGCTGTGCGATATGCCCATAAGCTACCTGGAATGGATGCACAACAAAGGCTTCCCGCCTGGTAAAATGGGGATGATGCTGAGCACCGTGTTCGAAATAAAAAGCAACGGGATAGACCAGATCCTGAGGCAGATCAAACAAAAGTACGGCAGGCGGTAGGCTTTAAATGTGCAGATATGCAAATGTGCGGATGTGAAGATAATTTACACATCCCATATCTCCGAATCTGCATATACATCGTCTGTTTTGTTCCATTCAGAAATGGAACAAACGGAACAAGTGTAACATATTGATAATTAGCATATTAGTGTTTTATTTTTTTCGCTCTATCTAAAGTGCTACTTCACCAAATGTGGTTTAACTGCCTTTTTTACAGCAACTTAATTTTTTTTCATGTTTTGTTCCACTTTTTGGAAAAACGGAACAAAAACGGGGGAAGCCACCATTGCCAAAAACTGCATTTCTTTCGCTTTATTTCGACTTTCATTCGACTTCATTCGCCCTTTTTAACGTTAAAAACTCCCGTCATCGGTCATGGTCTTATTTAATTAAATCGTTCATTTTCAGTATGATAGTTATTTATGCCTTGTTCCATTCCGTTCCGTTTTTTTTGCAAAATGGAACACGGTTTTTGTTAAAGTTCTTTGTTTTATAAAGATATTTCTGTATATTTACAGAAATATAAATTTATGATTGAAGAATTTTTGACTGGAGCTGAGGTGGGTTTTAACCGCCCGCCCGCCATCGAGGCCATCCGTACACAGGTGCGTAAAAATGGCGACCGGTTAAGAAAATACGGGCTGGATGAATCCATCTACCTCGACCCGCAAAAAACCGACCTGCTGCTGGTTAAAACCGCCGGCGACTGGATGAAGCAGGAGTATGGCAAACCCATGCCCCGTAAGCTGTTTGGCGATTTTTGGCTGGAGGGTGAGCTTTGCATATTGTTTGCCGATACTAATCTGGGCAAATCTATACTGGCCGTGCAATTGGGCAATAACCTGGCGCAGGGCGTTTGTACGGGTAATTTAAATAACCAGATGGATGCGCAAACCCGGGTGCTGTATATCGATTTTGAAATGGGCAGTAAACAGTTCGAGAACCGGTATTTCGACAGGCAATGGGGGAGTTTCCCGTTCGGGCAAACCTTTTACCGGGCCGAGTTTAACCCCGAGGCCGAGAACCCCGCCCTGTATGAAAACTATGGCGACTACCTGGAGAACGCCATTACCGCCGCCATCATCAAAACCAAAGCGCAGGTGCTCATCATCGATAACCTTACCTACATGGCCGGCGGTACGGAACGCGCCAGCGAAGCCCTGCCGCTGATGAAAAAACTAAAAGCCATCAAAGCCAAATACAACCTAAGTGTGCTGGTACTGGCGCATACCCCAAAACGCAACGCAGCCAAAGCCATTACGGTGAACGATCTGCAGGGCAGCAAGATGATCATGAACTTTTGCGACAGCGCCTTCGCCATTGGCAAAAGCTACGCCCGGGCCGATACCCTTTACTTAAAACAAGTAAAACACCGCAGTGGCAAAACAATGTACAACGAGCATAACGTATGCCTTTGCCGCATCCACCGGGAACTAAGCGACCTGCATTTCATCTTCGACGGTTACAGCCAAGAACGCCTGCACCTGAAAAAAGAGGTACGCGAAACCCGGGCACAACAAAAAACCAAAGCACAATTTTTAAAAGAACAAGGCTTTACCTACCGCCAAATAAGCGACGAAACAGGTGTTGGGTTGGGGACGTTGAGTAGGTGGTTGGGGTAGGTGCATGTAGAAAATGAGGAACAACCAAGGAGAATACTTTCAATGGAACAATAAGGATGCAATAAATTACAGATTATTATATTGAAATATTTTAATTTATGGTTTAATTTGGTGTGATAGATTAGTAAAAAGAGCGTCATCAAGGTGGAAATACTTTTTTTTAATTAACTAAAAAAAGGGTAAAAATATGTATTGCAGTAGTTATGCATTAATTCGATCTTAGCGAAAAACAATACTATGAGTCTAAAAATTTTACTTGATGATCAAATAGATAAGCTTTTTACCGATAATCCAGAGCTTATTGGGGTCAATAAAAATAGATTTGAAGTCGCAACGGCATCTTTTGTCAATGTAAAGTATCTTAATGGACTTGAGTTTGATGATTTGACAGATGGAATAATGGGAGATGGCGGAGATGAAGGAATTGATCTATGCTATGTCTTTTGTAATGGCAATCTTGTAAAAGATGAATCACACCCAATTAACACTGATAGTATAATTAAAGTTAAATTTTTTCAAGTAAAAAAAGAGAGTAGTTTTTCTACAGACGGCTTTAGAAAGTTAAAAGAAGGCATTGAAGAAATTTTCAATTTAGAGATTGAACTGGATAAGCTTCAAAAAATTGGTGCCAATCAAGAAATTTTAGAAATGACCGAATTAATTCGGAACATTTTTAGACAATCAAGGAAAACAAGAGCACAGTTTTTATGCGAAATATATTACATTACTGCCTCGCCAGACATAAGTATTTCTGAAAAAATCAAACATTTTGAGAGTGAATTGGAAAATAATGCCCTCGGAATTCCATTTACTTTTGAATACTGGGGGGCACAAAAACTTTTAGATTTAAATAAAAAATTAGATGAGCAAATTGAAGTAAAATTCGATTCGCAGCCATTAAATATTTCCGAAAAAAATATTGACACAACTGGATTTGCTGGTTTCGTTAACGGTAACGAGTTAATGCACTCGTTGATAGATAGTGACAAAAAATTTAAAAGCCACCTTACGGAAGGAAATGTTAGATATTTTTTAGGGGAAGATAAAAAAATCAACTCTTCTATAATTGATAGCGCCTTAGATGAGAATAAGTCTGCCAATTTTTGGGCAATGAATAATGGATTAACGATAATCGGAGATTCTATAGAGCCTTTAGATGCAAAAGGTTATAACATTTTAAATCCGCAAATCGTCAATGGCTGTCAAACAATTCATTGCTTATATATTGCGTTTATCGAAAATGGCAAGAATAAGCTACCAGATAATTTGAAAGTTTTTGTAAAACTGGTTAAAACTGATAATACAGAAACACAAACTGACATAATTAGTGCAACAAATTCTCAAAATCCTGTAAAATCAGCCAGTTTAAAAGCTAATGATAATATTCAGCGAAATATCGAAGCACATTTAAAACAAAGTGGAATATTTTACGAACGTCGTGAAAATTTTTATAAAAGACAAGGCATTACGGGTAATAAGGTTATTGGATTATTGAAAATGGCTCAAATAATTCATACCGTAGTAAATAAGGAAGCCATCACTGCAGTGAACGATACAACTACGTTATTTGATACTGAATCAAAATATGATTCTCTATTTAGTGATAAGGCTGACTACGATTTGTATAAATTCTCTACAATTTTATATCAAAAGATTTGGACACTAAAAAACTCAGATCTTAGAACCAATGCTTATAATGAAAAGGAAAAGGATTTAATATCCAAGGGCGGCTTTATATTTCTTCATATCATTAGCTCATTAATGTTTTCAGATTCAACTTTCATTGAAAATAATGTTCCAGTTAGAAAAAAGCTTACTAATAATATAATTATTGAGACGCCGGCAAGGAAAAATGAATTCACTAAAAGAAAAGGTTGGTTATTTGATAAATTAAATGATGACTCAGTCGTTGAAATGTATTATATGCTTGCAAAGGGAATCTTTCAAGACGCCGCAACTTCATACCAAAAGAACACACATAAATCTGTTATCAGTTTGTTTAAAAATCGGAGTTTTGACAAAGATTATTTAAAACCTAAAATTGATTTTTTTTTAGCAAAAGACAACTAAGCGTTGCTATTTCAAGCTATCGAAATGATCTTGCTTATCGATTGATGCAAAGGGTTTAAGCACAATTCTAAGATTTTGCCGTTGTTGGTGTTGTCACCAACAACCTGCCATGCTAATCGCCACTATAATGCGAAATTAACTCAAACTCATCTTCACCTGTTTGATAATACCGTGCAGATGAATATCTGTAATCTTCGGGGTGCGTTGCCAAATGCCATTTAGGCTGTAACGGGTTATTGTGGATATAATCTAATTTTTGCATAAATACTTCGGGGCTCCACAAGTCAATGCTTAAAGCGTTTCTTTCCCAAAACTGGTATTCCCTGTCTTTGGCGGTAACTTTAAAATCAGCCAACCTTTCATCGCCGGCATCTGATAATTTAAACTTCATTTGTTGGGCGGTATATTTCAAAAAGCGCATCTGAACAGCACTTTGCTTATAACCATCCTGTATTTGCCATATCAGATGAATATGGTTAGGCATAACAACAAAGGCGTAAATGTTTACGCTATTTTCATTTTTTAAAAATCGCAGGCTTTTGATAATTATATTTTTAAAGTTGTCGTCTTTTAAGAGCGGTTTCCATTGCAGTATAGTAGCGGTGAAAAATTGAGGATGATAGTCGAAATTGATAATGGCCATTGTCGGTTATACTATCCGAATATAGGAATATTCCGCATGCATAGCGGCTTGTTGGTGACAACACCAACAAGGGCGGAAAACGATAGTGAGAAATCTTGTTTATGTAACAGGTAGCGAAATAGCATGTTATCTACTTAGCATCATAAACAAGATTTCTCCTCGCTATGCTCGTTCGAAATGACATAGTGATGAAGGCGGCATGGTAAGTACGATCGTCCGCTACCGCAAGCGTCCCGCTTGTGGGTTTATGCAAAGCGTTTAAGCATGGTTCTGAGATTGCTTCGTACCTCGCAAAGACGGCAGTAGTGAGAATGCCAACCATCTTAAGCACTCGTCACAGACAATCGCAAGGTGGTGTATCGCCTGCACACCCGCGCAAACACCCGCCTCTCATTTACCAATCTTAACAACTTCGGTTAACCTGGTGTGTTCAATTACCCGGTCTTTAAGCTTTTGGTAGTGTTGGTTCTCAAACAGGGCCATTTTAATGCGCATATCGTGCAGCAATTCCATAGCGTTTAGCAGCAGGGCAAGGCGTTGCTCACTTATCTTTTTCATCTCATCCATAGCGTTCTTTTTTCCAAAATTATGAAAATGGTTATGTTTTTACTAATATTTTTAGTATTTATTAATGCGGATATTCAGTTCTCCGTTAGGAAGGGCAGTGGGTAATACGAATGGTTAGTGGATGTTCTTTTTCTTTTCTCTCAAAAGAAAAAGAACCAAAAAGAAAAGTCGGGGCTTGGTAACGCACTTTGTAAGGTAGTGCTTTATCAGTTGTGGTGCTGCCGTGCGTTACGCTACGCCGCATTTAGCGGTGTCGTTGGGCCGGTACTTTTAGCTCCGCGTCAGGCAAAGCAGCTTTCCCCGCTACGCAAATGTCCCGCTTGTGGGGTTTATGCAAAGCGTTTAAGCATGGTTCTGAGATTGCTTCGTACCTCGCAAAGACGGTAGTGGTGTGAATGCCAACCTGTTCACTTCGCCCAAAGGTATTTTTTTTCGTGGCCGTCCGCTAATTCCTGCCTTATCACTTGCTCCATCTCATCAACAGTATCAAATTGCCACAGGCGGTTAACCAGGGCTATGGTATCATGTATTTCCCGGCTGGCATTGGCCATTTTACCCAATTCAGCCAACTCGCTTTTATTACAGGTACCCGTCAGGTTCCGTTCAAGTAAATACCAGAAACGTTGTTTTTTTATACGATCGCTACCAATGGGGTTTATATCTTGCATATTTACTAAATACAGTCCAACCAGGGTGCCAGTTAAATAGAGCGTTATATTTCAGTAGTTTACATAACCTGGCCGCCTCTGTTTTGTATCGTTACCGTACAACGAGCGTTCGCTTTTACGCTTCAAGGGCAGATAGTATGGCGTATAAACGCTTTCCTGCACTTTCCAAAGGGAAGGGATCGCACGATGGCCGCTGCGTTATTCTTTTTTGCCTCTTACACATACCCGCCATGTCATTTCTCCTCACTACGCTCGTTCGAAATGACAGAGTTGGTTGGGTAGCGATGGGTTTTAAACCCATCGCTACTGTTCAAAAAGCGTGGGGCCAACTGTGTCAGAGCGGGCGGATATTGATAGTGGTACATTTAGCATGAGAAATACCGATTCGCCAAATAACATAACGGGGCTGTTTACCGGCGAATAGATCCTTCGCGCACCCAGGATGACAAACGGTTTTGCCTGTCGGGAGATTTAACAGGAATTTGTTTAATTTTAGGTTTTAACAACCTATCATGAGCAACTTTCTTTTCCAGGTACCGGCCATTGTTATTGCCGGTGTTATGTTTATTTTGATGATCGGCACTAACTATGCGGGTTATTATTTAAGAAAACTTAAGGACCCGGACCGGGCTACAGACGGCCTTGGGCCGGTAGAAGGATCGTTACTGGGTTTACTGGCCCTGCTGCTTTCGTTTACGTTTAGCATGTCGGCAGGTAAAAGCGATAGCCGCAGGCAGGTAATTGTGCAGGAAGCCAATAATATTGGTACGGCCATACTGCGGTGCGATCTTTACCCCGATAGCACACGCCGGGCGCTTAAGGCCGATTTTGCCGCCTATGTGCAAGCGCGCATCAATTACTATAATGCCGGGATAGATGAAACCGCTTTAAATAAAACCCTGCAGGATGCGGGGAACATATCTGCCCGTATCTGGAAACGCGTAATGCTGTTATCGCAGGATAAGGACAACACGCTTCGCTCGCAACAAATGATCCCCGCCCTGAACGATATGATGGATATTACCACCACCCGCGATGCAGAAAGGAACGCCCACGTACCCGAATCTATTTTGTGGATGTTGTTTTTACTTACCCTGGCGGGCAGCTTTGTTACTGGTTACGGCGCTAAGGATAAACGCTTTAACCTGGTTATTGTACTGAGCTTTGCCCTCATGACCTCGCTCACTATCTACCTCATCCTTGATCTTGACCGCCCAAGACGCGGCATTATCAATATGGACCAAACGCATAACAAGATACTGGAATTAAGGGAACTGACGAAGGAGTAACGTATTAACCACCCTGTCATTTCGAATGAGCAAGCGGGTGGGAGGTGAAGGAGTGCGAAGAGAAATCTTGTTCAAATGACAGGTGGCGAATATTGCGTGATGAACAAGATCTCTCCTCGTTCGAGATGACAGGGTGGAGAAGCATAGTCCAAAGATTGCATCCTGCCTTGTAGAGACGGATGAGTTAAGAAAGCACAGGTTAGCATAGCACATAAATCCCTTCCTGCACCTTCCCAAGGGAATGAATAGCACGAGGCCGCAGCATATTATTTTTAGCCTACCCCTGTTTCCGCCATCGCGCGGGCAACGAGAGATTGCTGATTATGCAATGTTCGCCTTACCAACTGCTGCCTGCACCGCCACCACCCGAAGAGCCGCCGCTGCTTGAAGAGGATGAACTTGAGGATGAGCTGCCTGAGGATGATGAACTGCTTGAGGATGTAGAAATTTTTGGAATAGTGTATGGTACCTTTTGATTGAAATTGCAATATGTACAAACAGATAGGGTGTAGCCGTTCCCCTCGTATGATGTTGTTGCCCGTTTAACTATAGTGGTGCTTTTATACATCAGTGTTTTAAAGTGGCATTCGGGGCATTCCGTAGCCTTTGATTTCAGGTTGCTGTAATCCAGTATCATTTTTTCATTACAGGCCTTACAGGTCCAAACATCATAATCAACAGAACCAAGTACCTCTTCGGCCACTTGCCCTTTAGATAAATAAGAATCGTCCTGCTCTTCATTCAGCCGCGCCATTACTTTAGCACAGTTGCTGCAGGCAACCGGCGCGTCTCTCAATGCCTTTTGCCTGGCCTGGTACGCATACCAGTAAAATTTAAAAAATGGATACGGAAAAACCCATAATGCCCACTCCATGCGGGCGTAATTATCCTGCCATTTCAAATATTGCTCATGGTTGCTTAACCCGCTTGCCGCCCTGGTAAGCCTGCGGTTAACAATCATATAATGGACTTGTACATATATTGTTAAAAATATGTACAGCACTATAGCCTCTCTCAATTCTATCCAGGCAATAGGGAAGTACAGATTAAGCAAAATAACACCTGCAGCAGGTACAATAACCAGGAACCAAAAAACCGGGTTAGCCACAGGCTTTTTAGCATTAACAACCAACCTGGCCGAAACAAATTTGGCCAGTGTATAATATATAATTAAAATAATGAGGCTTATTAAGCTCCAGATACGCCCGGGGTGCTTATAATCCGGGGAGGGGGCAGCAACGGTATTTTGCGGCACGGCTTCGGCATAGGGGGCCACTATGTCCGACCCTGAAACGGTGGTATCTGTACTGCTTTGTTCTGTTTGAACATCATCAGGCGGGGCAATTACCGGTGCCGGTGAACTGTTGGCAGCGGTACTATCCGGCGTTGCAGTTGTAGCTGGTGCGTTTTTCCCGTCGGTATGTAAAACGTTGATAATGGCGTCAACACCGTTTTGTATGGCCAGGTCAAAATCACCTTTTTTGGCTGCAGGTATCATGTATTGCTGCTGTATGTTGTAGCAAGTTATGTCTGGCAGCACACCTTCAAGCCCGTATCCGGTTTCAAACTCCATACGTTTCTGGTCTTTTACCATCAGTATCAGCAGGCCGTTGTTTTTTTGCTTATCGCCTATTTTCCAATTATTAAAGAGCTGATGAGCGATATCTTTCGGTACATTTTCGCCGATGCTATTTACAAACACTACATCTATGTGTGCAATTCCTGATTGGTCCAGCGGGCCTAATTTGCCATTCAGTTCGGCCACTGTAGCTTCGGTAAATAACCCATCCGGGTTGCTTACATAGCTTTCATTTAAAGTTTTGGGGTCGGGAATGGAGCGGAGCAAGTCCTGCTTTACCTGAGGTGATTTGCAACCGAAAATTACCAGGCAAATGCTTAGCAATACAAAATGTTTTAGGTTTGGCATGTAGCATCAACAACAAAAAGGGGATAGTGTTTAACAGGAATAATATTATACTTTAACTATATAGCAGTTGTAACAATATTAACAAGGGCGGCGGAGAAAATTCGGGGCCTATGCTTACAACTTATTAAACCAACCCTTTTTCCAGAAGGTAAACAAAAGTAAAAACCCCACCAGAAACATCCCGATAAGGGTGTACACGTAACCATGCCGTGCATAAAGCTCGGGCATATTATCAGGTATAACGTGCCCGTGTACATCCTCCCTGCTAAAATTCATGCCGTAAATACCGGCAATAAAGGTTAGGGGGATAAATATTACGGAAATGATGGTCAGCACCTTCATGATCTCGTTCATGCGGTTGCTCACCATGCTCAGGTACAGGTCAATAATGCTGCTGGTAACCTCCTTATAGCTTTCTACCATATCCATCGCCTGGATGCAATGGTCGTAAGCATCGCGTAAAAACAGCTTGGTATCTTTGGTTATTTCGGGGCTTTCGCTGCGTATCATGTCATTTATCTTATCGCGCTCGGGCCAGCAGGCACGGCGTATGGTGATAAGCGTACGCTTCAATTGCTGCGCATCAAACATGATGCTTTTATCGGGGCTTTGGTAAAGCTTATCCTCTGTCTGGTCTATCATATCGCCCAGTTGCGATAGTAGCACAAAGTAATTATCCAGTATAGTATCAGTAAGGGCGTAAAATATATAACCCGGCCCGCCGGTACGTATAGTGCCTTTGCCGGCCTTTAAACGCGCAATAACTACTTCAAAGTAATCAAAGTGGCTTTCCTCAAAGCTAATAACGATGTTGTCTTTTACAATGCCGCTAAACTGGCAGTTTACCAGTTCGTTTTCTTTGTTAAAATATAAAATGCGGCTGGTGCCAAAAACATAACCTTCGTACTCATCAAACTTTGGGCGCTGGTGGGTGTTTACCACATCCTCTAAAACCAGTTGGTTTATACCCAAAAAGGTGCCAATGTCTTCAATGAGTTGGGCATCGCCAAGTCCGTTTATTTTTATCCAGTGGGTGTGGTCGGTGCATTTGGCAATTTGCTGGGTAATGGTTTTCATGTCCTTACCCTTGCTGGTTTGCAGGTCGGTTTCATTGAACGAAAAGATAGTTATTTGCGGTGGCAGGGCATCATCCGGAATAATGATAGAGCCGGGGCGTGCACCCACATTTAAATGGTGTTTGTGTTTTTTATACTTTACACGCTTATAAGTTGCCATTACAAATAATTTACGGCCTGCGGCCCCTGGTTAAATAACAGATCTACGATGCTCAGGTTGGTTAAAAAGCCCTTGCGTTCTTCAAAAACCTGAAAGTAGGGCTTTTGTTGTGCATTGGTTGTGTTTTTAGCGTTAAAGGCGTTACGCAGGTCGGTTAGGCCGGGGTAGGCCGCCTCATAGGTATCGGTAAAGGTGATCTCCTGTTTAAATTTTAACAGGCGGAACAACAACTCCAGCAATTGCGTGTTATAATCAAGCAGAAAGGTAGGTTGCTTTTCGTAGAACGGCGCAAAATCATCCTCGTAATATTCAAAATAAGCCGAGCGGCGATAGCAGGTTTGTAGGCCCATCCAGTGCGCGCGCTGCCATCTAAAATCATAGCTTATCCTAACGTCTTTTGTTTTGGTATGGTTTTTTGAACCCTTTACAATGGGCACGGTAAGCGTTTGCACACCATCGGGCGAGTAGATGTTTGCCCGGTTACGATAGGTTTGTTTTGGGAAATGTTCCGCTTGTTCAAACACCACATCCGGCTTAAAAGCGATAAGCTTTGTAAAATAGTCTACCGGTGGCAGGTAAAACATAGGTAAAACAGCTCCGTTCTCAATCATATATATTTTTTATGTTTGTGGCAAAATTGGGAAAAATGTTAAGAAAAGCGGCTTTAAATACGGGTATATTTTTTTTATACCTGGTATCGCTATTGCCGTTTTGGTTTTTATATGGCGTAGCCGATGTTATCTTCCTGTTTTTGTACTACATTATACGCTACAGGCGCGATGTGGTAAGCACAAACCTGAAGAACTCGTTCCCGGAAAGGAGCGAGGCCGAACGCGGGCAGATTGAACGCCGTTACTATCGTTACATGGCCGACCTGATGGTAGAAACCATTAAGATGATAACGGTGAGTGAAAAATCGCTGCGCAAGCGTATGAAGCCCACCAACCCCGAATTGGTTGACCATTATTTTAAACAAGGCCGCAGCATTATTGCCGCCGCCGGGCATTATTGTAACTGGGAGATGGCAGCGCTGGCATTTGGGTTACTCACTACCGAAAAACGCATTATTGTTTATAAGCCCCAAACCAACGAGGTTTTTAACGATATGTTTAACCGGGTAAGGGCACGTTTCGGCGCTATACTGGTGGCCATGAAACAAACATTACGCACCATGATATCGTTTAAAAACGACCTGACGTTTAGTGTGCTGGTAAGCGACCAAACACCAAACTATCATGAGATAAACTATTTTACCAATTTTTTGAACCAGCCTACAGCTGTGTTTTTGGGGATTGAGAAGCTGGCCAAACTGATTGATGCCGCAGTGATATTTTACCGGATAGATCGGGTTAAACGAGGGTACTATACTTATACCTTAGTACCGCTGATTGAACGGCCAAAAGAAACTACGGGGCATGAGATAACCGAGGCGCATGTGCATTACCTCGAAAAAATGATACAGGAGAACCCGCAATACTGGCTTTGGAGCCACCGCAGGTGGAAGTACAAGCCAGAGGATATTAACAAATGATGAACACACCCAAGGTAGCCGTAGTAATATTAAACTGGAACGGCATTAAATACCTCCGCGATTTTTTGCCATACGTACTGGCCTCTACCTGGCCCAATTTGGATATTGTGGTGGGCGATAATGCTTCGACAGATGGTTCGGTTGCCTTTTTGCGGGAGAACTATCCATCCATAGGGATCATTGAAAATAACGACAATTATGGCTTTACCGGTGGTTATAACCGTGTGCTGGCCCAGGTAGAAGCCGATTACTATATTCTGCTAAACTCTGATGTAGAAGTACATCCCAACTGGATTGAACCCGTTATAGCACTCATGGAAAGTGATGCGCTGATAGCTGCCGCCGCGCCAAAAATAAAAGCCTATCATAACCAAACCCATTTTGAGCACGCAGGGGCCGCTGGTGGCTTTATTGATAAATTTGGCTATCCTTTTTGCCGCGGCCGGATATTTTACGATATAGAGGAGGATAAGGGCCAATACGAGCAAGCCGGCGAGGTGTTCTGGGCATCGGGTGCGGCCATGTTCATTAAAAAGAAACTTTGGGACTTAGCGGGCGGGTTTGACGAAACCTTTTTTGCCCACATGGAAGAGATTGACCTGTGCTGGCGCTTAAAAAATATGGGCTACAAAGTGATATACTGCCCGCAATCGGTAGTGTACCATGTTGGTGGCGGCACGCTTAACGCCGAAAACCCTTTTAAAACGTACCTTAATTTCCGTAATAACCTGTTGCTGCTTAAAAATAATTTGCCGTTTTGGCGGGCGGTTTGGGTAATAGGCCTCCGTTTTTGGATGGACCTGCTGGCATTGCTGCGCTTTTTGATGGAAGGTAAACGCAAGGATGCCTGGGCTATCAGCCGAGCGCATCAAAACTTTGTAAGGCGGTTATTTAAACCAAAGTTTAAAAACAAAAACGCAACAGGTATTAAACCAATACTACCATTAACAGGTACCTACTCGCGCAGCATCGTGTGGGATTTCTTTGTTGATAAGAAGACAAAGTTCACCGATCTTGAGAAGAAGGATCTGCATTAATATTTTCAAATTAATCTCAAATGTCATTTCGAACGAGCGTAGTGAGGAGAAATCTTACTCATTATGCAATATATGCGATATGCAAATCGAGCTATCTGTAAAATGAACAAGGTTTCTCTCTGTCGTTCGAAATGACAGGGGGTATCGCGTCTCTACGCTTTTACCATTTCTACTGGTCAGGCGCTATCGGCCCTGAACCTGCATCCGGCAAATCTGTATCTGTGGTATCGGTAAGCGGTGCATCCGTTTCTTCTGCCGGTGCTTTTTTCTTCTTCTTTTTAAAAAGTTCCTGTTGTTCGCTGGTTAGCCTTAAATGCAGGTCGCGTTGCGGGAATGGGATCTCGATACCTTCCTTATCAAAGGTGGCGTAAACATCTGTGAGTACATTACTCTTTAGCGATAGCCATGTGCCTATATCGGCCGCCCAGAATAGCAGCCTGAAATCGACCGAGTTTTCATTCAAATTATGCACAAATACCAGCGGGGCCGGGTTATCCATTATTTCATCGCGGTTGGATAGCAGGTTGGTCAGTATGGTTTTCACCCTGTCAATATCCGATCCATATGCTACGCCGATGATCAGTTCGATGCGGCGGTTGTTGTTGCTCAGTGTCCAGTTGATCACATGGTGCGATATCAGGTCGCCGTTGGGGATGATGACTTCGGCGCCATCGCTTGTAGCAATTTTGCTCGACCGGATGCCTATTTCCATGATGGTGCCCGAACGGTTATCCACCTCAATAATATCGCCAATCTGGATGGGTTTCTCAAAAGCCAGTATTAAACCCGACACCAGGTTGTTTACAATGTTCTGCAAACCAAAACCAATACCTATACCAAAGGCACTGATAATAATAGTGATCTTATCGAGCGGGAAACCCGAAGCAGCAATGGCCAGCAAAAAACCTACAGCAAAAACCCCTAATTTAATAAGCAGGGTAGAGGTGCGGTTCTTCTTTTTCAACACATCAATATCATTGGCATGCTTGCCGGCCACCTCATACAGGTAGCTGATTATCCTTGCTGCTACGGACGATAGCCAGATCACCGCGATGAAAATGATAATACTTTGAAAGGTAAAACTGGTTTTGGTGCCGCCAAGGCTGCGGCTATCCGTCAGGAATTTCCCTAACCCATCAAATACAGCATCCTCCACGCTTAAGTTCTGGAAAAGCATAATGAGCCATAGCACACTTGCCAGTATAGTTAAAATGCTCCTGAACTTATTTTGCAGCAGTTTAAAATCAATAAACGAACTTATACCGGTGCTGTTTTTATTGGCCTCGAGCTGCAGGAACAGGCTTTGCATAATTATTTGCACCAGGTAATACATACCCAATGCCAGCCATAGGTTGTATATGGCGGTAACCCCAATTATTTTTGATAGCGTAACCCTGCCAAAAACATTGAGTATAAAAGCTACGCCCTGCAGCCCTATAAACACTTTCAGGATGATCCGGGTATAGGGCAGGTACTCCTCGGGCGCTTGTTTTACCTCTTTGTAAAAACGGTAGCTTACAATAGTTGCTATAAGCGCCAGTATCAATACAATAACCCTATCTGTGTTTGATACCTCTACAAACAAGTTACTAAAGCTATAAACCAATGCCAGGCCAAACAGTATACGCAGGTACCTGAACAGCTTTTGCGGGCAGGTTTTTTTAACCAGGTAAAGTATGGCCAGTATTAAAATAAGGAAAAACAGCTCGAGCACGATAACCGGCGGATGGTCATAAAAATTGGGGACTATTGCAAAAGCCACAATTACTGCCGATGTGATAGGGTAAAGCGATACGTATTTGGCATGACTAAACACGCCTTGTGGCGATTCTTTGATCTTTAAAACCTTGCGCCTGTTGGTGTAGATCCAACTAAAGAATAGTACTAAAATAAGCAGGCCGGTGAAATGGATAAGCGGGTCGCGGGTTAAGAAAAAGGTGAACAGCTTGGTGTTCATGCTGGTGGTTTTGGCAAGCGCCGTGCTAAAGGTGCTCTCCGTGTTTTTGTCCATTTCCCAGATGCTGTTATCCTCATCGCTCAGCGCCTGAATGCTGAACTCGCGGATCTTGATATCTATCTGGTCTTTCAGGTCTAACAGCGATATATAAACCGACGAGATGCGGTTTTGCAGCAACCCAACTTTAAGCAAAAGCTTTTTGTTGGTGGTATCCAGCCGTTGATGCTTGCTTTCTAAAGCTAACTTTTGTTCAAAATAGGTATTGCGCAAGCTGCTGTCGGACGGGATTATCTTTAACGACGAATCCTTATCCATTGATGCCAGCTCGTTTTGGTTTTGCACCAGTTTGGTGTTTATATCGGCCAGCTTATCCTGCCACAGGTCCAGCTGGTCATCACTGCGGGTCAAAATATCGCGGATAGCATACAGGTATCGTAATGTACTGGACCGGTCATCGTCTATCAGTTTTTTGATCAGGCTGATGCGGCTCTCGAAAGAGGGGAGCTTCTGGCTGATATCAACCGTATCGATATTACGCGACAGGCTGGTTTTTATCTGGTTAAAAGATGAGGTATAATACTCAACCTTTTGCAACAGGTTGTTGATGGAGGTGTCGGATTTTTTGAAAGTCCGCATCATCGAATCGCGGCGCAGGATGGCGTGGCGCAGCGAATCGCGTACCGATTGTTTCCGTTTGGTTTGCGCAAATCCATCGGCCATAAATAAAGTAAGTACGAACAGGAGCAGGGGGACTATTTTAAATACTTTATTCATTATCAGGGGTATTTGGAATGTTAAACCCTTATTTAGAATTTAGGTTTTAGCATTTAGAATTTATCTTTAATATTTCAGCAACAGGCTTTCAATAGCCAGCCGGTACGAATGCATGCCAAAACCAGCTATAACACCTTTGCAGCTTGCTGCCAGCATAGAATGGTGCCTGAACTCCTCCCGTTTGTACACGTTAGAAATGTGTACCTCAATGGTTGGTGTTTTAATAGCTGCAATAGCATCGGCTATGGCAATAGATGTATGCGTATAGGCGCCCGCATTCAATACAATGCCATCATAGCTAAAGCCAACTTCGTGCAGTTTATTTATAATTTCGCCCTCAACATTACTTTGATAATAATTAATGGTGATGTTTGTAAAGTGGTTTTGCAATTCGGCAAGGTAGCTTTCAAAGTCGGCACTACCGTATATGGATTTTTCGCGTACGCCAAGCAGGTTTAAATTTGGCCCGTTTATAATTTGTATATTCATTTGTTCAAACTTAAGTATAAAACGTTAAAACTAAAATCAATTGGACTGGCCAAGCGCAATAAAAGGATTTAAGGCTTATTTGAAACTGGAACGCTCGCTGGCGCCAAATTCTATTAGTGCTTATAGTAAAGATTTAGATAAACTGTATCAATACTCTGATTTACAATTATATAAAAAACAACCTACAGAATTTTCTTTACAGGATCTGCGCAATTTTATAAACTGGGTGAACGAATTGGGCATGATCCCGTCAACACAATCGCGTATTATATCGGGTATCAAAGCTTTCTATAAATACCTGCTGATGGAAGACCTGATCGTTGCTGATCCATCCGAATTATTGGAGACGCCTAAGATACAGCGCAAGCTGCCCGATACGCTGAGCATCCATGATATTGATAAAATGATAGCCGCTATCGATCTCTCAAAACCCGAGGGCACCCGTAATAAAGCGATACTTGAAGTGATGTACGGTTGCGGGTTGCGGGTGTCTGAACTAACGGAACTGAAGCTATCTAACATCCACCCCGAGATTGAATTTATAAAGGTAACCGGCAAAGGCAGCAAGGAACGGCTGGTACCTATTGGCGGCGAAGCATTGAAGGCGCTCAAGATCTGGATAGAGCAGGTACGCGTGCATATCGACATCAAAAAAGGCGAGGAAGACCTGGTGTTTTTAAACCGCCGGGGCAGCAGGCTAAGCCGGGTTTATATTTTTATGCTGGTAAAACAACTGGCAGAACTAAGCGGGCTGCGTAAAAGCATCAGTCCGCATACTTTTCGCCACTCATTTGCTACCCATTTGGTAGAAGGGGGCGCCGATCTGCGCGCCGTACAGGAAATGCTGGGCCATGAAAGCATCACCACAACAGAGATCTACACCCACCTGGACAGGGAGTACTTGAAGAGTACAATTGTTGAGTTTCATCCGAGGAATTAGTGCTTTCCTATATACATAGCGCGTCATTGCGAGCGTAGCGTGGCAATCTTCGACATGCTTGTCGCCTACTTTTCTATCGAAGATTGCCACGCTACGCTCGCAATGACGGAATGGAAAGACGCGAAGTATCGCGTCTCTACAGTGTTTACCTCACCGCTTTCACCATCCTGTCCCTGCCGCTCATATCCTTACGTAACACAATGTTAGTAAATCCTTTATCGGCTAACAGCTCAACTGTTTCTTTGCCGAAGTTTTCATTGATCTCGAAGAATAAAAAGCCACCTGGAGAAAGATTTTCAGCGGCATAATCGGCGATAGCCTTATAAAATATCAGTGGGGCATCCTGCGGGACAAACAGCGCCGAATGTGGCTCAAAACCGGTTACGTTTTGATGCATCAGCAGCTTATCCTCTAAAGTAACATAAGGAGGGTTAGAAACGATAATATCGAATGATGAAGTGTTTTCGACTTCCGGACTTCCGGACTTGCCGGCTTTCAAAATATCCTGCTCAATAAAATCAACCTTAACTTTATTAATTACAGCGTTTTGCCTGGCGGTATGTAAAGCATCAGTAGATATATCAATAGCCGTAATATCGGCAGCAGGCAGGTTCTTTTTTAGGCTGATGGCAATGCATCCGCTACCTGTACCAATATCTAAAACAGACAGGCCGGTGCCAACTGCTAACTTCAAACTGCCAACTAACGAAAGGATCCATTCTACCAACTCCTCCGTTTCGGGCCGCGGTATCAGCGTGGCGGGGTTCACCAAAAAGCTAAGGCCGTAAAACTCGGTACTGCCCAAAATGTACTGTACAGGCCTGCCGGTTTTAAGCTCTTCGAGGATGCTTTGTATCTTTTCTGCGGCTTCTCCGTCTACATCATCCTCGGGGAAAGCTTTTATTTTAGCGCGGGACATACCTGTAATTTCTTCCAGCACGAGCAGGGCAATAGCCTCAGTTTCACGGTTATCATACACTTCGCTTAACTCTTGCTGAAAGTTCAGGAACACATCCTTTATAGTTTTCATGCAACAAAGTAACATAAAACCTACTTTTGCACAATGGCAATACATGAAATATATATGCAGCGCTGCCTTGAACTGGCCGCATTAGGGGCTGGCCGGGTTAGCCCGAACCCGATGGTTGGCGCTGTGATAGTGCATGATGGCCGTATAATAGGCGAGGGCTACCACCAAAAATATGGCGAAGCGCATGCCGAGGTAAATGCCGTTAACATGGTGATTGCCAAATATATTAACCATGCCGACTTGCTGAAGCAAAGCACCATTTATGTTTCGCTTGAGCCCTGCGCGCATTATGGCAAAACACCGCCCTGTGCCGACATGATCATTAAACACCAGATCCCCAATGTGGTTGTAGGCTGCCGCGACCCTTTTGCGCAGGTGGATGGCAAGGGGATAGAAAAATTACAGGCTGCCGGTATTGAGGTAACGGTTGGTGTGTTAGCAAAAGAATGCCAATGGCTAAACCGCCGCTTTTTTACCCGCGTGCAAAAACAACGGCCATATATCATCCTGAAATGGGCGCAAACTGCCGATGGCTTTTTTGCCCCTGCAGATGGCAGCCAGCACTGGATAACGGGCCCCGAAAGCCGTAAACTGGTACACCAGTGGCGCGCCGAAGAGGATGCTATACTGGTTGGCAAGAACACCGTACTGGCCGATAACCCGCAATTAAACGTGCGCTATGCAGAAGGTAAATCGCCAAAACGGGTGGTAATAGACCGCCGTTTGGAGTTAAATGAACAGTTGAATGTGTTCGATCAATCGGTTGAAACATTGATATTTAACGAGATTAAAACTGATATTGACGGTAAAAATAAATACATAGCCCTGGAGGATTTTGACCGCTTTGTACCGCAGTATATTTTGTTTCAATTATACCTGCAGGACATCCAATCGGTAATTATTGAGGGTGGGGCTTATACGTTAAAAGCATTTATTGATGCCGGTTTATGGGACGAAGCACGTATTTTTACAGGAGCATCTTTACTGGAAGCCGGAATAAAAGCACCCGCTGTAGCAGGCACTATAATTAATGAGC
>Ga0247741_1000017_pt1 | contig 243486 bp, 216 predicted proteins | sample UWRJL213509R2_FD_180945 | JGI IMG/M metagenome (GOLD analysis project Ga0247741, IMG submission 180945) | Plant litter microbial communities from Arlington Agricultural Research Station in Wisconsin, United States - UWRJ-L213-509R-2 | ecosystem: Environmental > Terrestrial > Plant litter >...
TTCAAACATCGGCTCTTCCTTGTGTTTCCGGGATAACGGAAACCTCGTGCTTTTCCTTGACTAAAACAAGACGCATAGCCAAAAAGCACCCGAGGGCGCATCGCGCTGTCGGGTGTGGACCTCCGGGATCAGTTTATACCTGTGCGGGTCCCGGTCGGTGGCTCGAGTCTTGAAGCTCGTCGCAGATTGAGCGGCGGTAAACAGGAAAACGGCCGGTGAGTCAAGGCAAACACGGGAAATAAGCCGCTCCGGCCTTTCAAAAGCCGATCGCGCGACCCAAATGCAGTTCCCATCAAGCAAGGCCCCTACCGCATGGCAAACGCCAAGAACCCCTACTACCAAGGCCCGGTCACCGACCATTTCGACGGTACCCGCTTCTTCAACCCCAATGGCATCGAACCCCTCGGCTTGCGGGCGCTTCTGCGCTGGCAGTTCAACGGCGAGCGTCAGCGCTGGCAGAAGGAGGTGCCGAGCCCGTTTCCGCCGGCCAAGCCTGCGCCGCGCCTGTCGGGCGATGACCTCAGGGTGACCATGGTCGGCCACGCCTCGATGCTGGTGCAGGTGGCGGGGCTCAACATCCTGACCGATCCCGTCTGGTCCGACCGCGTCAGCCCGTTCTCCTTCGCCGGGCCGAAACGGGTGACGCCACCCGGCATCCGCTTCGAGGATCTGCCCGAGATCGATCTCGTGCTGGTCTCGCACAATCACTACGACCATCTCGACGTCGCCACGCTGAAGCGGCTGCAGGCGGCCCACAAGCCGCATTTCGTCACCCCGCTCGGCAACGACACGATCATCCGCCGCGCCCTGCCCGAGGCGCGGATCAGCGCGCTCGACTGGGGCGACAGGATCGCGATCACCGACGACATCGCCATCGACGCCGAGCCGGCGCATCACTGGTCGGCGCGCGGCACCGGTGACCGCAGCATGGCGCTGTGGGCCGCCTTCGTGGTCTCGACGCCATCAGGCAAGATCTACCATGTCGGCGACACCGGCTTTCACGACGGCATCAACTACCGGGCGGCGGCCGAAAAGCACGGTGGCTTCAGGCTCGCCATCCTGCCCTTCGGCGCCTACGAACCGCGCTGGTTCATGATCGGCCAGCACCAGAACCCCGACGAAGCCGTCCGCGGCATGCAGCTCGCCAACGCCGCCTACGTCGCCGGCCACCACTTCGCGACGTTCCAGCTCACCGACGAGGCGATGGACGCGCCGGTGACGGCATTGGAGGTCGCATTGCGGGCGCATGGCGTGTCACCGGAGCGCTTCCGACCACTGAGGGCCGGCGAGGTGTTCGACGTGCCTTTGGTGTGAAGTGGATGGCGAGGTTTGTCGATGACAGCCCTCGTCGCTTCGAGCCATCGCCGTTGCGGCGACGTGAATGGATATCTGGCGCCAGACCAACATACTTGGCCGCCATTTTCTTCGCCCCGTCCGTTCCATCCACGCGGCCTTTGCTCTAAAGCCAGTTCATCAGACATGGAAAGGCAGCGGCATGGGTTTCTCGATCACCACCTGGAACATCAATTCGGTGCGGCTGCGCATGCCGATCGTCGAGCAGCTGGTATTGAAGCACAGCCCCGACGTCATCTGCCTGCAGGAAACCAAGGTGCCGAACGAGCTGTTCCCGTTGGCGCCGCTGAAGGCCATGGGCTACGAGCACATCATCATCCACGGCCAGAAGGGCTACCACGGCGTCGCCATCGCCTCACGCTTCCCCCTGGTCGAGGATCACAGGCAGGACTACTGCAAGGTCGGCGATGCCCGCCATATCTCGGCGGTGTTCGAGCGCGGGGGAAAACGCATCCGGCTGCATAATTTCTACGTGCCGGCCGGTGGCGACGAACCGGACAGGGCGATCAATCCGAAGTTCGGCCACAAGCTCGATTTCATCGAGGAGATGAAGCTGCTGAAGGCCAATGGCGAGGCCAACACCTCGGCCATTCTCGTCGGCGATCTCAACATCGCGCCGTTCGAGCACGACGTCTGGTCGCACAAGCAGCTGTTGAAGATCGTCAGCCATACGCCCGTCGAAACCGAGGGGCTGATCGAGATCATGAAGCGCGGCGAATGGCTCGACCTGATGCGTCAGAACGTGCCCGACAGCCAGAAGCTCTACACCTGGTGGAGCTACCGCGCCAAGGACTGGGAAGCCGCCGATCGTGGCCGCCGTCTCGACCACATCTGGTCGTCGCAGGATCTCGGACCGCATCTGCAACGCATCGAGATACTCAAAGAGGCGCGCGGCTGGGAGCGGCCGTCCGACCATGTGCCGGTGACGGCGCACTTCGATCTCTGACGGTGTGAGCTAAGCGAAGCGGTGAAGCTCGGCGGCGGCGCGAGCCGCCAATGCCGCGATGTTGTCGCGGATGCGCTGTTCGATCAGCAGCGCGGCATCCGGATATTCTTCGATCAGCCGGTGAAACAGCGAACGGGTGATGCGGATGATCGCCGTGTCCTCGCGGGCGATGGCGGTGAACTTGCGCTCGACCAGAGTGATCAGCGCAAGCTCTGAGAGTAGTGTGCCGGCGCCGACGACGGCCTGGATCTCAGGCTTGTCGTCCCGCCCGATGCGGCTCAGCTCGACGCTGCCACTGACGATGACATAGGCACTGTCAGCGGGAGAGCTTTCGCGAAACAGCATCTGACCGCTCGATATCACCCGCCGGTCGGCACCGAAGGCAACCAGCCTGAGCTGGTCCTCCGACATGCCGTTGAACAGCGGCAACTGCGACAGCAGCTGGATATCGTCGTTCAGTGCCATGGTTACGGTACGATCTTGTAGCCGCCGTTTTCCGTCACCAGAATTTCGGCATTCGAGGGATCGCGCTCGATCTTCTGGCGCAGGCGATAGACGTGGGTTTCGAGCGTATGGGTGGTGACGCCGGAATTGTAACCCCAGACCTCTTCCAAGAGCACGTCGCGGGTTACGACCTTCTGCTCGGCGCGATAGAGATAGCGGATGATCGCCGCTTCCTTTTCCGTCAACCGGATTTTCTGGCCGTTTTCGGTGGTCAGCAGCTTCTGGCTCGGCTTGAACACGTAGGGGCCGACGCTGAAGGTTGCGTCCTCGCTCTGCTCGTGCTGGCGCAGCTGCACGCGGATGCGGGCCAGCAGCACCGCGAAGCGGAAAGGCTTGGTGACATAGTCGTTGGCGCCGGCTTCGAGACCGAGAATGGTGTCGCTGTCGGTGTCGTGGCCGGTCAGCATGATGATCGGCGCCTTGAGGCCGCCCTTGCGCAGCAGCTTGACTGCCTCGCGTCCATCCATGTCAGGCAGGCCGACATCCATGATCAGCAGGTCGATGGCCGTCGCGCGGGCGCGTTCCACGCCCTTTGCCGCCGTCGCTTCCTGCAAAACCGTGAACTCGTCATAGAGCGAGAGCTGCTCCGTGAGGGTTTCGCGGAGGTCATCGTCATCATCCACCAAAAGAATGGTGCGTGCTGTCATGCGGCTATGTCCCTCGCCATCTGGTTCCCTACTCCTACGCCACTTTCGAACGTTGGCAAAGATCAGGATACCAAGCTGTTGTCGTATATGGTGCTATATGATTTCAATCACTGCCCCGGCAATTGCAAAAACATGCGAGAAACATGGAAAAAACAAGGCGGAGACCGTCTATACAATCATCGATCGTTACCGTTAGACCTGCCCCGGGGCAGAAAAGCCGAGCTTTGCTCCAGTTCGGGACAATCGTGGTACCCGCTGCAGTTGGTCGTTCAGGACGAACTACACGCAAGCGTGAAGGCGATGGCGCCACGCCGATCGGGTCGATGAGGCTGCTGTACGGCTTTCGGCGTAATGAAACGCCGCTCGGTCGCAGCACGCGCCTGCCGATTCGCATCATCCGCAATGACATGCTGTGGTGCGATCAATCCGGCGACGCGAACTACAACCGGCTGGTGAAGGCACCGTTCGGCCGGAGCCACGAAGAGATGAAGCGCAAGGACGGGCTCTACGACATCTGCCTTGTCATGGACTGGAACGTCACGTCGCGGGCCCGCAATCGCGGTTCGGCGATCTTCTTCCATCTCATCCGCCCCGGCTACCAGCCGACCGAAGGCTGCATCGCCATCCATCCGCGCGACATGAACAGGATCTTGCCCTATCTGCGCAAGGGCACGGTCGTGCGCGTTGTCTGACGGCAAGGTCTTTGCGGCGTCGCGGGGTGATATCGGCGATTGCCTGACCTATATGAAATTCGACCGGCACCCGGGCTGAGCGGTGTCGGCGGGACTCGCGACCCACGCGGGTTCATAGGCCCAGTTCCATTCATTGACTTCCCGGAGAGATATTGTGGCACAGCAATCGATCATCACGTTTCATGACGGACATTCCATTCCACAGGTCGGCCTCGGCGTCTGGCAGACGCCCGACGACATCGCCGCCCCCACCGTGCGCGCCGCCATCGAGGCCGGCTATCGCCATGTCGATACGGCCGCCGTCTACGAGAACGAAGAGGGTGTCGGCGAGGGCATCGCCTCTTCCGGCATCGACCGCAAGGACATCTTCCTGACCACCAAGCTCTGGAATTCCGACCAGGGCTACGATTCGACGCTGCAGGCCTTCGACAAGAGCCTGAAGCGCCTCGGCACCGACTATGTCGATCTCTACCTCATCCACTGGCCGGCGCCGACCCGCGACCTCTACGTCGACACCTGGAAAGCCTTCGTGACGCTGCGCGAACAGGGCCGCGCCAAATCGATCGGCGTTTCGAATTTCTATCCCGAGCATATCGAGCGGCTGGTGAGCGAGACCGGCGTGGTGCCCGTCATCAACCAGATCGAGCTGCACCCCGATTTCCAGCAGAAGGTCGCGCAGGAAGCCCACAGGAAGCTCAACATCGCCACGCAATCCTGGAGCCCCCTCGGCCAGGGCAAGCTGATCGCCCATCCCGTCATCGCTGACATCGCCGCCAAGCACGGCAAGACGCCGGCGCAGGTGATCATCCGCTGGCACATGGACAGCGGCCTCGTGGTGATCCCCAAGTCGGTGACGCCATCGCGCATCGTCGAAAACTTCCAGGTGTTCGATTTCAAGCTCGACGGCGACGACATGGCAAAGATCGCCGCGCTCGACAGCGCCTCGGCGCGCATCGGGCCGGATCCGAAGACGGCGACGTTCTGATTGTAGGTTGCCGCTTTCCTCTTCTCCCCAGCGGGGAGAAGAGGCTATTGCTTCAAGGTCCGGGCAAAATTCCATCCCAGCCAGTATAAAAAAACTCACAAAATCAGCTACCTAACCGAAATCGTCATCCCCATTCATCCCCGGGCCCGACCGACTGCCGGATAATGGCGGCGTCATCGGACAGGGAGCCGGGTTCGCGAACCGGTAACGCAACGGTCTGACAATCCGGCGTTCGATGATGATTGCAAGAGGTGGATCGAAGCTCGTCAGGGCCTGACATCCATCCGGCAAGGAAAGGCCGAGAGACGCTCCTGTCGGCCCGGACGACCCGGAAGCCTTGAAACAATCGGGCAGGCGGCACGCCTGACGCACTCTCAATACCGCATACCTCGCCTGCCCCCTCCCATCCTGGGAGACGACTGCAGCATACCGTCGCGGGGGAACGCTCCGGCGCGGGATTTCGTGTTGGACGCTCCGCCCTTGACATTGATCGCCAAGTCCGGAACGTCGCGAAATGCGCTGAAAACGAATAGAATCAACGCCACGCAACCTGTCCAGAGATTTAAACCGGACAGCAGTGGGCTTGTCCCGAGGATCTAAGCACGTCGCTAGGACGTCGACGGTGATGGCTGCGGAAACGGCAACACACCACCCCGCCTCACATCAATCGCGATAAGCCGCTGTTCCCGGGATCACCTCGTAAGGCACCTTGAACACCTTGTCGTCGAACTGCATGCCGGTCTTGACGTTGAACACCATGACGGAGGTGTCCTTGCCCTGGTTGTCGGTGATCGTCCACTGGCGCAGGTCAAAGGTCTTCGGGTCGAACATCATGGTGATGGTCGAGTTGCCGAACACCGTGTTGTTGCCGAGCGCGATGGTGGTGAGGTCAGACTCCTCCTTGACGCTCTTTACCGAGCCCGCAGACAGATCGATCTTTTGCCCCAACAGCAGGCTGAGCGGCGTTTTCGACAGCGGGTAGAGGTCCCAGGTCTTCAGCTTCATGTTGCCGATCGCGACGTTCTTGCCGTCAGCGATGACGCGGATCGGCGACGGATCGTCATAGTTGAAGCGCAGCTTGCCCGGGCGCTGGATGAAGAACTTGCCGCCGGTCTGCTCACCCTTCGGGCCGAACTGCACGAATTCGCCCTGCATGGTGGCGACCGAGGAGAAATGGTCGGCAATCGACTGTGCCGTGGCGCTGTTTCCCGCAGCACCTGCCGCCTGCGCGAAAACATGCAGCGGCAGCGCCGTGGACGCCGCCGCGACGGCCAGCGCGCCCAGCATGTGGCGCCGTGTCAGCGAGATGCGATCCAGGAAGGTATCGGAGTGGGTCATTGAAGTCTCCTTTATGCAGTCTGCATGCTGCCGAAACGCGGCGTCTTCATGGCGTGCTCGCAGGGCCAGCCAATGGTAACGTTTTCGGCGCGATCAGGTTTCCGTGAATTCAGGACTCCTGAAAATAAATCACCAACGCCGGCATTCAAGCTGCCGACGTTAAAGCCGTCAGCGGTCGAGAATGTCGCCTTCGGTCGGCACCAGGATCTCGCGCTTGCCGGCGTGGTTGGCCGGGCCGATGATGCCCTCCTGCTCCATGCGCTCGATCAGCGATGCCGCGCGGTTGTAGCCGATGCCGAGGCGTCGCTGGACGTAGGATGTCGAGGCCTTGCCGTCGCGCAGCACGATTGCCACCGCCTGGTCGTAGGGATCGTCGGATTCCCCGAGATTGGAGGTGCCGGCCGGTCCGCCGCCGTAATCGCCATCTTCGTCGTCATCGGCGGTAATGGCATCGAGATATTGCGGCTGACCCTGCGTCTTCAGATAGGCGACGATATCCTCGACCTCCCCATCGGCCACGAACGGGCCGTGGACGCGCTGGATGCGCCCGCCGCCGGCCATGTAGAGCATGTCGCCCATGCCGAGCAGCTGTTCGGCGCCCTGCTCGCCCAGAATGGTGCGGCTGTCGATCTTCGACGTCACCTGGAAGGAGATGCGGGTCGGGAAGTTGGCCTTGATCGTGCCGGTGATAACGTCGACCGACGGACGCTGCGTTGCCATGATGACGTGAATACCCGCAGCACGCGCCATCTGCGCCAGGCGCTGCACGGCACCTTCGATGTCCTTGCCGGCGACCATCATCAGGTCGGCCATTTCGTCGATGATGACGACGATATAGGGCAGCGGCTTCAGGTCGAATTCTTCCGTCTCGTACATCGCCTCGCCGGTCGCCCGGTCGAAGCCCGTCTGTACCGTGCGCGAGATCGCCTCGCCCTTGGCCAGCGCCTGCTCGACGCGGGAATTGAAGCCGTCGATGTTGCGCACGCCGATCTTCGACATCTTCTTGTAGCGCTCTTCCATCTCGCGGACGGTCCACTTGAGCGCGACGACGGCCTTCTTCGGATCCGTGACGACAGGCGACAGCAGGTGCGGGATACCGTCATAGACGGAGAGTTCCAGCATCTTCGGATCGATCATGATCAGGCGGCACTGTTCCGGCGTCATCCGGTAGAGCAGCGACAGGATCATCGTGTTGATGGCGACGGATTTGCCCGAGCCGGTGGTGCCGGCGACGAGCAGATGCGGCATCTTGGCGAGGTCGGCGATCACGGCTTCGCCGCCGATCGTCTTGCCGAGCGCCATAGCCAGCTTGGCCTTCGACGTCTCGAAATCGCGGCTGGCGATCATCTCGCGCAGATAAACCGTCTCGCGGATGTTGTTCGGCAGTTCGATGCCGATGGCGTTGCGGCCGGGCACAACGGCGACGCGGGCGGCGATGGCGCTCATCGAGCGGGCGATATCGTCGGCCAGGCCGATGACACGCGACGACTTGATACCGGGGGCCGGCTCCAGTTCGTAGAGCGTGACGACGGGGCCTGGACGGACATGGATGATCTCGCCCTTGACGCCAAAGTCTTCGAGCACGCCTTCCAGCATGCGGGCATTCTGTTCCAGCGCATCGGCCGACAGCGTCGAATCGCGCACCACTGCCTTCGGCTCGGCGAGAAGATGCATCGACGGCAATTGGAAGCCTTCGGGACGGATGAAGGAACCCTGACGCTCGCCTTCGATGCGGGCGCCGGGCTTCGGACGGGTGGAGGCCGGGACGACGCGTGGCTCCGGACGGCCGCCGCTCTGCTTGGCGGGTGCGCGCATCATCCAGTCATTGTCGTCGTCATCGGGCAGGATGTCGGCCGGGCGCGGGGGCATGTCGCTGTCGAAGCCGATATCGTCGTCATCGTCGTTCAGCGAGATTGACGGCGCCGACACGACACGACGCGCCGAACCGGCGCGCGCGTCCATCGATGGCTCCATCCGCTCGCCACGAGCGGTCGGCGCCTTGGCGCGAACCGGCTCGTTCAGCTTGCCGAACTCGTCATCGTTGAAATCGTAGGGGCTTTCGAAGTCGTCGTGCTTGCGCTTGCGCGGACCCATGCCGAGCAGCCGGCGCAGACGAGCCTGGCTCATGTACCAGGCATGCGTCAGCGCCCCGAAGGCAAGCCAGCCGCCGCCATCGTAGTCTTCCTCGTCGTCATCGCCGACCGAGCGCAGCTTGGAGCGGCTGGCGGCGTAGTTCTCTTCTTCTTCCTCGGCCTCTTCCTCTTCCGTGCGGCCGACGATGCCCGCGGCAAACAACATCATCCATACGGTCGGCACCGCAAAGATGCAGCCGACGGCGGTGGCGAAGGTGCCGGTCGGATAGGCGCCGACGAACAGCGCCGGAAAGCGCAGAATCATGTCGCCGATGACGCCGCCGATGCCGTTGGGGATCGGCCAGGTCAGCGGCGGCGGAAAGCAGCCGAGAACGGCGGACGACAGCACGGAGCCAAGGCCCCAGGCGGCGGCGCGCGCCGGAATGCGGCTGAAGCGGCGGCCGGAAATCAGCGCCAGCGCCCAGGCGACGACAGGCAGCAGCGAAACGACGCTGGCCAGTCCAAAGAACTGCATGAGGATATCGGCAAAGGCCGCACCGCTATAGCCCAGCACGTTGGTGGGCTCGTTGCCGGTGGCGTAGGAATAGCTCGGATCGGCGACGTTCCACGTTGCCAGCGCCGCGACGGCGAGCGCCAGGGCCAAGAAGATCGCAAAGCCCAGAAGGGTTTGCGCCTGCCGGAAGACGAATCCCGAAAGGGAGAAACGGTCCGGCCGGCCATCCATCGATGGCGATGTGCTTCGTGCCATATGTTGTATCCGTCCAATGCCTGAAAGCGTGCGAATCGCCAATGCGCTCCGCGCCCAATGCGTCCAGTCCACCTAACCAAAGGACGGTTAAAGCGGCGTTAACCATGCACGATCCCGGCCGATCCATCCGGAAATAAAAATGCCCGGACCTTGTGGGGTCCGGGCCAGGAGCGGCGTAAACGATAGGAATAGGCCGTGGCGGGCAATATGCAGCGCCTTCGGAAAGGCGCTGCAGTGCCGTCTTAGGAGTGATAGGCGGCTTCGCCGTGCGTTGCGAGGTCGAGACCTTCGCGCTCGGCTTCGACAGGAACGCGCAGACCGATGATCACGTCGACAACCTTGTAGAGGATTGCCGAGCCAACGCCGCACCATACGATGGTGGTGGCGATTGCGGTGATCTGGGTGACGACCTGGCTGCCCATGGTCACGCCTTCTGCGTAACCGACGCCGCCGAGCGAGGCGCTGGCGAAGATACCGGTTGCAACAGCGCCGAACATGCCGCCGATGCCGTGGACGCCGAAGACGTCAGCGGTGTCGTCGTAGCCGAACTTGTTCTTCACCACGGAGACGAAGAAGTAGCAAAGCGGCGAGACGATCAGGCCCATGATGATGGCGCCCATCGGACCGACGATGCCGGCAGCAGGCGTGATCGCGACCAGGCCGGCAACCATGCCGGAAGCGCCGCCGAGCATGGAGGCCTTGCCGCGGGTGAGCGTTTCGACGGCTGCCCAGGAAACGATGGCGGCAGCGGTGGCAACGAAGGTGTTGACGGTTGCAAGCATTGCGCCGCCGGAAGCTTCGAGGTTGGAGCCGGCGTTGAAGCCGAACCAGCCGAACCAGAGCATCGAGGCACCGACCATGGTCAGCGTCATCGAGTGCGGAGCCATCATGTCCTTGCCGTAGCCGGTACGCTTGCCGACCATGATCGCGCCAATCAGACCGGCAACGCCGGCGTTGATGTGAACGACAGTGCCGCCGGCGAAGTCGAGCGCGCCCATCTTGAAGAGCATGCCGTTGGCATCCCAGACCATGTGGGCAATCGGGAAGTAGACGAAGGTTGCCCACAGCGCGCAGAACAGCACGACGGCCGAGAACTTGATGCGTTCGGCGAAGGCGCCGACGATCAGGGCAGGCGTGATGGCAGCGAAGGTCATCTGGAACATCGCGAAGATGAACTCAGGAATGACGACGCCCTGCGAGAAGGTCGCAGCGGTCGAATCCTTGGTCACGCCGGAGAGGAACAGCTTGGCTGTGCCGCCCCAGTACGGGCTGTCGGAGCCGCCGAAGGCGAAGGAGTAGCCGTAGATGACCCAGATGAGCATCAGAACGGCAGCAACCATCGTGCACTGCATCAGCACCGACAGCATGTTCTTGGCGCGCACAAGGCCGCCGTAGAAGAGCGCGAGGCCCGGCAGGATCATGAACAGCACGAGAAGCGTCGAGATGAACATGAAGGCGGTGTCGCCCTTGTCTGGAACAGGTGCCGCGGCAGCAGCCGGTGCAGCCGTGGTGGCGGCATCCTGCGCAAAGGCGACAACCGGCGCGAGAAGCGCGGCCGACGCAGCGGCAAGGCGCGCGAAGGTAGGATTGAACTTCGAAATTGACATTGAAAAAAGCTCCCTCAGCTTACAGCGCTTCTGCGTCGGTTTCGCCGGTACGAATGCGCACCGCGTGGTCGATCGAGTATACGAAGATCTTGCCGTCGCCGATCTGGCCGGTCTTGGCCGACGATGCGATGGCTTCGACAGCCTTGTCGACGATCTCGCTTGCGACGGCGATCTCGATCTTGAGCTTCGGCAGGAAGCTCACGGCGTATTCGGTGCCGCGATAGATTTCGGTATGTCCCTTCTGGCGCCCGTAACCCTTGACTTCGGTCACGGTCAGGCCCTGAATGCCGATCGCTGTGAGGGCTTCGCGCACCTCATCGAGCTTGAACGGCTTGATAATGGCCATCACAATTTTCATCTGGTTTCCCATCCTTCGTTACCCTCGGCACGGAGCCGACTCTCCTTGCCACCGGCGTTTTGCGCACAGCGACTAGCTCCTTACATTCAAGGCGCGTGCCAGATTCGAAACACTTTGTTAAGTCTTTGAAAAATAAGCGGTATATTTAAAGGCGCCAATAAACAGGCAAATGATTGCCTAATAATCGCTCAAAAAATACACAAACGGACAAAATTGCACCCAATTTACGCATTTGCCCTTTTACGAATCAGACCCTCCTGCGCCACCGACGCAATCAGGACACCATCTCGCGTAAAGAGATTACCGCGGGTCAAACCTCGCGCCCCCGAAGCCGAAGGGCTGTCCTGCGTGTAGAGCAACCAGTCGTCGAAACGCACCGGCCGGTGAAACCACATCGAATGATCGAGACTTGCCACCTGCACCGTCGGATCGAAAATCGAGGTTCCATGCGGATAGAGAGACGTATCGATGAGCGTCATATCGGAGAGATAAGCCAGTATCGACGACTGGTAGAGCCGGTCGTCCGGCACCGGCCCCGTCGCCCGCACCCAGACATGCTGGACCGGATCGAGTTTTTCGTCGGAAAAATAATGCGTCAGCGATACCGGCCGGATCTCGATCGGCCGCTCGCGCTCCCAGTATTTGCGGATCGCCGCTGGCGCATTGGCGAGATACTGCGCGGCGATCTGCTGTTCGTCGAGCAGCGTCTCCGGCATCGGCACCTCGGGCATCGGGATCTGGTGGTCGAAGCCAGGTTCCTCGATCTGGAACGACGCCGACAGCGCGAAGATCGCCTGGCCGTGCTGGATGGCGACGACGCGCCGCGTGTTGAAGCTCGATCCGTCGCGGATACGCTCGGCCTGGTAGATGATCGGCACGGCGGGATCGCCGGGGCGCATGAAATAGGCGTGCAGGGAATGTACGGTGCGATCGGTATCGACGGTGCGCTGCGCCGCCATCAGCGCCTGCGCGATCACCTGCCCGCCGAACACCCGCTGCCAGCCGACCTGCGGGCTCGTGCCGCGAAAGATATCGACCTCCATCGTCTCCAGATCAAGCGTCGAGAGCAGCGTTTCCATGGCGGTCGGTTTTTCAGTGTCGCGCGTCATTTTGTACAGCTCCGGCAGGTAGGAAGTGCAGTGACGATGATCTATATAGATCAACAGGATATTCTCAAGGAACGGAACCGGGTGCTATGCGGGACATGCTTGTTGTTGGCGGGGGTTATGTCGGGCTTTCCGTAGCCGTCGCGGTCAAGCAGGCTGCGCCCCACCTCGACGTCGCGGTGCTGGAGGCCGCGCCCGAACACGTCTGGCAGAAGGACATGCGCGCTTCCGCCATCATCGCAGCGGCCATCAAAATGCTAGAGGTGTTCGGCATCTGGGACGAGATCGAGCCGTCGGCCCAACCGATCAACAAGATGATCGTCACCGATTCGAAGACGTCGGATCCTGTGCGGCCGGTGTTCCTGACCTTTGACGGCGAGGCCGAGGACGGCAAGCCGTTCGCCCACATGATCCCCAATGTCGCCATGGTGCGGGCGCTACGCGGCGCCTGCGAGCGGCTCGGCGTCGAGATCCGCCACGGTCTTGGCGCCACCGGCCTGAAGACCCACGATACCCACGCAGAGATCACCCTGTCCGACGGCAGCAGCATCGAGACGAAGCTGGTTGTCGCCTGCGACGGCGCCCGCTCGCACCTGCGCGACCTCGCCGGCATCAAGACGGTGCGCTGGGATTACGGCCAGTCCGGCATTGTCACCACGGTCGAGCACGAACGCCCGCACAATGGCTGCGCCGAGGAACACTTCCTTCCATCAGGCCCCTTCGCCATCCTGCCGCTGAAGAACAACCAGTCGTCGCTGGTCTGGACCGAAACCACCGCCGAGGCCAACCGACTGGTGCGCTCCGACGATCTGGTCTTCGAGGAAGAACTGGAGCGCCGCTTCGGCCACAAGCTCGGCGCTCTCAAGGTGGTCGGCGACAAGCGTGCCTTCCCGCTCGGCCTGACGCTGGCGCGCGCCTTCGTGGCGCCACGCCTTGCGCTCGCCGGCGACGCCGCCCACGGCATCCATCCGATCTCCGGCCAGGGCCTCAATCTCGGCTTCAAGGACGTCGCGGCGCTGGCCGAAACCATCGTCGACGCCGACCGGCTCGGCCTCGACATCGGTTCGATCAACATTCTCGAACGCTATCAGGCCTGGCGCCGTTTCGACACTTTCCGGATGGGGGTGACGACCGACGTGCTGAACCGGCTGTTCTCCAACGACCTGGCGCCGATCCGCATCGCCCGCGACTTCGGCCTCGGCATCGTCGACCGCCTGCCCGGCCTGAAATCCTACTTCATCGGCCAGGCCGCCGGCACGACGGCAACGGACAATCCGCGCTTGCTGGCGGGGCAGACGATCTAGGTTTTCAGGATTTGATAATCAGTCCTCGATCTCGCGTGCTTCCGACACCAGCATGATCGGGATGCCGTCGCGGATCGGGTAGGCGAGGCGCGCCTTTTCCGAGACCAGCTCGTTCAGTTCGCGGCTATAGGTCAGCCGCCCCTTGGTGAGCGGGCAGACTAGCAGTTCGAGAAGCTTGGGATCGACGCGGCTGAGTTTTTCGTCCATGCGCCCTGTTTACTGCAAAATCGTATCGGAGTCACCGAACACCCGCGCCAGCACGATCTCGGTGATCGCAATCAGCGTTTCCGCCCGCGTCTTCAGATCGGGCGCCTCCAGCAGTGCCTGCTTTTCGGCGGGGCCGAACGGCGACATCATTGCCAGCGAGTTCACCAGCGTCATGTTGCTGGCACGCTCGACGCTTTCCCAATCGGCTTCCAGCTTGTTGGCCTCGAGATAGGCCTTGAAGGCGGCGAGCAGTGCGACACGATCGACCGCATCCTCTTCGTTGCGCGCCGACAGGTCGGAGATGAAGGGGGCGATGCGGAAGGTGCGGTACGGCTGGTGTGTTTCCTTCTCGCTCAGGAGCCGGAAACGACAGACGCCGGTCAACGACACGATGTAACGGCCATCGCCAGTCTCGGCAAAGGAGGTGATGCGGCCGATGCAGCCAACGGCGCTGAGGTTGCCTTCGCCCGGCTTCTCCTCGGTCTCTCCGAGCGCCGGCTGCACCATGCCGATCAGCCGGTTGCCAGAAATCGCCGCGTCGAGCATGGCGAGATAGCGGGGCTCGAAGATATTGAGAGGCAGCTGGCCGGTGGGCAGCAGAAGCGCGCCGGTCAAGGGGAAAACGGCGATCGTGTCGGGCACATCGCCAGCCTTCAGATATCGTGCATTCCCGACTTGCATAGGCACTGTCCCGCATTCGATGGCAGGCCGAAACAACACGCCTGCACCAACGGGAATGTGGGGTCCGCCGTCAAAAACGCAAGTGCCGGTTCTTGCAAACTTGCCGGACGGACCGCGTCATGCGCTTCGGAAACGGGTTCAGGAAAACAGCAGCGCCGAAAGCTTGCGCCGTCCTGAAACACTTGCCGGATCCTTGAAGCCCCAGACCTCGAAAAACTGCAGCAGCTGCCGGCGCGCGCCGTCGTCGTCGAAGGTGCGGTCCTTGCGCATGATATAAAGCAGGTGGTCGGCGGCCTCGTCGCGCAAGCCCTCGACGTTGCGAATCTTGGCAAGCTTCAGCCGTGCCTCGTGATCGTCGGGATTGGCGGCAAGCGCCTGTTCCAGCGCCACGGGATCGCCGAGCTTGCGGGCTTCCTCGATCTGCTCGAGCTTCTTTACCACCGCCTGGATCGCCGGGTCTGCCGCCATTTCTTCCGGCAGTTCGCTGAGCGCCTCGCGGGCGCGCTCATGCTGGTTGGCGGCGATCATGCACTGCGCCATGCCGGCCAGCGCCTTGGCGTTGTCGGGATCGGCCTGCATCACGGCGCCATAGAGCTGTGCTGCGCCATCGATGTCGCCCGCAGCCAGCAAGCCGTCGGCCTCGACGATGACAGCCTCGATCTCGGCCGCCTGATCGGCGCCGGCCGGGCCGGCGATGCGATCGATGAATTCGCGGATCTGGCTCTCTGGCACCGCGCCCATGAAGCCATCGGCGGGACGGCCGCCGACGAAGGCGATGACGGCAGGGATCGACTGGATGCCGAGCTGGCCGGCGATCGACGGATGATCGTCGATGTTCATCTTCACCAGCTTGACGCGCCCCTGCGCCTCGTTGACGACCTTTTCGATGACAGGCGTCAGCTGCTTGCACGGGCCGCACCACGGCGCCCAGAAATCGACCAGAACCGGCTGGTTGCGCGACTCCTCGATGACGTCCTTGGTAAAGGTCGCCGTCGTCGTGTCCTTGATGAGGCCACCGGCTGGTGGTGCCGCGGCCGGAGACACCGGCGCGGGCGCGTTGCCATAGCTTGCCGTTGCCGACATCTGGCCGAAGGAATTGCTGTAGGGGTTGTCGTTGCCGCTCATAGGTATCTCCCGCCGTGCCGGTCAGCCGGCTTTATCTAGCGCTAAAATCGTATGTCAGGACGTCACTTTCAAGACAAGCGGCTTGTGACCGGTCGCTTCCATGAAACGAATGAGGTCGGCGCTTGCGATCGATGTCGTGGCGTCGTTGGACAGCGGATGGCAATTGACGATCTCGTCCTGCATCAGGTCGGCATCGAGCACGAAGGTCACCTTGTGCTCGATATCGTTGATCGCGCCGAAGGCCGTGACCGAGCCGGGGATGACGCCGAGATACTCCATCAGCTTCTCCGGCTTGCCGAACGACACCTTGCTGGCCGCGCCGATCAGCGTATGCACCGTCTTCAGGTCGACCGAGGCGTTTTCCTCCACCGTCAGAAGAAAGAACTGGTCCTTCTTGTCCTTCACGAACAGGTTCTTCGTATGACCGCCCGGAATCTCATCCCGCAGCGACACCGATTCGGCCACCGTGAACACCGGCGCGTGCCGCTTTGTGCTGTGCTTGATCTCAAGCCCGTCGAGAAAGGCGAACAGGTCATGGGCGGTCTTCGGCGTCTTGTCGGTCATATCGGTATCCAGCACTGCTAAGGAATGAAAGCGCTCCCTGATTACGTCCCCCTCCCCTGTTTTGCAACGTGCGCATTCGCCGCTTTTCCCTGCATTTGCGGCATTTTAGGCGGCCCGTGATCAGGATCTCAAATTTTTCTTCGCCTTTCCGTCATTTCCCTGTTGCATTTGAAAATCGTTTGGGCGATATAGCGCCCGTCGCCGCAAGGTGGCGCCAACGGCTTCCAAAACTACCACAGGCCGTCGGATTTATGAGCGGGTGTAGCTCAGTGGTAGAGCACAACCTTGCCAAGGTTGGGGTCGAGGGTTCGAACCCCTTCGCCCGCTCCAAATCTTCTCTCAAGAGCAATATGCGATAGCCGAGCAGACAAATGTTTGTCATGCATCGGAAACTTGCATCCCTCAAAAAGCATTGATTTGCGCCCTACCCTTGCCCATCTTTCCCCAAGGGCAGGATATCAAACAGAGCGGACGCGCATGCTACAACGGACCGAGGAGACGGATGCCGCGCTGGTCGACAGACTGCAGCGGGCGGCGTTCAATTATTTTCCGAAACATTCCAATCCCGAGACCGGCCTTGTCGCCGACACTTCAGTGGCGGGCGTGCCCTGCAGCATCGCCGCCGTCGGCTTTGCGCTGTCGTCCTATACGGTCGCCGTCGAGCGCGGCTGGATGACGCGGCCGGAGGCGATCGCGCTGACCACGACGACGCTGTGCTTCTTCGCCAACGGCCATCAGGGCCGCGAGCGCCACGCGATCGGCTACAAGGGCTTCTTCTACCATTTCCTGCACATGGACACCGGCCACCGCGCCTGGAACAGCGAGCTTTCGACCATCGACACGACGCTGCTGGTTGCGGGCGTCCTGACGGCGGCCGCCTACTTCGACGCGGACGACGCGGCGGAGACCGAGATCCGCCGCCTGGCGACGCTGATCTACGAGCGCATCGACTGGCAATGGGCGCTGAACAAGGGCGAGACCATCTGCATGGGCTGGAAGCCATCGAGCGGCTTCCTGCGCTGGCGCTGGCAGGGCTATGACGAGGCGGTGTTGCTTTATACGCTGGCGCTGGCCTCGCCGACCCACCCGATCCCGCAATCGAGCTACGACGCTTTCACAGCGAGCTATTCCTGGATGCTGTTCGGCGATCAGGCCTATCTCTATGCCGGTCCGCTGTTCATCCACCTGTTCTCGCATGCCTGGATCGATTTTCGCGGCATCCGCGACCGGCCGATGGCGGCGCGCGATTGGGATTATTTCCGCAACACGCAGGTCTGCATCGAGGTCCAGCGCGACTACGCCGCGCGCAATCCCGGCCATTTCGTCGGTTACAGCAAAGACATATGGGGTTTGTCGGCATCAGACGGGCCGCCGCCGTCGCGCAGCAGGCACGGGGATCGGCGCCCGAACATTCTGGGATACGCCGCCCGTGGTGTACCGCTCGGCCCCGACGACGGGACGCTTGCTCCCTGGGCCGCGCTTGCCTCGCTGCCCTATGACAGGGAGGCGGCGATCTCGGGTACCCGCGCGCTGCTCGAGACCTACCCCCGCATCGTCTACGAGGACCGTTTTCCCGGCGGCTTCAACCCGACGGTTGCGACATCTCAGCCGGAAGGCTGGGTCGACGACCGCTGCGTCGGCATCGACCAGGGGCTGCTTGTCATGTCGATCGAGAACGCCCGCTCCGATTTCATCTGGAGCCTAATGCGCAAATCCGACGTGATCCGCACCGGACTCGAGCGCGCCGGCTTTACCGGAGGCTGGCTGGAAGAAGGCGCCGAAAGTGCCGAGCGCCGGATCGCCTGATCCCGCTCTGAAACCGGCGCAAGCCCGCGTGGCGGATTCAGCGAACGAAAACGTGCGCCTTGCCCGAGATGTCGAGCCGCACGCGGTCGCCGTGTGCGGGCAGCGCCACGCTCGAGGTCTTGATGAGGATCGGCGGCAGCGCCACGCCGTCAAGCGAGACCGCCACCGTGCAGGTCGCGCCACCGAAATCCACCTCGACGACGCGGCCGCCCTGCGGCTCGTCGCTGTGGCAGGTGACGACACGGATCTGTTCCGGCCTGAGCATGATCTCGACCTTGCCCTGGTGGTCGCTGTCGACGGCGACCTTGCCCAGCGCGCAATCGGCAATGCCGTTGCGGATGATCGCCGGCAGCAGCACGGCGTCGCCGAGAAACAGCGCCGTCTCGCGGTCGCGCGGCTGGAGATAAAGCGATTGCGGCGAGCCGGCCTGGATCAGCTTGCCATCGCGCAGCACCGCCACCTGGTCGGCGAAGGACAATGCTTCGGCCTGGTCGTGGGTGACGAGGATGGTGGTGATGCCGGCTTCCTGCAGCACCCGGGCGACCACTTTGCGCATGTTTTCGCGCAGGCCCGTGTCGAGCGCCGAGAAGGGCTCGTCTAGCAGCATCAGCCGCGGCTCGCGGCCGAGCGCGCGCGCCAGCGCCACGCGCTGTTGCTGCCCGCCGGAAAGCTGGTGCGGCCGCCGTGTCAGCATGCCGCGATCGAGCTCGACCATGTCGAGCAGAGCAAGGATGCGCTTGTCGCGATCGGCGGCGCCACGGGCAAAGCCGAAGCCGATATTGTCGGCGACGTCGAGATGCGGAAACAGCGCGCCTTCCTGGGCGACGATACCGATGCCGCGCTTGTGCGCCGGCACCGCGGCCGGGCCATCGGCCAGCAACTCGCCGTTCAGCGTCACGCGGCCGCTATCTGGCTGTTCGAAGCCGGCGATGATGCGCAGCAGCGTCGTCTTGCCCGAGCCGGACGGGCCGACGACGGCGGTGCGGCTTCCCGCAGACACATCGAGCGAGATGTCGGCGAGCGCCTGCACCTGGCCATAGCGCTTGCTGGTGCCTTCGATCGTGAGCAGCGTCATTGTCCGGCAGTCCGTTTCGATTGAGCGTGGAGAAGCAGCGTCAGCGGCAGCGACAGCACCACCATCATGAAGGCATAGGGCGCAGCAGCAACGTAGTCGATCTCGCTGGTCAGCGACCAGAATTTCGTAGCCAGCGTCTCGACGCCGTTGGGCGACAGCATCAGCGTCGCCGTCAGCTCGTTGGTGATGCCGAGCGCCACCAGCGCGATGCTGGCCGCCGCCCCCGGTGCCGCGAGCCGCATGGTGATCTGTCGCACAGCCTGCCCCGGCGTGCGCCCCAGCGCGATGGCGGCGCGCTCCAGCTCCACCGGCGCCTGCGCGATGCTGGCGCGAAGACCCACCATCGCACGCGGCAGGAAGAGCAGGATATAGGCGAGCAGCAGCGTAGCGAAAGTCTGGTAGAGCGGAAGCACCAAGCGCACGGTAATCGTCACCAGCGCCAGCGCCACGACGACGCCGGGCAGCGAGCCGACATAATAATGGCAGGCCTCGAGAATGCGCTGGACGCGACCGGGCGCACGGACCGACAGCCAGGCCATCGGCGCCGCGGCGATCGTCGCCAGGATGCCACCGGCCAGCGCCAGAACGATCGATTGCAGGAAAGCGCGGCCCACCTCCGGCCGCCAGATGCCGGCACCGCCGAGATAAAGCCAGCGCGCCAGCGTCACGAACGGCACGCCGAGCGTCAACGCCGCGACAACGACGGGCAACAGCACCGCCGGCACCACCCACCAGCCGAGGCGGCGGCGATCGGCCGGCCGCGCCGAGCCGGCGCCGACGCGGGCGTAGCGCTCATTGCCGCGCACCAGGACCTCGATCGCCAGCAGGAGAAGGCAGCAGGCGACCAGCACACCGCCGAGCATGTTGGCGGCGGGGCTGTTATAGGCCGATTGGAACTGGTCGACGATGGCGGTGGCGAAGGTGTCGAAACGGATCATCACGAACAGCCCGTATTCCGACAGCAGGTGCAGCGCGATCAAAAGCGCGCCGCCGCAGATGGCGAGCCGGAGCTGCGGCAAAACAGTTCGGAAGAACACCGCCCATGGTCCGAGCCCCAGCGATGCCGCTGCATCCTCGATGGCCGGATCGAGCCGGCGCAGCGCTGCCGCGACCGGCAGATAGAGGAACGGGTAATAGGCCAGTACCGAGACGAAGACGCCGCTCTGCAGCCCGCGCATTCCCGGCACGAGGCTGACCCAGGCGTATGAGTGCACGAAGGCCGGCACCGCCAGCGGCGCGACCGCAAGCCAGGCCCACAGGCGGGCGAAGGGCACGTCGGTACGTTCGGTGATCCAGGCAAGCGCCACCGCCAGCACGATCGACAAGGGCACGGTGATGACTTCGAGCAGGACGGTATTGACGAGCAGTTCGCCGACGCGCGGCCGGAACACCAGCTGCTTCACCGTCTCCCAGCCGACATCGACGGTGATCCAGCCGATGAAACCGAGCGGCACTAGGCTGAACAGCGCCACGATGGCGGCAAAGACGACGACGGAGGTGTAGGGCATGCGTCGGCGCGGCCGCGCCAGCCCGGCCGAAGACCGGACCACCGGCATCTCCTGTCCGGAAGCAAGCACTCTGTTGTCCTGCAGCAAGGCCGCCGCCTTTTACACGCCGAAAAAGGAAGGCAACCGCCTTCAGGAAAGCGGTTGCCGTGGATCGTCATGGCCTAGAGTTTTCTTGAGCCAAAAGCAATAGTTTTGGCCGACGCCATCCGTGGGCGACAGCCGCAGCGGCGGCTCAGATCAGCCCGGCGGCGGTGATCATCTCGACCACCTTCTTGCTGTTGAGCTCAGCGGCATCGATCTTGGGTGCCTGCAGGTCCGGCATCGGCACCAGCTTGGCGTTGGAGGCAGCGCCCTTGCCGACGGCATATTCATAGGATGTGCCATCCTTCAGGATCGCTTGCCCGGCCTTGCCGGTGATGAACTTCAGAAAGGCCTGCGCTTCCTTCTGGTGCTGGCTGGACTTCAGGATGCCGCCGCCCGACAGGCTGACAAAGGCGCCCGGGTCCTGGTTCTTGAAATAGTGCAGCGCCACGTTCTTGCTGTTTTCAGCGGTCGCCGCCTGATCGCCGAACCAGTAATAGTGATAGATGATCGCGCCCTCGACTTCGCCGGCATTGACCGCCTTCATTGCAACCGTGTTGCTCTTGTAGGAGGTGCCGTTGTCCTTAAGCGCCTTCAGCCAAGCGGCGGTAACGTCCTCGCCCTTCAGTTGCAGCAGCGCGCTGACGATCGCTTGGAAATCGGCGCCGACAGGCGCAGCGCCCCAGCGGCCCTTCCAGGCGGGATCGGCGAGGTCAAGCATCGACTTCGGCAATTGGTCTTCCGTCAGCTTCGTCTTGTCGTAGGCGAAGACGGTCGAACGCGCCGCGATGCCGGTCCACATCCCGTCCTTCGGGTGGAATTCTTCCGGCAACTGGTCGAGCGTTGCCTTGTCGATCGGCGCGAACAGACCGGCGGCATCGACCAGCACCATGGCCGGCGAATTCTCGGTGAGAAACACGTCGGCCGGCGATGCCTCGTCTTCCTGGATGATCTGATTGGCGAACTGCATGTCGCTGCCCTGGCGCATCGTCACCTTGATGCCGGTTTCCTTGGTGAAGGCATCCACCCATTCCTGGCCGAGGCTCTGGTGCTGGGCGTTGTAGACGACGATCCCCTCGGAATCGTCCGCCCTCGCATTCGATGCCAGCGACGTCGCGACCAGCAAAGCCGCCGCAAACGCAACGACGCGGGAAGAATGGTTGTGGGAGATATTCATGATGCCCTCCATGGCATTTTCACCTGCATGACCCTGGATCATGCTGGCGGTATATTTTTGTTGGCCGCCTATTTCAAGTTTAGGCGACCGACCGGCAATCACAAACGATTGAAACAACAGCAGTATTTAGAATCGTTCTAGGCGGCAGCGCCGGCTGCCATCGCTTTGCAGCCAAGCCAAAGATATCCGAGCGAACAAAAAAGGGCGGCAACGCCGTCGCGCCACCGCCCCTGTTCTACCCCGCCCTTGTTCTACAACGCCGAAATTACTCGACGTCGAACTTGACGCCCTGTGCCAGCGGCAGTGTCTTGCCGTAGTTGATGGTGTTGGTGGCGCGGCGCATATAGGCTCGCCATGCATCCGAGCCGGACTCGCGGCCGCCGCCGGTTTCCTTCTCGCCGCCGAACGCGCCGCCGATTTCGGCGCCCGAGGGACCGAGGTTGACGTTGGCGATGCCGCAATCGGAACCGCGCGCCGAGAGGAAGCCTTCGGCCTCGCGCATGTCGTTGGTGAAGATCGACGACGACAGGCCTTGCGGCACGGCGTTGTGCTCTTCGAGAACCGCGTCGAAATCGCTGTACTTCATCACGTAGAGGATCGGCGCGAAAGTCTCATGCTCGACCGGACCGGTCTGCGCGGGCATTTCGACCAGCGCCGGGCGCACGTAGAAGGCATCGGCGGCACCGTTTTCGACGCGCTCACCGCCGGTGATCTTACCGCCTGCGGCCTTGGCCTGCTCGAGAGCCGACCGCATGTTGTCATAGGCCTTGCCGTCGATCAACGGACCGACCAGCGTGCCCGCTTCCAGCGGGTTGCCGATGGAGACGGAGCCGTAGGCCTTCTGCAGGCGCGGCACCAGCTTGTCGTAGACGCTCTCGTGCACGAACAGGCGACGCAGTGTGGTGCAGCGCTGGCCGGCGGTACCCATCGCCGAGAAGGCGACGCCGCGCAGGGTCAGGTCGAGATCCGCCGTCGGGCAGATAATCGCGGCATTGTTGCCGCCGAGTTCGAGGATGGCGCGGGCGAAGCGCTGTGACAGGCGCGGGCCGACGGCGCGGCCCATGGCCGTCGAGCCGGTGGCCGACACCAGCGGCACCTTCGGGTGGTCGACCAGCGCCTCGCCAACATCGCGGCCGCCGATCAGAAGCGTCGCCAGATTGGCCGGTGCCGCGCCGCCTTCGGCGACGAAGCGCTTCAGCGCCTTCTCGAACAGCGCCTGCGTGGCAAGCGCCGTCAACGGTGTCTTCTCGGACGGCTTCCAGACGACAGGGTTGCCGCAGACCAGAGCCAGCGCCGCATTCCACGACCAGACGGCGACGGGGAAGTTGAAGGCGGAGATGATGCCGACGACGCCAAGCGGGTGCCAGCTTTCCATCATCCGGTGCTCGGAGCGCTCGGTGGCGATCGTCAGGCCATAGAGCTGGCGGGAGAGACCGACCGCGAAATCGCAGATGTCGATCATTTCCTGCACTTCGCCGAGGCCTTCGGACGTGATCTTGCCGACCTCGATCGACACCAGCCGCCCAAGCTCGCCCTTGGCCGCGCGCAGTTCCTCGCCGAGCAGACGCACCAGTTCGCCGCGCTTCGGGGCCGGTACGGCGCGCCAGTCGAGGAACGCCTTGTGCGCTTCGACGATCGCGGCCTTGGCATCGGCGACCGAATGCTCCTTCAGCGCGCCGATCTCCTTGCCGGTCACGGGCGAGGTGACCTTCAGCGTACCGCCGGTGAAGCGGTCGGCGCTGACGCCGAGCTTGGAAAGCAGTGTCTTGGTCTCTGTCGCGAGATCGAGCGTAGCGATGGTCATTGTCTTGGTTCCAACCTTGTTATTCTTAGAAGCGGGCATCGGCGAAGTGGGCGACCTGGGCGCCGGCTTCGTACCATAGTTCCTTGGCGGCGCGGAAGCGCGGCTCGGCGGGCGAAGTCAGCGGCAGCGGCAGATCGGCCTCGCTCATCTCGCCCGTGATGTGGCGTGCAAGCGTGCGGCCGAACACCGTTCCCGGCGCGATCCCGCGGCCATTATAACCGGAAAAACCGACGACATTGTCGGCGAACTTGTGGAAGCGCGGCAGTGCGTTGTCGGTCATCCCGATCTTGCCGTACCACTCGCATTCGAATTCGACATCGCCGAGCTGCGGAAAAAGCTTCTTCAGCGACCGCCGCGCCCAGCCCTTGTGGACGGAAGGCCCGGTGTTGCGCAACGCGCCGACGCTGCCGAACACCAGCCGGCCGGCCTGATCCATGCGATAGGACGAAAGGATTTCCTTGGTGTCCCAGACGCCTTCGCGGCCTGCAAGGATAGACTGACGCAGATTGTCGCCAAGCGGACGGGTGGCCAGGTTGAAATAGGGAAGATGCACCTGCTCGGCACGCACCTGTTCCCAGGGGCCGGTACTGTAAGCGTCTGTCGCAACGATGATCCAGTCTGCGGTTACCGAGCCCTTAGGCGTCGTCACCGTCCAGCGATTGCCGTTCTTCTCCGTCGAGATCACAGGGCTTGCCGTATGCAAGGACACGCCAGCCTTGACGGCGGCATGCGCGAGACCGCGTGCATAGGCGAGCGGCTGCAGCGTGCCGGCGCGCATGTCGAGCAGTGATCCGGTATAGGCATGGCTGCCGACCCGGCGCGCCGTCTCGGCGGCATCCAATAATTTTACGTTCGCGCCACGCGCCGCCCACTGCGCCGCGCGGTCAGTGATTTCCTTCAGGCCGTCGGCGCCGACGGCGACATGCAGCGTGCCGTTGCGTTCGAGCTCGCAGGCGATGCCATGCTTTGCGATCAACTCCATCACCAGTTTCGGCGCGTTGCCGAGCAGGTCGAGCAGGCGTTCGCCATGCACGGGGCCGAGCACGCCGGGAAGATCGTCGGGCATGACCCACATGCCGGCATTGATCAGCCCGACGTTGCGCCCGGCACCGCCGAAGCCGACCTCGTGCGCCTCAAGCAGCACCACCGACTTGCCTGCTTCCGCCAGATGCAGGCTGGACGACAGGCCGGTATAGCCGGCGCCGACGACCACGACATCGGCCGTGACCGCGTCCTCGAGAGCGGTGGTCACGGGTGGCAGTGGCGCGGTCTTTTCCCAGAGGCCATGGGAGCGCGGATCATTCAGCATCGGTCAGGTCCAATTGTCGATCAGGTCAGGCAACGGTCTTCAGCTGCAGGCCGGCCAGCCCGAGCAGACCGATCGCCGCGTCGAGCGACCGTGCCTGGCGCTCCGCGTAGAGGTCAAGCTCATCGGTCACCCGGGCGCCCAGCGCCTCTTCGAAGGCCGTGCGGTTGGAGCGCGTCGCATAATTCTGCTGCTGGTCCGTCCCGAGATTGGACTGGAAGATGCCGGCGGCGCTGACCGGCAGAAAATCTTCGTAGACGATCGGATCGAAGCCGAGATAGCCGAGCGCGATCAGTGTTTCGACGTCGTCGGGCAGCGTCTCGCTGACCGCGGCGGCAATGCCCTCCGGCGTTGCCGAATAGTGGAAGAAGGCAAGGTCCTGTGTCCGCAATTCCGACCAGCTGTCCGGCAGTTCGCGGAACTGCTCGGCGAGCTCGCTGTCGTAGTCGCCGGCCTTGGCGCCAGCCGCGCCGACCTGCACCTCACCGCGTACCGACGCCAGCAGCCGATCGTAGAGCGCCCGGCCCTTGGCCGTCAGCGCCACGCCGCGTTGCTCGATCTCGCCGAACCGCGCCGTATGCGTACCCTTGGTCGCGCCACTCTCTCCGGCAAAGGCAATCGCCTCTTCCAGCGCCTTGAAACTGGTCTGCCTGAGCAGGATATCGCAGTCGCGGCGCGGCGGCCCCTCGATGACGGCCTTCGGCGTGATGCCGCGCTCCGGCATGCGCGCCTGCACGGCATCGATATCGAGCGTGCGTGGCGTCAGATGGTTGATGTGGGGGCCCTTGAACGAGACGACATCGGCGATCAGTCGGTGGGCGTCGTGCAGCCGCTTGTAGGTCGCGGCGCTGACGGTGGCCTCGCCATGCCAGCGGAAGGTTTCGAGCGCCTGCGACACGAACTCGCCGGCCTCGACCTCTGTCAGCCCGCCCGCTTGCTCGTGACGCTCGATCAGCTGAATGGCGCGGTCGGTATAGATGCGCCGCCTGGCGAGGATCTCGGCCGCCTCGGCGCGAAGCTCCTCGTCCTCGATCAGCTCCAGCCGGAGAAGCGAGGTGAATACGCGGAACGGATTGACGCTCAACGCCGCCTGATCGACGGGCCGGAAGCAGGTGGAATGCACGGGAACGCCGGCGACAGAGAGATCGTAGTAGCCAACCGATTCCATCCCCATGACTGCGAACAGCCGGCGGATGGTGAAAAGCTCTTCGGCGGTGCCGAGCCGGATGGCGCCGTGACGCTCGACATCGATGCGGTCGAGCTCGCCGGCGCGTGTCAGCCGGCTGCGCAGCGCAGTGTCCGTCGCCAACACCTCGGCATTGACGTCGGCGACCAGTTCCAGCAGCGTTCCGTACTGCGGCACCTCGGCGCGATACATCCGCGACATCGCTTCCGTGAACAGCGAGCGGATGCGGTCTGTGGAAACGAAGCCTGCCATCTTAGGAAACTCCCCGTTCATTCCGATTTTGATTGATGACGCTATTTACAAGCGCCGCCAAGCCATAAATATCGACATTTCGGAAATAGCTCATTCTGAAATGGAATGACCATGCTGCCATCCCGGCGTTTTCTACCATCGACATCCCTTCTTGCCGCCTTCGAGGCCGTGGCCCGCACCGGCAGCGTCACCGCCGCCGCCAGCGAGCTCGACTTGACGCAGAGCGCCGTCAGCCGCCAGATCAAGGCGCTGGAGGAGCAGCTCGGCGTCGAGCTGTTCATCCGCGAGCGCCAGACGGTGCGCCTGACGTTGGCAGGCGGCAGCTATGCCCGCGAAATCCGCGAGGCGCTGAGGCGCATCTCCAGCGCGTCGCTCAACCTGCGCGCCAATCCGCACGGCGGCACCCTCAACCTCGCGATATTGCCGACCTTCGGCACCCGCTGGCTGGCACCGCGCCTCGGCCGCTTCCTCTCCGCCAATCCCGGCGTCACGATCAATCTTGTCACCCGGCTTTCCTCCTTCGATTTCCGTCTCGATTCGATCGATGCCGCCATCCACTTCGGCCACCCGCACTGGCCGGGCGCCGAGCTGACCTTCCTGATGTCGGAAAAGACAGTGCCGGCCTGCAGCCCGGATTTCCGCGACCGCCACGCGATCAGCGCGGCATCCGACCTGCGCGACGTTCCGTTGTTGCATCTGACGACCCGCCCCGACGCCTGGGAGCAGTGGTTCGCCGACAATGACGTGGCGCTGCAGAATGTCCACGGCATGCTGTTCGACCAGTTCGCCACCGCTGCACAGGCGGCGATCGCCGGCCTCGGCGTCGCGCTCTTGCCGACCTTTCTCATCCAGGAGGAATTGCAGCGCGGCGATCTCGTCGCCGCTGTCGATCGCGAGATGGAAAGCAAGGAGCGCTATTATCTTGCCTATCCGGCCGAGCGCGCCGACTACGCGCCGCTTGCCGCCTTCCGCGACTGGATCATTCGCGAAGCCGCCGGATGACGGAACGCCTTGCGCCCGACCGGTGATTTCGCGCATGATGGCGCCACAAGAATTCGATGCAGGAAACTCCCATGAAGCCGATTTTCGTCCAGCTCCAGTGCGCCCCCGGCAAGACCTACGAGGTCGCCGACGCCATCTACAAGACCGAACGCGTCTCGGAGCTCTATTCGACCAGCGGCGATTACGATCTTCTCCTCAAGGTCTATATCCAGGAAGGCGAGGACATCGGCAAATTCGTTAACGATCAGATCGCCAGCATTCCGGGCATCGTGCGCTCGCTGACCACGTTGACCTTCCGGGCTTTCTGACACCAAGTGACGGTCGGTTAACTCTTCCACACGGCAAATCCCGTCGGAAATAGACATTTAACGTGCCCTTAACGCCGGTGGCGTCTTCTTGGCATAGCCCAAGATGCGCGCCCCGACGCTTGTCCTCCAACTTTGGGCCCCCGATGTTTGGCCTGAAGGACCCGTGATGTCAGCCGCCGAAATCTATGCACATGATGCCGAGCCATCGACGGCCGCCGCGCCGTTGATCGTCCATGTCATCCGCCAGTTCCTGCCCAATCGCGGCGGTCTGGAGGACGTGGTCAGCAATCTTGCCCGCCAGATCATCGACCACGGCTACCGCGTCCGCATCGTCACGCTCGATTCGCTGTTTACCGACCAGGACACGACGCTGCCGCATCGCGAGATGATCGGCGGCATCGAGGTCGTCCGCATTCCCTGGTCGGGCAGCACCCGCTATCCGATCGCCCCGCAGGTCTTCCACCACCTTGGCGATGCCGACGTCATTCACGTGCATGCCATCGACTTTTTCTTCGACGCGCTGGCCTGGGGCCGGCTGCTGCACCGCAAGCCGATGGTGGTCACAACCCATGGCGGCTTCTTCCATACGAAAAATTACGCCGCGCTGAAAAAGGTCTGGTTTCAGACCATGACCCGCTTTTCGGCGATGGCCTATCACAAGGTCATCGGCTGCAGCATGTCGGACCTGCGGCAGTTCGCCGAGATCGCCCCGAACCGCACCATCGTCATCGAGAACGGCGCCGATATCGGCAAGTTTGCCGATTGCGCCGCCAGAACGCCGAAGCGCCGAATCCTGACACTCGGCCGGTTCTCGGTGAACAAGCGGCTGGAGAAGCTGATCGATGCCATGGTGCCGCTGAAGGTGAGCAACCCGGACTGGCATCTCGATATCGTCGGCGTCGAATACGATCTCAGCCGTCAGGACCTGGCCGACCAGATCGACCGGCTCGGGTTGGCCGACGCCGTGACGATCCACGTCTCTCCCGACAACGACACGATCCGCGGCATCATCGCGCAATCGTCGATCTTCGCGTCGGCGTCGGCTTACGAAGGGTTCGGGCTGGTGGCGCTGGAGGCGATGAGCGCCGGCCTGATTCCGGTGCTGAACGGCAACGAGGCCTTCACGACACTGAGTGAGCGACACCGTCAGATCCTGCTGACGGATTTTGGCGACACCGCTGCGGCAGCCAAAGCGATCGAGACCGCTTACGACAGGCTCGAAACCAGCGGACCGACGATCCGCGCCGAGCTTCTCTCCGACGCCCACGCCTATTCCTGGGACGTCGTCGCCGAACGCTACATCGCCGTCTACGACGAGATTATCGGCGCCTGAGATCACTGTCCGGGACGCATCTCGGGTGTCATTTTCCGTTTTTCGTCAACAGGCAAAATCTCCTCCCTTGTCCCGGCCTCGTGCCGGGAACCAGTCAGCCCAAGTCCTCGGCCTGAAGAGACTTTATTCGCGTCGCAGACGCGACGCGGCTGGATCCCGGCTCAAAGCGGGGATGAGGGAAACATGGAACGCCCGCCAGCAAGTCGGACAAATCATACGAGGCAAAACGCAGCTCCGCTCGCTCAGACCTTCGCCAACCGAACAATCTCCGAAAACACCGTTTCGCGTGATTCCGGCGGCGTCAGGTTGTGGTCGGCATTCGCCAGCATCACCAGCCGCACATTGGGATGGCGCGCGAACTTGCGGCCGCCGGGGCCGAAGTGGAAATACATGTGCTCGAGCCCGACGTCGCCCTCGCTGTAGATCAGCGTCAGCGGCACCTTGCGCTTGCCCACCGTCGAAAACGACTTCTTCACCTCGGTCGCCGTGTGGCGGCGGCTCGGGAGATATTCGAGCAGCGGCGCGATGCGCACCGACATGCGCCGGGAGAAGGCGATGACGACGTTGCGGGTCGCGGCCAGCACGTCGATATCGCCTTTCAGCAGCCGCTTGAAGGTGGCGAGGCTCGACAGCCGCTGTCCGTAATCCTCGAAGCTGCGCGGCACCGAGACCACGTGCTTGCGCTCGACCGGCTGGTTCGGATCCCAGTAGTAGACGAAGGGATTGATCGACACCGCAGCCTTGACCCTGTGGTCATCGACGGCGGAGCGGATGGCGAGGAAACCGCCGCTGCAGCGCCCGGCGACCATCAGCGGCCCGGGCACCATCCCCTCGAGCAGGTCGATCGCGGCGCGCGCATCGGCATTCTGGGTGGCGGAGTAGAGGATCTGGTCCGGCGCATCGAGACGCGGCGCACTGTCGCCGACATTGGCGGAATCGAAGCGCAGCGAGGCCACGCCCTCGCGCGCCAGCCCGCGGGCCATATCGACGATGGCCCGCCCCCAGCCGGACTGCCGGTCATAGGCGGTCGACAGGAACAGCACGCTGTTGCCGCTGGGCTTGCCCAGCGGCCGGGTAACGATACCGACCAGATGGTTGAACTCGCCGAAACGCACCGGCACTTCCTCGAACCCGTCGCCGACGATCGACTGCGCATCGAGCGCGGCGACCGACGGCGTTGCGGCCGGATCGATCGTCGTGTTCGCATCCAGCCATTCGGTCAGCGCCTGAACGGTCGCCATCGGCGTGCGGGAGAAGACGGGATCGGAGACGAGCCTGTCGTAACCCTCGAACGTCCGCTGCTCGACCGTAGCGCCCAGCGCCCTGAGATTGTCGGCGAACGTCGTGTCGTCGGCCCGCTCGGGACGTTCAAGAATGAGGTAGCGAGAGGCGGCCAGGGCATCGGGTGCCGCGATCCTGAGCTTCGACAGCTCGGCGGCAATGCCGGCAGGCATCTCCAGTCCGGCGATCACATGCTTGCCCTCGGGCGCGGGATAATCGCCGAGCCCGAGGTGGTAATTGATGAATTTCGACCAGGCGCTGAGTTCGCGCAGATAGGCGCGGCCGTTGACGACGGGGCCGAGCATGGCGATCGCATCGATGCCGCTGATCGATGCCGCGGTCCGCTGCGCCAGCGCGGCGCCGAGACCTTGCGCAACGATGACGATGCGGCTGCAGCCGCTGAGACGTTTCAGCCGTTCGGCGGCATCGCGGATCGCATCTTCCCAGACGGCGAGACCAATGGTGTCATCGATAAGGTCGAGCGCATCGCCGGCACCCGGATAGTCAAAGCGCAGGCTCGGCACGCCGAGATCGGCGAAGTGCTCTGCCGTGACGCGGAAGAACCGCCGGCTGCACATTTCCTCGAGTCCCCAGGGATTGAGAAACAGGACGGCGGCAGAGCGCTTCTGAGAGCCCGGCGTTTCCGGCTTGAACAAGCCGACGGTGCGATCGAACGTGAAAGGCAGGGCTGCCTCGCGGCCGGCGCCTTCCGCCGCGCCGGTCTCGACGGTGATCTCGATCGGCAAATCGTCATTCGGCGTCTCGCCATGCGACGGCGCGACGAACTCGACGGCTTTCCTGGCTGAATTTTTGACTGAACCCGGCATCTTCTCGACTATCGACAGCATAACTTCGGCATCCTCTCGCGGAATTGCCTTCAAAATTTTAAGCGCAACAATATAGCCGATACCTCCAGCGACTATGGCGAGCAAAACTCCAATAGAACCATTTAAATAATGTAAAACCCACAAGGCTATAATTGCGCACAAAACGGATGCAACCAGCGTTTTGAAGAGATTTACGTACAACCCGGACAGCTGCGAGCCAAAACCGGTATATCCGACCATGATGATACACATCACGGTAAAGACGCCGATGCGAACAAGTGCCGCACCTTCGGCCGCAAAAAAGGGAACGACAGCCAGGCAGCCGACCGTCATCACGACTCCGCCGACGATGCTGACCTTCAGCCGGTCGCGCGCCCGGTCCATGGAGAGGAGATAGAGGCTGAGCGTCTGCATGAACGTATAGGCAGGCGCCGCCAGCGCCAGCAGCGCCACGACGGTGCCGCTGCGTGCGAAAGCTTCCCCGAAGACGGCGCGAACAAGCTCGCTCGAGATCGCCGCCAGCCCCAGGCTCATCGGCAGGATGATATAGGCCATGCTGCGCGTAACGGCGGCGAACACCTCTACCGGCAGCGTGCGATCATCGCTCGAGTGGCGCCGCTCGGAATAATAGGGCAGCAGGCTGCCGGTCATCTGGATCGGCAATTGCAGCGCGATGTTGGCGACAGACAGGCCGACCGCGTAGAAACCGACCATTTCGACCGACCAGAACTGCTGCAGGAACAGCAGCTCCAGCCTGTTGAGAAAGATCGAATCGATGACGAACTGCGCCGACAGCACGACGGAGGACGCCGCCAGATGCTTCATCGGAATGCCGCACCGGTCGCGCGGTGTCATCAGGATCGGGATGGTGGCGACGAAGAACACCATCTGCCCGAGCAGGTAACCGACCAACACGCCTTCGACGCCATAGAACACCGCGCCGGCGCCGACGCCGATCAGCTGCAGCACGCAGACACCGGTGGCGAGCTTGAAGAAATCGGTCAGCCGCCGCTCACCGATGAGATAGAATTTGACGAAGGAGCCGATCGCCTGGACGAAGAACAGCGCGGCCGTGACATAGGCGACCGATGGCGCCGTCGCCGCCCAATGCATTTCTTCCGAGGTGAAGAAGAACAGCGCGTAGAGGCCGAGCAGCACCAGCGTCGAGCACAGCATGACGGTGACCAGCAGCGACGCGAAACCAAGCCGCCGCCTAGCGTCGAAACCTTCGGCTTCGAGCTGTGGCAGGGTCTTGGACAGCGTGATGCTGGAGCCGAGTTCGGCAATCGAGGCGCCGGTCACCACCAGCCAGAGCGAAAAGGCGACGATGCCATTGGCCTCAGGGCCGAGCAATCGCGCCGTGATGATGGAGGACGCGAACCCGGTCACCAGAAGCAGCATTCCCGCCGCCCCGTTCATCACCGAATTCGCAATAATTCCCTTCGACATGCCGTATCCGCTCTAGGTCTCTTTGGACCACGTATATTAGTAGGAAAGTCTTTCGAAATTGATTGCGCCTCAGCTTTTGCCTTCACCGCCCTAGAAGGCAGCGGCGCGCAGGCCGCCGGGGACCAGCACCTCGCCAGAGGGCTTTTCGTCTGCGGCGTGGGCGGATAGCGGATGAAGGCGAACACGCTTGGCGCCGCCCGGTGCCAGGTGAAACCAGTCGTCGTCGGGTCTGTAGCCGTCGATGGCGAAATGCACGGATTGCGCCAGCCGGTCGGTGCTCAGATCGGCAAACCAGTGGCAGCCTTCCTGCACGACGGAGACCTGGATCTCAGCATCGTGGACAGCCTTTGAGCGTCCGAGCGGGAAGTAAAATGCCTCCGCCACCACCGCGCCGCCATCCGGCAGCCGCAGGCGCGCGACGGTGACATCGTGCGACGGCGGGCCGAAACGGAAGGCGTATGTGGTATCGAAGAAGCCGCCGAAAAGATCGGTCGCGGCGAATGTCTGCGTGCTGCGCGCCGGCAGCGTCAGGATGCGGCCGCCGCTGACCGCGTGCTGGCGGCCGTGGCGCAGGCAGACAACCTCGAGATCGAGCGGCAGATCGTTGCCGGTCTCGTTGATGACATGCACGTCGAGGCCGTTGGTTCCTTCGTCCGTCAAGAGCACCTGCACCGGCCGGAAAGCGCGGCGCATAGCGTACCAGATCGGCTTCGGCTCGCCGGTCGAATCGATCACGCCCCAGCCGGCGCCGGGCAAAAGGTCCTGCAACGTCCAGACCAGAGCGCCGTTGCAGCCCGAGCCCTGGCGTCGCCACTCGGCAAAGGTAGCTTCCACGACTTCACCGGTAACGGCACGCGACAGGTCGAGATAAAGGTCGCGGTCCTCGCGCCTGAGCGTCGCCGGATCGACGTCGTAAAGCTTGCCGAGATAGAAATCGCGCACGTCCTCGAAATCCCACGATGCGCCGCGGTCGCGCGGCACCCGCGACTTCCATAGCGGGCTGTGAACCGGCGGCACGTCGAGATGGCGCTGCAGCGTTTTCTGCTGCGGTACGTTGGCGAAGGCGAGGCTCTCGGCGGCAAAGCGCACATTGGCGCGCCTGGCATCCTCGAGCGGACGCATATAGGCCCCGACGCCGTAGTAATGCGTCACACCGGCATTGGGCGAAAACGGCATGGCACCGCCGGAGGGCGAGTTCGGAACGTAGGGAACGTCAGGCCGCAGGCGATGCGCGATCGCCGGGATGATTTCCTCGGTGATCGGTCCCGACCAGAAATCCGACGGCAGCCCGAGCATCGCCGCCTGCTGGTAGATCTCGCTGCCACCGCACAGGACGGCGAGCGATGGCGAGCCCTGCACGCCATGCAGGAACTCCTCCACCTCGGCATGCACATGCGCCATGAACGCCTTGTCATTCCGGGGATAGTCGAAATTGGCGAACATGAAGTCCTGCCAGACGAGCAGGCCGAGCTCGTCGCAAAGCGCGAAGAAATCAGGCGTCTCGTAAGCCATGGTGCCGCCGATGCGGATCATGTTCATGCCGGCCTCGGCTGCGAGGCGCAGGAACGGCTCGTAATCGGCGCGTGTGCCCGGCAGCCGCACGATATCGGCCGTCGTCCACACCGCGCCGCGGCAGAACACCCGCGTGCCATTGACGACCAAGGCGAAATCTTGGCCATCGGCGCCGCGATCGGCCTCGACCGTGCGGAAGCCGGTTCGCCCGACCGGATGCTCGGCGCCGTCGACGACGATGGCGTAGTCGTAGAGGTCGGGCGTGCCATGCGTGTGCGGCCACCAAACCCGGACGTCCTTCAGCCGCAGGATGGCGGAATAATGCCCCTCGCCGACCTTCTCGAACGGCTGATCGCGGCCATCGCAGCGAAGCACCACATCCGGCGCATCGGCGTCGGTATGCAGCGATACGCTGAGCCGGCCCGTGCCATCCGGCTCGAGGACCGCGCGAACGGTGACGTTGTCGAGCGACACGACATTGCGGCGCACCAGCGTGATCGGGCGCCAGGGGCCAACTGCATGGATCTCGGGGCACCAGCCGGGCATGTGGCCGAGCAGCGTGGTGCGGACGTTCTTCAGCCCTTGAGGCGTGATCATCTGCGGCCGCCAGCGGGCGCGGGCACCGCTTTCGGCAAGCCGCGGCGCCAGCGCCCGGAAGCAAAGCGCCAGTTCGTCGCCGCCCGTCAGCGTCATGGGGATTTCGTGCAGCGTGAACATGCTCTCGGAAGAGAGGATTTCCTGGCCATTCAGGAACACATGGCAAAGCGTCGCCAGGCCCGCAAAGCGCAGGATCGCGTCGCCGGGCTCCGCATCGAACAGCCGGCAGACATACCAGGCGTCCTTGCCATCGAGCGGTTCGGGATTTTCACGGTCGAACAGGCCGACCTTTTCCAGCGCGGCGGCAACCGTTCCCGGCACCTCGGCGGCAATCATCTGCGCCGAGAGCGGCAGGTCATCCGGCCCGGCGCAGGCGCCCGCCTCCGTCAGCACCAGGTTCCAGCCCTCGCTGATCAGCGTCTCCTCTGCGGCAACGCTCGCCAATCTCCCACGCATGATCACGCTCCCGGCTTCTCAGGCATGTCGCGCAAAGGTGTTGAACGGCTTTGCGACAGCGACATGCATATAAAAACTCCAAAGCGCGGCGCGCTTCAGAGACGCTCCGCAAGCGAGGCCATCACGGCATCCCATGCATCGGCGGCCGGATCAAGCGCGGTCGAAAGCGGCTCGAACCTCCGGCGGGTAACGGCGCGCGCCAGCTGGAACTGCACCGACTTGGCGGCCTCGGACAGGCGACGGGCATGCTCGGCGGCAGCGCCGAACTCGGCGGCCGAATGCCAGATCAGATGATCGGCCAGCAGCTCGAAATTGGCGCCGAACTGGCGCAGCGTATTGAAGGCGTATTTGTGGAAGAAACCGAACGGCCGCTCCGCCACTGCCTCGACCTGCTCGGGAAACACCGCAGCAAAGGCCCGGATCGGGTTTTCGCGCGGCCGGCGGCCGAAATGGGCCGACAGCAGCGCGCGCGAGACGGCCCGCGTCTGCGCCGCATCGACCGGCGTTTCGGGAAATTTCGCGAATTCGGTGTAGGGCAGGAATAGCGGATCTTCGTCGGTGAGATGCAGCTGGAACAGCCCGTCGAAATCCTCGCCCCCAAGGCTGAAGAAACCGCCATTGTGGAAATAGTCGACCCGCTTGCCGGCCATATCCAGCCGGTTGATGGCAACCGTCGTCTTCCCATGCTCCTGGCGATAGGCGGTGCCCTGCGTGTCGGGCATGTAGAAGCTGTCCATCTCGATCAGGCAGAGACGGCCGCGCGAAATCTGCGTTTGGATATGCCGCTCGACCCTGTCGAAGATCGCCAGTTCGGTGACGCGGATGCCGAAGAGCGCTTCCAGATCCTCGAGCGGCACCTTGAAGAAGGTGAACTGGTCGCCCTCGAAGTCCTGCCCCAGCGTGAAGCCGAGCATGGCTTCAGGCGCCAGGCCGAGCGTGGAAAGCACTTCGATCCATAGATCGATATAGCAATTGGTTTCCGGCCACATGCGCTCCATCGAGTGCAGCGCATGCGGGGAATAGCTGTCCGGGCGGATGTCCGGGAAGACCGATGACATCGTTTCCCTTAGCCCCAGAGCGCCTGGCGCACGGAGGCCGGCCACAGCTTGACGTCGAGGCCGTGGTGATGGAACAGCGCCAGCGCGATGCGCTCCAGCCCGAAGCCGACGCAGGCGGTAAACGCGACGCTGCCATCAGCAAGGTTCAGGCCCCACTTCTGGCCGAAGGAATCCTGATGGAAATTGAAGCTCATGCAGGCCGTCGGATTGGCCGTCGAGGTGATCGGGATCAGAAGCTCGAACTTCAGGTTCTGGTCACGCTGGTTGTTGACCATCATCTTCCCGGCGCGGCCGAAGAACGGATCGTTGGCGACGTCGATCGTGACATCGAGGCCGACCAGCTTCATCATCTCCAGACCGCGATCCATCCAGTTCTGGCGGAAATCGGTGACGTGCTTTTCGGTGCCCATGCAGACATATTCGCGCATGCGGAACAACTGCTGGCGGGCCGGATCGCGCGACGGCTCATGGCGGAAGCAATAGGACTGCAGGTCGAACAGCGCGCCCTCCTTCGGCAGGTTGCCGCGGCGGGCGACCGTCGGATAGAGCGGATAGCAGGCGGCTGGCGTCAGCACGATTTCGGTGGCTTCCTGGCCCTTGGTCCAGTCCTCGCCCACTTCCATGCACTGCAAGAGGTTCATGTGGTCGAGTTCGTTGCCGCAGAAGCTGTGCACGGTGCCCGCCAGCTGCGGGAAGCTCTTCATATAGCCGCTCTTCTCGAAGATTTCGCGGTTCATGCCGGGCGGAAAGCGCATCGCCTCCGCTCCATCACCACCACCGAAGCGGTCGATCAGGCGCTCGAACGCCGCGATCACGTCCTCGAACTGGCCGCTGCGGCCGTAAAGACCATCGACGCCCATGTCGATCAGAAGGCCGGACTCGAAAAGCCGGTCCAGGAAGGAGGTCTGCATATCCATGTGAGTCACCCCAGTAGGCTAGTGTCCTGCTTGTGGACAAGGAGCATGCTCGACGTGTTGCCAAGGATGCGGTCGTTGGAAATCATCAATTGTGCGGAATGCGCATCGCGCAGATGTCGGCCAAGGCTGAACGGCGTGCCGTTCTTGTAGCCCATGATGCCGCAGATCAGCATCGTGTGGTTGACGATCTCGAGGATCGTCTCCGACGACGCGATCTTGACGTTGTTCATCGCCACGGCAAAGCCCATCGACGACAGCTTGTCGGGATTGGCTTTCGCGTCTTCGTAGGCCTTGAGGCCGGCGACGACGTTCGACTTCACCATCTGCAGAAGATTGGACACTTCGGCAAGACGCAAGGCACCGGGCGGGGGCGCACCCGGGGATTTGCGAGCCGCGGCGCGCACGAAGGCCTGGGCCCGCGAAAACGCGTCGATGGCGATACCGTACCAGACGCCGCTCCACAGAAGATGCGAGGACGCCAGCATCGACTGCGCCGCGATCTCGGCGAACGGTTTAGGAAGGATCTGTTGCGCCGGCGCTTCACCCTTGAACAGGAAGCCGTCGGAGCAGGTGCCGCGCATGCCGAGCGTGTTCCAGACATGCGTCCGCTCAAGCGTGTATTGGTCCTTGAGGAAGGACGTCAGTACCTGGTCGGATGGCGCGGCGTCCGCATGGGCGCGTGAAGTGATCAGGATGGCGTCGGCGTGGGCGCCGTAGGAAATGACGGTCGCATCCTTCTCGAGCCGGCAGACGCCGTCTTCGACATGAACGGCGCAGATGCTGTTGCGCAGGTTGCCGCCGATGCCGCCTTCCGTCGTCGCCGAGCCGATCAGCAGCTGGTCTGCCGCGATGCGGCGCATGAAATCGGCATGCCAAACGCTGTCGGCGCCGTGCTCGACGAGGCTCGAGAGCTTGATATGATGCATGGCGAAAACCATGGCGCTGGCAGCGCAGGCCTGGCCGAGCATCGAGCAGAGCTCGGCGATCTCGGTCGTGGTGGCGCTCTCGCCACCGAGGTTGCGTGGAATCTGGATGCTGAGCAGGCGCTCGGCCTTCATCGCATCCACGGCCTCCTGTGGAAACCGGCCTTCAAAATCGACGGTGTCCGCGTACTTCGCCGCAATGGCGACGACGCGGGCAGCCCTTGCTGCAAAACTGTCTTCCGTGATTTTGACCGGGAAGTTCATCAGGCAACCTTCCGGGCGTCCTGGATCATGTCGACAGTCTTGGCGATGGCCGAGATGCTGGCGAATGATTTGCGGTTGAGGAGGTTGTCGGGAAACTCGATGTCGAAGGCATCCTCGATGCCGAGCATGAGCTGGACCGAGGCGAAGGAGGTGAGCCCGACCGCATAAAGGTCGGCATCGTCGCCGACCGTTTCGATGGCCACAGGCAGCTTGCCGAATTTCGCAAGCAGTTCGCGGATCGTCGTATTCATCCTCACATCTCCAAGCTTGTCATAACCAGAGCGGGCGCTCATCGCCCTGTACTCGTCACCGTGTCATGACGTGCTTTTAAGGAGGAAAACCCAATATTCCGCTAAAACATGTGGTTAAATCTGGCTCTGACGGAAATCTAAAAATTTATCTGCTTTCGCGCCGCAGTAGAGATAAGCAAATCGCATCATGAGCTTGCGGAAAGTGCTTAAGCGGGAAAACGTTAGATTCTGAAGCAGCGACAGTGCTGAAATGAAACGTAAAACGAGACAGTTATTCGCCTTGCGGCGGATAGACATGCTCTTTGCCGTTGTAGTCGGAAACGGAATAGCAACCCTCTGCCGTCTTGCGGATCGCGTTTTCGTTAATCGCTGCTTTGCCATAGCCGCCCGGAATATCCAGAATATAGGTCGGCTGGCACAATCCCGAGATGCGGCCGCGCAGCGCCGAAACGATCGCCTGTCCCTCCTCGACGGACAGCCGGAAGTGGCCGGTGCCCGGCGCGAGATCGGGATGATGCAGGTAATAGGGTTTTACGCGCGTCTCCACGAACGCCTTCATCAGTTCCGCCAGCACACCGGCATCGTCGTTGACACCCTTGAGCAGCACCGACTGGCTGAGCATGACGATCCCAGCATCGACGAGGCGCGCGCAGGCCGCCCGGGCCTCGACCGTCATCTCGCGCGGATGATTGGCATGCAGCGCCACGTAAACCGTCTTGCCGCTCGCCTTCAGCGCATCGATCAGCGCCGCATCGACCTTCAAGGGGTCAACGACAGGCACGCGCGTGTGAAACCTGATGATCTTGACGTGCTCGATATCGGCCAGCTGAACCAGGATTTCCCGCAGCCGCCGCGGCGACAGCACCAGCGGATCGCCGCCGGTGAGGATCACCTCCCAGATCTCGCCATGCGCGCGGATATAATCGAACGCCGCCCTCATCGCATCGGGATCGAGTGTGCCGAGCCCCTGCGGACCGACCATTTCGCGGCGGAAGCAGAAGCGGCAATAGACCGGACAGACATGCACCGCCTTCAGCAGCACACGATCGGGATAGCGGTGGACGATCCCTTCGACCGGGCTGTGCGCGTGATCGCCGATCGGATCCGCCCGCTCCTCCGGGGTCACCAGCAGCTCGGCCGCATCCGGCACGAACTGGCGGGCGATCGGGTCGTCGGGATCGGTGCGGTCGATCAGCCGTGAAACCGTGGGCGTCAGCGCGATCGCATAGCGTGCCGCAACCTCTTCCAGCGCCGCCCGATCGCGATCGCGATCGCCGACAAGCCCGGCCTCGCCGAGGTCATCCACCGTCTTGATCGGCCTGACGATGGTCATGAGCCATACTCCGCGACCGGTGCCCACAGCACCTGCTCGATCCGCCGCGCGCCCGTCGCCAGCATCACCAGCCGGTCGAAGCCGAGCGCGATACCGCTGGCTTCGGGCATGATGGCAAGCGCCTCAAGCAGATCCTCGTCGATCGGATAGGTCTCGCCATAGACGCGGTTCTTCTCCGCCATCTCGATCTCGAAGCGCCGGCGCTGCTCGACAGGATCGGTAAGTTCGCCGAAGCCATTGGCCAGCTCGACGCCGCAGGCATAAACCTCGAAGCGCTCAGCGACACGCGGATCATTGACGGAAGGCCGGGCAAGCGCTGCCTCCGACACCGGATATTCGTCGAGAATGGTCACCCGCCCCATGCCGAGATGCGGCTCGATCTTCTCGACCAGCACCCGGCTGAACAGATCGGCCCATTGGTCGTCCTTCGAGACGCGCATCTCCACCCTGTTCATCTCGGCGGCGAGATGCCCGCGATCGGTCGAGCCGTCGGCACTGACCGATGCCAAGAGGTCGATATCCGCATGGCGCCTGAACGCGTCCGCCACGCTCAGCCGTTCCGGCCCGGCGAACGGATCGCAGACGGCGTCGCGGTAGCTGAGCACTTCAGTCTTTGTTGTCTCCGCCGCCAGCGCCAGGATGCGAACGCAGTCCATCATCAGGCTCTCGTAGCCTTCGCCGGTGCGATACCACTCGAGCATGGTGAACTCGGGATGATGCAGCGGCCCGCGCTCGCGATTGCGGTAGACATGTGCGAAGCAGGCGATCCGTTGTTCGCCTGATGCCAGCAGTTTCTTGCAGGCGAATTCCGGCGACGTGTGGAGATAGAAGGGCGCGGCCTGGCCGTCGGTTGTCAGCGCCTCGGTGGCAAAGGCATGCAGATGCGCCTCGTTGCCGGGCGACACCTGCAGCGTCGCGGTATCGACCTCGATGAAGTCCTCGCCGGCAAAATAGCCGCGCAACGCCGACTGGATCGCATTCCGCCCGATCAGGAACGGCCGGCGATCGGCATGGACGCTGGGCGTCCACCAGGGAGACGCTTTGGCGATCGGGGCTTTCATCGAATGCGGTCCTCGACTGCTTGTCTTGAATACTGGCCTTACGTCGGCCTCACAGGATCGGCCAACGCGAGGGCTGGCTATTTGCCTGATTTTAGGTTAGTTGCGCCCCCAAAGAATACTTAATTGCGTCTCCGGGACCATTTCGAAAGTCCTCTACGACGCCAAAAGCCGAGTTACAAGGAAGTCTTATGGTCAAGGTCATCGCCTCTTCTGTCCGCAAGGGCAACGTCCTCGATGTGGACGGCAAGCTGTACGTCGTTCTGACGGCCAACAATTTCCATCCGGGCAAGGGCACGCCGGTCACTCAGGTCGACATGCGCCGCATCGTCGACGGCGTGAAGGTGTCGGAGCGCTGGCGCACGACGGAACAGGTCGAGCGCGCCTTCGTCGAAGACGTCAACCACCAGTTCCTTTATGAAGATGGCGAAGGCTTCCACTTCATGAACCCTGAGAACTACGACCAGATCGTCGTCGACGTCGAGACGATGGGCGACCAGAAGGCCTACCTCCAGGAAGGCATGGTCTGCATCCTGTCGATGCACGAAGGCATCGCGCTCGCGATCGTCCTTCCGCGCCACGTCACGCTCGAGATCACCGAGACCGAACCGGTCGTCAAGGGCCAGACGGCGTCGTCTTCCTACAAGCCAGCCATCCTGTCGAACGGCATCCGCACCCTGGTCCCGCCGCATATCGACGCCGGCACCCGCGTCGTCATCGCCACCGAAGACAATTCCTACGTCGAGCGCGCCAAGAACTGATTGTTGCTGGTCAGCTTTGTATCGAAGGCCGTATCGCTCCCGCGATGCGGCCTTTTTGTTTATCGACTTCAATCAAGCAAACAAAAAGGCGCCGGAGAACCGACGCCTTTCTTTTTCGGAGCTTGCCTGATCGATCAGGCAGAAATCCTTAACGTGGGCAACGCGCTTCGTAGCGACGACCGTAACGGTCGCGATAGACGCAGTAGCCGCGGCGTTCGACCGACTGGCCGATCAGCGCGCCTGCCAGGCCACCGGCCACGGCGCCGACGGCTGCACCACCCCAGCTATGGCTGATCGCGCCGCCGATGAGGGCTCCGCTGCCTGCGCCGATCGCAGTGCCCTGCTCCGTCGCGGTGCACGAGGCCAGTGCGCCGACCAGGGCACCAATGAGGACAATCTTCTTCATCATGACATTTCTCCCAGGTTATTCGGGCGCTTAGATCCGGCCCATGAGTACAAGAATGATAATAATGACCAGAACTAGCCCCAAGCCGCCCGAAGGTCCATAGCCCCAACCGCGGCTATAGCCCCAATTCGGCAAAGCGCCGAGCAAAAGCAGAATAAGGATAATGAGAAGTATTGTTCCAAGCATATCCGGTGACCTCAGCGCATTACGAGTTTGAATGAGCGAGAAACACGCAAAGGTGATTTTTGTTCCGCAGATATTTTCCAACGGGACAATAATTCTGTAGCCGACATCAAACCGGGTGCCGATTACCCATATCGGCACCAGAGGACGTGCGTGCCAAAGGACGCAATCGTCCCTATGGTTAAAAATTCATTTAGATACAATATATTGGCGTGAACATATCAGGAAAACTGCGCAGTCTCTGATTCGTCTGCTGTTTGTTCCGGCTTTGATCGAGGCGTGAACTGGATAGCCGGCCTGTATCGATAACGCACCAGGCGACCGCGTATCCAAAGAACGGCGCATCTGTGAAGACTATCGGGACCAGGAAAATGCCCACGCAATCTATGCGCGACTCTTCTGATTCAGCATCTGGTGGGAAAAAGTGATTCAAAATCAATACTTAGCCGTGAACAAACACTGAATCATCCAGAGTCAGCGATTCGTCTCCGATTCGTTCCCCAGCTGTTCCGAATCGTTATGCGCGCATTCTGCAAGCTATTCGCGCAGTCGAAAACTGGCCGCCAAATGCACATCGGCCCTTGCGTTTGAGCGATCGGCTGTCCATGTGTTGTCTGCTTCCGATCTGAAGCTTGATTTATCTCCGGGGCTCTCTCGCCCCGTCTGCAGGACAAAGACGCTGACATCGCAGCCCATGATATTGAGCGGCCGCGGCGTGACCGCGGTGCTCGGCCCGACCAACACCGGCAAGACGCATTATGCCATCGAGCGCATGGTTGCGCACGGCACCGGCATCATCGGCCTGCCATTGAGGCTGCTGGCGCGTGAGGTCTACAGCCGCGTCGTCGAGAAGGTCGGCGTGCAGAATGTCGCGCTGGTCACCGGCGAAGAAAAGATCTCGCCGCCCAAGGCCCGCTTCTCGGTCTGCACCGTCGAAGCCATGCCGCGCGAGACCAAGGCCGCTTTCGTCGCCATCGACGAGGTCCAGTTGGCCGGCGATCTCGAGCGCGGCCATATCTTCACCGACCGCATCCTGCATCTGCGCGGCCGCGACGAGACGTTGCTGCTTGGCGCCGGCACGATGCGGCCGATCCTGCAGCACCTGCTTCCCGGCATCACCGTCATCGAGCGGCCGCGCCTGTCGCACCTGCTCTATGCCGGCCAGAAGAAGATCACCCGCCTGCCGCAGCGCTCCGCCATCGTCGCCTTTTCCGCCGACGAGGTCTATTCGATCGCCGAACTGATCCGCCGCCAGCGCGGCGGCGCCGCCGTCGTGCTCGGCGCGCTCAGCCCGCGCACCCGCAATTCGCAGGTGGAACTCTACCAGCAGGGCGACGTCGAATATCTGGTCGCGACGGATGCGATCGGCATGGGGCTGAACCTCGACGTCGATCACGTCGCCTTCGCCCAGGACCGCAAGTTCGACGGCTACCAGTTCCGCAATCTGAACCCCGCCGAACTCGCCCAGATCGGCGGCCGCGCCGGTCGGCATCTGCGCGACGGCACGTTCGGCGTCACCGGACACGTCGATCCCTTCGACGAAGAGCTGGTGCAGCGGATCGAGGGCCACCACTTCGACAACGTCAAGGTTTTGCAGTGGCGCACCACCGACTTCGACTTCAAATCCATTCAATCATTGCGGGCAAGCCTCGAGACCGCGCCACGCATCGCCGGCCTTACCCGTGCTTTGCCGGCTGTCGATCAGCAGGCGCTGGAGCAACTGTCGCGCTATCCCGAGATCCGTGATCTCGCCGATACGCCAGCGCGGGTCGAGAAGCTCTGGGAAGCTTGCGCGCTACCGGATTACAGGCGCATTACCCCGGCACAACATGCCGATCTTATTGCCACCCTCTTTTCCGATCTCGTGCGCTATGGCACGGTGAATGAGAACTTTCTTGCCGAACAGGTACACCGTGCCGACCGAACGGACGGTGAAATTGACACGCTTTCGGCGCGAATCGCGCAGATAAGGACGTGGACCTATGTATCGAATCGGCCCAGTTGGCTTGCCGATCCGACACACTGGCAGGAAAAGACGCGGGAAATCGAAGATCGATTGTCCGATGCGTTACATGAAAGGTTGACGAAACGCTTTGTTGATCGCAGGACATCTGTGCTCATGAAGCGCCTGAGAGAGAATGCGATGCTGGAAGCTGAAATCAGTGTAAATGGCGATGTCTTTGTTGAAGGACATCATGTGGGGCAGTTGTCCGGTTTCCGGTTCACGCCTGTATCGGGAGCGGATGGTCCGGACGCAAAGGCGGTCCAGACTGCTTCGCAAAAGGCGCTTGCTTTGGAATTTGAAGCCCGTGCGGCGCGTATCCACGCGTCCGGCAATAGCGATCTGGTGATCGGTGCCGATGGCGTGATCCGCTGGATCGGTGATCCTGTGGCGCGCCTGCTCGGCACCGAGCACATCATGCGTCCACGCGTGCTTCTGCTTGCTGACGAGCAACTCACCGGCAATGCGCGCGACCACGTCGCCGCCCGTGTCGAGCGCTTCGTCAATCATCATATCAGCACGGTCCTGAAGCCGCTCGACGATTTGTCGCGCGCCGAGGACCTGCAGGGCCTGGCCAAGGGCCTGGCGTTCCAGCTGGTGGAAAATCTCGGCGTTCTGTTCCGTCGCGACGTGACCGAAGAGGTCAAGTCGCTGGATCAGGATGCGCGCGCTTCGATGCGCCGCTACGGCGTGCGCTTCGGCGCTTATCACATCTTCGTACCGGCACTTCTGAAGCCGGCACCGGCCGAGCTCATCACCCTGCTCTGGGCGCTGAAGAACGACGGCCTCGACAAGCCGGGCTATGGCGATCTCATTCCGGTGCTGGCCGCCGGCCGCACCTCTGTCGTCACCGATCCGACCTACGAGCGCACATTCTACAAGCTCGCCGGCTTCCGTTTCCTCGGCAAGCGTGCCGTGCGCGTCGATATTCTCGAGCGCCTAGCCGACATCATCCGTCCGCTGCTGCAGTGGAAGCCCGGCCAGCCGAACCGTCCGGAGGGCGCCTATGACGGTCGCCGCTTCACGACCACGACGGCGATGCTCTCCATCCTCGGCGCTACGCTCGAAGACATGGAAGAGATCCTCAAGGGTCTCGGCTATCGCGCCGATGCCGTGAAGCCGGAAGAGGCATCGGCCTATCTGGCCACACAGGACGCATCGTCTGCTCCTGCCGCTACGGCCGCGGAGACCGTTGTCGCAGCAGCGCCGGAAGAGGGTGCCGATCACGACGACGCCGACAGCGCATCCGAGGAAGCATCGACGGAAGCACCGGCAGCGACTGCAGAGGCGCCTGTCGCCGAAGCCGCCGTTGCCGAGACAGCGGCAACCGAAGCCGCCGCACCGGAAGCCGTTGCCGAAGCAGCACCTGCTGCCGACGCCGCGGAGACGGAAGAGCCGAAGCCGGTTCTGTTGTGGCGCCTTGGCGGGCGCACCGACAGCAACCAGCGCCAGGCACGCGGCCATGGTGATCGCCGTGGCGGCGAGCGCCAGGGTCAAGGTGAACGGGGCCAGGGCGAACGCGCGCAGGGCGAGCGTGGCCAGGGTCAGGAACGTCAGGATCGCGGCCATCGTCGCCAGGGTGGCGAAGGCGAAAACCGCGACGGCAACCGTCCGAACCGTGGCAAGGATGGCGGCAAGCCGCATCAGGGCCGCGGCGGTGAGCGCAACGACCGTGGTGGTGACCGCAAGGATCGCAACGACCGCAACAACAACCGCGGCGGCGCCCAGCCGCTGCGCTTCGAGGCAAAACCGCCGCGCAAGGAGAAGCCGATCGATCCGGATTCGCCCTTCGCCAAGCTCGCTGCCTTGAAGGAGCAAATGAAGAAGTAATCCATGAGCGGGGAGACACAGCCACAAAGCGGTTCGCGCCAGCGCATCGACAAATGGCTGTTCTTCACGCGCATGATCAAGTCGCGCTCGCTGGCGCAGGCACAGATCCAGTCTGGCCACGTCCGCATCAACGGCGAGCGCGTCAATCAGCCCAGCCACCAGATCAAACCCGGCGACAAGATCGAGCTTTCGCTGGATCGCCGGGATATCGTCCTGGTCGTGAGGTCGGGTGGCCACCGGCGCGGTCCCTTCGAGGAGGCGCGACTGCTCTATGACGACGTCAGCCCGACAGCGGAAGACAAGAAGAAGCTGACTCCCTACGAGCAGGCGACCCGCGATGTGGGCACCGGAAGACCGACCAAGAAGGAACGGCGCGCAATCGACAGGCTGATGTCCGACGAGGATTAGAAAACTGTCTCTCTGGCGCTGGGTTTCGCGATCGCTTTATTCTTGAATTCCGGCGACAAAGTCGATACTTCACAAGCAACTTGCCGGATGGCGTGGCAGTATCCCAGACTGATCATGTCGTTTCTCTGGCCAGGGGAAAGGCGCGACGTTCCAGGTTGCCCGGCCCCGTCTGCGTAAAAATCCTGGAGTTCTTCATGACCTATGTCGTGACCGACAACTGCATCAAGTGCAAATACACCGATTGCGTTGAAGTATGCCCCGTCGACTGCTTTTATGAAGGCGAAAATTTTCTCGCCATCAATCCCGATGAGTGCATCGACTGCGGCGTCTGCGAGCCGGAATGTCCCGCCGAGGCGATCAAGCCCGATACGGAGCCGGGCCTCGACAAGTGGCTGAAGATCAATGCCGAGTACGCAAGCCAATGGCCGAACATCACCGTCAAGAAAGACGCGATGGACGAAGCCAAGGAGATGGACGGCGAGACTGGCAAGTTCGAGAAATACTTCTCGGAAAAGCCGGGCGCAGGCGATTGATCTGCCCCTGATACTATAGTCCAACAAGCCGGTTGAAATCCGGTCTGGAGGGCGCGAGATATGCATGACTTATGTGGGCGACCTGTGTTGCCCGCATGACTCACATGCAGTAAATTATTGATTTCCTCATATTTTTGTGGTAAGTTTCCCACACTGTTCCTTTTGCGGCATCAAGGATGCCCCAAACCACCACGAAAGCAAACAAATCCAAACGCGATAACCGTGACATATCATTATCTTGAGCTGTCAGGCACAAGATCGCGTGTCTGAATATGCTTGCTTCTCCCCGGTGGGACCAGAAGTAAAGTCACCCGACGGATCCGACCGTCTCATCCGGGCCTGACTGACCCGGCTCCGGCTTCTGCCGGAAGCGTAACAGGGAGTTTTTGACAAGAATGACGATCCAGCAGAAAAAGCCTTCAGCAGCACGCCATGGTTTCAAGACCGGTGAATCGATCGTGTACCCCGCTCATGGCGTCGGTACCATCAGCACAATCGAAGAGCAAGAAGTCGCCGGCATGAAGCTCGAACTTTTTGTAATCGATTTCGAGAAGGACAAGATGCGCCTGAAGGTGCCGGTCGCAAAGGCCATGAGCATTGGCATGCGCAAGCTTTCCGAAACGGATTTCGTCGAGCGTGCATTGAAGGTTGTGCAAGGCAAGGCGCGCGTCAAGCGCACCATGTGGTCCCGCCGCGCGCAGGAATACGATGCGAAGATCAACTCTGGCGATCTGATCTCGATCGCTGAAGTCGTTCGCGATCTCTATCGTGCCGAAAACCAGCCGGAACAGTCCTACTCCGAGCGTCAACTGTACGAAGCAGCCCTTGACCGCATGGCGCGTGAAATCGCCGCCGTCAACAAGCTGTCGGAAACAGAAGCTGTCCGCCTCGTCGAAACGAACCTGAACAAGGGTCCGAAGCGCGGCAAGGCAGTCGAGGAAGACGAAGCACAGGAAGAAGAAGCGGCCTGATTTCAGGTTTTCTTCTCATCAAAAAACCCGGCCATCGTGCCGGGTTTTTTATTGGAACTTTTTCCGCAATGTCGCGTTATCTGATTGTCACTGCGGACTTCCACGGGAAAGCAATTTCGCTGGAGGTCCGATTTTCATGTCAACATGCGACGAGGAGCGGATCATGCCTTCCCCATCTTGCCACTTCGGCAAAGTGACAAAAATGGTCCGGGCTCACTGCATGACCAACACATAGCAGTAACTAGGGCCTCCTTCTGAGACGTCCAGAGTTCGAGGCCTTCATATCTTCAAGCCATGAAATTTGATCCGGTCGGCAACGTCCGGAAGCAAGCATTGTTTGCCCTTTTTCGGGGGCTAAAAGCCTGAGCTCAGGAGACCGATATGAAAAATATGTCTGCAGATCGGCGCATGATCAAGATCGCCATGGCGGCTCCTTATCTTGCCCGCGAAGAAGAGCATGACCTCGCGGTCCGCTGGAAGCACAATGAAGACCGCGGCGCACGCAACCAGATCGCCATGGCGCATATGCGCCTCGTCATCTCCATGGCCGCGAAATTCCGCAACTTCGGACTACCGATGAGCGACCTGGTGCAGGAAGGCTATGTTGGACTTCTGGAAGCTGCCGCCCGCTTCGAGCCGGAACGTGATGTGCGTTTCTCGACCTACGCCAGCTGGTGGATCCGCGCTTCCATCCAGGATTATATCCTGCGCAACTGGTCGATCGTTCGCGGCGGCACAAGCTCGGCGCAGAAGGCGCTGTTCTTCAATCTCCGCCGCCTGCGCGCCAAGCTTGCCAAGGGCGACACACAGCTGACACTGCAATCCATTCACCAGGAAATCGCGGCCGCTCTGGGCGTCAGCCTCAATGACGTGCAGACGATGGATGCGCGCCTGTCCGGCAACGACGCCTCGCTCCAGGCGCCCTCCGTATCGGGCGATGCCGACAGTGCCGAGAAGATGGATTTCCTCGTCAGCAACGAGCCTCTGCCCGACGAGCAGGTCACCAACATGATCGACGGCGAACGTCGCCGCGTGTGGCTGGCCTCGGCACTGACCCATCTCAACGAACGCGAAATGAAGATCATCAGCGCCCGTCGTCTGGCAGAAGACGGCGCGACGTTGGAAGAGCTGGGCGCGGACCTTGGCATCTCCAAGGAACGCGTGCGCCAGATCGAAAGCCGCGCCTTGGAAAAGCTCCGCACCGCGCTCGTGACCGCCGATCCCTACATGGGCGTTTCGAATTGAAGACAATTCCGGGAAACCTGCAATCGGCTTCCACCCAGGAATTGCGACAGACACAGGGATAGAGCGGTATCGGTCTATCCAGAGAGATTACTCCCCCAGTGATGTGACTGGCCCGGCGCAAGCCGGGCCTCTTTTTATTCGGAGATGATCTTCACGCGGTCGCCAGGCGCCACCGATGCGCCGGTCGGCAGCGCGTTGATGAGCTTGAACAGATCGAGCTTGCGATCGGTTCCCATCATCCGCGCCGCGAGCGTCGTGATGTTGTCGCCGGGCTGCACCGTCAGGACCCGGATCCGCAGTGGCTTCAGCGACGCGGCTTCGGCCGGCGTCATCCGCCGGAAGCTCGAACGCAGCACGTCGGCGGTCGACTGCAGCGCGGCGCTGCCCTTCGGCACGGCCGTCAGGAAGCGGAAGATCTGCGAATTGTTGCGCACCACGGTGACATCGAAATCCCAGCGATCGGCGCTTGCGCGCGCGGTCGCCGCTTCCATGCCATTGACGGTAATCTGCTGGATGGTCGAGGGATCGAGACCCGTGACCCAGCCGCTGGAGATGTAGTTGGTCAGTGACTGGTTCTGGTTGTCGGCGACACCGTCGAACCGCACGGCGACGTCGCCTGGGCCGGTCGCCATCACCGCTTCGACCTTGTTGTCGATCTTGAAATCCGGCGGCACGTCGAAACGGATGCCGAGCCCGCCGTGCAGGAAGGTCTGGCCGCGCACATAGCCCTCTTCCGGGCTGTCGCCGTAAAGCAGGCCGTCGATGCCGTCGAGATAATAACCGCGCCCGGTGTCGCCGACCTTGCCTTCCTGCCCGAAGGCGCGCGCATGATCGCGCGCCAGCTCGATGCGCTGCGCCGAGTTCGGGTGGCTGGACAGGAAGTCGAGGCTCTGGTCGGCATCGGGATCGACGGACATGAACCGGCTGTAGCCCGCCATCGAATCCAGGAACCGTCCAGCCGCGTAGGGATCGTAGCCGGCCTCGCCGAGCATGCGCACGCCGATCACGTCGGCCTGCAATTCCTGCTGCCGCGAGAAGGCCGCGAGCCTGAGCTTGCCGCGTGCCAACGCCTGCTTGCCGGCAATATCGCTCGACAGCACCTCAGCGACGACGCGGCTGGCGATGACTTCCGCCTCTTCGCGCTTCTGCCGTTCGATGCCGTGGTTGGCGGTGACGTGGCCCATCTCGTGCGACAGCACCGCCGCCACTTCCGAGGCGTCATTGGCAAGCGCCAGCAGGCCGCGCGTGACGTAGAGATAACCACCCGGCAGCGCGAAGGCGTTGATCGCAGGCGAATTCAGGATGGTGATGCGGTAGGACTGGCTCGGATTTTCCGACACCGCCGTCAGCGCCCCGGCAATCCGCGCAACCAGACGTTCGGTCTTCGCATCCTTGTACTCGCCGCCATAACTGGCAACGATGCGCGGATGCTCGCGCGCGCCCATGGCCGCACGCGGATCGTTCTTCTGCACCTCGTCGACAATCTGCGGATTGGACGACGGGCCGACACTTGGCTGATAGGATTGTTCGAGCGCCGATTGGCATCCGTAAAGCGCCACGCTCGCAGCAGAGACGATCGACGCCCGCCGTGCCCAGCGGCACGCTGCGAAGAACACATCACTGGAAGGCGCGGTCAGTTTCCACGTCGTCATGCGGTCCAGTCTGGCTCTCCGAGTCATCGCGCTTCTCGGCCGGCGCGCCTTCATGGCGTCCCGGTCGTCTTCATGAATGGTCAACAGGCGTTTGTCCCCGTTTTTGCAGTGCACAATCGAGGACCCAAGTCTCTGCTGTAGCTGATTTCCGCATCGGTTGCATAGCGAAACTCTGCCTAAATATGGTGCCTTTGTACGTTAGCAAGCCCAACGTGGTTAAGGAGTTCCTTGGGTCGCTGCAAATTATGGCGAAAGTGCCGTTGCGCTGTTAAGATTCGTCAATCCGCAGGAATTGCCGCAACGCAGGATGGTTCTCGCCTGTCGAAAACTGCGCGATCGGCGCAGCAACGGCAACCCGGCCGTGATCGATGAAGATTGCATAGTCTGCGATACGCTTGATCTCCTCGGCATCGTGCGACACCAGGACGACGGTGTTGCCGCTCTCCCGATGCATGTCGGATAGCAGCGACGCCATCTCCCGGCGCAGGCTTGGATCCAGCGCCGCGAACGGCTCGTCCAGCAACAGCAGCGGCCGCTTGCGTACCAGCGCCCTGGCAAAGGCCACTCGCTGCCGCTCGCCGCCGGACAATGTCGCCGGCATGCGCTTTTCGAACCCCGACAGGCCGACTTTCTCCAGCGCCAAGGCAATCGCCAGCCGATCGGCGGCAGACAGCTTTAGCGCCGGGTGAATGCCGAGGCCGACATTGGTGAAGACATCGAGATGCGCGAACAGATTGTTGTCCTGAAACACCAGCGATACCGGCCGCTGCGCCGGGTGCAGCAAGCCGACATCCTGCCCATGAAACAGGATGCGGCCGCGCAACGGCGTATCGAAGCCGGCCAGCAGGTTGAGAAAGGTCGACTTGCCGGCGCCGGATGGACCTGTCACGCCGATGATAGACCCTGCGGGCAACCGGCAGTCGAACAGAAACTCATGCCCGCCGAGCCGCAGCCCGACTTCCTGCATGTCGATCGCGGCAGGAATCTCGGTGCCATCAGTCATGCGCAACCGCCTCCCGACGCGTTCCGCCCATGGTGCCGGCAATGGTCAGCAGCAGGCAGATGATGCCGAGGATCACGGCGAGCCCATCGGCATCGTTGGTGCGGTAACTCCCGAGGCTGGAATAGACGAGCCAGGGAAGTGTGACGAAACTGTCGGAACCGAACAGCGCCACGGCACCGAGATCGCCGAGCGACAGCGCCATTGCGAAGGACAACGCGGTCAAAACAGGCTTGCGCAGCGCCGGCCAGGCAATCAGCCGCAGACGGGCGAAACCGGTGATGCCGAGGCTGGCGCTCAGCCGCTGCGTCCGGCGCTGGTGGATGCCATAGGCCGGCTCCAGCACGCGCATGACAAACGGTAGCGCCATCAGCGCATTGATCGCAACGACAAGCACCGGCGCCACGGTGCCGACATCACCGAACCGGCGCACCGCGAGGAACCAGCCGGTGGCCAGCACGATTGGCGGCACCAGCAGCACCAGCGACGATGCCGCCCCCATGGAGCCAAAAACGGCGTGCGTGGCTACGGAGCGCTTGCCCGCGCTGCTCTTGCCAAGCGACAAGGTATGGCGTGCCCGCACCAGCAGCCCGCAGAGGCCAACTGAAAGCGCAGCGGCCGACAGCGACATGACTGCGCTGGTGGCAAGCGACCGCCAGAAGATCGGCTGCGCCACTAGCTTCGGTAGGTCGGCGCGCAGCCCGGCGACGACCACCGACAACAGCGGCAATCCGAGAAACAGAACAGCAAGCAGTAGCAGGACCCCATCGACGACCCTGATGCCTGCGAATGCACCATCCGGCCGTCGTATCGTCCGGCCTGCCGTCAGGCCCGCGTCGCTTACATCAGGCAGAAGCGCCAGCACCCCGAGAACCACGGCCGTCAGCCCGATTTGTAGCAGCGACAGCGCCACCGCCCGCCCGGGATCGAAATCGAAGCGCAGCGACTGGTAGATCGCCACCTCGACTGTGGTCGCAGCCGGCCCACCACCGAGCATCAGCACCAGCGTGAAGCTGGTGGCGCACAGCATGAAGATCAGCCCCGCCACACCGGGGATGACCGAGCGCAGCACTGGCCATTCGATGAAGCGGAACACCGAAGCCGGCCGCATGCCGAGACCGCTGGCAACCAGCCAGTATTCTCCCGGCACCCGCTCCAGCGCCGCTAGCATCAGCCGGCAGGCGAGCGGCAGGTTGAAGAACACATGCGCAAGCAGAATGCCTGACAGACCATAGATACTAACGGGTTCGGCTAGGCCGGCGCCCGAGAGCAGCGTGTTGACGATCCCCTGGCGACCCCAGATGCCGATGAGCCCGAGCGCCCCGATCAGCACCGGCAGCCCCATCGGCACCGCCATCAGCCGGATGATCCAGATCCGACCGGGAAACCGCGGCTGCCGCGCCAGCGCCTGCGCGATCGGAATGGCCAGCACTACGGACAACAGCGTCGACAGCACCGCCTGCAAAAGCGTGAAACGCAACACCCTCAGGATATAGGGCTCGAACAGGGCTGCCGCGATCGACGACTCGCCGCTGGCAAGCAGCAGCGCGATGGTGGCAAGCGCCACGAAAGCGACGATGACGGCGAGGCCAAGAGCCCCGCCGGTCAACGCTCGATGTCTTTCGGACGCCGTCTGCAGCATCAGTTGATGCTCATCGCCGCCAGCCACTCGTCGATCCACGCCTTGCGGTTCTGCGCGACCTCGTCTGGGCTCATCAGGAAGGTCTTCGACGGGTTGACCAGCTTGCCGAAGGCATCAGGCAGGGGTTCGGAGGTCGCAGCGACCGGCATCATCCAGTTGTTGGTCGGGATCGTGTCCTGGAAGCCCGTGGTCACCATGAACTTCAGGAAATCCTGCGCCAAAGCCTTGTCGGGCGCGTTCTTCAGCAACCCGGCAACCTCGATCTGGATGTAGTGCCCCTCGGAAAAGGCGGCGGCCTGATATCGGTCGGTATTTTCGGAGACCATGTGATAGGCCGGCGATGTCGTGTAGGACAGCACCATCGGCGCCTCGCCCTTCGTGAACAGGCCGTAGGCCTCCGACCAGCCCGGTGTCACCGTCAGCACCCGTTTCTTGAGCTTCGCCCAGGCTTCCGGCGCCTTGTCGCCATAGACCGACTTCGCCCAGAGCAACAGCCCGAGCCCCGGCGTCGAGGTTCTCGGATCCTCGATGACGATCTTCTGCGCGGGATCGCCCTCGACCAGGTCCTTTAGGCTCGCCGGCGGGGTCTTGATGGTCTGCGTGTCGTAGATCACGGCGAAATGGCCATAGTCGTAGGGCACGAACACGTCGTCCTTGAAATCGCCAGGCACCTTGAGCGCACCGGTATCGACGCCGCTGGCATCGAACAGGCCGGTCGCCTTCGCCTCGGTGATCAGGTTGGTGTCGAGGCCGAGCACGACATCGGCCTTGGTGCCTGATCCCTCGAGCTTCAGGCGCGACAGCAGCGCCACGCCATCCGCGACGCTGACGAAATTCACGGTGCAGCCGCAGGTCTTCTCGAACGCCGCCTTCACCTTGGGCCCCGGTCCCCATTCGGAGGTGAAGCTCTCATAGGTGTATATCGTCAGCGACTTGTCGGCCGCCTGCGCGCCGCTGAACGACAGCCCGGCGAACACGGCAAGCGTTGCTGTGGTCAATGCGCAGGTCTTGGTATAGGTCTTGAACAGGGTCATGACACCTCTCCTCCAGGTTCGAATTCAAAGGGGAAAAGGGCGGTGCCATATGTCACGCGTCTAATCCCTCCGCCGGTGTTAGCCGGATCAGGTTCCGCGGGTTAGCTTCTGCAAGCCTCTCAGCCACGCATCCTTGCGGACACGCGGCACCCCGTTAGAGCGTGTGAAGATGTATATCCGTAGCCGGCGTATGGCAAGAGGCCGCGCCGGCCATGTCATTCGCGCTATTCGGCGGCCTCAGCAACCGGCTTCGACGGTGCTGCGGCTGCCCGCGGCAATTGCACCGGCTTCAGCATCAGCGCCGCGACCAGCCCCATCAGCGCGATGCCGCAGGAGGTCATGAACAACGGCACGAAGGCGCTGGCATAGGCATCGGCGACAGCGAGCCGCGCCGCTTCCGGCAGAGCGGCCAGCATCTTCGGCGTCAGCTGCTCGATATCGGCAACGCCCGGGATCGAAGACCCGACCCCCGACAGCTGCGAGCCGATGATCGCGCCGTAGATCGAGATCGCAATCGACGCGCCGCCCATGCGCGACAGCGTCACAGATCCGGTGGCGGCGCCGATGTCGCGCGCCGGTGCGGCATTCTGCACGCCGATGATCGGCACCTGCTGCGCCAGACCGATCCCCACGCCCTGCAGGGTCATAACAGCGCCGATCAGCACGAGCGGCGTTCCGGCGTGAAACTGCGACAGCAGCGCGAAGGCAAGCGCGTTGCAGCTGAGGCTGGCGATGGCGAACGGCTTGTAGCGTCCGGTCGCCGAAATCACCCGACCCGCCGAGATCGAGCCGCACATCAGGCCGCCGGTGAGGAAGATGAAGAACAGCCCTGCGCCGGAGGGCGAAAGCCCGGTCGTGGTCTGCAGGAACAGCGCGAAGTAGTTGACCATGCCGATGGCGATACCGCCGCTCATGATCGACATGATCAAGAGCAGGCTGAAGGTCGAATTGCGAAACAGCGACAGCGGAATGATCGGCTCGGCGGCGCGACGCTCGACGAGCACCCACGAGACCAGGCAGATGATGCCGGCGGCGACGATCGCCAGGTTTTCAGGGGCGACGAGCGAGCCGAACACCTGCGCGCCGTCGGCGGCGAGCACGACGCTGGTCGTCGTCAGCGCCAACAGGATGGCGCCGGCATAGTCGATCTTCGGCCGCCGGTTCGGCTTGCGATAGGGAAGCATGAAAATCAGGCCGCCGAGCACGACCATGCCGATCGGAATATTGACGAGGAAGATCGACCGCCAGCCGAACAGATCGCTCATCGTCCCGCCCAGCACCGGCCCGATGGCGCCGGATGCCATCAGCACAAGACTGACATAGCTCTGGTACTTGGCGCGCTCGCGCGGCTCGAACAGATCGGCGGTAACCGCGAAGATCGACACCATGATGCCGCCGCCGCCGAGACCCTGCAGCAGCCGCGCCGCGATCAGCGTGTTCATCGACACCGCCAGCCCGCACACCGCGGACCCGACCGTGAAAATCAGGATCGCCGCCATCATCACATATTTGCGGCCGAACAGATCGCCCAGCTTGCCGTAAAGCGGCATGACGGCGCTGACCGCCAGCAGATAGGCCGAGCCGACCCAGCTGAAGCGCTCGAGATGGCCGAACTCGCCGACGATCGTCGGTAATGCCGTCGCCACGATCTGGTTGTCGAGCATGGCCATGAACATGGCGGTCATCAGGAATAGAAAGAGAATGAGCCGGCGACGGGGATCGGTCACCAGCGGCTGCGCGGCAATTTGCACGTTCATATCGGGATCTTTCAGGTTTCCATGAATTTATGTGCTATCAGCATACAAATGTCAATGTCACATAAATGACATCGGCATATTTTCTTGGGCGCCGCGCTCTGCTATCTTCGCGATCATGAGCGATAACCTGAAAACATCCGAGATATCGGAAGCGGCAGACGAGGACATCGTCCACATCGGCCAGAGCATGAGCCGGATGCGCGTCATCACCGGCCGGCGGCTGATTGCCCGGCTGGCGATCGAAAAGGTGGCGCCGGATCTGGAACTGACCCATCTCGACGTTCTCGAATCGGTCAATCGGGCCAGTGAAAGCGGCGAGGTCACCGTTGGCACGATTGCCGAGGCGATGCGCATCGACCCGTCGCGGGCAAGCCGCATCGTCGCTGACATGGTCGGTCGCGGGGTTCTGGAGCGTGCGGCCTCGCAGCAGGACGCACGGCGCATCCTCGTGGTCATCACACCATTCGGTCAGCGTCTGCTGGGCGAACTGAAGACCCAGAAGCTTGCCATCATCAAGGACGTCGTCTCGGATTGGTCGGCCGCCGACGCCAAGGCCTTCGGTGATCTCTTCGACAGGTACATGACCGGTTTCGAACGGGTGTTCGCGGTACGCGACAAGCACCTGCCGCCATCGCCGGGCAAATAAGGCAACAATTCAAAATTAAGGCGATGAATTGATCTGAATCAATTGGTTAGGCCGCATCACTTCCTAAACCTCCCCTGAACCTAAACTCAGGAGAGAATCGATGATGCGCCGCCCCGCCAAACTCAAAGGCATGTTTGCCGCCGTTATTTTAGTTGCCGCTGCACAGCCTGCCCTATCCGCGGACCTGACAGCACCCACGGCAGCGCAGGAAGCAACGCAGAGCCAGAGCCCCTGGATGATCCGCCTGCGCGCGCTTGGCGTTATCACCCAGGATTCCGGCTATGTCGGCGGCGTCGCCGGCTCGGACCTCTCCTATTCGGATACGGTCGTCCCTGAATTCGACGTCACCTATTTCTTCACCAAGAACATTGCCGCCGAACTCATTCTCGGCACGACTTTCGCAAACGTCACCGGTGAAGGCTCGATCGAAAGCCTCGGCAAGGTCGGCAAGACCTGGCTGCTGCCGCCGACGGTGACGCTGCAGTATCACTTCACCGACTTCGGCAACTTCCAGCCTTATGTCGGCGCCGGCATCAACTACACGATCTTCTACAACGAGAAGGGCAAGAGCGCCCAGAGCCTGAATATCGACAACACCTTCGGCGTCGCCCTGCAGGCCGGCTTCGACTACATGTTCGACGAACATTGGGGCCTCAACGTCGACGTCAAGAAGATCTTCCTTCGTCCCGATTTCACCGTCAACGTCGGCGGCACCGACATGACCGGCAAGGCAAAGCTCGATCCCTGGCTGGTCGGCGCCGGCGTCACCTACCGCTTCTAGGCCACAAAGACATCGAGGGCGCGGACAAAGCCATGTCTGCGCCCTTTCCCTTGACCCCCGCTTTGCGCTATGGGCATTGCCCATGAGCCAATCCACCTTCACCATCCTGCTCGGCGGCGAGCTGAGACTGACCGGGCGCCTGCGCGCCACCGTGTCGGGCAGCCGCCTGGTCGCGGCCGATGGTGGCATGCGGCATGCGGCAGCACTCGGTGTCGTGCCGGAATTGTGGGTCGGCGATTTCGATTCCACGCCGGACGATCTGGCCACCGCCTTTTCCGGTGTTCCAAGACAGCCATATCCAGCCGCCAAGGCCGAGACCGATGGCGAGATCGCGGTGTCGGAAGCGATCGCACGCGGCGCCAAGCGGCTGATCCTCGCCGGCGCCCTGGCAGGCGAGCGCTCCGATCACGCGCTCCAGCACCTGCTTTACGCCGTCAGCCTTGCCGAAACCGGGCTCGACGTGCTGCTGACATCGGGCAGCGAGGAGGCCGTGCCGCTGATCCCGGGCACGATCACCCTCGACCTGCCCGAAAACAGCCTGTTTTCCGTTCCCGCCTTCAGCGACCTCAAAGGCCTGACGATCGAGAACGCCCGCTATCCCCTGACGAACTTTCATTTGCCGTTCGGCTCGTCGCGCACCATTTCCAATGTCGCGGAAGGCCCCGTGCGCTTCTCGCTTGAAAGCGGCCGCGCCGTCGTGCTCGCCCGCCCCTACGACCTTTCCGGAGTGTGATTTTTGGCGCCCCCTATCCTTAAACTCGACGACATCTTCCTGAGCTTCGGCGGCGCGCCGCTGCTGAATGGCGCTGCCCTGCAGGTGGAGCCCGGCGACAAGATCTGCCTGGTCGGCCGCAATGGCTCCGGCAAGTCGACGCTCCTGAAGATCGCCGCGGGCATGGTCGAGGCACAGTCCGGCGAGGTGTTCCGTCATCCGTCCTCGACGGTGCGCTATCTCGAGCAGGCGCCCGATTTCGCCGACTTCAAGACTGTGCTGGCCTATGCCGAAGCCGGGCTTGGACCGGGCGACGATCCCTACCGCGTCACCTATCTGCTCTCGCATCTCGGCCTGACCGGCGAGGAAGACCCGAAGAACCTTTCGGGCGGCGAAGCCCGCCGCGCGGCCCTTGCCCGCGTGCTCGCGCCGGAACCGGATATCCTTTTGCTCGACGAGCCGACCAACCACCTCGACCTCCCTACCATTGAATGGCTGGAAGGCGAGTTGCAGAAGACCCGTAGCGCACTCGTCGTCATTTCGCATGACCGTCGCTTTCTCGAAAAGGTCTCGAACGCCACCGTCTGGCTCGACCGCGGCACCTCGCGCCGTCTCAGCCGCGGCTTTGCCCATTTCGAAGCCTGGCGCGACCAGGTTCTCGAGGAAGAAGAAATGGAGCAGCACAAGCTCGGCAAGGCGATCGAGCGCGAGGAGCACTGGCTGCGCTACGGCGTCACCGCGCGCCGCAAGCGCAACATGCGCCGCCTCGGCGAGTTGCAGACCATGCGCTCCAGCTATCGCGGCCACAAGGGACCGCAGGGGTCCGTCCAGGCGACCGTTTCCGACGCGCAGGAATCAGGCAAGCTGGTCATCGAGGCTGACAAGATCACCAAGACCTATGGCGAGCGCCCAATCGTCACGCCGTTTTCGATCCGCGTGCATCGTGGCGACTGCATTGGCCTTGTCGGCCCGAACGGCGCTGGTAAGACCACGCTTCTGAAGATGCTGACCGGCCAGCTGAAGCCCGACAGCGGAAAAATCAAGCTCGGCACCAATCTGGAGATCGCCACGCTCGACCAGAAGCGCGAGGACCTCGATCTCGAGGACACGCTGGCGCACTACCTGACCGACGGACGTGGCGACAACCTGCTGGTCAATGGCGAGCAGCGCCACGTCACCGGCTACATGAAGGAATTCCTGTTTCAGCCGGAACAGGCCCGCACGCCGATCAAGAACCTCTCCGGTGGCGAGCGCGCTCGGCTGATGCTGGCCCGCATGCTGGCGCGTCCGTCGAACCTTCTGATCCTCGACGAACCGACCAACGACCTCGACATCGAGACGCTCGACCTGCTGCAGGAAGTCGTCGCCGGTTTCCCCGGCACCGTCATCCTCGTCAGCCACGACCGCGACTTCCTCGACCGCACCGTGACCTCGACCATCGCCCCTGCTATTCCCGATGCACCGGATGGACGCTGGATCGAATATGCCGGCGGCTATTCCGACATGCTGGTGCAGCGCAAGGGCGCGGCCGACGAGCGCAAGAGAGCGGAAAAGGCCGAGAAGGCGAAGACGCCCGATGCATCAGCGCCGGCCGCCGAATCCGCGAAGGGCAAGGGGAAGCTCTCCTTCAAGCAGAAGTTCGCGCTTGAGAACCTGCCGAAGGAAATGGCCAAGGCCGAAGCCGAGATCGCCAAGCGCGAGCAGACGATGGCCGATCCGAAGCTTTTCACCAAGGACCCCGCCACCTTCAACCGCCTGGCCGCCGAAATGGAGAAATTTCGCGATAGTCTGGTTAAGATGGAAGAGGAATGGCTCGAGCTTGAAATGCTCCGCGAGGAACTGGAGGGCTGACAAAGCCCTCCCGAGAAGCAGAGGCTACGCGGTGACGGTCTCCGCGACCGGCTTGCTGAACCGCAGGCCAAGCACAATCGGGATGCTGACCGCGTAGAGGACCACGACCGATAGCCAGATGGCGCCCGGCCACTGCGCCCTGACGACGAAGTAGAAGCTTGAGAAGCCGAGCGGCGTGACGATTGACGCGAGGCTGACGGCGGATGCCAGCACGCCCTGAAACCGACCCTGCTGGCTTTCGTCCACCTGTCGGGTCGCCAGCGATTGCAGCGCCGGCACACCGATGCCGCCGAGCGCGAAAAGCGGCATGATCGCGAAGATCACCCATCCCTCCGTCGCCATGGCCATGACGATCAAAGCCAGGCAGGCGCAGCCGACGCCGGTCAGGATGGCATTCCGCTCGCCAAGCAGCTTCACCGCCGGTCCGGGCAGGAACGCCTGTGCGAGCGTCTGGCACACACCGAAGGTGCCGAGCGACAGGCCGATCCACAAGCCGTTCCACTGGAACGTATCGCTGCCCCACAACGCCCAGCAGGTGCCGTAGACCTCTCCGGTGGCGCTGAACACGAAGAAGATGGTGACCATCGGCAGCAGGCTCTTCATCGAGAACACCCAGCGCAGCGGCCGCAGCGGGTTCAGTGCCGCCAGATCGATCCTCTCGCGGGTGGGTTGGCGCGATTCCGGCAGTACGAAGAAGGCGAGAAGCAGATTCAGGCCGTTGAGCGCGGCAGCGGCGATGAACGGCAGGCGCAGCCAGTAATCGCCCAGTGCTCCGCCGAGCACCGGGCCGATGATGAAACCGATGCCGAACATCGCGTTGACGAGACCGAAGCGGCGGGCGCGCGTCTCCTTCGGTGAAATATCAGTGATATAGGCCGAGGCCACGGAGACGTTGGCGCTGGTCAGCCCTGCGATCGCCCGGCCGAGCACCAGCATCCACAGATGCGGCGCGAACGCCAGGAACAGGTAGTTGACAGCAGCGCCGGCAAGCGAGATCAGCAGCACCGGCCGCCGGCCCAGCCGGTCGCTGAGCGAGCCCAGCACCGGCGCGAAGATGAACTGCATGGTGGCGTAGAGCGCCGTCATGACACCGATGTGGGGCGCCACGTCAGCGGCATGGGTGACATCTTGAAGCAGCGACGGCAGGATTGGGAAGATGAGGCCAATGCCGACGGCATCGAGGACAATGGCAGTGAAGATGACGACGAGGGGTCTGGTCATGGCGTGTTCCGATCGGACGCGAGCGCACGAGCGCGCGCAGCGCCGATGGCTCACGATTGGGCCTGCCGATGCAGGCGATTGACAGTTTTGGGAACGCTGGCCGATCGCTGCGGTAAAACGCAGGGATGGCGTGTGCTTGACCGCCTGGACGACAATTCGTCCACCTGTTTACTCCGCGACTGCGCGGATCAAGGGAAGCGGTCGCTTTTCGCGATGGCCGTTATTTACGCCTGAAGGCTGCGCCCGGCAAGTCCAATTTACCGATCGCGAATGGGCAGGTGGCTGAGCGAAACACTCGATCAGCCGCTGGAGCCAAAAAGTTCCCCATTTGCGCCTGCGAACCTCTCACATTTCATTGATTAGCCTCCACTGAAACGGCGTGCCTAATCTCCGGTCGCGCCGCCCATGCCCCGGGCGGCAAGGAGAAAACCCATGTCCCGTTTTTCGAAAATATCCGCCGCGGCAGCACTCGCCGCAGGCATCCTGGCCATCGCATCGCAGGCGGCATCGGCCGCGGATGCTGAGCGTGTCCGTATCCGTGGCGACATTGCCAGCCTCAGCGGCGATACGCTTGTCGTGAAGACCCGAGAAGGTACCGACCAGACGATCACGCTCAAGCCCGAATGGAAGGTCGGCGGCATCAAGAAGGCGTCGGTCGAGGATATCAAGCCCGGCGATTTCGTCGGCATCGCCTCGCTGCCGAAAGCCGATGGCGGCGACGGCGCGCTTGAGGTGCTGATCTTTCCCGCCGCAATGAAAGGCACCGGCGAAGGCAGTCGCCCCTGGGACCTGAAGCCGAACAGCAGCATGACCAACGCCACCGTCGCCAAGGCAGTGAAGTCGGTCGAAGGCCACAGCGTCACGCTGACCTATCAGGGCAAGGAAAAGACGATCTCCATATCGGACGACACACCGATCGTTACCTTCACATCAGCGGCCAAGACCGACCTGACCGCGGGCGCGCACGTGATCGTCATGGGCGAGAAGGCAGCCGACGGCACGGTGACATCAGGTCAGGTGACCGTCGGCACCAACGGCATCGTTCCGCCGATGTAACTATCGCGGTGTCGCTCAGAGCGCCGGCGCGGTTGCGTTCGGCGCTTTGGCTTCGGCTTTGGCCTCCGGCTTGGCGGCCAGCGCTTCCAGATGCAGCACGCGCGGATGAAAGATCTCCGCATAGGCTTCCGAGCGGCCGATATAGATCATCGTCGCATCGGGCATGGCTTCCAGCACCTTCAGCATCGTCGCCTGCCACTCCGGCTCCATGCCCTCGAGCACTTCGTCGAACACCATCCATTGCGGCCGCACCAGCAGCAGCCGGGCAAAGCCGATCGCCCGCTGTTCGTCGGCATCCAGCAGCTTGTCCCAGCGGGCGCGAGTGTCGAGGCGGGCAACCAGATTGTGCAGCCCGGCCTTCTCCAGCGCCGCCAGCACGTCGTCGTTCTTGTAGGTATCGGCGGGCTCAGGGAAGGCCAGCGCCTCGCGCAGCGTGCCGCCGGGGATATACGCCGATTGCGGCACGAACAGCATGTCGTCGGCGGGCGGAAGGCCGATCTTGCCGCCGCCGCAGGGCCACAGTTCCGACAGCGCCAGGAACAGCAGCTTGCGGTTCACATTGTGGTCGCCGTTGATCATTACCTTCTCGCCGGCTTTGATCGTGACGCTGCCCTCGTGCAGACGGAAGCCGCCGCAAGCATCGATCTCCTCGTCGATCTTGGCGGCGATCGTCACGTTATCGAGTGTCAGCGTGCCCGGCGCGCTGCGCTCGTAGGCGATCTTCTCCTTGAGATCGATATCGTCGCCCATCGTCGTCAGCGCCTGGCGAAAATCGGTGACGCGCATCAGCGTTGCCCGCCATTCGGCGATCGGGCCGAAGTTGGAGACATACCAGCGCAACGCCGTGTTCACCTGGTTGAAGGCGCCAACCGACATCATCAGCTGGCCGAAGGTGAGCCCGCCGGAGAAATAGGCGGGTGCCGCGACGATGATCGGGATGACAACCACCAGCCAGCCATAGCCCGCCGACACCCAGGTCAGGTTGACGTTGGCCATCGCCAGTTTCTTGAGAACGGCCAGAACGGCGCTGATATCCGTGTTGATCCGTCCGCGCTCGTTCTCTTCGCCACGCGCCGCCGTAATCGCCGGAATATTCTCGTTGGCGTGCATCAGCGCAAAGCGCAGTTCCGCTTCTTTCGAGAAGCGATCGGCATTGAGCTTCACCAGCTTGCGGCCGACCAGCTGGCTGAGAACCGAAGCCGACGCCGCATAGAAGATCGCCGCCCAGACCATATAGCCGGGAATGGAAAAACTGTGTTCGCCGAAGCGGAAGACGAAACCGCTCGACAGCTCCCAGAGAACGCCGATGAAGCTGACCAGCAGGATGGTCGACTGCACCAGGCCGATGACGAGACCGGTGGTGCTTTCCGCCAGATTGCGCGCATCCTCATGCAGCCGCTGGTCCGGGTTGACGCCGATCAGGCCGCTGGAGGCGAGCCTGAGCGCCCGCTTGCGCTGCAGCCATTGGCTGACCAGGTCGCGCGTCAGTCCCTCGCGCATGTAGAGCGCCGTCATCTGGTTCAGCCAGGCCTGCACGACATTCAACAGAAGCAGCATGCCGGCAATCAGTGCGAATATCTTCAGCTGGTGGAAGAAGCCCGGCAGGTCTCGACGTGAAATGGCGTCATAGAATGGCGCATTCCACTGGTTGAGGATGACGGTTGCATAAGCCGTTGCGAGAATGATCCCGATCAACGCCGTCGACAGAACGAGCACCGGCGCACGCACTCTGGAATGCCAGAATGCCGAAAACATGACTTTGAGGCGGAAGGCCAGACTAAGATCGTACCCGACCCTGTCCTGCCCCTGAATGCTCGGCCTGCCTTTGACGTCATCTGCCATCATGCTTCCTTACGCGTCTGTCGAACCTGAATAACACTGTGAGTCAGCCTGTCCAGCAACAGTTTCTAGCGCGCGGTAATGCACGAGTTACCTTGCCCGGAGAGGCCGGATTTTTTCCGTCATTGATTCGCCGCCCGACTGGGTCTATTTAAGTGCTCCGTGGTGATTTGGCCGGCCGGCTTGCAGCCACGTTAAAAAAGTTGCTAAAGGGCCGCGTGCGGACCGATAGCGATATATTCGTATTTTTCATCGAGTGACCGCTATGCCGATCAAGATTCCCGATACCCTGCCCGCCTTTGAAACCCTGGTTCAGGAAGGTGTGCGCGTGATGACCGAGACGGCGGCGATCCGTCAGGACATCCGCCCGCTGCAGATCGGCTTGCTCAATCTCATGCCGAACAAGATCAAGACAGAGATCCAGATGGCGCGGCTGATAGGCGCTTCGCCGCTGCAGGTCGAGCTGTCGCTTGTGCGCGTCGGCAATCACAAGGCAAAGAACACCTCGGAGGAACACCTGTTCTCTTTCTACCAGACCTGGGAGGAAATCAGGCACCGCAAGTTCGACGGTTTCATCATAACTGGGGCGCCAATCGAGACACTTCCATACGAAGACGTCACTTATTGGGAGGAAATGCAGCAGATTTTCGACTGGACGCGCACCAATGTGCATTCGTCGATGAACGTCTGCTGGGGCGCGATGGCCGCGATCTACCATTTCCACGGCATTCCCAAGCACGCCCTGAAGGAGAAGGCCTTCGGCGTCTATCGCCACATGAACCTGAAGCCATCCTCCGTCTATCTCAACGGATTCTCCGACAATTTCGAAGTTCCGGTCTCGCGCTGGACCGAAGTGCGGCGCGCCGACATCGAAAAGTCCGGCGATCTCGAGATCCTGATGGAATCGGCCGAGATGGGCGTTTGCCTCGTGCATGAGAAGAAGGGCAACCGGCTCTATATTTTCAACCACGTCGAATATGACTCGACCTCGCTGGGTGACGAATACTTCCGCGATGTCGATGCTAACATTCCGATCAAGATGCCGCACAACTACTTCCCGCATAACGACCCGGCGATCGCCCCGCAGAACCGCTGGCGCAGCCATGCTCATCTTCTATTCGGCAACTGGATCAACGAGATCTACCAGACGACCTCCTATAATCTGGAAGAGATCGGCGAGGACGGCTGAGGCCTGTTCAAGCCTATGGACATGACGCCGCTGGTGACGACCGGCGGCGTTTCTTTTTTGTGCCGGCGCGGTTGCGGTTTAGGGCGAATGGAGGCAGTTTCGCTGCCGGATTAAGACAAGACCGGGAGGAATTTTGATGACGAATGAATTGCAGCGCGAGGTATTCGGGCAAACGAAATCGGGCGAGACCGTCCACCGCGTGGTGATATCGGGCGGTGGCCTGACGGCCAAGGTGATCACCTGGGGCGCCGTGATCCAGGACCTGCGCCTCGATGGCCACGATGCGCCGCTGACCCTCGGCTTCGACGATTTCGACAGCTACCCCACCCACTCCGCCTATTTCGGCGCAACGCCCGGCCGCGCCGCCAACCGAACCGCAGGCGGCAGGTTCACCATCGACGGCAACACCTACCAACTCGACCTCAACGAAAACGGTGTCACGCACCTGCATGGCGGTTTCGACAATATCGCGGTGCGCAACTGGACCATCGTCGAGCACGCCGCCGACCGCGTCGTGCTGAAGATCGTCGATGCCGACGGCCGTGGCGGCTACCCTGGAAACTGCACCATCCAGGCCACCTACCACGTGCATGGCAGCGGCGAGCTCTCGGTGACCTACGAGACGACAAGCGACCAGCCGACCATCGCCAATATCTGCCAACATGCCTATTTCAATTTGGACGGCCACGAAGATGCGCTCGGCCACGACATCATGATCGCCGCCGACGGCTACCTGCCGACCGACGAGCGCCAGATCCCGACCGGCGAGGTCAGACCGGTTGCGGGCACAGCTTTCGACTTTCGCGAGATGGCGCCGATGAAGCGTCTGGATGGCGGGCAGCAGGCGCTGTACGACCACAATTTCTGCCTCTCGCCGCAGCGGACCGCCAAGCGCTCTGTCGTTCTCGCCCGCAGCCTGCATTCCGGCGTTTCGCTTGAGGTCCGCACCACCGAGCCCGGCGTACAGTTCTACGCCGCCTTCAAGCTCGACGTGCCGGTCCCCGGCCTTGATGGCCGCAAGTATGGCCCATTCGCCGGTTTCTGCCTGGAAACCCAGATCTGGCCGGATGCCATCAACCACGAAGGCTTTCCGGACGCTATCCTGCGCCCCGGCGAAGTGCTGCGCCAGGAGACCGACTACATCTTCTCGAAGAACTGACGACGCCACGCCAACGCCTATCGCGAACAACCTCATCAAACCCTCGCAAAGCGCTGCGAGGGTTTTTCGTGCAGATAGGCCCTTGCAATTGGTTCTAAAGAGGTTCTATTTATACTCTATGGATAGAACCAGTCTGGTAGCCGAGATCGATGCTCGTGGCCTGCGCGATGAAACCCGCAGTGGCCCGCTCTATCGTCGTCTGGCACAGGCGCTGAGCGGTCTGGTGCAGGAAGGCCTGCTGAAACCCGGCGCGGCTCTGCCAAGCGAACGCGATCTTGCCGAAGCGCTGAAGATCGGCCGCGTCACCGTCCGCACCGCCTATCGCGACCTCCTCAATGCGGGCACGCTGGAATCGCGCCACGGCAGCGGCACCTTCGTGTCCGAGACGGTCGAACGCATGGAGCAGTCGCTCTGGCGGCTTTCATCTTTCTCCGAGGACATGCGCTCGCGTGGCCGCGTCCCCGGCGCAAAAATCCTCTCGCGCACCATCAACACCCCTTCGCCCGAGGAGGCCTTCCTGCTCGGTCTCGGTATCGACGAGCGCGTGCTACGCCTCGACCGCCTGCGCCTCGCCGATGGGCTGCCGCTGGCCATCGATCGATCCGTGGTGCCGTTGAAATTCCTCGGCGACAACAACGGCGGCGAGGGCTCGCTCTACGATGCCCTGACCGCTGGCGGCCATCGGCCGGTACGCGCGCTGCAGAAGCTGTCGGCGGTGACGCTGGATCCGTCATCGGCGGCGGCACTGGACGTCAAGCCGGGGGCCCCCGCCCTCCTGATCGAACGAGTCTCGCGCCTGGAAGACCAGCGCGTCGTCGAATACACCCGCTCGCATTATCGGGGTGATGCTTATGATTTTGTTGCAGAATTGAGAATTGGAGACGACTTATGAGTGAAGCCCAGTCGCTGATGTTGCAGGAAGCCGGCCAGTCCCCGGAAGTGGTCGCCACGCTGCTCCAGAAGGAAAAGCCTGTTTTCGACGAGATCGCGAGGCTGTTTTCGAAGAACCCACCCGGCGTCGTCACGACCGCCGCGCGCGGCTCCTCCGACCACGCCGCCACCTTCTTCAAGTACCTGTTCGAGATCACCTGCGGCGTCCCGGTCGCCTCGATCGGCCCGTCGATTGCCTCGGTCTATGGCGCGTCACTGCACCTGAAGGGCGGCATCCACTTCACTGTATCGCAGTCGGGCGCCAGCCCCGATATCGTCGCCCTGCAGGACGCCGCCAAGCGCGGCGGCGCCACCACGATCGCCGTCGTCAACGTCACCGATAGCCCGCTCGCCAAGCAGGCCGACATCGTCCTCGGCCTCAATGCCGGCGACGAGAAGAGCGTTGCCGCCACCAAGTCCTTCATCGCCTCCGTTGCCGCTCTGTCGGGCGTCACCGCCGCGATCGGCGCAAAGGCCGACCTGTGGACTGCGCTCGATAAGCTTCCAGAGGCATTGCAGGCAACATCGGGCATCGACACGGCAGCGGCGGAGGACGTCCTCTTCGACGCCACATCACTCTACACCGGCGGCCGCGGCCCGGCTTTCGCGATCGCGCTCGAGGCGGCCCTGAAGGCCAAGGAAACCTCAGGACTTCACGCCGAGGCGTTTTCGTTGGCCGAACTCATGCACGGCCCGATGCGCCTCGTGCAGCCCGGCTTCCCGATCGTCGCCTTCGCGCCCGATGATGCCGCCTATACCAACAACATCCAGGCGCTGGAGCGCCTGCAGAAGCTTGGCGCCACGACGGTACCGTTCTCGACGCAGCCGCTCTCCGGCATCAACCTGCGCGTACCGACGACAGGCAACGGCTTGCTCGATCCGCTGGTCTCGCTTCTCGTCTATTACCGCCTGATCGAATCGGTCACCCGCCGCAAGGGGTTCGATCCCGACAAGCCGGCGAACCTGCTGAAGGTCACGGAGACGGTCTGATGGCACGCAAGATCTTCTCCGGCGCCCGCATCTTCGACGGCGAGCGCTTTCACGACGACAAGGCGCTTGTGGTCGCTGACGGTCGCGTCGAGACGATCGCGCCCTTGAACGACCTTCCAGAAGGCGATCCGATCGAGCTGGACGGCGGCATCCTGTCGGCCGGCTTCATCGACGCACAAGTCAATGGCGGCGGCGGTCGCATGTTGAACGACGAGCCGTCTCCGGCATCGATGTACACCATCGCCGCGGGCCATAGGCCCTACGGCACGACATCGCTGCTGCCGACGCTGATCACCGATACGGCGGGGGCGACCGCGGCCGCCATCGACGCCGCCAAGCAGGCGGTGCACGAGAACCGCGGCGTTGCCGGCCTGCACCTCGAAGGCCCGCATCTGGCGCCCGCCCGCAAGGGCGCGCACCTGGCTGAGCTGATGCGCCCGGTCGAAGACAGCGACGTCAGCGCGCTTACCGAGGCCGCACAGGCGATCGGCACGCTGCTGGTGACCATGGCCGCCGAGCAGGTGACCGAAAAGCAGGTGCGCGCGCTGTCGGAGGCAGGCATCATCGTCAGCATCGGCCATTCCGATTGCACCAGCGAGGCGGCGGAAGCCCGCTTCGATGCCGGCGCTCGCGGCGTCACCCACCTGTTCAACGCCATGAGTCAGCTCGGCCATCGCACGCCGGGCCTGGTGGGGGCGGCACTCGACCACCCCGCCGTCTGGTGCGGCATCATCGCCGACGGCCACCATGTCGATCCCAAGGCGCTGCGCACAGCGCTGCGCGCCAAGCGCGGCGAAGGCAAGCTGTTCTTCGTGACCGACGCAATGTCGCTGGTCGGCTCGAAGGAAAACAGCTTTAGGCTCAACGGCCGCACCGTTCGTCGCGAGACTGGCGGCTTCTGCTCGAAGCTGGTTCTGTCGGATGGCACGCTGGCCGGCTCCGACGTCGATATGGCCTCGGCGATCCGCTACGGCATAACCTACCTCGACCTGTCGTTGGCCGAAGCCCTGCGTATGGCGACGCTGTATCCGGCGCGCTTCCTCGGTATCGCCGATCGCGGCCGCCTCGCCCCCGGCCTGCGCGCCGATCTCGTGCACATGACCGATGGCATTGAGGTAAAGCAGACCTGGATAAGCGGCGAGCCTGCGTGACCGACATCTTCCGATCGTCAATGCAGCATTGACGATCGGTCACCGAACGCCAGACTATCTGGATGCCGGCCGCAGGCGCATAGTCCAATCAAGAACAGCGCCGCCGACCTTTCGATCGCGCGCTTGAGAGGACAAGTCCATGGCTCAGATCATCCTGAATTCGGCAGCCGCCATCCTGATCGCGTCGGCCTTTATCACCACCGCGACGGCAGCACTGCGCATGCAAAACCAGGCCATGCGCAAGGTGCCGGTCAAGGTCAGGAACCGGCATTATCCGAACGGTTGAATGACCAAATAATTCCCAGAATTTGCCCCAATTCAGACACCGGTCGGGAGCAGAAATGCGCCGATCGGCCTTGGGAGAAGAGAAATGACCAGAATTATCGGCGCGGCAGCGATCCTGACGATTGCGCTCGCCACCTACGCAGCCTCGCTCAATCCTTACGACGCCGGCAAGACGCCGCATGAGCAGTCGCAGCGGATCGATGGTCGCGACGGCCAACTCACCGGTTCGATCCGCTAAGCTGATGCCGCTCTCCTTGGGCGCGACCTAGACGAACAGCTGCCCGCCATTGGCGCTCAGCGTCGAGCCGGTGATGAAGCCGGCGTCGTCGGACACCAGAAACACCACGCAGCGCGCGATCTCCTCGGGCTCGCCAAGACGTCCGACCGGGATCTGTGGAATGATCCGCTCGTTCAGCACCTTCTCCGGCACCGCAAGCACCATTTCGGTGCCGATATAGCCCGGGCAGATGGCGTTGACCGTGATGTTCTTGGCCGCCCCCTCCTGGGCCAACGCCTTGGTGAAGCCGAGATCGCCGGCCTTGGCCGCGGAATAGTTCACCTGTCCCATCTGGCCCTTCTGACCGTTGATCGACGAGATGTTGACGATCCGCCCGAAGCTGCGCTCGCGCATGCCGGTCCACACTTGGTGGGTCATGTTGAACAGGCCGGTGAGATTGGTGTTGATCACGTCGTGCCACTGTTGCGGCGTCATCTTGTGGAACATCGCGTCGCGGGTGATGCCGGCATTGTTCACCAGCACATCGACCGGACCGATCTCGGCCGCCACCCGCGCAAGCCCCTCTGTGCAGGCGGAATAGTCCGAGACGTCCCATTTGAACACGGGAATGCCTGTTTCCTCGTGGAAAGCCTTGGCGGCTTCGTCGTTGCCGGCATAGTTTGCGGCAACTTGATAGCCGGCATTCTTCAACGCCAGCGATATCGCCGCGCCAATGCCGCGCGTACCGCCGGTGACAACAGCAACTCTGCTCATGTTCCGCTCCCCTTGTGTAAGGCCCCGCTATTCCTCGGAGCTCGATCAAGACATGAAATGCAGGCTATTAAAGTGCCTCGAAGCACATGGCGACTCCCATACCGCCACCGATGCACAATGTCGCAAGTCCCTTCTTCGCGCCGCGGCGCTTCATCTCGAACAGCAGCGTGTTGAGCACGCGCGCGCCGGAAGCACCGATCGGGTGACCGATGGCGATTGCCCCGCCATTGACGTTGACGATATCAGGGTTCCAGCCGAGATCGCGGTTGACGGCGCAAGCCTGCGCCGCGAAAGCCTCGTTGGCCTCCACCAGGTCAAGATCGCCGACCGACCACCCAGCCTTCTCCAGCGCCTTGCGCGAGGCCGGGATCGGCCCCGTGCCCATGATCTGCGGATCGACGCCCGCGGTTGCCCAGGAAACGATGCGTGCCAGCGGCTGGATGCCACGACGCGAGGCTTCAGCTTCCGTCATCAGCACGGCCGCCGCAGCACCATCGTTGAGCCCGGATGCGTTGGCCGCCGTCACCGTGCCCTCCTTGTCGAAGGCCGGCCGCAGCTTCGTCATCGCCTCCATGGTCGCGCCATGGCGGATATACTCGTCGGCATCGACGGTGACGTCGCCCTTGCGGCCCTGAATGACGTAGGGAATGATTTCGTCGGCGAAGCGCCCCGCCTTCTGCGCCGCTTCGGCCTTGTTCTGCGAGGACACCGCGAACATGTCCTGATCCTCGCGCGAAAGCTGCCACTGACGCGCGATATTTTCGGCCGTGACACCCATGTGGTACCCGTAGAAGGCGTCGGTCAGACCGTCCTTGATCATCGTATCGATCATCTTCATGTCGCCCATCTTGGTGCCGCCACGCAGATGCGCGGCATGCGGCGCCATCGACATCGATTCCTGGCCGCCGGCAACGATGATCTTGGCGTCGCCGAGCGCGATCTGCTGCATGCCGAGCGCAACCGCGCGCAGGCCGGAGCCGCAGAGCTGGTTGATGCCCCATGCGGTCGCCTCCTTCGGCACGCCGGCCTTCATCGCCGCCTGCCGTGCCGGGTTCTGTCCCTCGCCCGCCGGCAGCACCTGGCCAAGGATCACCTCGTCCACTTCGGCCGCATCCACGCCCGCTCGCTCCAGCGCACCCTTGACCGCAGCCGCGCCCAATTCATGTGCGGGAACAGTGGCGAAAGCGCCATTGAAGGAGCCGACGGCCGTGCGGCCCGCACTGGCGATGACGATAGATGGGCTGGACATGAAGACCTCCTCATTAGCTCCACGACATATGGGTTGAAACTGACAAAGCTTCATCCCCGAGTCAAACGGCAAGCGCGTATCCGCGAATTTTCGAAAACACGCACATCCGCCAATTATGCACGTTGCAAAAGCGGCTTGCCGCATCGCACAAAGAGATTGTCACCGGGCTTCTTTTGCGTCTACACTCCCAAGTGGAGGAATTTCAATGACAATCAGACGGACTTTGGGAGATTCGTATGGCGAAGAATGAGGGTCAGATCGCGATCAAGAAATACGCCAATCGCCGCCTCTACAACACGGGCACCAGCACCTACGTGACCTTGGAAGACCTGGCGGAGATGGTGAAGAAGGGGGAGGATTTTACCGTACAGGACGCCAAGAGTGGCGACGATATTACCCATTCCGTACTGACGCAGATCATCTTCGAGCAGGAATCGAAGACGGGCAATACGCTGCTGCCGATCTCGTTTCTCCGCCAGCTGATCACCTACTACGGCGACCAGATGCAGATGGTGGTTCCAAGCTTTCTCGAACACTCCATGCGCGCCTTTACCGAACAGCAGGTGCAGATGCGCGAACAGGTGACCCGCGCCTTCGGTGAGACGCCGCTGACCAAGAACCTGGCGTTGCCGATGCAGATGGTCGAAGACCAGGTGCGCCGCAACACTGAGATGTTCCAGCAGGCGATGCAGATGTTCTCGCCGTTCAAGGCGCCGACGGCAGCCAAGGAAGGCCGTAAGGCCGAAGCCAAGGACATCGATGAGCTCAAGGAACAGCTGCGCGCCCTTCAGAGCAAGCTCGACAGCCTCTAAGCGATCCTTCGCATCCAGACACCCCTCCGGCCCGGCGGCCCGAGGGGATTTGCCTTAACTTCACAGCCCGATCGACACATCGCGCCCGGCACTTCGGATCGACACGGCGAAGCCGCCGATCACGTCGATCAGGGCGATCGTCAGCAAAATGAAGAACACTTGCGTCGCAGCGTCCTGGACAAGCAGGAATTCCACGAGGAATGCGATGAAAACGATCATCGACAGCATGTGATTGACGAGACTGCCACGCGAACTGGTGGTTGCCCGCAAGATCTCGAAAAACAGCACCACCAGCGCCACGACGATGAACAGATCGCCGAGCGACATGCTCCAGATCGCACCCGAGATCATCGATAGAACGAAAAGGTCGTTGTGAAGCGCGGGAAGCCCGCCGCTGCCCATCAATCCGACCATTGCAAGATTATAGAGAATAAAAGGAACGACCATCAGCGGAATAGCATTGAACATCTGGCAGAATTCTCCCTCGGTGGAAGAATAGTGCCGCAAACCGCGGGGTCACATCAAGTCGTCAGACAATATATTGTCGCTGAAACGAAAAAGGCCGGCACATAGCCGACCTTGTGATGTCTGCTGAAGCAGGACGCATAAAGAAATTATGCGCTTTCCTTCGGCGTCAGAACCTGACGGCCGCGATACATACCGGTCTTCAGATCGATATGGTGCGGACGGCGCAGTTCGCCGGAGTTCTTGTCTTCAACGTAGGTAGCAGTCTTGAGCGCGTCAGCAGAGCGGCGCATACCGCGCTTGGACGGGCTTGTTTTTCTCTTCGGTACAGCCATTTTAATTACTCCACTTCACAGGCGAACACATCCAACGGCCAGAATGGCGGCCGAAACGACGTGTCGCGATTTCGGAAATTTTGCGCGCTTATACATGCCTCTGCGGGGCTTGACCAGTCCCCAGCTTTATTTTTTGAGATTCAGATGAATCTCGGATCAGACCTCGTCTTCCTCGACGATCCAGGGCTCGGCAAGCGCCGCCTCCTCCCAGGCCTTCCACGCAGGATGGGCCTTGATCGCGCTCATATAGCTCAATGTATCGCTTGATGTCACGAGATCATATGTCTCGAAGCGATTGACGACAGGCGCGAACATGGCATCGGCGCCGGAGAACCCTCCGAACAGGAACGGCCCGCCGGAATGCGCCCGCAGGTCGCGCCAGATCGTCTCGATCCGAGCCACGTCGGCCATCACGCCGTCCGCCAGCACGATTTTTCCCTTCGGCCGGCGGATGTTCATCGGGCAGGCATTGCGCAGTGCCCGGAAACCCGAAAGCATTTCCATCGATACGGCACGCGCCACGGCCCGCTTGTCGCGCTCTTTCGGCCAGAGACCGGCCTGCGGAAACAGTTCGGCCACATATTCGATGATCGCCAAGGACTGCCAGACCTTGACGTCGCCATGCTGCAGCAACGGCACCTGGCCGGTCGGCGAGAATTCCTTGAAGCGTGGATTGCCGGCTGCATTGTCGAAGGGGGCGAGCACCTCCTCGAACGGAATGCCTGCTGCCGTCAGCGCGATCCATGGACGAAATGACCACGACGAATAGTTCTTGTTGCCGATGTAGAGCGTCAGTTTGTCCATTGGTTCTCTCCTGTCCGCCAGACATGTCAGATCAGATCGGCAGCGACCAACCACATCTTCTGATGTCAGTCATAAATACATCTGACGTAGTCGCCAGACCCCCGCGCCCGCCGCTCGATCACGGCAGCAAGCCGGCGCAAGCCGCGGCCCGGCTTGCCGGCGTTGCGGTCGATCGGATTGGGCAGGGACACTGCCAGCAGCGCCGCCTGCCGGCTGGTCAGCTTCGAGGCCGGAACCTTGAAGTGATAGCGGGCGGCGGCTTCGATGCCGTAGATTCCAGGGCCCCATTCGGCGATATTGAGATAGATTTCCATCAGCCGCCGCTTCGACCAGACGAAATCACCAGCCACCGCCAGCGGCAGTTCCATCGCCTTGCGCACGAAGGAGCGGCTGTTCCAGAGAAACAGGTTTTTCGCCGTCTGCATCGGGATCGTGCTGCCGCCGCGCGTCGACTGACCGCGCAGCGTGTCGGTGACCAGCATCCGCATCTCGCCCCAGTCGACACCGCCGTGAAAACAGTATTGGCCATCTTCCGACATCATCACCGATTGTACGAGTACAGGCGAGATATCGTCGATCGACACCCATTGCCGGTCATAGCCGCGCAACAAGGCCAGATCGCGCAGCATCAACGTCGAGACCGGATGGATAAAGGGCAGCAGATAGAGGAAGATCAGCACATAGGGCAAAACCAGCAGGGCGGCGACACCAAGAACGATACGCATCATGATCGAGCGGCCCTTCAGCCAAAGAAAGGCACGCCGGTAGAACGGCTCCGCCTCGCTGTCGTCTCTCTCCGGCGCTATGTCCAATTCCCCTGACCCATTGTCGTTCCCCCATCCTCCATACCGCCTGAAAACTGCCTTTGCCAGACACAAAGGAAATCTTCACCGCTCCATCGACAATTCCGTTGCAAGCGGCGCGCCGCTCATGCCAAACAACGCCGCATGGACGCGCATTCTGAAACATTCGAGAGCCGACTGGCCGGCAACGCCCGCGAGATTGAAGCCGTGCTCGACATGCTGCTTTCGCGAGACGTGCTGGACGACGAGACGGCACGGCCGGAGCATCTGCGCGCAGCGATGCACTATGCTGTATTAAACGGCGGCAAGCGGCTACGGCCATTCCTGGTGGTCGAGACGGCGGCGATGCTCGGCGGCGACAGGGATGTGGCAATGCGGGTCGGCGCCGCGCTCGAATGCGTCCATTGCTATTCCCTCGTCCACGACGACCTTCCTGCCATGGATGACGACGACCTGCGCCGCGGCAAGCCGACCGTGCACATCGCCTTCGACGAGGCGACCGCCATCCTGGCCGGCGACAGCCTGCTGACCTACGCCTTCGACATCATCGCCGCGACGGAAGGCCTCCCTGAAGCCGGCAAGCTGGCGCTGATCCTGGCGCTGGCCAGGGCCTCCGGCATCGGCGGCATGGCCGGCGGACAGGCGCTTGATCTCGCGGCCGAAAAGCAGGCGCCGGATGAGGTGGGCATCGTCACGCTGCAGGCGATGAAAACAGGCGCGCTCATCCGCTTCGCCTGCGAGGCCGGCGCCATCGTGGCCGGCGCCTCCGCCGAGGATCGCGCGACGCTCCGCCGCTTCGGCGAGCGCATCGGTCTCGCCTTCCAGCTGGCCGACGACATTCTCGACCTGACGGCCGACAGCGCCACCATGGGCAAGGCAACGGGCAAGGACGCCGGGCGCGGCAAGGGCACGCTGGTGGGGCTGCACGGCATGGCCTGGGCGGAAGCGACACTGTCGGGCCATGTGCGGGAAGCCGAAGCGCTCCTGCGCCCCTACGGTGACGCTGCGTCGGTTCTGGCCAAGGCCGCCCGCTTCATCGCCGAACGCAAGAGCTGAAAAGCGTCACGGAGACAAGATTCCGACCCCCACGGAGGCTGCGCGCTCTTGTGGCACGCGGGATCGCAGGCTTAGGATAGCGCTTGGGCGCCGCATTCCACCGAGCGGCCGGCCGAACAGAGACGCGCCATGCACGACACCCTCAGCTACCTCCCGCAGATCCTTCCCGCCTATCTCGCTTACATCATCGCGGTCATCAGTCCCGGTCCGGCCATCATGGCGATCGTCTCGACCTCGATGATGCATGGGCGCAAGGCCGGGATGACGATCTCGCTCGGCATTTTCGCCGGATCGTTCACCTGGGCCTGCGCCGCGGCGCTTGGGCTCGCCACCCTTCTCAACACCTACGCGATCGCGCTCGAGATCCTGAAGATTTTCGGTGGCCTCTATCTGCTCTATCTCGCCTACAAGGCATTCAGGGCCGTTCGCTCTGGCGATGACATGCCGCAGGCGAGCGCGCCGAAAAACCTCTCTACCCGCGCACTGCTGCTGCGCGGCTACGGCATCCACGTCACCAATCCGAAGGCGATCTTTGCCTGGCTGGCGATCATCGCGCTCGGCATGCCGCAGGGCGCGCCGGCGTCGGTTGCCGGGCTGATCATCGGCATCTGCACGACAACCGGCTTCATCGTCTTCATGGGATATGCCGTGCTGTTCTCGACACCACAGGCACTGAGAATCTATCGCGGTCTTCGCCGCTGGATCGAAGGCGCGATGGCGGCGTTCTACTGCTTTGCCGGCCTGAAGCTTCTGACCAGCCGCATCTGACGGGATATGATTTTGGGCGCGGCGCGGATTACTCCGCCGCCGTCCTGCTCTGGCCGAAGCGCTTTTCGATGTAATCGGCGACCAGCGCCTCGAAATCGCCGGCGATGTTCGGACCGCGCAGCGTCATCGCCTTCTGCCCGTCGATATAGACAGGCGCCGACGGGCTCTCACCCGTTCCCGGCAGCGAAATACCGATATCGGCATGCTTGCTCTCGCCCGGACCGTTGACGATGCAGCCCATGACCGCGACGTTGAGCGCCTCGACACCCGGATACTTGTCGCGCCACACGGGCATGTTCTTGCGCAGGTCGCTCTGGATGTTCTGCGCCAGCTCCTGGAACACCGTCGACGTCGTACGCCCACAGCCGGGACAAGCAGCGACGACGGGAATGAACTGGCGGAACCCCATGACCTGCAGGATTTCCTGTGCGACCTGCACTTCGCGGGTGCGGTCGCCATTCGGCTCCGGTGTCAGCGACACGCGGATCGTATCGCCGATGCCATGCTGCAGCACATAGCTCATGGCCGCCGACGAGGCGACGATGCCCTTCGAGCCCATGCCGGCTTCAGTGAGGCCGAGATGCAGCGCGTGGTCGGAGCGCTCAGACAGCATCGAATAGACGGCGATCAGGTCCTGCACCTGGCTGACCTTGGCCGACAGGATGATGCGATTGCGCGGCAGACCGATCTCTTCGGCCAGATTGGCCGAGATCAACGCCGACTGCACGATCGCCTCGCGGGTCACCTGCCGCGCCGACAGAGGCGAGCCGGCAGCCGAGTTCTGGTCCATCAGCGCCGTCAGCAGTTCCTGATCGAGCGAACCCCAGTTGACGCCGATACGCACCGGCTTGTCGTAACGGATCGCCATTTCGATGATGTCGCCGAACTGCTTGTCCTTCTTGTCCTTGAAGCCGACGTTGCCGGGGTTGATGCGGTACTTCGCCAGCGCCTCGGCGCAATCGGGATGATCGGCAAGCAGTTTGTGGCCGATATAGTGGAAGTCTCCGACCAACGGCACATCCATGCCGAGCCTCAGCAGCCGGTCGCGGATGCGCGGCACGGCGGCAGCACTCTCGTCGCGATCGACGGTGATGCGCACAAGTTCGGATCCGGCCTTGAACAAGGCGGCCACCTGGGCCACCGTCGCGTCGATATCGGCCGTGTCCGTATTGGTCATCGACTGGACGACGACGGGCGCGCCGCCGCCGACGATGACGCCGCCGACATCGACGGCTACAGATGCGCGGCGCGGTTTCGGATCAAAATCCGTAGCTGAAGACATGGATAGAGCTCTTGAACCCTTAAATTTCGTGCCTTTCAGGTGGATCATGACCGCCCGCTTGTCAACCCGCGGCATCCATCACTTTGTCTGACGGAGCCTCAATGACCGCCGCCCGAAATGCCGTCGGCGTAGCGCGCCAGGTTGGAGAGCGCCAGCACGACGAGGAGAAGCGCCGGCAGTGCAATGAACACGACGGAAAAGCCGACATGCTCCGCCACGAAGCCGATGGCCGACGGCGCCACCAGCATGCCGGAATAACCCATGGTGGTGACGACGGAGATACCGATACCCGCCTTCAGATGCGGAATATTGCCCGCCGCCGAGAACGCGATCGGCACCATGTTGGAGATACCAATGCCGCAGAAGGCAAAGCCGAGGATGGCAATCTCCGCATTCGGTGCGAAGCCGGCAAGCAGCATGCCCGCGATCGCGAACAAGGTGCAGATACGGAGCGTCCTGACGCCGCCCAGGCGATCGCGAACCAGATCGCCGGCAAACCGCATCGCCGCCATCGTCAGCGAAAAGGCCGCAAAGCCGAAGCCGGAAAGCGCAACCGAAGCACCGAGTTCCTCGCGCAGGTAGAGCGCACCCCAATCGAGAACAGCACCCTCCGGCATCATCGAAAACAGCGCGACGAGACCGAGTAGCCATGGCAGCGGCACCATCGGCAGCCGCGTCTTCTCTTTCTTGGTATCGGGATGCGGCTGGTCGGCAAGGATCATGTTCCACGCAACGGCAAGCGTGATAGCGGCGAGAGCTGTCGCGACCACGGCATGCGCGAACACGCCGAAATGCGCGATCAGAAGCCCACCGAGGGCGGCGCCGATCAGGCCACCAAGGCTCCAGAAGGCATGGCAGGACGACATGATCGCCCGCCGCATCGATTGTTCGACAGCAACCGCATTGGCATTCATGGCAACGTCCATAGCCCCCATGAACCCGCCGAACAGGAAGATCGCGATCGCCGCCGTCACGATATTGGGCGCCAGCGTCAGCGCCAGCAGGCCGGGCAGCAGGCAGACGGGCATCGCCAGCGATACCGCCCGCGATCCATGCCGCGCGATCTGCGCACCGGCGATCGGCATCATCGTGAGCGAACCGATGCCGAGTACCAGGATCATCAGCCCAAGATGAAATTTGCTGAGCTCCAACCGCTCGGCGAATTCCGGGATCTTCGGTGCCCAGGAACCGACGGTGAAGCCGTTGATCAGGAAGAGCAGCGAAACCGCCGTCCTGTTCCTGGTGACGTAGCCGCTTCTTGCTGGAAGCGCTGTGTTGACGTGATTGTCCATGTCTCTTCCCATATGCACTGGCGCCGGCACTCCTCGTGCGGCGCGCCATTGAACGAAATCTAAGTGGTTTGGCCGGCAACCAGCGTCTTGCAGCCAAGATCGCGGTAGCGCGCCAGCATCCCGGCATCGGCCCCGCGCTCGACCACGAGGCAACCGCAATCGGCGACCGAGAGCACGGCATGCGGCGCAGCCGTGCCGAACTTGTCCGAGGTTACGGCGACCAGCACCTGTCGGCTCTTGGTCGCGACGAAGCGTTTGAACTCCGCATCCTCGAAACCGAAAACGGTGACGCCGGCCGCGATATCGACGCCGCATGCGCCGAGAATGCAGAGATCCGGCGACAACGGCTCCATGTCGCGCATCGCCTTGGCGCCCAGCGCGCCGCCGACCTGCCGGTCGATCAGTCCGCCGATGAGGATGACATTGACGAGCGGCTTGTCGATCAGCGCCGCAGCAATCGACGGCGCATTGGTCACCGCCGTCAACGGCAGATCCATCGGCAATGCCATGGCGATCGCAAGGTTGGTGCTTCCGGCATCGAAGAACACGGTCATATCGGGAGCGATCTGCGAAACGGCGGCTGCCGCCAGCGCCTGCTTTCGGTCGCGAGCGATACCGGCGCGGTGATTGAGGCTGCCACCAGCAGGAGAAACCGGCAGCGCGCCGCCATAGACCCGCTCGCAGAGCCCGGCCGCCGCCATCTCGCGCAGGTCGCGCCGCACCGTATCCTCGGACACGCCGAACTCCGCCGCAAGCTCGGCGGCAAGCACGCGCCCATGCGTCTGCAGCTTGCGCGAAATGACGCTTTTGCGCTCCTGCAGTAGAAGTTCGTTCGTGTTCATGCCGGATTTAGCCTGACCAATCTCAATTCGATTGAATCATGCATAAACCGATACAAACGTGCAAACAAGTCGTGACCAACAAATCACGACTTCACAATGTGAAACACTGAACACCAAATCTGTGATAAATGAGAAAAATATTCGCAGTTGCCGATTTTATTCGCAGTTTTTGACGCATCCCGACATCGGCTTTTCTGCGATTTTCCAGCCATCGAACATCTGGTGAATTGGAAAGACACATGAACCTCCTGAAGACCCTCGCGACCGCCGCATTGATCCAGGCCGCCGCCCTGATGCCGGCATTGGCCGGCGAAAACCTCGCCGCCATCAAATCGGCAGGCGTGCTGAAGATCGGCACCGAAGGCACCTACGCCCCGTTCACCTTCCATGATGCCAGCGGCAAGCTGGTTGGCTTCGACGTCGAGATCGGTGAGGCAGTTGCCGCCAAGCTCGGCGTCAAGGCCGAGTTCGTCGAAGGCAAGTGGGACGGCCTGATCGCCGGCATCGACGCCAAGCGCTACGACACCGTCATCAACCAGGTCGGCATCACCGACGCGCGCAAGCAGAAATACGACTTCTCCGAGCCTTACATCGCCTCGAAGGCCGTCCTGATCGTTCGTGACGGCGACGACAGCATCAAGACCTTCGCCGATCTCAAGGGCAAGAAGTCGGCGCAGTCGCTGACCAGCAACTTCGGCAAGCTCGCCGAACAGTCGGGCGCCGAGCTCGTCGGCACCGATGGCTTCGACCAGTCGATCCAGCTGGTACTGACCAAGCGCGCCGACGCGACCATCAACGACAGCCTGTCCTTCCTCGACTTCAAGAAGCACAAGCCGGACGCGCCGGTGAAGATCGTCGCCCAGCAGGAAAACGCCGACTATTCCGGCATCATCGTTCGCAAGGGCGAGCCAGAACTTGTAGAGGCGATCAACAAGGCGCTGACCGACATCAAGGCCGACGGCACCTACAAGACGATCTCCGACAAGTATTTCGGCCAGGACGTCTCGAAGTAAGTCGAAACCATCAGATAAATCCCCTCCCCAACCCCTCCCTACAAGGGGGAGGGGCTTTTTTATTGTCTCTCTGTGCCCTCTAAGCCCCTCCCCCTTGTGGGGAGGGGTTGGGGAGGGGTATTTCAGGTCAATACACAAAACCGAAAACGGAGCACGCCCGTGCCGCACTGGCCTCAACTGATGGCGGATTCGCTCGTGCCCCTGCTCTGGGCCGGGCTGGTCTTCACCATTCCGCTGACATTGCTGTCCTTCACCTTCGGACTGATCCTCGGGCTCGCGACCGCGATCGCCCGCCTGTTCGGTTCTGCGCCGCTGGTGGCCGTCGCACGTTTCTATGTCTGGGTCATCCGCGGCACGCCATTGCTTGTTCAGCTCTTCGTGATCTTCTATGGCCTGCCCAGCATAGGTATCCTGCTCGACGCCTTCCCCGCCGCGCTCATCGGCTTCACCCTCAACATCGGCGCCTACAGCTCCGAGATCATCCGCGCCGTGATCTCCTCCGTACCCAAGGGCCAGTGGGAAGCCGCCTATTCGATCGGCATGAGCTGGCGCCAGGCCATGAGCCGCACCATCCTGCCGCAGGCAGGCCGCGTTGCCGTGCCGCCGCTGTCGAACACCTTCATTTCGCTGGTCAAGGACACCTCGCTCGCCGCTGCCATTACCGTACCCGAGCTCTTCCAGGCCGCCCAGCGCATCGTCGCCACCACCTATGAGCCCTTGATCCTCTATATCGAGGCGGCGCTGATCTATCTGGTGCTGAGCACCGTGCTATCTACGCTGCAGGTCCGGCTGGAGCGCCGCTTCGCTCGCTATGGCGGCATGCTGGAGGCAAACGCATGATCGAGCTGTCGAACATCGAAAAGCGCTTCGGCGACGCCGTCATCCTCAAAGACATCAGCATTCGTATCCCCGAGGGTAATGTCACAGCCCTGGTCGGTCCTTCCGGCGGCGGCAAGAGCACGCTGCTGCGCTGCATCAACCTGCTGGAGATCCCCACTGCAGGTACCATCCGCCTCGGCGAGGAGACACTGACCTTCAAGCCCGGCCAGAAGACCAGCTGGCCGGCAATCCAGAAGATCCGCCGCCAGACCGGCATGGTGTTCCAGAATTTCCAGCTCTTCCCGCACCAGACGGCGATCGAAAACGTCATGGAGAGCCTGGTGACCGTGCTGAAGTGGCCGAAGCAAAGAGCTCGCGACCGCGCCATGGAACTGCTGACCAAAGTCGGCATGGCCCACAAGGCCGATGCCTGGCCTTCGACGCTCTCGGGCGGCCAGCAGCAGCGCGTAGCAATCGCCCGCGCGCTTGCCCCCTCGCCGCGCGTGCTGCTCTGCGACGAGCCGACGTCGGCGCTCGATCCGGAACTGTCGGCCGAAGTGGTCGACGTGCTCGGTCGCCTCGCCAGCGAGGGCACAACCATGGTGATGGCGACCCACGACCTCAGGCTCGCCTCGAAGATTGCCAACGACGTCGTCTTCCTGGAAGCCGGCAGCGTCGTAGAAACCGGCAGCGCCCGTAACATCTTCACCGCGCCGGAACGCGAGCGCACCAAACGCTTCATCTCGACGATCAATGCGGCGCATAGCTACGATATTTGAGAAAATCGGCGGATGCCCAGCTTGCATAGACATGAAAAAGGCGGCCCGAGAGCCGCCTTTTTCAGTTCATTTATTATTGATCATCCCGCATAGGTCACCAGCAGGTCCTTGGCGTCGATCTGGTCGCCGGCCTTGACGAGAACTTCGGCGATGGTCCCGTCCTTCTCTGCATGGATCGCCGTTTCCATCTTCATTGCCTCGATCGACACCAGCACATCGCCGGCGCTGACCGTCTGGCCGGCCGAAACGAAGGCGCGGGAGATGACACCCGGCATCGGCGCGCCGACATGGGCGGCATTGCCGGGCTCAGCCTTGCGGCGGGCGGCGGCACCGGTGGCGCCGTGGGCGCGATCCGGCACCTTGATGCGGCGCGGCTGGCCGTTGAGTTCGAAAAATACCGTCACCATGCCCTGGCTGTCGGTGCCGCTCATCGCCTGGTTGACGATGACGAGCGTCTTGCCCTTCTCGATATCTGCAAACAGTTCTTCACCGTCGGCCAGACCGTAGAAGTAGGCAGGCGTCGGCAGAACCGAGACCGGGCCGTAGGTATCGGAGGCCAGCACGAAATCGGTAAACACCTTCGGGTACATCAGATAGGAAGCGAATTCGAAGTCGCTGACATTGCGCTCCAGCTTGGTCTCGATCGTCTTGCGCTCCGCATCGAGATCGGCGTCCTCAAGCAGCGAGCCCGGGCGCACGGTATAGGGGGCGTCACCCTTCAGCGCCTTCTTCTGCAGCGCTTCCGGCCAGCCAGACGGCGGCTGACCGAGGTCGCCCTTCAGCATCGACACGACGGATTCCGGGAAGGAAACATCCTTGGCCGGATTGACGACATCGGCGACCGTCAGATCCTGGGAGACCATCATCAGCGCCATGTCGCCGACGACCTTGGAGGACGGCGTCACCTTGACGATATCGCCGAACATCTGGTTGGCGTCGGCATAGGCCTGCGCCACTTTGTGCCAGCGGGTCTCGAGCCCCAGCGAACGCGCCTGCTCCTTGAGATTGGTGAACTGCCCGCCCGGCATTTCGTGCAGATAGACTTCCGAAGCGGGACCCTTGAGATCGCTTTCGAAAGCCGCGTACTGGTGGCGCACCGCTTCCCAGTAGAAGGAGATGCGACGGATCCATTCCGGATCGAGGCCCGGATCACGCTCGGAGCCGCGCAACGCTTCGACGATCGAGCCGAGGCAGGGCTGCGAGGTATTGCCTGACAGCGCATCCATCGCCGCATCGACGGCATCGACGCCGGCATCCACGGCCGCCAGCACCGTCGCGGCAGCAATGCCCGACGTATCATGGGTGTGGAAGTGGATCGGCAGGCTCGTGGCTTCGCGCAGCGCCTTAAACAGCACGGTGGCGGCCGCCGGCTTCAACAGGCCAGCCATGTCTTTCAGCGCGATGATGTGAGCGCCAGCCTTTTCCAGCTGCACGGCGAGGTCGGTGTAGTACTTCAGGTCGTACTTCGGACGCGCCGAGTTCAGGATATCGCCCGTGTAGCAGATCGCCGCTTCGCAGAGCTTGTTCTCCTCGGCCACGGCATCCATCGACACGCGCATGTTCTCGACCCAGTTCAGGCAGTCGAACACGCGGAAGAGATCGATGCCGCCGGCCGCTGCCTGGCGGACGAAGTATTTGACGACGTTGTCAGGATAGTTCTTGTAGCCGACGCCGTTGGCGCCGCGCAGCAGCATCTGCAGCAGCAGGTTCGGCGCCGCCTCGCGCACCATCGACAGCCGCTCCCACGGATCTTCCGTCAAGAAGCGCATCGACACGTCGAAGGTCGCTCCGCCCCAGCACTCGAGCGACAACAGGTTCGGCAGCGCATGCGCATAGGTGCCTGCGATGCGGGCAATGTCGTGCGTGCGCATGCGGGTGGCGAGCAGCGACTGGTGGCCGTCGCGCATCGTCGTGTCTGTCATCAGCACGCGCTTTTCGTTGCGCATCCATTCGCCGAACTTCTTCGGCCCCAGCGTGTCGAGAAGCTGCTTGGTGCCGTCCTTGACGGTGGCGCCGTTGGTGTAGGGCACGACGGGCTCGGCGGCATCTGCCGTCGGCTTTGGCCGGTCCTTGGCTTCCGGATGGCCGTTGACCGTCACGTCGGCCAGATAGGTCAAAAGCTTCGTCGCGCGGTCCTGGCGCTTGACCTGCTGAAACAGCTCCGGCGTCGTGTCGATGAAGCGGGTCGTGTAGGTGTTGTCCTTGAACTTCGGATGCGTGATGATCGCTTCCAGGAAGGTCAGGTTTGTGGCGACGCCGCGGATACGGAATTCGCGCAGCGCGCGGTCCATGCGGGAAATCGCCTCCGAAGGGTTCGGCGCCCAGGCCGTGACCTTCACCAGCAGCGGATCGTAATAGCGGGTGATGATCGCGCCCGAATAGGACGTGCCGCCATCCAGGCGGATGCCGAAGCCGGAGGCCGAACGATAGGCGGTAATGCGGCCGTAATCCGGAATGAAGTTGTGCTCCGGATCCTCGGTAGTGATACGGCACTGAAGCGCATGGCCGTTGAGCTTGATGTCTTCCTGCTTGGGAACACCCGATTCCGGCGTGCCGATTGCGAAGCCGTCGAGGATATGGATCTGCGCCTTGACGATATCGATGCCGGTGACGACTTCAGTCACCGTGTGCTCGACCTGGATACGTGGATTGACTTCGATGAAGTAGAACTTCCCGGTGTCCATATCCATCAGATATTCGACCGTGCCGGCGCCGACATAGTTCGTCGCCTTGGCGATGCTGGTCGAATAGCCCGCCAGTTCCTGGCGCTGCGCTTCGGAGAGATACGGCGCCGGCGCCCGCTCGACGACCTTCTGGTTGCGGCGCTGAACCGAGCAGTCGCGCTCGAACAGATGCACGACATTGCCATGCGTATCGCCGAGAACCTGGCTTTCGACGTGGCGGGCGCGCTCAACGAGCTTTTCGAGATAGACCTCGTCCTTGCCGAAGGCGGCCATCGCCTCGCGCTTGGCCTCGGTCACTTCGCGGGCCAGATCCTTGGGATCGCGGATGGCACGCATGCCGCGGCCACCGCCGCCCCACGAGGCCTTGAGCATGACGGGATAGCCGATTTCCTCGGCCATGCGTGCGACTTCAGCCATATCATCCGGCAGCGGATCGGTGGCCGGAACGACAGGCACGCCGATCTCGATCGCCAGGTTTCTGGCCGCAACCTTGTTGCCGAGGCGGCGCATGGTGTCGGCGCGCGGGCCGATGAAGATGATGCCGGCCTTGTCGCAGGCATCGACGAATTCAGGGCTTTCCGACAGCAGGCCGTAGCCCGGATGGATCGCGTCGGCGCCGGACAGCTTGGCGACGCGAATGACTTCCTCGATCGACAGATAGCTCTCGATCGGGCCGAGATCGCGGGCAAGATGCGGGCCGCGGCCCACTTGGTAGCTCTCGTCCGCCTTGAAGCGGTGCAGCGCCAGCTTGTCCTCTTCCGCCCATATCGCCACCGTTTTTATGCCAAGCTCGTTGGCCGCGCGGAACACGCGGATGGCAATTTCGGACCGGTTGGCAACAAGGATCTTGGAAATGGGCAATGCAGTCTCCTCACGCATAGAAACGGGCAATGCTGCACCCGCGAAAGGAGTCTTAACGCGCTGTCACGGAAAGTTCAATTTCCCGGACAGCGCCAAATCGAATTTCTCTAAACTAGCTGATCAGGCCGTGACGGAAGGCCACGGCAACAGCATGCTGACGATTTCTGGCCTTCAGCTTGTCCTGCAGACCGTTCATGTACCAATCGACGGTATGATTGGAAATCTGCAGCTGCTTGCCGATCTCGACGGAGGTCATGCCTTCAGCCAAGTATTGCAAAATTTCCATCTCACGGCGCGTCAGCCGGGTATCGGCGCCAGACAGATCCTCGACAACCGCCGTCTCATCGCCCCGCAACTCAACAAGCCGCCAGAAGGCCTTTCGCGCTATCGCATCGAACAGTGAAATTTCGACCGGCGCCAGTTCGATCTGCTTGCCGCCCATGCCCATCATACCAAGAATGCCGCCGCGACCGTGGATCGGAAATGTATAGCCATCACGCAGTCCATACCCTGCAGCGGCGGCCATCATCTGCTCCATGCGCCGCGAATGCGGGTCTTTGCGTAGAGCGAGAAGACTATCTCGCCACCTGAATGGCCTCTGAGCATGTGCAAGATATCGCATCGAGGGATCATTGAGCATGTATTTCTTGGCAACGTATACCTGCGACCAACCCTCAGGCCAATGACTGACAAGCACAGATCCAGCCAACTCTTCGTTATGTTTTGGATAGCGAAGAAGCCCATAATATTCAAAGCCATATGACGTGAAGATATGATTCAGCTCATCGACCACGGCTTCGGCCGTGCGGCATTCTTCGAGAACGACAAGCAATTGAATTAAAGAATGAATATTCACTAAAATGCCCCCATCCCGTACTAGGCTTTTTAAGTGAAGCCGCCGCACCGGAATCTCGATAGCGAACGGTTATCGATGCAATTAACATAAAGTTCTGAGTATGACTTATCGTGTGCCAACCTGACACCAGAGCGCAAGTGATAATTGTGGGGCGTTTTTATTTCACTAAAAAATTTCACGACATCTGGCCTTCGTATGCTTCCAGACCGAGCTGCGCCAGGGCACGGCAACCCGACAATGAATGCCTCGTTAATCGCCGGTTCAGATAGATTTTTGTAGCATCGCAACATCCGCTATTTCGCAGATGCACAAAGAGGTAATCGCCGTGTCGCTATTCAAGGTCTATGCAAGAGCTTTGCGCTACTTGGGCGCATACAAGTTCCGCGTATCCCTGGTCGTTATCGCGAACATCGTGCTCGCCGCGATCACAATCGCCGAGCCGATCCTTTTCGGCCGTATCATCGATGCCATTTCAGGCAAAGGCGAGGTCAAGCCCATCCTCTTCATGTGGGCGGCCTTCGCGGTATTCAACACCATAGCATTTGTTCTGGTCGCCCGCGAGGCTGACCGGCTGGCGCATGGTCGCCGCGCGACGCTTCTGACGGAAGCTTTCGGCCGCATCATCTCGATGCCGCTCTCCTGGCACCACCAGCGCGGTACATCGAATGCGCTGCATACGCTGCTGCGCGCCTGTGAAACGCTGTTCGGCCTGTGGCTCGAATTCATGCGCAATCACCTGGCGACCGTCGTTGCCATCGTCATCCTGATCCCGACCGCGATGTCCATGGACATGCGCCTGTCCGGTGTGCTCGTTGTGCTCGGCGCCGCTTACTGGCTGATCGGTCGCCTCGTCATGAGCCGCACCAAGGATGGCCAGGCTTCGGTCGAAAACCACTACCACACCGTGTTCTCGCATGTCAGCGACTCGATCAGCAACGTTTCGGTTCTGCATAGCTACAACCGCATCGAAGCCGAAACCAAGGCGCTGCGCTCGTTCACCGATCGCCTCCTGCAGGCTCAGTATCCTGTGCTCGACTGGTGGGCTCTGGCCGGCGCGATGAACCGTATGGCATCGACCATCGCCATGATGATCATCTTGGTCATCGGTACCGTCATGGTGCAGGCCGGCGAACTGCGCATCGGTGACGTCATCGCCTTCATCGGCTTTGCCAATCTGCTGATCTCGCGCCTCGACCAGATGCGCCAGTTCGCGACGCAGATCTTCGAAGCCCGCTCGAAGCTCGAGGACTTCTATTCGCTCGAAGACTCGGTACGTGAACGTGAAGAGCCTGCCGGCAATGCCGACATCGTCGACGTCAAGGGTGAAGTGGAGTTCCGCAACGTCTCGTTCCGCTTCGGCAACAGCACGCAGGGCCTGCACAATGTGTCCTTCACCGCCAAGGCTGGCCAGACGGTTGCGATCGTCGGCCCGACCGGCTCGGGCAAGACCACGATGATCAACCTGCTGCAGCGTGTCTATGACCCGGACAGCGGCCAGATCCTGGTCGATGGCCACGACACAACCAAAGTGACCCGCAAGTCGCTGCGCCGCTATATCGCGACCGTGTTCCAGGATGCCGGTCTTCTCAATCGCTCGATCAGCGACAACATTCGCCTCGGCCGGGAAGGTGCTTCCGATGAAGACATGCGTCGTGCGGCTGAAGCTGCTGCCGCCGCCGACTTCATCGAGACCCGCGAAGACCAGTACGACACCCATGTCGGCGAGCGCGGCAACAGGCTTTCGGGTGGCGAACGCCAGCGTGTGGCGATCGCCCGCGCCATCCTCAAGGATGCGCCGATCCTGGTGCTTGATGAAGCGACAAGCGCGCTCGACGTCGAGACCGAAAACCGCGTGAAGGCTGCGATCGACAATCTTCGTCAGAACCGCACCACCTTCATCATCGCCCACCGTCTGTCGACGGTTCGCGAGGCGGACAAGGTTCTCTTCCTCGACAATGGTCGCGTCGTCGAAGAAGGCAGCTTCGACGAGCTCAGCCAGAGCAACGGCCGCTTCGCCGCACTGCTCCGCGCTAGCGGAATCCTGACGGACGAGGAAGTCCGCAAGGCACACACGACCGAAGCCGCCTGACACTGGCGCAGCCGAAAATCGATCGAAGCCGGATGGTCCCGCCATCCGGCTTTTTTCGTTGGGGCCTCACACGTCTAATGCCGTCGCGTTAGACTAAAGTCATAATCCCAAAGCCGCTCTCCGTAACGGATCACTTTTCTGTCACAGTCCTCACAGGCGAACCGCGACCAGGGGTATGCTTTGAGGAGAGCATGGTCGCGCGACGCGTACACATCATTCTGTGGAGGACAGAACATGGCAAATGTCGCAACCGTCGCCGGCGCGAAGGCCGGGCCGATGACATCCGAGGAGAAGAAGGTCATCTTCGCCTCCTCGCTCGGCACCGTATTCGAGTGGTACGATTTCTATCTCTACGGGTCGCTCGCCACCTATATCGGCGCCACCTATTTCACCCAGTATCCCGAGGCCACCCGCAACATCTTCACGCTGCTCGCCTTCGCCGCGGGCTTCCTGGTGCGTCCGTTCGGGGCGCTGGTCTTCGGCCGCCTCGGCGATCTCGTCGGTCGCAAGTACACCTTCCTGGTCACCATCCTGATCATGGGTCTCTCAACCTTCCTGGTCGGCATCCTGCCGGGTGCGGCCACCATCGGCATCGCCGCCCCGATCATCCTGATCGGCCTGCGCCTGCTGCAAGGTCTGGCGCTTGGCGGTGAATATGGTGGTGCCGCTACCTATGTGGCAGAACACGCCCCCAACGGACGGCGCGGCTACTTCACCTCGTGGATTCAGACCACGGCAACGCTCGGCCTCTTCCTCTCGCTGATCGTCATTGTCGGCGTGCAGTTCGTCATGGGCAAGGAAGCCTTCGCCGCCTGGGGCTGGCGCATTCCGTTCCTGGTCTCCGTCGTTCTCCTGGGCGTCTCCGTCTGGATCCGCCTGAAGATGAACGAATCGCCGGCATTCCAGAAGATGAAGGCGGAAGGCAAGGGCTCCAAGGCGCCGCTGACCGAAGCCTTCGGCCAGTGGCGAAACGCCAAGATCGCCATCATCGCGCTGCTCGGGGCCACCATGGGCCAGGCTGTCGTCTGGTATGGCGGCCAGTTCTATGCGCTATTCTTCCTGCAGAACGTTCTAAAGGTCGATCTGCAATCGGCCAACATCATGGTCGCCGTCGGGCTCATCCTCGGCACGCCGTTCTTCGTCATTTTCGGCGGCCTATCGGACAAGATCGGCCGCAAGCCGATCATCATGGCCGGCCTCTTAATCGCGGCCGTCACCTACAATCCGCTGTTCAAGGCCATGACCTGGACCGCAAACCCCGCGCTTGCCGAAGCCCAGGCATCTGTCCGCGCGACTGTCACCGCCGATCCGGCCGACTGCAAATTCCAGTTCAACCCGACCGGCACATCCAAGTTCACCAGTTCCTGCGACGTGGCGACAGCCTTCCTGACCAAGAACTCGGTGCCCTACGATGTCGTCCCCGGCCCTGCCGGCCAGCCGGCAACCGTCAAGATCGGCGATGAAACCATCACCAGCTTCGACGCTATCGCCGCTGGCGACAAGGCCAAGGGCCTGACGGCAGCCTTCGAAAAGAGCGCCAACATCGCGCTGCACGACGGCGGCTATCCGCTGAACCGCGGCGCCATCAAGGTTCCTGACGCCAAGCTCGACGCCTTCGTCGCCGCCAACCCGGAACTGTCGCTCAATGCCGAGACAATCCGCGCGGGCACCAAGGAAACGGTTCCGGCAGCACAGTTGGTCTCGACCAAGCTGCTGACGGCGGATGAAGCCAACGGCGTTACCGATATGGCGGTCTACAATATCGCCGGCGGTGGCACCTTCGCCATGACCGCGGATCCGGCCCGGGTCAACTGGATCGGCACCATTGCCATCCTGTTCGTTCTGGTGCTCTACGTGACGATGGTCTACGGCCCGATCGCGGCCTTGCTGGTCGAACTCTTCCCGACCCGCATCCGCTACACCGGCATGTCGCTGCCCTATCACATCGGCAACGGCTGGTTCGGCGGCTTGCTGCCGGCAACGGCCTTCGCGATGAGTGCTGCCACAGGCGATATCTACTTCGGCCTCTGGTACCCGATCATCTTCGCAGCCATCACGCTGGTCATCGGTCTGATCTTCCTCCCGGAGACCAAGGATCGCGACATCCACGCCATGGATTGATCGAGCAAGGATCACAAATATCGACCCGGCGCTCGCAAGGCGCCGGGTTTTTCACGTGCGAAAACGCTTCATAGCAGCCGGCTCAACCGCGGCGTCGGCCAGCCGCCATCGCGGCCGATCGAAAACAGCAGGCCGAAGCGCGCGAAGAGGATGGATGTCGCGAACGCCACCCAGGCGCCAAGCGCCAAGCCGGCCGTCACATCGCTCGGATAGTGCACGCCGACGATGATCCGCGTCGCGCCGAGCCAGAGGCCGATGCCGATGAAGCCGAGGCGAAAGCGCGGAAACAGCAGCGCCAGCGCCACGAACAGCGCGCCGATATTGGCCGAATGACCGGACGGAAAACTCTGGTGCAGAAAGTCCATGTTGAACGGCGCGAAGCTGAAGATTCCTTCCTGATCATAGATCAGCGGCCGCGCCCGGCCGATCGCGAACTTCAGCGTATTGGCCACGATGGCGGTGAACAGCACGGACAGGGCGACATAGGCCGTCATCTGCCCGAAATAGACCATGCGAAACCGTCCCCGCACCTTCCAGAGACGGCGGCGGACAAGATAGCCGGTGGCAAAGATCGTCGACAGGCCGGCAAGGATGAACGCAAGCCTGCCGATATCGGTAATGTCGCCAGCGATGGTGATCAGCGGCTGCGCCAGTTCCCTGGCGGCGATGCCGAGCGGCCTGTCGAAGACGAAGAAGGCGATGGCGATGGCGTTGATCGCGGAAAATGCGAAACCCTTCCAGGGAACCCGCCGGTGGATCGTGCGCCGCGCCGCATAGCGCTTCTTCAGATAACCCCAGAAACCAGGGGCCCGATCGACAGCCTCGCTCATTCCATTCCCGCTCTTTTCTCAATGCAGGAGGGAGATAGGGGCGACATCGGCCACCTTCAATGCAAAGGCCCTCCGCATCAGGTGATGCGAAGGGCCAGAACAGTGTTTCACGTGAAATATCAGGCAGAAAGCGCCTTGAACTCGGCCAGGATCGCTTCGCCCATCTCGACCGTACCAACCTTCTTGGCACCATCGGCCATGATGTCGGCGGTGCGAATGCCTTGGTCGAGGACGTTGGCGATCGCCTTTTCGAGATTGTCGGCATCCTTGACCATGTTGAACGAGTAACGCAGGCACATGGCGAAGGAGGCGATCATCGCGATCGGGTTGGCAATGCCCTGGCCGGCGATATCGGGTGCCGAGCCGTGTACAGGCTCGTAGAGCGCCTTGCGCTTGCCGGTCTTGCCGTCAGGCGCGCCGAGCGAGGCCGACGGCAGCATGCCGAGCGAGCCTGTCAGCATGGCGGCAACGTCGGAGAGCATGTCGCCGAACAGGTTATCCGTGACGATGACGTCGAACTGCTTCGGCGCGCGCACCAGCTGCATGCCGCCGGCGTCGGCCAGCATGTGCTCAAGCTTGACGTCCGAATACTTGTCCTTGTGCGTGGCGGTGACCACCTGGTTCCACAGCACGCCCGACTTCATGACATTGCGCTTTTCCATCGAGCACACACGATTACCGCGGGTACGGGCCATTTCGAAGGCGACGGCGGAGATCCGCTCGATTTCGTAGGTGTCGTAGACCTGCGTGTCGATGGCACGCTTCTGGCCGTTGCCGAGATCGGTGATCGTCTTCGGCTCGCCGAAATAGACGCCGCCGGTCAGCTCGCGGATGATCAGGATATCGAGACCTTCCACCAACTCGGGCTTCAGCGACGAGGCATTGGCCAGCGCCGGATAGCAGATGGCCGGGCGCAGATTGGCGAAGAGCTCCAGATCCTTGCGCAGACGTAGCAGGCCGGCTTCCGGGCGCACTTCATAGGCAACGTCGTCCCACTTCGGTCCGCCGACGGCACCGAACAGGACCGCATCGGCGGCCAGCGCCTTCTGCATGTCGGCCTCGGAGATCGCCGCGCCATGCGCATCATAGGCGCTGCCGCCGACCAGGCCTTCATCGGTCGTGAAGCCCGCGGACATCTCCTCGTTCATGAAGGCAATGATCTTGCGGACCTCGCCCATGGCCTCGGGACCGATGCCGTCGCCCGGCAGCAGAAAAAGATTGCGCGTCGTCATGAAACCCTCCGGGAAAAACAAGTTGCGGCTTATTAGACCCCGTCAGCAGGCATTTCAAGCGAGCAACAGGCGGATTCGGTACGGTTGGCGACCACAGTGACTCGATCCACCTATGTTGACCGCCAGATCCGGCTGGGCAAAAAGGAAACATCGTATCCCTCTCCTGAAATGTCTTGGAAGCCGCCAAATGCCCGCCACGCCCCTTCACCTAGACACGCCGCTCTTCCGCACCCAGGAAAGCTACAGCACCTGCAACAGGCCGCTCTGGCTGAAGCTCGATGCGTTGCAGCCGGCGGGCAGCTTCAAGCTGCGCGGCGTCGGCCGGTTGTGCCAGCATGAGGTGGAAAACGGCGCCAGGGAAATCTTCTGCGCCTCCGGCGGCAATGCCGGCATCGCCGCCGCCTATGCCGGCCGTGCACTCGGTATCCCCGTTACCATCGTCGTTCCGGAGACGACCGCCGAAGACGTGCGGCAGTCGATTGCCGCCACCGGGGCAACCGTCCTCGTCCACGGCGCGGTCTTCGACGAGGCCAATACCCATGCCGTCGAGCTCGCCAAGTCTAGCAAGGCCGCCTACGTGCACCCCTTCGATCACCCGCTGCTCTGGGAAGGTCACGGCACGCTGATCGACGAGGTTGTCGCCAAGGGTGCCGAATTCGACTGCGTCATCGCCAGCGTTGGCGGTGGCGGGCTAATGGCCGGGATCGTCGCAGGGCTGAAGCGCAACGGCCTGAACGATGTGCCTGTTATCGCCGTCGAAACAGAAGGCGCCGCCTCGTTCCACACCAGCCTCAAGGCCGGCGAGCGCATCGCCCTGCCCGCCATCACCTCGATCGCCAATTCGCTGGGCGCCCGCCAGGTGGCCCAGCATGTCTTCGATTTGCCGACACAGCATCCGATCGAAAGCGTCACGGTAACGGACGCACAGGCCGTCGCCGCCTGCCTGAAATTCGCCGATGCCTACCGCATCCTGGTCGAACCCGCCTGCGGCGCAGCCCTTGCCGTAGCCGACACCCATCCCGATCTCCTCGCCCGCTTCAACAACCCGCTGATCGAAGTCTGCGGCGGCATCGGCGTGTCGCTGGAGAAGCTGAAGCTGTGGAGAGAGCGGTTTATCTAAACGCGCCAAAGAAAAAGCCGGGCGAGAACCCGGCTTTCAAGCATTTGGGCGATAAGGATGCGCTTAAGCGGCCCAGGGATGCGAAGCCGCGTTGGCCTTTTCGAAGCTATCGATTTCCTTGCCCTTTTCCATCGTCAGGCCGATGTCATCGAGGCCGTTCAGCATGCAGTGACGCTTGAACTCGTCGAGATCGAACTTGATCATGCCGCCATCGGGACCGGTGATCTCGAGGTTTTCCAGGTCGATCGTCAGGATGGCGTTGGAGCCGCGACCGGCGTCGTCCAGCAGCTTTTCCAGATTTTCCGGGCTGACCATGATCGGCAGGATGCCGTTCTTGAAGCAGTTGTTGTAGAAAATATCGGCGAAGCTGGTGGAGATGACGCAGCGGATACCGAAGTCGAGAAGCGCCCACGGTGCATGCTCGCGCGAAGAGCCGCAGCCGAAATTGTCGCCTGCGACGAGAATCTTGGCATTCTGGTAGGCAGGCTTGTTGAGGACGAAATCCTCATTCGGCGTGCCGTCTTCATTGTAGCGGGCTTCGGCGAAAAGACCCTTGCCGAGGCCGGTGCGCTTGATCGTCTTCAGGTAATCCTTCGGAATGATCATGTCGGTGTCGATATTGACGACCGGTAAGGGAGCGGCGACGCCCGTCAGCTTCGTGAATTTTTCCATGGCCTGGCCTCCAAGTTCGGCAGAGAAAGTATGTTGATCAGCGTTTAGTCCAGTTTCCCGCCAAAATGAAGGGGAATCTGCAGCAGAGCCGCTTGCCACGCGTACCCCTAAGCCACCGGTCCCGCTGCGGCTTACGCTCTTGCAGGCTCGTTCATCGCCCAGAGCACGCCGAACGGGTCGCGTAGCTGACCGTAGCGATCGCCCCAGAACATCCGCTCGACCGGCATGACCACCTCGACGCCTGCGGCCACCGCCCGCTCCCACCAGCTATCGATATCATCGACCACCAGCTGCAGCGAAAAGCCCTGATGAGTCTTGAAGGGATGTCCGTGCTCGGGATAGGCATCGCTCAGCATCAGCGAACTGCCGTTGATGTAGAGATGCACATGCATCGTGCGGCCCTGTTCATCGGGCGGAACGACGAAAGCCTGTTCGGCGCCGAACGCCCGCGTGTAGAATTCGGCAGCCTTCAGGGCGCCATCGACGGTGATATAAGGCAAAAGCCCATTCTTCACCGGCGGCATGGTCATCGGGTTGTTCTGCGTTTCGGTCTGCATCAGGTCCTCCATTCGCTTGATTGGGAAAGCAGGCAGAAGCCTTGCTGCATCAAAGACGCGGGAGCACCGATCGAGCCGACAGCCTCGGGAAAATTAATGAAGAAGGAGACAGCGCACGACGATCAGAGATCGATGATCGTGCCGCGCCCGTCGTTCCAGATCCGCATGGTCTCGCCGGAGCGCGTCTTGGACTTCGCCCGGGCGCAGACCGGCGCCGCCTTCATCTTCAGCGAAAGCGCTCGGCCAACCATCAGCACTGTGAGAATGGCGCCGACTGCGAGCGTCACCGAGAAGGTGAAGAGCGCCAGTGCTGCAAATGCGGTGATGCCTGCGAGCAAGAGGAAGACGGAACGGATATTCTGCATGGGTTTGAAACCTTTCTAGGAAAGGAATGTGGTCCTTCGTCTTTCTTTCTGCAAGGTAAGCATGGCTTTTTGTTGTCTTGCCACCCGTCACAAAGCTTGGCACACAGTCGTGATGAGCCAAAGTCCTCTGACCCGTTCGATGAACCTGCGCCGCTCGGTGCTCAGCGTTCCCGCGATCAACCAGCGCGCACTCGACAAGACCCATCTTATCGACTGCGACGCTTTGATCTTCGACCTCGAGGATTCGGTGGCGCCGGAGAAGAAGGCCGAAGCCCGCGAAAACCTGAAGGCCTTCTTTGCCGCCAAGCCGCTCATCGGCAAGGAACGCATCATCCGCATCAACGGCCTTTCCAGCAACTGGGGCCGCGCCGACATGGAGCTGGTCACGGCACTGGAGCCGGATGCCGTGCTGCTGCCCAAGGTCGACGAACCGCAGGATGTCATGTCGGTGAGTGACCTGCTCGCCGACGCGGATGCGCCCGATAGCCTGCGCATCTGGGCGATGATCGAAACACCGCACGGCATCCTCAACGCCGCCGCCATCGCCGAAGCCGGACGCACGGCAGGCTCGAGGCTCGATTGCTTCGTCGTCGGTCTCAACGACCTGCGCAAGGAAACCGGCGTGCTGCCGCAGCCCGGCCGCGCCTATCTCGTGCCCTGGCTGATGCAGGTGATCCTTGCCGTGCGCGCCTATGGTCTTGAGGCAATCGACAGCGTCTTCAACGATTTCAAGGACACGGATGGTTTCGAGGACGAATGCGCGCAGGCCCGCGCCATGGGCTTCGACGGCAAGATGCTGATCCACCCCGGCCAGATCGACGCTGCCAACCGGCATTTCGGCCCGGATGCCGCAGCCATTGCCGAGGCTGAGATGGTGATATCAGCCTTCTCCGACCCGGCCACCGAGGGGCTCAACGTCATCAATGTCGGCGGCCGGATGATCGAGCGGCTGCACCTTGTCCAGGCGCAAAGTCTGGTTCATAAAGCCCGTCTGATTGCACAACGCAACAACATGAATTGCCAAGAGACGAACTGAAAGACGATCCGATGAAGCTCTATCGCCTTCTGACCGGCCAGGACGATGCCGCCTTCTGCCACCGCGTCACCGACGCGCTCAACAAGGGCTGGTCGCTGAACGGCTCGCCGGCCATGACCTTCAATTCGCAGACCGGCCAGGTGGTGTGCGCCCAGGCGATCGTCAAGCACGTCGAGGGCAAGGATTATCACCCCGACATGAAGCTCTCCGAGCAATAAGAGCCGAAGCGTTTACCGCTCGGCGGCTTCCTCGGCACTGGCCTCGATCCGCTCCATGTCGTCGTCGCTGAGACCGAAATGGTGGCCGATCTCGTGGATCAGCACATGGGTGATGATGTCACCCAGCGTCTCGTCGTTCTCCGCCCAGTAATCGAGGATCGGCCGGCGATAGAGGCGGATACGGTTCGGCAACTCGCCCGTTTCCATGGTGAAACGCTCGGATATCCCACGGCCTTCGAACAGGCCAAGCAGGTCGAACGGCGTTTCCAGCGCCATGTCCTCGAACACATCGTCGTCGGGAAAATCTTCGATTTCGATCGTCAGGTTCGTGGTCAGCGCACGGAATTCTTCCGGCAGATGGCTGTAGGCTTCCATTGCCAGGGACTCGAACGTGCTGATGGTCGGAGCGTGACGATCCTGCCAATTATCGCTCTGGTCTATGCGAGCCATAAAAATTCCCTTCCGTTGCGGCCCATATAGAACCTTTGCGCCGGATTTTCGAGAGCGGAATCAAAGGCAGGAATAAATTCACAGGAATTGCCTGTTGACTCCTGAGGCGACCTCGGGAATGTATAGGAACATAACAGGAACATTAGACATGTGGAGTGAACGTCATGGCACAGTCCGCCGTGGCGCGCGAGCGGCTTTTTGCGCTCCGCGAAACCATTGCAAAGCTTGAAGGAAAACCCGCGCCCACCTTGGCGGCGGCGGCAAGCGAAGCTTTGGCTGAAGCCGGTTTGGAAGCTGAAAAGACCGAGAACGCCCTTCGTTTGCCGCTCGGCATAGCGGCGATCGACGATGCCATGGAGGGCGGCGTGCCGCTTGACGGACTGACCGAAATCCGCACGAAACTGCTGCGCAATGCCGGCACAAGCAGCGGCTTCGTGCTGGCACTTTCAGCCATGCTGCAGCGGCAGGACGAGGAGAGCGGACAACCGCCGCTGCCGGTGCTTTGGATCGCCGACACGGTCGCCTCGATGGAAGCCGGGCGCCCCTATGCCGTCGGCCTGCGGGACTTCGGCCTGAAGCCAAGGCTGTTCCTGCACGCTACCCCGCGCAAGCTGGAGGATGCCCTGTGGCTGGCGGAAACGGCTGTCGAAAGCGGCGTCTTTCCAGCCACCATCCTCGAGGTGCGCGGCAACCCGAAACCGTTCGGCCTCACCGAGAGCCGGCGTCTCAATCTGCGGGCCAAGGCCTCCGGCCGGCCGCTTCTCCTGTTGCGGCAATCGGGAGAGGAAGAAGCGAGCAGCGCCATCTTCCGCTTCCTTGCCGAACCCGCGCCGGCTCAGGCGCGGCCTTTGCCTGACGGTTCGATGCTAGGCGGCAGCATCGGCAACCCTGTCTTTCGCCTCACCCTGGAGAAGAGCCGCAATCCGGCTCCGCTCTCCCTTCTACTGGAGTGGAATCCCCATGACCGCCGGTTTCTCCCTGTCCGCCCATCAGCCGACACTCGCTTTCCAGACCAGCGCGCAGCGCATTCTGGCACTGAGCTTCCCGCATCTATCGACCGACCGAATCGCACGGAAGAAGTGGGGTCTCTCCTGGCGTTTGCGCGCTCGTCCTGAAGCGCCCCCGATCGTCTGTTCCGGCCGTCATGCCAATGCCATGCGGCTGACGGCGCTCGACGAGGCAGCGGAAGCGATCAAGCTGCGCAGGAACATGGGTGTCGCCGAGGCCCGCGCCATCTATCCGACGATCGAGGTGATCGAGGAGGACCCCGCGGCCGACCAGCGCTTTCTCGAAGGCATCGCCGACTGGTGCGACCGCTACACGCCGCTGGTGGCGCTCGACGGCAGGGATGGACTGTTCCTAGATATCACCGGCTGCGCGCATCTGTTCGGTGGCGAAAAGGCGCTGCTCAAGGATATTCTTAAACGGCTCCAGCAAATGGGCCTCGACGTTCACGGCGCCATCACCTCGTCTCCCGGCCTTTCCTGGGCGGTAAGCCGCTTCGGCCAGGGCGGCGTCATCGAGGCGGATGCCGCCGAACGCATCGCCGCCCCGCTTCCCGTCGCGGCGCTGCGCCTCGCAGAAGACACCATCGCCGCCCTCACAAAGATGGGCCTGAAATATGTCGGCGACCTGATCGAGACACCGCGTGCACCGCTCACACGCCGTTTCGGCGCCAATGTGCTGCTTCGGCTGGACCAGATCCTTGGCACCGACGAGGAACCGATCTCGCCGCGCCTGCCCATCGCCAGCCTCTCGGCCGAGCGCCGTCTGATCGAACCCGTCGGTGCAGAAGAGGATATTCTCGAGCTCACCGGCCAGATCGCCACCGCCCTCAAGCCGTCGCTCGAAGCCCGTGGCGCCGGTGGCCGCATCTTCGAACTGGTGCTCTTTCGCGTCGATGGCCGGGTGTTTCGCATTTCCGCCGGTACGGCACGGCCGCTGCGGGAACCGAAGCGCATCGCCGCCCTCTTCGCAGAGCGTCTGCAGGCCGTGCACGATGATTTCGACGCCGGCTACGGATTCGAGATCCTGCGACTGAACGTCCTGCGTCACGAGGCTTTCGATACCACGCAAGGCGATTTCGAAGGACACCAGCAGAAGGACGCCTCGCTCGCCGTCTTCGTCGATCGTGTCTCCGCGAGGCTGGGTGCCGATTGCCTTCAGACCTTTCAACTGCGTGAAAGCCATGTGCCGGAAAGGGCGGTTCTGAGCGTTCCTGCCATCGATGTTCTATCGTCGGCAACGATCGATCAGCGTACACCTCCCCCTTCGCGCAGTGAGCGGCCGGTGCGGCTCCTTGAGCACCCGGAGCCGATGGATGCATTTGCCATCGAGGTTCCGGATGGCGCGCCTGCCAATTTCCACTGGCGGCGTATGCGCCACCGCGTGATCAGGAGCGAGGGACCGGAGCGGCTTGCCATGGAATGGTGGATCGACGGATCGGATGCTGCCGCGCGCGATTATTTCCGCGTCGAGGACGATCAAGGCCATCGATTCTGGATCTATCGTGAAGGCCTGTACGGTCGCGACGAGCAACAGAACTGGTACATGCATGGAATGCTCGCATGACCCAGGCCTTCTTCGAAATCGGCGCCAAGACGAATTTTTCCTTCCTGGAGGGTGCGTCCAAGCCTGAGGAGATGGTGCTGCAGGCCACCGCCATGAGGCTCGGAGGCCTCGGCATTGCCGACCGTAACTCGGTGGCGGGCGTCGTCCGGGCGCATGCGCAGGCCAAGGCGATCCGAAAGACATTCGAGAGAAAGCAACAAGGCTTGCTGGAAAAGGACGAAAGGCCGGAAAACGTCCTCGATCCGATCCGCTTTCAGCCGGGTGCCCGGCTGGTGTTCTCGGACGGCACCCCCGATATTCTCGCCTACCCGCAGGACAGGCAGGGCTGGGCCAATCTCTGCCGGCTATTGAGCGCCGGCAATCTGCGCACGATCAAGGGCGACTGCACTTTGATGGAGGCGGATCTCCTGGAGTGGGGCGATCGGATGATGCTGGCGCTTGTTCCGCCACCGGCGTTGAGCGATGAGCCGCTGTCGCATCCGGCGTTCGAGGCATGTCTCGGGCGCCTGCGAAGCCGCTTTCGAAGTGCGCTTCATATGACGCTGACACCTGCCTATGACGGTCGCGACAAGCGGGTGTTCTCGGTGCTCTCCATGCTTGCCGCCCGCAGCCGCATTCCGCTCATCGCCACCAATCAGCCGCTTTACCACGACACCGCCCGCCGCCCTTTGTCCGATATCGTCACGTCGATCCGTGAACACGTGCCGATCCCTGAGGCCGGCTTCCTGCTGGCGCCGAATGCCGAACGTTATCTGAAGGACAGCAGGGAGATGGCGCGCCTGTTCAGGGGTTATCCGGATGCCGTCGCCAACACGCATAAATTCTTCGCCAGCTTGTCATTCGATCTCGACGAACTGCAGCACAATTACCCGGATGAAAACGACGAGGGCGAAACCCCTTACGAAACGCTGGAGCGCCTGACCTGGGCGGGTGCGACGAGGCGGTTCTCAGAGGGGCTGACGGAAAAGATCAGGGGCCAGATCAATTATGAACTCACCCTCGTCAGGGAGAAACAATACGCACCCTATTTTCTGACGGTGCACCGGATCATCATGCATGCCCGATACAAGCTTGGCATTCTCTGCCAAGGGCGGGGCTCGGCCGCCAATTCGGTCATCTGCTATTGCCTCGAGGTGACCGAGGTTAATCCCGAGAAGAGCACGCTGCTCTTCGACCGTTTCATGTCGACGGACCGTGACGAGCCGCCTGATATCGATGTCGATTTCGAGCATGACCGGCGCGAAGAGGTCATCCAGCATATCTACAGCAGATACGGCAAGGAGCATGCCGGGCTGACGGCGGCCGTTACCAGCTACCGCACCCGCTCCGCCGGGCGGGAGGTCTCGAAGGCTTTCGGCCTGTCCGAGGATATCCAGTCGGCGATCGGCAGTCTGGTCTGGGGCTGGTCGGAGGACACGTTGTCCGAACGGGAAGCCAAAGCTGCCGGCCTCGACATGAAGGATCCCGTCACCAACAACGTCCTGAAATATGCCTCCGAACTTTTGAGTTTTCCCCGCCACCTTACCCAGCATGTCGGTGGCTTCGTCATCACCCGCGATCGGCTGGACGAGGTCGTGCCGATCATGAACACGGCCATGCCGGACCGCTACATGATCGAGTGGGACAAAGACGATCTCGACAATCTGAAGATCCTCAAGGTCGATGTCCTGGCGCTCGGCATGCTGACCTGCCTGCGCAAGGCCTTCGGCCTTTTACTCCTGCATTACGACGTGAAGAAAACATTGGCCGATCTCGGCAACGACGCGCATGAAGACGAAAAGCCGGTTTACGACATGATGTGCCGGGCCGACACGCTTGGCGTCTTCCAGATCGAAAGTCGCGCGCAGATGAGCATGCTGCCACGTCTGCGGCCACGAAAGTTCTACGACCTCGTCATCGAGGTGGCCATCGTCCGACCCGGCCCAATTCAGGGGGACATGGTTCACCCATACTTGAAGCGGCGTGAGCAAGAAAAGAGGAATATTCCGATCGAATATCCGAGCAAGGAGCTGGAAGGCGTCCTTGAACGAACGCTGGGCGTCCCACTGTTTCAGGAACAGGCGATGCAGATCGCCATCACCGCGGCGGGCTTCAAGGCGGCGGAGGCCGATCAGTTGCGCCGTGCGATGGCGACCTTCAAGCGCACCGGCACCATCGGCGGTTTCGAAAAGCGCTTCATCGACGGCATGATGGCGAAGAAGATTTACTCCAGGGAATTCGCCCAGCAGTGTTTCAACCAGATCAAGGGCTTCGGCGAATACGGTTTTCCCGAAAGCCATGCTGCCTCCTTCGCGCTGCTGGTCTATGCCTCGTGCTGGATGAAGGCCTACTACCCCGATGTCTTCTGCGCGGCGATGCTGAATTCGCAGCCGATGGGGTTTTACGCGCCGGCGCAACTGGTCCGCGACGCGAGAGAACATGGCGTCGAGATCCGCGCGGTCGATATCAACCGATCGGATTGGGATTGCCTGCTGGAGGAGGGACGGTTCGACAGCCGCCGGATCGATTTCCGCCATCGCGAGATGAGCGATGTCATCAAGGCCAGCCGTGCGGTCCGCCTCGGCTTCCGACAGGTCAAGGGGCTTTCGGAAAAGGATATGAAAGACAGGCTGATGGCGAACCGGGGCGGCGGCTACAGCTCCATCCGCGATCTCTGGCTGCGATCGGGCCTCGACAAGTCCGATATCGAACGCCTTGCGGATGCGGATGCCTTCGGCAGCATCGGGCTGTCTCGACGGGAGGCGCTCTGGGCGGTGCGGGCACTCGATGTCAAGCGGGCAGCGGAGCGTTTGCCTCTGTTCGATCAAGTCGCCCATCTCGACCTGCAGGTGGAGCCGCAGGCGAAACTTCCCAAAATGCTGCCGGGCGAGCAGGTGATCGAAGACTACCGCTATCTCTCATTGTCGCTGAAAGCCCACCCGCTTTCCTTCCTGCGTGAGGAACTTCGCAAGATCGGCATCACGCGCAACGTCGATCTCCTGCGTGTGCCCACTGGCCGGTGGGTGAGTATCTCGGGCCTCGTGCTGGTGCGTCAGCGCCCCGGTTCGGCGAAAGGCGTCGTCTTCATGACGCTGGAGGACGAGACAGGCGTTGCCAACGCCATCGTCTGGCCGAAGACCTTCGAGAAGTACCGCGCCATTGTCATGGGTGCGCGCCTCGTCAAGATTCGCGGCAAGCTGCAAAGCCAGAGCGGCGTCATCCACACGGTGGTCGATCATATCGAGGATATGACGCCAGCGCTCGGACTTCTCAAAAAGGAAGCGCAGCGGTTTGGCGTTTGCGACCGGTCCGACGAGGCTCTGAGGCCGACCGCCGATGCACGACAGCGCAAGCTCGCCGACCGTGTGGAAAAGGCGGTGATGGAAAAACGTATCCTGTCTCAAGACAATCGAGAACAAAACGCATCAACCGTGGAGGTCATGCCGAAGGGGCGCAATTTTCACTGATCTTTCAATATCGAAGAGCGTTTACGCTGCATTTCCAAACCACGCATCCGGCGCGCTCGGCGCAAAGACAAGCCTAAAGTCGAATGATCCGGCAGGCGCGCCATGTGAATTTTTCTTGACAACCACCGTCTTCTTTAGCACAAAAGCCGATAGTGATTGTCATGTTTGGAATGAGAACGTGCTTGTCTGCAGCTGCAACTATATAACGGATACCGAAATCCGGGAGGTTATCAACAACCTTCTCGATGAGGACTGTTGGCAGCTTATCGTGCCGGCGAAAGTCTATCACGCCATGGAAAAACGGGGCCGCTGCTGCGGTTGTTTCCCGAACGTGGTCGATATCATTATTCAAACGACCGAAGAATATCACGCCCGTCACCACTCGACGGAAGCCGAAATGTTTGATTTCATGTCCCGCCTCAGGAACTTCCATGAGGAAAACAGGAGAGCGGACATTGAAAGGCGACAAAAAGGTCATCGAGCGGCTTAACGAGGCCCTCTTTTTGGAGCTCGGTGCTGTCAATCAGTATTGGGTTCACTACCGACTTCTCGAAGATTGGGGCTACACCAAGCTCGCCAAGAAGGAGCGAGCGGAATCGATCGAAGAAATGCAGCATGCCGACAAGCTGGTTGCTCGCATCATCTTCCTCGAGGGTCACCCAAATTTGCAGACTCTCGCGCCACTGCGCATCGGCCAGAACGTCAAGGAAGTTCTGGAAGCGGATCTTGCCGGCGAATATGACGCCCGCACGTCCTACAAGAAATCCCGTGATATCTGTCACGAGGCCGGCGACTATGTTTCCATGAAACTATTCGAACAGTTGCTGGCCGACGAAGAAGGACACATCGATTTCCTGGAAACGCAGATCGAGCTGCTCGGCAAGATTGGCGAAGCCAAGTACGGCCAGTTGAATGCCGACTCGGCCAACGAAGCCGAATAACAAAGACCCGGATCCGGCCGCGCAAAGCGGCCGGCCACCCCATCAGGCAGCCGGCAACCCGGCAAGATGGGTGAACTCACGCACAACCTCTTCATAGACCGCCCGCTTGAACGGCACGATCAGGCCCGGCAGGCTGTCCATCGCCTTCCACTCCCACGCATCGAACTCGGCCGAGTGTCCGCCCGGCGGCGGGTTGATGGCGATCTCGCTCTCGTCGCCATCGAAGCGGAAGGCAAACCAGCGCTGCGTCTGCCCTCTGAACTTCCCCTTCAGGCCGATGCCGATCAGCTGCGGCGGCAGATCATAATTGATCCAGTTCCTCGCTTCGGCAAGCAGCGTCACGGTCCGCATGCCTGTCTCTTCGTAGAGCTCGCGATAGGCCGCCTCAAGCGGATCCTCGCCTGCATCGATCCCGCCCTGCGGCATCTGCCACAGCTGCGGCGAGCCATCATACTCGGAATTCTCCGCCGGGATGCGGCGTCCCGCCCAGACCAGTCCTTTCGCATTGAGGATCATCACCCCGACGCAGGGCCGGTAGGGCAAGTCTTCGGCTTTTACGGTCTGTTTGCTCATCACATGCCTCTGCTAGGGCTTCTAGGGCTTCTTCGGGTCATTGGTCAGCGCGGAAACCCCGACGATCTCGATGCCGCGCATCGCCGCCTCCTCGGTCCATTTCGAGATGGCATCGATGCTCTCGTCGAAGGCCGATGCGACGCCGATCGCCTGGCCGTTGCGCTTGGCGACACGTTCGAGTTCGTCGAGCTTGTTCGTGATGGCGTTGAAATCGAGCTGGCCGTCCAGCTGCACATCCGCGAAAGCATAAGGAACCTCGGTCCCCTTGGCCACAGCCGCGGTTTTCGACTGCGCCGATGTTCCGTCATCGAGAAACAGCAGGCCGCGCTTGCCGATATCGCGCATGACGGGTTCCATCGCATTCGGATCGGACAGGAAACGGCCGCCCTGGTAATTCATGATCCCGGTGTAATTGGTGATCTCGGCCATCGAGCGGTGCAGGCTTTCGATGTTCTTGGCCACGCTTTTGGAGGTCAGCAGTGTATCCGGCCCCGGATCGTTCGCCGGGTAATCAAATGGCTCGAACGGCACCTGAATCAGAATTTCGTGGCCGGATCGGCGCGCATCCTGCATCCAGCGCTGCAGGCTGTTGCCGCTGGCGGCAAAGGCCAGCGTCACTTCCTCCGGCAGCTGCTGGATCGCCCGCTGCGTGCCCGTCTGGCTGAGACCCAACCCGCTGACGACGATGGCGACCCGGGTACCATGCGCCCCGGACCATGGCCGCGCATACTGGTCCATCGGACGGCGTCCATCCGGGCCGACGATCGGCAAGCGGCCGAGCGGCGTCTCCTCCAGCAGCGCGTCGTTCGGCAGCGCCGCCATGCGCGGATCCTGCCCCACCTGCATGGCGTCAACCAGCACGGGTCCGTTGCCGTCCCTTGTTTTCGGGCTGTATTTCGTCACCACCGAGCCGTCGCCCGTCGTCATCCGCTCGACATTGGCACCCGATTGCGGATCGCTTCGCGGCATCCCGCCAGGAGGCTCGGCTACAGGCGTAGCTGGCTTTTGAACAGTATCGGTGGGAACAGCCGAAGCCTGCTGCTCGGGCGGCTTCGTCGGTTTAAGGCCATCGCCGAGAAATGCGGTGTAGAGCGAAAATCCGCCGATCAGCACCAAGCATAGCCCTGCGACCACCCGGCCCATGCGCAGAACGCCCGGTCGTTTGCCGCCGGGTTTGCGATTCTGCCCCAGGGGCGCATGCAGGTCGGTGTTCATTGCTTGGCTGCTTCCATCGTCAGGACAGCAAAAAGGCGTCAGGCCGGATCGCAATCCGGCCTGACGCCTCGTTCATTCATCACTTGGCGCTGACGGCCTTGTCAGGGTTCGGCGGGAAGGACGGGTCCGTCTTCTTGCCGCGAAGCAGGTCGAGCGCGTAGTTCAGCTGCACGTCGTCCTTGGGATCCGGCGGCACGTAGGCAACCGAGCCAGACCCTTCGTCCGTCTCGCTCTGGCCCTTGATGTGGCCGCGAAGCGCGGATTCGCCCTCGGTCACCATCTTGCCCTTGAGATCGTCGGGCAGGGGCTCTTCGACCTTGATGTCAGGCGTGATGCCCGTACCCTGGATCGAGCGGCCAGACGGCGTGTAGTAGAGTGCCGTCGTCAGACGCAGTGCGCCGTTTTCGCCTAGCGGGATGATGGTCTGGACCGATCCCTTGCCGAACGAGCGCGTGCCGAGAACGGTGGCCCGACGCAGATCATGCAGGGCGCCGGCAACGATTTCCGACGCGGAGGCCGAACCGCCGTTGATCAGCACGACGACAGGCTTGCCATCGGTCAGATCGCCCGGACCGGCATTGAAGCGACGGGTTTCGTCGGCGTTGCGGCCGCGGGTGGAAACCACCTCGCCACGCTGCAGCAATGCATCGGAGACCTGGATTGCCTGGTCGAGCAGACCGCCCGGGTTTAGGCGCAGATCGAGAACGTAACCCTTCAGCTTGTCGGCCGGAACGGTCGCCTTGATCTTCTCGATTGCCTTTTCCATGTCAGGATAGGTCTTCTCGGTGAAGGAGATGATGCGGAGATAGCCGACATCATCCTCGACGCGCGACTTGACGGCCTGAACGGCAACAACATCGCGCACGACCGTCAGTTCGATCGGCTTGTCGGCACCCTTGCGGATCAGCGTCAGCTTGATCGGCGTGTTGATCGCGCCGCGCATCTTTTCGACCGCGTCTTCGAGCTTCAGGCCGCGAACCGACTGTCCATCGATCTCGGAGATATAGTCGCCCGCAAGCACGCCGGCCTTGGCGGCAGGCGTATCGTCGATCGGCGTAATGACTTTAACGAGTTCGTCTTCCATCGTGACTTCGATGCCGAGACCGCCGAATTCACCCTTCGTCTGGGTCTGCATGTCGGCCGCGTCCTTGGCATTCATGTAGCTCGAATGCGGGTCGAGGGACGACAGCATGCCGTTGATGGCATTCTCGATCAGCTTGTCTTCGGCCGGCGGCGTTACGTATTGCGCACGAACGCGTTCGAAGACATCACCGAAAACGGACAGCTCCTTGTAAGTGGACGCTCCCGCCGCTTCCGCAGGCACGCCCGCGGAATAAATGACGCTCATAGCAGTCGCACCCATCAATGCGCCCACCAGAACAAGAGAAGCCCTACGAATCATTGCGTGCCTTTCCGGTGCCTTTTGCGGTCCACCAAGGTCGGGAATCGACCGGCTTACCGTCTTTTCGAAATTCAATGTAAAGCGTTGGACGGTTCGTTTCCAGCGCCAATGCTGTCGCACTCGCCACTCTTTTTGCGCCCATCACGGCAAGCGGCTCACCAGCGAAAACAAACTTTCCCTGCCGCGCGTTCATCGTCTCCATTCCGGAGAGAACGATGTGGTATCCGTCACCGGCATCGAGGATGATCATCTGGCCGTAACTGCGGAACGCGCCGGCATAGACGATCAGTCCGTCGGCGGGCGCCGTGACCACCGTTTCAGCATTGGTCGCAAGGGTCATTCCCATGGCCTCGTGCCCGGTTCCATCGGCATCGCCGAACTGGCGAAGGATATCTCCGGCCACCGGCAGTTCCAGTTTCGCCTTCAAATCTCCGAACGGATATGCGGGCGCAATGCGGTTTTTATCGGGCACCCCGCTGTCGGCCAAAGCCTTGGCCTGAGCCCGCTGCTCGTCGGTCAGAAGCCGGCGATTTTCCTCGGCGAGACGCGCTGCGGCTGCCGCCTGGCGAACGGAGGAGATCTCCGTTTGCATGGATGCAACAAGCCCTTCGAGGCTTGTCGCCTTACCGGCGAGCTCCTCGGAGCGCTTCTTCTCGGCATTGAGCTCAGCCGTGTTGCTGCGGCTCAATTTGTCGTTTTCGGCCAGCAGCATATCCATGCGCCGCTCCTCTTCGACACTGCTCGTCATCGTGCCGGTCAGGCTGGCCTTCTCGGCAGCGCTTGCCGCCTGCAAGGATGCCAGGTTGCCGAGATCGGCGGCAAGCTTGTCGGTCTCCTTGCGAATACCCGGCACCACCGCGCCGAGCAGAATGGCGCTGCGCACCGAGCCAAGCGCGTCATCCGGGCTCACCAGCAGCGCAGGCGGCGGATTGCGCCCCATCCGTTGCAAGGCGGCCAGCACCTCGGCAAGCACACCACGCCGCTCGTGCAGCGAACGGCGGACGGCGTCTTCCTTCACGCCCAGATCGGCCAGCTTCTTCTCGCTCTCCAGTATCTGCTTTTCCAGTGTCTTCCGCCGCGCAGCTGAATCGATCAATGCCTGCCGCACGCTGCTGGTGCTCTTATCAAGCGCATCGATGCTCTGCTGCAATTCCGCGACCTTGCCCGACGACAGGTTGATGGTCTTAGACAGGTCGTCAAGCTCGGCTCGAGTCTGGTCCCGTTTTTTCTCCAGCTCCACCGCCGGATCGGGCGCAGGTTGTTCACTTGCCGCAACGGCAGGCGCCGTCTCAGCCGGCGCGACGTCGTCGGTCGGTTCCTGTGCGAGCGCCGGCACCCGGTCGGAAAAGGCGAACAACAAGGCGCAGGCGCCGACGACCGTCGCCGACAGGATCGCATAATTTCGCTTGGACGAATGGCTCGGCATGCAGTTCGGTCAATCCTCTAGAACCGCGCGGAGACTAAGCTGATTTGACCGTCTTTGCCAGAAAGATTGGAGCCAGACGGCGGAAGGCGCAAGACACACCTGCGTGAATGCCCGTGAAGGCTCAGACGCGGTGATAGGGATGTCCGGAAAGGATGGTAACGGCGCGATAGAGCTGCTCCGCGATCAGCGTGCGCACCAGTTGGTGCGGCCAGGTCATCTTGCCAAGGCAGAGCGTTGCGTCGGCACGATCGTAAAGCGCCGGATCCAGCCCATCGGCGCCGCCGATCGCAATCGTCAGGTCGCGTTTTCCCTGATCACGGTAATTACCGAGCAGGGCCGCAAAGGCCTCGCTGTCGAGCGCCTTGCCGCGTTCATCCAGCAGGATCAGAACGCTGCCGTCGGCCAGCGACTTCTGCAACATCGCCGCTTCGTCGCGTTTGCGCGTCTCGGCATTGGAGGCGCGACTTTCGGCCACTTCGGCAACACGAGAGAATTCCAGGCCGATGGCAGGACCAGCCTTGGCGAAACGATCGAAATAACGCGCCGCAAGATCCTTCTCCGGGCCGGATTTGAGCCGCCCCACGGCAAAAAGACCTATTCGCATCGTCCGCTCCCGCTGTGAGGCATATGGTGGCACAATCGTACCGTAGGCCGGGTTTTGAAGCCTCCGGCCCAGTCATTTGCCTCTATCAGGCGCGGGACGTCGCGTCCACAGACCTGCTAGTGCAGTGTCTCGTCCATATCGGGAGCCGCCCACATCTTCTCGATGTTGTAGAACTCGCGGATTTCGGGACGGAACACATGCACGATGATGTCGCCGGTATCGATCAGGATCCAGTCGCCTGCCTCCTGGCCCTCGACGCGTGCGGAGCCGAAGCCCTCGTCCTTCAAGTCGGTGAGCAGGTGATCGGCGATCGCCATGACATGCCTGCTCGAACGGCCCGAGACGACAACCATGAAGTCTCCGAGCGCCGATTTTCCGGCAATGTCGATAGAAACGATATCTTCAGCTTTGGAGTCCTCGAGGCTGACGAGGACGGCGTGCAGGGCGCGGGCAGCGGCATCGACGCCACGTTCCGGGCTCTTCGGGACAACGACTTTCGTGTTTCCCTTGGCGTGTACTGTTGTCAGTGCTTTCCCTTTCTCGGAATGACAAAGCATGCACATCACTGATTTGGCGAACCAAATCATGGTTAAGCCAAATCAGTATTAAGATAGGCACCGAACCATTAATCTTTCAAGACGCCCGCGATCACAAAGAATAAACGCCGGATTTGCGGGGGCCGATGCGTGGTTCCACCTGCTGTGCATTCATCCGGCTGTGTACAGTCGCCGCCAGCCTGCGTAAAGTCACCAGACGCCCCGGGTGCAAAGATTGCATATGAAAAACGCCTCACAGAACACGCTCACGCCGATACTTCGGATCAATTTCCCGCACGAGGATCGCCTTGGCCGCGGCAAGATGGAACTGCTGGAGCACATCATGCAAACGGGGTCGATCTCGGCTGCCGGGCGCGCGATGGACATGTCCTACCGTCGCGCCTGGCTGCTCGTCAGCGAAATGAACCGGATGTTCAAGCATCCCGTCGTCGAATCGCAGCGTGGCGGGCAGAAGGGCGGCGGCGCGGTTCTGACGGCATTCGGAGAAGAGCTGCTCAACCGCTTTCGGCACATGGAACAGACGATCCGCGCCACGCTCGCCGCCGATCTCGACTGGCTCGAGGCCAACCGGCAGCCCTGACATCGCGATGAGGTCGATCAGGGTTCCAGCGCCACCGTCTTGATGATGGCGAAGATCGGCATGCCGCTCTGCAGCGCCATCCGCTCCGCCGACAGACTGGTGATCCGCGACTGGATACGGTCCCCACCGCAATTGACCGTGACATCGACCGTCGCATCGTCGGTGCGGTTCACCTGCTCGATGACGCCCTCGATCACATTCAAGGCGCTCAAACCTTCCGGTCGCTTCGTCGCCAGCATCACGTCACGGGACGGAACACGGATGCGCACCGGCTTGCCGAGGACAAGTCCCGCGTCCGGTACATAAAGCCGCGTGCCGGCAAGCGAGATGGTCGCGAGACGATGGCCGATATCGACCGCCTCGATCCGCCCCTGCAACAGAGCGCCGGCCTCGCGCCGATCGAGCGATGCCACGGGAAGGCTCAGCACCTCGGTCGCCGATCCGACGGCCTGCACCCTGCCGTCCTGCATCACCACGACCTGGTCGGCCAGACGCGCCACTTCCGACACCGAGTGGCTGACATAGACGATCGGAATATCCATCTCGTCGCGCAACCGCTCCAGAAAGGGCATGACCTCTGCCTTGCGGGCTTCGTCGAGCGCTGCGAGCGGCTCGTCCATCAACAGCAGGCGCGGCGACGACAGCAGCGCACGGCCGATCGCCACGCGCTGTTTTTCGCCGCCGGACAGGTGCTGCGGACCGCGGCCCAGCAATCCTTCGATGTCGAGCAGGTCGACGATCCGCTCCAGACTTTCGCCGCGGCCGCCTTTGGGCGCGAACCACCGGCCATAGGCCAGGTTTTGGCGAACGCTCAGATGCGGGAAGAGCCGGGCTTCCTGAAACACGTAGCCGAACCGCCGCCGATGCCGGGCAACGAAGATCCGCTTCGCCGTGTCCGTCAGCACTTCGCCGTCGAGACTGATCCGCCCCTCGTCCGGTCGGGTCAGCCCGGCAATCATCCGGATCATCGATGTCTTACCCGAGCCGGAGCGGCCGAAAAGCGCCGTGATGCCGCGCTCGGATGTGAAGCCGGCATCCAGGGAAAAGCCTGCGAACCTGTGCTTTGCGTTCACGACAAGCGTCATTGCGGATCGATCCTCTTGCCGATGATCCGCGACAGAAACTCGGAAGCCAGCAGCGCCGCCATGGAGATCGCCACGGCCACCAGTGTCAGTCGCAGTGCCCCGGCATCGCCGCCGGGCACCTGCGTGAACGAGTAGATGGCTGCCGACAGTGTCTGGGTTTCGCCCGGTATGTTCGAGACGAAGGTGATCGTTGCGCCGAACTCGCCCATTGCCTTTGCAAAGGCCAAAATCATGCCGGCGATGATGCCGGGCAGGGTCAGGGGTAGCGTCACGGTCACGAACACCCAGAACGGATTGGCCCCCAGCGTGCCGGCCGCCTCTTCGAGCTTGCGGTCGATCGCCTCGATCGACAGGCGGATGCTGCGAACCATCAGCGGGAAGGCCATAACGGCGCAGGCAAGTGCCGCCCCTGTCCAGCGAAACGAGAAGACGATGCCGAAATGCTGTTCGAGAAAGGCGCCGATCAACCCGCGCCGGCCGAACAGGACGAGAAGGATGAAGCCGGTGACGACGGGCGGCAGGATCAGCGGCATGTGAATGATGCCGTTGAGGATCGACTTCCCCCAGAAGCGACCGCGCGCCAGCAGCAGAGCGGCACCGATCCCGAACGGAAGGCTGACCAGCATTGCCACGACCGACACCCGCAGGCTGAGCAGAATTGCCGTCCACTCGTCGCTGCTCAGACCCAGTGATTCCAAATCCAGACGTCTCCAGAAAACATCGAAGGCCCACCGAGGCGGGCCTTCAGGCTAGGTGGTTGCGTTTGAATCCGCAATCATTTCAGGCTTGGATTACTTCAGGCCAGCATCATTTCAGAATAGTGAAACCCTGTTCGGTGAAGAAATGCGCCGCCTTGTCGGACTTCAGGAAGTCCAGGTAGGCTGCCGTATCGGCGTTCTTGCTCTCCGACAGGATCGCGATCGGATAGGTGATCGGCGGATGCGAATCGGCAGGGAAGGTGCCGGCGATCGCAACGCCCGGATCAGCCGTCACGTCGGTCTTGTAGACGATGCCGAAAGGCGCTTCGCCGCGCGAGACCAGCGCGAGCGCTGCACGAACGCTTTCAGCGCCGGCAACCTTGCCTTCGACCGACGGCCAGACGCCAAGCTTTTCGAGCGCGGCCTTGCCGTACTTGCCGGCGGGAACGGACTTGACTTCGCCCATCGCCAGCTTGCCATCGCCGAGCAGGCCGGAAAGATCGAAGCCCTGCTTGATGTCGACCGGCTTGGCCTTGTCCTTGGCGGCGACCAGCACGATGCTGTTGCCCAGCAGGTTGACGCGGGTATCCGCCTTGATCAGGTTCTTCTTGGCCAGGTAGTCCATCCAGTCCAGATCGGCCGAGATGAAGACGTCTGCCGGAGCGCCGCCCTCGATCTGCTTTGCCAGCGCCGAGCTTGCGGCGTAAGAGACAACCGTTTCCTTGTCGCTCTCCTTCGACCAAGCCGCATTGGCAGCGTCGAGCGCGTTCTTCATGCTGGCGGCGGCAAACACCGTGACCTTTTCGGCGGCAACCGCAGAGCCGGCCGTGGCGCCCAGCCATATGGCCGAGACAGCAACAGCTGCGAATTTGAACCAGTGACGACGATCGTGCATGAATTTCTTCCCCAAATGCTCCAAGATATCCCGACAGATATAACGGAACCGGTGTGTTGGCCAGCGCTATATTCCGCGAACTACAGCGCATCCAAACTGTCTCTTGGGAGCGTTTCAGCCACGCGCAACATGCATGGTTGGTGGCCGCCGGGATCGGCATCGAGCAAGTAGCTCCGCATGAAAGGCCCGCGTAAACATGACGAAAGGCAAGTTAAAGCCCTATACGGCGGGAATTTGCGGAGAAAATAAGCATCGACGATGCTGCGACATTAAAACACATGTCAAAAACGCATTGCTGCAATGCACCAATTTCTCTTTCGTTTCTCGCTGATCCGAGTACAACAAACTTACCGAACGGCGATCTCCTCCTCCCAAAGTCGTTCGGTAACGGATCGGCAACACTCCTCCTCCCAGTTGTCGGTCAAGTTTTAAGCCCGACGGATCCTCCCCCGTCGGGCTTTTCATTTTCAGGCTTGACGAAACAGGTGATCAGGCACCATTTTTTGCGCGGATGGCCGTCGAGCTCAGACGCGATCGCGGGCCGTGGATGAATGTCCAGGCCGGCGCCGATTTTTTCCAGAGCGCCCGCGAATCCTCTTCGTCGACGCGTGCGAAATCGAAGGTCTTCGCCATCTTCGACGACAGAAACGACAGCGTCGCGCCAGGGCGGTCGATGACCGCGATCGGAAACGTCCGGGCGATGTCCTGCCACTTCTGCCAGCGATGAAATGTCTTCAGGCTGTCGGCGCCCATGATCCAGATGAAGTGGACGTGCGGATTGCAGGCTTTGACCCGCGCCAGCGTGTGGGCGGTATAGCTGGTGCCGAAATCCTTCTCGAACGCCGTCACCTTGATGGCCGGATGCTTGGCGAGCTTCTCGCTCAATTGGATCCGCTCGGACAATGGCAGCAACTGGCTGCGATCCTTCAACGGATTGCCGGGTGTCACCATCCACCACAGCTGATTCAGACCAAGCTGCTTGATGGCGATTTCGGCGACCAGCGCGTGGCCCTGATGCGGCGGATTGAACGAGCCGCCGAAAAGACCGACCACCATGCCCCGCTCTGCATGCGGCATGCGAAGATAGTGTCGGTCTATTTCGTCGTTGATCACGCTAGGTCCGGATTTGTCCGGTGCCGTGCACGCGGTATTTGAACGAGGTCAGTTGCTCGACCCCAACGGGGCCGCGCGCATGCATCTTGCCGGTGGCAATGCCGATCTCAGCCCCCATGCCGAATTCGCCGCCATCGGCGAATTGCGTCGAGGCGTTGTGCAGCAGGATGGCGGAATCAATTTCCGTGAAGAAGCGTTCGACGACCGAAACATCCTCGGCGATTACCGCTTCCGTGTGGTTCGACGAATAGGTCTGAATGTGCTCGATCGCCCCCGATATGCCATCGACCACGGCCACCGAGACGATGGCATCGAGATACTCCGTCGACCAGTCATCGTCGGTCGCCGGTTTCGTTCCCGGTGCCGCGTTGACGACAACCGACGATCCGCGAACCTCGCAACCGGCGTCCGAGAGAACCTCGAGCAGCGGAACGAGATGTGTGTCCTTGACGGCGCTATCGACAAGAATGGTCTCGACGGCACCGCAGATGCCGGTCCGGCGCATCTTGGCGTTGACGAGGATGTTCTTCGCCATGTCGAGATCGGCGGAAGCATCGACATAGATATGGCAAAGCCCCTCGAGATGCGCGAACACCGGTACCCGGGCTTCGTTCTGCACACGCGACACCAAGCTCTTGCCGCCGCGCGGAATGATCACGTCGATAGAGCCCTCAAGCCCGCGCAACATGGCGCCGACAGCGGCGCGATCGGTCGTCGGCACCAGCTGGATCGCATGTTCCGGAAGCCCGGCCGCCTTGAGGCCCTGAACAAGGCATTCATGGATCGCCTTGGACGAACGGCGCGAATCCGAGCCGCAGCGCAGGATAACGGCATTGCCGGCCTTCACGCACAGCGCACCCGCATCCGCCGTCACATTCGGACGGCTCTCGAAAATCACCCCGATAACCCCGAGCGGCGTGCGCACGCGCTCGATCTCAAGGCCGTTCGGGCGGTCCCAGCTGCTGATAACCTCGCCGACCGGATCTTTCAGCGCCGCGATCGCACGAATGCCCTCGGCCATCTCGTCGACGCGCTTGTCTGTCAGCGTCAGCCGGTCGACGAAAGAGGCCAGCATATCGCCGCCGGACGCATCCTTCAGGTCCTTGGCGTTTTCGCTGAGGATGTGCGCTTTGTTCGCGATGATCGCGTCGGCCATGGCGGCAAGCGCGGCATTCTTGGATACGGTCGAGGCAAAGCCCAACGGTCGCGCCGCAGCCTTGGCCTTGCGGCCGATGTCATTCATCAGCGCATCAATGTCAGGGCTCTGCACGACGGTATCAAGCATGGGCTTTGTCCTTCTTCTGCCTTTCCGATTTCGAACCGATCTGCGAGGTCATCACCATGTCGTCGCGATGGATCATCGCGGCGCGACCGGCATAGCCGAGAATGGCCTCGATCTCGCTGGATTTGCGTCCGGTGATCTGCCGCGCTTCCTCGGCGTCGTAGCCGGCGAGGCCACGCGCGATCTCGCGTCCACCGGGAGCGATAATTGCCACCGTATCGCCGCGGCTGAACAGCCCCGTGACCTTGCGAACGCCTGCGGGCAGCAGGCTCTTGCCAGCCCCAAGCGCCACAACGGCGCCATCATCCACATGAAGCTCGCCAGCCGGCTGCAGCTGCCCGGCAATCCAGGTCTTACGCGCCGTTACCGGCGTACCCGAAGGCGCAAACCAGGAAGACCGCGCGCCGTTCTCCATCGCCGATAGCGGGCTGTCCGGCTTGCCTGAGGCAATGATCATTGCGCACCCCGACGTCGTGGCGATCTTGCCCGCATCGATCTTGGTGCGCATGCCGCCACGCGACAGTTCGGATGCAGCACCACCGGCCATCGCTTCGATCTCGGGCGTGATCTCGGCGATCGTTTCGAGAAACTGCGCATCGGGATCGAGATGCGGCGGTGCCGTGTAAAGCCCGTCGATGTCGGAGAGCAGGATCAGCAGATCGGCGCCGGCCATCGTCGCCACCCGCGCCGCCAGCCGGTCATTGTCGCCATAGCGGATTTCGCTTGTCGCGACCGTATCGTTCTCGTTGATGATCGGCACCGCGCCGATCTTCAAGAGCTGATTGATCGTCGCCCGGGCATTGAGATAGCGGCGGCGTTCTTCGGTGTCGCCCAGCGTCAGCAGGATCTGGCCGGCAACGATCTTGTCTTTCGACAGGCTTTCCGACCAGTCACGCGCCAGCGCGATCTGGCCGACCGCCGCCGCGGCCTGGCTCTCTTCGAGCTTCAGCGCCCCGGCAGGCAGATCGAGCACCGAGCGGCCAAGCGCGATGGCGCCCGACGATACCACCAGCACATCCACGCCCTTCGCCTTCAGCCTGGCAATATCGGCGCACATGGCATCCAGCCAGCTCTTCTTCAGTCCGGCCTTGCGGTCGACCAAAAGAGCGGATCCGATCTTGATGACGATCCTGCGATAGCTGCCGAGCGACTTCAGGCTAGTCATTGGCCTCGCCCTCATCATCGATCATGTCGCGATGACGCAGCTTCAGGGTTTTTGCCGGCTTTTCGGTCACGTTGGCATTGGCGTTGGTCTCGACGATGATGTCGCGCAACGCGCGCAGCACCTCGGTCATGCCCATGCCCGTTGCCGCGGAGATCTGAAACGGCGTGCTGCCGCAGGCCTTGGCCAGTTCCTTGGTTTTCTTCGTCAGCGTCGCCTTGTCGAGAATATCGATCTGCGACAACGCCACGATCTCCGGCTTGTCGCCGATCTCGTCGCTATAGGCCCTGAGCTCGTGCTTGACCGTCTTGTAGGCCTTGCCGACATTCTCTTCCTGTGCGGAAACAAGATGCAGCAGCACGCGGGTGCGCTCGACATGGCCGAGGAAGCGGTCGCCGATGCCGACACCTTCATGCGCGCCTTCGATCAGGCCCGGAATGTCGGCCAGAATGAATTCGCGTTCGTCGATCGTCGCCACGCCGAGGTTCGGGTGCAGCGTCGTGAATGGATAATTGGCGATCTTCGGACGGGCGCGGGTGACCGCCGCCAGGAATGTCGACTTGCCGGCATTCGGCAGGCCGACCAGACCGGCATCGGCGATCAGCTTCAGGCGCAGCCAGATGGTCTTTTCTTCGCCTTCGAGGCCGGGATTGGCCCAATCCGGTGCCTGGTTGACCGATGTCTTGAAGTGGGCGTTGCCGAAGCCGCCATTGCCGCCGCGGGCGATGCAATAACGCTGGCCCTCTTCGGTCAGGTCGCAGATCAGCGTTTCCTGGTCTTCCTCGAAGACCTGGGTTCCGACCGGCACCTTCAACGTCACATGCTCGCCATTGGCGCCGGTGCGGTTGCGGCCCATGCCGTGGGTGCCGATCGTCGCCTTGAAGTGCTGCTGGAAGCGGAAATCGATCAGCGTGTTGAGGCCGTTGACGGTCTCCACCCACACGTCGCCGCCGCGTCCGCCGTCACCGCCATCCGGGCCGCCGAACTCGATGAACTTCTCGCGCCGGAAGGACACGGCTCCGCCGCCGCCGTCACCGGACTTGATATAGACCTTTGCTTCGTCGAGAAATTTCATTTTACTTCCATCATTCGGTGTCAGTTGGACGCCCGTCGTGGCCAGATCGATATAGGCCGTTCATCCGGAGGTCAAAGATTATCGTTAGGTTTGCGAGCTATAACATACAGTACGGCTTCGGTCTCGACGGCATCTACGATCTCGAACGAATCGCCGAAAGCCTGCGTGGTGCCGACGTGATCTCGCTGCAGGAAGTCACCCGTGGCTTCGCGAGGAACCGGTTTGCCGACATGGTGGCCGACCTCGCCGCGCTGTTCCCCGACTATTTCTGGGTCTATGGCCCGGCCTGCGACGTACATATGCCAGCTGTCGACGGCACGCCCGCACCCCGCAATATGCGTCTGCAATTCGGCAACATGGTCCTGTCGCGCTGGCCCATTCTGTCCACCCGCATGCTGCTTCTGCCACGCAGCCGCACGCTCACCAAGCTGAACCTGCAGCGCGGCGCCACCGAGGCGCTGATCGATATGCCAGGCGGCGCCCTGCGCGTCTATTCCGTCCATCTCGACCACGTCTCCAACGACGAGCGCATCCGCCAGCTCGACCATCTGAACGACCGGATCAACGCGTTTACCCGCGAAGGCGGATCGGTCACCGGCGCCTTCGAGTTCGGGATCGAGGAACTGCCGCTGCCCGAGGACTATATCGTCATGGGCGATTTCAACATGCTGCCGGAATCGCCGGAATACTGCGCCTTCGCCGGCAACAGAGACGGCTACTACGGCCGCACCGCCCGCATCGGCACGCCCGTCGACGCGCTTGCGGCGCTCGACACCTATGCGCCTGAAAGCTATAGCTGGATGGATCCCGCCGATCACGGTAAACGCATGCATCTCGATTACATCTTCGTCAGTTCGAGCCTTCAAAGCCGGCTAAGATCCGCCAGCGTCGATACGACGGCGGCAGGCTCCGATCATTTTCCCGTCTGGGCCGAGATCGATATCTAGGTGAAACGCCCCTGGCCCTCCCGGGGCGTTTCCTGTTTGTCTACTCGGCTCTTGCCTGTTGCAAGGCGCCGGGCTGCAGCATCGTCTCGACATGCGTGACCATGGTGTTGCGCGCGAAACTGAAGATCTCGCTGCATCCGGTCATGCGGAAACCGAGCTTTTCCTGCAGCCGCAGCGACGCCGGATTGTCGGCGAACACCCCCGAATGCACCGTCGTATCAGGTATCCGCCGTGCGAACCGCTCCAGCGCTGCCGAAACAGCCTCGCTCATGTAGCCGCGCCGCCAGTAGTAGCGGTTCAGCCAGTAGCCGAGATGCCAGCGACCATGCCTGAGCTCGATCGACACAACGCCGATATGCGCGTCGTCACCATCGGTGATCGCCATCTGCCAGTCCGGCAGGCGACCCGCGGTGACCGGCACCAGCCAGTCGAGCGCATCCTGCCGGTCGTAGGGTGCGGGCACCCGAGCCAGCATTCGCGTCACCGCGAAATCGGAAAGCGATTCCGCGATCGCATCGGCATCGCTCAGCCGGTGCGGACGCAGCGTCAGCCGCGCCGTTGTGATGACGGGCTGCGCGCCTGCGGTGGCGACCTGAGGTCTTGGCCTTTCGAGGCTGATCGCGCTCATAACACGCTCCCCCAGCTTCTCAACGACATCCAGGTCTTGCGGTCGAGCCTGTACCATTCGACCGGGACGTTGCTGCCGAGCGCCAGCGATGCGGCAAGGCCAGATCCCTGGAACTGAAAGCCGCACTTCTGGATCACCCGCCGCGAAGCGATGTTCATCACCCGGCAACGGGCGTCGATCTGGTCGACATCCTCGCGGGTGCGGAACACCATGTCGACGAGCGCATGGCAGGCCTCGGTCATGAAACCCTGGTTCCAGTAAAGTTCGCCCAGCCAGTAGCCGATCTCGACGGTGTGACCGTCCAGATGCGGCTCGACCCCGCAGCAACCGATAAAGGCGCCGTTTTCGGCTTTGGTAATCGCATAGACGCACTTGCCAATCTCGCCATTTTTCGTGCGTCGCACGAAGTCGGCGGCATCATTGGCCGTATACGGGTGCGGCATGCGCGACACCATCGTGGCGACTTTGGCGTTGTTGGCGAGATGGGCAAGGGCGTCGATGTCTTCTTCGTGCGGCGCGCGCATGACGAGCCTTTCCGACAGTAAGACAGGGCAATCGGTCCTTAACCGTTCCGGCCGCAGCCTCTCTTGGGGAGACCCTTGGTCTCTCCGTAACAATTCGCCTTGCATGGTTCAGTCCTCCTCGAGGGTAAAGAAAAAGGGGAGATGGGTGGTGCCCCATCTCCCCTTTTGTCTTGACTGAACCTGATACGCTCAGCCGGGTCGATGAGACACCGGCTGCTATAAAGCGCTACCGGCTTATTCCGCTGCTTCCGCTTTCGGCATCACGGATACGTACACGCGGCCATTGGCCTTCGTACGGTAGGTCACATTGCCGGCGGTGAGAGCAAAGATCGTGTGATCCTTGCCGAGGCCGACGTTGGAACCCGGATGCCACTGCGTACCGCGCTGACGCACGATGATGTTGCCAGAAATGACGGCTTCGCCGCCGAACTTCTTCACGCCAAGGCGCTTGGACTGCGAGTCACGACCGTTGCGCGACGAACCACCAGCTTTTTTATGTGCCATTGGATTTCTCCTTTAAACCTTAAGTCCCGTGATCTTACTTGGCAGCCACGATGTCCGTGATACGGACAACAGTGTGGTGCTGGCGATGGCCGCGCGTACGCTTCGAGTTCTGACGACGGCGCTTCTTGAAGGCGATGACCTTCTTGCCGCGGTTGTGCTCGACCACTTCGGCCTTGACGGACGCGCCCGTAACGAAGGGAGCACCAATCGCAGCGTCGGCGCCTTCGCCGATAACGAGGACTTCGGTGAATTCGATCGATTCGCCAGCGGTGACTTCAAGCTTCTCGATGGTCAGCACGTCGTTTGCTGCCACACGGTACTGTTTACCGCCGGTCTTGATGACTGCGAACATTTTTTATCCTTTCATGTTCGTTCCGGCTCAACCCGCATCAAACAGGTGGCCGTCTTTTTATCAGTCGATGTTAAGCAGGGATTTCAGGACGTTTTGCCCAGGAACTCTGACTGCCGGTGATGCCCCACGCAGGCGCGGGGCAGGCAAGGCACGGACTTATCCACACCTATTGGCTTGCGGAGATACGCGAGGCCCCAAAAACTGTCAAGGCAAAAGGATGAAAGCGTTTGAAATTTCGGCTTGCCAGCGTCTGATTCTCTCGCTATGAGACAGCCCGCGTCCAACGGCGCCAACCAGACCGCGGAGAGGTGGCAGAGTGGTTGAATGTACCGCACTCGAAATGCGGCGTGCCTGCAAGGGCACCGTGGGTTCAAATCCCACCCTCTCCGCCATTCATCGTAGATAACCAGATGTTCCCGTCTCGCCAATGCGGTCTAGCTTGATTTCGGTGACGATTTCTAGATCCGCTGCAACAACTCCGTCTTCTTCGTCGCAAACTCGTCGTCCGTGAGAATGCCCTTCGAATGCAAGTCGGCAAGCCGTTCGATTTTGCGGAAGATATCGTCTGAATCGGAGCCTGCCGGAACAGTTCGCGCGTTCGTGCTCAACGGCGTCACTGACGAAACAGCATCGCCGTCATCTGTAATCTGCGGCGGTCCCTGGTCGTCCGGTATTATCGACGCCGTTTCGACAGCCGATACGATTTCCAGGTCAGACACCCGGACAAGGCCGTGTTGCGAAGTGAACGTCAGCGACTGGTCGCCACTCTGCTGCTGGGAGAAACCGCCGATCTGGTGGTCTCTCGTGTCATAGATTGTGATCTGCCCATTCACATCGATGGCCAGGCGGCGGCTATCGGGAAAGAAGGCGTAGCGGAGATTATTTTGCGCTCCGGTCGATGAGGGTTGACCGAGATGCTGCGGCCATGTGCTGCCATGCGAACTTGACTGGTAGAAAAAGCTGGTCCCATCGCCTTGGCTCTGAGCGTGATAGGGCCGATCCATCTTCGGGGTGGAGAGTTCGCCGGAGCGGATATGGCTGGCGATATCGGAGCACAGCATATCGACGCGATGCTTCAAGCCATTGTTGAACATGTCGCCCACCATCACCATGCCACCGTTAGACCATTGTCCCATTCCGCCTAGTTCGGGGTGGTTGAACTGCGCCTGGTTGCCGAACCCGGCGAGCAGAGCCATCGCCATATGCTCCACGACCCCCGTGCTGACCCCATGCCGCTGGGACAGGTTTTCGATGATGCCTTGCTCTTGCGGATCGTTCATCACGAACTTCTCTCCATTGGCTGAACCCTATCTATGGCATCTGCTGCAGGCCGGGTATAGGCGCAGCCCGCGCGGGCACACGCAGGCACTCCAGCAGGGCGGTTGGTGCCCCCAAAACCCCATTGACGCTACTTCAGCAGGCGCGCAACCCACGCAGAGACTTCGTCGCCGCTGCTCATGTCGGCCTGCACCAAGCCATCGATCATGAAGGTTGGTGATACGTGGATGCCGTTCTGCCGGGCGTATTTGCAGTGCCATTTAATCTCACGGTCGAGATCGGGTATGGCGAAGGCCTGCTTGAGACTCACGCCACTATAGGCTTCCAGGCGTGTGATGATGTCGTTGGGCGTGGCATCGAGGTTCGGCCCGCCTGCATGATGCGCAAACTCGAACTCTTCCCGATGCGCGGCAACCGCAGCCATCACGGCTTTGGCCGTATCCTTGCCGCCTTCGAGCGTCGATGCGGCGAGAATAGAGCGGACGATGACGCCGGAATAGAGGTGCCAGGGCTGCGATTGCAGGCGGATCTTGATGGTAATCCTGTTTCCTCCGGCCTGCGCCAGCAGATCGTCGAGCTTGTTGAAGGCCTTGACCGAGTAGGGGCAGGTCGGCTCCAGAAACACCTCGAATATGCGCGGACCCGTTCCCCACGCCAGTGCATCGGCCTGCCAGGATGTGTTGTTCATACGAAGTCCTCTTTTTGAGTTTCGCATCATCCTTAATGTGGTTTGTGGAGAAGGCTAGCCTGAATGCTTGGGCTACAACGCCGCGCCTGCGCGGATCAGCGCTTCAGCGCGCGACCGCTGCGGCTTTGGGAAATCGCCCGCGCCTGGGAGCGCTGCACCAGCGCCTGCTGGACTTCGTTCTGGAAGATCATCACCTGCTGGCGGACCTCGTCCTCGCAAAGACCCAGCGAGGTCAGTTCAGCCGCAAGACGGCGGCATTCGGTCTTCCAGTATTGAACCGCATCGGCACCGTGGAGACGCTCGAGTTCGGCAGCGCTGCGATCGATATCGCCGGCGCGCGAGGCCACTGGAAAAAGCACGATTTCACTGGTGGTCATGGCCTTCAAACTCTTGCTCGCTTTTACCGACATCGATTCGTTCCGTTGTGTTCGACATCATTCCTACCGAAGCATAGTTAACGCTTTCCCCCACGCATCCGAGGCCGACCGGCATCTCGTTAAGGCAACCTTGGCGAGAAGGGGCTTTTGATAGGAAGCGAACAAGGCTACACATTTCACATCCGCGTGGGGCGGACAGGGGGATGAGCTTGCTGCGAAAGATAATCGCGAGACCCGTGGCGACGGCTATCGTCCTGTTCGCACGCGCGATCACCGCCGTGCGCGCGATCTGGCCCGGCGAGGGCGTCCCGTCCGATACCTGCATCTATTTTGCCAATCACTCCAGCCACGGAGACTTCATCCTGGTCTGGGCCGTGCTGCCGCCACGGCTACGGGCGACGACACGACCCGTCGCCGGAGCAGAATACTGGCTGAAATCATCCGTCACCCGCTTCATCGGTCGCGATGTCTTCGACGCCGTGCTGATAGAACGGGAGCGCGACAAGCGAACCAGCGACCCGATCGAGGTCATGGCAACCGCGCTGGATGCGGGGTCCTCGCTCATCCTGTTTCCCGAGGGTACGCGCAACCAGACGGATGCCCCTTTGCTGCCGTTCAAAAGCGGCCTGTTTCACCTTGCTTCGGCGCGGCCGAACATCCGCCTTGTCCCGGTCTGGATCAACAATCTCAACCGCGTCATGCCCAAGGGCGAGATCGTACCGATCCCGCTGATCTGCACGGTGACCTTCGGGGAACCGCTGCAAATCCAGAGCGGTGAAGACAAACAGGTGTTTCTCGATCGGGCGCGCACGGCTCTTATCAACCTTTCTCCCAAACAGGCGGGCGGCAACGAATGAATGCGGCAAGTTCCGATCTCTGGACCCTTGTGCTCGGCATCCTGGCGATTCTCGTCGTTGCGTCGGTCATCGGCTATGTCCTCCAGCAGCGCCTCTCGCCCGACGGCTCGAACGCCTCGATCGAAAACCTGAACGCCCGCATCAAGGCCTGGTGGGTCATGGCGATCCTGATCGGCATCGCCTTTCTAGCCGGGCGCATCGGCGTGCTTGTGCTGTTCGGCTTCTGCTCGTTTGCGGCGCTGCGCGAATTCATCACGCTCACCCACACCAAACGCGCCGATCACTGGGCGCTCGCGGCAGCGTTCTTCGTCGTCCTGCCGCTCCAGTATTTCCTGCTTTGGGCCGAGCAATACGGCATCTTCTCGATCTTCATTCCGGTCTACGCGTTTCTACTGATGCCGATCATCTCGGTGCTCCGCGGCGATACCGAGCGATTTCTCGACCGCATTGCCGAAGTGCAATGGGCGCTGATGATCTGCGTTTTCTGCGCCTCGCACGTCCCCGCGCTGCTGACGCTCAACATACCGGGCTACGAGGGACGCGATGTCCTGCTGATCGCCTTCCTCGTCATCATCGTTCAACTAAGCGACGTGCTGCAATATGTCTGGGGCAAGCTCTTCGGCCGCACCAAGATCGCTCCGAAACTGTCGCCGTCGAAGACGGTCGAGGGCTTTGCGGGCGGTGTCGCCAGTGCCACGCTGATCGGCGCCGGCCTGTGGTGGATCACGCCATTCACGCCGTTTCAGGCAGGACTACTTGCCTTCGTCATCACGCTGATGGGCTTCTTCGGCGGCCTCGTCATGTCGGCAATCAAGCGCGACCGCGGCGTGAAGGATTGGGGCAACCTGATCGAAGGCCATGGCGGGCTGATCGACAGGCTCGATTCGGTCGTCTTTTCCGCGCCGATCTTTTTCCACATCGTGCGCTATTGGTGGTCGGCCACATGACGACACGGTTGCAGCGGGTGGCGAGCAGCGGCATTACCCATGTGGCCTTCGCCTTCATTGCCATGGGCGGCTGGGCGATATTCGCCAATCGGGCCTATCCGCTCCCGCGCGCCGTACTCGCGGGCGTCGTCCAGGGTCTCCTCTCCGCCTGCCTGACGCTGTTCCTCAAGACGACGATCGACCGTTTGTCCGGCCGGTTCTCCGGCGCGCTTGCCTTGTGGGCACGCCATTGATCGCCTGCCTGGGTTCGAGCGCCATCCTGGCCACGATTCATGCTTTAAGTGGCACACCGGAAATCCTGAAAACGATCGCGCTGCCGCTCGCCGTCTCCACCAGCTATGCGGCAATCTACAATTATTCTCTATATCGGAGGGGAAAACGGGCATGACCGAAACCGGCGACAGAAGACCATTGGCAAGCCGCGACACGCATTGGGCCCGGTCGATCGCCCAGTGGCTGGCATCGAGATCGGTGACCCCCAATCACATATCGCAGACCAGCATGGTTGCGGCCGCATTGGCCGGCGGCGCCTTCCTCTGGTCGGGCCAGGAAACAGGATGGGGACGCGCGCTGCTGCTGATTTGCGCTGCGGCCTTCTGCCAGTTGCGGCTGCTGTGCAACCTCTTCGATGGAATGGTGGCGGTGGAAGGCGGCAAGGGTGCGGCCGACGGACCGTTCTGGAACGAGTTTCCGGACCGGATCGCCGATATTCTGATTCTGGTCGGGGCAGGGGTGAGCATCGGCTGGCCCGGTCTCGGCTGGGCCGCCGCTTCCTTCGCCGTATTGACCGCTTATGTTCGCGAGCTCGGCCGCGCCACCGGGCAACCCAGCGATTTCTCCGGGCCGATGGCCAAGCAACACAGAATGGCCACGATCACGGCCGCTGCGCTCTTGTCGATGTTTGAACCGCTGTGGAACGGCCACAACGAACTCTTGCTTGCAGCTCTTTCACTGATCGCGATCGGCGCCGCTTTCACCGCCCTTCGCCGTAGCCGCACGCTGGTTCGGCGACTAAGCAACAATATCTAGTCGCCCGGCGAATATCACAGGCGTACCGGATTCCCCGAAAGTGCGCTTGTAGAAAGATAGGGCAGCAACAATAACACCCGCGTCGCTTCTTGTTTTCCCCGAAGCGACCTCGGACTAGCCTCGCTTCGGCGAGGCATTTTTCCGCCTGCGGCGCAGGTCATCCGCCAAGCACTAGCGATAAGCTCTCTCCGAAAAAATGCCCATGCCGCTGCGGACCAGCAGCTGGTGGACGAGACGCCGCCGCATCGGGTTTTCGAGACGCGTGGCCTTCGAACCGAGAAACTCGGTTTCCACATGCTCGAAAGCAGAGAGGTCGGCGGAAGCCGCAATGGCGGCGCAATAGTCGGCATGAAAAGCGCGGCGGCAGACATAGGTCTTGTATTTGGTGATGCAGAAAACCGCGAACTCCCCCCTCTGCTCGCGCAGAAAATCACCAACCCCAACCGTGACCTCGGGCCAGGTCGGGTTGAACGTATCATCAAAAGCAATAATACCGTGATCGGCCAGCGTCTCGGCCGCGAGAGCGCTGTCGGAGGCGACGTGGTGCAGCATATGGCCGCCATCGATGCTGAAAAAACGGATAGGACCGGCCTTGGCCGCAAGCGCGTGCGGATCGAGAAGCGTGCTGTCGCCTTTTATGACCAGATCCTCGCGAACGGGCAGGCCTAGCCGGCGCCCGTTCTCGACGAAACGCGCATACTGCTCGCTCCCGCCGGTGTGCTCGTCGATATCGAACAGGTCTATCGCGACGATGCGCTCCTCATCACCACAGATTCGCCGGAAGAGAAAATAGGATCGACCGTAGTAGACACCGATCTCCGCGACAGACCCGCCCAATCCAGAGGCGGCCTGATGCTGCAGGATCGCAAGAAAAACCAGCGCATCCGGAGGATCTATATAACCGTCGATCGCTTGAAGATCATGAAATATGAACTTCCGAATAACGGTATCCGCGCGAAGCGATTTCGAGATCTCTGCTGATGACATATGGATTTTTCAATTCCATTTTCTTTAACATATCAAAGCATAGACCATTCATGAAAGCTAAAATAAGGCAGTATTATCGCGAAAATAATTCGAGGACACCGGAGATGGCGTGTATTTATGCTCCCATTCCAGAAATTCTACATTCTCTGTAGTGAACAAATTCCAGATTAACGAACCGATCTAGCACCCGCTCCGCCGTTCTTAGATTGTATTCACGATAAGATGCAATCAATGACGGCAGGCACCCATTTCGTTCTTTTTATCGCCATGTCGTTGGCCTAACTCTATTGCTATCGATTCCAACTACAGAAGGTGGTGCATGGCAGGTGAAACAGTTCTGGTCGTCGGTGGTGCCGGATATATCGGCTCTCACACGTGTCTCGATCTCGCCAACAAGGGTTTCAAGCCCGTCGTTTTCGACAATTTCTCGAATGGCCACCGCGAGTTCGTGAAATGGGGGCCGGCCGAGGAAGGTGACATCAGGGATCGCGCAAAGCTCGACGATGTCCTGGCCAAGCACAAACCGGCAGCCATCCTGCATTTTGCGGCACTGATCGAAGTCGGCGAATCGGTGAAGGACCCGGTCGCATTCTATGAAAACAACGTCATCGGGACGCTGACCCTTCTGGCAGCTGCCCAGTCAGCCGGCATCAAGAACTTCGTCTTCTCCTCCACCTGCGCGACCTATGGTCTGCCGCAGAGCGTGCCGCTCGACGAAACCCATCGGCAGGTGCCGATCAATCCATACGGCCAGACCAAGTACATCGTCGAGCAGGCCCTGTCCGACTACGACAAGTACACCGGCTTCCGCTCGGTGGTGCTGCGCTACTTCAACGCCGCCGGCGCCGACTTCGAAGGCCGGATCGGCGAATGGCATCAGCCGGAAACGCACGCCATACCATTGGCGATCGACGCCGCACTCGGCCGCCGCGAAGGCTTCAAGGTGTTCGGCAGCGACTATGAAACGCGTGACGGCACCTGCGTGCGCGATTACATCCACGTTCTCGATCTCGCCGACGCCCATGTGCGCGCCGTCGAATATCTGTTGCGGGGCGGGGAATCGGTCGCGCTCAACCTCGGCACGGGAACAGGCACCACCGTCAAGGAACTTCTCTCGACCATCGAGGACGTCTCCGCCAAGCCTTTCCCGGTCGAGTATGTCGGCAGGCGCGAGGGCGATTCGCACACGCTCGTGGCCAACAACGACAAGGCACGCGAGGTCTTGGGCTGGGTACCGCAGCATGATCTCTCCCAGATCATCCGCTCGGCCTGGAACTGGCACTCCAAGTCCAACCATCACTGAACGGCCGAATCAATGGTGGGCAAACCGAACATTCTCCTGATCACCGCCGACCAGTGGCGCGGTGATTGTCTGTCGGCACTCGGCCATTCGTGCGTGAAAACGCCGAATGTCGATGCGCTGGCAAGCGAAGGCACATTGTTTACCCGCCATTATGCCGGTGCCGCGCCGTGTTCGCCGGCGCGCGCAACGCTATACACCGGCCTCTACCAGATGAACCACCGGGTCTGCCGCAACGGCTCTCCGCTGGATACCCGCTTCGACAATCTGGCGCTGGCGGCACGGCGCGCCGGCTACGAGCCCACCCTGTTCGGCTACACCGACACCGCACCCGATCCACGCGGCCTCAATGCCAACGATCCGCACCTGACCACCTACGAAGGCCTGCTACCGGGCTTCACCGCAAGGCAGTTGCTGCCGGAGCACGAGAAGCAATGGCTGTCATGGCTTCGCGCACGCGGGCATGTGGAGGCGACGAGCCGGGATATCCATGTTCCCGTCGGCGCCAAGCCCGGCGATATTTCCAATACGCCGACAAGCTATTCCAGCGACGAAACGCAAACGGCGTTCCTGACAGGCGAATTCCTCCGCTGGCTGGACGAACAGGAGGCACCGTGGTTCGCGCATCTGTCCTTCCTGCGCCCGCACCCGCCATTCTCGGCACCAGCACCTTATAATGACATGTTTGCATCGACTGACGGTCCCGCATTCGCGCGGGCGGAGAGTGCAGAAGCCGAAGCACGCGCGCATCCCTATCTGGCCTACGCTCTGCCGAGAAACGAGAAAGCCAGCTTCATCCACGGCGCCACCGGTGCGGTCGCCGATTGGAACATCGACGATATCTCCGCCATCCGCGCGATCTATTACGGGATGATCGCGGAAGTCGATGCGCAGTTGGGCCGCATCTGGCAGGCCTTGAAGGACACCGGAGCCTGGGAAAACACCGTGATCATCTTAACCTCGGATCATGCCGAGATGGCTGGCGATCACTGGGCGCTCGGCAAGGGCGATTTCTTCGATGGCAGCTACCACATCCCGCTGGTTGTTCGCGATCCGCGGGCGGCAACGTCGGGAAACACCGTCACCCATTTCACCAGCGCGGCCGACATTTTCCCGACGCTTTGCGAGAAGCTGGAGGTAGAGCCCAAAAACAGCCTCGACGGACAGTCATTGCTGCCCTTTACAGAAGGCGCGCCGTTGGGCTGGTGGCGGGACGCCGCATTCTGGGAATTCGATTTCCGCGACATCTCAGGTCAGGAAGCCGAGCGTCACTTCGGCCTGCGCTCGAACCAGTGCAATCTCGCCGTCATCAGGGACGCGCAGTTCAAATACGTGCATTTCTCGGGATTGCCGCCGCTGCTGTTCGATCTCGTCAACGACCCGATGGAACTGAAAAACATCGCATCCGACCCCGCACACGCACCGACGCGACTCGCCTATGCGGAAAAGCTTCTGTCGCTGCGGGCCCGCCATCTCGATCAGACGCTGGCCTATACCGAGCTGACGGCCAACGGGCCGGTTCGCCACCGGCCCTGAGCGCAATGCTCCTCAGCCGAGGCGGCCGAGATAATCCAGCTTGCCCACCGGCGCACCCTGATTGCGCAGGATTCCGTGCGCCGTCGCGATGTGAAAATAAAAGTTCGGCAGGGCGAAACTGGTGAGATAATCCTCGCCGCGGAAAATCACCTTGTTGCCGCCGGGCGAAATCACCACTTCCCGCCCCTCGCTGCCATCGAGCGCATCAGGCGTGATCGTAGCAAGATAGGCTTCCGTCTTTGCCAGACGCGCCCGCAGATCGGCGATCGTCGTTTCGTTATCCTCGAACTTCGGGGCGTCCGTGCCGGTCAACCGTGCAAGCGCCAGCTTGGCGCTGTCGGTTGCTCTCTGGTACTGGCCGGAGAGAGGCAGCATATCCGGAGCGAGGCGTGCGCCAACCAGATCTACTGGATCGATCCCCTTTTCGGCGACGAATTTCTCGGCTTTGTCGAGATAGACGCCGAGATTTGTCAGCCCACGCTGAAACGCGGGCACTGTCAGACGATACATCGAAACAGGCATTATTCTCTCCATGTCAGGCGACGATCGGCCGCCATTTCTGCTGCATCATATAATCAGCATCAATCACATTTTCATCGGCCCGATCCGAGATGAACGACATTATCGAGAGCCAGCTGGTGATTGAAAATATTCTTAAAAAAAGAGTGGCGTATTCCGCCATCTTTTCTATTCTGCGCGCTTCACATTGCCCGCCCCGGGCGCACGGGACCTTACATGCAATTCGTATTCGACGGCCACAATGACGTTCTCCTCCGGCTTTGGACACATGAGCGGGAGGGTGGCGATCCAGTCGCCGAATTTGCCAACGGCATCGACACCGGCCACATCGACGCCCCACGCGCCAAGACCGGCGGCCTCGTCGGCGGACTGTGCGCCATATACATTCCATCCGGCGATCTGGTCTTCGCCGATCCTGACAAGGATGGCCATTACGTCACGCCGCTGGCAGCGCCGCTCGATCCGCTTCCGTCGCTCAAGATCGCCAATGAGATGGCCGCAATCGCGCTTCGGCTTGATCGTGCGGGTGCCTGGCGTCTCTGCCGGTCGGTCAAGGATATCCGCAAGGCCATTGAAGACGGCGTCTTCGCGGCCGTCATGCATATGGAGGGCTGCGAGGCGATCGGCGCGGATTTGGCCGAACTCGAAGTGTTTTACGCGGCAGGTCTGCGCTCGTTGGGTCCGGTCTGGAGCCGGCACAACATCTTCGGCCATGGCGTACCTTTCGCGTTCCCGATGTCGCCGGACACCGGCCTTGGCCTGACCGATGCCGGTTTTGAACTGGTGCGCGAGTGCAACCGGCTCGGGATCATGCTCGATCTCGCCCACATCACCGAGAAGGGCTTCTGGGATGTGGCCAAGACCACCGATCAGCCGCTCGTCGCCAGCCACTCCAACGTCCATGCGCTGACGCCGGTGGCGCGCAACCTAACGGACAGGCAGCTCGACGCGATCAAGGAGAGCCACGGCCTCGTTGGCCTCAACTACGCAACCGCCATGTTGCGCGACGACGCCCGCTCCGATGGCGACACGCCGCTCAGCGACATGATCCGCCACATCGACTACCTCGTGGAGCGCGTCGGCATCGACTGCGTTGCGCTCGGCTCGGACTTTGACGGCGCCACCATTCCCGACGCGATCGGCGACGCCGCCGGCAACCAGAAGCTGATTGATGCACTTCGGCTCGCTGGATATGCTGGCCAGGATCTCGAGAAATTGGCCAGCGAAAACTGGCTCAGAATTCTGTCTTCGGCATGGGGAGAACAGGCGGTCTGAAACTGTTGAAACGCTTCTATCAAATTCAAAAAATGAACAGGGGATTATGATTATGATGATGAACACATTCAACCGCAGCATTCGTGCGCTGTCCGCCGGCGCCGCGCTTTCCATCCTGATGATGGCAGCACCGGCCGCTTTCGCCGAAACGCCCAAGGACACGCTCGTCGAAGGTTTCGCAATCGACGACATCATCACCATGGACCCGGGCGAAGCTTTCGAGCTTTCCACCGCCGAGGTCACCAGCAACACCTACAGCCTTCTCGTGCGTCTCGACATGGCCGACACCTCGAAGGTCAAGGGCGATCTCGCCGACAGCTGGACGGTCTCCGACGACGGCCTGACCTATACCTTCAAGCTGAAATCCGGCATGAAGTTCGCCTCCGGCAACCCGATCACCGCCGAAGACGTCGCCTGGTCCTTCGAACGCGCCGTCAAGCTCGACAAGAGCCCCGCCTTCATCATCACCCAGTTCGGCATCACGGGTGATAATGTCACCGAAAAGGCAAAGGCGACCGACGAGAGCACCTTCACCTTCACCGTCGACAAGCCCTACGCACCGAGCTTCGTACTGAACTGCCTGACGGCGACCGTTGCCTCCGTCGTCGACAAGAAGCTGGTCCTCGACCACGTCAAGCCGGTCACCCCATCGGCCGACTACAAGTACGACAACGATTTCGGCAATGAATGGCTGAAGACGGGCTATGCCGGTTCCGGCGCCTTCAAGCTGCGCGAATGGCGCGCCAACGAAGTGGTCGTGCTCGAGCGCAACGACAATTATTACGGCGACAAAGCCAAGCTCGCCCGCGTCATCTACCGCTTCATGAAGGAAAGCTCGGCCCAGCGCCTGGCGCTTGAGGCCGGCGATATCGACATCGCCCGCAACCTCGAGCCCGGCGATCTCGATGCCGTCGCCAAGAACGCCGACCTTGCCAGCGAAAGCGCGCCGAAGGGCACCGTCTACTTCATCAGCCTCAACTCCAAGAACGAGAACCTGAAGAAGCCGGAAGTACAGGAAGCCTTCAAGTACCTGGTCGACTACGACGCGATCGGCGCGACGCTGATCAAGGGCATCGGCGAGATTCACCAGACCTTCCTGCCGAAGGGCCAGCTGGGCGCGCTCGACGAGAACCCCTACAAGCTTGATGTTGCAAAGGCCAAGGAACTGCTCGCGAAGGCCGGCCTCAAGGATGGCTTCTCGGTGACGATCGACGTCCGGAACACACAGCCGGTCACCGGTATTGCCGAGTCGATCCAGCAGTCGGTCGCGCAGGCCGGCATCAAGATGGACATCATCCCCGGCGACGGCAAGCAGACGCTGACCAAGTTCCGCGCCCGCACGCACGACATCTACATCGGCCAGTGGGGTTCCGACTACTTCGACCCGAACTCCAACGCCGATACCTTTACCAGCAACCCCGACAACTCGGATGCCGGCACTGTGAAGACCCTGGCATGGCGCAACACCTTCGAAGCGCCGGAACTGGACAAGGAAGCCAAGGCTGCCCTGCTGGAGCGCGACAACGCGAAGCGCGCGGCCATGTATCAGGACATCCAGAAAAAATATCTGGCCAACAGCCCGTTCGTCTTCATCTTCCAGCAGACCGAGGTGGCCGGCTACCGCAAGGGCCTGACCAACTTCAAGCTGGGCCCGAGCTTCGATACCAACTATGTCGGCACGATCGGCAAGGAATGATCCGGCAGGACTGGTAGATTGAGCATCGTCGAACCAACGATGGAAGCACGGCCGAAACCCGGCCGTGCTCTTCCTATTGCCAAGGCGGTCGGCCGCTTCTTCATTGCGGCCGTCACCACCTATCTCGGCCTCCTGGCCGTCACCTTCTTCATCGGTCGCGTCGTGCCGATCGATCCGGTCCTCGCCATTCTTGGTGACCGCGCCCCAGCCCATGTGGTCGAGCGTGTGCGTCGCGAGATGGGCTTCGACCTGCCGCTCTACGAGCAGTTCTACATCTACATCAAGGGCATTCTTGCCGGCGATTTCGGCACCTCGGTGCTGACCACCAACCCTGTGATGGTCGACATCAAGCGCGTCTTCCCGGCGACGATCGAGCTTGCAACGCTCGGCACCATCATCGGCTCCGTGATCGGCGTGCCGCTCGGCGTGCTCGCGGCGGTCAAGCGCGGCAGCTTTATCGACCAGATCGTCCGCGTCATCGGCTTGATCGGCTATTCGGTGCCAATCTTCTGGCTGTCGTTAATCTCGCTGGTGATCTTCTACGCCAAGCTGCGTTGGGTCGCCTTCCCGGGCCGGATCGACATCGTCTTCGAATATACGTTCACGCCGGTCACCGGCTTCTACCTGCTCGATAGCGCCATGCAGGGCCAATGGGACGTCTTCTACGACGTCTTCCGCCATATCATCCTGCCCGCGTCGCTGCTGGGCTACTTCTCGCTCGCCTATATCAGCCGCATGACCCGCAGCTTCATGCTGAACGAGTTGAGCCAGGAATATGTCGTCGCCGCCCGCGCCAAGGGACTGTCGGAAACCCGCGTCATCTGGGGCCACGCATTGCGTAATGCCGCCGTGCCGCTGGTGACGGTCATCGCGCTGTCCTATGCTGGCCTGCTCGAAGGCTCAGTGTTGACCGAAACCGTCTTCTCCTGGCCCGGTATCGGCCTCTACATCACCAACTCGCTGCAGAATGCGGATATGAACGCCGTGCTTGGCGGCACGATCGTTATCGGTACCGTCTTCATCGGCATCAACCTCTTGTCTGATCTTCTTTATCGGACCCTCGATCCCAGGACCCGAAGCCGATGAGCATGCAGGCAAACACGACAGCCCCGATCAGCCGCCGTGAGTGGCTGCTTTCCGATCGGCCGCAATCGCGCACCCAGGCTCGCCTGGGTCGCGCCTATGTCACCTGGCGGCAGTTCAGCGCCAACCGTCTTGCGGTGGTCGGCCTCGTCATCATTATCGCCCTGCTGCTGATGGCAGCCTTCGCCGGTGTTCTCGCGACCCACTCGCCCGTCATCGGCGATCTTCGCAACGCGCGTCTGCTGCCACCCGGCAGCGAAGGCTATATCCTCGGCACCGACGATCAGGGTCGCGACATCTTTTCGCGCCTGATTTACGGCTCACGGCTGACGCTGATGGTCGTGGTGCTGGTCGCGATCATCTCCGCCCCGATCGGCCTTCTCGTCGGAACCGTCTCCGGCTATGCCGGCGGATGGGTCGATGCCGTGCTGATGCGCATTACCGATATCTTCCTCGCCTTCCCGAAGCTGGTGCTGGCGCTGGCATTCGTCGCCGCCCTCGGCCCCGGTATCCAGAACGCCATCATCGCCATCGCCATTACCTCCTGGCCGCCCTACGCTCGTATCGCCCGCGCCGAAACGCTGACGGTCCGCCGCTCCGACTATATCTCGGCTGTTCGGCTGATGGGCGCCTCGCCATTGCGCATCGTCGTCCGCCACGTCATGCCGCTCTGCATTTCGTCGCTGATCGTGCGTGTAACGCTCGATATGGCAGGTATCATTCTGACCGCCGCCGGTCTCGGCTTCCTGGGCCTCGGCGCCCAGCCGCCGTTGCCGGAATGGGGAGCGATGATCGCCTCGGGCCGCCGCTTCATCCTTGACCAGTGGTGGGTTGCCGCCATGCCCGGCATCGCCATCCTCGTTGTCAGCCTCGGCTTCAACCTGCTTGGCGACGGCCTGCGCGACGCGCTTGACCCGAAGGAGAGCGGCCAGTGACCGATCTTCTCACCGTCAAGAACCTCAAGGTCAGCTATCCAACCCGCACCGGCGTTATCGAAGCCGTCCGTGGCGTCTCCTTCACGCTCGGCAAGGAGCGTCTCGGCATCGTCGGCGAATCCGGCTCAGGAAAGTCCCAGACCGGCCGCGCCATCATGGGGCTCACCCCCGGCCATGGCATCGTCACCGCCGATACGCTCAATTTCAACGGCATGGATCTGCTCTCGGCATCCCCGAAGCAGCGCCGGCTGCTGCGTGGCAAGCGCATCGCCATGGTGCTGCAAGATCCGAAATATTCGCTCGATCCCGTCATGACGATCGGCAAGCAGATCTGCGAAACCCTGCGCACCCACGAAAAGATCGGCAAGGGCGAGGCACGCGATCGCGCCATCGCCATGCTGGAGGCCGTGCAGATCCGCGAACCGCAGCGCGTCTTCGATCTCTATCCGCACGAGGTCTCGGGCGGTATGGGGCAGCGCGCCATGATCGCCATGATGCTGATCGCCGACCCCGAGCTGCTGATCGCCGACGAACCGACCTCGGCGCTCGATGTGACTGTGCAGCTCGACGTTCTGCGCATCATGGACCGCCTTGTTGCCGATCGCGGCATGGGATTGATCTTCGTTTCGCACGACCTGCGGCTTGTCTCCTCTTTCTGCGATCGTGTCATCGTCATGTATGCCGGCAAGATCGTCGAGGAGCTGAAGGCTTCGGAACTCAAGAACGCCCAGCATCCTTACACACAAGGACTTTTGAACTGCATGCCGTTGATCGGTGAAAACAGGCATCCATTGCCGGTGCTGGACCGCAAGCCGGAGTGGGCCGCATGAGCGCTGCACTGTCGGTCGACAACATCTCCGTCATCTACGATCACTTTCATGCGCTGAAGGACGTCAGCGTTGACATCGGCGAAGGCCAGTCCTTCGGGCTCGTCGGTGAATCCGGCTCAGGAAAGTCAACGCTGCTTCGCGCCGTCGCCGGTCTGGCGCCCGTAAAGAACGGGTCCATCAGCATTCACGGCGAACCGCTCGTTGGCTCGAAGCGCAGCAAGGCTTTCTACCGCAAGGTCCAGATGGTCTTCCAGGATCCCTATGGCTCGCTGCATCCGCGCCAGACCATCGATCGCCTGCTGCTCGAGCCGTTGGCCATCCACGGCATTGCCGACAGCGAAACGCGGATCGCCCGCGCGCTGGATGAAGTCGGCCTCGGAAACGGTTTCCGCTTCCGCTATCCGCACCAGCTTTCCGGCGGCCAGCGGCAGCGTGTCGCCATCGCCCGCGCGCTGATCGTCGAGCCCTCGATCCTCCTGCTCGACGAGCCGACGTCGGCGCTCGATGCCTCGGTTCAGGCGGAGGTGCTCAACCTGCTGGAGCAGGTGCGGCGCGACCGCAAGCTGACGTTTGTCATGGTCAGCCACGACTTGGGTGTCATCACCCATATGTGTGAAAACCTCGCCGTGATGAGAAGCGGCGCCGTTGTCGAACGCCTGACTGCGGCGCAACTGGCGAAGTCGGATGTTCACGAGGACTACACGAAAAGTTTGATGATCGCCAGCAAGGGCTTCGTGAAAGCCTGAAACCCAGTGTTTTCAAGCAATTGAAATCTTTGACGATTGGCCGTGATTAACGCTAATAGCTTGTTAAACACGACCAATCGACTAGACTATTGACAGCTGCCTTGCTTCTGTCATGATCCCGTTAACGTTTGTTAGTTTTCGTGATCATGGAGATGAGGCATGTTCTTTCTCGGCGGCATGACCATGGGTTACTTCGCTCCCCCGGCAAAGGCCAAGCGGGGCGCGACGGCATTGTTCAAGGCGGCCAAGCGCAACCGCAGGGCCAAGGCAAAGCCGACTGCCTCCTTCCCGACGCTCCCCTTCAAGGAAACGGCGGTCGAGCGCTCGCTGATCTGGGCTTGGCGCACCATCTGTTAGCGCGCCCGACTTCACTTGACGTGATAACGGAACGAATTTTCTCAGTAGCCGTTATCCGACAGAATTCTATCTCTACCAAGCTGGTAGACAATATAAGAAACTGGCTCGGAATAAGAGCTATAAAACAGGCGGAGGCAAACATGGCAGACTTGGGTATCTCACATACTCATGCGGACCACTACGGTTCCGTACGATCGAAGAAGCCGGCGACGGCCAAGAGCCGCCTCCATTTCGCGATCAATGTTACGCTCATCGGCGCAGCATTCGCGTTTGTCGCCGCCGTCGTGTGCGGCGTCATCGGCTAAGCCGCTCAAACCATTACGGAACAAACCGGGCAAGTCATCGTTATCTGGTCAGCAACGACTAAGGAGATGGCATAATGCTCTACTACGCACTCGTATTTCTTGTTGTAGCTCTCATTGCCGGCGTACTCGGCTTTGGCGGCATCGCGGGAGCTTCAGCGTCGATCGCCCAGGTCCTGTTCTTTATCTTCCTGGTGCTCTTTGTTGTTTCGCTTGTCGCACGTTTGTTGCGCCGCGTATAAACCCAGAAAAATCAAACGGATCCGGCGCCCTTTGGACGCCGGATTTTTCGTGTGTGCGCCACTTGCCGAGACCTCTTGACTTGAATTGTCGCAATAGTGTCCAACTTTCCCGATTGGCTTAGCGGGGAAGCACGGCGCAATCTCTTATCTTCCAGCCCAGTCATTCGACCGTTCACGCCTAAATCGATTCGCATTGCCGTTCGATCGCAGCTGCCATTGTTTCTATAGCACCTGTAAAAGACCGGTATTGTTCATGTGGCAGTCATATATGGCAGTGCACAAGGCAGCGTAATTCCCATAACTTTGTTTGGATCCAGAACCGAACCCATGTCTATTTCCCCCACGTCTCCGAGCCCGTCCCGCGACACCGAAACCAAGCAGATCGATCACAACGACTCGATCCGCTCGACCTATATGTCGATCGAAGACATCAAGGCGATGGGCGCATCTGCAGCGACTTCAGGCGTGAATTCGCTAGTTGCCTTTGCGCCGTTCGACTTCTTCGCAAGGCACAAGGAGAACGAGAAGGAAATCCTGCGGGTTTACCGAACCACCGCAGCGGATGTGGAGGCCGGCGAGACGATCACGCCGGCGGCGGAATGGCTTCTGGACAACCATTACATCGTTGAGGAAGCGATCCAGGAGGTCCGCCGCGACTTCCCGAAACGTTTCTACCGCGAACTGCCGACGATCGACATGAACGGCACGCGCATTCCGCGCACACTGGCGCTGGCATGGCTTTATGTCGCCCACACCCACAGCACCATCTCCCAGGAAAGCCTGACGGCGCTCGTCGACGGCTTCCAGGAGCATGAGACGCTGCGGATCGGCGAACTCTGGGCGCTGCCTTCGCTCGTGCGTTACGTCCTCGTCGAAAACCTGCGCCGCATTTCGATCCGTGTCGAGCGCAGCCGACGCATGCGCCGCCGCGCCAACGAGGCCGCCGACGAACTGGTCCGCCTGACCGATCCGGTCAAGGCCGGCGAGTATCTGAAAACGCTCGAACCGCTTGCAGAAGACAACACCTTCTCCACGCAGTTCCTCTACCGCATGCGCGACGGCTCGCAGACGTCGAGCGTGGCAATCTCGTGGCTTGACGAGCGTCTGGAAGCACTCGGCCGCGATACCGAAGCGACGACGATGGCCGAGCACAGCCGTCTGTCCTCCGGCAACGTGACGATGGGCAACATCATCCGCAGCCTGCGCGAGATCGACGACGCCGAATGGTCCGTCTGGGTGGAGCAAGTCAGCCACGTCGACAAGCTGCTCTGGGACAACTCCGACTACGGCCTCCTCGATTCCGGATCGCGCAACAAGTATCGCAAGCAGATCGAAAAGCTTGCCAAGCGCTCCACCATGACCGAAATGGAAGTGGCGCAGCTGGCGCTCGACATGACGGAAGAAGCGAAAGCTTCAGGAAAAGACGAGCCGCATGAGCCAAATGTCGGCGGCTTCCTGGCCGGCGCCCAGCGCCCCAAGCTCGAAGCGAGGGCGAATTACAGCCCGACCTTGGTCCAGCATTTCGTTCGCACCGTCCGCAGTTTCAACTGGCTGTCGATCGCCGTCCCGGTGCTGCTGCTGACCATCCTTGCCATGGTCGTCGTCGGCCATTTCATGGCAAGCGCAGGCATGGGTCCGGCCGAGATCATCCTCCTGCTGATCATGTTCTCGCTTCCAGCATCGGAAGGCGCCACGGGTCTCTTCAATACCGTGCTGTCATTCTTCGTGACGCCGGCACGTCTTGTCGGTTACGAGTTCAAGGAAGGCATTCCCGAGGACGCCCGCACCCTGCTCGTCGTTCCCTGCCTGATTTCGAACCGCGATAGCGTCGACGAACTCGTCCGCAACATCGAGGTTCACTATCTCGCCAATCCGCGCGGCGAAATCTATTTCGCGCTGCTCAGCGACTGGCCGGACAGTCAGGTCGAGGAAACGCCTGCCGACCTCGAAGTACTCGACTACGCGCGCCGCGAAGTCGCCAATCTTTCCGCCCGCTACGCCTATGACGGCAAGACCCGTTTCTATCTCCTGCACCGCCGCCGCCTCTACAATCCCTCGGAAGGTGCGTGGATGGGTTGGGAGCGCAAGCGCGGCAAGCTGCATGAACTGAACATGCTGCTGCGCGGCGACCGCGACACCACCTATCTGCCGGGCGCCAATATCGTGCCCGAAAACGTCCAGTATGTGATGACACTCGATGCGGATACGCGCCTGATGCGCGACACGGTCACCAAGCTGGTCGGCAAGCTCTATCATCCCACCAACCGTCCGGTCATCAACCCGGAAACCGGCCGCGTCGAAAGCGGTTACGGCGTGCTGCAGCCGCGCGTGACGCCGTCGCTGACCACAGGCAAGGACGCGTCCGTCTTCCAGCGCGTTTTCTCGATCAATCGCGGTCTCGACCCTTACGTCTTTACCGTTTCCGACGTCTACCAGGACCTCGCGGGCGAGGGCACTTTCACCGGCAAGGGCCTCTATCACGTCGACGCCTTCGAGGCGTCGCTGAAGGGCCGCATCGAGGAGAACTCGGTTCTCAGCCACGATCTTCTCGAAGGCTCGATGGCTCGTTGCGCGCTCGTCACAGACCTTGAGCTGGTGGAAGACTTCCCGACCCGTTACGAGGTCGAAACCTCGCGCCAGCATCGCTGGGCCCGTGGCGACTGGCAGCTGCTGCCCTACATGTTCAGCACCACGCGCGGCGTTACCGCGCTCGGCCGCTGGAAGATGTTCGACAACCTGCGCCGCTCGCTGACACCGATCGCATGGTTCTTCGCATCCGTGCTGGGCTGGTATTTCATGGATCCGCTCGGCGCTTTGATCTGGCAGATCGTGCTGATCTTCTGCCTGTTCGTTGCCCCGACGCTGTCTCTGATCAACGGCATCATTCCGCGAACCAGCGATATCGTCGCCCGCGCCCATCTCTACACCGTCTGGTCCGACATCCGCGCCGCCAACGCCCAGGTTGCGCTGCGCATCGTCTTCATCGCCGACGGCGCCTGCATGATGGCCGACGCCATCGGCCGCTCGCTCTACCGCCTCTTTTTCAGCCACAAGCTGATGCTGCAGTGGAAGACCGCCGCAAGCGTCCAGGCTGGCAAGCAGGGCACCATCTGGTCCTATTACAAGGCCATGTGGCATGCGCCGGTTCTGGCCCTTCTCGGCCTCGCCTTTGCGGTTCTCTCCGGCGACAAGGCCTTCCTGGTAGGCATTCCCTTCGCGACGCTTTGGGTGCTCTCGCCGCTGGTCGCCTACTACGTCAGCCAGTCCGCCGAAACCGAAGACCGTCTCGAAGTGGCGGAATCCGTTTCCAACGAACTGCGCAAGATCGCTCGTCGCACATGGCGCTATTTCGAGACGTTCACCACGGCCGAGCAGAACTTCCTGCCGCCTGACAACGTCCAGGAAACACCGCACGTCATCGTCGCCACCCGCACGTCTCCGACCAACATCGGCGTCTATCTTCTGTCCGTGGTTTCCGGCCGTCAGTTCGGCTGGTTCTCCTTCGAGGAAACCATCGAGCGTCTGGAGCAGACGATCGCGACCGTCGACAAGATGGAAAAGTTCCGTGGTCACCTGTTCAACTGGTACCACACCGACACGCTCGAGACCCTTGGACCGCGCTACGTGTCCGCTGTCGACAGCGGCAATCTCGCCGGCCATCTGATCGCGATCTCGTCCGCCTGCCGAAACTGGGCCGAAGCGCCGTCCGCGCACATGCAGGGCAGCCTCGATGGCGTTGGTGACACTGCCAGCATTCTCGAGGAAGTGCTGGCTCAGTTGCCGGACGACCGCAAGACGGTTCGCCCGCTGCGCCGCCGCCTGGAAGAACGCATCATCGGCTTCCAGAACGCGCTCGCCGCCGTCAAGCGCGAGCACGAATTCGCATCGATCCGCATCATCAACCTGTCGGTTCTTGCCCGCGACATACAGAAGCTGGCCGCCAATCTCGACCACGAGGTGAAGTCGGCGCTCAGCACTGAAGTCACGCAGTGGGCGGAAGCGCTGGTCAAGGTCTGCGAAGCGCATATCTCCGACAGCACCTTCGATCTCGCCAACATCGATGCCCTGCGCCCGCGCCTCACGGCGTTGCGCGACAAGGCCCGCGATCTTGCCTTCTCGATGGACTTCGGCTTCCTGTTCCGTCCGGAGCGTCGCCTTCTGTCGATCGGCTACCGCGTCGAAAGCGGCGAGCTCGATCAGGCCTGCTACGACCTTCTGGCCTCCGAATGCCGCCTCACCAGCCTCTTCGGCATCGCCAAGGGCGATCTGCCCACCGAACACTGGTATCGCCTCGGTCGTCAGGTCGTGCCGGTCGGCTCGCGCGGGGCGCTGGTCTCCTGGTCCGGCTCGATGTTCGAATATCTGATGCCGCCTCTGGTCATGCAGGAGCGTGGCGGCGGTATCCTCAACCAGACCAACAATCTGGTCGTGGTTGAGCAGATGAACTACGCTCGCAAGCTGGGCATTCCGTGGGGCATCTCGGAAGCGGCCTTCAACGCTCGCGACCACAACCTCAACTACCAGTACACGAACTTCGGCGTCCCAACGCTTGGCCTCAAGCGCGGCCTCGGCCACAACGCCGTCATCGCGCCCTACGCCTCGATCCTCGCCAGCCAGTACAACCCGCCGGCTGCCGTCGAAAACCTCGAGCGCCTGCGCAAGCTGGGCGCGCTCGGCAAGTACGGCTTCCATGACGCCGTCGACTTCACGCCGACCCGCGTTCCCGAGGGCAAGACCTGCGCGATCGTTTACAACTACTATGCCCACCACCACGGCATGTCGATCGCAGCCGTTGCCAACGTCGCCTTTAACGGCCACCTGCGCGAGCTCTTCCACTCCGATCCTGTCATCGAGGCAGCGGAACTGATGCTGCAGGAAAAGGCGCCACGCGACATCCCCGTGATGAGCGGCAAGCACGAATCGGACACGCCCGCCAGCATCCAAGACGACCTGCTGCGGCCGGAAATCCGGAAGATCTTCGATCCTGCCGCCCGCGACCGCGAACTGGTCTTCCTCTCCAACGGTCACTACTCGCTGATGCTGACCGCCACCGGCGCCGGTTATTCGCGCTGGAACGGCCAGTCCGTCTCGCGCTGGAAAGCCGACCCGACCGAAGACCGCTGGGGCACCTTCATCTTCCTGCGCGACACCACCTCCAACGAATGGTGGTCGGCAACCGCAGAGCCGAAGAGCATCGAAGGCGAGCAGGTCAAGGTTCTTTTCGCCGATGAAAAAGCCGAGTTCACCAAGACCGTCGGCGAGCTCACCAGCGAGGTCGAATGCATCGTCGCCACCGAGCACGATGCCGAAGGCCGCCGCCTGACGCTGCTCAACACCGGCAGCGAAGACCGCTTCATTGAAGTGACGTCCTATCTCGAGCCGGTTCTCGCCACCGACGATACCGACAACGCCCACCCTGCCTTTGCCCGCATGTTCGTCAAGACGGAAATCGGCAAGCGCGGCGACGTCATTCGTGTCGAGCGCAACAAGCGCGACGGCAACGAACCGAACATTTCCGTTGCCCACCTGATCGTCGACAACGCCGGCGCAACCCGCCACACCGAGTTCGAAACCGATCGCCGCAAGTTCCTCGGCCGTGGCCGCACACTGGCCAATGCTGCGGCATTCGATCAGGGCGCCACGCTCTCAGGTACTGATGGCTTCACGCTCGATCCCGTGTTGTCACTGCGCCGCACCGTGCGGGTGCCTGCAGGCAAGAAAGTCAGCGTCATCTTCTGGACGATCGCCGCACCCACCCGCAACGAGATCGACCAGGCCGTCGACCGCTACCGCCACGCCGACGCCTTCAACCACGAGCTCGTGCAGGCGTGGACGCGTACCCAGGTGCAGATGCGCCATGTCGGCGTCACCTCGCAGCAGGCGTCCGCCTTCCAGCATCTCGGTCGCCACCTCGTCTATCCAGACATGTATCTGCGTGCGGATGCAGCGGCGGTACAGGCCGGTATGCAGTCGCAATCCTCGCTCTGGCCGTTGGCGATTTCGGGCGATTTCCCGATCTTCACCCTGCGCATCAACGACGACATGGATCTCGATATCGCCAAGGAAGCCTTGCTGGCGCAGGAGTATCTGCGCTCGCGCGGCGTCACCGCCGATCTCGTCATCATGAACGAGCGGGCCTCCTCCTATGCGCAGGACATGCAGCACGCCGTTGACCAGATGGCCGAGAACGTCAGGCGCCTCGGCCAGGCCGATGGGCTGCGCCAGCACATCTTCACCGTCCGCAAGGATCTGATGGAGGAATCAACCTATCACGCGCTGATCTCCGCTTCGCGTGTCACCTTCCATGCCAAGAACGGCAAGATCATCGATCAGATCAACCGCGCCGTGGCGCTGTTCGCACCGTCCAAGGAGGAGCAGCAGGAACTCGAGCAGGCCAACACGACCAAGTCCCGCACCAAGCGGACCGCGACGATCGCCAAGGCTTCGGTTCCAACGCTTGTTATCGAAGAGCACGGCGACCTGAACTTCTGGAACGGCATCGGCGGCTTCTCCGGCGATGGGCGCGAATACATCGTGCGCGTCCCCGGCGGCCATGCCACGCCGCAGCCGTGGATCAACGTGATTTCGAACGAGAAGTTCGGCTTCCACGTCTCCGCCGAAGGCGCTGGTTTCACCTGGAGCACCAACTCGCGTGATTACCAGCTGACGCCTTGGTCGAACGATGCCGTCGTCAATCGCTCCGGCGAGGCAATCTACGTCGTCGATCGTGACAGCGGCGCCGTCATGACGCCGTTTGCGGCCCTCTCGAACCGATCTGACATCCAGTTCGAGGCGCGCCATGGTCTTGGCTATTCGGTCTTCTCCAGCGTCCAGAACGAGGTCTCTCTCGAACTGACCCAGACGGTCGATCGCGAGAGGCCGGTGAAGCTGCAGCGCATGCGGCTGCGCAACAATGGCAGCGGCGTGCGCAAGCTTCGGCTCTACGGCTATGTCGAATGGGTACTCGGCAACAACCCGCAGAAGACGGCGCCTTTCATCATCTCGGAGCATGACGCCGACACCGGCGCCCTGTTTGCCAGCAACAACTACAGCATCGACTATTCCGGCCGCGTCGCCTTCTTCGCTGCCAGCGAAACGCTCTCGGGCTATACCGCGAGCCGCCGCGAGTTTATCGGCAAGGCTGGAACGATCCTGACACCGGCAGCGGTGAACGCAGCATCGAACCTCTCGAGCAACGTGGAGCTTGATGGCGACCCGGCAGCGGCGCTGTCGATCGATATCGAGCTTGCCGCCGGCGAAGAGCGCGACATCGTCCTCTTCCTCGGCGATACGGCCACGAAGGAAGAAGCACGGGCGCTGATCGCCGATATCCGCAAGACCGAGTTCGACGATGCGGTTCAGGCAAACCGCAGCTTCTGGCACGACTTCACCGGCAAGCTGCAGATCTCCACACCCGATCAGGGCATGAACAATCTGATCAACACCTGGCTCCCTTACCAGAGCCTCGGCTGCCGGATCATGGCCCGCACCGCCTTCTATCAGGCAAGCGGCGCCTTCGGCTTCCGTGACCAGTTGCAGGATACGCTGGCCTTCGTGCTGCACGAGCCTTCCATCGCCCGCAAGCAAATCGTCAATGCCGCATCGCGGCAGTTCCGCGAAGGCGACGTTCAGCATTGGTGGCTTCCGGGAACCGGTGCCGGCGTCCGCACGCTGATCTCGGACGACGTCGTTTGGCTTGCCTATGCCGTGCATCACTACTGCACGGTGACGGGAGACAAGACCGTCCTTGACGAGGAACTGGCCTTCATCGAAGGTCCCGCCCTTCTTCAGGGCCAGCACGACTCCTTCTACCGACCTGAGACATCAGAGGACAAGGTCAGCATCTACGAGCATGCGGCAATCGCGCTGGATCTCGCCATCGCTCGCAAGGGCGAAAACGGCCTGCCGCTCTTCCTCGGCGGCGACTGGAACGATGGCATGAACCGCGTCGGCATCGGCGGCAAGGGCACCAGCGTTTGGCTCGGCTGGTTCCTGGCCGGCGCGCTGCGCTCATTCGCTGCCTTCGCCGAAGAACGTGGTGATAAGGCCCGCGTAGAACGCTGGGGCAAGCACCTGACCGAACTCAAAGCCGCGCTTGAAACCGCAGCCTGGGACGGCGCCCACTACCGTCGCGGCACATTCGATGACGGCAGCCTGCTCGGCTCTACGGAAAGCCTCGAGTGCCAGATCGATTCGATCGCGCAATCGTGGAGCGTCCTGTCGGGCGAAGGTGATCCGGCCCATGCCGCAAAGGCAATGGACTCGGTTCTGGAAAAGCTTGTCGACCGTGACGCACGAATCATCCGGCTGTTCACGCCGCCATTCGCCAACTCGGCGAAGGACCCGGGCTACATCAAGGCCTATCCGCCGGGCGTCCGCGAAAATGGCGGCCAGTATACCCATGCCGCCACCTGGGTGGTCATGGCGCTGGCAGAGCTCAATCGCGGCGACGACGCACTGCGCTGCTTCGAGTTGCTGAACCCGATCACCCATGCCAAGGACCCGGCTTCGGCTGAGCATTACCGCGTCGAACCCTACGTCATCGCTGCCGACGTCTATGGCGACGGCGCGCTGACCGGGCGTGGTGGCTGGACGTGGTACACGGGATCGGCGGGCTGGCTCTATCGCGCAGCCGTGGAAGGCATTCTCGGCATCCGCCTGAAGAATGGCCGCATCCATGTGAGCCCGGCTCTGCCGAGTTCATGGGAAGGCTTCTCCGCGGAAATGGAGCATGCCGGGACCAAATACCTCATTTCGGTCTCAAAATCGTCCCATCCGAGAGGGTACGATCTGACGGTCAACGGACGTCAAGTCACCGATCCCGAAGAGGGATATCCGGTCGGATAACAGCACCTTTCAGGCAAACCATCCGGCGATTCGTTGCGGCCAAAGGGGAAACCTTTTGGCCGCAACTGCGTTTGCAAAATGGAAGCATGGAGAGGTCAATGGTAACGACGCCCGAAAATACGTTCGGTGCAGGACGCAGGATCGCGACCGCGGCACCATCGAAACGAGATACGAGGCTGGACGTTCTGCGCGGATTGGCGCTGATCACCATCTTTATCAATCACGTTCCCGGCCAGATTTTCGAGCATCTGACCACGAAGAATTACGGCTTCTCCGATGCTGCCGAAGCCTTTGTGCTGATCTCAGGCATTGCCGTCGGCATTGCCTACGGCTCACGCTTCAAGATCAGTGCCTGGTTCGAGACCGCCAAGAAATCGACGAAACGCGCCTTTACCCTCTATCTCGCCCACATGATCACCACGTTCATGACACTGGCGCTGTTCGTCATGGGCGCATGGTTATTCCATCGACCGGGACTTCTGTGCGAGATCAACATCCTCGCCGTCCTCACCAATCCTCAGGCCGGCATTCCTTCGCTGATGCTGCTTGGCCACCAGATCGGCTATAACAACATCCTGCCAATGTATGGCGCCCTGATGCTGATGGTGCCGGTCATCCTGCTGCTTGAAGCCAAAAGCCCGCTTCTTGCCCTTGCGGTCTCGGGATCCGTTTGGCTGCTGTCCGGCATTTATGAGATCGCGCCGCACAACATGTTGCTCGACGGCTACTGGTTCCTCAACCCGCTGTCCTGGCAGTTCCTGTTCACGATCGGCATCGTCGGCATGATGCATGTACGCCGTGGCGGCAAGCTGCCGCAACATCCACTGCTGATGCTGCTCGCTGCGAGCTACGTCATCCTCTCCGTCGTTTGGGTGGTCGGCCAGCTCTGGGGCATCGGCAACGCGCTGGCGTCGCTCGGTCTGCCGCCTGTTATCACCGGCTTCGACAAGACCTTCCTGTCGCTTCCTCGTCTGCTGCATGTGCTGGCGCTCGCCTATCTGGTTCTCAATATCGGTGCCATCTCCAGTGCCCTGCGTCGCCCGGAAGACAATCCCCTTGTCATCTTCGGTCGCCACTCCCTGAACATCTTCGTTGCCGGCACGATCTTGGCGATGATCGGTCAGGTGCTGCTCTACATCAACAACGGCGACAAGGTTGTCGGCCCGATCTTCGTTGCGCTGGGCATCGCCATCCAGTTTGCCTATGCTTATCACCTTGAGCGCAAGCGCAAGCTCGGCCGTGTCGCGGCAGGTCTTCAGCGCCCACAGAATGGCGCGATGCAGCCGGTCTCCGTTCGTGCCGATCGCAGCCGCGGCATGGACCGCAAATAGCCACCAGACGACGGCCTCGCTGCTTATTTCCGGTGGCGAAGCCGTTAGCAAAAACCTTGACTCCTGCCCAAAACCTTTTATGAGCAGCGGTGGAAAAGGAAAATCCATGGTTCGTCAAGAACACGCCATTGCTGCATGCAATGACCGGGCACCAGTTGCCGGGATGGATTTCCTCGTTCCGGTTTCTTCCAAAACCAAGGCCAAAACGACGACGAAAACCGTCTGACGTCTCTGGCCTGCCGCTCTCTCCCCGGCTCGGCTGGGGACAGGAAGCCGCGATAATCACGCGCCTTCCCCCCTCACCGATAAGAGGAGAGATGAGAAAGAGAGCTTGAGAAATGGGTTTTAAAGTTGCAGTTGCGGGAGCGACCGGAAATGTTGGCCGGGAAATGCTCAATATCCTCTCCGAACGCGGTTTCCCCGCCGATGAAGTCGTAGCGCTGGCATCGGCGCGCTCGCAGGGCCTTGAGGTTTCCTACGGCGACAAGACGCTGAAGGTCGTGAACCTTGAGAATTACGATTTCTCGGACACCGATATCTGCCTGATGTCGGCCGGCGGCGACGTCTCCAAGAAGTGGTCTCCTAAGATCGGCGCGCAGGGCTGCGTCGTCATCGATAACTCGTCGGCCTGGCGCTACGATCAGGACGTTCCGTTGATCGTTCCTGAAGTGAACCCAGATGCGATCACCCAGTTCACCAAGCGCAACATCATTGCCAACCCGAATTGCTCGACGGCACAGCTCGTCGTCGCCCTGAAGCCGCTGCATGATTTTGCCAAGATCAAGCGTGTTGTCGTGTCGACCTACCAGTCCGTATCGGGCGCCGGCAAGGAAGGCATGGACGAGCTCTTCACGCAGACCCGCGCGGTCTTCGTCGCCGATCAGGTAGAGAACAAGAAGTTCACCAAGCGCATCGCCTTCAACGTCATTCCGCATATCGATAGCTTCATGGAAGACGGCTACACGAAGGAAGAATGGAAGGTTCTGGCCGAAACCAAGAAGATGCTCGATCCGAAGATCAAGGTCACCTGCACGGCCGTTCGCGTTCCGGTCTTCATCGGCCATTCGGAATCGGTCAACATCGAGTTCGAGAATGAGATCACCGCCGATCAGGCCCGCGACATCCTGCGCGAGGCGCCCGGTTGCCAGGTTATCGACAAGCACGAGAACGGTGGCTACATCACGCCTTACGAATCCGCAGGCGAGGACGCGACCTTCATCTCCCGCATTCGCGAAGATGCGACGGTCGAAAACGGCCTGAACATCTGGGTGGTTTCCGACAACCTGCGTAAGGGTGCAGCACTGAACGCGATCCAGATCGCCGAACTGCTCATCAATCGCGGACTTGTGAAGCCTCGCAAGCAGGCAGCTTGAATATTTTATTAACCATGTCTTGTTAAGCCGGTTACTTAAGTTAAGGCTTATCCAAACAGCGGGGCGTCGAAAGCCGCCCCGTCCTAAAGACGGGTAGTCGTGACAACGTTGCCGATGACAGGCCTCCGGCCGGTTCGAGGCTAGGCTGATCGGGATCGGGGTATTCGATGCGCATGACAAGACTTTTGCTGGCGGCAGCGGCGGCTTTCGCACTATTTCAGGCAGTTCCGGCCACGGCCGAGGCAGCACCACAATGCAGCAACACCAGCGCCGGCTTTGGCGATTGGGTGGTTGCCTTCAAGCAGGAAGCGGCAGCCAATGGTGTAAGCCGTTCGGTCCTCGACCGTGCTTTCGCCAATGTTGTCTACAACAAACCGACCATTTCGGCCGATCGCGGCCAGAAGAGCTTCAAGCTTTCCTTCGATGCCTTCATGCAGAAGCGTGGCGGCCAGGCGATCATCTCGCGCGGCAAGGGCATGAAGCGCGCCAACGCAGCCCTCTTCGCCTCCATTGAACGCAAGTATGGCGTTCCCGCAGGTCCGCTGATAGCCATCTGGGGCATGGAGACCGGCTTCGGCAACTACATGGGCACCCAGCACACCATGTCGGCGGTTTCGACGCTCGCATTCGACTGCCGCCGCTCGGCCTACTTCACGGACCAGCTTTACGCTGCACTTCAGCTGGTTGGCGAAGGCTTTCTCAACCCGCAGGCGCGTGGCGCTGCGCATGGTGAAATCGGCCAGACGCAGTTTCTGCCCCGCAACGTCGTGCTTTACGGCGCCGACGGTGATGGCGACGGCAGGGTCGACATGGTCGGCTCGCGCGCCGACGCTCTCGCCTCGACCGCAAACTTCTTGAGGGGCCATGGATGGCGCCCGGGCGCCGGCTACCAGCCAGGTGAATCCAACTTCGCGGCCATCTCCGGATGGAATGCGGCTACCGTCTACCAGCAGGCGATCGCCTATATCGGTCAGCAGATCGACGGCAACTGAGCTGCACGACAGACATTAAAAAAGCGCCGTGAGAACCATCGGCGCTTTTTTCGTGGCAAAAAATGTACTGGCTCAGATTTCCGGACGGATGAAATCTCGGGTTTCGGCATCCATGACCCAAAGCTCGCCGGTCGATATATCGAACCAGGCGCCATGGAGATGGATTTCGCCGGCTTCCTCGAGCGCCTTTATCTCAGGAAACGTCCTCAGATTGTCGATGGAATTGCGGATCGACACGCGCTCCAGCGCCGTCTGCCGTTCGCCCGGCGTCATGATGTCGTTGCTCTGGATCTGTTCGGCCGCCGGCTTCAACAGCGACATCCAGCGACCGATGAAGTCACCAGGCGACAACGGCTCGACGTCAGGATCGAGCGCGGCGCGGATGCCGCCGCAGCGGCCATGCCCCATCACCACGATGTCGGACACCTTCAGCGCCTGAACCGCGAACTCGAGTGCTGCCGATGTCGCGTGGAAATGCCCGTCGGGCTCATAGGGTGGCACCATGTTGGCGACATTGCGCACGACGAACAGTTCGCCCGGTCCGGCATCGAAGATGAGCTCGGGCGCGGCGCGCGAGTCCGAACAGGCAACCACCAGCGTGCTGGGGTTCTGGCCGTTCTCGGCCAACGTCCTGTATCGTTCGCGCGCGTCTGCATAACGCCCGTTCATGAAGTTGCGATAGCCGTCGATGAGTGTATCTGGAAAACGCTGCATGACATTCGATTACAGCGTGCGCGATACAAGATCAATATCGCACTGCGGAATGCGGCGAAACGACAAATCTATGTCTTGCGCCGCTGCGCCGGATGCATCAGGTGCCGCATCTGGACCATGGCCATGGGCGTCGAGAGGCTGGAGGCATCGCTTGCCAGCGTGAGCTCGTCGCTGCCGCGTTTGACGGCGCGGGCCAGCACCTCGTAGACGCTGGCTGTTGCCAGCTGCAGCGCCTTCTCGTCTTCCATGCCTGACTGTAGTCTGGAGAGAAACAGCGCGGCAAGTAGATCGCCCAGCCCGTTGGGCGGGTTGTCGATAACGCGGTGTTCGGCCAGCAGCGCATGGCGCCCGGAGAGATAGAGATTGCCGGTGCCGCCCGCCATCATCGGCACTGCCGATGTGACGAGCATACGCGCCGGCCCAAGCGCAAGCGCCGCCTCCATGATCTCCGTGTTGCTTTCCAACGGCGCGCCTGAGAGCCACGCCAGTTCGTAGCGATTCGGTGTTGCCAGCGACGCGAGCGGGATCAGATGGTCGCGGATCGCTTCGGCGGTTGCCTCAGGCACGTAGAGACCGCCCAGATCGCCCATGACGGGATCGCAGACATAAAACAGATCCGGATTGCGCTCGCGCAGCGAACCGATCAGTCGGGCGACGGACCGAGCTTGCGCCGCATTGCCGAAATATCCCGTAAGCACCGCCTTGACCTCGCCGATCCATGGCGCGCGGATCAGATCGTCGATCGCCGCATCGAAGTCGGCTTCAGTAAAGGTCAATCGCGTTGCTCGTCCATGCCCCGGATGCCAGGGAAGGACGATCGTTGGCAGCGCCCAGACCTGGTGGCCAAGCGTTTCCAAGGCAAAGACGGCCGCACGGTTGCCGACGGAGCCACGCACGACATGGCTTGATATGACGATGACCGCGCCCGGTGCATTCTGCGACATGATGTTCTGATCCAAATTCCGATGCTTTGTTGATCGTCTTTTTGCTGTCGGGCTGTCAACAACCCTTCATCCCAGCGTGATCAAACAGCATACGAATGCAACATCCAGACAACCGGAATGGCATTTCGGCCGAAAACGATCGCCAGCGATGCCAAAACGCACGAAAACTGTCGAAGGCGGTCGTCTTTTAGCGATTTCTTCGCCAAGTCTTCTGCTAACCTGCTGAAAATGACGCAATTGGGAGAACGTCGGAAATGGCCGCTCGAAACAATCCGAAACGGGAAAAGCAGATAGAAAGCGCAAGCAAGATCGCGGCTGCGACCGGCGAAAGATATATCGCACCGGAGATCCTTTTCGGGCGTGCGAGCGGCGATGACCTCGATTCCTACACACCCGAAATGCTGGCACTGTCCGCCGTCCATTGCGCGACTGAACTCGCTGCCTGGAGCGGTAATGCACCGCGAGTAACCGTCGATACCCTGGAGAACGTCGAGCCGAATGGCGTGGCGGTGTCCATCCTTTCTGTCACCGACCACAACATGCCTTTTCTCTATGAATCGGTGATGGGCGAGGTAACGAGCAGCTACCGCGATCTCTACATGGCGGTGCATCCCATTCTGGTCATCGAGGATGGCAAGCAGCCGGAACTCTACAGCGCGGACAATCCAAGCGAGCCCACCAGCCGCGTCAGCCACATCCAGCTTCACATCGCACCGTTGACGGCGGCGCAGTCAGCCGATCTCGTCGAGCGCATCAAGGTTGTGCTCGAGCAGGTTCGCCTGTCAGTCTCCGACTGGAAGCCGATGCTCGACAAGCTCGGCACCGCCATCACCGAACTGTCGTCGCAAAGCGTCGGGCGCCGAAAGGCCGATCGCGACGAGGCCGTCGCCTTCCTCACATGGTTGCGCGACGCGAATTTCACCCTTCTCGGGATGCGTGAATATGTCTACTCCGGCAAGGGCGCGGGCGCCAAGGTCGAGCGCGACAAAGGCACGGGTCTCGGCATCCTTTCGAACCCGGAGGTGCTGGTGCTGCGCACCGGCCGCGACGCCGTCACCACCACGCCCGAGATCCTGGCGTTTCTGGATGGCCCCGACTTCCTGATCGTCACCAAGGCTAACGTCAAGTCGGTCGTCCATCGCCGCGCATACATGGACTATGTCGGCATCAAGCGCTTCGACGCGGACGGTAACGTCACCGGCGAACTGCGAATCGTCGGTCTCTTCACCTCCACCGCCTACACCTCGCTGGCAACCGAGATCCCGCTGCTGCGCTCGAAGATCGAGAAGGTGAAGGAGCATTTCGGCTTCGATCCGATGAGCCATTCCGGGCGCATGCTGGACAACACGCTGGAATCCTATCCGCGCGACGATCTCTTCCAGATCGATACCACCTTGCTCGCAAGCTTTGCCGAGCAGATCAACGATCTGACCGACCGCCCGCGGGTCAGGGTTCTTCCCCGCATCGACCATTTCGACCGCTTCGTCTCAGTGATCGTCTATGTCCCGCGCGAAGAATACGATTCCATCGTTCGCGAGAAGATCGGCACATATCTGAAGACCGTCTATGACGGTCGCGTTTCAGCCTATTACCCGGCTTTTCCGGAAGGCGGCGTCGCCCGTGTGCATTTTATCATCGGCCGCTCCGGTGGCAAGACGCCACGTATACCGCAAGCCAGGCTCGAGGAGGCGATCCGCGTCATTACCGCCCGGTGGAACGATCGGTTCGAGATGCTGGCCGGTCCCAAGGCGCCGCGCATCCGTGTCAGCAACGCCTATCAGGACCTGTTCGCGCCGGAGGAAGCTTTCGGCGATCTCCCCGATATCAAGGCCTGCGCCAACGGCGAGCAGATCCGCATCGAATTCTACACACGCATCAAGGACGACGCGCCGCTGCTGTGCCTGAAGATCTTCCACGCATCCGGCCAGCTTGCCCTGTCGCGCCGCGTACCGCTGCTGGAAAACCTCGGCTTCAGCGTCATCAGCGAGGGCACATTCGATATCGATGTGACGTTGCCTGACGGCAGTGAGCGCCTCGTGGTGCTGCACGACATGGAGTTGCAAGCCCAGGGCAGCACGGAGATCGATATCCAGCGCCACGGCGCCGCGCTTGAGGAAACCTTCCTTTCTGCCTTTTCAGGTCTCATCGACAACGACAATTTCAACCGGCTTATCGTCTCGGCCGGCTTGTCAGCGCGTGAAACGAGCGTGCTGCGCGCCTATGCCCGCTATCTGCGCCAGGCGAGCATCGCCTATTCGCAGGACTATATCGCCACCACGCTCGACAAGTATCCGGCAATCTCATCGCTGGTGTTCAGACTGTTTCACGACGGCCTCGATCCGAAGATCGCTGAGAAGACCCGGGTCAAGAAATCGATCGACCTTCATGCCAGGATCGAAGCTGCGCTTGCCGACGTCCCGAGCCTTGATGACGACCGTATCCTCCGCCGCTATGTCAATGTCGTCGATGCCACGCTGCGGACCAATTATTTCCAGCGCAATCCGGATGGCTCGCAGAAGGCGATGCTTGCCTTCAAGCTCGACCCGCATCTGATCGACGGGCTGCCTGAACCGCGCCCGTTCCGCGAAATGTTTGTCTACGGCGTCGAGGTCGAAGGAGTGCACCTGCGCTTCGGCAAGGTGGCGCGTGGCGGGCTTCGCTGGTCGGATCGCGCGGAAGACTACCGCACCGAGGTACTGGGGCTGGTGAAGGCGCAGCAGGTCAAGAACGCCGTCATCGTGCCCGTCGGCGCCAAGGGCGGTTTCTATCCGAAGAAACTGCCTGTCGGTGGCAATCGCGACGAAATCTTCAACGCCGGCCGCGAGGCCTACAAGACCTACATCCGCACGCTGCTGTCGATCACCGACAATATCGCGGGCGCCGACATCATCCCGCCTGCAGGCACCGTTCGTCTTGACGGCGACGATCCTTACTTCGTCGTCGCCGCAGACAAGGGCACAGCCACCTTCTCCGATACGGCGAATGCCCTTGCCCAGGAAGCCGGCTTCTGGCTCGACGACGCCTTCGCATCGGGCGGCTCGGCCGGATACGACCACAAGAAAATGGGCATCACCGCTCGCGGTGCCTGGGAGACGGTCAAGCGCCACTTCCGGGAGATGGACATCGACATCCAGACGACGCCGTTTACGGTCGCCGGCGTCGGCGACATGTCCGGCGACGTCTTCGGCAACGGCATGCTGCTGTCACCGAAGATCCGGCTTCTGGCCGCCTTCGACCACCGCGACATCTTCATCGATCCGGATCCCGACATGGCAAAGACGCTTGCCGAGAGGCAGCGGCTGTTCAATCTGCCGCGTTCGAGCTGGCAGGATTTCGATAAGGGCCTGCTGTCCAAGGGCGGCATGATCATCTCGCGATCCGCCAAATCCGTCAAATTGACGGCAGCGGCTGCCGCCGCGATCGGTATCGACAAGACAGTCGCCACGCCTTTCGAAGTGATCACGGCAATCCTGAAAAGCCCGGTCGATCTCCTCTGGTTCGGGGGCATCGGCACCTACGTGAAGGCAGCGTCGGAGACCGACGCCGATGTTGGCGACCGCGCCAACGACCCGATCCGAATCAGTGCCAACGATGTGCGCGCAAAGGTGATCGGGGAGGGGGCCAACCTCGGCGTCACCCAACGCGGCCGCATCGCCTATGGCCTGAATGGCGGACGCTGCAATTCCGACGCCATCGACAACTCCGCCGGCGTCAACACATCGGACGTTGAGGTTAACATCAAGATCGCACTCGCGGCTGCCATGCATGACGGCCGCCTGACCCGGCCGAAGCGCGACCAGCTGCTTTCCTCGATGACGGACGAGGTCTCGACGCTGGTCCTGCGCAACAACTACCTGCAGTCGCTGGCGATTTCGCTGACCGAACGCAAAGGCACCGGCAACGGCCTTGAGCTCACGCGTTTCATGGGCGTTCTGGAGACGGCAAAGCAGCTGAACCGCAAGGTCGAGACGCTGCCTGACGACACGACGATGGCCGAGCGTTATGCAGCAAACCGGCCGCTGACCCGGCCGGAAATTGGCGTCCTGCTTTCCTATGCCAAGATCGTGCTGTTTGACGCACTGGCGGCAAGCGACCTGCCGGACGATCCGTATTTCACAACGACGCTTGCACAGTACTTCCCGGCCAAGATGCGCAAGTCGAATGCGGCCGATATCACCAGCCACCGGCTGAAACGCGAGATCGTGGCAACCGTACTCGCCAACGAAGCCATCAACCGTGGCGGTCCGGCTTTTGCGGTCAGCATGATGGACGCAACGGCTGCATCTGCGCCGGAAGTGGTTCGAGCGGCCGTGATTGCGCGTGATAGTTTCGATCTCGCACGCCTCTGGGCCGAAACCGATGCGCTGGACGGCAGGATTTCCGGCCAGATGCAGAACCGGCTCTACGAAGAGATCAGCCATATCTTCACGGTTCTGACGCGGTTGCTGCTGAAGATGCAGATGGCCAAGGCGGGTATTGCCGAAACCATCGATCGTCTGAGAGCAGCGTTCAAGAAGCTTCAGCCGATCTTCGCCGGCCAGACCGTACCCGAGCTTGAAGCACGCAAGGCCGAATACCAGAATGCCGGTGTGCCGGAAGCGCTTGCCGGCGAGATCGCCCGTCTACTCGGATTTGCGCTTGTGCCTGAGATCGTGCAGATCGCCGAGCGCACGGGCGAGCCTCTGGTCCGAGCGGCTGAAAGCTATTTTGCCGTCAGTCAGACATTCCGTGTCGGCCGGCTGCTCGCCGCCGGCGGCCGTATCATCACCTCGGATCACTACGAGAATCTGGCGCTGGCACGCAGCCTCGACCAGATCGCTGGTGCGCGGCGCGATATCGTCATTTCCGCGCTCGCCAACCACGGCAAGGAAAAGCTGCCGGTGCAGGCCTGGCATGCCAGCGACCGCATCCGGATCAACCGCATTGCCGAGGAACTCGCAGGTCTCAGCGATGGTGGCGATCCAAATCTCGCCAGGATTACCGTCGCAGCCGGCTTGCTGACCGATCTTGCCAGAGATGGGGCGAGGTGAGACAGTCCGCTCCGAAATCAGGAGCAGGGCTGTGAATCGCATTGACTGGACCGGAACGCAGCCCGCACGCGCGTCACGCAAGGGCATCTGGGGCTGGATGTTCTTCGACTGGGCGGCACAGCCATTCTTCACGGTTGTGACCACCTTCATTTTCGGCCCCTACTTCGTGGCACGACTGACAGCAGACCCTGTCTCGGCGCAGACGCTCTGGAGCAACATGGCGACGATCTCCTCGGTGATCATCGCCATTCTTTCCCCCATCCTGGGGTCGATTGCCGACCAATCGGGTGCACGAAAGCCGTGGATCGGCTTTTTCGCCGTCATCAAGATCGCGAGCCTTTGCGCCTTGTGGTTCGCGGCACCGGGTTCGCCTGTCATCTATCCGGTCATCTTTATGATCCTGGCGTCGATCGCCGCCGAATTCTCGATCGTCTTCAATGATTCGATGATGCCGCGCCTGGTCGGCCGCGACGAGGTCGGCAAGCTCTCCAACACCGCGTGGGGGCTCGGGTACCTCGGTGGCATGATCGTGCTGATTGCCGTCGTCGCTCTGCTTGCCGGGAGCCCCGAGACTGGAAAGACTATTATCGGCCTCGACCCGCTGTTCAGCCTCGATCCGCATACCGGCGAAGACGCCCGCGTTACAGGCCCGATCTCCGCCATATGGTATCTGATCTTCATCGTGCCGATGTTTCTCTTCACACCCGATGCAAAGCGCGGCCTGCCGTTCGCCGCAGCGGTTCGCTCAGGGCTTGCCGAGGTCAGGCATACGCTTGGGGAGTTAAAGGATCGCCGCCCGCTGCTGCGCTTCCTGATCGCCCGCATGGTCTATCAGGACGGGGTCAACGGCCTGTTGATCCTCGGCGGTGCTTTCGCGGCCGGCATGTTCGGCTGGGCCACGATCGAGATCGGCATCTACGGTATCATTCTCAACGTCATCGCCATCTTCGGCTGCATCATAGCCGGCCGTGTCGATGCACGCATCGGATCGAAGGTCACCATCCTCATCAGCCTGACGCTGCTGCTGCTGGCGACCGCCGGGATCGTATCGACCGGGCCGGGATACACGCTCATGGGCCTGTTACCTCTATCCACCGCCGATTCAGGCGGCCTTTTCGGCACCGCTGCGGAAAAGGCCTATATCGGCTACGGCCTGCTGATCGGGCTTGCCTTCGGACCCGTTCAGGCCTCGTCCCGATCCTATCTGGCGCGGAGCGTCAGTCCCGACGAGGCAGGCCGCTATTTCGGCATCTACGCATTATCAGGCCGCGCCACGAGTTTCATGGCGACCATGCTGTTCTCGCTGATGACTTACGCGACAGGCTCTGCACGGCTTGGCATGGCCACGCTCGTGCTGTTTCTGGCAGGCGGGCTTATCCTGCTGATCCGGACGCCCTATCCCGCGGACAGGGCGTAACCGGGATTTGCTTCATCATCAGTGACGGAAGTGACGCATGCCGGTGAAGACCATGGCGATGCCGTGCTCATTGGCGGCATCGATGACTTCCTGGTCGCGCATCGAACCGCCGGGCTGGATCACCGAGGTGGCGCCAGCCGCAATCATCGACAGTAGACCATCGGCAAACGGCAGGAAGGCTTCCGAAGCAACGGCGGAACCATGTGTCATCGGAACGGCGAGACCAAGCGCCTTCGCCGCTTCCTCGGCCTTCAGACCGGCGATGCGCGCGGAATCGACGCGGCTCATCTGGCCGGCGCCGATGCCTGCCGTCTGGCCGTCCTTGGCGTAAACGACCGCATTCGACTTGACGTGCTTGGCAACCTTGAAAGCAAACTTCATGTCTTCGAGTTCCTGGGCGGTCGGCGCACGCTTGGTGACGACCTTCAGTTCCAGATCCTCGACCATCCCGTTGTCGCGGCTCTGCACCAACAGGCCACCGGACACCGTCTTGGCCGTCAGACCGGCAGATCGCGGATCGGGCAGGCCGCCTGCCGCGAGCAGACGCAGATTGGCCTTGCGGGCGACGATCGCCTTGGCTTCATCCGTTACGCCGGGCGCGATGATGACTTCAGTGAACAGCTTGATGATCTCTTCCGCCGTCTCGGCGTCGAGGATCTGGTTGAGCGCGATGATGCCGCCGAATGCCGAGGTGCTGTCGCAAGCCAGTGCCCGCCTGTAGGCCTCGACGAGACTGGAACCGGTCGCGACGCCGCAGGGGTTGGCGTGCTTGATGATGGCGCAGGCCGGCGACTTTTCCGGCAGGAATTCGGCCACCAGTTCATAGGCTGCGTCGGTATCGTTGATATTGTTATAGGAAAGCTGCTTGCCTTGCAGAAGGGCTGCTGTCGAAACGCCGGGGCGCTGTTCGCCCGTCACGTAGAATGCGGCCTTCTGGTGCGGGTTTTCGCCGTAGCGCATCTCTTCCTTGAGAACGCCACCGATAACGCGGTGGCGCGGCGTATCGATCGACAGCGCTTCTGCGAACCAGTTGGAGATCATCGCATCATAGGCTGCGGTGCGTGCGTAGGCCTTGGCCGCAAGGCGCTGACGGAACGCGTAGCTGGTCTGGCCGGCGTCGGACGACAGCTGCTCCAGCAGCTCAGGATAATCCGCGGGATCGGTGAGGATCGCGACATAGGCATGGTTCTTGGCAGATGCGCGGATCATCGCCGGACCGCCGATGTCGATGTTCTCGACCGTCGTCGGATAGTCACCGCCGGCAGCGCGCACGTCTTCAAATGGATAGAGATTGATGATCGCAAGATCGATACCGTCGATCCCATGTGCCTTCATCGCTTCCTGGTGCTCGGCATCGTCACGGATCGCTAGAAGACCGCCATGCACCTTCGGATGCAGCGTCTTCACCCGGCCATCCATGATCTCGGGAAAGCCGGTGACGTCGGAAACGTCGGTGACAGCGAGGCCCGCGGCAGCGATCGCCTTGTGCGTGCCGCCCGTCGACAGCAGCCGCACACCTCTTTCAGCGAGCGCACGCGCCAGCTCGACGATACCTGCCTTGTCGGACACCGACAGCAAAGCAGTCTTGACAGCAACCTTGTCGGGAGCGGGAATTTTCTTGGAAACGACGGCCATGGGGCTTCTCCGTTCGATGTTCGGGAAACACCCGGCAAGGGGTGCACGGAATATGGCGCCGCGTTAGCACAGCTTTGCGCTCGCGCAAACAGCCCCTAGCTTCTGCGGGACAAAAACCAGCGGATTTCCGGCTTTTCCGGATAGGAGAAGGTGATTTCCATCTGGTCGGACGTGCAGATGCCGGAGGCATCCGCGAAGAACACATCCTCTGAGATCTGCACGGTATTGCCGGGCGACGAAAACAGCCAGCTCTCGCCATCGGGCGCTGTCATCAGCACCGACTCTCGGTCCATCTGCTTGAGGTTGATGGAAGGATGAGCGTGGAAGCGCGCGGTCGCCCGTAACGCACCCTCGCCTCGCCGATCCTCCGAAACCACAAGCCGATCCAGCCCGGTCATGATCGACCCCGTGGCATTCAAGGTCAGCTCGCGCTCATGCAGGGCGCCGAAAGCCTTTAGATAGCCGTCGTGGCTGGCCTTGACGACATCGCGGCCGTCATCCGCCGCTGCGCGTTCGACCTGCACCGTCTTCACCGGATCGGTGATGACATGCGACACGAAGTCAGACGCCGCGAAGCGGCTGGACGACGTGTCGTTCAGCGTCACGGTCGTATGGGCCGCCGTGGTCCGGGCAATCTGCACATACCGGTTTCCCGCAAATTTCGGCGATCCGGAATTGACGATGAAACGATGCTTACCCGACGACATTTCGAATGACAGACATCCCGCATGAACTGTACGCGACAAACCACCGGAGGGTGGCAGTCCGGTATCGGCAATAACCACGGTGCGACCAGCCGCAAGCCTCTGATACCGCGAATGCGGCATCGCCTTGAAGGGTTCGCCAGCCGTCTCGTCGTAGCGCAGCAGCGACACAAGCTCGTTTGCAGAAGTCGATGTCGCGCCGTTGAACAGCGCCAGATCGCCATCCTGATGCCGGAAGAACCGCAACGCCGGATACATGCGATCGACGCCTGAGATCAGCTTCTGCGGCAGATCGTGACCGAGATTGATATAGGTCTGCCGTAGCGGCAGCAGGTCGAGCAGCAGTTCGAGGCCGACGCGCGGGTTGCGCGAGATATGCCCCCCGTCCGGCAGAATCTGGCTATCGAACTCGTTGTCGAGCGCCTCCGACGATTTGCGGATCACGCCGGCACGCGCCGGCATTGCGATCGATGCCATGGCAAGAGCCAGTCGAACGCGAAACCTCACTTCGCCGGGCGGTGCATAATTGGCCATCCGGCGCAGGAAACGCACCTGAAAGGCAAGCGAACGAATGAAGCGGCGATAGAAACCACGATCCGCATTCTGCAGCACCACAGGCGAATGCGACAGCCACGCAATCACACGCGTCGCCGTGACATCGATTTCCCAGGCAATGCCTTCGAGGCGGCTACCGTGGATCGAAAGCCAGCTGTTGACGATGGCGCGGGCGACATTCGAATGAAGATCGTTCTTCTTCGAGCGCATATGGCGCAACCAGCCGAAGCCGTGGAGCCGCATTGCGAACGACCGGGATGGCAGGCTGAAAGTGAAGGGCGATTTGCCGTTCGTCTCGAGCATCCGACCGGCCAGTGGAAAACGGCCGTTGATGATCTCTTCCGCCACATGCGAATCGACCGGCCGGAGATCCGTCGGCGCCACGATCAATCGTTCCGGGACATAGACTGTATGCCGGAACAGCCGTAGGCGCACATGTGCGACGCGGCAACGTGCCCGCCGCCAAGCCTCCCTGAGGTAAAGACCTGAAAACCGTCCGGACCGCATTTCTATTGTCTATTGACCCATCTGCTGAGGATTGGATGCACAAGTCCGAAAACGGCACCAGCCGTCGATGATTCTGCGCGATTGCTTAACTATGCCAGTTGCTTGCCGATCAGGCAACACGGCGCAGCACGGCGGCGTAGAAACCGTCAAGCCCGGGCGCAAATCCGTCGGGAAGCACCAGCATGTCAGGCGTCGTGCGGAATTCGCCGAGTGGGCTGATTGCCTGCTCAAGTCCTGGCCAGCGTGCGGTATCGATTGCCACGCGTTCAAAGCCGCGCGTGTCGGACAGAACCTGCGCCACAACCGCTTCGCCCTCGCTCGGATCGAGCGAGCAGTTCGAGAACACGATCATCCCGCCCGGCTTCAACAGCCTCAGCGCGTAGCGCAGCAAGCGCTCCTGCAAGGCGGCGAGCTTTGCGATATCCTCAGGACCCTTCGTCCACAACACGTCGGGATGCCGGCGTGTGGTTCCCGTCGACGAGCAAGGCGCATCGAGCAGGATTGCGTCGAAAAGTTCCTCGGGCGCATATTTCGTCAGGTCTTCTGCCACCGTTTCCGCCGTCAGACCCAACCGATCGAGATTTGAACGCAATCGCTTGATGCGGTTTTCCGACTGCTCCACGGCGATGACGTTGCCGCCTGCCAGAATAAGCTGTGCGGTCTTTCCGCCGGGCGCAGCGCAGAGGTCAGCGACGCGCTTGCCGGAGAGGTCGCCGAACAGCTGCGCCGGAATGCTGGCAGCCGCGTCCTGCACCCACCATGCGCCGTCCTCGAACCCCTCGAGCGCTGGAATGCCACCCTCGAATGCAGCGAGCCGGATACCGCCGGTCGGCAGAACGATCCCGTTGAGCTTCGCCGCCCAACCCTGGGCATCGGATTTGACGCTCAGGTCGATGGCGGCTGGCAGAAGCTGCGAATTCGAGATTGCCTGCGCGGCCTCGCGGCCATAGGCCTTTTCAAGTCGCTGGAGAAACCACGCCGGCATCGCCGGGATGCTCTCGATCTGCTGCAGTATCTCTGCTTTTTCGCGGCCGAGACGACGCAGGACCGCATTGACGACCTTGGCGAACCGTCGGCTCCTCGGATCCTGGTTCGCCTGTTCGACCGCAATGTCGACCGCGGCATGATCGGGAACATCGAGATAGAGAATTTGCGCCACAGCGATCGACAGCACATGCTGCAGAGATCGCGCGCCCTCTGGCAGCGGAGAATCCAGCAAAGAACTGATGGCCGCTTCGATGCGCGGCAGGTGTCGGAGCGTGGTATTCAGGATGGCGCGCACCAGCCCGCGGTCGTCATCCTGCAGAGCCTTGTAGGCGGGATTGCCGTGCTCGTGGTCGAGCGCGCCATCGAGCGGCAATTTGCGGTCGATGACTGCCGCGAGAATCTTTGCCGCCGCCGCGCGCGCTTGAAATCCGGGTTTGACCGGGCCGGACGACGCCGACGAGGCGGTTGATTTCTGCTTATGAAATGGCTTTTTCTTGCCGTCTGAACTCAAGACCAGGGACCTTTTGGTGGTTGCGAGCCACCGCGGCTGAAGCCGGCATCCGGAACAGAGCGCGATTTGCGCACCGCATTAGCAGCACGAGCCGGCGGCGTCGAGGCATTCGTCATGCCGCGCGCCATTTCCTGCAACGCCGCAATGCGATTATCCGTGTTCGGATGCGTCGAAAACAGATTGTCCATCCCGGCGCCGGTCAGCGGATTGATGATGAACATGTGCGCGGTCGCGGGGTTTCGTTCCGCGTCGTAGTTCGGGATATTGGACGCGCCCCGCGCGATCTTTCCAAGCGCGGAGGCCAGCCAGAGCGGATTGCCACATATTTCGGCGCCGCGCCGGTCTGCCGAATATTCGCGGGTCCGGCTGATCGCCATCTGCACCAGCATCGCCGCCATTGGCGCGACGATCATCGCCAGCAGAACGCCAACAAAACCTAGCGGATTGTTGTTGTTCTCACGGTTTCCGCCAAAGAAGAACGCAAAATTGCCGAGCATCGAAATCGCACCGGCAAGTGTCGCCGTGATGGTCATCGTCAGCGTGTCGCGATTCTGAACGTGCGCGAGTTCGTGTGCCATCACCCCCGCAACCTCCTCCGGTGAAAGCGCGCTCAACAGCCCTGTCGATGCAGCGACCGCAGCATTTTCCGGATTGCGACCGGTTGCAAAGGCGTTGGGCTGCGGGCTGTCATAGAGGTAGACCTTCGGCATCGGCAGGCCGGCATTGCGCGAGAGATCGCGAATGATGGCAAAGAACTCCGGTGCATTGCGCTCGTCCACCGCCTGCGCACGATAGGCGGACAGCACCATGCGGTCGGAATTCCAATAGGAAAAGAAATTCATGCCCGCGGCCACCACAAAGGCAATCATCATGCCGCTGCGACCACCGATCATGAAACCGATGACCATGAACAGCGCGGTCATGAAGGCGAGCAACATGGCAGTACGAACAAGGTTCATCATCATCTCCATTCAAGGCGAGAGCGTAGTTTCTCATCGAAGGGTTTCAATCCCGGCGCCAGCGCCTTATAATTTGGTTATTCATCGATCATTTTCAATGTTTGTAGACAGGCGCGCGTGATGCAGGAAGCGGACAACGACAATATGGAAGCACCGGCGACCGAAGCCGGCGAGCCGCCACGCAAGATGCTGTCACCAGCCGCCAAGCGCGCCCTTGCCGAAGCGGAAGAACGGCGCCGCAGTGAGCAACAGACGGACATGCCCACAGAGATCGGCGGTAGAGGCGGCGCTGACCCGGCCCGTTTCGGCGACTGGGAAATCAACGGTAGAGCCATCGACTTCTAAGTAAATATTCCTATTGACTTTGCCTCGTGATTGGAATTTATTCCTTTTATGATCACGCGCTCTTTTATCTTATGTCTTATTTTCGCGTCGGTTGTTCAGCCGACCATGGCGCGCGACCAGATTCCCGGTCCCGTCTCGGCCGAAATCCTGCGCGTGATCGATGGTGACACTTTATTGGTGGAGGCCAGACCTTGGCCACAACAAACCATGGAAGTCTATGTTCGCATTCGCGGGATCGACGCGCCGGAAATGCATTCCAAATGCGCGGCGGTGAGACAAGCGGGCGTTGATGCGCGCCAAATGCTTGAACAACTGACGGCAGGCTCTCCGCAGCTGCAATTGACCCAGATATCCGGCGACAAATATTTCGGCCGCATACTGGCGGACGTGACGCTTATCGACGGAACGAATCCGGCTCAATTCATGTTGGGTAAGGGGATCGCAGTTGCCTATGATGGCGGCCGCAAGCCGAAGACATTCTGTCCCGAGGAAAACTGAGCCGCCCCGATCTCCCGAAGCGGCTCACAAGCACTACGCCGTTGCCTTGTTCTGTCTGTTGGCGATCAGATCGTCGACGACGGCGGGATCCGCGAGTGTCGATGTATCGCCCAGCGACCCGTAGTCGTCTTCGGCAATCTTGCGCAGAATGCGCCGCATGATCTTGCCGGAGCGGGTTTTCGGCAGGCCTGGCGAAAACTGAATCTTGTCTGGGGCGGCGATCGGGCCAATTTCGTTACGCACATGCTTGACCAGCTGCTGCCGCAATTCGTCCGACCCCTCGTTGCCCGCCATCAGTGTGACGTAGCAATAGATGCCCTGTCCCTTGATCGCATGCGGGTAGCCGACGACAGCGGCCTCCGACACCAGGCTATGCGATACCAGCGCCGACTCCACCTCCGCTGTTCCAAGGCGATGGCCGGATACGTTGAGCACGTCGTCGACACGACCGGTGATCCAGTAATATCCGTCCTCGTCGCGCCGACATCCGTCGCCCGTGAAATACTTCCCCTTGTAGGTGGAGAAATACGTCTGAATGAAGCGCTCATGATCGCCGTAGACCGTGCGCATCTGCCCAGGCCAGCTGTCGGTGATGCACAGGTTGCCGTCGGCGGCGCCTTCCAGAACATTGCCCTCATTGTCCACCAGTTGCGGCTTCACGCCGAAGAACGGCTTCGTCGCAGACCCCGGCTTCAGGTCGGTGGCACCCGGCAGCGGCGTGATCATGTGTCCCCCGGTCTCCGTCTGCCACCAAGTGTCGATGACAGGGCAGTGCTTGTTACCGACGACGTTGTAGTACCACTCCCAGGCCTCTGGATTGATCGGTTCGCCGACCGTTCCAAGCAGACGCAGACTGGAGCGCGACGAACGGGTCACGAAGTGATCGCCGGCTCCCATGAGCGAGCGGATCGCCGTCGGCGCCGTGTAGAAGATGTTGACCTTGTGCTTGTCGATTACCTCCCAGAACCGTCCCTGGTCCGGGAAGTTTGGCACGCCTTCGAACATCAGCGTCGTCGCGCAGTTCGCGAGTGGCCCGTAAACGATATAGGAGTGACCGGTAACCCAGCCGACATCGGCCGTGCACCAGTAGATATCGCCCGGATGATAGTCGAACACATATTCGTGCGTCATCGCGGCATAGACGAGATAGCCGCCCGTCGTGTGCAGCACGCCCTTCGGCTTTCCTGTCGAGCCCGAGGTGTAGAGGATAAAGAGCGGATCCTCAGCTTTCATCTTTGCCGGCGGGCAGTCCGGCTTCACCGTTGCCACTTCCTGATGATACCAGAGATCGCGCCCGGGCGCCCAGCCGGTCTTCCCGCCGGTGCGACGCACCACCAGAACCTTGTCGACAATGACATGCTGGCGTGCGGCAATGTGGATTGCCGTATCGGCGTTATCTTTCAGCGGAACCGGCTTGCCGCCACGCACGCCCTCGTCGCAGGTGATGATGAAGGTTGATTCGCAATCGACGATGCGGCCAGCCAGCGCCTCCGGCGAGAAGCCGCCGAAGACGATCGAATGCACCGCACCGATACGCGCGCAAGCCAGCATCGCGTAGGCCGCTTCCGGTATCATCGGCATGTAGATTGTGACTCGGTCACCCTTCTTGACACCATGCTTTTTCAACACGTTCGCCATGCGGCAGACGTGCTCGTAGAGCTCGTTATAGGTAATCTTCTTGTCGATGTAGGGGTTGTCGCCCTCGAAGATGATGGCGACCTGATTGCCGTTTGTTTTCAGGTGCCTGTCGATACAGTTGTAGGAAACGTTCGTCTGGCCGTCTTCATACCATTTGATCTTGACCTGGCCGGTGAAGGAGGTGTTCTTGACCTTGGTATAAGGCTTGAACCAGTCGATCCGCTTGCCGTGCTTTCCCCAGAATTTATCGGGGTTCTCGACGCTTTCCTCGTACCATTTCTCGTACTTGGCTTTGTCGATAAGGGCATGGCTTTGAACCGGTTTTTGCACCGGGTAGATCTTCTCCGACATCGATTTCCTCCTCATGCGGACACCCGACAGCGACGACGCGTTTCAGGTGGTTTCAAGCATTCATAACAGGTCACATTGACCCGGCAATTAGACAAAGGTCATTTCATTCGCGATCAATTGCAATTATGCGTCACTCCGGTTATATAGCGGCATAATTTCCCGGACATAGTGGTGACAACCCACGGACCGCGACACCGGCGCGGACGACAGAAGGACTATACCTATGGCTCAACAACTGCTTATGCCGAAGGCGACCGCCATTTGGCTCGTCGACAACACAGCTCTGTCTTTCGACCAGATCGCTCAGTTTTGCAGACTGCACCCACTTGAGGTGAAGGCGATCGCCGACGGCGAAGCTGCGCAAGGCATCAAGGGTCTGGACCCGATCTCGACCGGACAGCTGTCGCGTGACGAAATCGAGCGTGCCGAGAAGAACCACGAGCATAAATTGAAGCTTTCCGAGCCAAAGGTCCGCGTTCCGGAATCGAAGCGCCGCGGCCCGCGCTACACCCCGGTGTCCAAGCGTCAGGATCGCCCGAACGCCATTCTCTGGCTCGTTCGCAATCATCCGGAACTGAAGGACGCGCAGATCTCGCGCCTCGTCGGCACGACGAAATCGACCATCGAGCAGATCCGCGAACGCACCCACTGGAACGCCGCCAACCTGACGCCGATGGACCCGGTCACGCTCGGCCTTTGCAGCCAGATTGATCTCGACATGGAAGTCGAAAAGGCCTCCAAGGGCCGTCCGCTTCCAACCGCAGCCGAGCTTGGCGCCACCCTGCAATCCGCGCAGGAAACAGAGCGCCTGACCCCGAGCTATGAGCGCGAGGAAGAAAAGGAAATCGACGCCGATGCCGTCTTCGCCAAGCTGAAGTCGCTGAAGTCTTCCACGCCCGAGGAAGATGAAGACGATCGCTACTAAGACATCGATCGACCAAATCCAAACCCCGCTTCGGCGGGGTTTTTTATTGTCCCGCGAAGCGCGATGGACCCGCTCGATAAATGTTTGCTGAGATGTTTCCCGTGAAACATTCTCTGCAGGCAACGGGCGTCAGCGTGTCCCGAAAATTGCAGAACCGACCCGAACGCTGGTCGCGCCAAACGCGACCGCGACCTGATAGTCGCCGGACATGCCCATCGATAGCTTCTCAACGCCGCTCGCTTTCGCAAGCTTTGCCAGAAGCGCGAAATGCGGTCCGGGATTTTCATCAGCCGGCGGGATGCACATCAATCCATCGATGCTCAGCCCCAATTCGTCGCGGCACAGGGACACGAAGGACGGGGTATCATCCGGCGCTATTCCAGCCTTCTGCGGCTCAAGCCCGGTATTGACCTGAACATAGAGGCGAGGTGACTTGCCCTGTCGCTTCATTTCAACAGCAAGGGCCCGTGCAATCTTTTCGCGATCAACCGTTTCGATCACGTCGAACAGCGCGACGGCTTCCGCGGCCTTGTTGGACTGCAACGGGCCTATCAAATGCAGCTCGATGCCCGACGTTTCCGCTTTAAGGCCCGGCCACTTGCCTTGGCTCTCCTGAACGCGATTTTCGCCGAAGATCCGTTGTCCCGCATCAATCGCCGGCCGGATTTGATCGGCATCGAATGTCTTCGACACGGCGACCAGTTGCACCGAACCCTCGGCTCGCCCCGCTTCACGCTCTGCCGTGGCGATCCGTGCACGCACGTCATCCAGTCGCTCTTGAAGTTCCATATGCCGCGCCTCGGGAGATTATCAAAAACTATGAAAATGCACTAAACGCCCGGTCTGTGCTTGCCAAGGCCCAACAGCCCGAAATTATCGAACTGTCGGATCGATTGGGCGCCAATAACGGCGGCAAAACTTGACGCTAAGGTGGTTTCATGGTGAAGGTCACCCCCAACTTCCCTTGATTTTCCGGAATTACGAATACGATGGCTACCGAACGTTATAACCCGCGCGACGCCGAGCCTCGCTGGCAGCAGAAATGGAACGAAGCAAAGGTCTTCGAGACCGATAACGACGATCCGCGCGAGAAATATTACGTGCTGGAGATGTTCCCGTATCCGTCGGGCCGCATCCACATGGGTCATGTACGCAACTATGCCATGGGCGACGTCGTGGCTCGCTACAAGCGGGCACGGGGCTACAATGTCCTCCACCCGATGGGCTGGGACGCATTCGGCATGCCAGCGGAAAACGCCGCCATGGAGCGAAACGTTCACCCCGCTGCATGGACCTACCAGAACATAGCATCGATGAAGTCGCAGCTTAAGGCCATGGGCTTGTCGCTCGACTGGAGCCGTGAATTCGCCACCTGCGATGTCGAATATTACCAGCATCAACAGCACATGTTCGTCGATTTTCTGGAAAAGGGCCTCGTTTATCGCAAGCAGTCGAAGGTCAACTGGGATCCGGTCGACAACACCGTTCTGGCGAACGAGCAGGTCATCGACGGCCGCGGCTGGCGCTCCGGCGCACTGGTCGAACAACGTGAGCTGACGCAGTGGTTCTTCAAGATCACCGATTTCAGCCAGGATTTGCTCGACGCGCTCGACGGCCTGGATCAGTGGCCCGAGAAGGTTCGTCTAATGCAGAAGAACTGGATTGGCCGTTCCGAGGGCATGACGATCCGCTGGGAAATCGTTGGCGGCACGGCAACGTCAAGCGAGACGGAAGTTACGGTCTACACCACGCGCCCCGACACGCTGTTTGGCGCTTCCTTCCTGGCGATCTCAGCCGATCATCCGCTCGCAAAGGATGTCGCGGCCAAGAATCCGGCTATCGAATCATTCTGCGAAGAGATTCGTCGTGCCGGCACGTCGCTGGCTGCGCTGGAAACCGCCGAGAAAAAGGGTATCGACACCGGCATCCGCGTGCGGCATCCCCTGGATCCATCCTGGGAACTCCCCGTCTATATCGCCAATTTCGTGCTGATGGACTACGGCACGGGTGCCATCTTCGGCTGCCCCGCCGGCGACCAGCGCGACCTCGATTTCGCCCGCAAGTATGATCTGCCAGTCGTGGCCGTCGTCATGCCACGGGACGGCGACGCCGCGACCTTCACTGTCGGCGATGTAGCCTACGACGGTGACGGCGTGATGATCAACTCGCGCTTCCTCGACGGCAAGACGACGGAAGAGGCATTCGGCATCGTCGCCGACCGCCTGTCGTCCGCGTCGCTCGGCAACACGCCGCAGGGCGAACGCAAGGTCAACTTCCGCCTGCGCGACTGGGGTATCTCGCGCCAGCGCTATTGGGGTTGCCCTATCCCTGTCATCCATTGCCAGGATTGCGGCGTCGTTCCTGTCCCCAAGAAGGATCTACCGGTGAAGCTGCCGGAGGATGTCACTTTCGATCAGCCCGGCAACCCGCTCGATCGGCACCCGACCTGGCGGCATGTTGCCTGCCCGAACTGCGGTAAGGACGCTCGTCGGGAAACCGACACGATGGACACCTTCGTCGATTCCAGCTGGTATTTCACGCGCTTCACCGCGCCGTGGGAGAACAAGCCGACGGACGTAGCCGCCGCAAACCGCTGGCTCCCTGTCGATCAGTATATCGGTGGCATCGAACACGCGATCTTGCACCTGCTCTATTCGCGCTTCTTCACCCGCGCCATGCGCGAGACCGGGCATGTCAATGTCGAGGAGCCTTTCAAGGGACTGTTCACCCAGGGCATGGTGGTTCATGAGACCTACAGCCGCGGCGCAGGCATGACCCGCGAGTGGGTGGCGCCGGCTGACATCCGCATTGAGGAACTGGATGGGAAGCGCAAGGCTTTCCTGCTGTCGAACAGCGAAGAGATCGCCATCGGCTCCATCGAGAAGATGTCGAAGTCGAAGAAGAACGTCGTCGATCCGGATGATATCATCGCGTCCTACGGGGCCGACACGGCGCGTTTCTTCGTTCTGTCGGATTCTCCGCCCGAACGTGACGTCATCTGGTCAGAGGCAGGTGTCGAGGGAGCACACCGCTTCACCCAACGCCTCTGGCGTCTGATCTCCGAGGCAGCCGAGTACCTCACGCAAGTTGCGCCGAATCCGGCTAAAGATGGAGAAGCTCTGGCCGTTTCGCAGATCGCCCACAAGACCCTCAACGCGGTTCAGAATGATTACGACAAGCTCTGGTTCAACAAGGCTGTCGCCCGTATCTATGAGCTCGTGAACGGGCTTGCGGGACCTTTGACAACAGTTGCATCGGGCAAGGCAGACAGCGCCTATTGCGCAGCAGTGCGCAATGCCGCCGAGATCCTTGTGCAGCTCGTGGCACCGATGACGCCGCATCTCGCCGAGGAGTGCTGGTCGGTGCTCGGCAACAAGGGCATGCTCGCCCAGGCACCGTGGCCGATCTACGAAGACAGTCTGGTGGTCGAGAACGACGTCGTTCTTCCCGTTCAGATCAACGGCAAGAAGCGCGCTGAATTGACAATTTCGCGCGACGCAGATCAAACTGCCGTCAGCGAAGCCGCCCTTGCTCTGGAAGACGTCAAGCGCGTGCTGGATGGCCAGACGCCGAAAAAGATTATCGTGGTTGCGCAAAGGATTGTGAACATTGTCGTTTAATATCGCTCCTAGCCTCACACGCACCGTCGGCATTGCCGCGGCGCTGGCAGCCACCATTTTCGTTGCGTCGTGCCAGGTCCGTCCACTTTATTCGGAAGCCTCGGGTGTTGCAGGCAAGCTGGCCTCGATCGAGTTCTCCGAGGCCGGCGACCGGATCGGGCAGGAAGTCAGAAGCCGTCTGATATTCCTCTCCTCGCGCGGTGCTGGAGAGCCTGACAAGGCCGACTACAAGGTCGAGCTGAACGCTCGATCGAGCGTAATCGATACCCTCCTCGTGGCCTCGTCCGACGAGTCGCGTGCTGGTCGGGCGACCGTCAGCGTCGATTTCACATTGAAGTCGAATAAGGACGGCCATGTCATCCGTGCGGGCAATCAATCGGCCACGGCGCTCGTCGATTTTCCGGCACAGGAGTTCGCCAAGCAGCGCGCAATTCGCGACGCGGAAAATCGCGCTGCCCGGCAGGCCGCCGAATTCGTCGCCGCCGATATCGCAGCGGCCCTCGGCCGCTAAGGAGCGGATGCGTGGCGGAAATCAAATCGCACGAGTTTGAAACGTTCCTGGAGAAATCCGCCCGCCACTACCAGATCTTCGTTGTCTATGGCCCCGACAGAGGATCGGTCTCCGAACGCGCCGGCCTGATTGCGGCCAAGACGGGCGTGGATCTGACTGATCCCTTCAGTCTGATCAAGCTGGATATCGCCGACCTGCAGAAGGATCAGGGCCGCCTGCTCGACGAGGCCGGCGCCATTGGCTTGTTTGGCGGGGACAAGCTTATCTGGATACGTGGCGCTGCGAATGAGAAGTATCTGGTCGAAGCCTTGCAGCTTCTCTCTCAGAAGCCGTTGGAGCAGACCTTTCTGATTGTCGAGGCGGGCGATCTGAAGAAGGGCTCTCTGCTGCGGAAAGCCAGCGAAGCGGCCCGCAGCATCATGACCATTCCGTGCTATGCCGACGACGTTCGCGCGCTCAATGGCCTGATAGACGCCGAACTCGCCACAGCAGGCCTGCGCATAACCCCTGCTGCGCGGCAGGCGTTGGTGGAGCTCATCGGTGGCGACCGGATAGCGTCTCGCAACGAACTGAAGAAACTGGCGCTCTATTGCCTGAAGCTTGATCTGATCGAGGAACACCACGTCACTGAGATCATCGGAGATGCCAGCGCTGTTTCGGTCGATGATGCAGTCGATGCCATCCTCAGCGGCAACAGTGGAAACTTTCTGCATGCGATGCAGAAGATCACCGCGTCAAAGACGTCTATCTTTCTGGTGATTCAGGCTTGCCTGAAGCAGTTCCAACTGATTGACGCGATGCGGGCCGAGATGGAAGAGAAGCGCGTTCCCGCTGGCCAGGTCATGCAGACGATAGGTCGCCACCTGCATTTCAAGCGCAAACCTGTCATCGAACAGGCGCTGCGCGCGTGGTCCGCTGACGCGTTATCCCGGGAAACCAACCGTCTGCAGGCTGCAATCCTGCAAACGCGCAGGCGGTCCTCTATGGAGGACACGATCGCGCTGCAGACGCTGTTATCGACCACCCTTCAGTCGGCCCGGCGCTAGCGTCTCATCAGTTAACGTCGCTCGAGAAGCCGGCAAATTTCTTCCAGCTGATCTAAGGACTTGTAGGAAATGCGGATTTGGCCGCTATTGGCCTTGTGATTGATCATCACGTCAAGTCCGAGCGCATCAGACAATGTGCGCTCGAGCGCCAACGTATCGGAATCCTTCTGGTCGCGCAAAGGCGTGGAAGATGGGGGCTCGGATTGAGCCTTGATGTCATTCTGCGCCAGCCGCTCGGCATCGCGCACCGACATACCCTTGGAGACGATCGTACGGGCAAGCACCGTCGGATCCGAAGTCGAGACCAGCGCGCGCGCATGCCCGGCTGACAGACTGCCGGCGGCCAGCAGGTCGCGGACCGGCTCAGGCAGCTTCAAGAGCCGGAGGGAGTTGGCGACGTGACTTCGGCTCTTGCCGATGATCTCGCCGAGATCATTCTGCGTGTAGCCGTAATCGGCGATTAGCTGCTCGTAGCCGAGGGCTTCTTCAAGTGCGTTCAGATCCGATCGCTGCACGTTCTCGACGATAGCAATCTCGAGCGCAGTCTTGTCATCGACATCACGAACGATAACGGGAATTTCGATAAGACCCGCGAGTTGCGCCGCGCGCCAGCGTCTTTCGCCGGCTATGATTTCATATTGGCTAGCCGCAAGCGTCCGAACGACAACCGGCTGAACGATACCGTGCTGGCGAATCGAGCTCGCCAGATCATGCAGCTCGCCCTCGTCGAAGAACCGGCGAGGGTTGCGAGGATTACGGCTAATGAATTCGATTGGAATCAAACGATCGGCGCTCACCGAACGATCACTTGCATCCACGGGCACCGGCTGATCCATTTCACCGATCAGCGCTGCCAGACCGCGGCCAAGTCGTCTTTTCGATACGTCATCATTCATAGCTTTACTCACAACAAACCGAGAAACAGTCTCAAGCAGCCAGACGCTGGCGCTCGCGCTGGATCACTTCCGATGCCAGCTGCAGATAGGCTTGGCTCCCAGCGCATTTCAAATCGTAGAGAATGGCTGGTTTGCCATAGGAGGGGGCTTCTGAAACCCTGACGTTACGAGGAATCAGCGTATGATAGACCTTCTCGCCAAGATGCGTTCGTACATCGTTAACCACCTGCTGCGCCAGGTTGTTTCTGGAATCGAACATCGTCAGAACGATGCCCTGGATATCCAGCTGCGGGTTAACGCTGCGCCGAACTTGATCGACCGTCTCTAGCAACTGGCTCAATCCCTCAAGTGCGAAGAACTCACACTGCAGCGGAACCAGCACGGAATGCGCGGCGGCCATTGCATTCATGGTCAGAAGGTTAAAGGAAGGCGGGCAATCGACCAGGATATACGAAAACTGGAACGCTTCCGCTTGAGCAAGCGCCTTCTTCAACTTGAAGACACGATCACTCTGTTGCGCGATTTCCATCTCGATGCCAAGCAAATCCATCGTTGAGGGAACGATGAACAGGTTGGGGACAGCTGTTTCCTGAACCACATCCAGAACGCCATGATCGCCAATAAGCAGATCGTAAGAAGAGAGCTTCCGATTCTTGCGATCAATACCAAGACCAGTACTGGCATTGCCCTGCGGATCGAGATCGACAATCAACACCCGCTCACCGATCGCAGCGAGCGCCGTTGCGAGATTGATGGCTGTCGTCGTCTTGCCAACGCCACCCTTCTGGTTTGCAATGGTAATAATCCGATTCCGCTCAGCAACCATTGTCTTAATGCCCGATCCGTTAAACCAAACGCTGGAGGTTAGACACTTCGAGCACGACTGAATCCCGCTCGACAGCACTATTGTGTTCTACCAGATCGAATCTCCACCGACCATGAGCTTTAGCGATCTCGGCACGATAATCCCGGCCTTTGTGAAAATACGCACGCAGTTTTTCATTTCGCTCGGCGAATGGCGCCATGTAGCCGCAAAGCATATCCAGCTCAGCGAGCGCGCGGGCGGAAATGAAGTCACAGTCCGGGACCTCAGGGGCTGCGGCCTCGATCCGGATAGGATGAACCAATCCTCGTCCGCCTGTTTCGCGCAAAGCAGTCCGCAGGAATGCAGCCTTCTTATTGTTGCTCTCGACCAGATGAACCCAACCCGCGCCTACCTCTGCAAGAAAAATTGCAGTGATCACGCCTGGAAAGCCGCCCCCACTGCCGAGATCCACCCAGCTTCCTGGCATCGACTGAATCTGGAATATTTGGGCGCTATCAGAAACATGGCGACGCCATGCATCCTCAAGTGTCGATGGCGCCGACAGATTGATAGCTTTGCTCCACTTCTGGAACAGGGACACAAAGTGCTCAAGGCGCTCCTGTGTTTCACGTGAAACACGACGGCCGTTCAAATCCATGGGACAAGCTTTCAAGGAGAAAGAAATCGGTGCAGTTAAGCGGCGGCAGCGCGCCGAAGGTGAACCAGCAGTAATGAAATGGCCGCAGGGGTCATCCCGTCGATCCGGGAGGCCTGGGCCACATCATAGGGCTTAACCGTCCCGAGCTTCTGCTTCAGCTCGTTGGAAAGGCCAGCCAAACTACCAAAATCAAAATCCGCGGGGATCAGCCGATCCTCATCGCGCTTGATATGGGCCACATCGGCCTTTTGGCGTTGCATATACACCGCATAGCTAGCCTCAATCTCCAGAGCCTCTCCAACCTTGTCGCCGATGGTCGAAAGCTCTGGCCAGATCGTCATCAGGTCGCCAAGACTAAAATCGGGATATGACAACAAATCATAAGCTGTTCGGCGCTGGCCATCCAAATTGAGTTTCAGACCGGATCGACGGGCCTCGTTTGGTGTTATGGCCAATGATGATAAAAGCGCGCGTCCGGCATCCAGGCTGGACATGTAAGAAACAAACTTCTGCTGGCGCGCCGATGAAGTCAGGCCAAGCTGTGAAGCCATCGGCGTCAGACGAACATCGGCATTATCTGCGCGTAGCGACAACCGATATTCAGCACGTGATGTGAACATGCGATAAGGCTCTGCGACGCCGCGCGAGGTGAGGTCGTCAATCATCACGCCGATATAGGAGTCAGTGCGGCTGAAACGCACAGCTTCACTTCCCGATGCCAGCCGAGCGGCGTTCAGACCAGCCACAAGACCTTGAGCCGCGGCCTCCTCGTAACCCGTCGTGCCATTGATTTGGCCGGCCAGAAAGAGACCTGATAGCTTCTTTGTCTCCAAAGAGGGCTTCAGCTCACGGGGATCCACATGATCATACTCGATTGCATAGCCTGGCTGAAGAATTTCAACATGTTCCAGCCCCGGAATGGTTCTGATGAACTGCTCCTGGACATTGGCTGGCAGGGACGTCGAAATACCGTTTGGATAGACGGTATCGTCGTCCAATCCCTCCGGCTCCAAGAACACCTGATGGCCATCCCTCTCGCCAAACTTGACGAGTTTATCCTCTATAGAAGGACAGTAGCGCGGACCCACACCCTCAATTTGCCCGGAATACATCGCGGATTGATTGAGATTCTCGACAATGATGCGGTGTGTCGCCTCGGTCGTCCGGGTCACACCGCATTCGATCTGAGAGTTAGTAATCCTGTCAGTCATAAACGAGAAAGGAACCGCTTCATCATCGGCACCCTGCCGTCCGACGCCAGCCCAATCGATAGTCTTGCCATTTAGGCGGGCAGGGGTCCCCGTCTTCAGACGCCCGAGCTGGAGGCCAAGGCCGAGCAGAGTACCTGATAGGCCGACCGAAGGATCTTCGCCGACACGGCCAGCGGGGATCTTCCTGGTGCCAATATGAATAAGCCCACGCAGGAAAGTTCCTGTCGTCAAAACCACCGAACCGCAGGATAGAATCCGGCTATCTTTCATGACGACAGCTGCAACCCGACCATTGTCGACCGAAAGATCGAACGCGTCGCCTTCGATGATTGTCAGGTTTTGGATTGCCGAGATTTCGGCAAGCATCGCCAAACGATACAGCTTTCGGTCTGCCTGTGTACGCGGGCCGCGAACAGCGGGACCCTTCTTACGGTTCAGCATACGGAATTGAATACCGCCAGCGTCCGCCACCCGGCCCATCAAACCATCTAGCGCGTCGATCTCGCGCACAAGATGTCCTTTTCCCAGCCCACCAATGGCCGGATTACAGGACATCACGCCAATGGTATCACGTCGGTGCGTCACCAATGCCGTCTTCGCGCCCATGCGCGCCGCCGCGGATGCGGCTTCACATCCAGCGTGTCCACCGCCGATAACGATGACATCGAACCGAGAACTATTCATTTCAAAGCTCCTGAGATCGTCTGGTGATGATGGAACGTAGGCACGGAGTCAAGGCGTTTCACGTGAAACGTCGCTGTGGACAGATCACGATGTTTCACGTGAATCATTTGCCGATGCAAAACTCGCCGAAGATCACATCCAGTAGATTTTCGACATCCACCTTGCCGGTTATTTGGCCAAGGGCATCGCCTGCGATACGCAGGTCTTCGGCTCTCAGATCAAGGTCTCGGCCGCCCCCACCAAGAGCGGTACCAAGAGCCTCCAAACATTTCACAAGCGAATCTTTGTGGCGCGCCCGGCTGGGGATGGCCATCGACTGCGGATGAACCTTGCTTTGAAGTCTGTTGCCGATCAACTCCCTAAGGCTATCCAGCTGCTGCGAATCTGAAACCGAGACAATCAGCTCGAATCGCTCGTCACTGCGCAACGGAAGATCGCCCTTCGTCCCGACCAGCAATGCTTCCGCGGGTAGAAGCCTATCGGATGCGGCAACAGATGTGTCCTCCACATACAGGACAAGATCAGCATTATCGATCGCAACGCGTGCACGACGGATGCCTTCTCGCTCGACGACTTCTTCTGTGTCCCGCAATCCCGCAGTGTCGTGCAACCGCACCAGATACCCGTCGATGTCGAGATCAACTGTCAGCAGATCGCGCGTTGTCCCAGCCACATCCGTTACGATGGCGACATCTCGTCGGACGAGCGCGTTCATCAAGCTCGACTTCCCAGCGTTTGGCAGCCCAGCAATAACAACGTTGAAGCCATCGCGAATAATCTCGCCGGCGGATGCCTGGGTGAGGTGGCCTTCGATTTCGGCCTTTAGCTGCGCGATATCGGCCCAAATTTGTTCAGAGACCGAGCCAGGCACATCGTCCTCATCCGCAAAGTCAAGCTCCGCCTCGATCAACGCTCTGCCATAGGTCAGCCGCGTTGCCCAGCCTTGGTAGATGGCGGAAAGCCCTCCGGAGGAATGCTCAACGGCAAGGCGACGTTGCATCTCCGTTTCTGAACCGATCAGATCCGCGAGACCTTCAATTTCGATCAGGTCAAGCTTGCCATTCTCAAAAGCGCGCCGCGTAAACTCGCCAGCCGTCGCCTGTCGCAGCGCCTTGTAAGTCCCGAGCTCGCGATAAACCGCTTCAACAACCGCTTTACCACCATGCAAATGGAGCTCAAGAACATCTTCTCCGGTAAAAGAGTTGGGGCCAGGGAATAATATAACTAGGCCCCGGTCGAGGATTTCCGCGTTACGGGTCCGAATCGTTTTAAAACTGGCGTGGCGTGCGGGAACTTCGCCTTCCACCATTTTCGACAGAACAGCATTGACGTCGGGCCCGCTCAACCGAATGACGGCAACACCCGAGGGCAGGGCCCCGCTCGACAAGGCATATATCGTCTCTCTCACGTCGCTCATTACAATGCTCTCGTTTGGTACGATACCGAATCGATCAGCCGTCTATCTCGCTGCGCGGGCACCAATCCCCCGGATCGTATAAAGTTCACATCCAAGAACGACAAAGCCGGCCACATCGCTGGGCCGGCTTTGTCCGATGAATCCGGCTAATAATTACGTGTTCATCGACTCGAAGAAATCGGAGTTGCTCTTGGTCTGCTTCAGCTTGTCGATAAGGAATTCGATCGCGTCGGTCGTGCCCATCGGCGCGAGAATACGACGCAGTACGAAGATTTTCTGCAGATCCTGGCGTGGAACGAGCAGGTCTTCCTTGCGGGTACCGGACTTGAGGATATCCATCGATGGGAAGATGCGCTTGTCAGCCACCTTGCGGTCAAGAACAATTTCGGAGTTGCCGGTGCCCTTGAACTCTTCGAAGATCACCTCGTCCATGCGGCTGCCTGTATCGATCAGTGCCGTGGCGATGATGGTCAGCGATCCGCCTTCCTCGATGTTACGCGCCGCACCAAAGAAGCGCTTCGGACGCTGCAGCGCATTGGCGTCCACACCACCGGTGAGGACCTTACCGGATGATGGCACGACAGTGTTATAGGCACGGCCGAGGCGAGTGATCGAGTCGAGAAGGATCACGACATCGCGACCATGCTCAACCAGGCGCTTGGCCTTTTCGATCACCATTTCGGCGACCTGAACGTGTCGGGTGGCCGGCTCGTCGAAGGTCGAGGAGACAACTTCACCCTTCACCGAGCGCTGCATATCCGTGACTTCTTCGGGACGCTCGTCGATCAGGAGGACGATCAGGTAGCATTCCGGATGGTTTGCAGTGATCGAGTGGGCAATGTTCTGCAGCAGAACGGTCTTACCCGTGCGCGGCGGCGCCACGATCAAACCGCGCTGGCCCTTGCCGAGCGGCGCGACGAGATCGATGACGCGCGACGAAAGGTCCTTGTTGGTCGGAATTTCGAGTTCCATCTTGAACCGCTCGTTCGGATAGAGCGGCGTCAAATTGTCGAAGTGGACCTTGTGACGGATTTTTTCAGGATCGTCGAAGTTGATGGTATTGACCTTGAGCAGCGCAAAATAGCGCTCGCCTTCCTTCGGGCCACGGATCGGGCCCTCGACGGTATCGCCGGTCTTCAGTGAGAAACGGCGGATCTGCGAAGGAGAAATGTAGATATCGTCTGGTCCCGGAAGATAGTTTGCGCTTGCCGAGCGCAGGAAGCCGAAACCATCCTGCAGCACTTCGACGACGCCATCACCGATAATTTCCACGTCCTGGCTGGCAAGAACTTTGAGGATCGCAAACATCAATTCCTGTTTGCGCATCGTGCTGGCGTTTTCGACCTCGAGCGATTCGGCAAATGCCAGCAGATCCGTCGGGGATTTGCTCTTAAGTTCCTGAAGCTTCATTTCAGACATGAAGTGACCATTACTCTATATTTTGAAGGGGAAAGGCGATGTTGGGATAGTAACCGGTCCTGCGAGGAATCCGCAGACGATCAAACTTTACATACATGCCATAAGGATGAAGTGGTTGGAAAATAGCGAGTAAGACAGGCCGCCGCAAGGGGCATGCTTAAAATGACAGAAATTTAACCGGTCGGCGCCCGCGTCAAAACGGCTTTACGACCACGAGAATGACGATCACGATCATCAAGACCGTTGGCGCCTCGTTCATGAATCGCCAATAGCGCGCCGAGCGTCGGTTCTCGTCGCGTTCGAAAGCTTTGGCCGCACGGCTGAAAAAGACATGCACCAGCGTGAGCAGTACCACGAGCCCGATCTTCGCATGCAACCAGCCACCCTGAAAGCCGTAGACAGACCAGGACAGATACAGACCGAATGTCCAGGTCAGCATCATCGCCGGATTCATGATCACCTTTAGCAGGCGCCGTTCCATGACCTTGAACGTTTCCGACTGCACCGAACCCGGCTCGGCGTCCGTGTGATAGATGAACAGCCGCGGCATATAGAACAACCCGGCCATCCAGGAAATCACGGCGATGATGTGAAACGCCTTGATCCAAAGGTACAGCGTATCCGGGTTCCAGACGAACAGGCCAACTGCAAGAAGTACGAAAAAGGCAATGGCGACGAAGGCACGCCTGCGGGCGTACGCGCCAGGCTTCTCGTCAATCTGGCGTTCCATGATCAGGCCCTTCCACCGCGGACGCGCTCGACAAGCAACCTGACGTTTTCGGGGGCTGCCTGCGGCGTGATCCCATGTCCCAGGTTGAAAATCAAAGGGCCGTTGCCGAGATGCTGGAGAATATCGTCGATACCCTCCTCGAGCGCCACGCCGCCGGCGACCATCCGCATCGGATCGAGGTTACCCTGAACAGGGCCGTCCTTCTGCAGTTCCACGGCAAAATCGAGCGGCACTGACCAGTCGAGCCCGATCGCATCAGCACCGGTCTTCTGCCGGTAATCCTTCAGTTGATAACCGGCGCCCTTCGCGAACGCAATGACTTTCGCATTCGGCCGCCGCTGTTTCACCGACCGGATGATCCGTGCCATCGGCTTTACCGCGAACGCTTCAAATTCCCGCGCTCCAAGCACGCCGGCCCAGGAATCGAAAATCTGCACCGCATCCGCGCCTGCATCGATCTGCGCGACGAGATAGTCGGCAGAGAGCTCCGCCAACAACATCAGCAATGTTTCAAATGCCTTTGGATGCCGATAGGCGAACAGGCGTGCAGGGGCTTGGTCAGGCGTGCCATGTCCAGCGATCATATAGGTCGCAACGGTCCAGGGAGCGCCGCAGAAGCCGAGCAGGGTCGTCTCTGGGGGCAGGGCACCTCGCAAGCGCCTGACGGTCTCCAGCACAGGCTCCAGATGCTGGAGAAGACGGCTGCCGTCGAGACGTGCGATCCCGTCCACATCAATCGGATCCATTTCCGGTCCATGCCCTTCCGTGAAACGAACATTGCGCTTCAGTGCGTCAGGGATGACGAGGATGTCAGAAAACAGGATCGCTGCATCAAAAGCAAAACGACGGATCGGCTGCAGCGTGACCTCGACTGCATGATCCGGGGTGTAACAGAGATCGAGGAAACTTCCTGCCTTGGCTCTGACTTCCCGATATTCCGGAAGATATCTACCGGCCTGTCGCATCAGCCAGATAGGAGGAGGGCTCAACGTCTGCCCCTCCAAAACCTGCATTACCTTCCGGCGCGTTTCGCTCAAGCGCTTCTTCCCTATAATAATACAAAGATATTTCTAAGGTTTCTATTTCTTAGAGTCGGTGACTATCAAGGATTAAAATCCATCCACGCCCGATACCATTTGTCACTGCCATGCATATTCGCCGGGAACAAAAATCGCCAAGTTTTCAGAAGTTGAGGGATAAACTGAATTTATCAAGGGATTCCAATTTGATGTGGCGATCGTAAAATTGGTTGAAGCTGTGGAAAAGCTGTAGATCGTCGAAAACAAAATCGGCGCTGTCCACAGAACCAACAGCCCCTGTCAGAACAGCTCCCGAAAATTGGAATTGTGGAAAACTGGGCATGTTTTCCCTTGCCTTACCCCGCTCGGGTCCCGTAGCTCTCCGTCATCCAGTGTTTTCAACAGGCAGCGGAAAATAGCGTGGAGAACCGAACGAACTTCTTCCATCTGCATCTGATTTCTGACTCGACGGGTGAAACACTGATCTCGGCAGGGCGTGCGGCGTCAGCCCAGTTCAAATCAGCCCAGCCGATCGAACACGTCTATCCGCTGATCCGGAATCGCAAGCAGCTGCTCACCGTACTGCAGGCGATCGATGGCGAGCCCGGCATTGTTCTCTACACCATCGTCGATCGCGAGCTTGCGACCCTGATCGATGAGCGTTGCCTGGAGATGGGTGTCGCCTCCGTCAATGTGCTGGAACCCGTCCTCAACGCTTTCCAGATCTATCTCGGCGCGCCGTCACGGCGGCGGGTCGGCGCACAGCATGTGATGAACGCAGGATATTTCGCCCGCATCGAAGCGCTCAACTTCACCATGGATCACGACGACGGCCAGATGCCCGACGATTATGACGACGCCGACGTCGTCATAATCGGCATTAGCCGCACGTCGAAGACGCCAACGAGCATCTATCTCGCCAATAGGGGAATCAAGACGGCGAACATACCCGTTGTCTATGGCGTCCCGCTTCCCGACAGTCTTTTTGAAGCGACGAAGCCGCTTGTGGTTTGTCTCATTGCCACGACCGACCGGATCTCGCAGGTGCGTGAAAATCGCGTTCTCGGATCGACACCTGGCTTCGACCGCGGGGACTACACCGATCGTGCTGCGATATCCGAGGAACTCAAATACGCGCGCTCGCTGTGCGCCCGTCACAACTGGCCGCTGATTGACGTCACTCGCCGATCCATCGAGGAGACGGCTGCCGCCATCGTTGCTCTCCGTCCGAAGCTGCGTTAAGCGCTGCAGCAACAAACCGCGCCGAGGCCGTCATGACACCCAAACTCATTCTCGCATCCTCTAGCCCGTTCCGCCGTATGTTGATGGAGAACGCCGGAATCACGTTTGAGGCGCATCCGGCCGAGATCGATGAACGCGCGATCGAAGCGCCTCTCGAGCAGGACGGTGCGACACCCGATGCGATTGCGATGGTCCTGGCAAAGGCCAAGGCAAGGGACGTCAGCGGTCGATTTGCCGGTGCCCTGGTGATAGGCTCGGATCAGACGATGTCGTTGGGCGATCGTGCATTTCACAAGCCGAAGAGCATGGGCGAAGCGGCAGACCATCTGATCGCCTTGTCGGCGAAGACGCATAGGCTGAACAGCGCGATCGCAATCGCCTACAACGGCGACATCATCTGGGAGCACATGTCGCGTGCCGAACTCACGATGCGCGAACTCACCACGGACTTTGTTGCGCGGCATCTGAAACGGGTTGGCGATCGGGCGCTGAGCAGCGTCGGGGCCTATCAGCTCGAAGGGGAGGGGTTGCAACTGTTCTCGAAAATCGATGGGGACTACTTCACCATATTGGGGTTGCCAATGCTGCCGCTTCTAGAAAAGCTACGGGAATTGGAGGCGATCGATGGATGATTCACGTGAAACATTGTCGCCGCAGGCTTTCGTCAGCGGCTTCCCGGTGAGACATTCCCGGTCGCCGCTCATCCATGGATATTGGCTGAAATCGCTCTCGTTGCCCGGAAGCTACCGGACGCAGGAAGTGGCGCCAGCCGATTTCGCCGCGTTCATCCAGTCGCTGAAATCCGGCGCGTCAGGCTTCGTTGGTGGTAATGTCACCATCCCGCACAAGGAAATCGCCTTCAAGCTGGCCGATGAACCGGACGAACGCTCAGAGGAACTCGGAGCGTCCAACACGCTCTGGATGGAAGACGGACGACTGAAAGCCACCAACACGGATGGTCAGGGTTTCACGGCCAATCTCGATGAACGTCATCCGTGCTGGGATAAATTCGATTCAGCCGTCATTCTCGGCGCAGGCGGCGCAAGCCGCGCCGTCGTCCAGGCGGTGCGTGATCGGGGTTTCAAAGAGATCCACCTCGTCAATCGCACGGTCAGTCGCGCGGTCGAACTGGCAGATCGCTTCGGAAAGACGGTGTACCCGCATCCGATGGAAGCTCTCGCCGAAGTCACCAAAGGCGCCGGGCTGTTCGTCAACACGACGTCGCTCGGGATGGAGGGAGAAGAGGCTCCGTCCATCGATTTTTCGGGCCTTCGGCGGGACGCCGTCGTCACCGACATTGTTTACGTGCCGCTGAAGACGCCAATCCTCGCGCAGGCGGAAAGACAGGGTTTTGCGATCGTCGATGGGCTCGGTATGTTATTGCATCAGGCGGCTCCCGGTTTCGAAAAGTGGTTCGGTCGGCGGCCGCTCGTCGACGATACCCTGAGGGCATTGATCATCGCCGACATGGAAAAGCATTGATGCTGAAGATCGGACTGACCGGATCGATCGGTATGGGGAAATCGACAACGGCAAAATTGTTTGCCGAAGCCGGCCTGCCGGTGAACGACGCCGATGCGGTGGTACACGATCTTTATAACGGTGAGGCGGCACCTCTGGTCGACGCGGCGTTTCCAGGCTCGATGAAAGATGGCACCGTCGATCGCCGCGAGCTCGCGCGGCAACTCGGCTTGCAGCCGGATGATTTCACAAAGCTGGAACGGATTGTTCATCCGCTGGTCCGAAAGCAGGAAGCCGCTTTCATCGCGAGGGAAGGACAACGAGGATCATCCATGATCGTCCTCGACATTCCGCTGCTGTTCGAAACCGGCGCAGAAGCGAGAGTGGATGTCACAGTCGTCGTCAGCTGCGATCCACAGATTCAGCGTCAGCGGGTTCTTGCGCGACCGGGCATGACGGAAGAGAAATTCAACATGATTATGTCCCGCCAGACTCCGGATGAAAAGAAACGGCTTAAGGCCGATTACGTGATCGATACCGGACATGGCATCGATCTGGCGAGAGCGCGGGTCGCGGATATCATCGCCGACTTGAAGCAGCGGATGGCAAGCGGAGACCTCCAGAATGCGTGAGATCATTTTCGATACGGAAACCACGGGCCTCGACAACCGCACCGATCGCATCATCGAAATCGGCGGCATCGAGCTGTTCAACCACTTTCCGACGGGCCGCACCCTTCACATTTATATCAGCCCTGGCGATCAGAAGGTCCATCCCGACGCGCTTGCGGTGCATGGCATCACAGACGAATTCCTGAAGGACAAGCAGCCTTTTGCATCCGTCGCCCAGGAGATTCTTGATTTCTTCGGGGACGGAAAGTGGATCGCCCACAACGCCACCTTCGACATGGGCTTCATCAATGCGGAGTTGGCGAGAATAAGTCTGCCGCCGATCTCGCCCGAGCACGTGCTCGATACACTGTCCATGGCGCGGCGAAAGCATCCGATGGGGCCTAACTCGCTAGACGCACTTTGCCGTCGCTACGGAATCGACAACTCCCACCGTGCAAAGCACGGCGCCTTGCTCGACTCCGAATTGCTGGCGGAAGTCTATATCGAGATGATCGGCGGCCGGCAGACGGCACTCGGTCTCGGTATGGCTCAAAGCAATGGCGCATCGGAACGCGATGATAGCGATGATGATGTCGTGCTGGTAACGCTGGAAAGGCAAAGGCCCATGGCGCCGCGTCTCAGCGAATTGGAAGCGCAGCAGCACGATGTGCTGATAGCCAAGCTCGGCCAAAAAGGCATCTGGGCAAAATACGATCACCCAAAATGAAAATGCCCGGGCGAACCCGGGCATCTCGAAAGGCGTCTGATTGAAAAATCAGTTTGTCTGAACCTTCGCGCGGGTCTGCTCTTCGGCGACGCGCTGGGCGAACATCTGCGAAAAATCGATCGGATCGATCATCAGTGGCGGGAAGCCACCGTTGCGCGTGACGTCTGCGATGATCTGGCGCGCAAACGGGAAGAGCATACGCGGGCACTCGATGAAGAGAACCGGAAGCATGTGCTCCTGCGGGAAACCGGCGATCCGGAATACGCCGCCATAGACCAGCTCCGTATGGAAAACCGTCTTGTCGCCTTCCTTGGCTTCGGCGTTCAGGGTGAGAACAACATCGAAGTCCGTATCGGAAAGCGGGTTGGCGTTGACGTTGACGTTGATGTTGATGGCAGGTGCCTTGTCGCGAGCCTGCAGCGAACGTGGTGCACCCGGGTTCTCGAAGGAGAGGTCCTTGGTGTACTGCGCTAGGATGGTAAGGTTCGGGCTCGTCGCACCGTTATTGCTGTTTTCGCTGTCCATTGGCTTTTCCTCGAGGGCATTGGATTGTGTCGCGTCTATCATTTCGATGATGTCGTTACAACCCTGAGCCAGCCGGAGAGGGCGCCTCCGGTAGGCTCACTTGCCGAGGCTTTTTCCCGACCATGGAGACTTGTTCTCAGCGTCGCGCTGATAATCCTCCTCGTCGAGATCGACCACCGTCGAGTTGGCATCGCGGAAAGGCGATTGCTTCGGCCCTCTGGCGCCGGCCGCACCAACGACCACGAACCGGCGGCTGACGTAGTTCCAGGCAAGGTCGCGAACCGCGGGGATGAAAATCAGAAGCGCAACAATGTCGCTGATGAAGCCGGGGATGATGAGCAGGATCGCGGCAATCACGAACATTGCCGGACGAAGCAGCTCGCGCCCCGGAAGCGCTCCGGTCCGTCCCTCCGTCGACATCTTCCGGAGGATACCCAAACCCTGTCGACGTAGCAGCGTCATCCCGGCGACAAAGCTCAACATGACAAGCGCAAGGGTTGCCCAAAGGCCGATTGTTTTGCCCACGAGCACAAAACCGGCGATCTCGGCCAGCGGCAGGAGCAGGAGAAAACCAGGCAACATCGTCAGGCGCATATGTCTTTCCGGCGTTCACCGGCCTCCACGGAAATCGATCCGATCAGCGGACCTATTTGAATCATCTGTATATGCAGCCTATATGGGTATACAAATCATGGATGTTAACAGCGATTGCGGCGGGATATGGGTTCAAACGACTTCATCACTTTGTTTTTTCTCGTGGCGGCAGTGCTGATATTTCTGCAGCTGCGCAACGTTCTTGGTCGGCGCACGGGAAATGAGAAGCCCCCACGCGATCTTTATACGCCGCGCGATGCGGTAGGACCCGATACGCCGGATGCCGGCAAGGTCGTCACGCTTCCTCGCCGCGATACCCCCGTCGAGGAAGAAGACCGCTTTGCAGCGATCGATGCTTTCGCGCCAGCGGGAACGCCGCTGAATGACTCTCTGCGCGAGATGATCAAGGCCGATCCCTCCTTCAGCCCGAAGGAATTCGTGAATGGCGCACGCATGGCCTACGAGATGATCGTCATGGCCTTTGCCGATGGCGACCGAAAGGCGCTCAAGAATCTCCTGTCGAAGGAGGTCTACGAAGGTTTCGAAGCAGCGATTGCTGATCGCGAAGCCAAGGGTGAAAAGGTCAAGTCCACGTTCGTCGGCATCGACAAGGCCGAGATCAAGAATGTCGAGGTCAAGGGCAGCGAGGCGCAGATCACCATGCGCATCGTCAGTCAGATGATCTCCGCCACCTATGACAAGGCCGACGTCTTGATCGACGGTGACGCCGAGGCGGTTGCGGAAGTCAGTGATCTCTGGACATTCGCCCGCGACACGCGCTCGCGCGACCCCAACTGGAAACTCGTGGCCACCGAATCGGAACATGAGTGACGATACGCAGGGCTTTGCCCTTGAATCGGTAGATTTCGACCAACTGGAAGGCTGGAGGGACGACGATCCCTCCAGCCTTTTTGAAGTCATGGATGCATGCCGGCGGCACATCGAAGACGCCAAGCCGTACAGGACAGGATCGATGGGCCTGACCTCGGGCGATCTTCTGGACCTGTTGACGGCAGCACGCGACGCAAGACCCACATCGCCGGCGGCAGCGCGGGCCTTCTTCCAGGAAAACTGTCGGCCGTTTCGCATCCACCGCAACGATGGACATAGAGGCTTCGTCACGGCGTTCTACGAGCCCGAGATAGCGGTGGCTGCGGAGCCGGACCACGAGTACCGCTTTCCATTCTACCGTCGCCCCTACGATCTGGCGGACCTCGACGATCACAATCGCCCGGCTGAGATGGACGACAGCTACGCGTTCGGCCGACTGCTGGATGGCAATATCGGCTACTACCCCGATCGCCGGCAGATCGACCAGGGTGCGCTTGCCGGGCAGGGGCTGGAGATTGCCTGGGCGAAATCCTTGGTGGACGTCTTCTTCGTGCATGTTCAGGGCGCCGCACGGCTGCGGTATCGCGACGGCCGGAGGGGACGCATCACTTATGCTGCAAAGGCAGGCCACCCGTTCTCGGCCATCGGTAAACTGCTGATCGAGCGGGGTGAGATCGAGCGAGCCAATATTTCTATGCAGTCCATCCGGCAATGGTTGGCGATGCATCCTGATCAGGTCGTAGACGTCCTCGGCCACAACAGGTCCTATATTTTCTTTCGTGAGGTGGCGCTTGGTGATGAGGCTGCAGGGCCGATCGCCGCCGCCAAGGTTCCGCTGATTGCCGGTCGTTCGCTTGCCATCGACCGAATGATCCATACGTTCGGCTTCCCGTTCTTCATCAGCTCGAACAACCTCGTGCATCTCGACCAGGGAAGACCGTTCCAGCGGCTCATGATGGCGCTGGACACCGGATCGGCGATCGTCGGCCCGAGCCGGGGTGATATCTTCACCGGTTCCGGCGACGCGGCCGGCGAGCTTGCCGGCACGGTGCGTCACGACGCCGATTTCGTCATCCTGATACCGAACAAAGCGGCTGCGAGGTTTGGCTGATGGCGAAGGATCGCAAGCTCAGCACTGATGAACGTATACTCTGGGGCAAAGTTGCCCGCAGTGCGCGACCAATGCCGGGGATGACGGGCGCCGCAAGTGAACTCGATGCATTCCTGTCCGAGGCGGAAGCCGAAGTGGTCGCAGCCGAAAAGCGCAGTGCGGCCACGCCGAAATCCGGCGAGATGTCTCCTGCTCAGCAAGACGCAACGACACCGATAAAGCCATCCGCCGGCGTACACCATCCGCTGGAGCGTCCGGTCAAGCGCAAGATCGCCAAGGGTCGACTGGCGCTGGAAGCGCGCATCGACCTCCATGGCCTGTATCAGAGCGAAGCGCACGTGTTGCTGCTCGATTTCCTGATCCGGGCCCATGAGCGCGGCATGCGCCATGTCCTCGTCATCACCGGCAAGGGGAGCTCATATGGTAGCGAAGGTGCGTTGAAGCGCGCGGTTCCGATGTGGTTCTCGCAATCCGAGTTCCGCTATCTGATCTCGTCCTACGAGCCCGCCGCACAACATCACGGCGGCGACGGCGCGCTATACATTCGCCTGTCGCGCCGTGCCGGTGATCGATCATGACGCCGTTCGCAGAAGCGATCCGCAAGCTCCGTCAGCGCAAGGGTGTGTCGCAAAAGGAGATGGCCGCTGCCCTTAGCGTTTCGCCGGCCTACCTGTCGGCGCTTGAACACGGAAAGCGCGGGCTGCCGACCTTCGATCTGCTTCAGCGCATTGCCGGCTATTTCAACATTATATGGGATGAAGCCGACGATCTGTTCCTTGTCGCCCGCTTTTCCGACCCGCGCGTGGTCATCGATACATCGGGCTTATCGGCGGAATATACGGCATTTGCCAACCGGTTGGCGGGCTCTATCCGGCATCTGGATGAGGCCAGCTTGGCAAAACTGTCGGAGGTTCTGGAAAATGCTGAAAATGCGGACGGAAAACGGTCATAATCCCCTGTTTTATGCGCTCTTTGGGACCGCCGGCATTGGGAACTTCAACCAAAAACCCTATATTCGGAATGACTAAGGCCGGTGATTCGCAGGCGTTTCACAACGGCATCGACAACAGGGAATTCTCGACAATATGACCGATACACCCGCGACGGAAAACGGCGTTAGCACCGAGTATGGCGCAGACTCGATCAAGGTCCTGAAGGGCCTCGACGCCGTGCGCAAGCGCCCCGGCATGTATATCGGCGATACCGACGACGGCTCCGGCCTTCACCACATGGTCTACGAAGTCGTCGATAACGCCATCGACGAAGCGCTGGCTGGCCATGCAGATATCGTGACTGTGACGCTGAACGCCGATGGATCCGTGACTGTGACCGACAACGGCCGCGGCATTCCGACGGATATTCACACGGGCGAGGGCATCTCGGCCGCCGAAGTCATCATGACCCAGCTGCATGCGGGCGGCAAGTTCGACCAGAATTCCTACAAGGTCTCGGGCGGTCTCCACGGCGTCGGCGTGTCGGTCGTCAACGCGCTGTCCATCTGGCTGAAGCTCAAGATCCGTCGCCAGGGCAAAGTTCACGAGATGAGCTTTACCCACGGCGTTGCCGACGCACCATTGAAGTCGACAGGCGATTCCGAAGGTCTGACCGGCACTGAAGTGAGCTTCATGCCGAGCAGCGAAACATTCACGATGATCGAATTCGATTTCGGAACGCTGGAGCATCGCCTGCGCGAGCTCGCATTCCTGAATTCCGGCGTTCGCATCCTGCTCACCGACAAGCGCCATTCCGACGTCCGCCAGGAGGAGTTGCTTTACGATGGCGGTCTCGAAGCATTTGTGGCCTATCTCGATCGCGCCAAGAAGCCGCTGGTCGACAAGCCCGTTGCCATTCGCAGCGAGAAGGACGGCATCACCGTCGAAGTCGCGATGTGGTGGAACGACAGCTACCACGAGAACGTGCTCTGCTTTACCAACAACATTCCGCAGCGCGACGGCGGCACTCATATGGCCGGCTTCCGTGCCGCGTTGACGCGCCAGATCACCTCCTATGCGGATACTTCGGGCATCACCAAGAAGGAAAAGGTCTCGCTGACCGGCGATGACTGCCGCGAAGGCCTGACAGCCGTTCTCTCCGTCAAGGTGCCGGATCCGAAGTTCTCGTCGCAGACCAAGGACAAGCTTGTCTCATCGGAAGTCCGCCCCGTCGTGGAAAACCTCGTCAGCGAGGCGCTTAGCACTTGGCTTGAAGAACACCCGGCCGATGCCAAGATCCTGGTCGGAAAGGTCGTAGAAGCCGCAGCCGCCCGTGAAGCCGCCCGCAAGGCGCGCGAACTGACGCGCCGCAAGGGCGCGCTCGACATCGCTTCGCTGCCCGGCAAGCTTGCCGACTGCTCGGAGCGTGATCCGGCCAAGTCCGAAGTCTTCCTCGTCGAGGGTGACTCCGCTGGCGGTTCCGCCAAGCAGGGCCGTTCGCGTGAAAACCAGGCGATCCTGCCGCTGCGCGGCAAGATCCTCAACGTCGAGCGCGCGCGCTTCGACAAGATGCTGTCGAGTCAGGAAATCGGAACCCTGATTACCGCGCTCGGCGCTGGCATCGGCAAGGACGAGTTCAACGCCGACAAGCTGCGCTACCACAAGATTATTATCATGACGGACGCCGACGTCGACGGCGCCCACATTAGAACGCTGCTGCTGACCTTCTTCTTCCGTCAGATGCCTGAGCTCATCGAGCGCGGCCACATCTATATCGCCCAGCCGCCGCTCTATAAGGTCACGCGCGGTAAATCGATCCAGTATCTGAAGGACGAGAAGGCGCTTGAGGAATATCTGATCGGTCAAGGTCTGGACGATGCGGCGCTGACGCTTGGCAGCGGCGAAGTCCGCGTCGGGCAAGATCTGCGCGAAGTGATCGTCGATGCGCTGCGCCTGCGCGCACTCCTCGACAATTTGCATTCCCGTTACCACAGGGCTGCTGTCGAGCAGGCGGCGATTGCCGGCGCACTCAATGCCGAAGCCATCAGCGACCGTGCGCGTGCCGAAGAACTGGTCGCGGAGGTTGCGCGTCGTCTGGACGTGATCGCCGAGGAAACCGAGCGGGGCTGGGAAGGCGGCCTGACCAGCGAAGGCGGTCTGCGCCTCGAGCGCATGGTCCGTGGCGTCAAGGAGGCTGTCATCCTCGATATGGCATTGATCGGTTCCCAGGACGCCCGGATGATCGACCAGATGTCGTCGCGCCTCAAGGAAATCTATCAGACCCCGCCGACGCTCAAGCGTCGCGAAGGTCAGCTGGAACTTTCTGGTGCCAGAGCACTCCTCGAGGCTGTTTTTGCAAGCGGCCGCAAGGGGTTGACCATGCAGCGCTACAAGGGTCTCGGCGAAATGAACGCCGAGCAGCTTTGGGAAACCACGCTCGATCCGAACGTCCGTTCGCTGCTTCAGGTTCGGGTGCCTGACGCTACGGATGCCGATGGCCTGTTCGCCCGCTTGATGGGTGACGAAGTCGAGCCCCGCCGCGAATTCATCCAGGAAAATGCGCTCAGCGTCGCCAACCTCGACATCTGACCGTTAAAATTTCACAGAATTAGCCCCGCGTTTCGTCGAGACGCGGGGCTTTTTCATGCGCGCTTAGCCGGCAATGAACTTTCCGTTGAACGCGACTTCGTCGAGTTGCTTGCGCTGACTTGGAAACTCCCGCTCCTGGTTGCGCTCCGAAAGCACGCTTTTGTCTGCGAGGCGCCCGACCGCAATCCCCGCTTCGACCCGGTAGCCCTCCGGAATGGAAAATGTTTCGCGGATCTCGCCATGCTTGATGCCGCCCATGCCATGCGTATAGAAGCCGGAGAGCTTCGCCTGGAGGGCCAGATACGCCCAGGCAGCGCCGGCATCGAAGGAATGCGTGTAGCTCTTGCGTCCCTCCGAGAAGTCGCCGCTGAAATCCTTCGATACGACGAAGATCAGTGCCGAAGCGTGTTTCGCCCATTCCTGATTTGATTCGACAAGCAGCGAAACAAACACATCCCAGTCATCGGCGCCATTGAGCGTGTAGATGAAGCGCCAGGGCTGTTGATTGGCGGACGACGGTGCCCAATGCGCGGCATCGAGGATGCCAAGCAGGTCGGACTCGGGAATGACTTCGCCGGTGAAGGCGCGCGGCGACCAGCGATCGAGAAAGATCGGTTCGATCGGATATTGAGATTCGCGGTTGTTGCTCTTTGTCATGGTTTTTCCGGTGCGGTGAATGGAGTGGGGTGTCTCAAACGAATTCCAACACTTCCGAAATTCTATTGAGGTGCGGACGGTGCACAGTCTGTTTCAATAAATATGGCCTCCCGCGCGCGCGAAAGCAGGGTAATGACGCTCTAGTATAGCAACATAGGGAGAGCGCGTTGCTCGTAAACGGCAAATGGACGGAAGATTGGCAACCTGTGCAGGCCAAGGACGAAAAAGGCGGCTTCGTGCGCCAGACGTCGAGCTTTCGCAACTGGGTCACGCCGGATGGCAGCGCCGGACCGACGGGACGCGCCGGCTTCAAGGCTGAGGCCGATCGCTACCATCTCTACGTCGCCTATATCTGCCCCTGGGCCTCTCGCGCCCTGATTGGCAGGAAGCTGAAAGGTTTGGAATCCGCCATCTCGGTCTCTATCGTCGAGCCCGCGCTGACGAAGCAGGGCTGGCGCTTCGGCGATTACCCGGGTGCAACGGAAGACCATCTGCAGGGTGCCACTTACATGCACCAGATCTATACCAGCGCTGATCCGACCTTCACCGGTCGTGCGACGGTGCCCGTGTTGTGGGATAAGCATCAAGAGACAATCGTCAACAATGAGTCATCCGACATCCTGCGGATGATGAACGCAGGCTTCGGTGATCTCGCCTCTAACGCGATCGATCTCTACCCCGAGGAACTGCGCTCAAGGATTGATGCTTTCAACGAGCACATTTATCCGCGTCTCAACAACGGCGTCTATCGCACAGGATTCGCAACCACGCAGCTCGCCTATGACGAAGCCTTCGCCGGCGTCTTCAATTGCCTCGACTGGATCGAGCCGCAATTGGAAGGGCGGTCTTTCCTGTTCGTGGACCATCCGACGGAAAGCGATATCCGTCTGTTCGTCACACTTGTTCGCTTCGATGTCGCTTACCACGGCATCTTCAAATGCAATCTGCGCCGCCTGTCCGACTATCGAAACCTGCGCGCTTTCTGCCGTCGGATGATGGGTTGGCCGGGCATCGCCGAGACGGTCAACATCGATCACATCAAGCGTGGCTACTACTCGATCGAAAGCCTGAATCCGACCAGGATCGTTCCGGCGGGACCGGAGCTTTCCGAGATTTTCTAAGCAGGCGTACCGCCGCAGCCAAAAGCCGTAATGACACCGGTGAATAATTCGTTCATAGGTGATCGAAACATTGCTTATGCTGAGGAGGAGATTCCATGAAACTCATGCGCATTGGAGAGATCGGCAAGGAGAAGCCGGCCATCCTGGATGCCGATGGCAAGATCCGTGATCTGTCGGCCCATGTCTCTGATATTGCTGGCGATGCGATTTCGCCTGCTGGCCTCGCGAAGATCGGGGCACTGGATCTCAAGGCGCTACCGGAAATCCCGCCGGGCCGCATTGGCGCCTGCGTTGCAGGCACCGGCAAGTTCATCTGCATCGGCCTCAACTTCTCCGACCACGCGGCTGAGACGGGTGCGGCTGTTCCCCCCGAGCCCGTGATCTTCATGAAGGCGACCTCCGCGATCGTCGGCCCGGATGACAATGTTGTCATTCCGCGCGGCTCCGAAAAGACCGACTGGGAAGTCGAGCTCGGTGTCGTCATCGGCAAGACCGCGAAATATGTCAGTGAAGCCGATGCGCTGGATTATGTGGCAGGCTACTGCGTGTCCCACGATGTCTCGGAGCGTGCCTTCCAGACGGAGCGCGCCGGCCAGTGGACAAAGGGGAAGTCCTGCGACACCTTCGGCCCGATCGGCCCTTGGCTTGTCACCAAGGATGAGATCGTCGATCCGCAAAGCCTCGGCATGTGGCTGAAGGTCAATGGCGAGACGATGCAAAATGGCTCGTCGAAGACTATGGTCTACGGTGTTGCCTTCGTCGTTTCCTATCTCAGCCAGTTCATGTCGTTGCATCCAGGCGACGTGATCTCGACCGGCACGCCACCGGGTGTCGGCATGGGTATGAAGCCGCAACGTTTCCTCAAGGCCGGCGACGTCGTCGAACTCGGCATCGAAGGTCTTGGCACACAGAAACAGACATTTGTGGCCGATCGCTGAAGTAAGTTCGGCGACTCTCAAACATTCGGGCGCAGCATCATGCCGGGGATACGATCTCCGGCATTTCTCTTTTGCGGTGCGGATCGCTTATGTTGCTGTGCAACAAAAACCTGTTACTGTGCGTTGAGATGCCAGCACGTCGTTGGAGCGAATTCGGTGCCTTTCAAGCGGCATCATCGTCCAGGTGAAAGAAAGGTGACGCATCTCATGTTTTACCAGCTTTACGAACTGAACCATGCCGCTATGGCCCCCTACCGCGCCATGGCCGACGTCATGCGGCTTGCTTACGCGAACCCGTTCAACCCGTTGTCGCAGACGCCATGGGGCCGGACGATGGCGGCAAGTCTTGAGATGTTCGAGCGCACGACGCGCCGCTACGGCAAACCATCATTCGATCTGCCGCATACCGTCATCGGTGAGACCAAGGTCGCCATCAGGGAAGAGGTTGTCTGGGCACGTCCGTTCTGCGATCTGCTGCACTTCTCCCGCAATCTGCCGAGCGGCCACGCACCAGACCCGCGCATTCTGATCGTCGCGCCGATGTCCGGCCACTACGCGACGCTGCTGCGCGGCACTGTAGAAGCGCTGCTGCCGAGCGCCGACGTCTACATCACCGACTGGATCGACGCCCGCATGGTGCCGATTACCGACGGCACCTTCGATTTCAACGATTACGTCGATTACATCATCGAAATGCTGCACTTCCTGGGGCCGGATACGCATGTGGTCGCGGTCTGTCAGCCCTCCGTGCCGGTTCTGGCGGCCGCCGCGGTGATGGAAGAGGCCAATGATCCCTTGGCGCCCGCGTCGATGACGCTGATGGGCGGACCAATCGATACCCGCATCAATCCGACCGCCGTCAATCAGTTGGCCAAGGACAAGCCGCTTGAGTGGTTTGCCGACAACGTCATCATGAACGTTCCCTGGCCGCAGCCGGGCTTCATGCGTCCTGTTTATCCCGGTTTTCTGCAGCTCTCCGGCTTCATGTCGATGAACCTTGACCGCCATCTCGTGGCCCACAAGGAGTTCTTCATGCATCTCGTGAAGAACGATGGCGAGCCGGCCGAGAAGCATCGTGATTTCTACGACGAGTATCTCGCCGTCATGGATCTCACCGCGGAATTCTATCTGCAGACGGTCGATCAGGTGTTTATCAAGCACGCGCTGCCGAAGGGTGAGCTTGAGCATCGCGGCAAGCTGGTTGATCCCGCCGCGATCCGCAATGTTGCGCTGCTGACGGTCGAAGGCGAGAACGATGACATCTCGGGTGTCGGTCAGACAAAGGCCGCGCAGACGATCTGCGTCAATATTCCCGAGAACATGCGCATGCATTATCTGCAGCCCGATGTCGGCCACTATGGCGTGTTCAACGGCTCGCGTTTTCGACGCGAGATCGCGCCGCGCATCCTCAACTTCGTCCGCGAGCACGGACGCGCCGGCAAGCCGGTCGTCAAGCGCGTCATCAAGGGCGGCAAATCCATCTGATTTAGATCATTCTGAATTAGTGATTGCATTTCAAGGCCTTGTTCGATTTGAGCGATGGCCGTCTTGAAGCGCCTTATTTCGGTAACCACATCGATTTCCAGCGTTCGGCATTCCGCCGGACGCGGAAATGCGAGGATACCGCACGATGAATACGTCAGCATTGCTTCGGCCGGATTGGACTCCGGCTACCATTGCCTTGATGGTCCTCGGCTTCGTGGTTTTCTGGCCTCTGGGTCTTGCCATGCTTGCCTACATCATCTTCGGCGAGCGCCTGCAGGGATTCAAGCGTGATGCCAACAGCGCCGCCGATGGATTGTTTGCCGGCTGCAGACGGTCGAATGGCCGCTACCGCCCTCAGTTCACCACGGGCAACGTTGCCTTTGACGACTGGCGCAAGGCCGAACTTGACCGGCTGGACGAAGAACGCCGCAGGCTGAACGAGATGCGCGAGGAGTTTGAAACCTATGATCGCGAACTCCGCCGCGCCAAGGACCAGGAAGAGTTCGACCGCTTCATGCGCGATCGCAAGAACGCCAAGCGTGATGACAATGGCCCGGTTGCTGAATACCAGGCGCCATAAGCTATTCAGCACTGAAAACTCCAACCGGCATCCTGCGATGCCGGTTTTTCTTTGACCGAAACGGTACCGAATCATATAGAAAAGCTCGATGTTCCCGCTCTTGTCCAAGCCACGCCGCAGCGTCCGAAAACCGGCTCCGCCCGAGACCCGGACGCTTGATGTTGCCGGACGTCTGATGCCGCTGACGATCAAGCAGCACGAACGGGCCACGCGCATCACGCTCCGCATAGAACCGGGCGGCCGCGCCTTGAAGATGACCATTCCGAGTGGGCTGGCGCAGCGCGAGGTCAACGATTTCCTCGATCGGCACCAAGGCTGGCTTCTCACCAAGCTCGCCAAGTTTTCGACGGACACCGGCTTGCATGACGGCGGCACCATCCTCTTTCGCGGCGTCTCCCACCGTATCCAGCACACGGGAAGCCTGCGCGGCTTGACCGAAGCTATCATTGTCGATGGCAGGCCGGTGCTGAAGGTCAGCGGCATGCCGGAGCATATCGGTCGACGCATCGCCACCTTTCTGAAGAAGGAAGCCCGTGCAGAGCTTGAGCGGTTGGCAAGATTTCATGCCAGGTCGATCAAGGCGCCGATCAATTCGATTTCGATGAAGGACACACGCAGCCGTTGGGGCTCGTGTTCGGCGGAAGGCAATCTGAGCTTTTCGTGGCGCATCGTCATGGCGCCGCCTGCAGTGGTCGATTATCTTGCCGCCCATGAGGTGGCTCACCTCAAGGAAATGAATCACGGGCCCCACTTCTGGGCACTGTGCAAAAAGCTTTGCCCTGATATGGAGGCGTCGAAAGCCTGGTTGAAGCGGCATGGCAGCCTGCTCCACGCCATCGATTTCGACTGAGACATAACCGCTCAAAATACAGCCGCGGTCGCAAATTGGCTCGACTCACGGCCTTTTTCGTGTCACTTCGCTGCCATGAAACCGGATATCAAAATCTGCGGTCTGAAGACGGCCGAGGCGATTGATCGCGCGCTGACGCGCGGTGCGACCCATATCGGGTTCATCTTCTTTGAAAAAAGCCCGCGTTACGTCGAGCCCGACGTTGCCGGCCAGTTGGCCGAAGCAATCCGTGGCCGCGCCAAGATCGTCGCCGTCGTCGTCAATCCGAGCAACGACGATCTCGACGAGATCGTGGCGTTGTTGAAGCCGGATATCCTGCAGCTTCATGGTGATGAGAGCCCCGAACGCGTTCTGACCATAAAGGCCGTCTACGGTCTTCCCGTCATGAAGGCCTTCTCGATCCGCACTGCCGATGATCTGAAGCGCGTCGAGGCCTATATCGGCATCGCCGACCGTTTTTTGTTCGATGCGAAGCCGCCGAAGGGATCTGAGCTGCCGGGCGGTAATGGTGTGTCCTTTGACTGGAGCCTGCTGAGTTGGCTTGACGGCACGGTGGATTACATGCTTTCCGGTGGCCTCAACAAAGGCAATATCGCGGAAGCGCTTGCCATCACCAAGGCGCCTGGGATCGATGCATCCTCGGGCGTGGAAAGCGCACCCGGCGTGAAGAACGTCGCAATGATCGATGAGTTTTTCGATGCGGTCGAGCAGGCGTGCCAGCCTGAAATGGCCTCAGGGAGTGGAAATTGAACGAGACGCCAAAACCGAATTCCTTCCGTTCCGGCCCCGATGAGGATGGCCGTTTCGGCATATACGGCGGCCGCTTCGTCGCCGAAACGCTGATGCCCCTGATCCTGGAATTGCAGGCGGAGTGGGACAAGGCGAAGACCGATCCGGAATTCCAGGCGGAATTGAAGGATCTCGGCACCCACTATATCGGCCGTCCGAGCCCGCTCTATTTCGCCGAGCGCCTGACGGCTGAACTCGGCGGCGCCAAGATCTACTTCAAGCGCGAAGAGCTGAACCACACCGGTTCGCACAAGATCAACAATTGCATCGGTCAGATCCTGCTCGCCAAGCGCATGGGCAAGACCCGCATCATCGCCGAAACCGGTGCCGGCCAGCACGGCGTTGCCTCGGCAACCGTCGCCGCCCGCTTCGGCCTTCCCTGCGTCGTCTACATGGGCGCAACAGACGTCGAGCGCCAGGCGCCTAACGTGTTCCGCATGAAGCTCCTCGGTGCCGAAGTGAAGCCGGTCACGGCCGGCCACGGCACGCTCAAGGACGCGATGAACGAAGCGCTGCGCGACTGGGTCACCAATGTCGATGACACCTATTACCTGATCGGCACCGCCGCCGGCCCACATCCGTATCCGGAGATGGTGCGCGATTTCCAGGCCGTTATCGGTGCGGAAGCCAAGGAGCAGATGCTGGAGGCCGAAGGCCGCCTGCCGGATCTCGTCGTTGCCGCCGTTGGTGGCGGATCGAACGCGATCGGCATCTTTCACTCGTTTCTCGATGACGACAGCGTCAAGATCGTCGGCGTCGAAGCCGGCGGCAAGGGACTGCAGGGCGACGAACACTGTGCATCGATCACGGCCGGATCGCCGGGCGTGCTCCACGGCAACCGCACCTACCTGCTGCAGGACGGTGACGGCCAGATCAAGGAAGGCCACTCGATCTCTGCCGGTCTCGATTATCCCGGCATCGGCCCGGAGCATTCCTATCTGAACGATATCGGCCGCGTCGAATACGTGCCGATCATGGACCACGAGGCGCTGGAAGCGTTCCAGACGCTGACCCGCCTCGAAGGCATCATCCCGGCGCTCGAGCCGTCGCATGCACTGGCTGAAGTCATCAAGCGCGCGCCGAAGATGGGCAAGGACGAGATCATCCTGATGAACCTCTCCGGTCGCGGCGACAAGGACATCTTCACGGTGGCCAAGATTCTGGGAATGGATGTTTAAGTCATGACCGCACGTATGGACAAACGTTTTGCCGACCTGAAAGCAGAAGGTCGCCCGGCACTGGTCACCTATTTCATGGGCGGAGATCCCGACTACGAGACGTCGCTCGGGATCATGAAGGCTCTGCCGGAATCCGGCTCCGATATTATCGAGCTGGGCATGCCCTTCTCGGACCCGATGGCCGATGGCCCTGCCATTCAGCTGGCTGGCCAGCGCGCCCTAAAGGCGGGCCAGACGTTGAAGAAGACGCTTCAGCTTGCCGCCGATTTCCGCAAGACCGATGACGCGACCCCGATCGTGATGATGGGTTACTACAACCCGATCTACATTTACGGCGTCGAACAGTTCCTCGACGATGCGCTGGCGTCCGGCATCGATGGCCTCATCGTTGTCGATCTTCCGCCCGAGATGGACGACGAGCTCTGCATCCCGGCGATCCGCAAGGGCATCAACTTCATCCGCCTGGCAACGCCGACGACAGACGAAAAGCGCCTGCCGACGGTATTGAAGAACACCTCCGGTTTCGTCTATTACGTCTCGATGAACGGCATCACCGGTTCGGCGATGCCGGACCCGTCGCTGGTTTCGGGCGCCGTCCAGCGCATCAAGCAGCACACCGATCTTCCCGTCTGTGTCGGCTTCGGCATCAAGACGGCCGAGCACGCCAAGGTCATCGGCGGTTCTGCCGATGGCGTGGTGGTGGGTACCGCTATCGTCAACCAGGTAGCACTCAGCCTGACCAAGGACGGCAAGGCAACAGCCGATACCGTCCAGGCTGTCGCAACGCTCGTTCGCGGGCTGTCATCGGGAACACGTTCGGCGCGCCTTGTTGCTGCCGAATAGTTTCCCCACATTGGCAAGAGTTAATCAGGAGTTTTCGACTTGAACTGGATCACCAACTACGTTCGCCCCCGCATCAATTCCATGCTGGGCCGTCGCGAAGTGCCGGAGAACCTCTGGATCAAGTGCCCGGAAACGGGCGAGATGGTCTTTCACAAGGATCTCGAAGACAACAAGTGGGTCATCCCGGCCTCCGGCTATCACATGAAGATGCCGGCCAAGGCTCGTCTGACCGATCTGTTCGACGACGGCGCCTACGAAGCCTTCGTCCAGCCGAAGGTTGCCCAGGATCCGCTGAAGTTCCGCGATTCCAAGAAGTACACCGATCGTCTTCGCGATAGCCGCATCAAGACCGACCAGGAAGACACCATCGTTGCCGGTCTTGGAAAGGTACGTGGCTTGAAGCTCGTTGCCGTCGTGCATGAGTTCAATTTCATGGGCGGTTCGCTCGGCATCGCTGCCGGCGAAGCCATCGTTAAGGCCTTCGAACGTGCCATCGCCGAGAAGTGCCCGCTGGTCATGTTCCCGGCCTCGGGCGGCGCCCGCATGCAGGAAGGCATCCTGTCGCTGATGCAACTGCCGCGCACCACCGTTGCCGTCGACATGCTGAAGGAAGCCGGCCAGCCTTACATCGTGGTTCTTACCAACCCGACCACCGGCGGCGTCACGGCGTCCTACGCCATGCTTGGCGATATCCACATGGCCGAACCGGGTGCGGAAATCTGCTTCGCCGGCAAGCGCGTCATCGAACAGACGATCCGCGAAAAGTTGCCTGAAGGCTTTCAGACGTCGGAATACCTGTTGGAGCACGGCATGGTCGACATGGTCATCAAGCGCCACGACATTCCGGACACGCTGGCGCGCGTCCTGAAGATTCTGACCAAGAAGCCGGCGACCGTCTCCGCGGAAAGCACAGGCGCGCTTGCGATCGCCGCAAGCGCCTGATCTCAACAATCACAGGCGGGTTGAGCGATGATACCCAGAGGTCAAACCGCAGTGAGCGAAGCAGCGCAGGAGATCGATAAGCTCATGGGATTGCATCCCAAGGGCTTCGATCTCTCGCTCGACCGCATTACCCGTCTTCTCGCCATTCTTGGCGATCCCCAAAATAAGCTGCCGCCCGTCATCCATGTGGCCGGCACCAACGGTAAGGGCTCGGTCACGGCGTTCTGCCGCGCGCTTCTGGAGGCCGGTGGCTATAGCGCCCACGTCCACACCTCGCCTCATCTCGTCAATTGGCACGAGCGTTACCGCATCGGTGTCGAAGGCGGGCGCGGTCAGTTGGTCGATGACGCCGTGTTCGCGGACGCCCTGCGCCGCGTTGCCGACGCCAATGCCGGCCAGAAGATCACCGTCTTCGAGATACTGACCGCCGTCACCTTCATCCTGTTTTCAGAGCATCCCGCCGATGCCGCGATCATCGAGGTCGGCCTCGGCGGCCGTTTCGATGCAACGAACGTCATCGACGATCCGGCCGTATCCGTGATCATGCCGATCTCGCTCGATCACCAGCCTTATCTCGGCGATCGCGTCGAACTGATCGCCGCCGAAAAAGCCGGCATCATGAAGCGCAAGCACCCCGTGGTTATCGGCAAGCAGGAATATGATGCGGCCCTAGACGTTCTGATGTCCACCGCCGAACGACTGGGCTGCCCGACCGCTGTCTTCGGCCAGGATTACATGGCGCATGAGGAATACGGCCGTCTGGTCTATCAGGACGAGTTTGGTCTCGCCGACCTGCCGTTGCCGCGGCTCCCAGGGCGTCACCAGTATGCCAACGCCGCTGCCGCCATCCGCGCCGTCAAGGCTGCGGGCTTTGTCGTGACGGAAGCGATGATGGAAAAGGCGATGGCCACGGTCGAATGGCCAGGCCGCCTGCAGAAGCTGAGCGATGGTCGCCTGATGGCGAGCGCCCCTGGTGGCGCGGAAATCTGGGTGGACGGTGGCCACAATCCCGGCGCCGGCGAAGTCATCGCTGAGGCTATGGCCAATTTCGAGGAACGTCAGCCTCGTCCGCTGTTCCTGATCATCGGAATGATCAACACCAAGGACCCGGTCGGCTATTTCCAGGCCTTCAAGGGTTTGGCGGAAAAGGTCTATTGCGTGCCTATCCGCGGCAGCGATGCGATGATCGATCCGGTCATTCTCGCTAATGCCGCCTATGACGCCGGCCTGATCGCCGAGCCCATGTCGACTGTGGCCGAGGCTCTCGAAGCGATCAAGGAAACCGCCTTCGAACAGGAGCACCCGCCGCGCATCCTGATCGGCGGATCGCTTTATCTGGTCGGGGACGTTCTCGCCGACAACGGCACACCCCCAAAATGAAAAAAGCCCGGTCGAAGCCGGGCTTTTTTCATTGATGCGATCGCTTGATCAGGCAGCGTTCGAAATCCAGCTCGAAAGAGCGGTCTTCGGTGCGGCGCCAACCTTGATGTCGGCGACTTCGCCGGCCTTGAACATGGCAAGCGTCGGAATGGAACGCACGCCGAACTGGGCGGCAAGTTCCGGATTCTCATCGATGTTGAGCTTCGCAACCTTGACCTTGCCGGCGAACTCGACAGCGAGTTCTTCGAGACTAGGGGCGATCATCTTGCACGGGCCGCACCATTCAGCCCAGAAATCGACGACGACGGGTTCTGCGGAGTCCAGAACCTCAGCCTGGAAATTATTGATATCGACTTTCACGGTAGCCATAAGGCCGCTCCTTTAAAGGATTTCCTGTTGAAGCACATGTGAGGGTGCGGTGGCGGGATTTCAATGACCGGTATTTCACTTTGTGTTGAGCTGTGCAAGCGCCAATGCCATCGCCTCCGGCGTCAGCCTATGAACGGCGCCGTTCTCGGTATAGACGAGCATGCAGTCGATACGCTTGTCGGGATAGAGCGGCGCCAGGATCGTCCGGTAGATGGCGAGCTGGGCCCGATGCGCGAAGGGTATGCCGTCCAGCGTTTCCGGTGGAACCCGGTTGGTCTTGTAATCGAGGATGACGACGCGGTCCTCAAGTACGGCGAGCCGATCGACACGGCCCGACACGGCATAGTCTCGCCCGTCGAGGCTCAGCGTTCCCATGATCGAAACCTCGGCCTGCGCATGGGTTGCGAGAACCGGCTGGAGTTCAGGCGTATTCAATAGTTTCAGAACCGAATCGACCAGTCTTGCGCGTTCGGCATCTGGCCAGAAGCGCGCTGCCCGCTCGGCATAGCGCCGAGCCGCGTCGGCCTGCTCGCTGGCGGGAATATCAGGCAGAACCTGCAGCATCCGGTGCAGCAACCGACCCTTCTGCAGCGCCCGGTCGGATTTCGGCTTCTCACTGAACAGCGGCGAGGTGACCAGCAGATTGTCCGCATCCTCGTCGATGATCGTTCCGGCGCCGGAAGGGCTGAGTGGGCGCGGCAGCTGCTGTTGCGGCGGCAGCGGCTTATCGAGGTCGACAGGCAGAGGCTCGCGCTTCGCTGCCTGTTCGACAGCATCGGCCCGCTCGAATCGGCGTTCGATGGTTGGAACCCGCCATTTGAAACCCTGCCATTCGCCATCCGGTCCCGCAAATGTTGCGGTCGACACATGCGGATGGCTCTCGCTCATCGCTGCCGAAATCATCGCATGCCAGGTGTCGGTGTTGAGCCGCACGCCGCGATATCCGCAGACAACCAGCCGGTCCGCCGCCCGTGTCATCGCTACATAGAGCAGGCGCCGATACTCCTCCTCCGCCAGCACCTGGATGCGGGTCGCGTCGGCTTGCGTCAGCGAATTGCTGAGATCGCCGAGCGGCACCCACACCGGCATTGGCGGTCGGTCGCTGCGCTGCTCCAGCAGCCGCAGCTTCGGCATATGCGAATGCGTGAAGGCCTTCGAGCCGCCATCGACAAGAAACACGATCGGCGCCTCCAGGCCTTTGGAGGCGTGAACCGTCATGATCCGCACCTCGTTGCGGCCCTTGTCCTGCTCGCGCTTGACGACCGGTGCCTCAAGTTCCAGCGTCGAGATGAAAGATTGCAGCCCCGGCAGTGTCGCCGTCTCGTGGTCCAGCGTGAAGGTCAGGAATTCGTCGAGGATATCGCTGACCTCGGTGCCAAGCCGCGCCAGGAACTGCCGTCGCCCGCCATGGACGCCGAGCACACGGGCATAGAAATCATGCACCGAGAGATCCTGAGACTCCTTGAGAAACAGCTGCAACAGCCGCACTGCAGCGCCGAGCCGTTCGTTGCCGTCATTTGCGAACGCCTGAATGTGCCGCCAGACACTTTGGCCATCCCCGCGAAGCGCGGCGACCGCAAAGATATCCTCCTCGCTGAGGTCGAAGAGCGGGCTTTTCATCAATGCCGCCAGCGACAGATCGTCTTCCGGCAGCAGCAGGAAGCGTCCCAGCGCAACAAGGTCCTGCACCGCGATATGACTTGTCAGCTTCAGGCGGTCGGCGCCGGCCACCGGAATGTTGCCGCGCCGCTTCAGCGCCCGCGTCAGGGCATTAACGAAGGCGTCGCGCTTGCGCACCAGCACAAGGATATCGCCGGCCTCGATCAGCCGTTCCTTGCCTTTCTCGATAATCGTTTCTTTGCCGACCAGCGTATCGATCGTGTGTGCCATCCGCCGCGCCAGAATAGCGGCTGGCGCACTCTCCGGCGTCGCATCGAAGGGCGCCGTCCAGTCTTCCTCCTTGATCGCCACCTCGGGCGCGATCATCTCCCATAGATCGACGGCGCCGGGGTGGCCGATGCGGTTCGATCGATGCACCACCGGCTCGCCGCCGGCGCTCAACCCCCGGGCATTCTCGGGCGACGTGAAGATGTGATCGACGGCCGCGAGAACGTCGGAGGTCGATCGGAACGACAGCGGCAACCGCACGGAGGAAAAGGCCAGGCCGCTCTGCGACACCCGTTGCCGCGTTCGCCGGCTTTCCTCCGAGAAGCGTTCGGGCCGGGCGCCCTGGAAGGAATAGATCGACTGCTTCTCGTCACCCACTGCAAACAGCGTGCGCACCACACTGCGGGCGCTGTCGCCCGAGAAGAAGTCTTCCGCCAGCGATTGGATCACGCTCCACTGGATCGGGCTGGTATCCTGCGCCTCGTCGACGAGGATGTGGTCGATCCCCTGGTCGAGCTTGTAATGGATCCACGGACCGACATCGCTCATGGTCAGAAGATCGGCCGTCCGGGTGATCAGATCCTCGAAGTCGAGTTGGCTCCGCTGCTTCTTCAGGTCGTCATAGTCGCGGTTCAGCCGGTCGGCGAGGATCAGCGCCGCTCGCGTCGCGTCGAACATCCGGATGATCTTCAACCGGTCCCGGCAGGATACGACGTGCGTCCGCGCCTCGGCGATCGCGTCAGCCAGTTCCGGTGCCGCACTCAACATCGCCTTCACGAAAAACTGCGAATCCGCCTTCGGCTCGCCCTTGCCAGTCAGGAAAATCTTTTCGAGCAGCGGTATGCGCTGTATCGGGTCGCGCTCGGTCACGACAGCTTTCAGCGCCGCCGCAACATCCTGCGCCTTGGCGCCGCCCTTCTGCTCGGCAAGATCGATATAGAGGGTCAAGGTGCTGCCGGCGAGACCGGGTAGCGGCCAGTACTGCGCTGCAATGCCGATCTCGGTATCGTCGTTGGAGATCCCCAACTGGGCCCGCAGAACGCGGTCGATGCCGCCATTCTGATCGGCGGCCAGCGTGAACGCCTTGATCGCGTTGCGATTGGCGACGATTTCCTGCAGCAGCGTTTCCAGCCCGGATTCGTCGCCGAGATTGAGGACGTAGGAAAACGCCGCCGCCAGAGCCGGATCTTCCTCCGGCGTCGTCGCCGTCAGCAGCGAGCGCCGCGCATCTGACAGCAGCGTCGCCGCAGCGCGGTCATCGAGCACCGAGAAGTGGCCGGCGACATTCGCCTCGAGCGGAAACTGGTGCAGCAGCGATTCGCAGAAGGCATGGATGGTCTGGATCTTCAGTCCGCCCGGCGTTTCCAGCGCCTTGGCAAAGAGCCGCCGTGCCTCCGCCAACTTGATTGAATCCGGCTCAGAACCTTCGATCTGGGTAATGCGCTTGCCGAGTTCCTCGTCGGAAAGCACGGCCCATTCCGCCAGCCGGTCGAACACACGGTTGGACATTTCCGAGGCCGCTGCCTTGGTATAGGTCAGGCACAGGATGGCGGAGGGGCGTGCGCCGGCCAGCAGAAGCCGGATCACCCGCTGCGTCAGCACATGCGTCTTGCCCGAACCGGCATTGGCCGAGACCCAGGCAGATCGTTGCGGATCCGAAGCGATCGATTGCTGTACGGTCGTCCAGTTGGTCCAGACGAGCGGATCGTCGCCCTCGGGCAGCGCGGTTTCGTTACTCATCGTTGGTGGCCTCGTCGCTTTCTGCAGTGGACCACTCCGAGACGCGGGCCAGATGGTCGTAGTCGCCGCCGAACTCGAACTGCTGGGCCGGAATGAGCCGCGAGGTAAAGCCCTTCTCGCCCGATTGCAGCAGCGCCACGAACTTTACCAGCTGGTCGATGGAATCGGAGGCAAGATCGATCGCCGACTTCGCCTTGTCGCTGCGCGCCGAGAATTCGTTGTTGACGGTATCGACCTGAAAACGGCTCCCCGGCCGCAGCCTGACATAGAGCAGGTCCTGCGGCACGCGTTTTCCAGCATCCCGAAAGCCGCCGGCCTTCAGCACTTCGGCCTCCAGTGCCAGCTGCGGATCGAGCAGCGCGCGCGCCTGGGCCGGCGAGGGGTTGTAGCCGGTCTTGTAGTCGATCAGGTCAGCCGCGTGCGGGCCGGTGATGTCGATCCGGTCGGCAACTCCGCTGAGCCGGATATCGACCTGCTCGAGCTGCATCGCACCGCGCACTTCCGTCAATGTTTGCTGAATACCCGGTCGTCGCTTCGCTTCCCAGTCGAGGAATGCCCGCGCCACTTCCCGGAAGCGCGGCCGCCACACGGCATCGATATGCGGCGGCAGTTGTTCCATGTCGAACAGCTCGGTGACGATCCGCTCCATCGCGGCCGCAGCATCCGGTGAACCGGCAATGTTGCCCTCGCGGATGAACCGATCGATGATGGTGTGATAGAGCGTGCCGCGCTCGGCCGCCCCGGGATCGCGATTGAACGGGTCGACGGCGTCGAGCCTCAGCACGCGGCGGGCATAGATCGCGTAGGGATCACGCCGCAGCCGGCCGACCTCGCTGAAGGAATAGGATTTCGGCTGCACTTCGCGCGGCGGCGTTGGGCTCGGCCGCTGCGCCGGCGCCTGTCGTGGGCCCTCGTCGAGCAGCCCCGCCCAATGGATGAACTGCTCTCCGCGGTCGGTCAGGGCTGCCTCGAACCGCTTGCCGCCAAATGCCATCAACCGCTGCAGCCAGCGGGACGCAACGGTCGGCGTCGATCCCTTGCGGAGCGCGCGCGTATAGACCAGATGCCGCGTGCCGTTCGCCATCTCGAAATCGTGCGCCAGCTGCCCGATCCGCCGCTCCGGCGGCTCCAGCCCGATCTCTGTCTTCATCGATCGGGATATGAACGGGTTGTTGGCCGTCTGCCCCGGCCACGATCCTTCGTTCAGGCCGCCGAGGATCAGTGTATCGACGCTCTGCAGGCGCGCTTCCAGCGTCCCGAAGATGAACAGGCGGGGATGACTGAGCGCGCGCGGTTTCACCGCCTGGCCGGCAGACAGGGCGGCCATGATGTCGATCCACTGCGCGCCATCGGCCTCGATCTGCCCGTCCGTCTCGATCACCTCGCCAAGCATCGTCGCCAGCGTATCGCCGGCCTCGTCGGACCACAGCCCCGCCAGATCGTCCTTCTCGTCACGCGCAACGGCCTCGATGGCGCGCCCTGTACGTTCGGCCCAGTCCGAGAGCGTGAAGCGCGTCGTCAATCCGGGCTTTCCGGGATGATGGCGCACAAGTGCTGATGCCAACGGCTCCGTCGCCTCTCCCACGCGCCGCGCCAGGTCACGCGCCAGATCGACGGCGTGCACATGCAATGCCTTTCGCCACTGTGGTGCGTGGCGATCCAGCGCCTGCTCGGACAGCTGATGTTCGAGCAGCGGCCTGAGTGCGCTGATATCCACCTCCGCCACGCCGCCGCGCAGCGCCAGCAATTCAAGCGCCGCCACCGCCTCGGTCAGCACGCTGCGCTCCAGCCCGAAACGGGCCAGCGGATGTTTCAGCAGGCTGACGATCGCAACCGGATCGCCCGGCCGCAGCGCGGATTCGAGCAGCAGTTGCAGCAGCGTTCCCTGCGGTGTGGCCGAAAGCGGCGTACCGGCCGAATCGTCGGCCACGATGCCGAATCTTGAAAGCTCGGCCATGACGCGGCGTGCAAGGTTGCGGTCAGGTGTGATCAGCGCTGCCCGGCTCTCGCCATCGAGCCCCGGCCGTTCCAGCGCCAGACGCAGCGCGATCGCGATCGCCGTCGCTTCCTCGCGCTCGTTGCCGGCCTCGATCAGCGAGACGTCGGCGAATGCGGAGGCGATGTCATCATCGGAGAGCGCGGTCTTCCAGTTTCCCCAGTCGCTGGTCGCCTCGGCGGGCGATAGCGCGTGCGACAGGATGGCCGCGCGCCGGGCCAGCGTTTCCGGCGCTTCGGCGAGCGTTGCCACGTCGTCGCGCGTCAACCCAAGACGTTTCAGAAGCATCGCAAGCCCGTATTGCGAATGGCTGCGGGCCGCCGCATCCGCCATGTCGGGCGCCACCATCCGCCAATGCGTGTCTGGCATGCCGATATCCAGCCCCGGCAGGACGATCACGCCCTCGACGCGGGCGGCCACGGCGGCAATCAGATCGGCGGTAGCCGGAACCGAACCGGTCGAGCCGGCGATGATGATCGGCCCACTGGCCTGCATCGTCTCAATACGATTGGCTTCCGCCCGCAGGATGGCATTGCGATTGCGCGCCGGCGAGGATTTTCCAAGCTCGTTCAAGCGCTCCGGCCAGAAGGCGCTGGCGATCTGCAGGAATTCCGCCGTCAGCTGCCACCAGAGTGCGTGGTCTTTTGCGGAAAGGTTTCCGAGTTCGCTCCAGTCCTTGTCTTCGGTCTCGATCGAATCGATCAACTCGGCAAGGTTCCGCGCCAGCCAGATCGCATCGGCAGGGCTGGCAGGTGCGACGAGCGGCGAGTCGGAATGAATGCTGCGCACGATCTCGGGAAGCTTGTTGCGCCAGGCAAGGATCAGCCGCGCCAGTTCCAGCAGGCGGGCGGTGTTGGAAAGCGGCTGTGCCAGGTCCATCGTCGCCGGCAGCGCCTCGTCGAAATAGCCGCTGTCGTCATCGGTTTCGCCGAGCGGCCGGATGACGGGAAGAATGGCGGAGCGGCCGCCGAGCAAATCGACGAATGCCGAGCGCAGCACGCGCACCGCGCGCCGCGTCGGCAGATAGATGGTGACCTTGGACAGCGACAGCGGATCGCTGGGGTCGTGGCGAAACAGCGGTGTCAGCCGGCCGTCGCACAGGGTCTCTGCCAGGGTGGCAAGAAACGGTAGTCCTGCTGGAATGGTAAGAACCCTGGGCTGGTGCCGCTCGCTCATCGCCTAGGCCAATGCCCGGTATCGCCGGATCGTCGCTTCGGCATCGTCAATCGCCTCGGGCGTGCCGACCGTCAGCCAATGGCCCTCGAGCATCATGCCGTAAAGCCGGCCGCGCGCGATCGCCTTGTCGAAGTAGATGTTCAGATTGAAGGCGTCGTCAGGCGCGTCGTCGAGTAACGATGTCTGCATCGCGATCGCGCCGGCGTAGACCACCGGATCCGGCCCGTCGGCGCGAAAGCGTCTCAGCCTTTGCTCCGCATCGCGGTTGAAATCGTTCTTGCCGTTGTGGCCGGTCGTGTCCTCGAGTTTGACGCACAGCATCGCCATGTCCATCCTGTTGGCATCGAAGAATCCGGCTAAGCGCACAAGGTTGCTCGGTTGCCCCGCACGTTCCCCGATCCAGAAAAGATCGGCGTTGGTCACGAAGACAGGGCCGCGATCAAGCAGTTTCAGGCCTTTGGCCAGCCCGCCGCCATTGTTCATCAGCCCTTGGCGCTCGTCTGAGATGATGATCTCTAGTCTCTTGTAGGACTGAAGGTGATCGAGCATCTGGTCGGCATGGTGATGCACGTTGACCACGGCGCGTTCGACGCCGGCCTCCGCGAGCGAATCCAGTGCATAGTCGATCATCGGCTTGCCGTCGATTTTCACCAGCGGCTTCGGGATCGTGTCGGTAATCGGGCGCATACGGGTACCGAGACCGGCAGCCAGCACCATGGCTTGTTTGATGGTCATGTCGTCCGAAATCTATGATTCGCTGCTGACTATTCCAGTCCTTACGCACCAGTCGCGCAAGGGGGCAAGCGTTTCGTGCCGAAGCGCCACATCGAGATAGGCGAGCGTCCGCGGCATGTGCTTCATGTAGCTGGGCTTTCCGTCGCGCTGCATCAGCCGCACCCACAGCCCGGCCAGCTTGCAATTGCGCTGCGCCGACATGATCGCCCAGCTTTTCAGAAAGCCTGCTTCGTCGAAGCCGCCCTGCGCGTGCCGCAGCGACAGGTAGTGCTGCATCAGTCGATCGAAGAGTGCGGGCTCGATGGTTACCCGCGCATCCTGGGTGATCGAGGCGAGATCATAGGCCGTCGGGCCGATCATCGCATCCTGGAAGTCGATCAGACCGACCCGCCGGATCCCGCTCTCCTGCTCTCGCCAGATGATATTCGGTGAATGGAAGTCGCGCAGCAGCAGGTTCTTCTCGGCCGCGTCGAGTTGATCGATCAAGTCATCCCAGATTGCCAGATACTCTTCCCGCTCGGCATCGCTCGGCCTCGCGCCGTCACGCTTCCAGGGCAGGTGCCAGTCGAGGACAAGGCGCACTTCCATCTTCATCGCCGTACGGTCGAACTCGGGAATATGGTGCACATGCGCATCCGTTACCTGGATATCTTGCGGCATCTTTTTAGCATGCAGGGCGGCAAGGCACGCGACGCTTTCCAGATAGCGCTCGGCGATTGGCGTGCCCTGGTCATCGAGAACACCGTCGCTGCCGAGATCCTCGATCAGCAGGATGCCGTTGTCGTAATCGACGCGGTAGATTTCGGGCGCGGCAAAGCCGTCGTGGCGCAGTGTCTCTGCGATGGCGACGAACGGATAGGCGTTTTCGGCAATATGCGCGACCTTGGGGTAGGGCTTGCCGTCAAGCACGGGCGGCCCTTCGGGCAGCGGTGGCCAGTCCATCAGGATGCGGCGAACACCGTCGTCGGCGTAGACGGCCTCGTAGGCGCGTAGCGACGCATCGCCGGTGAGGAAACGACGCTTTGCCGAGGGATAGCCGGCATCTCGAAGAAAATCGCGAATGGCAAGCACGCGCCGTATGCGGGCATCCTGCTTGTCGGGCGCCTGTATTGTCACCCGGCGCCCTGCACCTTCATGCGTCAGTGTCAGCACGATGCGATCGTCAGGCAGTTCGCTCGCGGCCATCTCTGGCCATTCGACAAGGCAGATGCCGTTCTGCAACGCCTCGTCGAAGCCCAGCTCGGTGAGCTCGGCCGAATCGCCAAGCCGGTAGAGATCGAAATGCGATACGGGAATGCGTAGCTCGTAGGATTGCACCAGCGTGAAGGTCGGGCTCGGTACCTCAAGCTCGGCGTCATCGGCCAGCGCGCGGATCAACGCTCGCGACAGCGACGATTTCCCAGCACCGAGATCGCCCGACAACGCCAAGCAATCGCCTGGCTTCAAGGCCAGCGCCAGATCCTCCCCGAGGCGATCGGTTGCGTCGTCGTCGTCGAGGTAGAGCGAGATGACAGGTTTGATAGTCGTCATTCTGCGGCGGCGTAGGAGGGCAGGTTGGCGGAAGGGATGCGGCAGATCACCGTGGTTCCCTTGCCCGGCTGGCTATCGATGACGACCTTGCCGTTGTGCAGGTTGACGAAGCTGTCGACGATCGACAGGCCAAGGCCGGCACCACCGCGTTTGCCGCTCTTGGCGCCGGTGGCGAAGCGATCGAAAACGTTGGCGATCATCTCCTGCGAGATGCCGGGGCCATGGTCGCTGACGGTGAACACGAAATCCGTGCCCTCACGCTGGCAGGTCAGTGTTATCGCGGCACCCTCGGGCGAGAAATTCGCGGCATTCGACAGCAGCTTCACCAGGATCTGCTTGAGCCGCTGTGGATCTGCGATGATCGAGCCGAGCCGGGCCGGCGCGGTGATCTCGAGCGTCACGCCGCTTTCCTGAAGCCGGTCGGCAATCTGGATCGACACGTCGTCGAGCAGGTCGCCGAGATCGATCTCCGAATAGTTCAGCCGCATGATGCCGGCGTCGACGGTGGCAAGATCGAGAATGTCGTTCACCAGCGTCAGCAGCACCGACGAGGATGTCGAGATGTGGTCGATATACTCCGCCTGCCGGTCGTTGAGTTCGCCGAGGCCGGGTGTGCGCAGCAGATCGGTAAAGCCGATGATATTGGTCAGCGGCGAGCGCAGTTCGTAGGAAACGTGCTGGACGAAATCGTTCTTCAGTTCGTCGGCCTTGCGCAACGCCTCGTTCTTCTCGGTGAGCGCCCGTTCGGCACGAACGCTGTCCGTCATGTTGACGAAGGTCAGCATCGTCTGTGCATTCGGCAGCGGGATGATCGCGTAATCGAGCACGAGGCCGGAGAACAGTTCCAGCGTTCCTTGGCTGGACCGGCGTTCGTCGTCGAAGCTGGTGATCAACTCGGCAAAGGTCTTCCAGCCGTCCGGCTTGTCGTAGGATGGCAGGCAGGCGTCACCCAGCGCGCGGATATGCGTGCCCGGCTTAGCCTCGGCTTCGGTGATGCCCCAGAGCGCCCGGAAGGCTGGGTTCGACAGCTGGATGCGCCCGTCGGGGCCGAACACCGCCACACCCTCGGACAAATGGTCGATGGTCTCGCCCTGCACCTTCACCAGCGTGTTGTAGCGGGTTTCCAGATCGACCTGCTCGGTCAGGTTCTCGAACACCCAGGTGGCGCCGCCCTGCGGATGCGCAGTCGCGAAAACGCGCAGCGTCTGGCCGTTTGGAAGGTGCCACATGTCGGTTTGGGTATCGAGCGCCCGATAGACTGAAAGCGCCGTTTCCTTCCAGCTCTTCCAGTTCAGCTGCTCCGGTAGCTTCTTGGCGGCGCGCAGCCGCTCGAGCAGTTCGGAATTGTCAGGCTTGCTTTCGAGGAAGGCGATGTCGAGTTGCCAGAGGGAAACGAAGGCCTGGTTGTAGAATTGCAGGCGGCGGTCGCCGTCGAAGATCGCGACGGGCGTTCCCAGATGGTCCAGCGTCTCCGCATGGCTCTTCAGCGTCCGCTCCAGTTCAGCCCGGACCGTCTCGATTCCCGAGACGTCGACAGCAATACCGGCGGACCCGCTTGGTACCTTGACGTCGACAACGTCGAGGAAGGTACGGTTGCCATGGATGACGGTGGAAATCTTGTCGTGGAAAGGTGATTCCGGTGTCGCGACCGAGCGAATACGCTCGCGCGCGATTGTGGTCAGGATTTCGCGACCCTCGGCAATGGCCTGATCGGGCGATGCCGCATCAACCGCTTCGCCATAAGCATGGTTCACCCATGTCAAGCGTCCGTCGGTATCGCGCTGCCAGGCTGGAAGATCGATGGAATCCAGCAGGCCTTGGAAGGCCGAGATCGACACCATCAGGCGATCGCGCTCGATCTTGATCTCCGCCAGCTCGGCGCGAAGGTTGTTCAGGGCGACGAAGCGGACGAAAGCGCGGCCGCCGGAAACCCGGCCCTGTGCTTCCAGAACCTCTTCGCGGTGCGTTTCGACAACGATGTCGAAGCTCTTTGCCGACTGGCGCAGCCCGTCGATTGCACGGTCGAGTTCGGACGCGGAGCGCGGCTTCAGCCACAGCCCGAAGGCGAGAAATTCGTTATCCTGCGGTGCGCCGGTCTCGGCGGGCAGCTGGCCCAGCAGTTCGGGGCGTTCATCGCCGTTCCAGATCACGATGCGGCGGTTCTTGTCGGCAATCAGTGCCTGGTATTGGGAAATCTGCTGTTGTGCGTCCGAAAGCGCCGAGCGCATCTCACGGCTTTCGCTCTCGATGTTGCCACGCTGGCGAACGACCCAAAGAGTGGACAGCAGAGCCGCGGAGACCACGCCGATCACCACCGAAAGGCCAACAACCTGCGTAGACGTGAAAAGATGCGCCGAAGTAGCAGCTTCGGCTTCCACCTGCGCGAACACTGGGCGGGCGACAGACGCGATCGCGGTGCCCGCTGCGAACATCGTCGCCACGCGAGCCAACACGCCTCGTCTTTTCGCCGAAGCCTTGGGGGCATCGACAGGTCTTTCATTGGCCGAACTATCAGGTCGGGAAGCAGCGTAAGCGCGATTCCCCGCCTGTTTGATCAGGCCGTGCATCATTTCCGACATGCGCGGTATGTCTCCGTCCATTGTGCCGCATTACGACAAGACATCCCATTTTCGTAGCAAACGGACGCGTCCGTCTCCACGAATCGAGTGCTAAAACAATACTTCGGATAGGAATCGTCGGGAAGGTGTGTGCCAAAAAATAAGGGCGCAGCATTTGTCAATGCTGCGCCCGTCTAGATGTTGTGGATATCAATCGTTCGATTAGTATCTGTAGTGGTCAGCCTTGAAAGGACCCTGCGGCGTGACGCCGATATAGGATGCCTGTTCTTCCGAAAGCTGCGTCAGCTTGACGCCAAGCTTGGCGAGATGCAGGCGCGCGACCTTCTCGTCGAGGTGCTTCGGCAGGATGTAGACCTGGTTCTGGTACTGCGCGGGCTTGGTGAAAAGCTCGATCTGCGCCAGCGTCTGGTTGGTGAACGAGGCCGACATCACGAAGGACGGATGGCCCGTTGCGTTGCCGAGGTTGAGCAGGCGGCCTTCCGAGAGAAGGATGATGCGGTTGCCCTTCGGGAACTCGATCAGGTCGACCTGCGGCTTGATGTTGGTCCACTTCAGGTTCCGCAGCGCAGCAACTTCGATTTCATTGTCGAAGTGGCCGATGTTGCCGACGATCGCCATGTCCTTCATCGCACGCATGTGGTCGATGCGGATGACGTCCTTGTTGCCTGTCGTGGTGATGAAGATGTCGGCCGAAGACACGACGTCTTCGAGCGTGACGACTTCAAAGCCGTCCATGGCTGCCTGCAGGGCGCAGATCGGGTCGACTTCAGTGACCTTGACGCGCGCGCCGGCGCCGAGCAGCGAGGCGGCCGAACCCTTGCCGACGTCGCCATAGCCGCAGACCACGGCAACCTTGCCGGCCATCATCACGTCGGTGCCGCGGCGGATACCGTCAACCAGCGATTCCTTGCAGCCGTACTTGTTGTCGAACTTCGACTTGGTGACCGAGTCGTTGACATTGATCGCCGGGAAGGGAAGCAGGCCCTTCTGGCTTAGCTGGTACAGGCGGTTGACGCCCGTGGTGGTTTCTTCGGTTACACCCTTGATCGCGTCGCGCTGCTTGGTGAACCAGCCCGGCGAAGCGGCAAGGCGCTTCTTGATCTGTGCGAAGAGAATTTCCTCTTCTTCCGAATGCGGGTTCGACAGCACGTCTTCGCCGGCTTCGGCGCGGGCGCCGAGCAGGATGTACATCGTAGCGTCGCCGCCATCGTCGAGGATCATGTTGGAGAGGCCGCCGTCGGCCCACTGGAAGATCTTGTCGGTGTAGACCCAGTAGTCATACAGCGACTCGCCCTTGATGGCGAAGACAGGAACGCCGGAGGCGGCGATCGCGGCAGCGGCATGGTCCTGCGTCGAGAAGATGTTGCACGATGCCCAACGGACTTCGGCGCCGAGTTCGACCAGCGTCTCGATCAGAACGGCCGTCTGGATCGTCATGTGCAGCGAGCCGGTGATGCGCGCGCCCTTGAGCGGCTTGGTCGTGCCGAATTCTTCGCGGCAGGACATCAGGCCCGGCATTTCGGTTTCGGCGATCGTGATTTCCTTGCGACCGTAGTCTGCGAGGCCGATATCGGCGACGACGTAATCTTTTTCAGTGCTCATTGGGTTCTCCATGCTGAAAGCGTCTCAGAGGGCGAAGGCGCGAACCGGGGTCGCGCGACGAAAATCTCCGCGCAGGCGCGGTCATGCCAGCCGTTTAGCAGGCTTCTATGACGAAGGCAATAATGATATAAAGAAGTCTTTATATGTTTATATGGCCCAATCGGGCCTTACATCTCTTCGCCGAACTTGTTCTGGATCAGCTGATCTAGCGCGTCGAGCGCCTGTTCGGCCTGATTGCCGCTGGCGGAGATCAGCACGCTGGAGCCTGGGCTCGCTGCGAGCATCATCAGGCCCATGATCGATGTGCCCCCAACCGTCATTCCGTCCTTGGACACGGTGATTGCCGCGTCGAAAGTCTCGACCGTCTGTACGAACTTGGCCGAAGCGCGGGCATGCAGGCCACGCTTGTTGATGATCAGAATTTCGCGGGAAAACGGAGATGTCATCAGGGGGAGGGCTCGTTATTTGCCGCTGAGGACGCGGCTGGCGACATTGATGTACTTGCGACCGGCTTCCGACGCCTCGACAAGCGCCTTTTCCATGTTGTTTTCGCCACGTACGCCTGCAAGCTTGATCAGCATCGGCAGGTTCATGCCGGCGATCACCTCGGTATGGCCGCTGCTCATCACCGATATCGCCAGGTTGGAAGGAGTGCCGCCGAACATGTCGGTCAGGATGACCACGCCATGCCCGTCATCCGCATTCGACACGGCTGCGAGGATATCCTGGCGCCGCTGATCCATGTCGTCTTCGGGGCCGATACAGACCGTTTCGATGAATTTCTGAGGACCGACAACATGTTCGACCGCATGACGAAACTCTTCAGCCAGCTTGCCGTGCGTGACAAGCACAAGTCCGATCATGATACTACTGCTCCTCATGGCGTATGCAACGGTAGGGCCAATATCGCAATGCAACAACTGCGTCCACCGTGGGGGCACATCTTGGCCATGAAAAGCCGAAGTGCAAGACAAAAATGCACGCATCCGTGCCGTACCTGCCAGTTTCGTGGGCATTAACGCCCGATATCGGCTGCTTTTGCCATCAGTACCGCAAGTGGAAACGGCACGTTAGCCAGCAACCGAATTGCCGGAAGCTCGATGCCGGGAGCCACCACAAACATTTCGTCGTCCGGCGGAAGCCGAAGTGATCCAGTAGTCTGAGCGGGAACGATGGCGTACTGCATCATAGATGGACCAACACTGGGCACCTCGACGATGCCTGTTCCGCGTAGCTCAATAAGCCCACCGATCGACGGCGGGCAGGTTGCCATCACCTCTGTGCCGTGTACTGAAATCATCACCTGATCGTCTGCCACCAGCGCCGCGTCGATCCCGATCCGCTGCGCTTCGGTGATGCAGGCAAAGGCGAGCATCGATTTCCCCCAGCCGGACGGCCCGACAAACAGCAGTCCGGTCTTCCCGACCACGATGGCTGTCGCGTGGACGTTGACCGGTTCCGTTTTCATGAGGCCGGGTCGGCGGGCAGGGCGAGCGTGAAGCGGGCGCCGACAACCTCCTCGGTTTCGGCGTCGATGATGTTTTCGGCTCTGAGCGACCCGCCGTGCGCTTCGGCAATTTGCCGGCTGATCGACAGACCGAGACCGGAGTTCTGTCCGAAGCCCTCGGCTTCGGGCCGGTCGGTATAGAAGCGCTCGAAAATACGGTCGATGTTTTCGGCCTGAATGCCCGGACCGTTATCCTCGATATAGACGATGCACCGCGACCGGGTGCGAACCAGCCGAACGGTAATACGTCCGTCCTTGTCGGACACGAAGGAGCGGGCGTTTTCAATCAGGTTGGTGACGATCTGCCCGATGCGCAAATCATGGCCGTTGACCAGGAAGCGCGTCTTGACCCCAGGCTTGCGCTCGATCGCGAACTCGATCTGCACTTCCTTCTTGCGGCTGCGAATCTGCCGCGAAATGTCCACCAGATCGCGCAGCAGAATTTCGAGGTCCACGGAGCCCGCATCGACACGGGCAAGCTCGGCGTCCAGTCGCGAGGCATCGGAAATGTCGCTGATCAACCGGTCGAGGCGGCGAACGTCATGCTGGATGACATCCATCAGCCGCTTTTTGGAATCGTCGGACTTGGCAAGCGGCAACGTCTCGACGGCGCTGCGCAGCGACGTCAGCGGGTTTTTCAGTTCGTGGCTGACATCCGCTGCGAAGCTCTCGATCGCATCGATCCGGTCGTAGAGGGCCGTCGTCATGTCGCGGAGCGCGATCGAAAGATTGCCGATCTCGTCCTGCCGCACCGAGAAATCGGGAATTTCCTCGCGCTCCTTCGAGCCGCGACGCACCCGGATGGCGGCCGCAGACAGGCGGCGCAGCGGATTGGCAATCGTCGAGGACAGCACCAGCGACAGCAGCACGTTGACCAGCGTCGCGACGCCGAACACGCGCATGATGCCGAGCCGCTCGGCATGAACGATGTTGTCGATATCGCCCGCCTGCGTCGATAGCAGCAATACGCCCAAAACAGCGCGAAAACGCTGGATCGGAACGGCGACGGAAACGATGAGCTCACCTTTTTCGGTGGTGCGCACCACGGCGCCGCGCACGCCCGTCAGCGCATTCATCACTTCGGGATAGATCGAGCCATCACCGCCGGGCGCTTCCTTGTAGAGCGGCAGGTTGCCCGGTTGCAGGACCTTGTTGAAGATCGTCGTGAACCACTCGCTCCAGGTCTGCTTCTCGTCGGCCACTGGCGGCAAATCGAAGCGCAGAACCTGGCCGCGCGAATAAAGATGGCGTGAATCTAGCAGCAGGTTCGCGTCGGCGTCGAAGATACGAGCGCGGGTGCGGGTCGGCGAGATCAGCCGGCGCAGCACGGGCGCGACCTTCTCCGGATCGATCGGGAATTCCAGATCCTCGTCGTTCGGAACCGGCGTGATACTCTGGCCGGCTTGCAGCTCCAGCAGTTTCTCCGGATCGATAGTGATCGAGTTGGTGTCCACCGACGCCGATGCCGAGACAGCGCCTGCGATGATTTCGCCTTGCGTTAGAAGGCTTTCGACACGGGCGTCGATCAGTCCTTCGCGAAACTGGTTGAGATAGAGAATGCCGCCGACGAGGACGACCAGCGCCACGAGGTTGAAGAACAGGATACGGCGCGTCAGGCTCGAAAAGACGGCGTTGCCGAAGATGCGGCGAATGATCGTGAACGGGTGAGACCAACGTCGGCCCCTGACGCGGCGGCCCACGCCCTCCACGTCATCAAGATCCCTTTCCTGCACCAACTGTGCCAACGACAGCCCTTTCGGAGAGCGGACCGCGTCAGCGGCCTCGGCCCTCTCTCATTCTCATCCGCCGCGCCGCGTGGGCGTCAGGCTGCTTCGCGGAAGCGGTATCCCACTCCGTAGAGCGTTTCAATCATATCAAAGTCGTTATCGACCATCTTGAATTTCTTGCGCAGCCGCTTGATGTGGCTGTCGATGGTGCGATCGTCGACATAGACCTGCTCATCATAGGCCGCATCCATCAGCGCGTCGCGGCTTTTCACCACGCCGGGGCGCTGAGCAAGCGAATGCAGGATGAGGAATTCGGTGACCGTCAGCGTCACCGGCTCACCCTTCCAGGTGCAGGTGTGGCGTTCCTGATCCATGACCAGCTGACCACGCTCGAGCGAGCGCGCCAGTTGCGCGGCGCCCGGCTTCGGAGCACTGCCGCTGGCGGCAGCCGCGGCCGCTTCGCGACCGGCCGCACGGCGAAGTACGGCGCGCACGCGCTCGACCAGCAGGCGCTGCGAGAACGGCTTGGTGATGAAATCGTCGGCGCCCATCTTCAAGCCGAAGAGCTCGTCGATTTCCTCGTCCTTGGAGGTGAGGAAGATGACCGGCATGTCGGATTTCTGTCGCAGCCGGCGCAGCAGTTCCATCCCGTCCATGCGTGGCATCTTGATATCGAAGATCGCGAGATGAGGGGGGCGGGCGAGAAGACCGTCGAGGGCCGAAGCGCCGTCCGTATAGGTCTCGACCTTGTATCCTTCGGCCTCGAGCGCGATCGACACGGAGGTCAGGATGTTACGGTCGTCATCAACGAGCGCGATTGTCGGCATTGTATTCGTCTCCGTCATCTAATGCGCGTCTCCAGGATTTTTTAAAGGTCCCCAGGCGGCCACATGAACCGGATGCGCTTATGGGGATAAAGGTGGAACAAATTGTGGCAAAGATAAAGGGTGCCGCCGTTGCAAAATATTCATAACAACCGAAAGTGGTGTGACGAGCTGACCAGTCACTTGGCATTTCAAACGATTTAAAATAAACGCCTTGAATTTAAATCGATTAAATAATTGATATCATTATATATTATCGATTTATGCCACTTGCGTTTTAAAAAACCTCTCCGTACGGTCGCGTTCAGTTCTTAACGGCGTGAGCCCCGAAGGAAGGGAAAGACCATGGAGCAGTTCGGCATCCACAACCCAGCGATACAGCTTGCGATGGCAGGTTTCGGAAATGCACGCAGCGTCCGTTACAACTTCACCGCCGCGTCTCTTTATGAAGAGTCGATTCGCCGGGGCGAGGCCGAACTCACCGCACATGGTGCCCTGCGCGCCCTGACGGGCCAGCACACGGGACGTTCGCCAAAGGACAAATTCGTCGTCCGTGATGCCAATACCGATGGCGAGATCTGGTGGGACAACAACAAACCGATGTCCCCCGAGCATTTCGCGCTGCTGAAGGCCGACATGCTGGCACATGCAGCCGGCAAGGAACTCTTCGTTCAGGACCTGATCGGCGGCGCCGATGAGACCAACGCCCTGCCGACCCGCGTCGTCACCGAACTTGCCTGGCACTCGCTGTTCATCCGCAACCTGCTGATCCGCCCGGAGCGTTCGACGCTCGAAAGCTTCATGCCGAAGCTGACCATCATCGATCTCCCAACCTTCAAGGCCGATCCGGAGCGCTACGGCTGCCGCACCGAAACCGTGATCGCCTGCGACCTCACGAACGGCGAAATCCTGATTGCCGGCACCTTTTACGCCGGCGAGATGAAGAAGTCGGTCTTCACCGCGCTGAACTACCTGCTGCCGGCAAGGGGCGTGATGCCGATGCATTGCTCGGCCAATGTCGGGCCGGATGGCGACGCCGCGGTGTTCTTCGGTCTCTCCGGCACCGGCAAAACGACGCTGTCTGCTGATCCCGCCCGCACGCTGATCGGTGACGACGAGCATGGCTGGGGTGAGGACGGCATCTTCAATTTCGAAGGCGGCTGCTACGCCAAGACAATCCGGCTTTCGCCGGAAGCAGAGCCGGAAATCTACGCCACGACACAGCGTTTCGGCACGGTGCTCGAAAACGTCGTGCTCGACGAAAACCGCGTTCCCGATTTCAACGATGGCTCGCTCACGGAAAACACCCGCTGCGCCTATCCGCTGGATTTCATCCCGAACGCCTCGAAATCAGGTCTGGCCGGTCACCCGAAGACGATCATCATGCTGACCGCCGATGCCTTCGGCGTCATGCCACCGATCGCCAAGCTGACGCCGGACCAGGCGATGTATCACTTCCTCTCCGGCTACACCGCCAAGGTCGCCGGCACGGAGCGTGGCGTCACGGAGCCTGAAGCCACCTTCTCGACCTGCTTCGGCTCTCCCTTCATGCCGCGGCATCCGTCGGAATACGGCAATCTGCTGAAGGAGTTGATCGGTCGCCACGGCGTGGAGTGCTGGTTGGTCAACACCGGCTGGACCGGCGGCGCCTATGGCACCGGCAAGCGCATGCCGATCAAGGCGACGCGCACGCTTCTGGCCGCAGCCCTGTCGGGTGAACTCAACAAGGCCGATTTCCGCGCCGATCCGAATTTCGGCTTCGCTGTTCCGGTCGAGGTCGCCGGCGTCGAAACCGCTATCCTCGATCCGCGTTCGACATGGGCTGATACCGGCGCCTACGACGCGCAGGCAAGTCGACTTGTCACCATGTTCATCGACAATTTCGCCAAGTTCGAAGAGCACGTCGACGGCGGAGTGCGCGATGCGGCCCCGGGTTTTCGGGTTGCCGCTGAGTAAATCAGCGACAACTGATTGATGATTCACGTGAAACCCGGCCCCTATGGCCGGGTTTTGCATGTTTTCAAGCAGCCGGTGATGTGAGATAGAAATCCCATGGCCAGCGACCCGCTCTACATCAATGACAGGATCACCATCGCAGGATGGGAACTGACGGAACAGTTCGTTCTTACGGGCGGTCCCGGCGGGCAGAACGTCAACAAGGTCTCAACCGCGGTCCAGCTGTTCTACAACATCCAGACCTCGCCGGCTTTGAACGAGCGCGTCAAGATCAACGCCATGAAGCTCGCCGGCCGTCGCATGTCGAAGGAAGGCGTGCTGATGATCGAGGCAAGCCGCTTTCGCAGCCAGGAGCGCAACCGCGAGGACGCGCGCGAGCGTCTGAAGGAACTGATCCTCGAAGCCGCCAAGCCGCCACCTCCACCGCGCAGGAAAACCAAGCCGACCAAGGGCTCGGTCGAACGTCGGCTGAAGGCCAAATCCGGCCGCGCCGACGTCAAGAAAATGCGCGGCCGCCCGAGCGGCGACTAGGAGCGGAGAGTGACATGCTAGAGCTCCCGAACGGCGTCCGTCACAGCCCGGACTATCTGAGCCGCCCGCGCCAGGAGGCTTTGGTCGAAAGCATCCGTGCCGTCGTCGCCGAAGCGCCGCTCTACACGCCCGTCATGCCCGGTAACGGCAAGCCCATGTCGGTCCGCATGACCAATTGCGGCGCGCTCGGCTGGGTCACCGACAAGGAGCGCGGCTACCGTTACCAGCCGACGCACCCGGTGACGGGAAAGCCATGGCCGGACATTCCCCAGGAATTGCTCGATATCTGGAACGACGTATCCGGTCATAACAAGCCGCCCGAAGCCTGCCTCGTCAATTTCTATTCGGATGATGCCAAGATGGGCCTGCACCAGGACAAGGACGAGCAGGATCTGTCGGCCCCCGTCGTGTCGATCTCGCTCGGCAATGCCTGCCTGTTCCGCGTCGGCGGCCTGGCGCGCACCGACAAGACCATGTCGTTCAAGCTATCCAGTGGCGATGTGGTCATTTTGGGCGGGCAGGGGCGCCTTTGCTTTCATGGCGTCGATCGCATCTATCCCGCCACGTCGACGCTGCTGAAGAACGGCGGCCGCATCAACCTGACGCTTCGCCGGGTAACGGCTTAAAGTTTACGTAGCGCCACCTGTTCGGTCAGATGATTCTGGTCCTTGCGCAGGATCAGGTCGGCGCGCGGCCGCGTCGGCAGGATATTCTCGCGCAGGTTCTTCAGGTTGATGTTTTGCCACAGCCCCTCAGCGATCGACAGCGCTTCCTCTTCGCTGATCGAGGCGTAGCGGTGGAAGAACGAGTTCGGATCGCGAAACGCCGTCTCGCGCAGGCCCATGAAACGGGTCACGTACCAGTCATGAATCCGGCTTTCATCCGCATCTATATAGATCGAGAAGTCGAAGAAGTCGGATACCATCGGCACGATCTTGCCGCCGGCCGGCAGGTCGCGTGATTGCAGCACGTTGATGCCCTCGAAGATCAGGATATCGGGCCGGTCGATGATCTTGTGCTCGTTCGGCAGCACGTCATAGACCAGATGCGAGTAAGACGGCGCCTTCACGTCAGGCTGCCCCGCCTTGATCGCCGCCAGAAAGCGCAGGATCGCACCAGTGTCGTAGCTCTCGGGAAAGCCCTTGCGCTGCATCAGGTTTTCACGCTGCAGCACCGCGTTCGGATAGAGGAAGCCGTCCGTCGTCACAAGGTCCACCTTCGGGCTCGACGGCCAGCGGCGCAGCAGTTCCTTCAGGATACGTGCCGTCGTCGATTTGCCGACGGCGACCGAGCCGGCGATGCCGATCACGAACGGCGTCTTCGCCACGTTGGAAAGGCTGAGGAAGCGGTTGCGTTGCTTGAACAGCAGCTGCGACGATTCCACATGCGCCGACAGCAGCCGCGACAGCGACAGGTAAATGCGCCGGACTTCGTCGAGGTCGATCGGGTCGCCCATCGAACGCAGCCGCTTGACCTCGTCGGATGTCAGCGTCATCGGCGTATCGGCGCGGAAATGCGCCCATTCCCCGGATGAGAAGAAGTGATAGGGCGAATAGGCATTCGCCTGAAAATGATCGAGCGTCTCGGGCGCTCCCGTTATCTGTCTTGCGATACCCATCAGCTTTGCCGGCTGGCCTTTTCTTTGAGGCCGGATTGAGCGGTACGGCGCTCAAGCTCCGCCATGACATCTTGCAACGGAATGCCCGCGACCTTCAATACGACCAAGAGATGATAGAGAAGGTCGGCGGCTTCGTAGGTGAGGTTGTCGCGGTCGTCGGTCACCGCTGCCATGACGGCTTCGATCGCCTCTTCGCCCAACTTCTTCGCGGCCTTGCTCTGGCCTGCGGCCACGAGCTTTGCGGTCCAGGATTCGTCCGGCGAGGCTTTCGATCGCGCGTCTACGATCTTTTCCAGGTCATCAAGTGTGAATTCGCTCATGATTTCGCTTTCAGGCTCAGTCGAGACGCATGTCGATGCCGCAGGAAGACATATAGCGCTTCGCTTCGCCGACGGAATAGGTGCCGAAGTGGAAGATGGACGCCGCCAGAACTGCCGTAGCGTGGCCCTGCTTGATGCCGGCCACCAGATCGTCGAGATCGCCCACGCCACCGGATGCGATCACAGGCACCCGCACGGCGTCGGCGATCGCCCGCGTCAGCTCCAGATCGTAGCCGACTTTGGTGCCGTCACGGTCCATCGAGGTCACCAGCAGCTCGCCGGCGCCGCGCTCCACCATCCGGCTGGCGAACTCGACCGCATCGATGCCGGTCGCGTTGCGGCCGCCGTGGGTATAGATCTCCCAGGCGCTCATGTTGTCGCCACCAACCGCCTGCGTCAGCCGGCGCTTGGCGTCGATCGACACGACGATGCACTGGTCACCGAACTTGTCGGCCGCCTCGGCCACGAAATCCGGATTGCTGACCGCGGCCGAATTGATCGAAACCTTGTCGGCACCGCACAAAAGCAGCTTGCGGATGTCGGCGATGGTGCGAACGCCGCCACCGACGGTAACGGGCATGAAGCACTGCTCCGCGGTGCGCGACACGACATCGAAGATCGTTTCGCGATTGTCCGAGGATGCGGTGATGTCGAGGAAGCAAAGCTCGTCGGCGCCGGCTGCATCATAGGCCTTGGCGGCTTCTACGGGATCGCCGGCATCGACGAGGTTCAGGAAGTTGACGCCTTTGACGACACGGCCGTCCTTGACGTCGAGGCATGGAATGACACGGGCCTTCAGGGTCATTGTACTGTCTCCTTCGCCCGTGCCGCCTTGATCAGCGCCAGCGCTTCCGCCGGGTCGATGCGCCCATCATAGAGCGCCCGACCGGAAATCGCACCTTCCAGCTTGCGCGCATCCGGCTGCAGCATCCGCTTGACGTCGTCGATCGAGGCCAGGCCGCCGGACGCAATGACAGGGATCGAAACGGCGCCGGCAAGCGCCAGCGTCGAGTCCCAGTTGATGCCGGCGAGGATCCCGTCGCGGTCGATATCGGTGTAGATGATCGCCGCAACACCGGCGCCCTCGAACTTCTTGGCCAGCTCGACAATGCCGAGCTCGGAGGCTTCAGCCCAGCCCTCGACGGCCACCTTGCCGCCTTTGGCGTCGATGCCGACGGCGACGTGGCCGGGAAACCTCTTGCAGGCTTCTATGACCAGATCAGGATCACGCACCGCAACGGTACCGAGAATGACGCGCGTCAGCCCTCGGCTCAGCCAGCTTTCGATATGGTCGAGTGTGCGAATGCCGCCGCCGAGCTGAACCGGGTTTTTTGTTGATTTCAGGATGGCGTCGACGGCCGCGCCATTGACGCTTTCACCGGCAAACGCGCCGTTGAGATCGACCACGTGCAGCCACTCGAAACCCTGGTTCTCAAAGGCTTTCGCCTGCGCGCCGGGGTCGGGATTGTAGACGGTGGCCTGCTCCATGTCGCCGAGCTTGAGGCGCACGCACTGGCCGTCTTTGAGGTCGATGGCGGGAAATAGAATCATTCGGTCAGTCCTTGGATGGCGCGAGCTCAGGGCTTCCAGCGCAGGAAATTGGCGATCAGGGCGAGACCAAGCTTCTGGCTCTTTTCCGGATGAAACTGCGCGCCGGCCATGTTGTCGCGGCCGACAAAAGCGGTCAGCGGTCCGCCATAGTCGGTCGTCGCGATCACATCGGCGGGATTCGTCGCGGCCAGATGGTAAGAATGCACGAAATAGGCGTGCAGACCGTCCGGCCCGGTCGGAATGCCGTCGAACAGCGGATGCGGGCTGTTGATATCGAGCGTGTTCCAGCCGATCTGCGGGATTTTCAGATTGGCATCGTCGGGCGTCATTTCAACGACGTCGCCGGGAATCCAGCCAAAACCTTCGGTGGTGGTCTTTTCCAGACCGCGCGACGACATCAGCTGCATGCCGACGCAGATGCCGAGGAACGGCCGCGCCTTGCGCTCGACCGTCTCGATCAGCACCTCGGTCATCCCGGGCACAGCATCGAGCCCGCGCCGGCAATCGGCATAGGCGCCGACGCCGGGTAGCACGATGCGGTCGGCGGCGGCCACGTCGTCAGCCTTGTCGGTGAGGTCGATCATCGCATCGATGCCGGCCTCGCGTGCTGCCCGTTCGAATGCCTTCGTCGCCGAACGCAGATTGCCGGAGCCGTAGTCGATAATTGCGACGCGCATCAGCGTCCTCCATCAAAGCCGAACAGACCGAGCGACGTGGCATTGCCGCGATCGCCGCGGGACGTGCTGTCCCAGTGCGGCGAAGGCGTTCTGCCGTTGTCATCCTTGTCGGTTCGTATCGTCGAAAAATAGATGTCTTCGGCGACCTCAAGCGAGTCCGCCGAGATCAGCGCATCCTCGTCCCAGCCCCTGGAGACCAGGTTGCGCACGCGAAAATTCTGTCCCTCCAGCGCCACCAGGAGGCTGGTGCCGAAGGTAACGGCGCCGCCCACCAGCCAGAGCCCCGGTCGCTCCATCAGCGCGCCGCCGATGCTCTGCAACAGAAAAGCCGCGATAGAATGCAGCCACAGCCGATGGCTGGCCAGCCAGATCCATGGAAAGGCAAAGCCGAGCACGGTAAATCCGTCGCGGATGAAACGCGTCTTCTCGTGGGCTTTATCGGCTCCATCGGGTGCCGTCAGAACCAAATAGCTTGAACTCATATCGTCAGGCTCCCTGAAGGGGCTCAGACGAGCGTGCCCTTCGTCGAGGGTACACGGCCCGCCTGCCTCGGATCGATCTCGGTCGCCGTGCGCAATGCGCGGGCAACGGCCTTGAAGCAAGTCTCGGCGATATGATGGTTGTTGGCGCCGTAATGGTTCAGGATATGCAAGGTGATGCTGGCGTTCTGGGCAAGTGCCTGGAAGAACTCGCGCACCAGCTCGGTATCGAACGTGCCGATCTTCGACGCGCTGAACGACACGTTCCAGACGAGGAAGGGACGGCCGGAGAGATCGACGGCAGCCTTGGTCATCGTCTCGTCCATGGCAAGGTCGATCGAGGCATAGCGGGTGATGCCGCGGCGGTCGCCGAGCGCCTTGGCGATCGCCTGGCCGATGGCGATGCCGGTGTCCTCGACCGCATGGTGATCGTCGACATGCAGATCGCCCTTGGTCTCGATCTCCATGTCGATCAGCGAATGTCGTGACAGCTGGTCGAGCATATGGTCGAAGAAGCCGACGCCGGTCGAAATCGTCGACTTGCCGGTGCCGTCGAGATTGACGGAAACGGAAACCGAAGTCTCGTTGGTCTTGCGGGATACGGATCCCGTACGGCTTGCTGCGGTCTCGGCCATATGGCGCTCCCTCCGGAAATACGCGGGTTCCTTATCAGGCGTGCTGGGAAATATCCAGAAGCGCGGCCGTAGAAATCGAAGCCATTTGCAATCGGCATTCGCCAACTTACATAGGGCTCAACAGGGCCGATGAACGGCTCGAGGTATCAGCCCGCCTGACGGGCCAGGATGTATTCGATGACAACGATTATTACAGTTCGAAAGGGCGGCAAGGTCATCATGGCGGGCGACGGTCAGGTCAGCCTTGGCCAGACCGTCATGAAGGGCAATGCCCGCAAGGTGCGCCGCATCGGCAAGGGCGGCGACGTCATCGCAGGTTTCGCCGGCGCCACCGCCGATGCCTTCACGCTTCTGGAGCGGCTTGAAAAGAAGCTCGAGCAATATCCCGGGCAGCTGATGCGCGCCGCCGTCGAACTCGCCAAGGATTGGCGCACCGACAAGTATCTGCGCAATCTCGAAGCCATGATGCTCGTTGCCGACAAGTCGGTGACGCTGGCAATCACCGGCAATGGCGACGTGCTGGAACCCGAACATGGCGCCATCGCCATCGGCTCCGGCGGCAACTACGCATTCGCGGCCGCTCGCGCGCTGATGGACAGCGACAAGTCGGCCGAGGACATCGCCCGCCGGGCGCTCGATATCGCCGCTGACATCTGCGTCTACACCAACCACAATCTCGTGGTCGAAACGCTGGATGCCGAATAACGTCAAGCTTTGAACATGGGTCCCGTGGGCCGGGCCGCGAACGGCCGGCCGAAACGGGAAAGCCAAGAGGATATCATGACCAATTTTTCTCCTAGAGAAATCGTCTCCGAGCTGGACCGCCACATCATCGGCCAGCATGACGCCAAGCGCGCCGTCGCCATCGCGCTGCGCAACCGCTGGCGCCGCCAGCAGCTCGACGAGAGCCTGCGCGACGAAGTGATGCCAAAGAACATCCTGATGATCGGCCCGACCGGCGTCGGCAAGACGGAGATCTCCCGTCGCCTCGCCAAGCTCGCTGGCGCCCCCTTCATCAAGGTGGAAGCCACCAAGTTCACCGAGGTCGGCTATGTCGGCCGCGACGTCGAGCAGATCATCCGCGATCTCGTCGAGGTTGGCATCGGCCTCGCCCGCGAAAAGAAGCGCTCCGAAGTCGAGGCCAAGGCCCACATGAGCGCCGAGGAACGCGTGCTGGACGCGCTGGTCGGCTCCACCGCATCGCCCGCCACCCGCGACAGCTTCCGCAAGAAGCTGCGGTCAGGCGAACTTGACGACAAGGAGATCGATATCGAAGTGGCCGATACCAGCACCGGCATGGGCGGCTTCGACGTCCCCGGCATGCAGGGCGGCATCGGCATGATCAACCTGTCGGAAATGTTCGGCAAGGCCATGGGCGGCCGCACCAAGAAAGTGCGCACCACGGTCAAGGCCTCCTACACCGACCTGATCCGCGACGAATCCGACAAGCTGATCGACAACGAGGTCATCCAGCGCGAGGCCGTGCGCGCCGTTGAAAACGACGGCATCGTCTTCCTCGACGAGATCGACAAGATCGCCGCCCGCGATGGCGGCATGGGTGCCGGTGTCTCGAGAGAAGGCGTGCAGCGGGACCTGCTACCGCTGGTCGAAGGCACGACCGTCTCGACCAAGTACGGCCCGGTCAAGACCGACCACGTGCTGTTCATCGCCTCGGGCGCTTTCCACGTCTCCAAGCCGTCGGATCTGCTGCCGGAACTTCAGGGTCGCCTGCCGATCCGCGTCGAGCTGCGCCCGCTGACCAAGGAAGACTTCCGCCGCATCCTCACGGAAACCGAGGCCAGCCTGATCCGCCAGTACATCGCGCTGATGCAGACCGAGGGCCTGAACCTCGAATTCACCGACGATGCGCTGGATGCGCTCGCCGATGTCGCGGTGCATCTCAACGCCTCGGTTGAAAACATCGGCGCCCGCCGCCTGCAGACCGTGATGGAGCGCGTGCTGGACGAAATCTCGTTCAACGCGCCCGATCGCGGCGGCACGGCGGTGACGATCGATGCGGAATACGTCCGCAAGCATGTCGGCGATCTCGCCCAGAATACCGATCTCTCGCGCTTCATCCTGTGACGTTGAAGCACCGGCCTTCGTCATTACTGGCCTGATGCCGTAACTTTGACCGACTGCACTCTCGACAACGGGCCTTTTACTTTTTAGTGAAAGGCCCGTTTTGTTGTCGGCGGCAGCATTATTCGGCCAAGATTATGGCCCAGTCAGCGCCGATCAAATGCCAGGAATGATGGGACGCTGACCATGCGACGCCTTCTGACGAGCCTTGTAATTGCCGCCACGGTCTTGACCGCAGCGCCCGCTTTTTCCATGCAGCTCGTGCCGCCAGGCAATCGCAACGTCGAGCAGCCCAACGTCCCGGGTGCATCCGTCCGCCGTACCAAAGGCACCAAGACCACCTTCGATCGCAAGTACGACAAGGTCTACGAACTGCTCTCCACCGATCACGAGCTGATGGGCAAGATCAAGAAGGTCTCGGCCGCCTATGGCGTCGACCCAATCCACGTCGTCGGCGCCATCGTCGGTGAGCACACCTATAATGTCGATGCCTACGACCGCCTGCAGTCCTATTACGTCAAGGCCGCCTCCTACGCCGGTCAGAGCTTCCGCTTCGCCTATGACGGCGAGGATGTCGATGATTTCATCAAGCGTCCGCAGTTTGCCGAATGCAACGGCAAGAATGATTCCTACACGCTGTGGAGCTGCCGCGAGGATGTCTGGGAGAGCGATTTCCGCAGTAAGACCGTCGGCGGCAAGAGCTTCCCGAATAACCGCTTCAGCGCCGTCTTCTTCCAGCCATTTTATGCCGGCCAGACCTTCGGCCTCGGCCAGATCAACCCGCTGACCGCGCTGATGCTGTCCGACCTCGTCACCAAGGTCTCCGGCTACGACAAGCTGAACGAAAAGGACGCCGGCAGCGTCTACAAGGCGATCATGCAGCCCGACATCTCGCTGGCCTTCGTGGCCGCCGCCGTTCGCCGGTCGATCGACGACTACAAGCAAATCGCCGGCATGGATATCTCCAAGAACCCCGGCCTGACGGCAACGCTCTACAATCTTGGCAATTCGCGCCAGCGTGCCGCGGCGCTTGCCGCCAGGAACCGCGCATCGGGCGACACGGTGTGGCCGGAAGAGAACTATTACGGATGGTTGATCAACGACAAGCTGGACGACCTGCAGCGTCTGCTCTAACTCTGGTCTAGCCGGGGAGGGCAAAACTCTTCCGCGAAAGGCCAGTATCACATGGACATGCGTCCGGACCCGTTCGTTCCGCCAGCGCCGATTCCGCGCAATTCGCCGCCGAGTCGGCTTGAGATCATCCGCACCATCCTGCGCAATCCACTGGAACTGTGGGGCGAACCCTCCTACACGCTCCCCTGGATCAAGACGAAGTTCTTCCGCGAACGCACGCTGATCGTCAACGATCCCGGCCTGATCAAGCATGTGCTGGTCGACAATGCCGCCAATTACCGCATGTCTGACATCCGCCAGCTGATCTTGCGGCCGATCCTGCGCGACGGTCTGCTGACCGCCGAAGGCGAGGTGTGGAAGCGCTCGCGCAAGGCTGTCGCTCCCGTCTTCACGCCGCGCCACGCCAACGGCTTCGCCGGCCAGATGCTGCGGCAGTCAGAGGAATACGTCCGCAAATATGAGACCGCGGGAAGTGACGGCCAGACTTTCGAGATCGCCAGCGACATGGCCGAACTCACCTTCGCCATCCTCGCCGATACGCTGTTCTCGGGCGAGATCGTCACCTCGTCCGACAGCTTCGCAGACGATGTCAACGCGCTGCTGCACCGCATGGGTCGCGTCGATCCCATGGATCTGCTGCGCGCCCCCTCCTGGGTGCCGCGCGTCACCCGCATCGGTGGCCAGAAGGTGCTGGAGAAATTTCGCACCATCGTCCGTGAAACCATGGATGCGCGGCTTGCCCGCATGCAGGCCGATCGCGCCAACACGCCGGAAGATTTTCTCACCCTGCTGCTCGATCAGGCGGCGAGCGGCGGGCTCACCAATGCCGAAATCGAGGACAACATCCTCACCTTCATCGGCGCCGGCCACGAAACCACCGCCCGCGCGCTCGCCTGGACCCTCTATTGTCTCGCCAACACGCCGCATATCCGCGACGCCATGGAGGAGGAGATCGACCGCGTGCTGGCGACCGGCGCTGAGCCGGTGAAGTGGCTTGAGCTGATGCCCTATACCCGCGCCGCCTTCGAGGAGGCGCTCCGCCTCTATCCGCCGGCACCATCCATCAATCGCGCCGCGATAGCGGATGATCGCTGGACCAATGCCAAGGGCGAAACCATCACCATCGAAGCCGGCGTCACCGTGCTGATCATGCCGTGGACGCTGCATCGCCACGAACTCTATTGGGAAAAGCCCCGCGCCTACATGCCCGAACGCTTCCTGCCCGAAAATCGCGGCAAGATTGGCCGCTTCCAGTTTCTCCCCTTCGGCGCCGGCCCGCGCGTCTGCATCGGCGCCACTTTCGCGCTGCAGGAGGCGGTGATCGCGCTTACCGTGATGATGCGTCGTTTCCGCTTCGACATGACCGAGGACACCAAGCCATGGCCGGTGCAGAAACTGACGACTCAGCCGCAGAACGGCCTGCCGATGCGGGTCACACCGCGGGCCGTACCGAAGGCATAACGCTTTCGAACTGTTGCACAATTGACTATCGGTGAAAGCCGGTCAAAGTGGCGGCATATGGAAAGCCGTCACTGCCCGAGGAGACAATCTATGAGCCGCATCGAAAAAAACGGTCTAGCGATCGAAGCCGTCCTTCATGACTTCCTGGTCGCAGAAGCGCTTCCTGGCCTGGGGATCGATGCGGACAAATTCTTCGCTGATTTTTCCGCCATCGTCCACGATCTCGCGCCGAAGAACCGCGCCTTGCTGGCCAAGCGCGATGCGTTGCAGCTGCGGATCGACGAATGGTATCGCCAGCACGGCGCGCCGAGCGACATGGACGCCTATCAGGCTTTCCTGCGTGAGATCGGCTATCTCCTGCCCGAAGGATCCGATTTCCACGTTTCCACGAGTAACGTCGATCCCGAGATCGCCTCGATCGCCGGACCGCAGCTTGTCGTCCCCGTCATGAACGCCCGCTATGCGCTGAACGCCGCAAACGCCCGCTGGGGCTCGCTCTACGACGCGCTTTACGGCACCGATGCGATTCCCGAGACGGATGGGGCAGAAATGGGCAGGGGCTACAACCCGAAGCGCGGCGAGAAGGTCATCGCCTGGGTCCGCGATTTCCTTGACCAGGCCGTACCACTCGTCGATTGGAGCTGGAAGGATATTGCCGACCTTTCGGTGAAGGATGGCGCGCTTGCACTGATCTCCACGGATGGCGAACATGTCGCGCTCAAGGACACCGGTCATTTCGCCGGCTACCGAGGCGATGCCTCTGCGCCGACCAATCTGCTGCTGAAAAACAACGGCATCCATATCGACATCGTCATTGATGCCTCGACGGCCATCGGCAAGACTGATCCGGCGCATATCTCCGACGTCTGGCTCGAATCCGCGATCACCACGATCATGGACTGCGAGGATTCCATCGCCGCCGTCGACGCCGAGGACAAGACCGAGGTCTACCGCAACTGGCTCGGCCTGATGAGGTGCGATCTGCAGGAAGACGTCACAAAGGGCGACAAGAGCTTCATCCGCAAGCTCAATCCCGACCTCGATTACACCGGCCCGGATGGCGCGTCTTTCGAGATCCATCGCCGTTCACTGATGCTGATCCGCAATGTCGGTCACCTCATGACGAATCCGGCTATCCTTGATCGCGACGGCAACGAGGTGCCCGAGGGCATCATGGATGCGCTGATCACAGCCGCGATTGCACTTTACGACATTGGGCCGAACGGCCGCCGCAAGAATTCGCGCACTGGCTCGATGTATGTCGTCAAGCCGAAGATGCACGGCCCCGAGGAAGTTGCCTTTGCCGTCGAGATCTTCTCTCGTGTCGAGGATGCGCTGGGAATGGCGCGCAACACCATCAAGATGGGGATCATGGACGAGGAGCGCCGCACCACCGTGAACCTCAAGGAATGCATCCGCGCCGCCCGTGAGCGCGTCGTCTTCATCAACACCGGTTTCCTCGACCGCACCGGCGACGAGATGCACACCTCGATGGAAGCCGGCCCGATGATCCGCAAGGGCGATATGAAGCAGGCCGCCTGGATCGCGGCTTACGAGAACTGGAACGTCGATATCGGCCTCGAATGCGGCTTGTCCGGCCACGCGCAGATCGGCAAGGGTATGTGGGCCATGCCGGATCTGATGGCGGCGATGCTGGAGCAGAAGATCGCCCATCCCAAGGCCGGTGCCAACACCGCCTGGGTCCCGTCGCCAACGGCCGCCACGCTGCATGCCACCCACTATCACAAGGTCAACGTCGCCAATGTCCAGCGCGGCCTGAAGGACCGCCCGCGCGCCAAGCTCAGCGATATCCTCTCGGTCCCGGTCGCCGTCCGTCCCAACTGGACGCCCGAGGAAATCCAGCGCGAGCTTGACAACAACGCGCAAGGGATCCTCGGCTATGTCGTTCGCTGGGTCGATCAGGGCGTTGGCTGCTCCAAGGTGCCCGACATCAACAATGTCGGCCTGATGGAAGACCGCGCCACCCTGCGTATCTCGGCGCAGCACATGGCCAACTGGCTGCATCACAAGGTGGTCACCGAGGCCCAAATTGTCGAGACGATGAAGCGCATGGCCGCCGTCGTCGACCAGCAGAACGCTGGTGATGCGCTCTATCATCCGATGGCGACCGATTTCGAAGGCTCGATCGCCTTCCAGGCCGCCCTCGAGCTGGTGCTGAAGGGCAGGGCACAGCCGAACGGCTATACCGAGCCGGTCCTGCACCGCCGGCGCCTGGAATTGAAGGCGGCGCACTCCGCCTGATTAGGAGTGCAGATACAAAAAGGCCGCCGGAGCGAACACTCCGGCGGCCTTTTTTATACCGAATTTCAGGTCCAGCTTACTGGATAACGATAACCTTGGACGTCGTCTTGCCCGGGCGGACGCGGCTGTAGAGGTCGATGACGTCCTGGTTGATCAGACGAATGCAGCCTGAAGAGGCGGCAGTGCCGATCGAGGCCCATTCCGGCGTGCCGTGCAGGCGGAACAGCGTGTCCTTGCCCTCTTCGTTGAAGAGGTACATGGCGCGCGCGCCGAGCGGGTTGCTCAGGCCAGGGCCCATGCCGTCTTCGACGTACTTGGCGATCTCGGGGCGGCGAACGGCCATTTCCTTCGGGGGATGCCAGTTCGGCCATTCCTGCTTCCAGGCGACGTAGGCGGTGCCGGCCCATGCGAAGCCCTGCTTGCCGACGCCGATGCCGTAGCGCATCGCCTTGCCGCCCGGCATGATGTAGTAGAGGAAGCGCTCGCGGGTGTTGACGATGATCGTGCCAGGGCGTTCCGTGGTTTCGTAGGAGACAACCTGACGATGGAACTGCGGCTTGACCTTCTGGATCGGGATCGCCGGCAGCGAGTATCCTGCATCCGTCGTCACGCCATAGGCGTCGTCGAAGATCTGCGCGGTCTGGACGGTCGGTCCCGGCGCTGCGGTCTTGTCTTCGACGGAGGCGCTTTCGGACGTAGTGGAGCAACCGGCCAGGGCGAGCGTCGCCATCAGGCCGAATACAGGAAGTGCATTACGGATGCGCATGGATGTCTCTTAAGAATGGGGGCAAGGAGAATCGGTGTTTCAACCATCTTTGAGTATGGTTTATTTTCGATTAACTTCGCCTTTGCAAGCTGTTGCGGTGCGGCGGAGTGAATACGCAACGGCAAAGTAGAACCGCATGGTTTTTTTGCAACAACGCGCGCCCCGGACCCCAGGTTATCCATGACGATTTTGAGTATTTACAATAACAATCCGTTAATAGATGGCCGGCAATCGGACAGGGCAATGATGGTGCGCCGCGGCACCCAGATTCTCCTGCACGAAATGCGCCACGCGGTGCTGCCGGAATTGTCGCTCGCCGGCGGCCGGCGTGCCGATCTGATCACCATCACGGAGAAGGGCGAGATCTGGATCGTCGAGATCAAGACGTCGATCGAGGACTTCAAAGTCGATCGCAAGTGGCCGGAATACCGCCATCACTGTGATCGCCTGTTCTTCGCCACCCACAAGGACGTGCCGCTCGACATCTTTCCTGAGGATTGCGGCCTGTTCCTGTCCGACGGCTACGGCGCCCACATGATCCGCGAGGCGCCCGAACACCGGCTGGCGCCGGCGACGCGCAAATCCGTGACGCTGAATTTCTCCCGCGCCGCCGCCCATCGCCTGATGATGGTCGAATGGGCAACCGGCAAGACGTTCGGCATCGACGACATGTAGTGGCTTACTTAGGCGCCCGCTTGGCAAGAATCCGCTGCAGCGTGCGGCGATGCATGTTCAGCCGCCGCGCCGTTTCCGAAACATTGCGCTCGCAGATTTCGTAGACACGCTGGATATGCTCCCAGCGCACGCGATCGGCCGACATCGGGTTCTCGGGCAGTTCCGCCTTCTCGCCGGCCCGCTGGGTCAGCGCCGCATAGACGTCGTCGGCATCGGCGGGCTTGGCCAGGTAATCGACGGCGCCAAGCTTCACGGCCGTCACCGCCGTGGCGATGTTGCCGTAGCCGGTCAGCACGATGATGCGCGTGTCGTCGCGCTTCTGGCGGATCGCCTCGATCACATCCAGCCCGGTGCCGTCACCAAGCCGCAAATCGACCACGGCATATTTCGGCGCATTGATCTTCGACTTGGCCACGCCTTCGGCAACCGATTCCGCGGTTTCCACCTGAAAGCCGCGGGTCTCCATGGCACGCGCCAACCGGCGCAGGAACGGGCCGTCGTCATCGACGATCAGCAGGCTGGCATCCGGACCGATATGGTCGTCGCTGGCGGGAGGCGTTTCGTTTATCTGCTCGCTCATCATTTCAATCCTGGCGCTGCCGGCCTTGCTTGGGCCAATTGCATTGCATCCTCATTATGCCGATTGCATCATTTTGTCGAATGCGCATCGATCAGCATGCGCGGCCATTCGACGCGAACCCGGGCACCGGCCGTCTCCGGCCCGCGATTTTCGAAGGAAAGCACGGCCCCTGAACGCTCAAGAAGCGTCTTGGCGATGAACAGTCCGAGCCCCAGGCCGCCGGCCCTGTCCTCTTTCTGCCGCTTGGTCACATAGGGCTCGCCGATCCGCGTCAGGATGTCGGGGGCATATCCCTCGCCGTCATCCTCCACCACGATCAGAACACGGTCCTGGTTGTGCTCGACGGTCACCGTCACTTCCTTGCGGGCATAGTCGACGGCATTCTCGATCACGTTGCCGAGGCCGTACATGATGCCGGCATTGCGCTCGGTCACCGGCTCGCCCTTGCGCGGATCTTTTTCGATGAGGTTCAGCTGGATACCCGCCTCACGATGCGGCGCGACGATCTCCTCCATCATCGACGACAGCGGCAGCCGCCGCAGATGCGCATCACCCTCGACCGAGAGCGTGGTGAGCCTCCGCAGGATATCGCGGCACCGCTCGCTCTGGCTGCGCAGCAGCATCACGTCTTCGCGGAACCGGTCGTCCGTCTTCAGTTCGCGCTCCATCTCCTTGGCGACGACGCTGATCGTCGCAAGCGGCGTCCCGAGTTCGTGGGCGGCGGCGGCGGCAAGGCCGTCCAGCTGCGACAGATGCTTCTCGCGCTGCAGCACCAGTTCGGTGGCGGCAAGCGCATCGGCCAGCTGGCCGGCCTCCTTCGAGACACGATAGGCATAGAAGGCGGCAAAGGTCATGGTCGAGGCGATCGAGCACCAGACGCCGAACTGCATCACGCTGTGAACACTGATCTCGGCCCCGCCGAACCATGGCAGCGGAAATGGCGTGAAAGCAAGAATGGTAATGCAGATCATCGCGATGACGATGAGCGGCGTGCTGTAGCGGATCGGTTGCGACGCGAAGGAGATGATCACGGGAACGCAGATCAGCGCGGCAAACGGGTTGGCAAGGCCGCCGGTGATGAACAGGAGGGCGCAGAGCTGCAGGAGGTCGAAGCCCAGCAGCGCGAACGCCGCAACCGGATCGATGCGGTGCGTCGCGGGATAGCGGATCATCAGGTAGAAATTGACCACCGCAAGCGCCGCGATCAACGCGCCGCTTGCCACCAGCGGCAGCGGAAACCGCAGCCAGAAGGCAACGATCAGCACCGTCACCGTCTGCCCGCAGACGGCAAGCCACCGCAGCCGCACCAATGTTTCCAGCCTCAGCCGCCGGCTGCTGTGCCTGTCTTCTTCCGGAATGCTCTCGACGCTATCGACCATCTCTTCTTCCCTGAACCGCTTTCCGGCTCATGTACCACGCGGTTTTGCCCTTGTCGTCGGCAGCGCCTCGTCCGGTCGCTCCGGCCAGGGATGCCGGGGATAGCGGCCGCGCATGTCGGCGCGCACGTCCTTCCACGATCCGGCCCAGAAGCCCGGAAGATCGCGCGTCGTCTGGATCGGCCGATGCGCCGGCGAGGTCAGCTCGAGCAGCAGCGGCAGCCGCCCGCCGGCAATGGCGGGATGTTGCTTCAGCCCGTAGAGCTCCTGCACCCGGATCGTCAGCGTCGGCTCCTCTCCATCATACTGGATCGGATGCCGCTGTCCGGTCGGCGCCTCGAAATGCGTCGGCGCCAGCCGCGCGAGGTCGCGCTGCAGCTCGTGCGGCACCAGCGACATCAACCCGTTCGAAAGCCCCGATGCCGAAATATCGGAAAGCCCGCGCGCCTCCGTCTGGTAGGGAATGAACCAGTCGTCCATGCGCTGAAGCAGCGCCGCATCGTCGACGTCGGGCCACGGCGCGCCGATGCTTCTATAGAGAAAGCCGATGCGCTCGCGAAGCTGGATCGCCTCCCTGGAAAAAGGCAGTGTTTCCAGTCCAAGCTCGCGCACGCCGTCGGCAAGCGCCCGCGTCACCGCTTCGCCGGATGGCCGGGGCAGGGGCGTCTCGTCGAAGATGATCGCGCCCAGCCGCGTTGCCCGCCGTGCCCGCACCTGCCGGCTCTGTCGATCGAAGAATGTCTGGTCGTCCGTCAGGACGGCGCCGGGAAGCGCGTCCTCGACATCGCCGCGCGTCACCTCCGCGGCCGCGAGAACCCGTGCCTGCGCCGCTCGTCCGGTCAGATCCGCGATCACGAGCATCGGACTGCTCGCCAGCCGCTCCGTCTCGGGGAGTTCGGCCCCGCGCCCGTTCGCCATGACAAAACGCCCGCGTCCGCCGCGCTGCAGCGCGATCCGATCCGGAAACGCATGAATGAGGAGACGCCCAGCGAGACAGGGTTCGCTCGCCCTCACCGTGTCGAGGCCCTTGGCCAGCCGCCCGGCCAGCTGTCTGGCCGCCTCGGCGCGCTCGCCGCGTTCGGACGAAAACCGCCGCATCCGGTCCTCGAGATCGACACTGGTTCCGCCCAATCCCTGCTCGGTCATCATCACCGCCAGCATCGCCGCGTCGCGCGCATGCCCCGTCTCGCCGGCGCTGATCACCATTGCCGCCAGCCGGGGTGGCAGTGCCATGTCGCGCATCAGCTTGCCGCGCGGTGTCAGCGCGCCCGTGGGGTCGAGCGCTCCCAGATGGCGCAAGAGCGCCCGGGCCTCGTTCAGCGTCGTCTCCGGCGGCTGGTCCATGAAGCCGAGCGTTCGCGTGTCCTGCACGCCCCAGTGCGCGAGGTCGAGCACCAGACCGGAAAGATCGGTCGAGAGAACCTGTGGCGGCGTGAAGGCCGGCATGGCCGCCGTCTGCCCCTGGTGCCACAGGCGGATGGCGATCCCGGGCTCCGTTCGCCCGGCACGCCCGGCCCGCTGGTCGGCCGAGGCCCGCGACACCCGCACCGTCTCCAGCCGGGTAATGCCGGTCGATGCCTCGAACACCGGCAACCGCTGCAGCCCGCTGTCGATCACGATCCTGACGCCGTCTATGGTAATGGATGTCTCGGCGATCGATGTCGCCAGCACGATCTTGCGCGTGCCCGCCGCCGGCGGCCTGATCGCCGCGTCCTGTTCCCTTTGGGTGAGATTGCCGTAGAGCGGCGCCACCAGCGTCTCGTGGCCGAACCGGTCCTGCAGGCGCGCCGCCGTCCGGGTGATTTCCGCCTGTCCGGGCAGGAATGCCAGGATCGAGCCGCTCTCGGTCCGATGCGCCTCGATGATCGCCCGCGTCACCGTGTCCTCGATCCGCTCGCCGGCCGGCCGATCCTGATAGCGGATATCGATCGGGAATCCGCGTCCCAAGCTCTCTATGACAGCCGGCTGGTCGAGCAGCGCAACCACGCCGGCCACATCGAGCGTTGCCGACATCACCAGAATCCTGAGATCCTCGCGCAGCGCCGATTGCACGTCGAGCGCCAGCGCCAGCCCGAAATCCGCATCCAGCGAGCGCTCGTGAAATTCGTCGAAGATCACGGCGGCTATCCCGGACAGTTCGGGATCGTCGAGGATCATTCGCGCGAACACGCCTTCCGTCACCACCTCGATCCGTGTGCGCGCCGAAATCCTGGTGTCGAGCCGCATCCGGTAACCGACCGTCTCGCCGACGACTTCCCCGAGCAGGGATGCCATCCGCCCGGCCGCAGCCCGCGCTGCCAGCCGTCGTGGTTCGAGCAGAATGATCCTGCCGTCGCCGCGCCAGTCCTCGTCCAGCAGGTAGAGCGGCACCAGCGTCGTCTTGCCGGCGCCGGGAGGGGCCGAAAGCACGGCGCGCCGCCCGCTCTTTAATGCCGCGCCGATCTCAGGCAGGACATCGGATACCGGAAGCTCCGGCAGAACATGCTTGTCGGTCACGCCCGCTCGTTTCCTCTTCTATATAGATGACAGCCATGTGTGGCCGCTTCGTCAGCGGAGAAATGAGCCATCACGAGCCGCCGCACAAGCAGTCCGAGGCATGGAGCAGACAGAAACAGGGTCAAAGCGCACATTTTCACGGCCTCGAACGGCGATTTCCGTGCGTTTCCGCGCAGACTCTGCCGCGGGTCTTCGCTGTGCCATTGTTCCACAGGCGTGGTGTTAGAAATTCCGTGTTTGAAAACAGCATGTTATAAAACTGTCAAAAAACTTGGTGCTGGTGTGTTGACTTAGAAAAGGGGATAGCCGTATAAGCCGCATCACAGAAC